>JAEEGL012100889.1_pt1 | contig 204335 bp, 179 predicted proteins | sample 9134231 | NCBI WGS metagenome assembly JAEEGL01 (sample SAMN16246548, study PRJNA631951) | gut metagenome | biome: gut microbiome; feature: rumen; material: fiber-attached | host: Bos | place: Iran: Karaj | collected 2018-10 | reverse complement strand
GCATAACGGCAGCGCGACTCTTTCGAGTATCGCTTCCTGGGGTATCAACTTCTACGTCGGAACCGACGATACCAATATCGCAAAGGATCAGATTCTTGCGGTATATAATATCTGCGGCACAAGGATCACCGCTCCCGAAAAGAGAAATATTAACGGTACTACGGTGGCGGATCTTAACGCCGGCAACGGTCTTGTTACAAGCGGCTGGAGATTCGGCAGATATTTTGACGCCGGTTGTTATCAGGAAAATCTGACTCCGATTGATCTGTCAGGCGCGGATTATATTGAGCTCGATATGTTCGTTGAAAGCAGACAGGGCATACTCGATGCGATTGCCGATCTCGATTCCAGGAACGGCGACGGCGGCGCAAGATGGAGATTCCTGCTTTCCAGCACTCCGAGCGATTACAACGGTGGCAATTATGCAAACGTTTATTACGTTGAATTCTTTGAGAATTATATCACTCAGGACGGCTGGAACCATATAGTTATCCCCGTAAGCGCGTTTGAGCATAACGGCAGCGCGACTCTTTCGAGTATCGCTTCCTGGGGTATCAACTTCTACGTCGGAACAGGCGACACCAATATAGCGAAGGATCAGATGCTTGCAGTATATAATATCTGCGGCACAAAGGCCTATACTGATATCAGGGGCGACGTGAACAATGACGGTGTAACAAATATTATCGATATGGTTCGCGCCAAAAAGGTTGCTATAAATGCCAAAACTGAGCATAATCCGAATGCCGCGACGTTCGATGACGGAGTACTTCTTGAAATCAGAAGAATTCTTTTAGGTATTTTCGGATAAAAACTTAACGGCTTCCGTGCCGCTATCTCCTGATAGCGGCACGGACATGAGTCCGTTATCGCTTTGTTATGTGTTAATAAAATGAAACGAATATGCTTTGTTTTATTTTATCAGGACATAGCAGTGTACAACCAAGCAGGAGAGTGAAGTATGAAGGTTTCAAACTTTAAGAAAATCATTCTTATGATTTCCGCGGCGGCAATCGTTCTTGCCGCATTGCCAGCCGGCATGATGACCTTTGCGGGCGGACAACTCGCGGCACCCGAACTGAAAAGTTACGCGGGAACCGTTTTATTCAGCGATACGACCATGCATTCCTGCACGGTCGGAACGGATTATGCAACAGTGAGATTCAATGCGGTTCTCCCGAGCGAGGCGTACAATAAGGATGACGGCACCCTGATCGTGAGCAGAGCGGTCTACGATTATATTGAGTTTGATGTTTATATTGAGGATTACGATGCCTTTATGCATTCGCTTTCCTATGACGCAAGCGGAAATCCGCTCGACCGGAAAAATTCGCTGATGTTCAACCTTTCGCCGCGCGGCGATTTTGAACTTGGCGAACAGGGGTATCAGTGGAAGCACCTTGAAACACAGATTACGAAAAGCGGCTGGAATCATATTCTCTTGAATTTATATAACAATACCGGACCCTCGACGATGTGGCCGATCACATCCAGCCCGACCGGTTCTTCGGACAACCGCTATTATTCGCTGTTTATCGGCGAAGATAACGGGCAGATGTGGGCGATGAACGATACCATACCGCAGTCAGTCAACGATGTCAGTCATACCACCACCGAGACGCAGGGAAGCGTATTCGCGCTCACCAACGTATCGCTTACAGCCGTATCGGCGCCCGAAGCCGACTTTTCCGTATACGGCATGGTTTCTTCCATGGGAAACAATATTACAGAGCAGGCTATTACGCCCGATGCCCGGGATGAAAACAAACAGGTAACCTATTCCGAGATTAATAAGAATACAAAATGGACCGAATCATTTGAATCCGATATTAACTGTAATGACGGTGAGTATATCGAATTTGATCTTTTCAGTGAAAATCCGAAGGTTCTAATCGAAACATTAAATGGGGACGGTATGGAGTACCGTTTTGTTCTTACCGATAAAAACGGGAAAACAGTGTCGGCAAGTTTTTTGGAAAAAGCCGAGCAGGGTTGGTCGCGTATCCGTCTGCCTTTGACGTCATTCACAGGCGGGGAGTTTGATTTCGGCGCAGTCAGTTCTTATGCGCTCCTCTTTGAAGGAAAAAATCCGGATGAAAAATTTGCGGAGAGAAAGCAGGAACTTTCTCTTGCCAATATGTATCTTACCGGCGTAAACGGGATCCGCTATAAGACCATCGAAAACAAGACGGATATCCCGCTGTTTACCGGCATTAAAAATATCACGTTAGGGGAAAATCCCGATACACTGTTTTTTGCTGCCGAACAGGCGTTTGCCGTGCAGGGGCTTTCCGCAACGGATTTGTCGGCGGCTGATTATATCGGCTTTGATCTGCATATCAGCAATCAGGAAAAATACAATAGTATGGTAAAAAATAATACCGTATCATTCTGGCTTTCGTCGGATGGTGAAAAGGGCTCGGATTCCGTTACCGTTTCGTTTGATCCATACTGTCAAAAAGGGGAAGAAAACTGGCTTCACTTCTTTATTCCCAAATCTGATTTTACCGCGCAAAACGGCAAAATAAACTGGGAATGCGTCAATGCGTGCGGATTCGGATTTGATAATCCCGCCGCCGTTGTCGGCGATATTTTCGATCTGGAAATGGGATTGACCAATATCGGCGGATATACGGTGGGAACACCGCAGGGCGATCTGCTCGGCGGGATCACTGCTACGCTGTCGACCGAAAATCATAAAATCTTGACGGATGACGACGGCTTTACCTACGATATTTCCGGATTTGAACCCGTTAAATTCGCAAGCGGCAGTTTTCTGGAGATGGATGTTTTTGCAGAAAACAGCGAAAAGTTAAATAAAGCCATCGCCGCCGGCGCCTCTCTTTCTGTTGTCCTGACCAACGAATCGGGTCAGACGATGAAACTGGAATTTTTGAAGTTGTTGGCGCATGACGGTTGGAACCATCTTGCCTTAAGCCGTGATGTCGGCGTTTACGATTCCTTCCAGTCGAGAAAACTGGTCAATAAGGTGACCGTCGTACTTGAGGACGAACAGAATGATGTTTCGCTTCGGAATATGACCTTGCTGTTCTCAAATTTGTATTTTACTTCCCTGACGCAAAGGGAAGAGGGAATCTTAAAGGGCGGAAAGATCCAAGATTTTATTACCAAGGCCAATTCCGGATATCTCACGCAATCGTTCAGTTCGAGCCTGACGGCAAAAACTTCAGAAACCGTTGATTTTACCGATATTTTGTATGTGGAATTTGATTTTTACTGTCAGGATCGAATTCTTCTGGAACGTGCAATGAAGGAGAAAAACAATGGCATCTGCCTGACGCTGACCGATGATCACAAAACCACTTATACAGCCGAGATATGGCCTTTTATAGAGAAGAACGGTTGGAATCATGTCGCCGTCCCGTTTGGAAATTTTATTCCGTCACGCCAAAGCGATACGCAAAACATGAAAAATTATACCCTGTCTTTCAGCGGGGATATCTCCAATCAGAACAACGCGAAAAACGCGAGTTGGGCAATCGCGAATGTTTGTATTTCCGGCTTTGCCGCGCCTGCGATCCATACGGACAACGCGGTCACGCACACGTTCCTTTCCAAGGCGAAGAGCGGAACGATCGGTGAAAAATTAACTTTCCTAATCGAGCAGAAACTTGGCAATACGATTTCACTGGAGGATTCCCACCTGATCGAATTTGATTTTTACGTTGAAGATCAGAAAACATATATTGATCAGTTTGCGCTTGGGGAAGACGGCACAAATAAAGACAGATGTATTGCTTTCACACTGAAATCGGATGAGGGGACTGCCTCCTGGGTGAACTGGGCGTGGCAGGTGAAAAAAGACGGCTGGAATCACATTCAACTGCCCATAAGTCGTCCGAACGCAAAAAGCAACTGGGATGAGGCGAAAAAATCGGTCGCCGCCTATTCTTTTTCCTGTGACGGCAAGCCGCTCACCGAAAGCAGTCTGGCAAACGGACTGATCATGGTTGCCAATATCACCGCCACCAAACTTACCGTGCCCGAAAAACCGTCCAACGTACTGAATTCCATCGGAACCTTTGCCGATGGGACCTTCGGGACCTATTTCCATTTTGTGCAGGACAGAGTGTTTGAATATAAGATCAATCCCGTGGACCTTTCCAAAGGTTCTTCGATTGAATTTGATATGTATATTACAGGCTACGAGGAACTGTTGAACGCAGAAGCGGGTACTTGGCGGGATGAAAGGATCTGTCTGATGCTTTCGTCTACTTATCCGTCGCTTTGGGAAGGTTACCGTCAACCACACCTGTGTTTTTGTTCCTATGCCGTTTTTGACAGTCAGATCACGCATAACGGATGGAACCATATTAAAATAGGTCTTCCTGAATTTGAACAGTTCACAAGAGGGCAGGCGTATGATTTTTCCAAGACGACCGCGTGGAGTATCACCTTCACCTCAACTACCAATGTATACCCGGAATTCAACCCGGCGAACGATGTTTATATCTATGTAACAAATGTATCATCCTGCGGATATTATGTGGATATTCCCGCGGATAAGGAAATGCCTTCAAAGCCGGATAAATCATCCGTTTATATCACTTCCTGCGATTCCGAATCCGATGAATACGGCGTATGGAATGAAACTGAATTGAATACAAAGTATAAATCCGAGGGCGCGGCGTCGGTCGGCATCAACGTTACATACTTAACAGAGGAATATTCCGTAAAGCCGACATACATTTTTGATGAAACAGTCGATTTCTCGGATATGTCCGAATTGAAATTTGATGTGTTCACAAACTTCCCGCAGTTTTTGGGAAAGCAGGGGAATGAGGCGGAAATTTTGCTCGCAACAGATAAGATCGGAAAGAACGATTATTACCGTTGGGATCTCGATTTTTCACAAATTACGAAAACGGGGTGGAATGCCGTATCCCTGAATCTGAAAAAGGCCGCCCGTGTGGGAAATCCCGACATCAAAAATATCAAGGCGATCATCATTCGCTACAATGCACTGAATTTAAGCAAGGACCTTTTTGAAACCTTCAGTTTCTATCTGGATAATATTCGTTATATCTCCTCGACGGGGAATACAGCTTTAAAAATCAATAAGGCGGAAGAAGAAATCGTTTTGGGCGAGGATCAGGGATTTAACTTTTACGATGACGGATATACGGCTTCCGATACAGATGAGGCTGTAACGGAAGAGCCAATTGTGAACGACCCGATCAAAACAAAAGCGGAACCGGCTCAAAAGATCATCCGAGCCATAAAGCGGATTCTGAAAGCGGATTATCTCACGGCCGGGATCATAATCGGTGCGGAAGTGCTTGCTTTGGCGATCGCGTTTACCGTGATCGTACTGATCCGAAAGAGAAAAAAGGATAAAAGCAATGCGTAAAAGCACCGGCAAATCTGATAAAACGATTCAAAGGGTATAAGAGGATGATAATATGTTTATCGGAATGAATCTTCACAGGCACGGAAGCCCGTGCTTCTCCTACCCGTTCGAGGATATCGAAGCCAACCTGGATGCTTGCGTCGATCTGGGATGTAAAATGGTACGATACAATCAGTCCTGCGGGAGCGACGCGGATATTGAAACCGTAAAAACGGTTGCCGGGCTTTGCCACGCAAAAGGAATGCAGTTTTTTCATTGTATCGATAAATACGATGAATGGATCAAAAAAGAATATGAGGATATTGAACGGCATTTTGAAGACTGTATGTTTCATATCGGCAGTAAACTGAAAGGCTGTGTGGATATCTATCAACTTTTCAACGAGATGGATGTCTGGGCTATGCGCGGAGAGATTCAGAACATCATTCTTCCCGGAAAAGACGGCAGGGAGAAGGGTGAATATGACTGCGTGCTTTTCGAAAAAGCCGTTCTTGCCGTCAGAGGCGCGATCAGGGGAATCCGTAAAGCGGATAAGGAAGCGAAGATCTGCATCAATTTTGCCTGGTGGCATACAGCGCTGATCTACGAAATGTACCGCCGCGGATGTGACTTCGATATCGTTGGACTGGACTGGTATTCGGACTGTGAGGAAGTATCTTCTATTAAAAAACTGATCGCTGATGTCAATCGGAACATTCCGGGAAAAGAGTTTCTGATCTGCGAAACCAATTTTTGGATGCATCCGATGGGACGGGACCCAATCGAAAAGCAAAACGCCCTTAAGATAAAAGAAATACGGGATAAAAATCAGGCCGAATGGGTGGCCGCTTTTACCAAAAAAGTTGCGGGAATGAAGGATCCGTCCTTTCTCGGTATCATATTCTACGAACTTCTGGATGAACCCGCTTTAGAGGGGGATCAGTATGGCGGTGAAGGCCATTTCGGCTTTATAGAATGCGACAGAAACGGTAAAAACAAACGAAAAAAGCCGGCGTACGATTCGCTTAAATCCTGTGTGAAGGAGTTGGCTCTTTGATGAAAATTCAGGAAATCAGAAAAGACGGTAAACCGTTACACATAATCACGGATGATCTATATCAGTATGCATTTTTTTATTTTACCGAAAACAAATGGTTGGATTGTGAAAGGTTAGTGGTTTTGAGAAACGTTGATCATTCAAAGACCGAAGCAGAGTTTTTTCATGCAGCTGATCTGGTTTTGATCGATATGAAACAGGAAACCGAAACGCTCCTTACGGACCACCGCCAGTTTGGCGGTGTGATCTGGCACCTTGTTCACGAAAATCGCCTCTTTTTTGTCACTGATAAAAATTGTCTTTGGATGAAAGATCTTGATAACGGCGATACCGTTCTGATCTATAAGAGTCTGGATCATCAAATGATCTTGGGCATTTCCATCACAAATAACGGAAAGTATCTCGGACTTTTCTCCTGTCCGAAAGACCCGTTTGATACCTGCAAATTCTATCGGATAGATTTAAGCAACTTTGCGGTGGAAGTTTTATTTGAAAAGCGGTTTGAGAAGCCCTTTTTTGCGGCGGATCATTTTATGATTTGTCCCACAGACGAAAACAAAGTCTTCTTTACGCATGAAGGCGATACCTTTTATGTTTCAAACCGTATGTGGCTTTGGGAAAAGGGCAGGGGAATGCGCAACCTGACCAGGCAAAGACTGGATAAAGACGGAAATATAGGCGACTGTTTCGGACATGAATGCTGGGAACCGGGCGGCAAGGGTTTGTACTTTGTTAAGTATAAATGTTCCCCGATGCCGCCGACGGGAATCTGCTACACGGATACCGAGGGCAATCAGACAGATGTGCTTTACGGAAAATATCCTTACTGGCATGTCAGCACCTCGCCGAACGGAAGATTTTTGGGCGCGGATACCCAAAGCGAAAGCTATTCGGGCGTGGTCTTAATCGATACAAAGAAAGCGGAAGAACATCTGCTTTTCAGAGCGGATACAACATGGTCACATCCGTGCCACCCGCATCCGATGTTCAGTCCTGACAGCAATCAGTTGTGCTTTCACACCTTGCATAACGGTAAGATAGTGATTGCCGTTTTTGATATTTCGGCTTACAACGATTGATTTTGAAACAACAAAAGAAAGGATCGACTATGAAAAAAGCCTCGCTTGTTGTATTGATCATGGCTTTTCTTGCCTTTATTGCCCGCGGGATACCGGATTCCATTCTTGGCTCCGCCTGGCCGGTCATGCGGGATGATTTGCAACTGGAAGATACGAAACTCGGAATCTTAATGTTTATGATTGCCGTATTCATCATTCTTGCGAGTTTATTGAACGCCAGGTTATTCAGCAGGTTTTCTACCGAAAAATCAGTTGTTTTCGGAATTTTGCTTACGGTTGTTTCGTTTTTGGGATTTGCTTATGCAAAAACCTTTGTGGTCATGTGTCTGTGGGCGGTACCGATCGGTATTGCGACGGGAATTATAGAGGCGCAGCTGAACACGTATATTTCATTGCGGTACGATTCAAAATATATGAATTATCTGCATTGCTTCTACGGTGTCGGCGTTATATGCAGTCCTTATTTCATGTCCGTCACCTTAAAAGACGGCAACTGGCGCTCGGGATTTGTAATCGTCGCGATTATCGAAGCGGTCATTGCCGTTATCATTGCCTTTTCTTTCGGATTCTGGAAAAAAGTCGGTAAGACACAAATAGAAGAAGGAACGAATAAAAGAGTGGTTTCGGTATGGGAATTGTTGAAAATGAATTCCATGCGTATCATGATTGCTATTCTGTTCCTTACCAATGTGATTGAATACACTTGCAGCACGTGGGGTTGCACATACCTTGTTGAAGAAAAATCGTTTTCACCCGATAAAGCGGCGGGATATATCATATTGTTTTTCCTGGGAATGGCGATCGGTCGGTTTACTTCGGGAGCGATTTCCCGCTTGATCCACACATGGGCACGGATCTTTATTTGCCTGGTGATCACAGTTTTCGGTGTTTTCCTTATCGTCTGCCCGCTGCCTGAAGTCTTTTCCGTAACAGGTTTGTTTATGATTGGCCTCGGGAACGGACCGATTTATCCGAATCTGATCTCACTGACGCCTTTTAATTTTGACAAGGAAATATCCGAAAGTGTCATGGGGCTGCAGATCGCTTCCGCGTTTGCAGGCGTCCTGATTACTCCGCTCGCTTACGGTGTCGTTAAGCAGTATGCCGAAAACACCGCTTTTTCTCTTTTTCTGATTTCCGCATATATAATCATGGCGGTTCTTCTTTTTGCTTTTGTAAACATCATCAAGAAAAACGGTCATTACAATAAAACGGCGTAAAACGGATTTGAAAGGTGTTCTTATGGGAAAAAATCAGACAAATATGAAAAAAAACCTGACATATCGCACGATCGACGGAAAAGATTTGCTCTTGTCTTTTTTGCCGCCGTTGCAGGAAAAATATAAAAAAGCACCGGTATACTTTTTAATACCCGGTGGAGGTTGGCATTCGGCGAATCGGCAAAGTATGATCGATTTCTCGAAAAAATCCGTCGCCGCCTTGCGTGAAGACGGATTTGCCGTTGTTGCCGTCGAATATCGACCAGTCGGAGAAAAGTATAAAATCTGTGATGTGATTGAAGATTGCTTTGACGCGCTCGGTTATTTGGCAGAACACAGCGAAGATTTACAGATTGATACAAGAAGAATTATCACTTCGGGTCATTCGGCAGGTGCGCATCTTGCGTTAATGTTGGCGTATGCCGACGGAAATTTGTTCACGCAAAGTTATGATTTCAGAAAAATCCCGGTAAAGATCCGGGCGGTGGCGGCGCTTTCCCCCGCGACGGTTTTGCATGAAGACGGCTATCCTGAAACGATCAGTTTTGGAACGGATCACCTCTTTTCCGACCCGGAGGATTTAAGCGAGAGAAAAAAAGCGAGTCCGATCGAATATGTAAATTCCGATTGTCCGCCAACCGTCCTTTTTGCAGGAACCGCCGATCCGGTGATTTACTGTGAATCGTCAAAGATTTTGTACAAAAAACTGATTGCGGCAGACGCAAAAGCGGAACTTGTTCTATCGGAAAACGCGGGGCACGTTTTTGAAAAGCTTTCTGAAAAAGAACCGTCAATACCTCTTGACGATATTCAAACCATACTTACGGATTTTGTACGCGAACAAATGAAATAACCGGCATAACGGGAATAAAAGAGGAGAAATAATACATAATAATTTTTCCGCGGCACTGCCGCGAAGTATGCGAATATAACAACCGCCGACAGTTTTCTGTTCGGCGGTTTAGTTTTGTCGTTTTTTACAAATAAACCTCTTGATATATGCAGTCGTTTGTGGTAAAACGATAGAAGTAAAATGGGTGTGGTGTATTATTGGCAATACATCGCACTTCGGCAGCGGGGTAAGACCGCCCTGAGTAAACAACACTGCTTTTTGCAAATAATACTTTCGGGGTGCTGTTATGTTTAAAAAGAAAAGACTATAAATAAAGGATTAGCGTTACTGCTTACGGTTGCGCTGACTTCGGAGGTATGCTTCAGTACCCCCGCGATTGCCGATTCCGCCGGGGTTGATACGGTAGACCCGGCTTACGGCGAGAGTGTCGCTGATAACGGCGCTCAAAACATAACAGAGAAAGGTGAAGGCGGTGACGCTGCGGTCGAACGGCGTGCCGGAAAACGAGATAACCGGCGACGCGGACGATTATACGAAATTTCTGCGCTTTGCCGAAATGCTCCCTAAAGCGATAGGCAACCCGATGTATCACTGGTGTCATCTTGAACTTAAAAAATATTTCGGCTTTGACGGTGCTTTAAGTAAAGACACCGCGAAAGAAGTATACGGGCTTTGCAATAAAATGCTTCAAATCGACGGTATGACAGTAAGAAGCATTATAAAGAAATCAAACGTCAGAATGATAGGCACTACCGACGACCAAATCCGCGAAATCGCCGAGGGCTTCAAGGTCGATTACAGGAAAGATTTTTTAGGATAAAATTGACGTTTTCATTCACCTCATAAAGAGCGCCGGCAGTAGAGAGAACTGCTCGGGCGCTCAACATTTAAGGCGTGTTAAATATGATATCTCTTTACACAGAGTATTACAAATTCGAGTCCCTTTCATCAATTATACTTAAAAAACAAGAACAACACCGTTTGGCATTGTTCTTGTTTTTTGGCGCGCTGAAAGGGACTCGCTACGCCGCGACTGTCGCGGCTACACGCCCACGGGCTTTGCGACCTTCCACCGGAAGGTCGCAATTTGCTTTTGGCAAAGCGCCCTTTTCGAGTCCCTTACATCATAAAACTTAAAAAGCAAGTTACACCTTACGGTATAACTTGCTTTTTGGCGCGCTGAAAGGGACTCGAACCCCCGACCCTCTGCTTAGAAGGCAGATGCTCTATCCAGCTGAGCTATCAGCGCGTGTGACTAAAACAGTCAGCCTATGTATAATAGCATATATATATGTAAAAATCAAGGGAAAATTACAGTTCAAAGGCAATTTTCTTGCCGGTGAATTTGTGCTCACGGTATTTTACGCCGGCGCTCTCAAACATACGCTTGGAGGCGCGTACGCCGTCGGTCTCCGCATATTTATCGCTCATATAGACAACCTGTTTTATACCGGACTGAATTATGGCCTTTGCGCACTCGTTGCAGGGAAACAGAGTGCTGTAAAGTGTGCAGCCTTTTACCGTGCCGTAATGCGTGTTGAGTATGGCGTTAAGCTCCGCGTGGCAAACGTAGAGGTATTTTGAATCAAGTCCTTCGCCCTTGCCCCAGGGGAATTCATCGTCACTGCAACAGTGTGGCATACCGTTATAACCGACCGAAACAATTTTTTTATCGTCATCGACAATGCAGGCTCCGACCTGCGTTGACGGGTCTTTACTCCTCATTGAAGAAAGAACGGCAAGACCCATAAAATATTCATCCCAATTAAGATAATCGTTATTTTTCATTTTACTGCACCTCTGATTTATTTTACCGCAAGCCGCCTATAATATCAAGAAGTTCTTCGGGCGCGCTTATTATTGATTTCGCGCCGCCGTCTGTCAGTTCGCTTCTTTCGCGGAACCCCCATAGAACGCCGACCGGATACGCGCCGCTGTTTACGCCGGTCATAACGTCCATTTTACTGTCGCCGACGAAAACGCATTCTTCAGGTTTTACGCCGAGCATATCCATAGCGATAAGGGCGGCGGTCGGGTCCGGTTTTGCCGGAATACCCTCGCGCTTACCGAGTATCAGGTCAAAGCGGTTGCCGTAAAGCTTAGATACAACTTTATCTGCCATTTCCTGCGCTTTATTTGTTACAACCGCAACCTTTAAGCCGCGTAACCGCAATGCGTCTATCAACTCAACGGCACCGCGGTAGGGGAGGGTGTTGTCGCAGTAATGCTCGCCGTAGTATTTCAAAAACACCGGCAAAACCGCCTGTACCGCCTGCGGTTTATCGGGTATATCGGGCAGCGCGCGTTCAATCATTTTCGGCATACCGTCGCCGGCGTAATACTTATATTGCTCAACTTCGCGCGCCGGATATCCGAACGTGCCGATTGCGTAATTCGTCGCGTCGGCAAGGTCTTTAAGGGAATCGGCAAGCGTTCCGTCCAAATCAAATAATATCGCTTTTATCAAAACAGACCTCCGCAATTATAAGAAAAACCGCGGCATAATACCGCGGAAGCTCTTAGAAAAACCATTAAATTGCTCTTGTAACCTTGCCGGAACGCAGGCAACGAGTACAAACATTTACACGGCAGGGAGTTCCGTTTATAATTGCCTTTACCTTTTTAACGTTCGGCTTCCATGTCCTGTTAGAACGTCTGTGTGAATGAGAAACCTTGATACCAAAAGCAATTTCCTTGTTGCAAATATCACATTTTGCCATGGTATGCACCTCCTTGAATTTGAGTAAAACGGTCGAACGACCACATAGCAAACTATATAATAGCAGAAAGCGTCTCATTTTGCAAGTATTTTTTTGATATTCTAAAAAAATTTTGTTTTTATTGACATTACACTATTTAGGTTATAGAATAAAATAAATGTTAATTGGAGGTTAGCCATGATAAGAGAACAGTATGAGAATTGGCTCGAAAACGCCACTCTTGACCCCGATCTGCGTAAAGAGTTATATGCGATTAAAGATGACGAAAACGCAATAAACGACGCTTTTTATACCGAGCTTTCCTTCGGTACCGGGGGACTGCGCGGCGTAATCGGCGCCGGCACAAACAGGATGAATGTTTACACCGTCGGTAAGGCGACACAGGGTCTTTCCGAGTATGTAAAATCCGTATCGGATAAACCGAGTGTCGCTATCGCGTATGACAGCCGGAACAAATCCGAAACTTTTGCCAGGTTATCCGCTGAAGTCCTTGCGGCGAACGGCGTTAAGGTTTACATATACAAAGAGCTTATGCCTACTCCTATGCTTTCGTATGCCGTTCGGTATTTCGGCTGTGATTCGGGTATTGTTATTACCGCGAGCCATAATCCCGCAAAGTATAACGGATATAAAGCGTACGGGTCGGACGGTTGCCAGATGGGACCGAAAACGGCGGATTACGTGCTTTCTATAATGAATAAAATAGACGTTTTCAAAGATATTAAGCGTATTGATTTTGAAGACGGCTTAAAAAGCGGAATAATTGAATATATCGGCGATGATGTTATTGAGTCATATTTTGATGAAGTTGAAAAATGCCGTGTGAACACGGGACTTGATTTATCGAAAATAAAAATCGTTTATACACCGCTCAACGGTACGGGCAACAAGCCGGTAAGAAAGATTTTTGAACGTATCGGCGCTACCGACGTTACTGTTGTTAAGGAACAGGAACTGCCCGACGGCAATTTCCCGACGGCTCCGTACCCGAATCCCGAAATAAAAGAGGCGTTTGCCTGTGCTTTTAAGACCGCAAGAGAAGTAAACCCCGACCTCATCATAGCGACAGACCCCGATGCTGACCGCGCGGGTATTGCAGTCAGATATAACGGTGATTACCGCCTTATGTCCGGCAACGACGTCGGCGCGCTGCTTCTTGAATACATACTCAAATGCCGTAAGACGCTCGGCACTTTGCCTGAACGTCCGTTTGCGGTAAAGACCATCGTATCAACCGAGATTTGTAAAAAGATCGCCGCCGATTACGGATGTGAGCTCAAAGAGGTTCTGACGGGCTTTAAGTTTATCGGTGAGCAAATAGGCATTCTTGAATCAAACGGCGAGCAGGGAAGATACGTTTTCGGCTTTGAGGAAAGCTACGGCTATCTTGCCGGACCTTATGTGCGGGATAAAGACGCCGTCGTTGCGTCTATGCTCATTTGTGAAATGGCGGCGTATTACAAGGAACAGAATCTTAATTTAATTGATGTGCTCGGCGCCCTGTATAAAAAGTACGGCTATTATCTGTGCACTCAAAAGAGCTTTGTGTGCGAGGGACAGTCAGGTATGAGGCTGATAGCGGATACTATGGAGCGTATCAGGGCTGACGCGCCGCGCAGCATCGCCGGAAAAGACGTCATAACCTACAAGGATTTCAAAACCTCGGTTTCGGTCAATTACGTCACCGGAAAAACAGAAAATGTTGATCTGCCCAAATCCAATGTTCTCGGCTTTTATCTTTCCGACGGCAGTTTGCTGATAATAAGACCTTCCGGAACGGAACCGAAAATCAAGCTGTACGCTTGCGCCGTCGGTGAAGACGAAAAAGCGGCGGATCAAATGCGTGACCGCATAATTGAGGACGGCACAAAAATTTTAGCTATATAGCTGTATTTCAGATTATTTGAAAGGACGGTGTGTGATGTCGAGGATTGTTTCCCGTATAGCTGACTATTTTCGCGAAACAGACAGACTTTTGATATCCTTCTGCGTTGCGGCTTCGCTTTTCGGCGCGGTTGAAATCCTGAGCGTTACGCGCCGGCTTTCATCCTGGCGTCCGTTTGCGGTTCAGGTTGCCGCAATGTTTGCGGGTGTTTTGGCTGCGGTTTTTATATCGCTGTTTGATTTTGAAACACTGTTGAAACGCTGGTATTTCGCCGCGGCTGTCGGCGTAGTGCCGGTAATACTGACTTTTTTTATCGGCTTTGCGCCTGAAGGTACCGATGACAAAGCATGGCTTGATCTCGGTTTTACCACACTTCAACCGGCTGAGCTTTTGAAAATTGCTTTTATTGTAACATTTGCCGCACACGTCAACAAAATTAAACCGAAAATCAACAAACCGCTTTATTTATTGCCTTTGCTTGTGCACGGCGCCTTTCCGATACTGCTTATACATTTTCAGGGAGACGACGGTACGGCTCTTGTATTTGCGGTGATGTTTCTCTGTATGCTTTACGCCGCCGGCGTTTCCTGGAAGTATTTTATCGCGGCTGTTATGTCAATAGTTATTGCTTCGCCGATTGTTTATTTCTTTGTTATGAATGACGATCAGCGTAAACGTATCGTAGGTTTTCTTAATATAGACGCAGATATAAAAAACAGTACATACCAGCAGTACCGTGCGCGTATGGCGCTGGCGAACGGCGGTTTCTTCGGCCAGGGCTTGTTTAAGGGAAATCTCACACAGGTAGGCGGCGTTCCCGAAGGCAGAAACGATTTTATTTTTGTAAGTATCGGCGAAGAAATGGGATTTATAGGTTGCCTGTTCGTTCTTATACTGCTTTCCACCATATGCTTCCGTTGTATCCACACCGCGAGAATTTGCCGTAAAGACAGCGGAAAAATTATCTGCGTCGGATTCTTTTCAATGATGTTGGCTCAAATAATAATTAACATCGGTATGTGCACGGCGCTTCTGCCGGTAATAGGCGTTACATTGCCGTTTTTCAGTTCGGGCGGCACATCGCTGCTTTGTACATTTCTCGGCGTCGGGCTTGTTATGAGCGTTTATATGCACCGTGATTCGCGGATTATCTATTTACGCGACTGATACTTTTTCGGAGGTTGTTATGATTAAGATTTCTCCTTCTGTTTTGACTGCGGACTTTCTTACACTTGAAAACGACATTAAAAAACTTGAGGACGCCGGCGTCGATATGCTTCATCTCGACGTTATGGACGGCGAGTTTGTGCCGAACATCTCTTTCGGCAATCCGATAATTAAATCGATTAAAGCGCATACAAGGCTTCCTCTTGACGTTCATCTGATGATTGACCGTCCGCACAGATATATTGACGAGTTTGCGAAATACGCGGATATTATCAGCTTTCATTATGAGGCGGGCTCCGATAACGCGGCGACGCTGAAAAGAATCAGAGAGCTCGGGGTTATGTCGGCTATCGTTATAAAGCCTTGCACAGAACCCGAGTGTGTTTTTGATTTGCTCCCGCTATGTGATATGGTGCTCGTAATGTCGGTTGAGCCGGGATTCGGCGGTCAGAAATTTATGCCGCAGGCACTCGCCAAACTTTCCGCTTTACGCGATGAATGCAATCGCAGAGGTCTTGATATGCTCATTGAAGTCGACGGCGGAATAAACGCAGAAACCGCGCCTCTTGCCGTAAAAGCCGGGGCTAACGTCTTGGTAGCGGGAAATTATATTTTTTCAGCCGACGACATGGCGGCGCGTGTTAAGGAAATCAAATCAATCTGAAAACGCCTCATACAGTTTTGCTATCACGCCGTGTTTGCATAGCGGGTTCCAATATTCGCGTACTTTTGCGGCGTCGGCTTCTTTACGGCTTATCCGGCAGTATTCGCTGAGCTGAAATATGTAACCGGGTTTCTCTTGCTTTATATACGAAATTACGGCGTACCGCGCGCCTCTTGAGTACAGCTCGCTTTTGTCGGCACATATTCTTTTCATTGTCCCGACGCCGCGTATCAGGTCGTCGCTGTTTTCAAAAAACAGCGTTATCGGTCGTTTGTTTTTTACAGCGCGGTATTTTTTAATGCCGCTGTAAATCTTGGTAAACGATATCACACAGCCCGATTGTTTTGCCTTTACCTCAATTACGGCGCGCTCACAGTCGAGCGGTAATAAGCTTTTCGGCATTGCCGCCGCAATAAGACTGTGTATTTTTATGCGGCATTCAGGGATGTCATAATCAATGAATTCATAACCGCCGAATATCTCTTCAACTTCAACGCCGTTCAGGTATATGTCAACCCGTTTGTTGTTCACATTCATTATATCCATGCCGTAACCCCCGTTATATTTAGAATATCATAGTTTTTACGCCGTTCAAGCGGTAAAAACCGTATAAATTTCCGCTTTTTGACAATTATAAAAGCGGTGATATTTTTGAGATACAAACCAAAGCATAGGAAAAAGTATAAAAACGAATCGCTCGATTTGGGTTTGCGTTCGTTTACAGTTACCGTATCTGTCCTTGTTTTTATCTTTTTAATGTATCTTACTTTTTTTTATTTTGCCGGTCGGCATTAAAGGAGAATTTTATGGAATATTCAGCGTTAAAGAGCGGTACCGATATAAGAGGATACGCCAGCGATCTGGGCGGGCATCCTGTTCAGCTTACCGACAGGGCGGTTGAGGATATCGTTTCCGCCTTTGTCGTGTGGTACATAAATAAATTCTCGAGAGATCCCGAGGAACTAAAAATCGCAATCGGACATGACAGCAGAATCACAGCGGAGCGTATTACGTCTGCCGCTAAGCGCGCGCTCACTAATTCAGGCGTTGCGGTAATCGACTGCGGCCTTGCCTCGACGCCCGCCATGTTTATGACCACAGTTGACCTTAAAACCGACGCGGCGATAGAAATAACCGCGAGTCACCATCCGTTTGACCGCAACGGCATAAAGATTTTTTTGCCGTCAGGCGGGCTTGAGGGTGCAGACGTTGCCGAGATACTTGATATTGCTTCGGACGGCACCTGCGTGGAAAACGTAAAAAAAGGCACAGTCATTACAAGCAATTATATGACTGACTATGCCGCAAGGCTCAGAAACGTTATAATTTCCGGCGTGGATAAAGGCGGCTTGCCGCTTGCGGGGCTTAAAATAGTAGTTGACGCCGGTAACGGGGTAGGCGGCTTTTACGCCGAAAACGTGCTCAAACCGCTTGGCGCTGATATTTCCGGCAGCCGTTTTCTTGAACCCGACGGCATGTTCCCGAACCATATTCCCAATCCCGAGGATAAAACCGCTATGCAAAGTATATGCGAGGCGGTCGTCATCAATAACGCCGACCTCGGTATAATTTTTGATACCGATGTTGACCGTGCCGGCTGTGTAGGTCCGGACGGTGCCGAAATAAACCGCAACCGTCTTATAGCGCTTGCCGCATACATAGCCGCGGGAGGTAAAAAAGGTCTGACAATAGTAACCGATTCCGTAACTTCTGACGGGCTCAAAACATATATCGAGGAGACGCTCGGCTGCGTTCATTACCGGTACAGGCGCGGATACAAGAACGTTATCGATAAGGCGATCGAGCTGTGCAGGCAGGGAACAGAGTGTCCGCTTGCCATTGAGACCTCGGGGCACGCCGCGCTGAAAGAAAATTATTTTTTGGATGACGGCGCGTACCTCGCCACAAAGATAGTTGTTGAAGTCGCCAGGGGCGTTGATATTTCAAACCTGCTTTCGGCGCTCAAAATGCCGGCCGATGAGCGCGAGTTCCGAATCGCAATAACCGCGCCTGAATTCAAACCGTACGGCGACAGGGTTATTGATGAACTTGCATCCTACATGAGCGGTTTATCAGGTTACAGAATAGCGGACGATAACCGTGAGGGGATACGCGTATCTTCAAAAGACGGTTGGTTCCTGCTTCGTATGAGCGTGCATGACCCGGTAATGCCGCTGAATTTTGAAAGCGACACAGACACGGGCATTGATGAAATGATACGAGACTTAAAGCCGTTTTTACGTAAATTCGATTATTTACGGTTGCCGGATGGGCTAAATTAAGTAATTGTGCATAAGTTTCCGCTTAAAAGTTCCGTTTTTCTGCATTTTTTTACAAAATTAAAGAAAAGTATTGCATATTTATTCATTATGTGATATATTTATGCATGAAAGTTGCATATTGGAGGCATAATTATGTGTAAAAAAGAATTCAAAAAAATTGTTTTGGCTTATTCCGGCGGTCTTGACACTTCCATAATCATCCCGTGGCTCAAAGAGAATTACAATGACCCCGAGATTATCGCGGTATCAGGTAATGTCGGTCAGGCCGGCGAGCTTGAAGGCCTTGAAGAAAAGGCGTTAAAGACCGGCGCGTCAAAACTTTATATTGAAGACCTGACTGAGGAATTCCTTACCGATTACGTATTTCCGTGCGTACAGGCGGGCGCTAAGTACGAAGATTATCTGCTCGGCACCGCTTTTGCGCGTCCGATAATCGCGAAGCGTATTGCGCAGATCGCTGAAAAAGAGGGCGCGGACGCCATTTGCCACGGTTGTACCGGCAAAGGCAACGATCAGGTCAGATTTGAGCTCGGTATTCACGCTTTTCTTCCGAATATCCCGATAATCGCACCCTGGCGTGAATGGGATATCAAATCGAGAAGCGAAGAGATCGATTACGCTGAAGCGCATAACGTTCCGCTGAAAATCAGCAGGGAAACCAACTATTCCAAGGATAAAAACATCTGGCATTTATCTCACGAGGGCCTTGATCTTGAGGACCCGAAAAATGAGCCGTTATACAATAAAGACGGTTTTCTTGAAATGGGAGTTTCACCTGAAAAAGCGCCGGATAAACCTACCTATGTTAAAATTCACTTTGAAAAAGGTATTCCCACAAGCGTTGACGGCGTAAAGATGAACGCTACCGACCTTGTTACCAAGTTAAACGAGCTGGGCGGCGCCAACGGTGTAGGGTTACTCGATATTGTGGAGAACAGACTTGTCGGCATGAAGTGCCGCGGCGTTTATGAAACTCCGGGCGGCGCAATAATCTACAGGGCGCACGAAATCCTTGAGAGCATCTGTCTTGACAAGGAAACCGCTCACTATAAGGCGAGCGTCGCGCAGAAGCTCGGCGAGCTTGTTTACAACGCCCAGTGGTTCACCCCTCTTACCAAGTCGATTCTTGCTTTTGTTAAAGCAACTCAGGAGCCGGTCACAGGCGACGTTACGTTGAAACTTTATAAGGGCAATATGATAAACGCGGGCGTTGAGTCGCCGTATTCGCTTTATGACGCGGATATTGCAACATTCGATGAGGATGAGGTATACGACCAGAAGGATTCTCAGGGCTTTGTCAATCTCTACGGTTTATCAACAAAAGTTATTGCGAATATGAAGAAAAAGAACGGTTTGGATTTGTGATATTATGGGTAAAATTTGGGCTGGCAGAACTGACGGACAAGTCAATAAAATCGCTGATGATTTCAACTCTTCGATTAGTTTTGATTCCCGGTTATACAAAGAAGATATAACCGGCAGTATTGCTCACGCCGCGATGCTCGCCGCGAAGGGTATTATTTCAAAAGCGGAATCCGATTTGATAATAGACGGTCTTTCGGGTATTCTGAGCGACCTTGAAAGCGGAAAGCTTCAAATTGACGATTCTGCTGAGGATATACACTCTTTTGTTGAACAGACGCTGACTTCGCGAATCGGCGACGCCGGAAAGAAGCTTCATACCGCGAGGAGCCGTAACGATCAGGTCGCTCTTGACTTACGCCTGTATCTTAAAAATGAAACGGACGAGGTTAAAGCAAAACTTAAAGAGCTTATAAACACCGTTTGTGATAAAGCGGAGACGTATAAGTCGGCGGTTATGCCCGGTTACACTCATTTGCAGCGCGCCCAACCGATAACTTTCGGGCATCATCTTATGGCTTACGCCATGATGTTTTTAAGAGACGCCGGCAGACTTACCGACGCGCAAAAACGTCTGCTTATATCACCGATTGGCTCATGTGCGCTTGCCGGTACAACTTATGATACCGATCGCAGCTTTGAGGCGCAAAAGCTCGGTTTGCTTTCACCCTGCGCAAATTCGATTGACGGCGTGTCGGACCGTGATTTCTGTGTCGAGCTTTGCTCAGCGCTTTCGCTTGTTATGGCGCATTTGTCGCGCTTTTCCGAAGAGATAGTTCTCTGGTCATCATGGGAATTCAAGTTTATAGAGCTTTCGGATGATTACACAACCGGATCTTCGATTATGCCACAGAAGAAAAACCCCGATATGGCGGAGCTTGTTCGCGGTAAAACCGGACGGGTGTATGGCGATCTTATTGCGCTTCTTACAATGCTTAAAGGTTTGCCGCTGGCGTATAATAAAGATATGCAGGAGGATAAGGAGAGCATATTCGACGCGTTTGATACCGTAAAGCGGTGTTTAGACGTTTTTTCCGGTATGATAAAGGGTTTGACCGCAAACACCGAAAAAATGCTCACGGCGGCAAAAGGCGGCTATATTAACGCAACCGATCTCGCCGATTATCTTACAAAAAAAGGCGTACCGTTCCGTACATCCTATAAAATCAGCGGCGAAATAGTCGCGTACTGTATCAAGGCTTCAAAAACTCTTGACGAGCTTACTCTTGACGAATATGCGAACTTCTCGGATGTTTTTGAAAACGATTTATACGCCGCGATTGATCTTAACACCTGCGTTAACACGCGTACAAGTCTCGGCGGTACCTGCGTACAGTCGGTTGAAAAGCAGATTAAAGATGTAAGGGATCGGATTAAAGATATATAAACTAATCAAACCGGCGGGGATACCGCCGGTTTTTCAGTCTACTTGACAAACAGATCGTTTTTTAATATTATAGTAAAACGAGTGTTCACATATTCATTTTCCGGGTTAGTGCGGAATATTTTTTCTGGGGAGGCGATTGCGTGATTACGGTGCTTTTAGCGGTATACAACGGTGAAAAATACCTGCGTGAGCAATTAGATTCCATTATTAACCAGCCGGTAAGCGATATTAAGATCGTTATACGCGACGACGGCTCAAGCGACGCTTCAAACGCTATTATCAGCGAGTACGCGGAAAAGTACCCTGAAAGAATAACCGTGTTGTCAGGCGCGCCCAGCGGCGGCGCGGCGGCTAACTTTGCGGAAATGTTGAAGGTCGCCGATGATGACTATATTATGTTTGCCGATCAGGACGATGTGTGGTTTGAAAACAAGGTGCAAAAGACCTTTGACGCCATGCTCACAGCCGAAAACGGCGATGTTGACACGCCGGTACTCGTGCATACCGACCTTACGGTAACCGATGATAAACTGAACGTGATATCAAACTCGTTTTTTTCATATCAAAAGATTTTTCCGAAAGATTTATCGCTTGCAAGATTACTGGTTCAGAATTATGTTACGGGATGTACCGTTATGATAAACCGTGCTCTTAAAAACCGCGCAATGCCTATGCCGCACGATGTTGCAATGCACGATTGGTGGCTGGCGCTTACCGCCGCGGCATTCGGAAAAATTATGACTGTAAACGAGCCTACTATGTACTATCGTCAGCACTCGGATAACGAGGTCGGCGCTAAAGCGGGCGGCGGTTTTGGGTTCTTTATAAGAAAATTAAGAACGCTTAACACGGTTCGCGGTAATGTTGCGGCGACCTATCGGCAGGGTGAGTTGCTGCTCGACGCTTACGGCGAAATGCTTTCCGATAGGGATACAGAGATTTTGAACGCGTTTACCGGTATGAAAAACGCGCCGCGACTTAAAAAGATCAGAACAATCAGAAAATATAACCTGAAAAAGTGTACGCGCTTGCGCGTCCTCGGACAATACCTTATTGATTGACAAAAAACGGGCTGTTTGCGATAAACAACCCGTTTTTTATTTTAGTCGGTCAAAGTGACGTGCTCGCTGTCCGGTTTGAATAAAAGCGAAATGCACCATATACCGGCAAGGGCGATTACGGTATAGACTATTCTGCTCAATATCTCGCCGCTGCCGCCGAAGAGCCATGCCACAAGGTCAAAGCTGAAGAGCCCGACGAGTCCCCAGTTGAGACAGCCGATAATGGCAAGTACAAGACATATTCTGTCAAACATATTTTCACCTCCATAACAAGGAAAGACGCCGAAAAGACAATGTTTTCCGGCGCCTTTTGTCAGATTAGGGTAACCCTATCTTATTTCATACTGTTTTCATAGGATTCGATCATCTTCTTGACCATCTGACCGCCGATAGAACCAGCCTGCTTAGAGGTAAGATCGCCGTTGTAGCCCTGCTTAAGATTTACACCAACCTCGTTGGCGGCTTCCATCTTGAAACGATTGAGAGCATCCTTCGCCGCTGCGTTTTTAGCCATTTCTTTTCACTCCTTACTTTTTGGTGTTAAGGGCGTTTGCAAAAAATATTTTTTGTTTTGTTTTTGCAAATATTATAGGAAATTATTTCATTCTTTCCGTTTTTCTTTACAAATATATTTTTCTATGTTACAATGAACTTATGCTAAAAGGCAGGAGGTTTTTTTATGAAAAAAATTGTCTCGGTTTTGGTAATTCTGGCGCTTATGTTATCATTAATGCCGCTTTACACGTTTGCCGTGAGCATTACCGGTATTTCGTATACGCCGGCTGATGAAAACGCCTATGTGTACTATGAGGGTGAAGGCGCCGAGGATCGCGTTGAGCCCGACGGTGAAACGCATTATCTTTCATACAACGTCAATTTCAACGAAAATGACGTTTTGACGGTGAATTACAGCGACGGTTCCTCTAAAGCTTTTACCGCCGCCAGACTCGGCGACGGCGAACTGTATTTTATAAACGGTGATCAGCAGCTCAAACAGTGGGAAGACGTCACACGCTTTGATAATCAGGAGCAAGAACACTGGGTAGTCGGCGGCGAGTATACCTTTTACATAGTATACGGCAATTTCAGCACCCCTCTTACCGCAAAGATACTTCCGAATCCGGTTGATTCAATTTCTTATACGTCGGCAAGACCTATTACCTGTTATTTTGAAACCGGCGGCAATTTTGATATTGACGCGGATGGTACTGACTATTACCGCTATAATGCGTTTACAAGATTTTCCGGAGACGTTCTCACCGTTAATTACAGTGACGGCAGAGGCTCGGTTGATTATACTTTAAGGTTTGATCCGGAAATGGGCTATTATTCTGCCGGCGGCGAGTTTATCTCCGACAGAGACGTTCATATGTTTGACCGCCAGTATGACGAGCCGTTTACACTCGGCAGCGATAATTGTATTTACGTTGACTATTTGGGTAAAACAACGCCCGTTCCCGTTACGATAGTTGAAAACCCGATCGAAGATCTTGTTTATATTCCGGTTCGTGAAATTGAGATTTACGAGAATACCAACGGCCACTGGGATGACGACGGTCAGGGCAACCGGTTCTTTAACTATGAAACACCCTGGTTTGAGGAGGGCGATTTACTTAACGTTACTTTCTCCGATACTCACACGACCGTATCATATACCTATCTCCAAGGTGATTATAACGGTGAGTTTTACAACGGGTTTTACGACGTAATCAACAATTATGATCCGTTGCCTGATCAGGATACCGAGCTTTACTCTTCGCGCAGCGGCGAGTGGGAGTTAGGCGACGGTAACTTTATGTATCTGTCTTATAAAGATAACGAGTCAAATTACGTTCGCGTAAGTATAATAGAAAACCCTGTAAAGGGCATCAGGTATGTTCCGGCGGATACCGCCGTTTACATTGACGGCGATACGTATTATGACAACTGGGACGATGCGTATTACTATAACACTCCCGGGTTTGAAGACGGCGATAAACTTATTGTCATAGATAAAAACGGCGCCGAAAAAGAGTATATCTGCGATAAATACAGTATGGTATTTATCGCCGGTGATTCCGATATTATTCAGGCAAATGATGTTCAGTTTTATTCACATCAGAACCAAACTCCGTGGGTTATCGGAGACCGTAATGCGTATTACGTCGAATATATGGGCAGCGAGTATACGCTTTATGCTACTGTCATAGAAAACCCGATAAGGGCTATGGAGTATACTCCGGTTGAACCCATAGTGCTTATTGACGGCAAAGATTCATACGAGGATAACTATTACGGCCAGGGTACATATATCCGCTATAATTATCCTACGCAACAGCTTGGTGATAAATTAACGCTTTACTACAAGGATAACACCCGCGCCGATTATATTCTTACCACCGATGACGAAAACGGCTACTGGATTTTTGAGAATGAGACCACCGGCGATACCTTTAGCCCCTGGGATGTTCGTTTCACCGATGATCAGTATCATAATCGCTGGCACGTTGGCAACGGGAACGAATTGTATATAGTTTACAGCGGCGTAACGTTTACCTACGACGTAACGATTATTGAAAATCCCGTTAAAGAAATACTCTTTACGTCTGCAAACGAGCCGGTCGTTTACGAAGGTGTTGACAGTTATTACAGTGAACATTATGAGCGCACGATATATAACGTGCCCGATTTCAGTCCCGGCGACCGTCTTACCGTTATTGATAAAAACGATGTTCGGACCTTATATATCGCAAAATTTGATGAATTCGGCGATTTAGTATTTGCGGCTGACGGGAAAGACCCGCTTCGTATTTGGGAAGACGTTTTCACAAGCTCAAATCAGGAAGAGGGTACACCGTGGCAAATAGGCGCCGGAAACGAGTATTTTGTTGAATATATGGGGCTGGCTGTTGCCACCACCTGCACCGTTAAGGCAAATCCGGTAGTTTCAATCGAGTATATTCCCGCAAAACAGGCCACCTACCTTGAAGGCACTCATTCTTCCCATGATCCGTTTGCTGATATTGACGTTTACGAGATCCCGTGGGTCGATAACGGCGATATACTTCGCGTTACTTACCTTGACAGAGCTATCGGCACGGTTGAATACACCGCAAGATACGATTCAAAAACTAATGGAATAGTTTTTGAATCGGAATCCGGCGATATCATTCCGGTTGACTATAACCCTCATTTGGACGTATACGCCGATCAGTATACGAACCCCTGGACGGTTGGCGATAACTACTACACGTTCAGTTATATGGGCTGTGAATCACAGGCGGTTGTAAAGATTATTGCAAATAACTTTGACAGTGTGTGTTATACCCCCGTAGACGGCAATCCGAAAGTTTATGAAAGCTATTCGCACCCGGCTTACAGAGAAGACGGCTCGGAATTCAGAGAATATGCCATACCCGAATTCCGTGAGGGCGATAAGATTACGCTTTTAGGTCAGGGCACGATACAGGAATTTGTTTTGACGTTCTCGAATGAAGACGGCGAACTGTATTTCGTAGGCGATAATTTCAAGTTCCACCGGTATGAAGTGTTCCGTGACAGTAATCAGTCCGAGCGTGAATGGACGCTTGCGGGTCCCAACTACTACACTATCGAGGTGTTCGGGCTTACCGCAGAGGTTCCCGTGGATCTTGTTGAAACCGACGTTAAATCTGTTGAGTATATCAGGAAAACCCCGCTTACGCTTGACGAAAACAAGAACGGTGATTACAGATACGATAACTTCGGTACAAAATTCTATTTCTACAACGTTCCCCTTGCGGACGTCGGTGATAAGATCATAATAACCTATAAGGATGATACTTCGGTTGAGTACACGGTAAAATTTGACGCGACCAACAACGTCGGTTATGCCGAATCCGCAGACGGAAAAATACTCGGTGTGGATGATATCGATATCTTTGACAGGCAATACGATGAGCACTGGATCCCGGGCGCCGATAACAAATTTTACGTTCTTTACCGCGGTATAGAGACTTCTGTTCCCGTGACAATAACACCGATGGATCCAAGCAGCGGCGATTACACAGGCGGCGAAGAGCCGACCGATCACGAGCATATAGTAATACCCGGCTGGTCATACGACGCCGCGTTCCATTGGAAGGGCTGCACACTTTGCGCCTGGCAGATAGAAAAGGGAAGACATACCTTCGAGTGGGTAACGGTACTTGAAGCGACAAATACCACGCCGGGACTTATGGAAGAAGTCTGCAGCGTTTGCGGCTACAGAACCGGTAAAACTAAGATTATACCGAAGCTTCCGTCAGACTACATACCCGGTGATATAAACGGTGACGGTAACGTCAACAATAAGGACCTTACAAGATTATTCCAGTATCTTTCCGACTGGGACGTTGAAGTTAACAGTGCGGCGCTCGACGTAAACGGCGACGGCAACGTTAACAATAAGGACCTCACACGACTCTTCCAGTATTTAAGCGACTGGGATGTTCAGATTTTCTGATTTGTCTTTTATGCTGTGCGCCGACCTATGCGGTCGGCGCACTTTATGTTTGACATACGGGCTTTTGTGTTTTATAATAAATTGTTTTAATAATACTGTTCAGGGGATGAAATCTTGGCGACACAAAAAAGAGAAAATTTACGGAATGTTGCAATAATCGCACACGTTGACCACGGCAAGACGACGCTTGTCGACAAACTGTTACAGCAGAGCGGTACTTTCCGTGAAAATGAAACGGTAAACGAACGTGTTATGGACTCTAACGATCTTGAACGCGAGCGCGGCATTACCATACTTTCAAAAAACACAAGCGTTTATTACGGCGATGTTAAAATAAACATCGTTGATACGCCGGGTCATGCCGATTTCGGCGGTGAGGTTGAGCGTATACTTCAGACAGTTGACGGCGTTTTATTGCTTGTTGACGCCTTTGAGGGGTGTATGCCGCAAACACGCTTTGTGCTGAAAAAAGCTCTTTCTCTCGGAAAAAAAGCGGTTGTTGTTATAAATAAAATCGACCGTCCGATGGCTCGCCCGTATGAAGTTGTAGATGAAGTGCTCGATTTGTTCATTGAACTCGGCGCCGACGATGAGCAGATAGAATTTCCGGTTATATTCGCCTCGGCGCGTGACGGTTACGCGACCTATTCACCCGATAAACCGGGTACCGATATGAAGCCGCTGTTTGAAGAAATAATAAAAGAAATTGAGCCGCCTTGCGGAGACGCCGACGCGCCGCTTCAAATACTTTTTTCCAATATTGAATATGATGATTACATAGGCAGAATTGGCGTGGGCAGGGTTGTTCGCGGCACAGCTCACGCGGGACAAACCGTATCGCTTTGTCACAAAGACGGCAGTTTTACAAATGTTAAAATCGGCAAAATTTTTATGACCGAGGGTTTAAGGCGCACCGAAACCGAAACCGCCGCTATGGGAGATATAATTCAGGTATCCGGCATTGCCGACCTTGAAATCGGTGAAACCGCGTGTGACGTTGAACACGTAGAGCCGCTGCCTTTTGTAAAGATTGATGAGCCGACTCTGTCAATGAACTTTATGGTAAATAATTCACCCTTCGCCGGTAAGGACGGTAAGTATGTCACATCGCGTAATCTTCGCGACCGTCTCTTTAAGGAAGTGCTTACAAACGTAAGTCTTCGCGTTGAGGAAACCGACAGCGCGGATACCTTTAAGGTTTCGGGCAGGGGAGAGCTGCATCTTTCGATTTTAATTGAAACGATGAGGCGTCAGGGTTACGAGTTTCAGGTTTCGCCGCCGGCGGTTATTTATAAAAAGGATAATGACGGTAAACTGCTTGAACCTATTGAGCTTCTTATGATAGAAGTCCCCGAGCAGTATGTCGGCTCGGTCATGGAACGCCTCGGTACAAGGCACGCCGAGCTGCGCAATATGGGTACGCGCGAGGGCGGTATGTCGCATCTCGAATTCCTCATACCGGCACGCGGTTTGCTCGGTTATCGCTCGCAGTTCTTGACCGATACAAACGGAAACGGTATTATGAGTCACGTTTACTTTGATTATGAGCCGTATAAGGGCGATATTGAACAGAGAAATACCGGTTCGATAATTGCTCACGAAACAGGTACAGCCACAAGCTACGGCCTGTTTAACACACAGACGCGGGGTCGTCTCTTTATCGGACCGGGCACGCCGGTCTACGAGGGAATGATAGTGGGCGAAAATCCCAAAAACGAAGATATAGTTTGCAACGTCTGCAAAGAAAAACACATGACCAATACGCGCGCGTCGGGCTCCGATGAGGCGCTCAGGCTTACGCCGCCGTCGATACTCAGTCTTGAACAGTCGCTTGATTTTATAAAGGACGACGAGCTGGTGGAAATTACGCCGAACAGTATTCGCTTGCGCAAACGCATTCTTAATAAAGAACAACGAATGAAATTTGAGGCAAGGAATAAATAATGAAATATATTATTCTTGATCTTGAATGGGACGGCGCTTACTACCCGAAAATCGGCAGATTCATCAATCAAATTTTACAGATCGGCGCCGTAAAACTTGACGACGGGTTCAATATTATCGATACCTTTGATGTAACGGTAAAATCATCGTTTACAAAACGTGTCTCAAAGCGCTTTGCCGAGTTGACCGGTATTACGAAAGAAAAAATGCTTGCGGGTATTTCGCTTGACAAGGCGTTTGAAGCATACAACGAGTGGGTCGGGCACGACGCGGTTACGATGACATGGAGCAATTCCGATATCTATACCGTCCTCGAAAACGAAAAGAATTTACTTTCGGGAATAAAGCTGCGGATTGAAAAGTATCTCGATTTGCAAAAATACATACAGGGTGAAATGCGTCAGCGCGGTATCGAGTGCACTTCGCAGATATCTCTTCTGAACGCGGCTAACGTTTTTGAAATCGATATCGACGAAGCCGAACTGCACAACGCGAAAACCGACAGCACCGTGTGCGCAATGCTTCTCAAAAAATGTTATAACGCTGAACGTCTTTCGGCTATGATAATAGATACTTCCGCACCCGATTTTTTTGCGCGTTGTGCTTTCAAGCCGTACGTCATTAAAAGTATTGACGACGTGAATCTCGATAAAAAACAACTTATATTCGCCTGCAAAAAATGCGGTGAGCAGCTTGCTCTGAAGGGCGAGTGGCATTACCGGAACGGCGCGCTTTACGCTGAACTTTACTGTGACGCCTGCGGCGAAAAGTATTTTGCGAATATTCGTGCTCGCAAACTGTTTGATACGGTAAAAATCAAACGTAAACTTTATGTTAAAAGGACGGAAAAGTCAAAAAGCGATGATATGTCAGATATGTCCGCGAAAGTGTAACGCTTTGCGTGACGAAAACGGCAATACGGGCGGCAGATGTAAAGCGGGTATACTTCCGCGCGTTGCCCGTGCGGGTCTTCACTTTTTTGAAGAACCGTTTATAAGCGGTAAAAACGGCTCGGGAACCGTATTTTTCAGCGGATGCTCACTTTCCTGCGTCTACTGCCAGAATGAGCTTGTAAGTCAAAAATCCTACGGTAAGGATATATCCGTAGCCAGACTTGCTGAAATTTTCCGCGAGTTGACCGAGAGCGGCGCCCATAATATCAATCTTGTAACGCCGACGCATTTTTCGTACGCAATAAAAGAGGCGCTTGATATTTACAGACCGCCGATACCTGTGATATATAATACCGGCGGTTATGAACTTGAAAGCGTAATACGTTCGCTTGAAAACTACATTGACGTCTATCTGTTTGATTTGAAGTATCTTAACCGCGAAAGCGCATATAAGTATTCGGGCGCTGCCGATTACCCGGAGTATGCCGTCTCGGCGATCAGGGAGGCGTACAGGCAAAAGGGCGAATGTGTATTTGAAAACGGTATGATCAAAACGGGTGTTGTAATACGGCATTTGCTGCTTCCGGCGGCGACAAACGAAGCGATTGACATATTTGATTTTGTGCATAAAAATACACCCGGCGCTTACTTCAGTATAATGAGTCAGTATATTCCTTTGGGAAAGGCAAAGACAATGCCGCCCATAAACCGCAAAGTCACCGAAAGGGAATATGATAAAGTTCTTGACCATATAATTGATTCGGGCTTCAACAACTGCTTTTTTCAGGAAAAATCGAGCGCAGACACCTGTTTTATACCAAATTTTGATTTAAGCGGCGTGTAGCATAACAGCAATATAAGTACAAACAATACTAAGGCAGTCAGACGACTGCCTTATATATTATTTACTTGAATTTTATGCTATACTGTTGTATACTGTATTATGTATAATTATGAAAGTTGGTGCCTCATGACGCGCAGACAAGCAAGAGAAGAAGCCTTTATTCTGATTTTTGAAAAAGAGTTCAACGATTCGCCGCTTAGTGAAATACTTGACCTTGCGGTTGAGGTTCGCAGTATCACACCCGATGATTATATCAAGGATACATTTTTCGGCGTATATGATAAACTTTCAGAGATAGACAAAATTATATCTGACAACACTGTCGGCTGGAACATATCGCGCCTTTCAAAAACCGCGCTTGCGGTTTTGAGGCTTTCTATATACGAAATTCTCTATAAAGACGATATTCCGAACGCGGTTTCGATCAATGAGGCGGTAGAAATACTCAAAAAATACGCGACAGCCGATGACGCCTCATACGTCAACGGCGTACTTTCTTCGGTCATTAAAAAGGTTTGATATGGAAAACACCCCGATTACAGTTAAACAACTGAATATTTATGCCAAATCGCTGATTGAATCGAACGATTTGCTTGCGAATGTGTCGGTCTGCGGTGAAATTTCAAACTTTAAGAACCATTATTCAAGTGGGCACTGGTATTTTACGTTAAAGGACAGTGACGCGCAGATAAGGTGCGTCATGTTTCGTTCATACGCTTCACAAGTCGCATTTGCCGTAAGCGACGGTATGCAGGTAATACTTAAAGGCAGAGTTTCAATTTACGAGCGTGACGGACAGTATCAGTTATACGCCGAGGAAATACATCCTCTCGGTGAAGGCGATTTATCGGTCGCTTTTAACCGCCTGAAGGAAAAGCTTGAAAAAGAGGGCTTGTTTGCACCGGAAAATAAACGTCCGCTTAAACGTTATCCCCGTAAAATTGCGGTTTTAACCGCGAATACCGGTGCGGCGGTACACGATATACTTAATATTACGGCAAAGCGTTTTCCGATTTGTGAAATACTCCTTTGCCCGGTGACGGTTCAGGGCGAGAATGCCGCGAAGTCAATGACGGATATGCTTGAACAGGTCTATCCGAGAAACGATATTGATACAATAATAATCGGGCGCGGCGGCGGTTCACTCGAAGATTTGTGGGCTTTCAATGATGAAAACCTTGCCCGCAAGATTTACGAATCACCGGTGCCGGTTATTTCGGCGGTGGGTCACGAGACTGATTTTACAATATGCGATTTTGTAGCCGATGTGCGCGCTTCTACACCGTCGCACGCGGCGGAGCTCGCTGTGCCGGACGGTTCTTCGCTTAGCGCTTTTCTCGCTGATTATCAAAGAAAACTCGCATCATCACTAAGTGCCAAATATGAATTATCGCGCGCGAAATACGAGCTTGCAATTTCTAAGCCGCCGCTCGGCAATCCCGCAGGATACTTCGACGGTATGGCGCTTAAAATCGACAGTTTAACAGAAAAACTGCATACATACGGCAATTCGGTTATTTCGGCGTATGAACGCCGTCTTTCCGATTCGGCGGCACGGCTCGACGCACTCAGCCCGCTTAAAACCATCGCTCGCGGTTATGCCGCGGTAACTTCTGACGGCAAGCGTATTAAGGGCGTCCTTGACCTTGAAGACGATATGGATATATCACTGCGTTTTATCGACGGTGACGCCGACTGCAAAGTAACAGCAATAAGGAGCAAACAATGAGTACAGATAATAAAACTTTTGAAGAATCGCTAAAAGAGCTTGAAAGCATTTCCGCAAAGCTTGAATCGCAGGATCTTCCGCTTGACGAGGCGATCGATCTTTTTGAGCGGGGAATCAAGCTTTCAAAAGAGTGTGCGCTCAAACTCGAAAGCGCAAAGCAGAAAATCGAACTTATTACCTCTGACGGGAGTAGTGTGCATGATTGACGGTATACTTGAAGAATACAGGCTCAAAATTGAATCACGCCTTGATATGATTAACGCTTTGCCGGGTCAGCCCTACGATCCCGTAATTGACGCGGCACGGTACAGTCTGCTCGGCGGCGGAAAGCGTATACGACCCGTGATTCTTTTGGAATTTTATAAGCTTTGCGGCGCAAACGATGACTGTGCCTACAATTTTGCCTGCGCCCTCGAAATGATACATACCTATTCGCTGATACACGACGATTTACCCTGCATGGATAATGACGATATGCGCCGCGGTAAGCCCTCATGCCATATCCGGTACGGCGAGTCAATGGCGCTTCTGGCGGGCGATAACCTGCTTACCGAGGCGTTTGCAGCTTGCGCGAAAACGCTTGGCTTGCCGCAAGAGCGCGTTTTAAGGGCAATTTCCTATCTCTCCGGCGCCGTCGGCAGCGCCGGCATGATCGGCGGTCAGGTGATAGATACGTCCGTTCCCGTCCAGAACGAGCAAATGCTTTTCCGTATGTACTCACTCAAAACCTGCGCGCTGATACGCGCCGCCGCGGTTTGCGGCGTTATTCTCGCGGGCGGCGACGATGAAAAGATTAAACTCGCCGAAACGTACGCCGAAAATTTAGGGCTTGCTTTTCAGATAATTGACGATTTACTTGATGTCGGGGGTACTGCGGACGTGCTCGGTAAGCCGGTCGGCAGTGATGATAAAAACGGTAAAAATACCGCCGTAAGATTACTTGGCGAATCGCGTTGCCGCGCTCTGGCGACCCAGTATACCGAAAACGCGTTATCGGCGCTTTCCGGCTTTAACGCGGACACAAGCGTTCTAAAAGAAATTACCGAAATGTTGCTTACGCGCGAAAAATAACTACAGGTGGTTCATTTGAATAACAGTGTTTTAAGCGGAATAACATCTCCGCGCGACCTTAAAAAACTGAATAGCAGTGAACTGCAGACTCTGTGCGGCGAAATACGCGAAACTATTATTGAAACTGTTTCGAAAAACGGCGGTCATCTTGCCTCAAACCTCGGCGCGGTCGAACTTACCGTCGCTCTGCACCGTACGTTCAACTCACCCGACGACGCGATAATTTTTGACGTCGGTCACCAGTCATACACACATAAGATAATTACGGGCAGATATGCCGATTTTAACACTATACGCAAAAAAGACGGTCTTTCCGGCTTTATGCGGCCGGACGAGAGCATCTATGACGCCTTTGTTACCGGACACAGCAGTAATTCGATTTCCGCCGCCTACGGCATATACCGCGCAAACGTTATGCTCGGTAAAGAAGCTACCGCGGTAGCCGTCATCGGCGACGGTGCAATGACCGGCGGTATGGCTTATGAGGCGCTTAATAACGCCGGCGGTAAGAAGAGTAAGTTTATAGTTGTACTCAACGACAACAAAATGTCAATTTCAAAAAACGTCGGCGCGGTTTCCCGTTCATTTATGCGCCTTCGTAACGGCAAGCGTTATCACAGGCTGAAATTTGCGGTAGGTAACATTCTTTTGAAAATGGGATTCGTCGGCAGGGCGCTCTACCGTTTTATAAATAAAATCAAAGACGCCGCGCGAAGCTTTGTTTATAAGAATAATATTTTTGCCGCGCTCGGTTTTAATTACCTCGGACCGGTCGACGGCCACAATATAGCCGCTATTGAATCGATACTCGAAATCGCAAAAAGCTATGACCGTCCAACCGTTGTTCACGTTGTAACACAGAAGGGAAAGGGCTATCAGCCCGCGGAGGCGAGCCCGAACGATTATCACGGTGTGTCGCCGTTTGACATAAGCGTAGGCGCCGAAAGCTCTTCTAAAACGAGCTTTTCCGATGTTGCCGGCAAAACTCTTTGCGAGCTTGCGCAAAACAATAACAGAATTTGCGCCGTTACCGCGGCAATGACCTACGGAACGGGGCTTGACGGTTTTTCAAAACTATACCGCGACAGGTTTTACGATGTCGGCATCGCCGAGGAGCACGCCGTCACCTTTACCGCGGGCCTCGCGAAAGGCGGTATGATTCCGTTTTTTGCCGTGTATTCAAGCTTTTTACAGCGCGGTTACGACCAGGTACTGCACGACGCCGCGATAGCGGATTTGCCCATTAAACTGCTGGTTGACAGAGCGGGCATAGTCGGCGAGGACGGTGAAAGTCATCAGGGACTTTTTGACGTTGCTTTTTTAAGCACGGTGCCTAATGTAAATATCTATTCGCCGTACAATTATAGCGAGTTGGTTTATCGCATTAAGGCGACCGCAGAAGATAATGAGCTTGCGGTCATCAGATATCCGCGCGGCTGTGAGGGATATACAACTGATATTGATTTTAAGAATGACTATACGCTCGTTTCCTCGGGTGCAAATCAGGCAGTCGTAACTTACGGCAGGACGTTTTCTTACGCACTTGAAGCGCATGATAAACTTAAAAATTTTGATATTATAAAGCTTAACAGAGTTTTTCCGATTGACCGTGACGTTATCAAACTGATTTCCGATTATGATAACGTACATTTCTTTGAAGAAGGTATCCGTTCCGGCGGTATCGCGGAGCACGTCGCGGCGCGGCTTTTTGAAACCGGTGCCAAATGCAGATACACGATTCACGCGGTTGACGGTGTCTTTGTACCGCACCAGTCCACCGCCGAAGCGTTGCGTGCGTTCGGACTTGATACAGAGGCGATTATTAAGGCAATGGAGTTGTAATGGCAAACAAGGAAAGAATTGATTGTGCGCTTGTAAGCCGCGGGCTAATCGAGAGCAGGGAAAAGGCGAAAGCCGTCATAATGTCCGGCATTGTTTATGTCAATAATCAGAAATGCGATAAGGCGGGGATGACCGTATCGCCGGACGCTATAATAGAAATCCGCGGCGAAAAACTGCAATATGTGAGCCGCGGCGGGCTGAAACTTGAAAAGGCGATAAAATCCTTTGGTATCGCGCTTGACGGTCTGATATGCGCGGATATAGGCGCCTCTACCGGCGGTTTTACCGACTGTATGCTTCAAAACGGCGCGGCAAAGGTTTACAGTATTGACGTCGGTTACGGTCAGCTGGCATGGAAACTTCGTACTGACAGGCGCGTCATAAACCTTGAACGCACGAATTTCAGATATGTAACAAAAGAGCAGATACCCGATCCGCTTGATTTTGCATCGGTTGACGTCTCGTTTATTTCACTTTCGATGATTCTGCCTGTTTTGCACGGGTTGCTTAAAGACGGCGCGACGGCTGTATGCCTTATAAAACCGCAGTTTGAGGCAGGCAGGGAAAATGTCGGTAAAAAGGGCGTTGTCCGCGACAGGGATGTTCATATCGCGGTTGTCGAAAAAATTATTGATATTGCCCTTTCAGACGGGTTTTCCGTTCTTGACCTGAATTATTCTCCCATAAAAGGACCCGAAGGAAACATTGAGTATCTGTGTTTTCTTCAAAAGAGCGATAACGCGCGGATGCTCTCAAAAGTCGGCGCAAATCAAATTGTTGACGCTTCGTATTCGGAATTAAAGGTGTGATTATATGAAAGTTGCGATTTTACCGAATCTTGATAAACGCGGCTCAAAAGAGCTTGTTGAAAAGCTCGGCGTTTTTTTAAGAAACTGCGGCATTGAGCCGCTTTTACCCGACAACATCTGCTGTGCCGGATATACTCCTGTGGCGAATGATAAGATTTTTGACAGTGCCGATATTATAATTACCATAGGCGGTGACGGCACAATTATCCGCTACGCCAAAGTCGCCGCGGAATGCGGCAAACCGATTCTCGGCATAAACGCCGGCAGAATCGGTTATCTTGCGAATATCGAGCAGGACGAGTATGAAATGCTTAAAAATCTTGCGACCGGTGATTACAAAATCGAAAACCGCATGATGCTTGAAATCGAAGTTAAGGACGACGGCAAAACAACCGGCGTTTATTACGCGCTTAATGACGCGGTTATAACAGGCGGCTTTATATCACGCATTATCGATATTACCGCGAGCGTAGGCGGCGATAATATCAACTATCGCGCCGACGGACTTGTTGTTGCCACACCCACCGGCTCCACGGCATATTCAATGTCCGCGGGCGGTCCTATAATCGACCCGGGTATGGATTGCGTTTGCATAACCCCTATTTGTTCTTTTGCTCTGGCTTCAAAGCCGATAATACTCAGCGGCGACAACGAAATCATTTTTCGCGCAAATTCCCGCAAAAAAATTGATATTTTCCTGACCGTCGACGGAAGACGTACGGCAGGCATCAAGCCGGGCACCGAGGTCATAATCAAAAAGTCCTCGCGCGTAGTGAAACTTGTAAGACTGAACGAACGGTCGTTTTATAAAACTCTTGCAGTAAAATTCTTTGATCAGGGAGGTGTTATTCGTGAAAGGAAACCGTTTGGAAAAAATACTTCAAATAATCAATGAGCGCGTAATACTTACACAGGATGACCTTCAGGCCGCGCTTTTAAGCGAGGGATATAATGTAACTCAGTCTACTATTTCGCGTGATATAAAGCGTCTTCGCCTGATTAAAGGACATGATGCGAACGGCAATTACAGATATATCAGCGGCGCAAAAGCGGCTGATTCGGCGCATGATATTTCACATTACCGCGATATTTTTTCAAAATCCGTCATCAGCGTTGACTGTGCTCTTAACGACATAGTGATTAAGTGCTATAACGGTATGGCGTCAAGTGTATGCGTCGCGGTTGACGCGGTATTTGACGGCAGGATGCTCGGTACTATCGCCGGCGACGATACCATTTTTATTATCGCACGCAGTGCGCAGGACGCCGAAAAGCTTACCGAGGAATTAAAATCTTTCTTTTAAGGGACAAACTGTATGCTTAAATCGTTGCATATCGAGAATATTGCTGTTATCGAGCAAACTGATATTGTGTTTTCCGACGGCTTTAACGTGCTCACGGGTGAAACGGGCGCGGGAAAGTCGATAGTTATTGACGCGATAAACGCGGTGCTCGGCGAGCGTACCTCGAAGGAGCTTATACGCTCCGGCGCGCAAAGCGCTTCTGTTTCCGCGATATTCTGCGACCTTTCAGAGTATGCAGAAAATGCCCTGAACGAAGCAGGCTACAGACTTGACGGCGACGGTAATCTGCTTATAATGCGAACGCTCACCCACGCGGGCGGTACTATTAAAATTAACGGCGTTCCCGCGACCGCCGGCATACTCAAAACGATAGGCCGCCATCTTATAAACATACACGGTCAGCATGATAACCAGAGCTTATTAAACCCGGATACTCATTACGTTTATATTGACCGTCTTGCCGATAATTCTGATATTTTACGCGAGTATTACGACGAATTTCACCATCTGAATACCGTTCGCAGAGAACTATCCTCCTATGAAACCGACGAGGAGCAGAAGAGGCGCAATATCGAACTGCTCAAATACCAGATAAAGGAACTGACAGACGCTGCTGTTAAACCCGGCGAGGCCGACGCGCTTAAATCAAAGCTTGAAATTGCCGAAAGCGCAGAAAAGACCCGTGCCGCCTTAAACGCCGCGTATTCATACCTTAACGGTGACGAGGACAGTGACGGCGCATTTTCAACGATACGAAACGCCCAAAAAGAGATTTCAAACTGTAAAGGTGAAAATTTTGAGTCGGTTACGCAAAAGTTTAGTGAAATCCTTTCGGGTCTTGACGAGGTAACCGGGCAGATACGCCGCCTGATAAATAACGATGAAAGTTTAAGCATTGACGCCGAATCACTGCGCGCCAGACTCGATACAATTTATAAAATCACAATCAAGTACGGCGGAACCGAGGAAAAAGCTGTTGAGTACCTCGCTTCGGCTACGGAGCGCTTAAATGATATAGAACTCTCTGATAGGCGGATAAATGAACTTTCAAAGGAACTTGACGATTCAACCGAGAGACTGGTGGCTCTCGGGAAGAATCTTTCAGCTTCACGCGTTGACGCGGCAAAGATTTTCGAGGAAAACGTAACCGGGATACTGACATTTCTTGATATGCCTGATGTAACTTTCAGAGTATTGATAGAGCAGGGAAGATATACGCGCTGCGGCTGTGACAGAATTGAATTCATGATAGGTACGAACGCCGGCGAGGCAATTAAACCGCTTTGCAAAATTGCTTCCGGCGGCGAGCTTTCACGCGTAATGCTCGCGATCAAGAGCGTGCTTGCAGACAAAGACGACGTTGATACACTGATATTCGACGAAATAGATTCCGGTATCAGCGGACGTGCGGCGCAGAAGGTCGGTCATCAGCTTAAACAGGTATCAAGTGACCGGCAGACGGTTTGCGTTACGCATCTGGCTCAAATTGCGGCTTTTGCGCAAAACCATCTTCTCATTGAAAAATCGGTTGAGGACAACCGCACCTATACTTCCGTAAAAACGCTTGCCGGCGACGGGCGAATCAGAGAAATCGCCCGGATTATGGCAGGCTCAAATATGAGTGAAAACATATACAATTCGGCAAAAGAATTGCTTGAAAGGAATTTTTAGAATGCAAATTTATGAAGAACTTGTTGCTCGCGGTCTGATTGCCCAGGTGACCGACGAACAGGAAATCAAAAATCTTATAAATAACGGCAAAGCCACCTTTTATATCGGCTTTGACCCGACGGCTGACAGTTTACACGTCGGTCACTTCATGGCGCTTTGCCTCATGAAGCGTTTGCAAATGGCGGGTAACCGCCCGGTCGTTCTTATCGGCGGCGGCACCGGTTATATCGGCGACCCGTCCGGCAGAACCGATATGCGCTCGATGATGACTCCCGAAATCATTAAACATAACTGCGATTGTTTCAAAAAGCAGATGGAGCGTTTTATCGAATTCGGCGACGATAAGGCGATTATGGTAAACAACGCCGATTGGCTCCTTAAGCTTAATTATATTGAGCTTCTGCGCGAGGTCGGCGCCTGCTTCTCTGTAAACAACATGCTTCGCGCCCGCTGTTATGAACAGCGTATGGAGCGCGGGCTCAGCTTCCTCGAGTTTAATTATATGATAATGCAAAGCTACGACTTCTATCATCTTTTTAAGGAATACGGCTGTAATATGCAGTTCGGCGGCGACGACCAGTGGTCAAATATGCTCGGCGGTACCGAGCTTATTCGCAAAAAGCTCGGCAAAGACGCCCACGCCATGACTATCACGCTTCTGCTTAACAGCGAAGGCAAAAAAATGGGCAAGTCCGCTTCCGGCGCCGTATGGCTTGATCCGGATAAAACCTCACCTTATGAATTTTTTCAGTATTGGCGCAACGTTGGCGACGCCGACGTGCTTAAATGTATCAGAATGCTTACGTTCCTCCCGCTTGAAGAAATAGACAAAATGGACGCCTGGGAGGGCAGTCGCCTGAATGAAGCAAAGGAGATCCTCGCTTTTGAGCTTACAAAGCTTGTTCACGGCGAAGAAGAGGCGGTTAAGGCACGCGACGCTTCGCATACCGTTTTCGGGGGCGACGGCAGTCATGCCGATATGCCTACCGTTCAGTTTACCCCCGATGATTTTACCGACGGAAAAGTTGGACTGCTCCGCGCAATGGTAAAAGCCGGAATGGCGGCGTCCAACGGTGAGGCACGCCGCACCGTAGAGCAGGGCGGCGTCACTGTGGACGATGAAAAAATCACCGACACCGCGTATGCTTTTACAACTGAGCGGTTATCCGGCGGTGCGGTAGTTAAAAAAGGCAAGAAGTGTATTATGAAGTTTATTTTAAGCTGATAACGGTATAAAATCACATGCGCACGGAAATATTAAAGACAAATCAGATTAAGAGGTGTCTTTATGGCAACGCGCATCGGTAAAACAACACTTGTTTTTTCAAATAAGCCGTCAGTTATCGGCTACGGTTCGGTGGTCGGCAAAAAAGAATTTGAGGGACCGCTTTCGGGCGAGTTCGATACTCACGACTTTGATAGCCGTTTCGGCGAGAAATCTTTTGAAAAAGCGGAAAGCCGCATGCAAAAAATAGCGGTTGAAACCGCTCTGCGCAAATGCTCGATGAGCGAAAACGACATTGACGTTATCTTTGCCGGCGATCTGCTTAATCAGTGCGTCGGTTCTTCCTTCGGGCTTCGCGCCATGAATATACCATTTGCAGGCATATACGGCGCCTGTTCAACCATGACTCTCGGTCTCATACTTGCCTCGTTGTGCGTTGACAGCGGGGCGGCAAATACTGCGGCGGCGGTTACGTCGTCGCACTTTTGTTCAGCCGAGCGGCAATACCGCTTTCCGCTCGAATACGGTTCGGTACGTCCGCAAAGCTCGCAGTGGACTGTTACGGGCGCCGGGGCGACGATACTGTCAATCAGCCGGAATAAACCGTACATTGACCGTGCGGCGTTCGGGAAAATCGCGGACCTCGGCGTAAAAGACGCTAATAATATGGGCGCGGCGATGGCGCCGAGCGCGGCGTCAACTTTGCTTTCGTTCTTCAAGGATACCGGCTCCGCGCCGGACTGCTACGACGCAATAATAACCGGCGACCTCGGAAAAGTCGGTTCAGAATTGCTCTATATTCTTACCGAGCAGAACGGCGTGCGCATACGCGAAAAACATATTGACTGCGGACTTATGATTTATAACTTAAAGTCGCAAGACGTGCACTCGGGCGGCTCAGGGTGCGGTTGCAGTGCTTCTGTCCTTAATTCTTACGTTTTTCACATGTTCGAAAAAGGAAAATACAAGAATATACTTTTTATGTCCACAGGCGCGCTGTTATCGCCCACTTCAACAATGCAGGGCGAGAGCATTCCGGGTATAACTCATCTTGTAAATATACGAATTTAGCATTGACAAATAATTACGTAAACTGTATAATTATTGTACAATTTAAGACCCTGTCAAAAAGACGGGGTTTTTATTGTTAGAATATTTGAAGGGGAGGTTTTTGTATGGATGAAAATATACTTAAGCTTATTGAAGAAAGAAAGTTCAGCGTGCTTAAAACCCTGCTTTCTGAGATGCAACCCCCCGATATAGCGGCGATTTTTGAGGATGCTCCGGAAAAAGACATCCCGATAATGTTCAGGATACTGCCGAAAGAGCTTGCGGCGGAAGTATTCGTTGAAATGGACAGCGATATGCAGCAGCTTCTTATAGAAGCGTTCAGCGATAAAGAGCTTCACGATGTTATAGACGAGCTTTTTATGGACGATACCGTCGATATCATCGATGAGATGCCCGCGACCGTCACCAAGCGTATACTTCAGCAAACCGACTCTAAAACCCGCCGGATGATAAATCAACTGCTTGCATATCCGGACGACAGCGCCGGCAGCATAATGACTACCGAGTACATTGACCTTAAAAAGTCGATGACCGTGGAAGACGCGTTTGACAGAATACGAAAAATAGGTATTGACTCGGAAACGATTTACAGCTGTTATGTCACAGACGCCGGCAGGCATCTGCTCGGTATCGTTTCGGTTAAAGATCTGCTCCTCAACGCAAAAAGCGAGATTATAGGCAATATAATGGACGAAAACATTATATTTGCAAACACTCTTGACGATAAAGAGCTTGTCGCCGGTCTTTTCGAAAAATACGATATTCTTGCACTGCCGATAGTAGATAAGGAAAGCCGTCTTGTGGGTATCGTTACGGTTGACGACGCTATCGACGTTATGCAGGAAGAGGCAACCGAGGATATTGAAAAGATGGCGGCTATCTTACCGAGTGAGCACAGCTATTTCAAAACCTCCGTATTTGATACCTACAAAGCGAGAATACCGTGGCTGATGCTTCTCATGATTTCCGCCACCTTTACCGGCGCCATTATCGCGGGTTTTGAAGATAAGTTAAGTGAGCTTGTCGCACTTGTCGCATTTATTCCGATGCTCATGGATACGGGCGGCAACAGCGGCTCTCAGGCCTCGGTCACAGTCATCCGCGCGATTTCTATGGGGGATATCGAGTTTAAGGATATACTCCGCGTTTTATGGAAAGAAATACGCGTTGCCTTCTTTTGCGCGACAACGCTTGTTTCGGTCAACTTCATTAAGCTGTTCTTTGTAGATAACCTGCTGATGCATAACTTCGATAAAGGTCAGGTCATATTGGAAATATGCGTTGTATCGGTAACGCTTTTCTGTGCGATTTTAGTGGCAAAAATAATCGGTTGTTCCTTACCGATTCTCGCCAAAAAAATCGGTTTTGACCCGGCAGTTATGGCAAGTCCGCTGATTACCACCATTGTCGACGCCGTTTCGCTTATAATCTACTTTACGGCGGCGCGTATTATTCTGAGGATTTAGTAACATTTTTCTTCCCTTTGCTTATTATGTAATAACGGAGGGATGAAAATGCGAAAATGCAACCGTTCAAACAAAGGTATAATTGCCGTTACTTTTTCCGCCGGTCTGCTTGTCAGCTGTTTCTTTCCCCCGAGGTTTCTTGTTGCCGTTCTGGCTGTTTGGGTAATTGTTCTCGGAATTTCCTGCTCAAAGAATTGACGGAGGTGGGTTGAGTGAAGGTTGTGATTTTTAAGAGTCCGAAGCTCATAAGCGGTTTTTTACGCATGATTTTCGGTATAAAAAAAGAAACTACATAAATAAGCTTTTATGCAGTAGTAAAGCGGGTAGAAATTCTACCCGCTTTCATTTTCTTCATTTTTCTTTTGTTTGGGCTTCGCCTTGACTTCCGACAAGGGATTTGAATCAATAGCCCGCTTTATCTGCATATCGGAAATGTGTGTATAAATCTGTGTAGTACCGAGGTTTGCGTGACCGAGAATGTCTTTAAGCACACGAATATCGACATTTCCGTGCTGATACATGAGAGTCGCGGCGGTATGGCGCAGTTTATGTGTGGAAAAGCCCTGACCGCCGAGTCCCGCTTTTTCAAGATAACTCTTTACAAGGTGCTGTACCGTTTTATTGCTTATTCTTCGTTTATTGCGGCTGATAAACAGCGCGTTTTTATCATTTGCGTTTACCCCCTCGTTAGGGCGAACGGCAAGATAACTCGCGAGCGCGGCGGTGCAGGCGTCGTTAAGATAGACGATGCGCTCCTTATTGCCTTTTCCGAGCAGACGCATGGTTCCGTCAGGTCTTATATCAGTCAAATCAAGACCGCAAAGCTCTGAAAGCCGCATTCCGCAGTTAAGAAAAAGGGTGAGTATACAGTAATCACGCTCACGGTTATTGCCTTCAACGCTTGAAAGCAGTTCAAGGGAATCTTCAAGCGTTAAATGGCGGGGAAGACCCGATTTGACCTTCGGTGCTTCAAGCAGCTCCGCCGGATTAACTTCAAGCAAATGAATTTGCGAAGTGAGATACTTAAAGAATATACGAAGCGTCGAGGTCTTACGCGCTCTCGTCGCCGCGTTGTTGCCGCGGTCGTTTTTACAGTAAACAATAAAGGCGTAAAGGTCGGAAATAGTCACTGTGGAAAGGAGTTTACCGTCTACACAATCGATGCTGATTTTTTCAAATTCGGTACCGGGCGGTACCAGACCGCGGGTTTTCAGCAGATAGCGAAAGAAGGTTTGTAAATCAAGGTAGTATTCTTCAACAGACTTTGACGATTTACCGCGTATTGTCTCGCTGTATGTGAGAAAATCGCGTAAAACCGGCGGGGAAGAGAGTATCAATTCGTGCTTCACATAACCGCTCCTTTCACTTTTTTGCTATTTTATCATTTTTTTTGAAAAAATGCAACTTTTAACAAAATATACTTTTTTTAGACGCGGATATGTTGTATAATAACTTCGGAGCTGATATAGTTGAAAAATATTGATGAATCTCGCTTTTCCGTAAAGCAAAAGCGAATAATAACGGTAATCGCAATAATTCTTATCTTGATTTTCAGCGGCGCTATCGCCTGGCTTGTGGGCAGACCTCTGATAGAATTCATTAACGACCCGGACAAGTTTAAGGAGTTCGTTAAAGGGCACGGAATCCTGAGCGATATCGTCTTTATTTGTATGATAATTTTTCAAATGATAATTGCTTTTATACCGGGTGAGCCGTTTGAAATTGCCGCCGGATACGCCTTTCATCCGGTACGCGGCTGTGTTGACTGTATGATAGGCTTCGCCCTGGGCGGTATGATTGTTTTTCTGTTCGTCCGCAAATTCGGCGTGCGGATAGTTGAAGTCTTTTTTCCGATAGAAAAGATACGCGAGCTTAAATTCCTTCAGAACTCACGCCGGCTGAATACAGTTTCGTTTATCGTATTTCTTATTCCCGGTACGCCTAAGGACTTGCTGACGTATTTTGTCGGCCTTACCGATATGAAGCTTTCGGTATGGCTGATGATTACTACCCTCGCAAGGCTTCCGTCGCTTGTAACTTCGGTCCTGACCGGTAACGCTTTAAGCAGTAAACGCTATGAAATCGCGGTGCTGGTACTTGTTATCACACTCGCGGTAAGCGGTATAGGCTTGTTGATTTATAAAAAAATTCAAAATAGGCATAAGACTTAAAACTTAGCTCTTAACTTTTCAAGCGCGGCTTTTTCGATTCTTGAAACATAGCTTCTTGAAATCCCCATAAGCTTTGCTACCTCGCGCTGCGTAAGCTCTTCTTCGCCGGAAAGTCCGTATCGCAATTTAATTATTTTCAGTTCGCGTTCATCGAGTACGCCGCTTATTATAGACCGAAGCTTTCGTATTTTCATTTTTTTATCGATTTCCTCGGCAATATCCCCATCGTCCGCTATTACATCGATGAGGGTCAGCGTGTTTCCCTCCTTGTCGGTTTCGATCGGGTCGCTGATGTATACGTCCTGCGCGGTTTTTTTGAGATTTCTGAAGTACATCAGTATTTCATTCTCAATACATCTTGCTGCGTATGTCGCAAGCCGTATGCCTTTTTCATCGTTAAATGTTGATATTGCTTTTATAAGACCTATAGTACCGATTGATATCAGGTCGTCCTGCTCACAACCCGAAGCGTAGTATTTTTTTACAATGTGCGCCACAAGCCGCAGATTATGCTCTACAAGTTTATTCCTCGCGGCAGTATCTCCGGTCGCGGAAAGCTTTATCAATTCTTTTTCTTTTTTAGCACTCAGCGGCGCGGGGAATGAGCCGGGGCTCGTAACGTGCAGTGCCAGATAAAATATGCGGCTGATTATTTCCGCTAACATTTTTAACATATAATCATCTCCCGACAGAATAACTATATGCTTTTATATGGTTGTACGTTGTTAAAATAATCGGTTTGTGTTAAAATATAAATGTCAACCCGCCGTCTTGCGCGTACTATGTATGTGGGGGCGGTATTATGAAAAAGGCCGATATCAAACTCGTACTTGCGCGCTGGCTGATTCTTCTGACATCACTGCTTGCGGCGCTTGTTATCCTGTTTTTAAGGGCGCGGCCCGTCATTATCGCCTACGCTCAAAGCAAAGCGAAGGCACAGATGATTTCCGCTTTTGACGGCGCGGTAAAGTCTGCAATTACCGAACTCGATTACGGATATAACGATATCGCGGTAATTGTCCGGGACTCCGGCAATTCGGTTTGCAGTATTGAAATAGACTATCAGAAGCTGAACCTTTTGCGCGCGGAAATCTCGCGGCAAATAGGCGAATATCTTGCCGAAAACGAAAACCGCACCGTAGAGATACCGATTGGCACATTACTCGGCGGCGAATATTTAAGCGGCTGCGGGCCGGCGCTGAAATTCAAAATGCAGTATTCGCATGTGCCGGTACTTAATTTTGAAAGCAAGTTTACTTCTGCGGGTATTAACAGTATTTTTCATCAAATTGTCATAAATGCAAATTTATCCTGCGGAGTTTTAGTGCCCGGCGCAAACAATACTTTTTCGGTCGACCTTTCGGCTGTTGCGGCTCAAACGGTAATTTCCGGTAAAGTGCCTGACAGTTTTACAAATGTAATTGAAACGCCCGCCAGTAACGTTGCCGACGATATATTTAATTTTTCCGATTAAAATCACGGAGGTTTATATGAATTTTGAGGAAGCTAAAAAACGAATCTTGCAATTGACCGGTGAGATAAGATATCATAACAACTTATACTATAATCAGGACGCGCCCGAAATTGAGGACTATGAGTATGACGCGCTGACAAGAGAGTTGAAGTCGCTCGAAAAAGAATTTCCCGAGCTGATATCGCCCGATTCTCCGACGCAGACGGTAGGCGGAAACGCGAATACGTTGTTTTCACCGGTAGTGCACTCCGTTAAAATGGAAAGTCTGCAGGATGTTTTCAGCCTTGACGAGCTTCGTGATTTTGACGGCAGAATTGATAAAACACGTACGGTTTATTCGGTCGAACCCAAAATTGACGGGTTATCGGTTTCGCTTGAATACTCATCCGGCAAACTTGTGCGCGGCTCAACGAGAGGCGACGGCGTAACCGGTGAGGACGTCACCTCAAATATTTTACAAATAGCATCTGTTCCAAGGCACATTGACTTTGACGGTGAACTTGAAGTGCGCGGCGAAGTATATATGCCGAGAGATTCGTTTATTAAACTGGTTGAACGCCAGGAAATACTCGGCGAAAAGCCGGCGAAAAATCCTCGAAACGCGGCGGCGGGCACACTGCGTCAGAAGAATTCGGCGGTCGTCAAAGAACGCGGTCTTGCGATTTTTATATTCAATATACAAAGAATAGAGGGGAAAGAGTTCCGTTCACATATAAAATCGCTTGATTTTTTGGCGTCCCTCGGGTTTTCTGTTCTTCCGAGTTATAAATCCTGTTCCGACATAGAAAGCGTTATAGAAGAAATTGAGCGCATAGGAAATACACGCGGCGAGCTTGATTTTGATATCGACGGTGCGGTCGTAAAGGTTGATAATCTCGATTACAGAACCGAACTCGGAAGCACGGCAAAATTTCCTAAGTGGGCGGTTGCTTTCAAATATCCTCCTGAAGAAAAAGAAACTATTTTGCGCGATATTGAAATAAACGTAGGCAGAACGGGCGCACTTACTCCCACTGCCGTATTCGACCCCGTCGAGCTTGCGGGGACTACAGTCAGCCGTGCCGTACTTCATAATGAGGATTTCATAAATGAAAAGCAGATAGGCATCGGCGATACGATTGTTGTAAGAAAAGCCGGTGAAATAATACCGGAGGTCGTGGCGGTCAGCCGCCACGCGGCGGATTCCGCGATATTCAAAATGCCTGACGTCTGTCCTTCCTGCGGTGCTCCGGTATTCCGCGAGGAGGGCGAGGCGGTTATTCACTGCACCAACGCAGAATGCCCCGCGCAGATACTCAGACATCTTATTCATTTTACTTCGCGCGACGCTATGGATATTGAAGGTCTCGGACCCGCGATGCTTGAACAACTGCTCGGCGCCGGTCTGATAAAAAACATTGTTGATATATATAAACTTGATTTTGAGGCGGTAAAACGTCTTGACAGAGTAGGAGAGAAATCCGCTGACAATCTGCGCAACGCCATTGAAAAATCCAAAAGCAATGATTTGTCAAAGCTGATAACAGCTCTCGGTATCCGTCATATCGGCGCCGGCGCGGCAAAACTGCTTACCGATAATTATCAAAGCATTGATGAGATTACGGCGGCAAGCAGGGAAGACCTCGAAAGCATACCGGGCTTCGGCAGTGTGCTCGCGGAGTCCGCTGTTGAGTTTTTCTCGCTCGATGAAACAAGGGAAATGATATCAGAACTTAAAGCGTGCGGTGTAAACACCGAGTCTACGAGGCAGACGGCGGATGACCGCTTTGCCGGATTGACCTTTGTTTTGACGGGAACGCTGCCCACATATACGAGGAGCGCCGCGGCTGAGATTATTGAGTCGCACGGCGGTAAAGTTTCATCATCTGTATCCAAAAAAACAGATTATGTTTTAGCCGGTGAAGAGGCGGGCAGTAAACTGGATAAAGCCAACGCGCTCGGCGTAAAGGTTATTGACGAGCAACAATTCAAAGAAATGATAGAATGATAAAAAGCGCAGGCAAAACGCCTGCGCTTGAATTTTTAATAAACGGTGCGGGTTATGCCCCGCGTCTTTTATTTACTCAGATAATCAAGTATTTTTGAAATACTGTCCGAAACAAAGTATAAATCCAAATCGTCGGGTGCGATAAAGTATTTATTCTTACTGTTTTCAAGCAAAGCTATGAGATTATCATAAAACCCGTTTATGTTAAAAATAACAAGCGGTTTATTCATGATTTTAAGCTGTTTAAGCGACATTGTTTCAAAAAACTCATCCATTGTTCCGATACCGCCCGGCGTTACTATAATCGCGTCTGCCATATCTTCAAGTTTTTCTTTTCGTGAACGCATATCGGCGGTATAAATCATTTCCGTACAGTCGTCAAAAAGGACGCCGTCAACGTTAAAAAACTCCGGTGATATACCTATTATCCTGCCGCCGCATTCTCTCATACCGCGCGCTATCGCGCCCATCATACCGCAAGCGCCGCCGCCGAATATCAAAGTATGACCCGCAAGCGCCAGTTGTTTTCCGAGCCGTTCGCCCGCGTCAAGAAAAGATTTATCAATTTCATCGTGCGCCGAACCGTAAATACAAATATTCATAAATACTCCTTGAAATCAATATTTTTGCCGTCAAGCACGGCGCTTATAAGCGTATCGCCTTTATATTCAAGCCGAAGTGAGAAGAAGGGCTGACAAGGATTTTCAATGAGCCGCAGGAAAATTTTGTCCCCCTCCCATACAGGCAGGGAATATACGGCGGCTTTATCTACCCATACGAGCTCGCCCTCGTCACACTCTTTAATCTGACCGGAAAAATCAGCAGCGGTAAATACGTGCATAAGCTCGCTTTCCCAGATATCGGATACAAACGTTACTACGCAGCGATATTTCGCATCATTAAGCGTAAGTCCTGTTTCTTCAAATACCTCGCGGGCGTTGCACTGCTCGGGACTTTCGTTTTCCTCGAATTTGCCGCCTATACCGACCCACTTATCACGGTTAAGGTCGTTTTCTTTTTTAACTCTGTGAAGCATCAGGTATTTACCGTCGCGTTCAATGTGACACAGTGTGGTATTACGCATAGCGTCCCTCTTATTGCGGTTCTTCTGTTTCTGTAAGGTAAAAATACTTTGCCTGCTTGTTCTTTTTATCAAATATCAGATTGTACTGTATTTTTTCGTACTGATTCAAAAGTTCGGTATACTGCGTTTCTTCGCCGAGACGGTAATAATTGTTATCATTGTCAATATAACCGATAGAATCAATAACCGGCAGGGTTTCGTACAGATTGACAAGGTATTTATCGTAATCGGTAAGTTTAAGACCGGCAACATTCAAAAGCAGACACGAAAGATAATTTGAACTGATCTTTTCAATATACTGCTCCTCAATATCATAATTTGCCCAGATAAAGAACGGGGTGATATGGCGTTGCTGTACCTGTTCGAGCGAAAGCTCGTTTAAGCTGTTTACGCCCATTATTTCCGATATGAATTCCGGCTCAACGGACGGATGATGATCGCCGAACATACATATTATCGTGGGTTCGTCAATATTCTTAAAGTAAGTAATCAGTTCTTCAAAAGCATCGTCACTCGCCTTGATTAAAGACAGATATTTGCTTGCTTTCGGATAATACGTCGCGGCGGAGGTAATGGAAATACACTCATCAAAATTCGCGGCGTCTATAGTATAACCGCCGTGATTCTGCATGGTTACGTTGAACGCGAAATACGGCAAGGATTTATCTCGGTTTTCAAAATCTTCAATTATAAGCTTATAGTTATATGAATCGCTTACATACTGCCTTATCAGCATATTACTGCGGTCGGGATAGTTCTGTTCAATCAGCGCCTGGAAGTAATCGGGGTTATTGTTGCCGTTGTTTGTATAGTCCTTCAGAATGGTCATATCTATAAGGTTTTCAAGACTGATAAACTTGTTAAAGCCCATATATTTATAAACGTTTGTCCTGTTCCAGCCGGAGGCATAGTACGGGTGCATCGCCATAGAGGAATACCCCTGTGAAGCAAGCGTTGACACAAGCGAAGGCATATAATCTTTGATATACAGCATATACGCGTTACTGCCGGCGGGCAGGAAAGCGACGGAGTTGCCGGTAAGAAACTCAAATTCGGTGTTAGACGTGCCGGCGCCGACGACAGGTACGTACAAATTGCCTTTGATAGTATTCTCGGTAAGATTATGCATAAAGGGCATATAATCAATGTTTGTTTCAAAATCGCCGAGTATCTTTAAGTCGGCAAGCGACTCATTCATAATACAAATAATATTCGGTGCTGATTCCGACGGGATTATTACCGGTTTTGTACCGTCATCCTCCGGTACGCTCTTAAAATAATCACCGATTTCGCTGGCGTTATATCCCTTTGGCGCTGAGACAAACAGGTATTTAGTGTTGCCGATAAAGGAAAACGCAAAACCGTAATTTTTGTAGCCGCGCGACTGATTCCAGAAGTCGGGCTTAACGCCCGCGTTTACGAATACCGAAGTGAAGTAAAACAGAATTATGACCGTACCGGCAAACACACCCATAAATCCGCGAACCGCGAGCCTGAATGTTGAATTGAACTTCGGCGTATTTATTTTAACGCCGATAATTGCCAGAAGTATCATAAGATACGTGCCTAAAATCACGTTATACAGTAAACGGAAATTATACGTGCCGGCAACGTTCATAGCCGTCTTGAAGCCGAGGAAATCCATCGGCAAAAACGGAGTTCCGCGAAAATCAAGAATATACGCGTGGGTAAGGGCAAGCCCGTACATAACCGGGTTTATGGCAAAGATACAAAACCGTATACTGCCGCTTAACGCAAAAAACAGGAAGTAAAGCACCATAAACAGCGCGTAATTTGCGAAGAAGCCGAGATACGTCATATCATAGATGAAAACGCCGTTAAAGCATTCAGTCATTGTGATAGTGACAATAGGCAGCAGGAAAACAAGAATAATACTGAATGCCTTTTGGTGGCGTTCTTCTTTTAGTGATATTCTGTACGCACAGGCAACACCGATAAGAACCGGCAGCATAAAAGCGATCGCAAGCAGGATCCAACGTGAATAATTGTTCAGAGTTATAAAAGATGAACTGCCGATTAAAGTAAAAACAGTCAATACACAAGCAAGAACAGCGCCGGTGATCGTGCCGGATTTACTTCTTGATACAGTTATATTTTCTTTACACCAATCACCGAAATTGTAAAAAAAGCTTTTGAACCGATGTTTTTTGAATGCAACAACCGAACCGCTCATAGAACATCTCTTTCCGAAAAATTATAGGTGTATTATAGCACAGATATCAAAGAAATACAATATTAAATATAAAGAAAAAGCGGTGAGGAAACTCACCGCCTGAAAGATAAATATTTATCAGTGGATTTCAACATCCCAATCGGAAAGGTACTGGAAAAGCCTTGTCAGGTCCTTGTTGTTTACACTGCCGTCGCCGTTAACGTCGAGCGCTTCTGAATTCACTTCAACATCCCAGTCGGAAAGGTACTGGAAAAGCCTTGTCAGGTCCTTATTGTTAAGATTACCGTCGCCGTTGATATCGCCGGGGATATGCCCGCCGGCCGACACCGGTATCACTTGACTCTGACCCGACTTATGACCGCACACCGAACAAATCTCCTCTTTAAGACCGGTCTCTTCGGCTGTTGCGGGTTTGGTTACCACCCATTCATAACTGTGCGGCGCCTCGTCAAGGGTTACGGTGCAGGAGGTACATACGTGCCAGTGCTTTTCCGAATCGGTAATCCATTCGCCGGTTGTATGGTCGATAGTATCAGTATAATCCGCGATATAAGTATCGTGACATATTGAGCAGGTATAAACCGTGTAACCTTTTTCGGTGCAGGTAGGGTTGATCACCTGCGGTACATAGTTATGCTCGTGATCAATCGGTTCGGTTCCGCCTGTATAATCACCCTGTTCGGCATTGACCGTAACAGTTAAAACGGAAAAAGAAAACAGTAACGATACAGAAAGTATAAGTGCCAAAACTTTGCTGAAATATTTCATCCCGAACCCTCCAAAAAACTAACGTTGTGTATTTATGCGCAGCGTAAAAACCTGCATTGATATTTTAACATATGATATACACGCAGTCAATGAAATTTTCTCACATAATTATTATTGATTTTTTGGAAAAAATGTGTTAAAATATGGTTGTTAAAAGTTATGACGGAGACGGTAGCGTTTTTATATGCTTTTTAAGCGAGCCGGCGGCGGTGTAAGGCCGGTAAAGCATTAACGCTAAATCACTCCCGAACTGCGGCGTGAAAGTTTTCTATTAGCGCCCGCCGGACGCCATACCCGTTACAGCGGCGCGAATGTCGGTTCGTATAGGTGGTTTTCAGCGGTTTATCCCTGTCCTATTGTGGACAGGGTTATTTTTTAGTTCGTAAAGGAGCAAGTTATGTACAAGGATATCAAACCGAATCTTAATTTTGTGGAACAGGAAAAGGAAATCAAAGACTTCTGGGAAAAAGAAAAAATATTCGAGACCAGTATTGATTCCCGCGCAAAGGGTGAGCCGTATGTTTTTTACGACGGACCTCCTACCGCAAACGGTAAACCTCATATAGGTCACGTTCTGACCCGCGTTATAAAAGATATGATACCCCGCTACCGTACAATGAAAGGGTATATGGTACCGCGCAAAGCCGGTTGGGATACTCACGGTTTGCCTGTCGAGCTTGAAGTTGAAAAACTCCTTGGACTTGACGGCAAGGAGCAAATTGAACAGTACGGTCTTGAAAAATTCATCGAGCACTGTAAAGAAAGCGTATGGAAATACAAGGGTATGTGGGAAGATTTTTCCAAAACCGTCGGCTTCTGGGCTGATATGGAACATCCGTACGTAACTTACCATAACAGTTTTATAGAATCTGAATGGTGGGCGCTCAAACAAATTTTTGAAAAAGGTCTTTTGTATAAGGGCTTTAAGGTTGTGCCGTACTGTCCGCGATGCGGAACACCGCTCTCTTCTCATGAAGTGGCGCAGGGATATAAGGCGGTCAAAGAGCGCAGCGCTGTCGTTCGTTTTAAGGTTAAAGATGAAGAAGCATATTTCCTCGCCTGGACCACCACACCGTGGACGTTGCCTTCAAACGTCGCTCTCTGCGTAAATCCGGACGAGTGCTACTGCAAGGTCAGAGCCTGCGACGGCTACACCTACTATATGGCGAAGCCGCTTCTTGATAAAGTTCTTTCACCGCTTGCCGGTGACGGTGAAGCACCCTACGAGATACTCGCGGAATTTCCGGGCAGCGACCTTGAATATAAAGAGTATGAACCGCTTTACGTCTGCGCGGCTCCGGTTGCGCAAAAGCAGCGTAAAAAAGCGTTCTTCGTTATGTGTGATAATTACGTTACAATGACTGACGGTACCGGAATTGTTCACTGCGCGCCCGCTTTCGGTGAGGACGACGCTCGTGTAGGCAGAAAATACGATCTGCCGTTCGTTCAATTTGTGGACGGCAAGGGCAATATGACCGATGATACGCCTTTCGCCGGTCTATTTGTAAAAGACGCGGATCCGAAAATACTCGTTGACCTTGAGGAACGCGGTCTGTTATTCTCGGCGCCGAAATTTGAGCACGACTATCCGTTCTGCTGGCGCTGTGATACTCCGCTTATTTACTACGCCCGCGAATCTTGGTTTATTAAGATGACCCAGGTCAGGGATGACCTTATAAGAAACAACAATACGATTAACTGGATACCCGAGAGCATAGGAAAAGGCAGGTTCGGCGATTGGCTCAATAACGTTCAGGACTGGGGCATATCACGCAACCGTTATTGGGGCACGCCGCTTAATATATGGCAATGCGAATGCGGTCATTTACACGCTGTGGGCAGTATCGATGAATTGAAGAGCATGTCAGATAACTGCCCCGACGATATCGAGCTTCACAGACCGAAAATTGACGCTGTAACTATCAAGTGCCCGGAGTGCGGCGGCATTATGCACCGTGTGCCGGAGGTTATAGACTGCTGGTTTGATTCCGGCTCAATGCCGTTTGCACAGCATCATTATCCTTTTGAAAACAAAGAGCTGTTCGAGTCACAGTTCCCGGCGGACTTCATTTCCGAGGCAGTCGACCAGACTCGCGGATGGTTTTATTCACTGCTTGCGATTTCAACCCTGATATTCAACAAAGCGCCGTTCAAAAACGTAATCGTTTTAGGACACGTTCAGGATGAAAACGGTCAGAAGATGTCCAAATCTAAGGGCAACGCCGTCGACCCGTTTGACGCCCTCGAAAAGTACGGTGCCGACGCAATACGCTGGTACTTCTATACCAACTCCGCCCCGTGGCTGCCGAACCGCTTTAACGGGAAAGCGGTAATTGAAGGTCAGCGCAAATTCATGGGCACACTTTGGAACACCTATGCTTTCTATATTCTTTATGCGAATATTGATAAGTTTAACCCCGGCGAACATGAACTCAATCCTGAAAGTCTCACCGTAATGGATAAATGGCTTTTATCGAAGCTTAACTCAATGGTTAAAGCGGTTGACGATAACCTTGCCAATTACCGGATACCCGAGGCGGCTCGCGCGCTTGACACATTTGTTGACGAAATGAGTAACTGGTACGTCCGCCGCGGCAGAGAGCGTTATTGGGTGCAGGGAATGACCGAGGATAAAAAGACGGCTTATCTTGTGCTTTATAAGGCGCTTCTCACCACCGCGCTCGCGGCGGCACCCATGATACCGTTTATGACCGAGAGCATTTATCAGAACCTTGTACGCTCTGTCGATAAGGACGCTCCCGAAAGCATACATCTGTGCGCTTTTCCGCAGGTTGATGAAAATCTTATAGATACTGACCTCGAAAGCAAGATGGACAGAGTGCTTGAAATTGTCGTTCTCGGACGTTCCGCCCGCAACGGCGCGGCGATAAAGAACCGTCAGCCGCTCAGTAAAATGTTTGTTAAGTGCGATATTGATTTGCCGGATTATTTTATCGACGTAATCAAAGACGAACTGAATATCAAGAGCGTGCTTTTCTCCGACGAGGTCGATAATTTCGTTTCCTATACATTAAAGCCGCAACTTAAAACGGTCGGTCCGAAATTCGGTAAACAGCTTAATGAAATCAGAACGGCGCTTTCTGAAATTGACGGTGATTCCGCCAAACGCACTCTTGACAGCGAAGGCAGTTTAACGCTTAATCTGCCTTCGGGCGATGTTACGCTGCTTAGTGAAGATGTCCTTATAGAAGCAAATCAAAAGGAGGGCTTCTTTACAGTCAGCGATCGCGGCATAACTGTTGCCCTTGATACAAACCTCACCGAGGAGCTCCTTGAAGAGGGCTTTGTACGCGAGGTTGTCAGCAAAATACAGACTATGCGCAAAGAGGCCGCATTCAACGTAACGGATCACATCAGAGTCACTGTCAAGGGCGACGAAAACGCCATTGCAACCGTCCTGAAAAATACCGCCGGCATTTCAGCCGATACGCTTGCCGATTCTGTGACATCCGGCGCTGTAAACGGATATAACAAGACCTGGGATATAAACGGCACCGGCCTCGAAATCGGCGTTGAAAAAATATAATTTTAGGAGTGTGTATCATGGAAAACAACAATTATTTTGATGAGCAATTTTCCGAGGATATGGATATACCCTCGAAAAAGTTCAACATCACCGACCCCGTCGGGTTTTACGGCGATCTGGCATTTAAGAATATGGCGCAAATTATTAAATTCATCGCTTATCTTGTTGCCATACTCAATTTGGTAGTCGGCCTTTTGATTGCGTTCCTGATTTACAAAAATTTGTCTAAATTCATTGCCGTGGCGTTCGGCGTTGTTCTTGTGTTTGCCGTCTTTTCCGCCATATTCTTCTTCCTTATTTATGCGATAGGCCGTGTGCTTGAACAGAATAATTACATTATTGAAAAACTTGAATGAGGTAGACTATGCGTTTTTATGAAAACCCGCGCGCAACTTCAAAAAACCGGCAAAAACCGCGCAGCTATTATATACCGGGCGGCGTGTCAGAATATTTGCTGTTAAACGGCGTATGGCGTTTTAATTTTTACAAGCGTGATTTCGACATACCGGAAAAGATCGGCAAGTGGGGAAGTATTAAGGTACCGTCCTGCTGGCAGACCGAAGGTTTTGAAAACCCGAATTATGCAAATATCAACTATCCGATACCGCTCGACCCGCCGTATGTTCCTGACGAAAACCCCTGCGGCGTATATGAACGCGATTTTGAACTTAAAAAAATACTCGGTAAGGTATATTTTGTTTTTGAGGGTGTCGCGACCTGCGGCATTCTCTACATTAACGGCAGCTTTGTCGGCTTCACGCAGGGCAGTCACCTGCAAGCTGAATTCGATATAACCGATTATGTTAAAACGGGCAAAAACACCGTTCGTGTCGTTGTGCTCAAATGGTGTGCGGGAACTTATCTTGAAGACCAGGATTCATTCCGTATGAACGGTATTTTCCGCGACTGCTACATACTGAACAGACCCGCCGGTCATATCAACGACGTTTCGGTAAAAGCCGAAAATTCTGTTATAACCATATCCGCGGATAAAAAAGCAAATGTTACGCTTTTTGATACCGACGGTGAATTCATCGGTAAAGCAGTCGGCACGGCAAATGCCGAATTCAAGGTTGAGCGTCCGCAATATTGGAGCGCTGAAAAGCCGGTGCTTTATACGGTTGTTATTGAGCGTAACGGTGAAGTGATCAGACAGCGCACCGCCTTTCGCACAATAAAGATATCTAAAAAGCATGAACTTCTTATCAACGGTACGCCCGTTAAGCTATACGGCGTAAATCATCATGATACCAACGCGTATAACGGTTGGTATGAATCAGACGATGATCTATTGTACGATCTTAAACAGATGAAAAAGCTGAATATCAACTGTATAAGGACGTCGCATTATCCGCCTACGCCGAGGTTTCTTGATATGTGTGACGCGCTCGGCTTTTACGTCATCCTTGAAAACGATATAGAAACTCACGGCTTTTGCAGCCGCGACCCGAATGCAAAAAGCGGCTATGACGTAAGCGATAAGATATGGCCCTGCCAGAGCCCGATGTGGCGCAAGGAATTTTCGGAGCGTATGCGCCGCGTCGTTGCAAGAGATAAAAACCACGTTTCCGTAATAATGTGGTCCGCCGGCAACGAGAGCGGTTACGGCAAAAACCACGAGCTTATAATTAAATGGCTACGCTCGCTTGGCGACGGCAGGCTCGCACATTATGAGGGCGCGGGGGACAGAGGCGTCATATCCGGCTCGGACGTATATTCAAGGATGTATCTTTCACCGTCCGAACTTGTTAAAGCCGTCAAAAACAAAGATATCGACCGTCCGGTCTTCCTGTGCGAATTTTCGCACGCTATGGGCAACGGCCCCGGCGATGTTTATCAGTATGCCGAGGTGTTCAACAAGTACCCGAAATCAATAGGCGGCTGTATCTGGGAGTGGGCTGACCACACCGTCCTTGATAAAAACGGCATAGGACGCTACGGCGGCGATTTTGCCGGCGAGCTTACTAACGACGCCAATTTCTGCTGTGACGGCCTCGTATTTTACGACAGGTCGTTCAAATCAGGATCGCTCGAGGCGAAGGCGGCATACCAGCCGATGCGTACCGAGTTTTCGGACGGTGTGCTTACCTTGCGTAACCTGTACTCGTTTACCGATTTTCGCGAGCGCATATTCAAATATACCGTTACAGTTGACGGCGATGTAAAGACGGAAAAGACGGTTAAAGTTTCGGTCCCGCCGTTATCGTCTGCTACACTGAAAATACCTGTCAGTAAATATAAATGCAACTACGGTGCGTTTCTCAACTGCTATCTTTTTGACGGCGAAAACGAGATAGCGCACACACAGCATGAACTGGCCGCGGAAATTATATCTAAAAAACCGGATAAGAAGTTGCCTTCAATTACCGAGGATAAAGAGTATTACACCGTAAAAGGTGAGAAATTTGAATATAAATTCTCAAAATTTTACGGCACACTTACGCAGGCGGTTTTCAGGGGAAGAAAGCAGTTGCGCGAAAGAATGCGGCTTACCGTTTACCGTGCGCCGATCGATAATGACAGGCGTATAAGAAACAACTGGGTGCAGGGCGAAGCATGGAAATCCGAAAACTTAAACCGGCTTTTTGATAAGATTTACGATGTTGCTCTTTCCGGCAACACAGTAACCGTACACGGCGCGCTTTCCGGCGTATCAAGACTGCCGTTTGCAAATTACACACTTGCGGCGACCTTCACAGGTAACGGCGACGTTCATTTTGATATTGACGTCAGCGTGCGCAAAAGCGCGTTCTGGTTGCCGAGATTCGGCTTTGAGTTTGTTTTGCCGCAAAAGAACGCTTTATTCGAGTATTTCGGTATCGGACCATGTGAAAGCTATATAGATATGTGCCACGGCGGACTCATGGGGCTTTATAAGAGCACTGCCGAACGCGAATACGTTAATTATATACGTCCGCAGGAGCACGGCAACCATACAGGCGTACGGATGCTTAAAATCGGCGATATGGTCTTCACGGGCTGTAACCTTGATATAGGCGTTTCGCAGTACAATTCCGAGATTCTCGATAAAGCGGAGCACACCGACGAACTCGTAAAGACCGGCAGCACCCACGTACGCCTTGACTACAAAATGTCAGGCGTCGGCTCCGATTCCTGCGGTCCTAAACTGCCGCCCGAGTATTCACTATCCGAAAAGAAATTCAAATTCAAATTCACGTTATCACCGGCAAAATAGAATTAATCGCATCCGTTATACGGGTGCGATTTTTTGTCATAAAGCGGAAACACCGGTCATAGTATTCTAACAGAAAAGACAAAATTTCGGAGGAATATTTATGGCTGATACAAGTATATACGCGGATATTGCCGCAAGAACCGGCGGCGATATTTATATCGGTGTTGTAGGCCCTGTAAGGTCCGGCAAATCAACCTTTATAAAGCAGTTTATGGATAAGCTCGTTATGCCGAATATTACGGAAGAGTATACAAGAGAACGTGCGAACGATGAATTGCCGCAGGCGTCCTCCGGCAGGACTATAATGACAACCGAGCCGAAATTCATTCCGGAAAAGGGCGTTAATATAAATATTGATAACACCGCGTCAATGAATGTCCGGCTGATAGACTGCGTAGGCTACATAGTGCCGAGCGCGCTCGGTTATATTGAAAACGACCAGCCGCGTATGGTAAAAACGCCCTGGTTTGAAGAGCCGATACCATTTAACATGGCGGCGGAAATCGGGACAAAAAAGGTAATAACAGAGCATTCAACCATCGGTCTTGTCATTACCACGGACGGCTCAATAACCGATATACCGCGTGAGGAATATGAAGAGGCGGAAGCGAGGGTGATTGACGAACTGAGCGGCATCCATAAGCCGTATATCGTGTTGTATAACTGTCTTGAACCCGAAAGCGAAACATCGGTTTTCGCTTCAAAAGAGTTATCGGATAAATACGGCGTCCCGGTAATACCCGTCAACTGCCTTGATCTTGACGAAGTGGACATACGAAAGATACTTTCACAGATACTCTATGAGTTTCCTGTCAGAGAAATGAGAATTAACTTCCCGCGCTGGATAAACTCTCTGCCGCTCGATCACTGGCTCAAAAGCGAGCTTCTGGCAAATATCAGGAACGCCGCGCAGGGAATCAGCCGTATACGTGATATCAACACCTTTGAGCGCGCTTTTGACGGAAACGAGATATCCGACGGCGCCGGCGTACAAAACATTGATTTAGGGCAGGGAAGCGCGGAAATTAAACTGAATATCAGGCCGGAACTTTTCTATAAAGTGCTGACTCAAACCGCAGGAATTGAAATATCAGATGAGCAGGAGCTTATGGAAAATATAATCGAGCTTTCAAAAATCAAGTCGCAGTACATGCGAGTCAAGGACGCACTTGACGAGGTTGAGGCGACCGGCTACGGAATAGTAATGCCCACGATTGAAGAATTGTCACTTGAAGAGCCGGAAATTGTAAAACAGGGCGGCAGATACGGCGTCCGCCTTAAAGCTTCGGCGCCGTCTATACATCTTATGAAGGCAAATATCACCACTGAGGTCAGTCCGATTGTGGGCAGTGAGAAGCAGTCTGAAGACCTTGTTATGTATCTGCTCAGCGAATTTGAGGAGAATCCCGTTAAAATATGGGATTCAAACATATTCGGGAAATCACTGCACGAACTTGTAAACGAAGGGCTCCACAGCAAGCTTTCCCGTATGCCGGCGGATGCGAGAATGCGCGTTCAGGAAACAATAGAACGTGTTATAAACGAGGGATGTAACGGTCTTGTTTGCATAATTCTCTGAAATCATTCACCCTCCCGTACCCCAAAAATATAATGGGTACAGGAGGGAAATTCATGTCTGTAAATATATTCTACGCGCTTGTTGCCACGCTCGGAACATGGTTTGTAACCGCTCTCGGCGCCGCAACAGTCGTGTTTTTCAAGAGGCCGTCGCCGAAGCTTCTGAACGTCATGCTCGGCTTCGCGTCCGGTGTAATGATAGCCGCCTGCTTCTGGTCGCTTTTAGAACCGGCGGTTGACCGCGCCGAAGAAAATTTCAATATTCCCGCTTATTTTATTGTTACGGCGGGTTTTGTTTGCGGTGCGGTTTTTATGTGGCTTTCCGATAAAGCCGTCACAGCGGCGACAATAAGGGCAAATATCGGCGATAATCTGACAACCGAGCAAAGAAACCGGATAATTATGCTTATTCTTTCGATAACACTTCACAATATCCCCGAGGGTTTGGCTGTAGGAGTGGCTTTCGGCGCGCTCGGAAAGGGAACACCCGACCCCGAAAGTCTTACCGGCGCGATAAGTATCGCAATCGGTATAGGTCTTCAAAACTTCCCGGAGGGCGCTGCGGTTTCACTGCCTTTAAGGCGCGAGGGGTGTTCGCGCACTAAAAGCTTTCTGCTTGGGCAGGCTTCCGGCATCGTTGAACCGATAGCCGGCGTAATAGGCGCGGCGCTCGTTGTTTACGTTCAATCAATTCTGCCCTTTGCGCTGTCCTTTGCGGCGGGCGCCATGATACTTGTCGCAGTTCACGAGCTGATACCTGAATGTCAAAAAAATCAGATAAAAAACCCGTATATCGCCACAATGGGTATTGTGGCGGGCTTTGCCGTTATGATGCTGCTTGACGTCATGCTCGGATAATGGCTTTTCCGGCGCACAAAAAAAGCACCCGCACAAGCGGGTGTTTAATTTTCCGATATATCGCCGCGTTATCCTATCGACAGCACCGATTTGATGTCCGGGTCGTATTTTGAAGACGTCAGATGAATGAAGAAATCTTCCGCTGTTGAGAGAATGCCGGCAAGGCAAACCAAAAAGCAGAACGGTACGTCAAACGATGTGACGAGAAAATACGGGACCGCGAAAACAAAAACGCCGGTAATTTTATTAAGCCAGGTATGGTGCGCCGCAAAACGGTGAAACTTTAAGGCGGCGATTATGTAGGAAAGAATGCGTACAGCAAGCATTATTGCAACCATAATCCAGATATATCCCGGAAGTATTTCTCTAAGTATCGGCAGAAGTTTAATGAGGCTTACCGTATAAAAACTAAGGTCGGCGACACTGTCAAGCCGGGCGCCGAGTTCGCTTGCGGCGTTAAGCCTTCTTGAAAGAAAGCCGTCAAGCAAATCGGTTATTCCTGTGGCGGTGTAAGCCGCGAAATAGGGGATGGTAAGCGGCTCTAAAAACAAAATGATAAAGGTACCTAAAAATCTCAGCGAGGTGACAATATTGGGTATATTCTTTCTAAAACTCAAACCATTGCTTCCTTTCCTGATCTTATTGCCGATTGAAAACTCAATCCATTGGAAGGATTTTTTCATAAAGAAATTTTGCAAACTCACAGCTTGAATATGCGGCAAAACGCTGATAATCATCAGATTTTTTACTGTCAGCGAAATCGCATACGCTTTTTACGATAATCGGTGTCGGTTTAGGATCGTTAGCGTGATTTGCGGCGTATACCACGGCGTATGATTCCATATCCAATCCCGCCGTATGTTGATACTGGGTGTATATCTGTTTTTCAAGCAACTCTCTGTTTGCAACAACGGTACTGCCGCACGCCATAGGTCCTATGTATACGTGGCACGGATTCTCCTCAGAAGCCGCCGCTTTTCGCAAATAGGGCAGTATCTCCTCGGGTATATTCTCGGCGGTTGACCGGGGAAGAAAGCCCATATTTCCGTAGCGTATTTCCGCAAGCTCCGGACTGACAAATTTCCCCGCGGAATAATTCCAGATGACGTCGGGAACGATCACGTCGCCGTATCGCTGATCCTCAATTTCATCTTTAACGACACCGGCGGCGATTCCCACCATAATGAGATAGCGCGGACGAAAAAGAAAAATCACTTTCATTGCGGTCGCCGCGGCGGACGTCATACCCATTTCGCCGATTTTTGCGTGAATAATCGATCGCTTCAGGCCGTCACGTTCAAATTCAGCCACATCATAAATCTGATCGTCACCCGTAAAGGTCTTTGCCTTCCAATCATGAAAGTGCGTAACCGCGCGAAACTCGGTCGTCGTTACGGATAAGAGAGCCACATCGGTTTGATAATTGTTCTTTTTCATTGTTCCCCCCTGAGCAAGAGAATAACTTATAATATCATTTATACCTGTGTTCAGTCTATCGGTTTCATCGTCGGGAAGAGCAAAACGTCTCTTATGGACGGAGAGTCGGTAAGCAGCATAACGAGTCTGTCGATACCGAAGCCGAGACCGCCGGTAGGTGCGAGACCGTATTCAAGCGCGGTGATATAGTCGTAATCAACCTCGCTTTGGCAGTCCGGATCCGCCGCGCGCTTCGCGGCTACCTGTTTTTCAAAACGCTCCTTCTGATCTATCGGGTCGTTAAGCTCGCTGAAAGCGTTGCCGAATTCGGTGGCGTTAATAAAGTATTCAAAGCGTTCCGTAAAAGCGGGGTCATCCGGCTTGCGCTTTGCAAGGGGACTGTTCTCGACAGGATAATCGTATATAAACGTCGGCTGAATAAGGTTCTCCTCAACAAAAGCGTCAAACAATTCTGCGAGAACCGTGCCTTTTGTAGCGTCATCGGGCACTTGAACGCCCTTTTCCTTTGCGACGGCGCGCGCCTGTTCATCAGTTTCCCAAGTGTAATAATCACACCCGGAATACTTCTTTACCGCCTCAATCATAGTAAGGCGTTCCCAGTGACCCATATCTATCTCGGTGCCCTGATATGTGATTTTCTTACTGCCGCAAATCTTTTCGGCAAGCATTGTATTAAGTTCTTCGACAAGATCCATCATACCGTGATAGTCGGTGAACGCCTGATAAAGCTCAATCGTAGTAAATTCAGGGTTATGCTTCGTATCCATACCCTCATTACGGAATATTCTGCCGACCTCATACACCTTGTTCATACCGCCGACTATCAGACGTTTAAGGTAAAGCTCGGTCTCAATACGCAGATACATGTCCATATCGAGTGTGTTGTGATGCGTCTTAAAGGGACGCGCGGCGGCGCCGATTTCAAGCGGCACCAAAATGGGGGTATCGACCTCTAAAAAGCCCTTGGAGTCAAGATAGGCGCGTATTTCGCGAAGTATCTGCGAACGCTTGATAAATGTATCGCGCACTTCGGGATTTACTATTAAATCAACGTAGCGTTGACGGTAGCGCGTATCGGTATCTTTGAGACCGTGAAATTTTTCGGGTAAGGGGAGAAGTGACTTTGCGAGCAACTCAATATGCTGAACGTGAACCGTTATTTCACCTGTGCGGGTTTTGAAAACAAATCCCTTAACGCCGATTATATCGCCTATGTCCCACTTTTTGAACGCGGCGTAATCCTCCTCGCCGGCGTCGTCGCGGGAAACATAAAGCTGAATGTCGCCCTCGCCGTCACGAATACCGGCAAAGCTGGCTTTTCCCATAATGCGACGGCTCATTATTCTGCCCGCGAGTGATACCGTCTTATTCTCAAAACCGTCATAATTCGCCTTGATTTCAGCGGAATTTGAATCAATTTCATATTTTGTTTTAACAAATGGATCATTACCGGATTCACGGAGCGCCGCAAGCTTATCACGGCGAACCTGTAATACTTCGCTTAAATTTTCCTCGGTGACCTGTCTTTGCTCATCAGCCACAAAACGCACATCCTTTCAATTTAGAAAAAGGGCAGTAAACACTGCCCGAAAATTACTTTGAAATACTTAAAATCTTTAACTTGATTTCGCCTGAAGGCGCCTCAACCACGGCTTCCTGCCCGGACTTCTTGCCTATAAGCGCTCTACCGACGGGCGATTCATCCGAAATCTTGTTTTTGAGCGGATCAGACTCTGTCGAGCCGACAATATGATATTCATATTCCTGATTAAGATCAATATCAAGGACCTTTACCTTTGCGCCGACCTTAACGATTTTCGGAGCGCCTTTTATGTCGCTGATAATCTCGGCGTTTTTGAGCATTGCCTCAATTTCCACTATACGCGCTTCAATTTTCGCCTGCTCGTTTTTTGCCTCATCGTACTCGCTGTTTTCGGAAAGATCGCCGTATCCGCGTGCCGTTTTGATCTTTTCGGCAATTTCCGCACGACCCTTCGTCTTTAATAGTTCAAGTTCCTCTTCAAGCTTTTTAAGACCGTCCTCAGTCATTTTAATAGCTTTTGCCAATTAAAAAACCACCTTATAACAGAATTTAGGTTGCCAATGTAATATTATATATATATGCATCTGATATGTCAAGTGTAAAAATGCATTATCGGCTTTGCAGTCTGTCAAGCATTTCGCCGGCCGATTTATAATACTTAACAGCCTTTTTATTCTTTTCCAGCGTCGTCCCGTAAATTACGCGGCGTGAAACCGATAAATTCTCGGGTATCTTGAAAATATCGTCGCCGTCGCCCTCACACCGCTCATAAAAATCGTCGCCCAGCGCTACCGTGTACTTCTTCTCAAGTAATTCGCCTGAATCCGAAACCGAGTTAAGATATTTCCGCGTCGTCTCATCGGTTATATAGAGAAGTACATCATACTCGGAGGCGATAATTGACTGCACTTTGGTATTGTTGGCAAGTACAACACTGCGATTGCCGGTTTCACTGTATGAACAGTTTATCACCTGAACCTGAACCTTGCCGTTGTCGTTTACGTCTTCACAGAATTGCTTGAAGTATTCCGCCATTCTGTCGCAATCATCATCGCTTACCGGAGAAGATGTATACAAAACGATACGAAGGTCATAATCCGGCTTTGAAACACATTGTTTAACACATATCGCGACAACTATCGCAATGGCGATAACAGCTATAACGGGCCAGCGGTAATAATACCAGAAGTTTTTTGCTTTTTCCTCCGCGGTTTGCGGTAATTTTGCTTCTGCGCTCGGAGGCGGCGGAGCGTCGATTTCGCCGCTTTGCATACGCTTAAGCTCCAAAAACTCCTCGCGTGCCTTGCGCTGCTGACTGATCGTGTCGCTGACGTTTTTCTTTTTTTCAGACATCATTATACACCTGATTTTGAACTGTTCAATACGCCTGAATTGAACAGCTTAATTACTTCAAAAACTGGTACTGCTATCAAAGAAAGACCCGCGCAGATCATAACCTGTCCGAATGACAGGCAGGAAAGTCCAAGTATTCTGCCCGCCGGAGTAAGACACAGAAAAGCGCTTACAAATACGGCAACCGCTGATGTAATTACCATAAATTCGCTGTTTTTATAACGTATAAAGATAATCGAGCGGTTAGAACAAAGGTTAAATGAATGTACCACGAAAGCAAACGAGGCCGTTAAAAACGCCATAGTACAGCCGACCGAAATACCGGTCGATTTTCCGATGGCAAACGCCGCAATACAGCAGACAGACAGTGTAACCGACTCAATAATAATACTGATTACGGTGTTCAAATCAAAAAGACGCCCTCTTAAAAGTTTCTCCGTGGGGATAGCTGTTTTACTGTCAGCAGGTTTTGTCGCAAGCGACATTACGGGTACGGCGTTTGCAAGCAGATTTATCCATAAAAGCTGAACGGCGGAGAGGGGAGGAGTCCTGAATATCAGAAGGACCGGCAGATAAATAAGCATAATCGCCGTGCAGATACTGATAAGATAATGAGCTGTTTTTTTGATGTTTTCAAAAAGACCGTGGCACTCCTTAAAGACGCTTACAACAGCCGAAAAACTGTTCTTTTTGATAATGGCGTCGGCGTTTCCGCGGGCTACGTCGTTACCGTCGGCGCCGATGGCGAAACCAACGTCTGAAACAGAGAGTACATCCGCGTCGTCAAGACCGTTGCCGGTAACTGTCACGATATCGCCGTTATCTTTAAGCGCTTGAACTATACGGAGTTTCTGCGCCGGCGAAATACGGGCAAATACACAGTAATCGTGTACGATTTGCTTTAATTCGTCATCGTCAATCTCCTCAAGCTGTGCACCGGTTATCGCTTGCGCGTCGTCATCAATTATACCGAGATTCTTCGCAACGGAGCAGGCGGTCGTAATGTTATCACCCGTTATCATTACAACGCGGATGCCGGCACTTTTGCACGCCTCTATGCTTTCCGCGGCGTCGGCACGCGGCGGATCTTCAAGACAAATAATTCCTGCAAATTTCAAATCACATTCAATTTCCTGAGCGTTCGGATTGGCCGGAATCTCTTCAAGCGCTTTTATGGCAATACAAATAAGGCGAAGGGATTTTTCGGCAAGCTCGTCACAAACCTTCTGTATCTTTTCAGCGTCAATGCCGGCACATTTGCTGAGTACGGTTTCAGGCGCGCCCTTGACTACCGCAAACGGCTTACCGTCAATCATGTTGATACTCGTCATCATTTTACGCTCGCCGTCAAACGGTATGCTGTTAAGGCGGGGATAAGCGTTATCGATATCCGCCTTGGACATATTGTTATATTTGACGCATGATTCTTCTATCGCCGCTTCGGTATTATCATTTTCAAGCATAGAGCAGGCAACGGCAAGCCGCAAAACGACCGCGCATTTCTGATTCAGTACGCCGCCGACGGGGTATTCAAGTGATTCGCCGTTGTAAACAGAGTTCAGATACATGTGATTTTTTGTAAAAACTCCGGTTTTATCCGCGCACAAAACGGTAGTTTTGGCAAGTTTTTCGATAGTCGCTGTATCCTTGATAATAACGCCGTTGCGAATAAATCTCGCAGCGCCGAGCGATGTTACGATAGCGGTTACGTAGGGCATAACAGCGGGGAAAGCGGCAAAACCGAGCGCGGTAGCGTTAAGAAGCATTTTGACCGTAACAGCGGCAAAATGTGTATCCGAAGAAATACCGAGGATTATTCCCAGCAGGAAAATAACAGCGCTCGCTACCGCAAGAACTATACCCACAATGTGAGTTATCGCCCCGAGACTTCTTTCAATACCGGAAACAGTGTTGCCCGGTTTTGAATACAGCGCCGACGATTTGCTTATCTCGGTGTTTGCACCTGTTTCAACGACAACGGCCTTTGCACTGCCGTGAGTAACGTTACAGCCGCAAAAGACCATATTCTTTCTGCCGGCGCACGGAACCATGTCGTCAAGCACAAGATTTGCGTCTTTTTCAACGGGTATGATTTCACCCGTAAGCGCTAATTCGTTACAGCGAAAACCGTTGGTTTCTATAAGCCGCGCGTCCGCATTGATGTAATCGCCTTCACTGAGAATAATAATATCGCCTATAACAAGCTCATTTGAAGGTATACTGCGCTTTACGCCCTCGCGAATCACCGTACAGGTCGGCACGGAAGCATTCTTCTGAAAATAAGCCGCGCGGTCGCAAGTATACAGATGATATGCGCAAAGCAGCGCGTTTATTACTACCAGGGCAATAACAATTACCGGGAAACAGTAATCATGCTCGTCATAAATCAGTGAAATAATCATATTGAGCGCTGATATAATCGCTAACGCGTAGACTGTTTTTTTATTCAGTTGATTCAGAAACTGTTTAATAAAGCTTATAGGTTTTACATCGGCAACCTGGTTTTTTCCGTAGGTTTCAAGCCGCTCGTATGCGACGCCGTTTGCAAGACCGCTGTTTTCGTCAACCGACAGCTCCGCTAAAACAACTTCCTTATCTGAACTGTGCCAAATCATTTAATCACACCTTAAAACTATCCGTTTTGACTGAGAATCAGTATATCGGGAATTCCTTGCAGAGTTTGCAAACGCCATCCGAAATAGCAGATTTATTCGCTTCAAAATCATTTATGGCAAGATACAGCCACTCGGCGATTTTTGCCATTTCATTCTCCTTGAAGCCGCGTGATGTAACTGCGGGAGTACCGATGCGCAAACCGCTGGTGATAAACGGACTTTCCGGGTCGTAAGGTATTGTGTTTTTATTTGCGGTAATATGAACTTCATCAAGATTATGTTCGAGCTGTTTGCCGGTAATACCGGTACCGAGAAGTTTAAGCGTCATAAGATGATTGTCCGTACCGCCGGAAACGATATCGACGCCGCGTTTCAAAAGCTCATTCGAAAGGAATTTAGCGTTAGTAACTATCTGCTTCTGATAGTCCTTGAACTCATCGGTCAACGCTTCGCCGAAGGCAACCGCCTTTGCGGCTATTATGTGCATAAGCGGACCGCCCTGTGTGCCGGGGAATATCGCTTTATCAATAACTTTCGCGAGTTCCTCTTTGCAGAGAATCATACCGCCGCGCGGACCGCGAAGCGTCTTATGAGTCGTAGTTGTAACAACGTCGGCATAGGGAACGGGGGAGGGATGAAGACCCGCGGCAACAAGTCCGGCGATGTGCGCCATATCTACCATAAAGTAGGCACCCACGCTGTCCGCGATTTCCCTGAAACGTTTGAAATCGATAATTCTTGAATAGTTGCTTGCGCCTGCGACAATAAGTTTGGGTTTGCACTCGCTTGCTATTCTTTGAACTTCATCGTAATCGATACATTCGGTTTCGCGGTCGACCCCGTAAGGCACCACGTTAAAGTATTTGCCGGAAATGTTTACAGGTGAACCGTGTGAGAGGTGACCGCCCTGTGAAAGATTCATACCCATAACGGTATCGCCGGGCTCCAGCAGTGCAAAGAAAACCGCGAGATTCGCGTTTGCGCCGCTATGCGGCTGAACATTGGCGTGTTCAGCGCCGAAGAGCTTTTTGGCGCGATCTCTCGCTATCTCCTCAACAATATCAACCTTGTCGCATCCGCCGTAATAACGCTTACCGGGATAGCCCTCGGCGTATTTGTTCGTAAGTATTCCGCCGGCAGCCAAAAGCACCGCTTTCGACACGATGTTTTCGGAGGCGATAAGCTCAATGTTCGCGCGCTGACGGCTTAATTCCTGTTCACAGGCTAAGGCAACGTCACTGTCATAGTTTTTCAGTTCTTCAAAAAAGTTCATATTCCGTTTCCTTTCATACATTTGGTTCAAATTTTATATCATCGGTGCAATATTTCGCAACGATGGGTTTTACATAGGTTTCAATAAACTCATCAACCTGTGAGGCGGATCTGCCGATGTATTTATCGGGCTTAATACTGTCTAATATCTCGGATTTTGAGAGCGGTATCCGTCCATCGTCAGCCAGACGGTCAATAAGATCATTCGGCTTGCCTTCAAGTTTGACCGCCGCTGCCGCCGCATGGGAATGCGTACGTATTATTTCGTGAATTTCCTGCCGGTCGGCGCCGCGCTTGACCGAATCCATCATAATATTCTCGGTCGCCATAAAGGGAAGCTTTTCGAGCACCCTGCGGTTAATTACCTGTTCGTATACAACAAGTCCCGATGTGATGTTGATATAAAGATTAAGAACGCCGTCGAGTGCGAGAAAGCCTTCGGAAAGGCTCAGTCGCCTGTTCGCGCTGTCATCAAGCGTGCGCTCAAACCATTGTGTTGACGCCGTAACCGAGGCGTTGAGCGCGTCGTTTATTACAAAACGTGAGAGTGAACAGATGCGCTCGCTTCTCATCGGGTTTCGTTTATACGGCATTGCGGAGGAGCCGATCTGTGAAGCGCCGAACGGTTCTTCAATTTCCTCAAAAGACTGTAGAAGCCGCAAATCATCCGCGAACTTGTACGCGCTTTGAGCAAATGCGGACAGCGCGGAAAGAAAGTAATAATCAACCTTTCTTGAATAGGTTTGTCCCGAAACGGGAACGCACTCACTGAATCCGAACTGTTCGGCAATAAGGCGCTCACACTCTTTAACTTTGGTTTCATCGCCGCCGAAAAGCTCCATAAAGCTTGCCTGGGTCCCCGTAGTACCTTTTGAGCCGAGAAGTTTTAGTCTGCTCAAACGATACTCAAGATTATCTATATCTGTTATCAGATCGTTTATCCAAAGCGTTGCGCGTTTGCCGACGGTAGTAAGCTGTGCCGGCTGCAAATGAGTATAAGCAAGACAGGGTAGCGCTTTATACTGTTTTGCAAAAGCAGAAAGATTTTTAACCACCTGCGCGGCTTTTTTCAAAACGATTTCCGAAGCTTCTTTAAGTATGATAACATCGGTATTATCACCGACAAAGCAGCTTGTCGCGCCGAGATGGATAATCGGCGCCGCTTTCGGACACTGTACGCCGTAAGCGAAGACGTGGCTCATCACATCGTGCCGCACCTCTTTTTCGCGCGCTGTGGCGACGTCGAAATTTATATCGTATATGTGCGCCTGCATTTCATCTATCTGCTCATCGGTAATGTCAAGTCCGAGCTGTTTTTCAGCCTTTGCGAGCGCTATCCAAAGTTTACGCCAGGTAGAAAACTTAAACTCATCCGAAAACAGATATTGCATATCCTCACCGGCATATCTGCCGGAAAGGGCGGAAATATAACCGCGACGGTTTTCCATAACAACACCTCTCAAAATAATAAAAAACCAGTTAATATAATAACATTATAATACATGATTGTCAAATAGTTATGCGCGTTTTTTTCGTTAATACTTTATTTTTCGCTGAAAATATGTTATCATATTTCCGTAATAGGGCGTGGGCGGTGATTTTTATGACAGTTTGCGATATAATCAGAAAAAAGCGGGATGGCTTTGAACTGAGCGAAGAAGAAATATTTACCTTTGTAAACGGCTATACCGGTTCGGTAATACCCGATTATCAGGCGTCTGCGCTTTTAATGGCAATATACTTTAACGGAATGAGCGACAGAGAGACCGCCGCACTTACAAAAGCCATGGCTTATTCGGGCGATACCGTCGACCTTTCCGCGTTTTCCGGACTCACCGTTGATAAACACAGTACCGGCGGCGTAGGCGATAAAACAACACTTGTAGTCGCGCCCGTTGCCGCGGCGCTCGGCTGTAAAGTGGCAAAAATGTCCGGCAGGGGGCTTGGCTTTACGGGCGGTACGGTTGACAAGCTTTCATCAATACCCGGTTACAGAACAACCATGGACGTCAGTGAATTTCTGTCAATAGTTGACCGCGTTGGTATGGCGGTAGTCGGGCAGTCAGAAAGGCTCACTCCCGCGGATAAGGCGTTATACGCGCTTCGCGACGTCACCGCGACAGTCAGCAGCATTCCGCTTATTGCTTCAAGCATTATGAGTAAGAAAATCGCAACCGGCTCCGATTCTGTCGTCTTAGATGTAAAAGTCGGCTCCGGCGCATTTATGAAAAGTATCAGAGATGCAGAGAAGCTCGCCGAAAAAATGGTAAACATAGGTACGGCTCACGGCATAAATACCTCCGCAGTCATAACCGATATGAACCGACCGTTGGGGTACAGTATCGGAAATAATCTTGAAGTTATAGAAGCGATTAAAATACTCCGCGGAGAAAAAATACCGGGGCTTTACGAGGAGTGCGTATCACTTGCCGCGAATATGGTTATGCTTGTTAAAAAATGCACTTACGTCGCGGCGGAAAAGTCGGTAACAGAGGCGCTTTCAACCGGTAAGGCATATGATAAGTTCAAGGAGTGGATTTCCGCACAGGGCGGTGACATATCCTACATCGAAGATACAGGCAAATTCAAACCGGCAAAATACAGCGTAGATGTGATTTCCGAGGAAACCGGGTATATCTGCCGTATGGATACCGAAAAAATCGGGATATGCGCGGGACTGCTCGGCGCCGGCAGAAAAACAGTGAACGACAGTATTGATTATTCCGCCGGTATTGTACTTGCCAAAAAGTACGGCGACCGCGTAAACCGCGGCGAGCCACTTTGCACACTTTACACCAATAACGAAGACGGTATCGGCGATATCGCCGACAGGTACCGCGCGGCACTTGATTTCTCAGCCGACGCACCCGAAACACTGCCGACGGTTTATCGCACCGTTCACAATCAGGAGTCAATATGAATACAATCAAACTGAAATTTTACGGCAACACAAAAATCATAGCCCACAGAGGCTTGAGCGGGCTTCACGTTGAGAACACCGTCAGCGCCTTCAAAGCCGCCGGAAAAGCAAGTTACTTTGGAATTGAAACCGATGTTCATGTCACGCTTGACGGCAAGTTTATAGTTTTTCACGACGATACAACAAAGCGCCTTTCGCCAATAAACGTGAATGTTGAAAAGACCAATTACGCCGTTTTAAGAATGATACCCGTAAAACTGCACCGTATGCCTAACCTTAAAGAGTACATCGAGTGCTGTAAGGAATACGGTAAAGTCGCCGTTCTCGAACTGAAAAATCCGATGAAAAAAGAGCACCTTGCAAATATCATCAGGGAGATTGAAAGCGCCGGATATCTCGACAGTACGGTTTTTATTTCCTTTTCCGCACAAAACCTCATATTTATACGCGAAATCAAGCCGGATCAAAATGTGCAGTTTTTAACAGACCAATTCAATTCAAATGTTTTGCAGTTGCTTTTGGAGAACCGCTTTGATTTAGATATCAACTATACTGCGCTTTCATCAGAAATAATCGGCAAATGCCACGATAACGGAATTAAAGTAAATTGCTGGACCGTAAACGAACCGGCGGACGCTGAACGGCTTATTGATTACGGCGTTGATTACATAACAACGAATATAATCGAATAAAGCATTGCGGAATATATCCGTAAAAAGCAAAGAATTCACCCGTGCCGAAAGGCGGCGGGTGAATTCTGTTTTACTTCTCTATGAGCGAAATTCCGCTCATTTCATCAGGTTGGTCTACGCCTATCAGTTCCAGTATCGTAGGCGATATATCACAAAGTCTGCCGCCGGTGCGCAGCTTACAGTCTTTGCCGATAACCGAAAACGGAACGGGGTTGGTTGTGTGCGCGGTGAAAGGCGAACCGTCGGTATCAATCATACGGTCGGCATTGCCGTGATCCGCGGTGAGCAACATAACACCGCCCATTTTAAGGGTGCTGTCCGCCACTCTGCCGACGCAGGCGTCAACGGTTTCGACCGCTTTGACCGCCGCGTCGAATATGCCGGTATGACCAACCATATCGCAGTTGGCGAAGTTAAGTATTACCACGTCATACTTACCGCTTTCAATCGCCGCACATACCTTATCGCAAACCTCAGGCGCGCTCATCTCCGGTTGCAAATCGTATGTCGGAACCTTCGGGGATGCAACCAGTATTCTGTCTTCACCATCAAACATAACCTCTCTGCCGCCGTTAAAGAAAAACGTTACGTGCGCATATTTTTCTGTTTCGGCAATTCTAAGTTGAGTCATGTTTTTCTTTGAAAGAACTTCGCCGAGCGTGTTTTCAAGCGTCTGCGGTTTGAAGGCGACGGTAACATTGGGCATTTCGGCGTCATACTGGGTCATACATACATAAAAGACCTTCTGCCTGCCGCCGATACGCTCAAACCCGGTGAAATCATCATCGACAAAAGTGCGTGTAATTTCGCGCGCACGGTCGGGACGGAAATTAAAGAAAATCACGCTGTCGCCGGATTTTATGCGCTCGGTACCGTCAACAACAGTAGGCAGGACAAACTCATCTGTAATAAATTTACCCTCTTCATCCTTAACGGTATAGGACTTTCTGACCGCGGCGGCGGCGTCCGATGTGTGCACGCCCTCACCGTATACGAGCGCGGCGTATGCCTTGCCGACACGCTCAAAACGGTTATCACGGTCCATGCCGTAAAACCTGCCCATTACGGTAGCAAGCTTTCCGCAACCGATTTTTGAAAGTTGTTTATTTAATACGTCAATATAGTCCGCGGCGCTTGCGGGCGGTACATCGCGTCCGTCAAGCAAAGCGTGTATATATACTTTTTTGAGACCGTTTTCCTTTGCAAGCCGCAAAAGTCCGTACAAATGCTCAATATGGCTGTGTACGCCTCCGTCGGACAGCAAACCCATAAGGTGAAGGGAAGAGGCGTTATCCTTACAGTTCTTTACCGCGGCGAGAAACGCCTCGTTTGTAAAGAAATCACCGTCGTTTATTGATTTGGTTATCCTGGTAAGCTCCTGATATACCACACGTCCGGCGCCGATATTCGTATGACCGACTTCACTGTTGCCCATCTGACCGTCGGGAAGACCGACATCAAGACCCGAAGCTCCGATCTGCGTTGTAGGACAGTTTGAAAAAATGCCGTCAAGGCGCGGCGTATTTGCGGCTTTAATGGCATTACCGTTTACTTCACTGTTAATGCCAAAGCCGTCCATTATAGTTAAAACTACCGGTTTTTTCATAACAACACCTACTTGCTTGCCGCCTTAACAATTATCGAAAAATCTTCCGCTTTAAGTGAAGCGCCGCCGATAAGACCGCCGTCAACATTAACCTTCGAGAGCAATTCGTCGGCGTTTTTGGCGTTCATCGAACCGCCGTACTGAATAGTCATACCCTCCGCCGTATCGGCGTCGTATATATCAGCGATAACATCTCTGATTATGGCGCAAACTTCTTCCGCCTGATCGCTTGTGGCGGTTTTGCCCGTACCGATCGCCCATACAGGCTCATAGGCGATAATTACATTCTTTGCCGCCTCTTTTGAAACGTCGAGAAGAGCAATTTTAGTCTGCATGGCAACGAACTCGGCAGTGATGCCCTGTTCGCGCTGTTCAAGCGTTTCACCTACGCAAAGAATAACCTTCAAGCCCTCTTCAAGCGCGTTTTTAAGTCTTTTATTAACCGTTACGTCGGTTTCACCGAAATACTGCCTGCGCTCACTGTGACCGATTATAACATATTTTACGCCCATCTCTTTAAGCATAACAGGGGAAACCTCACCGGTAAACGCGCCGCTTTTTTCAAAATGGCAGTTTTCGGCGCCGATTTCGATATTTGAGCCGGCCGCGGCTGTAAGGGCGGCGTCAATATCAACAAAAGGCACGCATAACACGACCTTGCAGTCCGCGCCTGAAACGAGCGGCTTCATTTCAGCTATCAGCGCCTTAGTTTCACTTGGGGTTTTATTCATTTTCCAGTTACCGGCGATAATTGCTTCTCTGACAGATTTTTTCATATTAAATTCTCCTTTTTTACATAGCACCGGCGACTTGAATTATAATTTCAAGCCGCCGAATATTTTATTACTTATCGTTGAGCGCGGCAATGCCGGGAAGCTCCTTGCCTTCAAGGAACTCAAGCGAAGCGCCGCCGCCGGTTGAGATATGTGTCATCTTATCGCCGAACCCGAGGTTATTGACCGCCGCCGCCGAATCGCCGCCGCCGATAACGGTTACGGCGTCAGTCTCGGCAAGACTCTTCGCAACGGCAATAGTGCCCGCGGCAAGTATCGGATTTTCAAATATGCCCATAGGTCCGTTCCAGACAACCGTTTTAGCGCTCTTAACCTCGTTGGCGTAAAGCTCAGCGGTCTTAGGACCGATATCCGCGCCTTCGTAGCCGTCGGGTATTTTATCAGCGTCTACAACAGAGGTCTCAATAGGAGCGTCAATGGGGGAGGGGAACTCCTTGATAATCACACAGTCAACGGGTAAAAGTATCTTAACGCCCTTTTCTTCGGCCTTTTTGAGCATATCGGCACAGTAATCGATTTTTTCCTTATCAAGCAAGGAATTACCTACGCCGTAACCCTTTGCCGCGAGAAATGTATAAGCCATACCGCCGCCTATGATAAGCGTATCGGCTTTATTGAGCAGATTTTCAATAACCGAAAGCTTGTCGGCAACCTTAGCGCCGCCGAGAATCGTGACGAACGGACGAACCGGCGCGTCAACCGCGCTGCCGAGATATTTAAGCTCCTTACCGATAAGATAACCGGCAACCGCTTCTTTAACGTAGGAAACAACGCCTACCGTTGAGCAGTGAGCTCTGTGCGCGGTTCCGAACGCGTCGTTAACGAAGATATCGGCAAGAGAGCCGAGTTCTTTTGAAAACTCTTCGCCGTTTTTGGTTTCTTCCGCGCGGTAACGGGTGTTTTGAAGAAGAACAACGTCGCCGTCCTTCATTTCGGCTACGGCACGCTTGGCGTTTACGCCTACAACGTTATCATCCGCGGCAAATACAACCTCTTTACCGAGAAGCTCTGAGAGCCTTTTGGCGACGGGAGCAAGCGAAAGCTCCGGCTTGGGTTCGCCCTTCGGTTTACCGAGATGCGAGCAGAGTATAACTTTGCCGCCGTCGGCAATAAGCTTTTTAATTGTGGGCAGAGCCGCCACAATTCTGTTCTCGTCAGTGATAACGCCCTCTTTGAGAGGCACGTTGAAATCACAACGAACCAAAACTTTTTTACCATTAACGTTAATATCGTCAACGGTTTTTTTGTTTAATGCGTTCATAAATACCCATCCTTTCAATGATGAAAAAAATACTGTTACTATTTTAACATATTTATAAATAATTGCAATATGTTTTAACAATAAATTATTTTACGTCTTCCCACCGGTAATTGTGCAATTGACCGAAGTTTTGAAGTTCGGGATAGTCCCACTGCCTTAAAACCTCGTAAACCGCAACGGCGACGGAGTTGGATAAATTAAGACTTCTTATATCGTTTGCCATCGGTATTCTGACGCACTTATCGGGGTTTTTGATAAGCAGTTCTTCAGGCAGACCTTTTGTTTCCTTTCCGAAAAGCAAATAGCAATTATCCGGGTAACTTACCGAGGAATGCGTTTTTCTGCCCTTTGTGGTGAAATAAAAAAATTCGCCGCTGTTTTTTGCAAAAAAATCATCAATACCGTCATAGTAGGTGATATCGAGAAAATGCCAGTAATCAAGTCCGGCGCGTTTCAGCTTACGGTCGTCTATCTTAAAACCCATAGGACCGACTAAATGAAGTCTTGCGCCGGTTGCGGCGCAGGTGCGCGCCACGTTGCCGGTATTCTGCGGTATCTCGGGCTCAACCATAACGATGTTAATTGCTGACATATCTTTTACCTCACGTCAAAATGTTATCAAAAAATAGACTTGTAAACGTCCGTCAGTGATGTTATAATGTCTCCGGTGATTATATGAAATACAGTGCTGACGACCTGAAAAAAATCAGAGTATATGAAAAAAAGAACGGAATTGTCTATGAAAGCTCCGGCAGTATACTTTATAACCGACTGCTTATAATCGGTTTTCTCGCGTGGCTTTTTATGATGGTAATGCTGCTCTTTTATTCACTCGGCGCCGGAATACTCCTGCATGATAAGGTGTGGAACTGGAAAGAAATGCAGACCGTAGGCAAAGCCGCGCTGTTGGTAAACTTTATAGGATTCGGCGTATTGCTTGCCTCACCGGTGTTTTACGGTTTCAAATTAAAGCTTACCGCGCTTTTGATGAATGTTGTGACAGTTCCGGTTCTGTTCGCCGTTTTTGTAAAGCTTTCGCTCGTTAAAGAAAGTATAACGGCCGCGTCCTCGAGTATAACAGAATATGATCCCGGCTTTTTGGGACTTAAAAAGCTCTTTTTCTGGCGGCACGGCATACCGATGCTGATTGTGTTTGTCTGCTTCTTGTGGGTAACGCTGATAACAATAAATGAGCGCTTAAAACTGCGCAGCGCTTACAGGCATATCCAAAATGATGAATATACGCCGCAGATAGTAGATGAAAATGAATAACGCGGCGGTTTTGCGGAAAAATACTTCCCGGAAGGGAAGTGTTTTTTTGTTGCCCGATAATGAAAAGTACAATAATTATGTTAAGGCTCTGTCGCCGCCGTCACCGAAAATAAAAGATTTTGTATCGGCTTTTTGCATAGGCGGGCTGATATGCGCGACAGGCGAGATGTTGTTTATACTTTATGAATATTTCGGAGTATCCGAAACAACAAGCAAAATGCTTGTGCCGGTAACGCTGATAACCGCAGCTGCGCTTCTTACGGGAATAGGTGTTTTTGATAAAATCGCCAAGCACGCCGGAGCCGGAACGCTCGTACCGATCACCGGATTTGCAAATGCGGTCACGGCGCCGGCGATAGAATTCAAAAACGAAGGGTATATACTCGGCATCGGCGCTAATCTGTTCAAAATCGCCGGTCCTGTAATAGCGTACGGAACAGCGGCAAGTTTTATTTGCGGTGCAATCTATTACGTCATAAAAATTATCGCCTGATTACCAGACGATAATTTTTCTATATTACGAAGCCGCCGTTAACGCCGAGAACCTGACCGGTAATATAATCCGCGTCATCACCGGCGAGAAAATAAGCCGCATGCGCGACTTCATCCGGCGTACCCATGCGCGAAAGCGGGATTTGCTTTACGAAATCGTCGATTTCCTCAACGGTAAGATTTGCGTTCATTGTGGTATCAATCAAACCGGGCGCTATGGCGTTAACCGTTATTCCGCTTGGAGCAAGCTCCTTTGCCAGCGCCTTTGTAAGCCCGATAACACCCGCTTTTGAGGCGGAATAGGCAACCTCGCAGGAGGCGCCGACCTGACCCCACATCGAAGAAATATTTATAATTTTACCGCTTTTTCTTGAAACCATGTGCGGCACAACCGATTTACAGCAGTTGTATACGCCTTTGAGGTTGACGTCAAATATCCTGTCGGAATCAAACAAATCCATTTCGTTGATCGGTGCGGAAACGCTGATGCCCGCGTTATTTATAAGTATATCAACGGCGCCGAATTTATCTATCGCCTCATTTATCAGCAATTCCGTTTCAAGCTTATTTGTAACGTCAACTTTTACCGGCAAAACGCTGAATCCCTGACCGGTCAGGGAAGAGGAGAGGAGCTTTACCGCCTGATAAGAATCCTTATATCCCAGAACAACACTATATCCTCTGCAAGCAAACAGAATAGCCGTGGCTGCGCCGATGCCTTTTGAAGCACCGGTAATAACAACAGTTTTACTCATATTTCATTCTCCTGTAATCCCGGCGGTAAAGTACCGCCGCAAGTTTGAAACAATTATAACATACTTTCAAAAAAAATCAAATACAAATTACAATTTGTTGAGAACATTTCTCAAAACAAAACAATATATTGTGTGGTTTACATAATCAGTTGACATAAAACTTCAAAATCAAAAACTTACTATTGACTTTGGCAAATAAATGTAGTATAAGTAATTTGTGGCGTTCCTCGGTTGTACGCCTATGTTTTTTCTGTCGTTTTTAGGTTTACATAACATTTGTTGGTTTTTCAACATCTTGTTGCTTTTACCTCTTTTTCATCTAAATCTTGTGTTATATCTTGTCCAATTCCCGCATATCTATTAGGGAAGGGAGTTGGTACTATGCGACCGGGTGGGGTTGTCAGTCTTAAACGTCTTAACAAATTCGGTTTTTTACAAAAAAATAAGCTGCTGTTCTTTATGGGCATCGCTTTTATCGCAGGCATAATTATCGGCAGTATATCAGTTGCTCGCGGCGGTCGCGCCGCTCAGTTTGCGTCATATCTTTTTGAACGTTATTATACAAAACGGCAAAGCTTGCGGTTTTTCAACATATTTTCAGTTGAACTTATAAAAAATCTTCTTTCAACTCTTACGTTTTTTGTATTCGGCGTTTCAATTATCGGTGTGATTTCATCACCGATTTTTTGTATGACTTTCGGGATTTATTTCGGCAGTATGGCCGCATACGCATATTCGCGGTTTGCCTTGCAGGGAGTGGCGTTCAACTCGGTTGTTTTTGTTCCATCGGCACTTGCGTTTTGTATCTGCCTGTTTTTTGCCGCGAAAGAATCTTCGGAGTTTTCATCAGTGCTGCTTAAACTGATATTGCCGAAAAGCAGACCGCTTAACGTTTCAGGGGAATTCAGGTTGTTTTGCGGCAGAATCCTTATTATTGCCTTGTGTTTTGCCTTAGCCGCGCTGATAGACGCCGCGGTTTCGGTTTCGTTTATTCGATATTTCAGCTTTTGATAATTAAAGAAAGGGTGTGATAATTTGACGACTTTTACGGACGAATTCAAAGCGTATCTTAAAGAAGTAAAAAAGTGTTCCGATAATACTTTTGACGCGTACATTCGAGACGTTGAAATGTTTTTGAATTATTGCGCCGCTCAGGGAATAAAGAACGTTAAAAGCGTTAAGTCCGAAAACATTGACGCTTATCTCAAATATATCAAGGAAACGGGCAAATCAGATTCAACTAAAACACGGATTATTGCCTCAATACGTTGCTATTTCAGTTTTCTGCAATCGAAAAAACTCATAACGGTCAACTGTTCCCAGGGCATAAAAAATCCGCGCAACGAGCGCAAAATGCCCGAGATACTTACCTCGCAAGAGGTAGTTACGTTGCTTGCCCAGCCCGACGTAAGCGATTATAAGGGCATGCGTGATAAAGCCATGCTCGAGTTACTCTACGCCACCGGCATAAAAGTCTCCGAGCTTATCGAGCTTTCGGTAAATGACGTTAATCTGCAGATCGGTATCCTTCATATTAAATCGGAACAGCATGAGCGCATCGTACCGATATATCCCGACGCGGTAAAGCATATAGGCGAATACATAAATATAGCGCGTCCGGCTCTTGTTTGTGACGACGGGGAAGACAAGCTCTTTACCAACTACAACGGCAAGCCGATGTCACGTCAGGGCTTTTGGAAGATAATTAAGTATTATTCAAAAAAAGCCGATATCAAAAAGGAAATAACACCGCAGACGCTCAGGCACTCATTCGCGGCGCATCTTTTGGAAAACGGCGCACAGTTGAGCGATATCAAAGAAATGCTCGGGCATCTTGATATTTCATCAACACAGGTTTACGCACAACTCGTTAAAAGTAAATATGTTCAATCATACGCAAAGTATCATCCGCTCGCAAAATAAAACCGTCCGAATTTGTTTTCAGGACGGTTTTTTATATATGTATTTAGTTTTTTCAAAAAACCCACGACAGAGAAGACAATAAAGAAGACGGCGAAAAATTATACATCGAATTATACAAAATTAATATTTTGTATAATTCGGGGAAGCCATTTTCAGGTCGGCGGCGTTTTTTGTCGGTTTTACGTTGTTTTCTATTGACAATTTATGCTTGTGGTGATAAAAATATATATTATATATTCCGTATATTAAGCAAACGCGCACAGTTTTTTCCGAGAATCGCATCCGTCGCTTCATCTCCGAGTGACATCTGCTTTATCAGTTCAATATACTGTTTGGCGTCTCTCCAGGGACTGTCGGTGGCAAACAGCACCTTTTCACAACCGTGTCTTAAAATCAGCTCCCTCGTTCTCGTTGAATCAGTTTCATCCAGCACGAAGGATGTATCAAAGAAAACCGGCAATCCAACGAGAAAGCGTTCTGCTTTTTCGATTTGCCCGATACCGCCCATGTGCGCCAGCACAATGAACGGTTTTGTTTTATCGGTTGTCAGTTCTTTGACGACCGCGCTTGACAGTTCCGGCGGACAATGCACATGATCGGTATACGCGGGATCAATTCCGGCGTGTATTATTGCAATAAGTCCGCGCTTTCTGCAACCTTCGAGTATCTTTATATAACCGTCGTCGGTAATATCTGTTTCCTGATAGTCCGGATGCAGTTTTACACCCTTGAATCCCTTTTCGACGATATAATCCAAAAGTTTGTCAATATTTTCACAAAGTGGATGTATCGCACCAAAAGGTATTATTCCCGGCAGTTTTCCGATTTCACCGGCAAAACGGTTGATGCTTTCAAATTGTTCGGGCTTGGTCAGTACCGGTACCACCACCGAATAATCAACGCCGTTTTTCTCCATTGAGCAAAGCAAGTCATTTACCGTCCCCCCTATTACCGCCTTTTGCTTGCCGAGTTTTTCAAGCACCGAAATACTTCTTTCGGCGATTTTTTCCGGGAAAACGTGAGTATGTGCGTCAATTATCATCGGTATATTCCCCCTCGTCTTAATTTAGTGTATAATTATAAACTATTGAAAGGAAAAACACAAGATGGCAATTCAAATTATTTTTTTGGTGGCGTTTTTCGCGCTGATGATCGCGGTAGGTCTTTACTACCGTAAAAAAGCGGCGAGCGTCGAAGGCTTTGTCCTCGGCTCGCGCGGCGCCGGTCCCTGGCTTACGGCGTTTGCGTTCGGTACGTCGTATTTTTCGGCGGTAATTTTCGTAGGATACGCCGGGCAGTTCGGTTGGACTTTCGGTATATCCTCTACATGGATTGGACTCGGCAACGCTTTTATCGGTTCACTACTGCCGTGGGTCGTTCTCGGTCGCAGAACACGCATAATGACAAATCATCTTAAAAGCAAGACTATGCCGGAGTTTTTTGAGGCGCGTTACGGCTCGAAATCGCTTAAGCTGATTTCCGCAATAATTGTCTTTGTGTTTCTTATTCCGTATACCGCTTCGCTTTACAACGGTCTTTCACGGCTCTTTAACATGGCGTTTAACAACGTAAACTATACTGTTTGTATTGTCATAATGTCGCTGCTTACCTGCGCCTACGTTTTACTCGGCGGTTATATGGCAACCGCTATGAACGACTTTATTCAGGGCATTTTCATGCTCGGCGGTATTGTCGTCGTAATAACGGCGGTTCTTAATCAGAACGGCGGCTTTTATTCTTCGATTGAAAAGCTCGCCGAAAAATCGTGGCAGTACACATCGTTTTTCGGGCCGAACGTTCTGTTCCTGACCTTCGTTGTGATTTTGACTTCACTCGGCACGTGGGGACTACCCCAGATGGTCGGCAAATTCTATGCAATAAAGGACGAGGATTCAATTAAAAAAGGTACCGTAATCTCTTCAATATTCGCAATAGTCGTTGCCGGCGGATGTTACTTCCTCGGCGGTTTTTCAAGACTGTTTGCCGAAGCCGGCGCCGACGGAAAACCGGTGATCGACGGCGCCGTTGTTTCGTATGACCGACTTGTGCCTGCAATGCTTGAAAATCTCGGACCGGTTATAATCGGTATTGTCCTCGTTCTGGTGCTCTCGGCTTCAATGTCAACACTTTCCTCGCTTGTGCTTACTTCCGGTTCCACTGTTACGCTTGACCTTATCGCGCCGCTGCGCAAAAAGCCGCTCGGCGAAAAGGGCAAAATGCTCTTAATGCGTGTTCTGATAGCGGTATTTGTTCTTATTTCCGCGCTTATTGCAATATATCAGGTTAATTCCAAGAGCACTTCCTCCGTTACGTTTATAGCAAACCTTATGGGTATATCCTGGGGCGCCCTCGCGGGTTCGTTCATCGGTCCGTTCTTATGGGGTCTTTACTATAAAAAGACAAGCCGTGCGGCGGTTTATCTGAGCTTCGCCGTCGGCGTATCAATGAGCGTTATTCAGCTTATCAAGAGTTTATCGGGCTTTACGTTCGGCGTAAGCTTCCTTGATGAAACGGTATTCAAAACATCTATTCATTCAGGCTCTTTCGCCATGATTTTGAGTCTTGTGTGCGTACCGATAATCAGTATGTTTACTAAACAGCAGTCGAAAGACCGCATTGAGGAAATATTCTCATGCTATAAGAAAACGGTCACCGTTAAAGCGACCGACGCGTTAAAGCTTGAAGAAGAACAGTAATTTATTTTGCGAGGAGTCTTTATAAATGCCCATCACTCAAATACTTGAAGAAAACGCGAGAAAAAGTCCCGATATGGTTTGTCTTGTCGAGATAAACCCGGAGATGAAAGAAACGCGCAAGTTATCTTATAAAGAGTATGATTTAATCCAACCGACAAATTCGCCGTACTTCCGCCGGGAGATCACCTGGGAGGTATTTAACGAGAAAGCAAACCGTTTTGCCAACCTGCTTATCAAACGCGGCATCAAAAAGGGCGATAAAGTCGGCATACTTCTTATGAACTGTATAGAATGGCTGCCGATATACTTTGGTATTCTCAAAACCGGTGCCCTTGCAGTTCCTTTCAATTTCAGATTTACCGCGAGCGAGATTGAATATTGCGCGCGTTTATCCGAAGTAGATGTTCTTGTCTTCGGTCCTGAATTTATCGGAAGGCTTGAAGAGATTTATGAGTCTATAGGGCAAAAATGCCATATGATTTTTGTCGGCGACGGACAAATACCGCCCTTTGCCGAAGATTATAAAGATATGACGGCTGATATGCCTTCCTCCTCCCCTGCCGTCGACATTACCGACGATGATTTTGCGGCGATATATTTTTCATCCGGCACCACCGGATTCCCGAAGGCGATACTTCACCGTCATAAGGCGCTTATGCACTCCTGCAAGGTTGAACAAAACCATCACGGTCAAACCGTAAACGATGTTTTTCTCTGCATTCCTCCGCTTTATCATACCGGCGCTAAAATGCACTGGTTCGGCTCCCTGCTTTCAGGCGGTAAAGCGGTACTGCTTAAAGGCACAAAACCGCAGTATATCCTCGAAACCGCCTCAAAAGAACAGTGCACCATACTCTGGCTGCTGGTGCCGTGGGCGCAGGATATTCTTCTTGCCCTTGATAACGGCGATATAAAGCTTTCCGATTATAAGCTTGACCAGCTTCGGCTTATGCATATCGGCGCGCAGCCCGTGCCGCAAAGCCTTGTTAAGCGCTGGCTTAAATATTTCCCGAATATGCAGTATGATACCAACTACGGTCTTTCCGAATCTATCGGACCCGGCTGCGTCCATTTAGGCGTTGAAAATACCCACAAGGTGGGCGCGATAGGTATTGCGGGCTACGGCTGGCAAGTGAAAATTGTTGATGAAAGCGGCGCCGAGGTGAAAAAAGGCGATGTCGGCGAGCTCTGTGTAAAAGGTGACGGCGTTATGGTAGAATACTACAACGACCCGAAAGCCACCGAACAGACACTTAAAGACGGATGGCTTTTTACCGGCGATATGGCAATGCAGGATGAGGACGGGTTTATATATCTTGTTGACCGTAAGAAAGACGTTATAATTTCAGGCGGCGAGAATATTTATCCCGTACAAATTGAAGATTTCATATCTTCACACCCCGACGTCAAGGATGTCGCGGTTATAGGGCTTCCCGATACTCGGCTCGGTGAAATCGCGGCGGCTATCGTTGAGATAAAAGAGGGTCACACCTGCACCGAAGGCGACCTTGAAGCGTTCTGTCACCAACTGCCGCGCTATAAGAGACCCAAGAAGTTTATTCTTGCCGCCGTACCGCGCAACGCCACCGGCAAAATCGAAAAACCGAAGCTTAGAAAAATATACGGTGCGTCGAATCTTGTTGACGCGCAGAACAAGGCTTAAACCCTTGAAAGGAAACTGTTATGAAAGAATTACTTATAGGTAACGCGGCGCTTGCCCGCGGTCTTTATGAAGCGGGCGTCAAGGTGGTTTCAAGTTACCCGGGGACACCATCAACCGAAATCACGGAATTTGCCGCCAAATATGACGAAATATACTGTGAGTGGGCGCCAAATGAAAAGGTTGCGACCGAGGTCGCGTTCGGCGCGTCGCTCGGCGGAGCGAGAAGCGCCTGCGCCATGAAACACGTCGGTCTTAACGTTGCCGCAGACCCGCTCTTTACACTCTCTTATACCGGCGTTCGCGGCGGCATGGTGATCTGCGTTGCGGATGACCCCGCCATGCATTCATCACAAAACGAACAGGATTCCCGCCACTATGCGATAGCGGCGAAGGTTCCGATGCTTGAACCCGCCGACTCCGCGGAAGCGTATTCCTTCGCGAAAGCGGCGTTTGATATTTCCGAAAAATACGATACGCCGGTAATGATGAGAATGTGCACGCGTATTGCTCACTGCCAGAGCATAGTTGAAACCGGAAAAAGGGATGAGCGCGACCTGATTCCCTATCAGAAGCAACCGGAAAAATACATAATGATGCCGGGCTACGCGAAGAAGAAGCATCCGGTTGTAGAAGAGCGCACCCGCGCCCTTACAGAGTTTGCGGAAAACTGCGAATTCAATAAAGTCTTTTTTGCAAAAAACAGTGATATCGGTATAGTTACGGCGGGTACCTGCTATCAGTACGTCAAAGAGGTATTCGGTGACAGCGTATCGGTATTTAAGATAGGCATGATAAATCCCATGCCGGTTAAATCACTGATAGAATTTGCCGGTAAGGTAAAGCGGCTTATAGTCGTTGAAGAGCTTGACCCGGTAATCGAAACACATTTGCGCACTATCGGTCTTAACCCGGAAGGAAAAAGCCTCTTTTCAAACATCGGTGAGTTTTCGCAAATGGATATTAAAAAGATACTTCTCGATAAAACCGAGGACAGTCTGCACGCGGATTCTCCCGTGCCGAACAGACCGCCTGTTATGTGCCCCGGTTGTCCGCACAGAGGGATTTACTATGTGCTCGCAAAATTGAAGCTCACCGTTTTAGGTGATATAGGTTGCTACACGCTCGGCGCCACTCCCCCGCTTAACGCCCTTGATTCCACGCTTTGTATGGGCGCGTCGGTTTCGGGTATTCACGGCTTTAACAAGGCGCGCGGTGTTGACAGCGAGAAGAACACCGTATGCGTTATAGGCGATTCAACCTTTATGCACTCGGGTATGACAGGACTTGTAAACATCGCATACAACGCTTCGAATTCCGTAGTTATAATTCTTGATAACTCGATAACCGGTATGACCGGTCATCAGCAGAACCCCACAACGGGTTATAATATTAAAGGCGACCCCGCGGCTAAGGTTAATCTTGAGGAGCTTTGCCGCTCTCTCGGAATACCGCGGGTGCGCGTTGTCGATCCTTACGACCTTGCCGGATGCGAGACTGCCGTTAAGGAAGAACTCGCGGCGGACGGACCCTCGGTCATTATTTCAAGGCGGCCGTGTATGCTGCTTAAATACGTAAAAGCAAAACCGGCGCTTACTGTTGAAACTGACAAATGCCGTTCATGCAAGAGCTGTATGCGGCTTGGATGTCCCGCCATTTCGATCAAAAACAATAAAGCGGTTATTGACGCGACTCAATGCGTGGGATGCGGTGTTTGCGAGCAACTCTGTAAGTTTGACGCTATAAAAGAAGGTGTTTGATATGAAAACCGTAAATATTATGATAGTCGGCGTAGGCGGTCAGGGCAGCCTTCTTGCCAGTAAGCTTTTAGGGCACCTGCTTGTAACCGAGGGTTATGACGTTAAAGTTTCCGAAGTACACGGCATGAGCCAGCGCGGCGGTTCCGTAGTAACCTATGTACGTTACGGCGAAAAGGTGTACTCCCCTCTCGTTTCCACCGGTGAGGCGGACTATATAATCTCATTTGAGAAGCTCGAAGCGGCGCGACACACGCCAATGCTGAAAATCGGCGGGCAGATAATAGTTAACACTCAGCAAATTGACCCAATGCCGGTAATTACCGGTAATGCCGAGTACCCGGAAAACATTCTGGACGAGCACAAAAATAAAGGTATTAAAGTAGACGCCATTGACGCCCTGACCCTTGCAAAAGAAGCAGGAAGCGTTAAAGCGGTCAACATTGTACTTATAGGCAGACTTTCAACCTATTTCCCGTTTGACAAAGAACTGTGGCTGCGCGCCATTGAAGAAACCGTCGCGCCGAAATTTGTTGAGATGAATAAAAAGGCGTTTTTACTTGGCAGAGGCGAGTGAAAACAAAACAAGGAGGACTTATGAACTACTGTTATCAACCTGAAATCGAACAAGCTCCAAGAGAAGAAATCACCCGCATCCAAAACGAGCGGCTTGTAAACACGGTAAAACGCGTCTATGAGAAGGTTCCGCTGTACAGAGAGCGTATGGATGAAGCCGGTGTAAAGCCGGAAGATATTAAAGGCATTGACGATTTATACAAACTGCCTTTTACATCTAAGCAGGACCTGCGCGATACTTATCCGTTCGGTATGTTTGCCGTTCCTATGGAGGAGGTCATACGCCTGCACGCTTCCTCGGGTACTACCGGCAAACAGATAGTTGTCGGCTATACACAGAACGATCTTGACTGCTGGGGCGATATTGTAGCGCGCCAGCTTGCCGCCGCGGGAATTACAAAAAACGATAAAGTTCACGTTGCATACGGTTACGGACTGTTTACCGGTGGTCTCGGAATCGCCGAGGGTGCAAGACGGCTCGGCTGCACGTCTATACCCGTTTCGTCCGGCAACACGGCGCGTCAGATTACAATACTTCAAGATTTCGGCTCTGACGTAATTGCCTGCACACCGTCTTATGCGATGTACCTCGGAGAATCGGCGGAAAAAGCCGGCGTAGACACGAGCAAGCTTCCCCTTCGCGCCGGAATTTTCGGTGCGGAGCCATGGACCGAGGAAATGCGCCGCGAAATTGAAAAATCGCTTAATATCAAGGCGTATGATATCTACGGTCTTACCGAGATAATGGGTCCGGGCGTCGCTTACGAGTGCTCCGAACAAAAAGGCATGCACGTTAATGAAGACCACTTCATCATTGAAATACTCGACCCCGAAACCCACAAGCCCGTACCGGACGGCGAAAAAGGTGAAATTGTTTTTACCTGCCTTTCAAAAGAGGCGTTTCCGCTGATACGTTTCAGAACAAAGGATATCGGCACCGTAACGCATGAAAAATGCGCCTGCGGCAGAACCTTTGTGCGTATGTCAAAACCGATGGGCAGAATTGACGATATGCTGATAATTCGCGGCGTAAACGTATTCCCGTCGCAAATTGAAACCGTACTTCTGCAAATGAATCTCTCGCCGAACTATCAGATTATTGTTGACAGAAAAGGTGTGCTCGACACTCTTGAGGTTCAGGTTGAAATAACCGAAGGGTCTTTTTCGGATACGATTGCGGATATTTCACGTCTTGAACACGAGCTTACCGACCGTCTGAAATCGACGCTCGGCATTGCCGCAAAAGCAACATTTGTCGCCGCGGGCAGTATTGCGCGTTCCGAGGGTAAGGCAAAGCGCGTTATTGACCGCAGAAATCTTGTTTAAGGAGGATTTAATATGTTTATCAAACAATTATCGGTCTTTGTTGAAAACAAACAGGGCGCCCTTTCACAGATAATCTCACTGCTGTCTGACAGCGGCGTTAATATGCGTGCCGTTTCAATAGCGGATACACAGGATTTCGGTATACTGCGAATCATCGTAAACGATATAGACCTTGCGCTCGATACACTTAAAGATAACAATGTTATCGTTCGCGCAAACAACGTAATCGGCGTTGAGCTTACCGATAAACCGGGCTCGCTTGCGCAGGTTCTCGAATTGCTGACTGCGGGCGGCGTAAACGTAGAGTATATGTACGCCTTCGTAACACCCGGCAACGCTGACGCCGCATATCTTGTGCTCCGCGCAAGGCACAACGAAAAAGCCGAAAAAATACTCGCTGAAAACAACTACAAAATGTTAAGCGACGATGATATAAAGAATATGTAATGCCTGACGGACAGGGGTTAAACTATGCTCGAATGGTTATACGCAAATTTCAGCTCGGTAGCGGCGGTTTTATTATTTGCCCTGATTGTTTTACTAATTATAATTAAAACCGTACGTGATCGCAAAAACGGCAGGTCAGGCTGCGGGTGCGGCTGCGACAACTGCCCTATGAGCGGAAACTGTAACAAAAAATAAAACTACGGCGGAGGATTTCCCTCCGCCGTAGTTTTATCTCTTCAAATCATTCGGCGTTTTTCAGCGCCTCAACCATATCGATTTTACGGTTTTTGCGTGAAACCATCCAACCGACGAGAAGTGAAACGCCGAACGTAAGCAGTATGGAAACAGCATATGTAACCGGTCCGAGCATAAGTTTCAATTCATATTCGGAGGCAAGCGCCGAAAGCATCCACTGCAGAGCGGCATAACCCGCCGGCAGACCTAACAGCACACCGATAACCGTAAGCCACATATTTTGCATGATCAAAAGCCGTCCTATTTTTCTGTTTCTGAAGCCGAGCACTTTTAATGTTGCAAGTTCTCTTGAACGCTCAACGTAACTCATAATTCCGAGGTTGTAGAGCACCACTATTCCGAGTATAACCGCCGCGATCACAAGGATTATAACCATTCCGTCCATAATTTGAATAAAGCTTGAAAAACTGTCAATTAGCTGCCGCTTATCCTGTTTGCCGGAAATCAGTTCTGACATCGGAATCTCGCCGGAGGATTTGTCGGTATAAACCGCGGATACGCTGTATTTTATTCCGAGTTTATCCGCGAGCTTATCGGTCATTGTAATGCTCTCGGTCATAATCGAGCGGTTATACCCCGCTACCTTTACACGATACGTATCATCAGTGTTGTAAGGCGAAAATTCAATCATTTCACCGATTTTTGCCTTATTGGCAAGCCGCAGGCACAGATATACGCCGTCGTCGCTCAAATCTATCGGCTTGTTGTCTTTATCGATAACGCTGAAATAGCCTTTGCTGTTATGTACTATATCAAGAGTCGCTGTGTTACCGTCAATACTGATACCCGAATAGCTTTCCCAGTCGCCGTCAAGGTCTTTTATCAACTGCTGTGCGCTTCGGTAGTCGGTGTTCTCTGCAAGATTTACCTTAGTGGTATAATGTGAAATTCCGTTGTCAAGCAAATCAAGAAAGCCGGACATTGTATCGCGCATACCGAGTCCGCCGACAAGCAGTATCATACATCCGACAATCCCGACCAGCGTCATCGCAAAGCGGTTTTTGTGCCGCATCAGGTCGCGTATATTCCATTTAACCGCAAAATTCATTTTATTAAAGAACGGCAGTCTTTCAATAACGGACTTTTTCATCTTTTTCGGAGTATACGGGCGAAGTGCGTCCGCCGCCGTGCCTTTAAGCTGTGCACGCACCGAAAGAAAGCTGATAAGCGCGAGTAATATGACCGTACCTACTATGACCGGATAGCAGAAAGCGGGTGTTGCCGCAGTCCAGTCGGGCATATCGAAATATGTTCCCATCATCCCGTTTTCGCTCATCACCGCCTTGCACACAATATATCCGAGTATCGCTCCGAATACACAACCGACTACGCCGATAAAGAGACCGTAAAGCGAATAATGAATGAGTATAGTCCTGTTTTTGAAACCGAGCGCTTTAAGAATGCCTATCTGCGTCTTTTCATTTGTTGCAATGCGATGCATGGTGGTTACCATCGTCAGTATTGCAATAGCAAGAAACAGTACGGGTAGAATTGAACCCATTGCTTTTCCTTCTTTTGCCTCACCCATCGCTTCTTTATAGACAACGTGATCGTCCTTTGATACGATCATAAGCGTTCTGCCGAGTTTTTCTTTTACGGCGGATTCAAGCTGCGATTTATTTAGCTTTGAGCGTAAATTTATCTGCGAAAAAACTTTATCGGTCGCTTCACGCAGCATTTCGTCGGTTAACGCGGCTTTTGCCTGAGCTTCGGCTTCCTGCGGTCTCACGCCGTTTTTTTGTAAATCCTCGGCTATACTCTTAATTACCCTTTCGCGCATCACGGCTTCCAGTTTTGCCGGTGAAATATAAGCAAAACCGAATGTATTGTAATCGGGCATTACCTGGTTACTGTCGGCAAGGCAAATCATATGCTCGCCCGATTTAATAAGTCCTGCTACTTTGCCGGTTATCTCCATACCCTGAAATTCGAGAGTTAAATTATCTCCTGTTTTTATCCCGTTAAGCTTCGCAAACTTATCGGAGAGCCAGAAACCGTCGCCTTTTTCGTTGTATTTCTCACCGCTTATAAGCGTAAATGTCGACACGGTATAATTTTCCGAAACGTCAAGAGCAAGCGATTTCTTTTTTTCGCCTTTCACTTCAAGATTTACCGTAAGGTATCTTGTCGCCGCGTCCACGCCGGGTATTAAAGAAATTTTTGATATGTCTTCTTCAGTAAAACCTGTTTCCGAATACAAACGGTAATCCGCGTATTTTGTACTGTCAAAGAAACGCGAGGTGTCGTATTCGATAGTTTTCCATTCCATATTAAAGCCGAGAAAAATGCCGATTCCCAGCGTCATCATTATAATCATGGAAATAAACTGCGATTTATAGCTCCACGCAGTCCGGAGCAGTTTTCTTATAAGCATTACCATTCCACCTCATCAGCGGAAAGCGGGTTTTCCTGCTCTTCGACAGAGCGAATCTTTCCGTTCTTTACGCGTATAACAACATCCGCCATTTTTGCAATATTCTGGTTATGGGTCACTATAACAACGGTTTTACCGTAGTTTCGCGCCATATCAAACAACAGTTTAAGCACCATTACGCCGGTCCCCGAATCAAGCGCGCCTGTCGGTTCGTCACAAAGCAGGATTTGCGGATTTTTGCAAAGAGCGCGGGCAATGGAGATACGCTGCTGCTCGCCGCCGGAAAGCTCAGAAGGGAAGTTGTTCAGATGATCAAGCAGTCCTACCCTGTCTATCATTTTCTTTGCGTCAAGCGCTTTACCGGATATTTCCGAGACGAGTCTGACGTTTTCATATACCGTCAATGTAGGTATAAGATTATAAAACTGAAATACAAATCCTACCGTGGAGGCGCGATAATCCGCAAGCTCGTTATCGGTCAGTTTAGATATATCCGTTCCGGAGACGGTAATAGTCCCCTCGCTCGGGCTGTCAAGTCCGCCGAGCAGGTTCAACAGTGTGCTTTTCCCCGCTCCCGACGGACCGAGTATAACGACAAATTTTCCCTCGTCAAGAGAAAAACTGACGTTATCAAGAGCGCGTAATTCATGGTCACCGCTCGTATAGATCCTTGAAACGTTTTCAAATTTCACAATAGCCATAATAAATACCTCCGTTGTATTACCGGTCCGCCTGCTGACGGCACCGGATGTATTGTCGGTTAGCCGCGGCTAACTGTCTTTCAAAAAAATAAGAGCTAAGCCCTATTCATATAAAAAACCAAATGAGTTAGCCACCGATAACCAATATAGCACAGTTATATCCGTTTGTCAACAGAATATTTTATCGGAATAAAATCAGGATTGAAACCGGCGCCTTCCCATATGAATATCCGATATACTTTTCTTAGCACAAAGACTGCCGCAAACCCGCACAAACAAAGAGAAAGTCCAAAATACGGACTTTCTCTTTATGGAGCGGGTGATGGGAATCGAACCCACACGACCAGCTTGGAAGGCTGGGATTCTAGCCATTGAACTACACCCGCAGGCGCAAGTGATATAATATCACAGTTTTTGCGTATAGTCAAGTATTAAATGAATAATATTAAAGCTTACCCGCCGTATTGACGGCGGGTATTGTATCAGTTCTGCTTTTCGGCTGTATCTTTCTTCTCGGCGTCGGGTGAATCGAGAACGGCGCCGGTATGCTCCCTGCAAACGCCGGGGACATTGTTCTTCTTATACCACCCCACCGCTTTTGCGGGGCAACCTTCGGTGGCAAGACCTCCGGACGCCGTGCAGTAATACCTCTTCACTGCGTAATCGCTCACGGGGAATTCCTTTGGCGTAAGTCCGGTATGCACCTTTGACATAACGGCGCCCCACATGGTCTTTGCAATGCTTGAATTACCGATTCGCTGCATCTTATCATACCCGCACCAGCAGGAAGCGACATAGTAAGGTGAGCCGCCGACAAACCATAAGTCATTGACTTCGTTTGTAGTACCGGTTTTGGCATAAATCTTCATATTCGGAATGTAACCGGCGGCGATTCTGCCGGTACCGTTATCGCCGTACACAACATTTTGAAGCAGTTGATTCATAACCGTAGCGGTATCGGCGCCGATGGCGACGCTCGGCTTCGGTTCACCGTTTAACACAATGTTATCGTGCTGGTCGCAGACTTTATAATACAGCGTAGGCTTATAATATTTGCCGCCGTTACCGAAAGCGGCGTAAGCCGCGGCGGATTCAATAGTGGTAATGCCGCCGTTCGTACCGCCCATGCCAAGCGGCGCAAGATTCTTATCTTCCTCGTTAAGGGTAGTTATACCGAGCTTCTGGGTAAGAAAATCAAAGCATACCTGAGGTGTAAGTTTGTCTACCAACTGTACCGGTATCGTATTCAATGATATTTCAAGTGCTTTGGGCACCATAGTCTTGCCGCGATAGGCGCCGTCATAGTTTTTCGGCGTCCAGTTTTTACCGGCAACCTTGTAAACGTCAGGATTATCATAAACTACAGTCGAGTAATTGATTAAACCGTTTTCAATGGCAGGCGCATAGGTTGAGATCGGTTTCATTGTGGAACCGGGCTGGCGCACCGCGTCAGTTGCACGGTTAAAGCCGGAAATTCCGAGATTGACCGTCTTCTGCCCTATGCCGCCCGAAAGCCCCTTAACGTGACCCGCGTAATCCATTACCGTAATCGCGCCCTGAAGTTGTGAACCGTCAGCGCTCTTAATGCCGTATTTTTCCGAATTGGCAAACACTTCATCGACGGTAGACTGTATTTTCGGGTCAACGGTCGCGTATATTTTGTAACCGCCTTTGTAGAACATCTCCGCCGCGTGTTTTTCATCGTAACCGTATTTTGCCGCTATATCCTTTGTAACCTGAACTATAAGAGCGTCTACGTAATAGTTGTTGATTTCGGTCTCGTTCATCGCGTCCTTAGTTGCGACGATTTTTACTTCCTCCGCTTTCGCTGCTTCGTACTGCTCGTCGGTTATATATTTCTGTTCCAGCATTTCGTTAAGCACGGTGATTCTGCGTTTCTTATTGTTCTGCGAATTCGTTGTTTCCGGGTCCTTATCCGGCGCATAGTTAGAGGGACTCTTGGTTATTGCCGCCAGAGTGGCGCATTCCGCGAGAGTGAGGTCATTTACACTTTTATTGAAGTAGTAGTTCGCGGCGACCTCAACGCCGTAAACGCCGTGTCCGAGCGCGATAGTGTTAAGATAGCATTCGATTATCGTATCCTTGGCGTAATGACCTTCAAGATACCTTGAACGCATTATTTCCCTGACCTTACGGCTGACCTCTTTACTGTCGTCACTGGTAAGGTTTTTAACAAGCTGCTGGGTTATTGTAGAGCCGCCGTAGCTTTTTGAACCTTTAAGCAGATTTAAGAATGCGGCGGCGGTACGCTTCCAATCGACACCGTCATGCTCCCTGAACCGCCTGTCCTCAATAGCAACGAAGGCGTTGACGAGATTTTCGGGTATTCCCTCATATGATTCATCACCGCTTAAAGCATCTTTACGGTCATAAGCGACCCAAATGCGGTTGTACATACCGTGCAGGCGCTGATACTCCACCCATTCTCCGCTTTCATTCTGCGTATAAATCGTTGTGGTAAAATTAAGAGCAAGGTTGTCAAGGTCCACGTCCATAGTGCCGTCGACCATAGTAAACGCATATAATAAGAAAGCGCCTATAACAAGGCTGAGCGTAATTACGCCAACAAGAAACAGCGTAAGTATTATCTTGATTACGCGTTGCTTTCCGGTTTTCTTTCGCGCGCGTTTCTTTCGCGCGCTGTCGGTAGCAATGCTTGAAAAGCTGTTAAGGTCCAGAGAATCGTCTTTCTCGGTATTACCTTCGCTGAAACTGAAAATATCTTCGCTTTTTCCCGACACAGACAAACACCTCGCTTACTAACACAGTATTATACATCACGTATTAAAATATTTATAGTTACAATTTTTTAACCATTAAATGCATATTTCGAGGCGCAGCGGCAAAAATAGACACGGGTGATATTATGCTTTTTTCATATAAGAAAGTCGCGGTTTCCGTTATTGTTTTTACCCTTGTGCTTACGAGTGCGCTTCTGCTTATCGCGTACAGAAAACCGAATCCGACCGAGACGCGGTATATGCTTAAAGAGTACAAAGGCACTGTCGCGCTTTATAAAAACGGTGAAATGCAGACTGTATACGACGGAATTGTACTCACTTCTTTGCCTAATTCCGACAGAAAAAGATTCGCAGACGGAATCGAAGTCAAAAACGAAGAAGAAGCGCGAATAATCATTGAGGACTATGACGGTTAAAAAACTCTTGCAAAATTCGGCTTTTGTATTATAATAGATGTTACCACACTTATTGGAGGCGAGATGTTGGAAAACGATGCTATCGGCGCCGGCGTTAAAAACGGCGGTTTGTTTAACACCGCGGAAATTAAAATACTAATATGCTACATACTTAACGCCGTAAAAGAACCGGTCCCGGCGGCGATGCTTTCCAATATTCTTCATTTTGAGGGTATCGCAAACGGTTTTGAGGTGAGCGACGCTATGGCCTCTCTTGCCGAAAGCGGTCACATCGCCCCCGCGAGTGATGATGAGGCGTATTATGAAATAACCAAATCCGGCTCACAGGTCGCGGACGAGCTTGATTCAACCCTGTCGCTTACGGTACGCAAGCGCGCCTATATCGCAACGCTTAAAATGCTTGCAAAAATCAAAAACGCAAAAGGCACGCGTTTTTGCATTTCAAACGAGAACGGGCATTCGTATATCACCTGCAGCGCCGTTGACGGAAAAGTAACGCTTATTGAAGTGAAAATGCTGATTCCCGATGAAAAGAGCGGTACGTATATCAGAGAAAAGTTTCTTGAAAACCCGTCCGAAATATTTTCGGATATAATTGAAAAGTTGTCTAAATAGTATTAAGGCACCGTAGCTTTGAACGCGACGGTGCCTTTTATCATAAGAATCATACCACATAGCCGCAAAATACTACCTGTTACCCGTAAAGACTTTACAAAACGCGGGATATAATGTATATTTGACGTGTAAAAACGATCTGTAAAGTGGGGTGTGACAATGAAGTTAAAAATTGAAATCAGTCCCGATTTTTCAGAAGAAGTTATCATTCGTGCGCCGGAGCTAAGCGAGCGCGTTTCAAAAGTACAGCAGGCCATTAAAACCGCGCTTTCAAAATCAAAAGAAATAGCGCTACGCTATGATGAGCAGGAAGTTTATATTCCCTATTCGGCTCTACTCTTCTTTGAAGTTGAAAACGAAAAAGTTTTCGGACATGACTGTAACAAATGCTACCTTTGCCAACTGCGCTTAAACGAGCTTGAAAGCATTTTGCCAACCACCTTTATACGCGCTTCAAAAAGCCTCATTGTAAACACATCAAAAATCCGCTCTATGACGCGGTTCCCGACGGGTCTTGCGGAGGCAACGTTTGACGATACCGAAAAAACAGTATTTATTTCGCGCAAATACTATAAAACCGTGCGAAAAATCATAGAAGAAACGAGGTTAAACAAATGAGTGAAAAGAAATGGATAAGAAAGACGCGTGACGGCGTATTCTGGGGCGTAATACTTCTGCTTGCCGCCGTACTGCTTATTATGCAGGGCATCGGAATAGATTTTGGATATGAGTTTTCTGTTTGGAGAATAATTCTCGGTCTTATTTGCCTTGCATGGCTTATTGACAGACTTGTTGATAACGAGTATTCGCAAATCGTATTTCCGTTGGCTTTTGAATTCCTGATTTTTGAGGCACCGTTAGCGCACGCACTCGGTCGTGATGATAACGACCTGATAAACAACTGGGTAGTGCTTGTTGCCGCCTTGCTTGCCACTATTGGTCTCGGGATACTGCTTCCTAAAAAGTATACAGAAGGCAATCCGCATCATTCACGCTTCGGCAGTTCCACGCTCTACTTTGATGCCACCGACTTATCAAACGCAAATATTCACGACAATATGGGCAGTGTAAACGCTTATATAACAAACCGCGACGCTTACCCCGGCGGCGGACAGATATCGGTATTTGACAATATGGGAAAAGTTAAACTGCACTTGCCCGAGTCGTGGAACGTCACCTTGCAGAGCCATGATAATATGGGACATATATATGCTCCCGAGCAAAAAAGCGAGGTTTTCACAAAACAAATCACAGTAGATGTACACGACAATATGGGTAGCGTTACTATAGTATACGATTAAGGCGAGCGGTGTAACCGATAAAACCGGTTACACCGCGCTTTTATATGTATTTTTTGTTTTTTCCGCGGTTTACGCCGAGTATACCGCCTATTGCCGAGGCAAGCACAATTATGATAAAATGAAACAAAGTGTTCAGCGTTAAGCCGCTTTTGTTCACTATCAGGGAAATTACAGTGACGGTGGCAAAGGATACAAGGCCTGTTAATGCGCCTATTATATATCCCCTGCTCTCACTCTTTTTTGAAACGTAATACGCGGCGGCAAAGCTGCCGAGCGCAAGGCTTACGGTACCGAGCGGAGCGCAGTAATCTCTGTCAAGATTAAACAGCAATACTATTGCGGCGCTTGCAAGCATCAGAATCAGTGTAATAAAAACGCCGACAGCCGCGCCGATCAGATATGTGACCGGTTTGGGTGAGCGCTCCTTAAATCTGCTTTTTGACATAAATATCCCTCCGATAGACATTACGCTGCCGGAGGGATAAATATTACTTATTTTTTCGGTTCGTCATCGTGAATCGTAAGATTCTGCTGAATAGCCCAGCGGGCGATGGTAAGCTTGCAATGGTCGCTTTTGGACTGAATTATTATGCTGTCTTCTTTAAGCGAAACCGCTTTGCCGTAAATGCCGCCGATAGTGAGTATCTCATCGCCTACCTGCAGATTCTCGCGCATTTTCTGCTCTTCCTTCTGCTTTTTGCGCTGGGGGCGAATCATAATAAAATACATCGCAAGGAACATAAGTCCGAAGAAGCCGATATAAAACAGCCCGCCCAATGCCGAACCGCCCGAAGCGGCAGCGGCAAGTGTTATAAAGTTCATAAAGAGTACCTCCAAGATAATTTGATAAGATTATACAATAGTGACACCGTAAATGCAAGTAAAAGATTAAATTCTTTCACCGTAAATCTGCTCTTTTTCCGCCTTGAACCGGGAAAAACGGTTTTCGTCAAGCGCGTTTCTGATTTCAAGCATAAGATTATTGTAAAACCAGAGATTATGCAGTACCAGAAGTCTCGACGCGAGCATTTCGCCGGCTTTAAGCAAATGGCGGATATACGCCCTGCTGTAACGCCGGCATACCGGGCAACCGCAGTCGCTGTCAATCGGCGACATATCGGTATCATATTTACTGTTGTTTATATTCATGATACCCTTAGAGGTAAAGAGATGACCGTGACGTGCGTTACGGCTCGGCATAACACAGTCAAACAAATCAACGCCTCTCTCAACGCCGTTTAATATGTTCAGCGGCGTGCCAACTCCCATAAGATACCTGATTTTGTTTTTCGGCATATACGGTTCGGTATGTTCGATAATATCGTACATTACCCCGGTCGGCTCTCCGACAGCAAGTCCGCCTATCGCGTATCCGTCAAGATTCAAATCAGCTATTTCCTTCATATGCTCAATTCGTAAATCGGGATAAGTGCAGCCCTGATTTATGCCGAAAAGCATCTGTTCGGGATTAACCGTGTCTTCGAGAGAGTTTAACTCAGTCATTTTTGCCTTACAGCGTTTAAGCCAGCGCGTCGTTCTCGCGCACGATTCTTTCGCATATGAATATTCAGCCGGATTCTCAACGCATTCATCAAACGCCATCGCCACCGTTGAGCCGAGATTTGACTGGATAGTCATACTCTCCTCCGGACCCATAAAAATTCGCCTGCCGTCAATGTGACTCGCGAATGTAACGCCATCCTCGGTTATATTGCGAAGCGATGCGAGAGAAAAAACCTGAAATCCGCCGCTGTCGGTAAGAATCGGACCTCGCCAGGTCGTAAAACTATGCAAGCCGCCGCATTTTTTTACGATTTCATCACCGGGGCGAATGTGCATATGGTAGGTATTTGAAAGCATTATCTGACATCCGATTTCTTTCAGGTCCGCCGCGGATACCGCACCCTTAATGGCGCCTGCCGTCGCAACGTTCATAAACGCCGGAGTCTGCACGGTTCCGCGATTGGTTACAAACTCGCCGCGGCGCGCGTTATTCTCAGTTTTAAGTAATTTGTACATTTTTAATCTCCGTATATAAACATAGCGTCGCCGAAGCTGAAAAATCTGTATTTTTCCTTAACGGCGATACTGTATGCGTTCATTGTGTTTTCGTATCCCGCAAACGCCGAAACGAGCATGATAAGCGTGCTTTCGGGCAGATGAAAATTAGTCACGAGAGCGTCCATACATCTGAATTTATAACCGGGATAAATAAAGATTCCGGTATCGCCCGAGCACTCTTTCATTTTCCCGTATTTACCCGCCACGCTTTCAACGGTGCGGCAGGCGGTTGTGCCGACGCATATCACACGGTTGCCTGAGTTTTTTGCTTCATTTATGAGCTTTGCCGCCTCGGAGGAAACCGAATAATGTTCGGTATGCATTTTATGATCGGTAATATTCTCTTCTTTTACCGGTCTGAATGTGCCGAGTCCGACGTGAAGTGTGACATACGCGATTTTCACGCCGATATTCTCAATTTCTTTGAGCATTTCAGGCGTAAAATGCAAACCGGCGGTGGGAGCGGCGGCAGAGCCGAGCTCTCTTGAATAGACGGTCTGATAGCGTTCCTTATCGGCGAGTTTTTCTTTAATATACGGCGGAAGCGGCATTTGACCGACTTCATCAAGAACCGAAAAGAATTCACCGTCGCAGGTGAAGGTTATTATTCTGTTGCCGTCCGGCAGAACCTCGTCAACCACGGCACGCAGTTTTTCCGAAAACCTGAAAGCGCGGCCGATCTTTGCTTTTTTGCCAGGTCCCGCGAGCGCTTCCCACGTAAGGAGGTCCTTTTGCTTCAATAAAACGAATTCAACCACGGCGCCGGTATCCTCGGCGGTACCGTATATTCTCGCAGGCAGCACACGGGTATCGTTAAGTACAAGGCAGTCCCCCGCCCTCAGGTATCCGATAAGATCGTGAAAATGTTTGTGCTCGATATTGCCGGTCTTTTTTGATAATACCAAAAGCCTTGAACTGTCTCTCGGATAAACAGGTGTCTGCGCGATAAGCTCTTCGGGCAGATAATAGTTAAAGTCACTTTTTTTCATTTTTGTTCTGTTTTTCCTTTATAACGGTTATTTATGCGCAAAATCGCGCATAAAATAGTTTGACAAAATATAGCGGAAATGCTATTATTTACAGAGATATATTTCATTATATTGCAAAAGGCAATTTATATCAACAATAATTTTTCCTTTGTTTTGGAGGCACAGTTTATGAAAACTTACAATGTCGGAATTATCGGCGCCACCGGTATGGTGGGTCAGCGTTTCGCGCTGCTGCTTGCCGACCACCCCTGGTTTAATGTAACGGCTCTCGCGGCCAGCGCAAGAAGCGCGGGCAAAACCTATCTTGAAGCCGTAGGCCCCCGCTGGGCAATGAGCGACCCGATACCCGAAAATCTTGAAGGCATGACGGTTTTAGACGCCGCGGCTGATATCGATAAGATCTGTTCGGCGGTTGATTTTGTTTTTTGCGCCGTCGATATGAAAAAACCGGATATACTGGCTCTTGAAGAAGCCTATGCAAAACATGATTGTCCCGTTGTTTCAAATAACAGCGCCAATCGTTTCACGCCCGACGTTCCGATGATTATACCCGAGCTTAACCCGGAGCACATAGATATCATCCCCGCACAAAGGAAGCGTCTCGGCACAAAAAGAGGATTTATCGCGGTTAAGTCCAACTGTTCTCTTCAAAGCTACGTTCCGGCGCTCTTTCCCCTTGACTCTGAGTTCGGCGTGGATAAATGCCTTGTCTGCACATATCAGGCAATTTCAGGCGCGGGCAAAACCTTTGAGCGCTGGCCGGAAATTCTCGATAACGTTATTCCGTACATCGGCGGCGAAGAGGAAAAAAGCGAGCGCGAGCCGCTTAAAATCTGGGGCAAAATCGCCGGTGATAAAATCGAGCTTGCCGATTCTCCTAAATTCACGGCGCAATGTCTGCGCGTGCCGGTTTCAGACGGTCATATGGCGGCTGTTTTCGTAAGCTTCAAGAAAAAACCGACCAAAGAGCAAATACTCGAAATCTGGAAGAATTTTTCGGGTGTGCCGCAAAAGCTTTCGCTTCCCCACGCACCGAAACAGTTTCTCAATTATTTTGAGGCAGATGATATGCCTCAAACCAAGCTTAACCGCAACCTTGAAGGCGGCATGGCGGTAAGTATAGGCAGGTTGCGTGAAGATACACAGTATGATTATAAATTCGTATGTCTTTCACATAATACCCTTCGCGGCGCGGCAGGCGGCGGCGTTTTACTTGCCGAGCTTTTATGCGCCAAAGGATATATGGACTAATTTTTTGAGGTGTTTTGTATGAAAAAACGCGTTTTTACCGGCGTCGGCACTGCTCTTGTCACACCTATGTGCGATGATTTCAGTGTTGATTACACACGGCTTGAAAGTCTTGTTAACGAGCAAATCGAAGGTGGAGTCGACGCGCTTATTATCTGCGGCACGACAGGCGAAAAATCAACCCTTCGCTATGATGAGCATGTACGCGTAATTGAAGTCGCGGCTAATGTTGCCTGCGGCAGAGTGCCTGTTGTCGCGGGTACCGGAAGTAACGATACTGTTTACTCCGTTGAGCTTTGCAACGATGCAAAAAGCGTAGGCGCAGACGCTTTTCTCATGGTGGCGCCTTATTATAACAAAACTTCACAACGCGGCCTTGTGGCGCACTACAACTATATTGCCGACCGCGTTGACCGACCGATTATTCTTTATAATGTACCCTCGCGCACGGGCGTTGCCATACAGCCCGAAACATATAAGGAGCTTTCAAAGCACCCGAACATTGTTGCCGTCAAAGAGGCAAACGGCGACTTATCGTCTGTTGCAAAAACCCGCTATCTTTGCGGCGATGAGCTTGACATATACTCCGGCAACGACGACCAGACCGTGCCGATAATGTCGCTCGGCGGTATCGGCGTTATTTCCGTGTTATCAAATATTGCTCCAAAGGAAATGCACGATATTACGGCGGACTGTTTGCGCGGTGATTTTGTAAAAGCCGCAAAAGAACAGCTTAAATACACCGGTCTTATGAACGCCCTTTTCAGCGACGTAAACCCCATACCTGTAAAAGAGGCAATGAATATGCTCGGTATGAAAGTCGGTCCCTGCAGACTCCCCCTTTATAAAATGGCTGACGCTCAGCGCGAGAATCTTGCAAAAATGCTCGCTGAATGCGGTTTTAGTAAATAACTGTACGGATGTGAAAAAATGATAAAAGTATTGCTTTCAGGTTGTTGCGGAAAAATGGGCGCCGCGGTCATAAGCCGCGCCGCCGATGACGACGATATCGAAATAATCGCCGGCGTTGACGCGTTTCCGTCTAATCTTGATTTTCCTGTCAGTAAGACGTTTTCGGAAGTTAAGCAGAAGCCGGACGTGATTATTGATTTTTCAAACGTATCAACCCTCGACGGCTTGCTTGACTACGCCGTCAAAAATAAAATCCCGGCGCTTATTGCCACAACAGGGTTCAACGATGAACAAATCGGGAAAATAAAGGACGCCGCAAAAACAATTCCCGTTTTTTTCAGCGCGAATATGTCGCTTGGAATCAACGTGCTGTGCAGTCTTGCAAAGCGTGCGGCAGCCATACTCGGAACTGATTTTGATATTGAAATCGTTGAAAAGCACCATAACCGTAAGCTTGATGCCCCCTCCGGCACGGCAATAATGCTTGCAAACGCCGTAAACGACGTTTTTGAGGATACGTACAGCTACGAGTATGACAGACATTCAAAACGCCGTATGCGTCCGAAAAACGAGATAGGCATACATTCGGTACGCGGCGGAACAATAGTCGGCGAGCACGAAGTGATTTTCGCCGGTCACGAAGAGGTTATCACACTCTCGCACAGCGCACAGTCAAAAGGAGTTTTTGCGTCAGGCGCCGTCGCCGCGGCAAGGTTCCTTTCTTCCGCAAAGCCGGGGCTTTATGATATGAACGATATTATAGGCGACTGAAAACATAAAAAGATTATACAAAACCCGCCGAAAGCGTAATGCCTTCGGCGGGTAATTCTTTTTACCGTTAATTTGTTTTTACTTTGCGTGAAGCTATGAATTTTTTAATCAGGAAACGGATGACGAGCATCAGAATTCCCGCGAGAAGAATAATCAAAGAAACGATAATGTTCACTCCAAAGATTCTGCCGATTAAGACGCCGAAAAACGAGCCGCCGACGATAGCTTCCCAAAGTGAACCTATCATTGAGAGTAAGCCTGAAACGGTGAATGCGCCGCCCAGAATAATAAACACAACGCCACTGCCGCATAAACCCTGCGAATAACTGTTTCTTATAAGACCGAATATAATAAGTGCGCTCAACAGCAGAAGTATAGCAAAGTTTATATAAGAAAGCCCCAGTTTTATTATGTAGTAAAGTGCGGGTGATTCATCCTGAATCGCTCCGTCTTTAACAAGTGTTACCGAGTCATCATTAATAATCCAGTCCGCTATTTTATCGCCGACCCGCTCGTCTCCGCGGTAATCGTACTCATTGAGGTCAAGACCGGTTTGGTCTTCAATGTAATCGGAATTCTTATACAACTGTTCACGAAGTTCATCTTTTTTGAGGACAATTCTGCCGCCGTCATCAAAAAAGTCTTCGCAGAATTTTGACAGTTTATTGACTACGAATCTGTTTATACTGGTTTTTCTGACGATTCGGTCAATATCCCTGTCAGCGATTGAAGCACCGAATTTTTCATCAACGTAATCATAGAAGCGGTTTAGACTACTTTCGGCACCGAAAGCGCTGAAAGCCTCGGTATAACTGATATCCTTCGATATTTTTTGAAGGTTGTCTTTTTTGACGGAGTTTCTGACAGTGAAAACAGTAAAGGCGAGTAAGGAAGTAAAAAACAGACAAATTGAAAGAAGCACGGTAATAGCAACAGTTAAGACAGACGTTTGTTTTGCTCTTTTATTCTTGTCTTTGCCTTTTTTTCCGGCAGTATCGGGTGTTACGGCAGTTGCCGCAGTAAAGTTTTGAGTTGCATCGGAACCGGCGGCCGGACCCGGATTGCAGACGGGACATAAACCCGTATTCGGATCAACAGGGCTGCCGCATTTACCGCAAAAGTTCGCCATAGTCATCCACCTTCGTTTTAATTTTATGAAGTTATTATATCTGCCGCGCCGTAATATGTCAATGACAAAACGCATATTACGAGGCGCGGGTTGATATCATTCTTTGATTTCAGCTATTGTCACACCGTTTTCGCCCTCGCCGAAAACGCCGAGACGGTAGCCTTTAATATTCTTATGCCGTTTCAGATGCTCCTGAACGGCCTTCCGGAGAACGCCGGTACCTTTGCCGTGAATTATCCTTATATCGGTAATACCGGATAAAACGGCGTTATCGATATACTTATCAAGTTCAATAATCGCTTCGTCGCTCGCCATGCCGCGAACGTCAATTTCACCCGGAACACTGCGTTGTGCCCTGGAAGTTATACCGGTTATATTGCGCGTTTTAGGTATGTCACGCTTTTTTGGCGGCTCAACCTTTCTCAAATCGTCAAAATCAACCCATAGCCGCAGTGCTCCCGCGGAGACGTAAACGCGGTTACTATCGGAATCGACCTTTATAACGGCGGTTGCTTTGGAAAGTGAATGTACGAACACTTCGTCGCCGGGCTTCGGGAGCGTTTCAAGTTTTTCACCCAAATCGGCACTGACCACGGGGTCGGCGTCCTCTTCTATCTTTTTAATTTTCCCCTTAAACGCCATGCGCGCCTTTTCGACCGTGTGACCCGCGTTCTCGGCGTTCATTTTCTTTTTAAGTTCTTCAAGCTCGTTAAGAAGCTCACCGGAGCGGGTACGCGTTTCGTCAAGTATCAGCGCCGCCTGTTCCCTCGCCTTATCGATGATTTTCTGCTTCTTTTCCTCAAACTGCGTTTGCAGTTCTTCAAGCCGCTTTTTTTCACCTGTCATTTTTGCCTTGACGGCTGAAATCTCCTCGGCGTCGCGTTCGGCGGCATAGCGCGCCTTTTCAAGACTTGATACAACCCTTTCAAACCTTGTGTCATCCTCGGTCAGCTGCTCTTTCGCCGTATTGATTATATCATCCGAAATGCCGAGCCGCGATGATATGGCAAACGCGTTCGATTTTCCCGGCACGCCGATAATAAGCCTGTAAGTCGGTTTGAGCGTTTTAATATCAAACTCGCAGGAAGCGTTCTCGACCCTTTCGGTATCTATCGCGTATGCTTTCAGCTCCGGAAAATGAGTTGTGACCGCCGTTTTCGCGCCTACTGATGACAATTTCATAATAATTGCCTTGGCGAGAGCGGCACCCTCTATCGGATCGGTACCGGCGCACAGCTCATCAAGCAAAACCAGCGTATTACTGTCCGCAAGGTCAAGAATTGAAACGATGTTCACCATATGCGAGGAAAAAGTCGAAAGTGACTGCGCTATACTCTGCTCGTCGCCGATATCCGCAAAAACCTTTTCAAAAACCGATACTTCGCTTCCGTCGTCCGCCGGTATCATCAGTCCGCACATAGTCATAAGCGTAAGCAAACCTATCGTTTTAAGGGTAACGGTTTTACCGCCGGTGTTGGGTCCGGTAATTATAAGAGAATCGTAATCTTTACCGAGGTCGACCGTTATCGGAACAACATTTTTTTGCGGAATAAGCGGATGTCGCGCACGCTTTAAGTGAATATATCCCGTATTGTTTATTTGAGGCACCACAGAAGCGGTCTTATAGGCGTACTTTGCCTTTGCAAATATCACGTCGAGACAAACAAGCGCTCTGTATGACGCGGCGATACCGTCTGCAAATTCGCCGCAAATACCGGAAAGTTCCGTAAGTATACGCTGAATTTCATCAGCCTCTTTCGCCTCTAATACCCGTATTTCGTTGTTGGTTTCAAGAACCGTCATCGGTTCGATAAACAGGGTTGAGCCGGATGAAGACGTGCCGTGCACAATGCCCTTGATTTCGCCTTTGTATTCCTGCTTGACCGGCACTACAAATCTGCCGTCGCGTTGGGTTATTACGGCGTCTTGCAAATATTTTGCCGCGCTTGAACGAACAATTTTTTCAAGCGATTCGCGGATTTTTGAAGATTTTGATGCAATTTTACGGCGAATATCGTAAAGCGCATCCGACGCGGTGTCAAGCACCTCGCCCGGACCGCCTATCGAAGAAAATATTTTATCCTCCAAAAATTTATTTGGCGTCAGCGCCGAAAAATATCCCGAGAGCTTATCCGCGTTTTCACCGTCATTTTTTGAGCGCCACGCCTTTAACGTTCTGATATTGCGCAGCACCTCGCCGATATCCAAAAGCTCCGCGCAGCTGAGCGTCGCAAACCGCTTTGCGCGTTCGAGCGGTTCGTCAATATTCCTCGCGCCGCCGAATGAGGGTGCGCTGTATCTCGCGAGAAGCTTATATGCCGTGTCTGTCTCCTCGAGCAGTACGTCAACCCTTTTAATACTGTTTTGAGCGGTAAGCGATTTTATCGCGGTTTTGCCGTCCTCTGTGACCGCCTCGTTTGAGATGATACTCAAAACCGAATCGAGTTCAAGCGTCTTAACTGAGTGTTCAAAAGAATTCTCCATTTTATTCTCCTAATTTACCGAGTGATAAAAATCAAGTGTTGAAAATCTGTGCTCCGACTGGAATACTATGTATTTTTCGGTTATTTTTTCAAGCGCTTTCGCGTCTTTTTCAGGTATATTGAAGGCGTATAGATTATTTATATCGGAAAAAACAATATGCCGCATCGCGTCGAGCACGGTGCGACTGAGTTTTACACAGTTATCCTTTTTGCAATCCTCGCAGAAAAGCATACCGTCATCAAGCTTAAAATACATTGTCTTATCTTCAAATTTTCCGCAGCCGTCACAAGCTACAAGACTTGGCGCATAACCCGAAATACAGCATATTCTGAGTTCCGTAATCGCCTTGATGAGCGCCGGATCGCGTTTTTTATCTATCAAAAAATAAAGCGAATTGAGCACAAGACGCAAAAACGGCTCGGCGGAATCGTCGTGCGGTTCAAAATACGCGCAGAGCTCGCAAAAATACTGTGCTACCGTAAGCGTCACTACGTCGCACCCCGCGCCGAAAAACACTTTGTTTGCCGTCGCCTCTATTACCTTATATGTATCGCCTTTCTTTTCCAGTAAAAAGTTTGAATATGAAAGAAGACCCGTTGCGCTTCCCCTACGGCTTTTTATGCTTTTGGCACCGACGGCAAAAGCCCTTATTACACCGCTGTCACGTGTAAAAAGGGTCAAAAGCCGATCATTATCCCCGATACTGTTTTCCTTTATCACCAGTGCGTCCGTTGAAAAGCGAATCTCCCTCCGCCGTCCTTTCTGTTCGTCCTTTTACAGCGTCGGCGTATTTCAAATAGTCCTCCGCTTTACCGGACATAATAAACTTTAACCAATATTTTTGCGCATCCAAAACAAGCACCCCGTTTCACAAAATAATTGTTTGCAAAATCGAAGCACTTATATGAGGAAATTTAAGACAAACTGTCAAGACCGAGCGATTTTATAACGCTTTGCCTGTTGCGCCAGTCTTCTTTTACCTTTACCCAGAGTTTCAGAGCAACCTTTGTGCCGAAAAACTCCTCTATATCACGTCGCGCCATACTGCCGGCCCGTTTGAGCATACTGCCGTTTTTGCCGATAATAATGCCCTTGTGCGACTCACGCTCGCAAATAATGACGGCGTCGACGTTTACCAACGGTTCGCCGTTTTTACCGTCGGTTTCAAAGAACCGTTCGATATCTACGGCTATACCGTGAGGCACTTCATGACTTAAAAGCCGCAGGAGTTTTTCACGTATCAACTCGGATACTATGACTCTTTCGGGTTGGTCGGTAAAATCGCCGTCCGAAAAATAATGCGGCGAGGGTTTTAAGTATCCTTTCAGTTCGTTCAGGAGAATGTCGGTACCGTCGCCCGTTTTTGCCGAAAGCGGCACTACCGCCTTAAAGCTGTATTTTGCGGTATATGCCGATATTATTTCAAAAAGCTTGTCCTTTTCCGGCAATAAATCAATTTTATTGATAACAAGTATGCAAGGCAGCCCGCGTGAAACGATATTGTCGAGCAGTACAGTTTCAGCTGCGGGAAGGTTATCGGGATCAAACTTAAAAGCAGGCGCGGCGTCGGCAACAAGCACCGCGGCGTCAACGTCACCCATACCGCCGGTTATCGCCTTATTCATACGGTCGTCAAGGAGATTTTTCGGCTTATGGAAACCGGGAGTATCTATGAAAACGTACTGGTCGTCGCCTTTTGTAATAATACCCATAATCCTCGTGCGGGTAGTCTGCGGCTTATCCGAAACAATGGCAACCTTTTGACCTATCATCGAATTAAGCAGTGATGATTTTCCGACATTCGCCCTGCCGATCAAAGCAATGAACGCTGATTTTTTTGCCATTTTCAGTCCCTTTCCAGGTTTAGGATTTTCATAATTTGCTCTTCCTTTTCACGCATAACGGCTTTTTCAGCGTCACCGTGCACATGGTCGTATCCCAAAAGGTGCAAAACCGAATGGACGGTAAGATAAGCGGTTTCGCGCTCAATACCGTGACCGTAAAGCTGCGCCTGCACCGCGGCGTGCTCCGCCGACAAAACCATATCGCCGAGCATATACGCGCCGGTAGCCGGGTCAACGTCGTACACGCCGCCGTCGCCGAGCGGAAACGACAGTACGTCGGTCGCGGAATCAATATTACGGCATTCGCGGTTGATTTCGCGTATCACATCATCATCCACTATTGAAACATCGATTTCCGCGTCGCCCTTAAAGCCCTCCGCTTTAAGGGTTGCCGCGCACGCTTTTCGTATCAGGCGGCGAAGGTCAGCGGTGATTTTCATTTTCTTCTGCTTATCGTATATTGCTACTTTTACGGACATTTTCTCCTCCGTGCTTTTCATAAGCTTTTATTATCTCCTGTACGAGTCTGTGCCGGACAACGTCCTTCCCCGAAAGCGTTATGACCGCGATATCATCAATATCTTTCAGTATTTTCATGGCGGTTTTAAGACCTGAACATTTGCCGTCAGGCAGGTCTATCTGGGTAATATCGCCGGTAACCACGGCTTTTGAATTAAAGCCGAGACGGGTCAAAAACATTTTCATCTGTTCGTTTGTTGTGTTTTGCGCCTCGTCAAGTATAATAAAACTGTCGTCAAGCGTCCTGCCGCGCATATACGCGAGCGGCGCTACTTCAATATCGCCGCGTTCATGACACTTCTGGAAATTTTCGGGACCGAGCATTTCAAACAGCGCGTCGTAAAGCGGACGCAGATACGGGTCTATTTTCTGTTGCAGGTCACCCGGCAGAAAGCCGAGTCTCTCCCCTGCCTCAACAGCCGGGCGAGTCAGCACTATTCTGCTGACACTTTTTGCTCTGAAAGCCGCTACCGCCTGTGCGACGGCAAGGTAGGTCTTGCCTGTGCCGGCGGGACCGATACCAAGCGTTACGGTGTTTTTCGCGATGGCGTCAACGTACTTTTTCTGGCCAAGCGTTTTTGGCTTAATCGGTTTACCCTTTGAGGTGACGCATATACAGTCGGAATCAAGCACGGACGCTATTTTATCGTCTTCCCCGTCCTCAACGGTATTTATGGCAAAATCAACGCGTATGGGCGTTATACTCTCGCCTTTTTCAACCATGGCAAGCAGACAGTTTAAGGCGCGCACCGCCTTTGAAACCGCAACCTCTTCCCCGCTAGCTTTAATGCTGCCCGAATGCGAAGTGATTTTCACGCCGTATTGCTTTTCAAGGATTTTTACGTTCTCATCGAAATTACCGAACAAACTTATAAGCTGTTCGACCCTGCCGACATCTATTGTTTTATCCAAATGTACATCTCCCGGACTTTTTTTACAATTATACTTGATTATTATATCTTTGTCAATTTATTGTCCCACTATTATTTTGCTTTCAAGGGCGATATTTTTATCACACAGATACCTGTGACGGACGGTTACGCCCTCGCTGTCGGTTATAAACTCAGTACCGGTAGGAATATATCCGTCAATTTTTTCTTTTTCAAGAAATACGTTAAGATTCTCCGTCAACAGTTCTTTTAATTTTTCCTCACTGTATACCGTCTTTTGCTCCGCGGTAAAATATAATGTCTTTTCGTAAACGGTAAACGGTATCCTCCTGCCGAAAAGACGCTTATGTACAACTTTGCAGGATACTTCGGCGGCCGGGGTGGCTCTTGCCAGATAAAGCGGCACCTTAACGCCCAGAAGTTTTAAGGCGACTTCTTTGCGAGAATTGCCGGTTTTTACCGAAACCGTTTTGGAATAATTCATTTTTTCAGTGTATGTTTCCTCAACCTGCGCTATTATCCGCGCGTTGCTTCTGACGAATTCGGTACCGCTCATATTTTCGATTATGCCTGAAACCATCACGTCGCCTTTATGAACGTTTTCACCTACCCTGACACGCACGTTGCCCGCGACGGCGTCTATCTTCCTTATTATTCCGTCTTTTGCGGCGATAAGATTTGTCGGGCTATCGCTGTTTGCCCCGGTTTTTTCTTTAATCTCGGTCACGTTTACGTTAAGAACACACCCCTCTATGTTAAGCGAAGCCCATGCAATATCGTTGCGTGAAAGTATCAGCTCCTGCGCCATTTTTTGAGGGTCGATATCCGATTTTCTCATTTCTTCGCGGACCCCAACGCTTTGAAGCGATTTAATAATCTGTGCCGTACTTACTCTTACGTTGCCCTGGACGTTTATAATCCATACAAAGCCCGAAAGAAATTTTAATATCGCGAAGAACAGCGCCGCCCCCGCCGCAAACCCCGCACGCCTTTTGTATCTGCGGGCAACAAACGGGAACCCGTGTTTTTTATCAATATGTATTTTAACGCCGATTTTTTTGCGCAACGTAAAAAGCTTGCGGAAGTCTTTTGCAAAAATACTGCCGTAAATCGTACCTGAAAGATATCTGAGCCGCCAGACCGGAATCTTTGCCTGTGCGAGAGCGCTCAGTATTTTTTCGGAATACGCCCCTTCAAAACGTATATCAAGATACCCGCGTATATACCTTAAAAGCCGGATAATCATATCTTCACCTTACATTGAATTCTACCGAACCGATTACGCCCGAAATCTTAATCTGCGGACCGTCAAAAACAGGTATATCGAGCAATTTACCGCCTATTATCAGCTCGCCCTCGGATATTTTGATTTTAACGTATAAATCGTTATATTCGAGTATCTGCCGGCAACCGTCTACCGATATTTCACGGTTAGACAGCATTTCGATTCTCGACCCGCCTATTTTCAACTGTTTTTGTGCTTCTTCACTGTTAAAGAGTCTTATTTTCCCCTTTTTGCTTTTTGATTTGAACTTAAACCTTGCCAAGAAAAATCATCCCCGTAAATCATATGTTTAAGAGTATGAAAATATCATTATAATAATGCGGATATCATATCATTTTAAGGGTGATTTTTACGTCGCATAAAACACGGTTTTTTGATTATTTATCCGCCGCCGCGGCAATATTATTCGTAGCAATGCTGATAATTCTGCCGCGGGTGTCGGCAAAGGGCGCGCTCGAAGGTCTGAAACTGAGCGCCGATATACTTGTGCCCGCTGTTTTTCCTTTCGCGGTACCGGTAATTTTTCTTGTAGGCACGGGCGTATTCGGAAATTCAAGGCATAAAATGTTAATTCTTTATGTATTATCGCTTTTAGGCGGCTATCCCATCGGCGCAAAACTGATAAGCGAATTAAAAAACAGCGGAGATATAAGCGGCGCGAACGCAGAAAAACTGCTCCCGTTTTGCGTAAACGCCGGGCCGTCGTTTATTGTATCGGCAATAGGTACCGGCATTTTGGGAGATAAAAATCTTGGTTATATACTGCTTATTTCGCATATTCTCTCATCAGTTATTCTAACGTTTATCTTTAATCATAAGCTTCTGTTTACAAAAACCGTCGGTGCAAAAATGCGCGGTATGCCGGCGTTTGATAATTTTGTTTACAGTGTGCACGCCGCCGCAAACGCCACGATTTATATCTGCGCGTTTGTAGTTGTGTTTTCGGTTGGCGGGGCGTTTGCAGAACGTTTTTCAACCGGCAGCAGTCTTGCCTTTTTGATTAATCTGTTTGAAGTGACAACCGCGATTTCACGCTCCCGTAACATATATTATATTTCGTTTTTACTCGGCTTCTCCGGTTTCTGCGTCTGGATGCAGGTCTTATCCCAGGAAAAAACAAGTCTTTTCAGGTTCGCCGTCATAAGGACGGCGCACGGCACGTTAAGTTACATTATGACCGTGCTCATTATGAAAATATCCGGTACGGCGGTACAGACGCTCGGCAACGCCGGTGACGTGTGCTTTACGGCTGACAGCTCCGGATATGCGCTCGCTTTTTCGATGCTTGTTATGATACTTCTGCTGCTTGTGAGCATCAGCAGTAAAAATCATACTGGAAATTTACTGAAAGATGTGATATGATAGTACGCAAGGTGATTTTAATGTCCGGAAAAATGTTTGATAAAAACCTTAAAAAGTCATGCGCCTGGTGTATTCACGGCAGAAAGTCCGATTATACCGACGAGGTGTTTTGCAAAAAGCGCGGCGTAACGTCTTCGCTTGACTGTTGCCGCAAATACAAATACGACCCGCTTAAACGGACTCCGGACAGTGCCGGTATCGGCAAAGATTACAGTCCGGAAGATTTCACTCTGTAAAACGAGTTTCAATACCGCCGAAAGGAGGGCTTGCTTTGGATAACGTCAAGACGATCACCAAAAACAAAAAAGCATATCATGAATACTTTGTTCTTGAAACCTTCGAAGCCGGCATCTCTCTTTCCGGGACCGAGGTCAAATCACTGCGCGCCGGCAACGTCAATCTGAAGGACGCCTGGTGCAGTATAAGTAAGGGCGAACTGATAATCAAGCAAATGCACATCAGTCCCTATGAACACGGCAATATTTTCAATAAACTGCCCACGCGCGACCGCAAGCTTCTTATGCACAAACGCGAGATAATGCGGTTACTCGGCACAATAAAACAGCAGGGGCTTACTCTCATCCCTCTGTCCTTATACTTCAAGGGCTCTCTTGTCAAGGTCGAGTTAGGTCTTTGCCGCGGCAAACAGCTCCACGATAAACGCGCCGTTGCCGCAAAAAAAGACGCCGACAGGGCAATTATGAGAGCAATGAAAGAGCAACGAAGATAACTTGGGGGCGTAAAGGTTTCGACAGGGACTTTGAACCGCCGGAAGCGAGCAGAGGCGCAGAACCGCTTAAAATCTGCATTTATAAATTAACCAACAGCAATAAAGTTGCTCAAGCGGCTTAATTAAGCCGCCGTCCGCGCGGAAGGACCGCGAGCCGTTGCGGGCGTCACTCAGCGGTAAATGTGAACGGTAAATCGCCTTATTTGCCGTCATAAAGTAAAGGCTACCGGAATTTTTGCCTTGATATTTGAGTGACTGTTTCGGGAATTTAATCAAATATCTGCGCTCGGAGATGCCGACGGGAATCGGTTTTTGGACGGGGGTTCGATTCCCCCCGCCTCCACAAAAAACAACACCGTGCCTTTTGGTGCGGTGTTGTCTTTCTATTTGTAGGGGGAATCGAAAAGGACGGTTTGCCGCATGGCAAATTGCGACCTTTCAGTGAACGGTCGCAAAGTCCGTGGGCGGGTAGCCACAACAGTTGCGGCGTAGCGATTCCCCCCGCCTCCACCAAAAAGAGAACGCCGTACTTTTGTGCGGTGTTCTCTTTTCTGCTATTCAAAAAAGGGGGGAATCGAAAAGGACGGTTTGCCGTAAGGCAAATTGCAACCTTTCGGTGAACGGTTGCAAAGTCCGTGGGCGTGTAGCCGCAACAGTTGCGGCGTAGCGATTCCCCCCGCCTCCACCAAAAAGAGAACACCGTGCCTTTTGGTGCGGTGTTCTCTTTTCCGTTTTTGCTGATAAATTTGCTAAAAGGTATTCCATTTTTTCGAAAGTTATGGTAAGATAATTCGGTATTAAACATTTCTTCATCTATGGGGGTGTCAAACGAAATGAAAAAAATATCGCTTAGCATTCTGCTTTCGTTGACAATAATCATGTCGGTGATTTCGGGACTGTTTCCGACTGTTGTTTCATACGCGCAGGGCGGCGCTCAAACGCGAACTGTGTTGCTTTACGGTATCGGGTCAAATCTTGAAACTGACGGCGGCTCACTGACCTGGAACCTAAAACAGTCCATGAACGCGGAGTATGACGAAAACCTGCAATATATCGTCATTACCGGCGGCGCTGACGCTTGGCAGACCCCCGGTGAATTTCTCAAGGGCGCCGATGAAATATCCACACAATATAATCAAGTGTGGAAGCTTGAAGGAAAACGTGAAGGCGAAGAGCACGGCAAAATGATTTTGCTTGAAGAAACCGGTATACCGGGATATGAAACTTCTTCAATTCTTGATACGGATATGCTAACGGCCTTTCTTGACTACGGCTATAAAAACTACCCCGCCGATAAGTTTGACGTTATTTTGTGGAACCACGGCGGCGGTCCTGTATACGGATTCGGCTATATCCCGGGCAATGATGATGATTTTAACCTTTGGGAGCTTGCCTCCGCCTTCAAAAACAGTGCGCTGGTGCGTGACGGAAAAAAGTTTGAGATTATCAACTTCGACGCCTGCGATATGGGAAACATTGAAATTCTTACCGCATTATGCGATTACTCCGAATACTTTATAGTTTCTCCCGAAGACGTGCCCGGCGACGGTAACGAATACACAACGTGGCTCAACGCCGTGAAGGATAACCCGAATATGAGCGGCTTTGAGCTTGGCAAAACAGTAGTGGACAGTATGATTGCGTATTATAAAGACAACCAGCCGGCAACGCTTACGGTCGCGTCGTCCGCCAATTTCAAACAACGCCTGCTTCCGAGGCTCACAGAGCTTGACGATATCTTCATTTCGGAAGCTAAAAACCCCGGGACTGTCAACGGGCGCTATAATTTCTATGATGAGTTCTACGCGCTGTCAAATACGATAGTCTACGCCGGCGGACATTCGGAGCTGCACGACCTCGGCAATTTGATCGGCGCTGTCAGCGTACCGCAATCGGAATCAAATAATATCGCGGACTCTGAAATCGAAGAATCTCGCAACGTCTACACCGACCTTGCGCTCCGGATACTCGAAGTTCTCTTTGACCGTGACGGAAGTGATGACGACGTTATATATGCAAGCAGCACCGGTATATCCAAAACAATTACCGAGGGCTATTTCCGAAACGAAAACGGCGAAATCACCTGGCCGGATAGCGTGACCGGTAAAGTTAAAATCAGCCCGACAGGACTCAGTATTTATTTTTCAGGACCCACCTATGTTGTGTCGAAAGATTTTGTTGCGCAGATGATAAAGACCGCGGATATTGTCGATGATCCCGTCGCTAAGTCATATCTTTTGAAGCGCGCAAAGGTCGCCGCGTATTACGCGCTTATCTATGAAACCGGCTATATAACATCCTACCTTACCGATAAAAACTTAACAAATATTACCATTGATCTCATTAAAGAAAGCATGGAAGACACAGAGGCGAACCGTCCTTTTTCAGAGCTTTTATCCTACCTGTGCGACCGGCTCGTAAACCTCGGTGAGTTTAGCGGCACCGCGGAAATCAACGATTATCTTTCGCAGATAGTTGCTCAGCAAAGCGCAGAGGTGATTTCTCCCGATAAAACAAACGTAAAACTGATTATAAACGCCGACGGCACCTCCGACCGCTACCGTGTGGTTTTGAGCGATATTTCCGCTCAGGCGCTTATGGCGGTAAACGCTTCGTCTGTTATACGCTACATCTATGACGAAGACGAGAACTATGTAAAATTCCTGCAAAATGTTTACGGTGATGCAAGCCTTGACGATTTATACCCAAACGGCACTTTCTTCGAAACCCAAGCATGTACCGGCGTAGTGGACACATATCAGTTTATTGACAGTTGGGACGTTTCAGCCGCCGATTTTTACCGGGCAATTTATTCTACCGACTCTGTCACCTGGTACGTTCCGAAAATCAATAAAGATTATTTTGCGGTATTCGATCCCGAAGGTAACGCATATCTTGCCGATATACAGTACGTTGATTTGTCGAAACAGTCGGCATACCTTCCGGTAAGCCTGATATTTAATAGCGAGGGAGACTCATATTCCGACGCTTTATATCTATACCTTGTTTGCGAAGACGGCAACTGGAACGTCAAGGGCTACGTTTCAAATCCCGAAGATACGCCGGACCGTCTGCACACGATAGAAGATTATCCGTTTGAGAATGGATTATTTGCGCTCGCCACACCGATCAGGGACGCGATATACAATTATCGACTTAACGTGCCGATAAGTCCGTTTTTCGCCTTGGATACGACTAAGGAGAACCTCGGTCTTACCTTTGGCACGGCCGGACTTGATGATGCGCCGCACCACGAAAGCCTCGGGGATTTCTACTATATTGAAGACGTTTACGATTATCGGATGGATGTGACCAGCCGCATTTCTGAGGCCGATACGGCGGCAGAAAACGGCGACGTTATATATTCGATCCAACTTATTGACGGAATTTATATGAACCCCGTTATAGCCGACGGCAGTGCGCAGACACCGGCGCTGCTGCTTGTTCACGGCGATAAAGAGCTTACCGAATCGGTCGATTACAAGGTCCTTTATGACGGAAGCTCGGAGCCGGGCACTGCTTACGCGCTTATTATCGGTATCGGCAACTATGCCGACTCTTTCTACATGAACTATATCATCCAGTGTGCCGAGCACAGCTTTGAAGTAAAGGCACAAACCGACCCGACCTGCACCGAGGACGGCGAACGTCATCTTAAATGCACCGTCTGCGGATTTGAAACCACCGAGGTGCTTACCGCGACCGGTCACAAGCCGACCCGCGTTCCGGCAACAGCCGCGACCGCAAATAAGCAGGGAAACATCGAATACTGGTCATGCCCTGATTGTGAAAAATACTTCCTCGATAAAGACGCGACGCGGGAAATTGCAAAAGAAAAGGTCGTCCGCGGCTTTACCGGTTACCGTCACGACCCGGCGGAAAACTCCGACGCCATGAAGGATATCGAGGCGGACGAAAACGCGGTCTACGGTTTCAAGCCGTCTGAGAGCGGCAGTCTTAAACAATACGTCGAATTTGACTGGTGGGATCCCGACGCGGTCGAAAGCGCGCGGCAGGATCGCATAGCCTATCACGAAAGCATTGCGGAAATGTACGATATGCTTAGCACGATGCAGTCGCAGGGCAGTACGGTAGAAGAGATCGCCCGCGCCGTAAGCGCAAAGCGCAACCAACTGCGTATGGCGGCGTACGCAAACGACCCCGAGGGGCTTGCTGTCGCAAAGGCGAGAAATCTTGAAAAATACGGCCATGAGGAAGGTCCCCTGCCCGACGAGCTTTACGAAAAATACGGCGCTTGGGAAACCGTTATTGAAAAAGCGTTCAGCGCCAATATAGGCATGGACGCCTGCCTCGGTCTGTATGACAAATATTATCCCCTTTATGTTCTGCTCGGTCAGGCGGATCCGGTATCGTATTCCATGACGCAGAGCGCGACCGTTTACAGAGATGAAGAATGCGGTATAACCTTTACTTCAAGCGCCGACTTTGCGGATTTTCTCGCAGTCAAGGTTGACGGTAAGATAATTGATACCTCAAACTATATCGCCGTGGCGGGCAGTACGAAAATCACACTTCTCCCCTCTTATCTTAAAACGCTTGCGAACGGGGTACATACCGTCACTATAGTATCGAGTGACGGTGAAGCAAACGCCGATTTCTCGGTTCTACACACCGAAACTTCTCCCGAAACCGGCAACGCGGGCGAACCGGCGATTCCCGTTATCATTTTACTGTCGCTTATCACAGCGGCGGCCGCGCTGACAGTTTACGGGAAACGTTTTCCCTTAATGCGGCAAAAATAACTTTTGGAGAACAGAAATGAAATTTGAACAAATCGCTGAACTAAAAAACGGCAAAAAAGCGCTGATCAGAAACGCCGGCAAAGCGGATGGCGCCGCCGTTTTCGACATATTTAATCTTTCCCACGCGGAAACAGATTATTTGCTTTCGTATCCCGATGAGAACAGCTTTGACGCCGGGCAGGAAGCGCAGTTTCTTGAAGAAAAAACAAATAGCCCCGACGAAGCGGAGCTTATCGCCGTAATTGACGGTAAAATCATCGGTACGGCGGGATTTGAGGCGGTCGGAAAAAAGTATAAGGTAAAGCACAGGGCGGAATTCGGCATATGCGTGCTTAAAGAATACTGGGGTCTCGGTATCGGGCGCGCGCTGACGCTCGCCTGTATTGAATGTGCAAAAAATGCCGGTTATAAACAACTTGAATTAAACGTTGTAGCCGATAACGAAAGAGCCGTATATTTGTACAAGAGTCTCGGATTCGTAGAATTCGGACGAAATCCGAAAGGCTTTAACTCGCGTATTTCAGGCTATCAGGAACTGCTTTATATGTCGCTTGCGTTATAAAATTTACCCGCCCGCCTTGCCGGGGCGCGCCATTCGGAAATAACAACAAAAACGAGGATATCACGTTATTTTGCGTGATATCCCCTTTTTTTGTTTTGCAGTGGCGCTAATACTTTACTTTTGTAAACGTAAATCCTTCATTTTCAAGCAGCGAAACTATACCGTCGCTGCCTAGAAAATGCGCAATGCCCACGGCAAAAAACACCGTCCTGCCGCTCTTAACGTACTCCTTTGCTTTTTCAGCCATGCCGGCATTCCGCTCTGTTAAAAGCCGGCGGTCAAAATCTTCGATAACGCGCCGCTGGTTTTCCGAAAACTCTGAGCCGTAATCACTGTTGCTTAAAATCCCGACCATTTCCTTTTCGCCGCCTTTAAGCCAGACTTCATAAAGCTTTTGCAATTCGGCAACACCGTCGTCAATTCTTTCAAGATCACTGCCGAGCGCGAGCTCATAATAATCATCCGGTGTGTTCGCGAGCAGATCGGTCTGAAACTCCGGATCCTCAACCTCCAGTATCCTAAGGTCGATGGAATTTGCTTCCTTGATAAGCAGACTGTCCATCGCCATACCGGCTGACAGGCCGGTTTTTTTGATAACCGCCTGACTTACAAGCTGATACCACATTCCGAGCTTGTAATTATCGTAAATTTTTGAATACAATTTTGTTTCTTTAAGAAAGTCCGCCATTTTCTCGTAAAGCCCGTCGGATATATGGTCGCGGACAGTGGAACCGTCCTTATAAACAAACTTCACAAGATCGCGCTTTTGTGCGCCGAAATTGCCCGAATATGCGACTACGTCAAACTCCACCGCGAGCGTGTCGCATTTCCGCAAAACCGGATGTAATCGATTGATGATCTCTTTATTCCGCTTATCGCCGATATGTATCGTACCGAAAAAGTAAATCTCGCTCCCCTCTTTATCGGTCGCACGCCATAGGACCGGCGATACGCTTTGCTCATTTTCAGATGAAACCTTTGAGGATACGTCATCCGCCGCAAAGCGGTTGCCGCCGCTTTTTGAGCAAGCGGCTGAAAACAGCATTAAAACGGCAGACAGTATCAAAATAAGCCGTCTTGTAAACTTCATAAATATACCCCCGTTTCAAACTGATATAAACACTATAAAACAGCCGGAAATAATGTCAATCATCATTATAAGCAAACTTTTTTGTTAAAAATCAGCCTAATATCCCGCTTCCTCAACATTTGAACACAATTATTAAAATAAGCAATTTTGTGCTGATAAATAGCAGAAAAGGCATTGAAAACAGCAACATTGTTATGTATAATAAAAATGACTTATAAGTGGTTGATACTATTTGTGTTTCGCCGTCCTGCTTCCTCTCATTGCCAAAAATCTAAATTTTGTGCTAAAATTGCGCAATTATATCTATATGTTTTTTATTCGTCATATGCTATAATACTATCGGAAACAAGTGCAAATGTCAAGTTTGCCTTTGAGTCAATTAAAAATACTGGAGGTATCGTTTATGACAAATAATTTTAAGAAGTTGGCAAGTGTCTTGCTCAGTGTTTGCATGCTCGTGTCCCTCTTCACCTGTCTTTGCGGGCTGACTGTAAGCGCGGCGGGCACGACGCCGGATCTGGTCGAATTCAAAGGTACGGACTGGACCTGTATGAAGTACACCAAGGGCTGGGCGACGATACAGGCGGGTAATTACCGTTTTGAGATGGACTGTAAAATCACAAGCGGCGTACCCTGCATTCAGGTCGGCGCGGATGAAACGGGTGCCGCTCTTTCTGCACAGTCAAATTATGTTGAGACCTATGACAGTGTAAATTACAAATACATAATCACCTTCACAATGACTGAAAACTGGGGCGGCAACTTAGGCGCAATGATAGGTAACTACGGCACCGGCAACAGAAACAACACCACCGGCGACGCGGTATTTGCCTGCGCCAATCCTACGCTTTATCTTTTAGACAGCGACGGCAACCCCACCGGTTCCTCGCTTATAAACACCTTCGCGAGTGATTATTACAGCACTTCAAGAGCCGGCAACAAGTGGAACAGAAGAAACTTTGCTTCTTCCACCGCGACCTGCACGTCTCCTGTACCCGACGGTTACTTTGCGCCGTACGTTGAGCCGGTTCACGAGTACGTTCATTTTGAAGAGGTAAGGAACAATTATTCGCGCTGGCTTTACAGGGCGCCTTATAAAACCCAGGCGGCAGGTAACTACCGCTTTACAATGGACTGTAAAATATTCAGCGGCACGCCTACTATAAACGTTGGTTCCGCGGATAACGGCGGCAATACATTCGCTCCTACAGCGGCATTTACGAACTATACCGCTACTTATGACGCGGAAAACTATAAGTATATAATCACATTTACATTTGAATCAAACTTCACGGGAAGCGATAGAATCGGCGTTTGCGTGGGCAACTACGGCACAAGCGGTGATTTTGTTTGCGCAAACCCGGAGCTTTATCTGCTTGACGGCTCAGGTGATCCTACCGGCGATAATCTTATAAATACGTTTGCTTCGGATTACTATTGGTCTTCCGGTTCAAAAAGTCAATTATGGGAAAGAACCGGTTACTACACCGTAAAAACCCTGCCCGAGCATTACTTTGATAATGAGAGCACCAATAATTACGCGGCGCACTTTGCCGCCGGCAGCGATAACTATCAGGTAGTAGCCTACAAAGACAATGCCGTTTATGTAAACGCGGGAACGGTATACCGCCTTAAGGTAGATATTAACAATACAAGTGCTACCGATGTTGAACCTTCCGTTCAGCTGCGCACAGGCAGTGATATAGGCACGTCCTATACCGGAACACTTATTTCTACTGACGGTTTCGAGAGAGTTTACGAGTTCACTGTATCAGCCAACGGCGCCGGTATTGGTATGTTTATCGGTAACTACGGCAAAGGCACAGATCTTGATTTTGCCTTCAGGAATCCGAGACTTTACACCTATAAAAATGATACCTACGGCACCACCAATATTTTAGTACCCTTTAATGCCGATAACTTTGACCGGGGCGAGTGGGGTTATAGCAGAAGCACAGCCCCCAACGGCAAATGGTTCCCGCTTAACTGCTCCGGCGCGCTTTTACAGTACGGCGTTGACGATAAGAGCCATTTCCCGAAAGAGAAAATGGTACATTTCCCGGCGGGCTACGACAACTATCACGTTTTAGCGTACAAAGGCGGAGCGATCGCGGCGGGAACCTATCGCTTTACTATGGATGAGTGCGCTTTAGGCGGTATTAAGTCCTATGTAAATCTCTTTGTAAACTCCGGATATACCACAGCCGTTACAAAGGTTGACGGTTCCGATATTTTGGATCAGACCTCACGCACGGTTGAATTTGAACTTTACAATGCTAAAGACAGCTTCCTGCTAATGCTCGGCAACTACGGTATGGGAACCTCTATGAATTCATATATGAAGAACGCCGCTCTTTATAAGATCGAAGGCGGAGTTGCGGTCGGCGAAAACCTCATAACCACCTTTATGAATTATAATCTCAGCTTTGTGACCGACGGCAGCAGAACCGGCGCTCCTACCGGCAAATGGACGTCTATTAACTGGGCAGACGGTTATATCAACGCCGGTGATATAGACGAGGATTGCTTTATTCCGGCATACCTCGGCGGTGACTATAACAACGACGGCGTCGCCGACGTTAAAGACCTTGTAATCTACAAGCAGGTACGTATAGGCGATTCGGTTACCTGCCTCTCACTTGACTGTAACCGCAACGGTATTGTTGACGGAAACGATCACACTTCTCTGATTAAAACCATTATCGGCTTATACGCCTCATAAAAGTCTTTACCCATCCGGAGCGCCATGCATTTTCATGGCGCTCCTTTTATATCAGTCTTTACCTGCTTGTTTGTAAAAGTATTACTTTAAGGTAATAGGAGTGATTCTATGAACTTTTCCGTAAAGGTTATATGTTATTTGCTTATAGCATTACTTATTGTAACCGCTTGCGGCTGCGCTTCGAAAAAAAGCACGGCTAACGAATCTTTTGCAGTGGATACGGGTGATTTTGATATGTCGCAATTTGACAGTTCGGAAACAGCCGGCAATACTTCATCCGAAAACGGCGAAAGCAAGCCGGACAATACTCAAAAAACCGACAACACCTCAAAAAACAGCGAGAGTAACAAAACAAACACGAGCAGTGAAACAACCGCCGGAAATTCGTCCTATCACTTCAGTGACGATGAATTCACGCCTATGGAAATACCTTCAAGGAAAAACGCTTATAAATTATCCAACACATACAAAAAGATGAAAAACGGCGAATCGGTAAAGGTCGTTTACTTCGGCGGCTCGGTTACGAATGGCTACGGTGCCAGCGATGAGAGTAAATACTCCTGGCGCGCTCTTACTACCGCGTATCTCAAATCGGTTTCTTCCGGCACCGTCACGGAGATAAACGCCGCCGAGGGCGGTACGGGTTCTTATTTCGGCGCGGCGAGGTTTGAACACGACGTTTCATCAAAAAAGCCCGACCTTGTATTTATCGAGTTTGCAATAAACGACGTTTACAGCGGAATAAGCGCCGAGTTAAGCAAGGCAAATCTTGAATATATGATAAATAATCTGTATTCCGCCAACCCGTACGCCGATATTGTAATAGTTCTTGTAACCAACAAAGCCAATTACGGAAGAGCTTATTCAAGCTATAAAGCCCATAGGGCTGTTGCCGATCATTACGGCATTCCGATAGTTGACCTCGGCGGCGAGGCGTACAACCGTCTGCAAGGTAATTATACCGGACTGTTTTCAAATTCCGATTCTGTACATCCTACCGATGAGGGATACAAACTATACGCGGATATTATGAAGGACGCACTCAAAGAATTGCTTGTAAGCGCACCGGCCGCCCAGCACAAGAAACCGGCGAGCATGATTTCAAAGAACGGATTTGCCACTCTTACCAATATGCAGGCAGACTCGGTAAATCATTCCGGTTGGAGCATATACAGCTGGCGAAACTCAAAAGGCGCCGCATATCACTCGCTCTACCCGAAATGCCTTAATCCGAACTCGACAACCGCGACGCTGAATCTGAGCTTTACAGGTAATACGTTGGGCTTTATCGGAACAGTTAAGGAAAAATGTACTCTTACGTTTGTTGTTGACGGCTCCCGAAAGAAAATATTTCAAGGCACCGCGAATTCGTCGAAAATTGAACACCCGCTGTTTGAAGACCTTGATAACACTACACATACGGTTACTGTAAAAGTTGACGGGAACTGTGACGCAGAAATAGCGGCGTTTGTAGTAACAAAACGCTGAAAATAAAAAACGCAGGGCTATGACGAAAGTCTGAGCCCTGCGTTTTTAATAAGTACAAAACTATCAACCCAAATTCTTATACGGCGTACCGATAAAGCCGACCTGGCTGAAATCTTTCCAGTTATGGCGCACAATATAGTCAATATACGACGTTATCATCTGTGACATAAGTATGTACCCCGCGGCGTTCATATGACCGCCGCAAAAGAACCGCTTAATACCCGGGTCTCCGAAATCGGGCGAGTATTTGTTAAGTTCAATTACATAGGTGTTTTCAAATATCTTCGCCATTTCGCATAACAGGGCGGCGTGCGGCTCAACCTCCTCGCGGTCGCCCTTCGGCATGGTTAAAAGGAAGAATTTCGCGTCCGGCTGAATGGTTTTGAGCCGCGAAATTATTTGCGCGTAATAGCCCGCGAAGGTGGGTTTGTTGTTTTTATAGTCTTCCCTGTCGATATCGTCAACACTGCCGAGCGCTATACTTTTGAGATCATTTACACCGAGCGCGATTATGTACGCCTGGCATTTTTTCTCATCAGTCCATATACCGCAGCTGTCACCGAATGAATCCATAAACCATTTTGCGGTCATCCCGCCGCGCGAAAAGTTATAAACGTTAATGCCGGCGTTTCGCGCCATATACTGACCCCACGAGTATTCATAATAATCGTGATAGCCTTTATTTCCGTTTTCGTCACTTGATTCGTATTCGCCGGAAGAAAGACTGTCGCCTACGCAACCTATTGTTCTGAACACGCGGGCAAAGCCGCCGTCAAAAACAATATTGTCAAGCGGTTTTTCACCGCCTGCACCGATATACTCTTCAATGTTCATACAACCACCCCGAATATGTTTTTATTACAGAATATTTTATATCAAAAATTTGAAAAAATCAACTGTAAAGCACAAAAAAACGCTGAAAATGCAACTGCAATTTCAGCGTTTTATATATCGGGAAATCAGTCCTCAATGGCAAAAACAACGTCCTTTATGCCGCAGATTTCCTCAACCGTAAGATTGCCGCGGCGCTCAATAACCACGTTGAGTCCGATATTACCGCTCTTCTCACTGCGCGGCGGCATTGTACGTATGGTAAACTCACTGTCTATCAGCGCGGATATTTCTTTCATTATGCGGTTAGTCTGATACATATCTCCGATTTCCACATAGAATACCTGCGCCAGTCTTTTTCTGCGTTCAAACTTCGAGAACAGCGTTATGGTGATAAGGAAAAGTATCACACTGAACATCGCGCCCGTAAAGAAGCCGTAACCTACGGCTATACCGATAACGCCGGTCGCCCAGATACCCGCCGCGGTTGTAAGACCCGTAATAACATTATTGCTTTTAAGTATGATCATACCGGCGCCCAAAAAACCGATACCGGAAATGACCTGGGCGGGTATACGCAAAACGTCGCCCTGGTGCATAAGCATATCCGAAACAAAAATACTTGTCATCGACGTCATACACGCGCCGAGACAAACGAGTATATGCGTACGCATACCTGCCGCTCTGCCGTGACGCGAACGCTCGCTTCCTATCACCGCGCCGAAAACCACGGAAACCAATAATTTGAGCAGATCGTACTTCAATACATCCCATGAAAAAGACTCTTTCAGCACATCAAAGCCGAACTGTACCTGTGCCGGGAAAAAAGCTCCCATTTCAACACTCCCCTATCTTAAAATTTTGACATAGATATATGAATATGTCAAAACTTATGTTAATTATTCGTGTATTATACTACGCTTTGAATAAAAAATCAATATTTTTTTAAAAAGTTTGTGAAACTATTGACAATTCGATCTGTTTGTTATAAAATTAACACATAATAATTATTAGGAGGCATCGCAATGAAAGCAGATGTTTTGGTTATCGGCGCCGGCGCTGTCGGTACTGCTATCACGAGAGAGCTTACAAAGTACCGTCTTAACGTCATTTGCGTTGATAAGCGCGAGGACGTAGGCGGCGACTGTTCAAAGAGCAATTCGGCTATTATTCATACCGGTTATGACGCAAAGCCGGGTTCCCTTGAATCGGAGCTTGTGGTTTCGGCAAACCCGCAATACGATAAGCTGACAAAGGATCTTGATATTCCCTTCAAGCGCATCGGTGCGATTTTACCGGCAATTACAGACGAACAGTTTGCCCAACTCCCGGAGATAAAGGAAAAAGCGCTCAAAAACCGTGTTTATGATGTCGAGTATCTATCAAAAGAAAAAATACTCGAAATCGAACCCAACATTAACCCCGAAGTTAAGGGCGGCTTATTCATTCCGAGAGAAAGTATTATCGACCCGTTTATTTACGTTGTTGCAATGGCTGAAAACGCCGTCGCAAACGGTGCAAAATTCATGCTGAACACCGAGGTCACCGGCATACGCAAGGATGGCGACAAAGTCGTAGGCGCGGAAACAACCAAAGGATATATTGAGGCTGATTACATAGTAAACGCCGCGGGTCTTTTCTGCGATGATATAGCCAACATGGTCGGCAAATTCGATTATACGGTTGTTCCGCGTAAAGGTCAGTTCTATATACTTGACAAAAACACTTCCTGCAAGGTCAACCACATTGTATTGCCTATCCCGACTAAGATTACCAAAGGCAAACTGATGACTCCCACTATTGACGGTAATATGCTTGTCGGTCCTACCGCCGAGGATCTGCCCGACAAGTACGATAAGTCGACAAATACCGAGGGTCTCGATTCAATACGCGTAGACGTACAGAAGCTCATACCCGGCGTTAAGCTGCAGGATACAATTACCCAGTTCTGCGGCCTGCGTCCAAATCGCAACCCCGAGGGTCTTAATATTGACGTGTATGACGACGTCAAGCATTATGTAAACCTTTCCGGCGTTCGCTCAACAGGTCTTACAAATTCGATTTCCGTGGGCGGCTACGTTGCCAACCTTTTACGTGAAATCGGTCTTAAAATGGAATTCAAGGACGACTTCATTGAAAAGCGCAAGGGTATCGTTTGTATGCGAGAGCTTTCGAAGGAAGAACAGCATAAAAAGATTCTTGAAAATCCGCTTTACGGCAATATCGTTTGCCGCTGCGAAAGCGTTACCGAAGGCGAAATAGTAGACGCCATCCACTCCCCCATCCCCGCGACTACCGTTGACGCCATAAAACGCAGACTCCGTGCGGGTATGGGCAGATGCCAGGGCGGCTTCTGCGGGCCGAAGGTCATTGAGATACTCGCGCGCGAGTTAAACGTAGACCCGAAGGAAATTCGCAAGAACAACAGCAAATCATATATGGTTTGCGGAAAGGTTAAATAAGGTGTCGCAATGTACAAAATTGAATGTGATGTTTGCGTCGTAGGCGGCGGCCCTGCCGGTCTTGCGGCGGCGGTTTCGGCAAAGCAGAACGGCGCGGAAAATGTACTTATAGTTGAACGCGACGAGGCGCTCGGCGGTATTTTACAGCAGTGTATACATCCGGGCTTCGGTCTTAAACTTTTCAATGAAGAATTGACCGGCCCCGAATACTACGGCAGATTTGTCATTGTAGCAAAAGAACTCGGCGTTAACACACTTCTAAACTCTATGGTGCTTGAAGTCGGCGCAAAGACTGTCACCTGCATAAATTCCGAGTACGGCGTATGCGAAATCACCGCAAAGGCGATAATTCTCGCAATGGGTTGCAGGGAAAGGACAAGAGCAAATATAATGATCCCCGGTACCCGTCCCGCGGGCGTTTATACCGCCGGAACCGCACAGCGCCTTATTAACCGCCAGAATGAAATGGTCGGTAAAAAGGTAGTTATTCTGGGTTCGGGCGATATCGGTATGATAATGGCGCGCCGTATGACCCTTGAAGGTGCAAAGGTTGAGGCTGTTGTCGAGATTATGGACTTCCTCGCGGGCCTCACACGTAACCGCGTGCAGTGTCTTGACGATTTCGGTATCCCGCTTTTGCTGTCGCACACTGTTGTCAATATCAAGGGCAACGACCGCGTAGAAAGCGTTGTTATAGCCGAAGTTGACGAGAATAAGAAGCCTATAATGTCCACCGCTCGCGAAATTGAGTGCGATACTTTGCTTTTGTCGGTAGGTCTTATTCCCGAAAACGAGCTTACAAACAACGCCGGAATCGAGATAAACCCCGTAACAAAGGGACCAAAGGTTAACCAGTATATGCAGACTTCAATCGAGAGCGTTTTTGCGTGCGGAAACGTCGTACATGTAAACGACCTTGTTGATAATGTTTCAGCCGAGAGTAAAAAGGCGGGCGCCGCCGCGGCGCTTTACGCGGCAGGCAAACTCAAAAAGAAAGCCGCCGTCACGGTAGAAACCGGTGAAAACGTAAGATACGTCTGCCCGCAGGCAGTAATTCCGGCGGATGAAAAAGTAGACCTTTACTTCCGCGTTATGAAGCCGCAGAAAGGCGTTGTTATAACCGTTACCGACGGTGAAAACGTACTTTTCAGCCGCAAAGCGATCAAGGTTAACCCCGGCGAAATGGAAAAGGCAACAGTAAGCGTTAAAAATATTTCTTCGCTTAAAGTTTCTGTCAAGGAGGCATAACTATGACAAAAGAAATCATTTGTACCGTATGCCCTACCGGTTGTACGATCCACGTTGAAGGCGAAAACGGCACCATAACAAAAATTGAAGGCTTTTCCTGCCCCCGCGGCAAGCTTTACGCTGAAAACGAGTTTATCTCTCCTGTGAGAATACTTACCTCTACCGCGAAGGTTAAGAACGCGAAATCTTTGCTCGTAGCCGTAAGGAGCAGAACACCCGTACCGAAAGATAAACTCTTCGACTGCATGGATGAAATCAGAAAGCTCGATCTCACGGCACCGGTAAAAAGAGGCGACGTGCTTATAAAGGACGTCTGCGGCACCGGCGTTGATATTATCGCGACCGGCGAAGTTCTTTAACCAGATCAACATAACCGTTAAAACGCGGAGAGGCGATGCCTCTCCGCGTTTTCTGTTCAAAAGTATTATACTGATTTATTTAATATTTTTTCCAATTCATCCTCGGTGAATCTTTTCTCGGATATCAAAATTTCTGAAACTTTTTTGTTTTCTTTAAGCGCACGTTTTGCATACTTTGAAGCCTCGTCATATCCGACATACGGGCTGATCGCTGTGGCGAGCCATACACTCTGATCGAGGTTTTCGCGGCATTGTCTTTCATCAACCGCTAAAGTGTCAACACAGGTGACAAACGCTGATATTCCGTTAATTAAAAAGTCAAGCGAATTAAAAAGCGCATGAAATATTATCGGCTCGAACGCGTTTAATTCAAGCTGACCCGCCTCAGCGGCGTGCGTTACAACTGTATCGTTACCTATGATTTGAAAAGCAATCTCGTTTATCAATTCGGGAATAACCGGATTTACCTTACCCGGCATGATTGATGAACCGTTTTGTTTCGGCTCTAATCTCAATTCTCCAAAGCCCGCACGTGGTCCCGATGACAAAAGACGGATATCATGCGCGATCTTGGATAACGTTACAGCGCATGACTTTACAATTCCGGATACATAAACCAAACTGTCGGCGTTTTGGGTCGCATCCACCATATCATCCGCCTGCACAAATTCAATACCCGTAAGCTCCGATAAAACCGGAACGATTTTTTCTTTATAATCAGGATCCGCCGTAATACCGGTACCTATTGCGGTTCCGCCCATATTTAAAACCGATAACGCGCGAATAGCGCTTTTAAACCGGTCTATATCACGCTCAACGGATGAGCCGTACGCATGAAAAACCTCGCAGAAACGAATCGGCACGGCGTCTTGCAGTTCGGTGCGGCCGAGTTCGATAACATCGCCCGCCTGTTTTGATTTTTCCGCCCACGCCGCATGAAGCCTCTCAAGTTCCTTTATACATTTATGCAAAAGGCGTATTGCAGTGAGTCTGCCGGCGCTCGGATATACGTCATTTGTAGATTGCCCGCAGTTTACATGGTCGTTTGGATGAACAATTCTGTAGTTTCCTTTCTCTTCACCCAAGATTTCCAGCGCTCTGTTTGCTATAACCTCATTTGCGTTCATATTAAGCGACGTACCCGCACCGCCTTGAACAGGGTCAACGATAAACTGATCGTTCAGTTTACCGGATTTGATCTCACGGCAAGCGGCAACTATTGCTTCACCGATGTCTTTTTTTAATCTGCCGGCATTCATATTCGTTATTGCAGCCGCCATTTTGATCTCGACCATGCTCTGTATCATTATCGGATGCTCATGACTGCCTGATATCCGAAAGTTTTCCGATGCCCGCAGCGCTTGTATGCCGTAATATGCCTTTGCCGGCACTTTACGTTCTCCAATAAAATCGCGTTCCGTTCTGTATTCTTTCATTTTTTCCTTCTCCATCCACATTTTTCTTGATTATAACGCCTCGGCATGATATAATCAAATACATATTAAAATATATTTTATATAACTTAATAATTATGGGTGTTTATTATGTTTGAAAACAAAGATTACATAATCACGGTTGCGCGTGAAGGCAGTTTTTCAAAGGCGGCAAAACAATTATATATCTCTCAGCCCTCGCTCAGTGCTTCGGTGAAACGTATTGAAGAAAAAATCTCGGTACCGCTGTTCGACCGTACCACCACGCCTATCTCACTGACTGAGGCAGGTCGTGAATATTTGAAATATGCACTTCAAATCAAAGAAAGTGAGCGAGCATTCGCGCAGTATGTAAGCGATCACTACCATATTTTAGCGGGGACCGTAAAAATCGGCGGCAGCAGCTTTTTCTCGTCTTTTATGATACCTCGTATGGTTGCCGAATTTCACAGTAAATACTCACATATTGATTTTGAAATTTTTGAAAACAGTACGGAAATATTGCTTGAGAAGCTACATACGGGCGTTCTCGACATAGTTATTGACAATGCGATTATTAAGGATGATTTAATTAAAGCCACAGTCCTCAACACTGAGCGTTTACTACTGGCGGTTCCTGAAAGCTTTTCAATAAACAAAAAGCTCAGAGAATTCAGTATGACAGCGCAGGATGTCAAAAACGGCATTGATTATAAATGTCAACAGGGTGTTTCTCTAAACGACTTCCGCGATGAACCGTTTATACTGCTCAACAGCGGTAACGATACAGGCAGTCGCGCCGAAATGCTTTTTAAAAAGCATAAAATAACTCCTAAAGTAAGATTCCGTTTAGATCAACAACTTACGGCATTTAATATTTCCAGCACAGGTATTGGCATTTCGTTTGTAAGCGACACGCTCATCAAACATCTTGATTCAAGCCCGCGCCTTTGCTATTACTGCCTTAGCGACGCAGAAACCGAAAGAAACGTATTCTTTTATGTAAAGAAAAATCATTACTTATCCCAGGTGTGTCAACGTTTTATCGAAGAAACGCTTAAAACTGAATAAAAACACTGCCGGACGTTCCTTTTCAGGAAATATCCGACAGTGTTTTGTAAACTGATACAAAAGCGCCTGACTTTACAAGTCAGACGCTTTATGTTATTTAATCATGCTTGCAACTTCCGCGGCAAAATCATCAACGCGCTTTTCGATACCCTCGCCCTTTTCAAAGCGAACGAAAGATATGATTTTGATATCCTTACCAAGCTCTTTAGCGGTCTTTTCAACGTATTTACCGACGGTAAGCTCGTTATCAATAACGTACTGCTGTTCAACAAGGCAGTTTTCCTTGTAGAACTTGCCGATTTTACCCTCAACAATTTTTCCGAGTACCATATCCGGCTTGTTAGCCATCTTGGGATCCTCTTTCATCTGCGCAATGAGTATTCCTTTTTCTTTCTCGATAACATCGGCGGGAACCGAAGCCTCATCAAGATATCCGGGGTTCATAGCCGCTATCTGCATGGCAACGTTTTTGCCCATTGTGATAAAGTCCGCGTTGTCGGCGTCAAGCTCGGTATCAAAGTTTACCATAACGCCTATTTTACCGCCCGCGTGAACATAGGTGACGACCTTGCCCTCATAGCGTGCAAAACGGCGAACCTTGATATTTTCGCGAACCTTAAGGAATAACTCCTGAACCATCTCTTCAACGGTCTGACCGTTATCGCTGCATTTAAGGAGCGCGTCGAGATCGGCAGGATTCTGCGCCGCAACAATTTTAGCAACGTTAAGCGCCAACGCCTTGAATTCTTCGCCTCCGGCGACAAAGTCAGTCTCCGCGTTAATCTCAACAACAGCGCCTACGCCGTTCTCGCAAATCGCGCAAACAGTACCCTCGGCGGCAATTCTGCCGGCCTTTTTCGCCTGTGAAGCAAGACCTTTTTCTCTTAAATAATCAGCGGCGGCATCCATATCGCCGTTTGTTTCGGTAAGTGCCTTTTTACAGTCCATCATACCGCAACCGGTTTTCTCACGGAGCGCCTGAACATCTTTAGCGGTAAATGCCATGATAATTTCCTCCTATGAAACAGTATTATTCAGCGGCCTCGGCAGTCTCACCGGACTCCTCGGCGGTATCGGGAGTTTCCTCATCCGTTTCTGCGTCGTCGTTGTCGTCATCCTTGGCGGCTGCGCCGAATTCCTCACCCTGTCTGCCTTCAATAACCGCGGCGGCAATGGTTTCGGAAATAAGCTTAACGGCACGGATAGCGTCATCGTTGCCGGGAATGACCGCGTCGATCTCATCAGGATCGCAGTTTGTATCTACGATAGCAATAATCGGAATGCCGAGTTTCTTTGCCTCAGCAACGGCGATTCTCTCTTTATGCGGGTCAACTATGAAAAGTGCGCCGGGCAGTCTCTCCATATTCTGGATGCCGCCGATGAACTTTTCAAGCTTCTCGATTTCAAGTTCAAGCTTAACAACTTCTTTTTTGGGGAGAAGGTCAAAAGTACCGTCATCCCTCATAGCGCGCAACTGGTTCAAGCGACCGATACGGGTACGAATAGTGCTGAAATTCGTAAGCATACCGCCGAGCCAGCGGGCGTTAACATAAGGCATACCGCAGTGCTCTGCTTCTTCTTTAACAGAATCCTGCGCCTGTTTTTTGGTACCTACGAAAAGGATATCGCCGCCGTCAGCCGCTATGTCACGGGCAAATAAATATGCCTCGTTAAGCTTCTTGACGGTCTTTTGAAGGTCGATAATGTAGATACCGTTGCGCTCGGTAAAAATATACTGAGCCATTTTGGGGTTCCAGCGCCTTGTCTGATGTCCGAAGTGAACACCGGCTTCAAGGAGCTGCTTCATTGATACAACTGCCATAATAAATTCCTCCTGAGGTTTTCCCTCCATTTCATCCGCGTGCCGGTAACAGCCCTGTATCAAAAGCCGCACCTCTACCGATGCAAATGAAATGTGTGTATTTTTTTGCCGACATACGTCAGCCGATAGATTATATCACAAAAGTCTTCGCAGTGCAAGCATTATTTATATATTTTTTCTATATTTTCCGCCCTTTCACGCATCATAGCGCGCAGTGAGTCGGGCGAAATCACTTCAATGTCGCCGCCGTAGCCGAAAAGCCATGTGCAAAGAGCGGGACTCACCGCACATTCAACGTCGATTTCAAAATGCTCGTCGGTGACGTTTGAGACAAATATTTTATCACCGAAACGGTCAACGATTTGTTCAAGTATGGTTTTCGCGCATTTGAGATGAACGCTCTGCCTTATGCCGGAAAACATATCAAACAAACTCTTGGTGTAATCGGCAACGTTAAAAGAATCGGTGTACTTGCTCACCTCACCGAAATAGCGCGCTTTTTCTTCGGTCTGCTCTACGTTTTTCATACGGTCGATACGTAAATGTACAAGATTATCATACTTATCGTAATTACCTATAAGATAGTAATGGTCGTCCTGCCATGTCATGGCATAGGGATTGACCTTACGCTCTTTGTAAACCGTGACTATCTCCCTGCCCTTCAGTTCACGCACGCCGTATTTGTAGGAGATTTTGCGATGATTCGCAATGGCGCGGGAAATCGTATCAATATTGTAAAAAATAGATTCGTTTTTTGTTTTAGCGTCAGTGTTAATATAAATATCCCTGGCGTTGCGTTCAAGCTGGTGCCGGCTCAGCATTCCGTCAAGCTTTGTGCACAAATCACGCGTCTTCTTCTCAGTGATAAAATGCGCCGTACGCACCGCGTCTTCAAGAAGATATATCTCCGGCAGTTCAAAATCGCGTTCGCCGAGTATATATCCCGGCCTCGGCGACTTTACCTTTATGATATCATATCCGAAATCTATAAGGCAGTCGACGTCGTCGTAAATCGCCTTTCTTTCGGCGTTTATACCGTAAAGCCTCAACTTTTCTATTATAAACGCCGCCGATACCGGAAAATCCTCATCGGAATATTCTTTAAGTATTTCGATAATATGAAGCAATTTTAATTTTTGGCTTGTTGCAGACGCCATTTCTCTACCTCCAAATTAAATGTTTCAACGGTAAAAAGTGAATTAAGCGCATCAAGAAAAGCGTTGGAAGACAGCCCCGTCGGCAAACCGACAAACTTCATAAAGCGCGCCCTTTCAAGACTGCTGTCAGTTTTTCCGGAAAGCCCCGCGCGATATAAATCGGTTTTCGTTATTTTATCCGTTTTTTGCACGCTTTTGGCTGTTATGCCGCTTTTTTCAAGCGCGGAAAGGATAACGTCGGCGTCCATTCCTTCAAGCCCCAGAAAGCCCTGCTTTGACGGCGTCGCTTTTCTTTTTTCCTTACCGACTATTTGCGGCAAATAAACATTTACTATCCTTTCACTGTCACAAAAGCTTTTAATGAAAGACCTTATCTGCATACCGGCACTATCCGAATCCGTGATGATGACCGCGCCGTTCTTTTCACATAAAACGCGTATCAGCTCGCGCTTATTGCGGTTTCTGTAAATCCCGAAACCGTCGGTCGTAACAATCGTTGCGTCAATTATGTTTTCAAGTGTTATTTTATCATATTTGCCTTCCACTATAACAACGCTGTCAATTCTTATCAATTTCTTCACCGTTTGCAATAATGTATATTATTTTCACCGTCATCTGTTCAAGCACCGTTTTTGCATCATAAGAATAACTTTTAAGCATTCTGTCGGCGTCGAGTATCGCCGCGAGGCAAAGATTTAACTTACTGTCATTAAACCTGCTTAAATTGTTTGCGGCTTTTGTGAGCAGAAACGATTTGTTCTCGGAATATGAAAAGTCCTTTGCAACGTCAGAAAGCGCGACGTGAGATTTCTTAGCGGCGTTTACCCGTGCCATATCTATAAATGCCGAGGCGGCGGTAAAGAGTATCACTACCGGCTCCAAGCGCATATAAAGCAAATCATTCAGTTTGTTTATTGCGGAAAGTGTATCGCACATAATGAGTTTTGCGGTGTAATCGTATATCACGGCGTCAACCGTTTTGATACAGGAATCATCGATATCAGCCTTACTTATCACACCTTCGCCGACATACCTGCACACCTTTTCAAGTTCACCCGAAAGCGTGTTAATATCCGTACCGCAAGTTTCAATCATATACTTTGCGACTGAAATATCAAGCGCCAAACCTCTCTTTTTCGCACCTGTGACCAGCATTTTCGCAAGGTCATTGCCGCTTCTGTGATTAAGGCGGACGACACATCCGCCGCACCTTTCCGCGGCTGCCGCTAATTTGGACGCCTTTGAAGATTTTTTCGGATCAAAAGGTATGTCCTCAAAAACGAGGACGAGAGTTGAAAAAACGTAATCATCGGAAGCGAGAGCAATAAGGCGGTCAAAATCCTCGGCTGAAGCCGACTCGAAATTATAATCCGCGAGTATAACGCATTTGCGATCCCCCATCATAGGAAACTGATTCAGAAAGTCAAACGGTATGCTCAGGTCAACTTCCCTTTCAAGTTTTTGCAAATCAAAATCGTTATCCTTTCCGCAGGTCTTCAAAATAATCACATCCTGGTAGTGATTTATCAGATAACCGTCGTCACCGAAAAGGATATATACGGGCTTAATCAGCCCGCTTTGAAGGCTTTTTTTCAACGCCTCCTCGTATATTTCCGCCATGTTGCCTCACCTCCTTTAACTGATTTCTTTTAAGCATTTTTCGGTAGAATTTGCATAAATACATACCGTTTATCAGGGCAAATATCAGGAACAGTGAAATCAGGAATTGATATATATCAGCTTTTATAAGCATAAAATCGAGAAGCCCGAGCTTTTCGACAATAAACCTTATATAACGGGCGCAAAGTCCCGAAATGAAAAACAACGGCACAGAAAGCACGCGTACGCCGGGAATTGCGGAAAGGAGCAGTGCCGATGTATTAAATTCAAGCGCAAAGGTAACCGGAAAGGTTATAAGAAGAAAAGTAACCGGTGAAAGCAAAGACACCGTATTGAAAACCGACATTGAGACGGGAGCGGTAAAAATCATTGCCGAAACGGAAACCGTAAATACGCTGACTGTGCTTATGGCAAAACGGTTTTTTATAAACAGTCTCCTTGTTATCAGTTCTGTATAAAACGGCGCTATCCAAACCACCGCCGCCGTAGACGTAACCGAAAGCAAAAAAGCAACGCTGAAGATACAAAGCGGACTAATAAAGAGCATAAGAACAACCGCCGCGCCGAGTGAATTGAGCGGGTCGTTCCGGCGCATGAATACCGGTGCCAGAACAAAGAAAACAAACATCAGAGCCGCTCTGAGTACCGACTGTGTAAAGCCGCACATCGCGGCGATAAGAAAAAGTATTCCGAGCGAGCAAACAGCTTTCAGGTATCGGTTATAGAAAACGCGCTCGATAAGGCCGAAAAGCAAGCCGAGAATAATAGATATATGAAGGCCGGAAACAACCATAACGTGACTTACACCGCACACAAGTACGTCTTCATAAAATTCAGGCGACAAGTAATCGCGGTCGCCGGTATTCAGCGCAATAAGAATACTTGAAACACTTTTCGGAAAACGACTGTCAAGCGTGCTGACTATGTAATTCCTGACCTTACCGATTTTATAAAACAAGGCATTCGGCTTATAGCTTTCGTTTATTTCAATAAGGCGTGAATTCATATACACCGAATTGCCGTAGTTATAGCTTTTATACTCATCGTCTTTAAGCAACGTCAGTTTTACCGTCGCCTTGAATTTATCGCCGCATCTGATCTTCTTACCGTCAAACCAGTATAAAACAAATTTTGTGTTTGCGGGTATCGTTTTGTCGCCTGCGGCATAAACCGTGACCTTTGAGACCTTTTCGGTATCCGTTGAGTCCTCGACCGCCGCGAATACCGTTTGAACGGTTTGTCCGTCCAGACGGTTAAGCTCGTCAATTTTGAAAAATTCGTTTAACGCCGAGGCGCAGACCGCGAGAAACAAGACGGAAATCATAACCGCCTTAAAACTGCGCGTTACGGCGCAGACCGCGGCGAGAATGATAAGAAACAGCAAAAATATTGAGTATGAAACGCTTACATGGTTAAAGAGATATAAAATCGCGGCTATGCACATTACTGCGCACACAGCCATCGGACGGTTAAATATCGGATAAACATCGTAGGCGGTTTTCAGTATGTTTTTGAGTTTTACGCCCATCAGAAAACCGTCCTGACAAGTCCGAGATGTTCAAGCAGTATTTTTAATCCCAGAAGCACAAGAATGATTCCGCCGGCAAGCTCCGCTTTATTCTTGTAAACCGAACCGAATCTGTTGCCTATCGCCACGCCGGCGACTGATAAAATAAAGGTGATTGACCCGATTACCGAAATCGAATAAAGAATATTAACTTCCCTGAACATGGCGAAGGCAATGCCTACCGCTAACGCGTCGATACTCGTCGCGACCGCCAAAACAAACAACTCGGATATCGAGAAAGAAGGATCGTCATCATCGTCGTCCGGCTTAAAGGACTCGTAAATCATTTTACCGCCTATAATTGCCAGAAGCAGGAACGCAACCCAGTGATCGTATCTTTCAATAAACCTTTGAAACTTCAAGCCGATAAGCCAACCGATAAGCGGCATTATTGCTTGAAATCCGCCGAAAAACAGCCCAATCAAGAGTGTTTTTCCGTAGTCGATTTTCCGCATTTTCAAGCCTTTGCATACGGATACGGCAAAAGCGTCCATTGAAAGACCGACGGCGATTAAAAGTATACTGGGAAAAGTCATGCAATCATCCTTTGTTCCTATAACGGTACGCGTTATTCTTCAATTCGTTCATAAGCGCCGCGTAGCTCGCAAAACGCGTTTTTTCAATTTTGCCGGCTGCAAGCGCTTCCAAAACGCCGCACCCCTTCTCACATGTGTGAGTACAGGATGTAAAACGGCAGTTATCGGTGTAAGGCAGGATATCGGGGAAACACTCCGAAAGCTTATCTTTGAGATTGGCGTCGCAATTCGGCTCGATAGAGGAAAAACCCGGCGTATCGGCGACAAATCCCGATTTACCGCATTTTAACAGTTCCGTATGCCGTGTGGTGTGCCTGCCGCGCCCCAAAGCGGTACTGACTTCGCCGGTTTTAAGCTCAAAACCCGGAAAAAGCGCGTTGATAAGACTTGATTTCCCTACGCCGCTGTTGCCCGCCATTACGCAGGTGCAACCGTCAAATTCCGTAAGCAGCAAAGAAAGAGAGTCGCCGTCAACGGCGCTGACAACGTATGTGGCAAAGCCCGCGTTTTTATATATGCGCTCAAATTCGGTAAAATCACCTGTGTCGGACTTATTGAATACAATTACCGGAACTATTCCGTTATAAACCGCTATCGCGGAGAGTCTGTCGATAAGATAAGTATCGGGCGAAGGGTTTTCAAATGATGAAACGATTAAAATCTTATCAACGTTCGCGATACTCGGGCGGTCGAGATAATTTCTGCGCGGCAAAACCTCTTCAAGCACGCCTTTAAGCTCATCGGTTACGGAAAAATTGACCGTATCACCGACAGTCGGGGAAATTTTCGTGTGCCGAAAAATTCCCCGCGCTTTACATTCAAAAATATTTTCGCCGTCGTCAACGTAATAGAATCCCGAAATAGTTTTTACGATTTTACCGCTTTTATATGCGTTTGAATCTCTCATAATCAGGTATCGGGCTCGGTAATCGGCTCTTCCTGTGCCTTTTTGTGATAATCATAATAGTGTTCCGCACTGCCAAGCTCTGTTACAATTTTTGAGTTCTTAATGAGTTTCACTTCAAAGGACATTACCGTATCGTAACCCTCGGATGATTTCAGTTTGATAAAAGCGGTGAACGAAGGTGAATTGACAGTAACGTTATCAACCGTCAAATCGGTAAATAACACATCTGCCGGTGATTTCATGGCTTTTTCAGCAAGCTTTGTGTCGCCGTTCCATACCGAAACGGTAGTACCCGCCTGATAATCAAAATCATCGGGAAGATTACTTGCGAGAATCTTAAGGTTAAACTTAATCTGACCGGTCGCCACCTCCAGCTTTATAACCGTGTCTTCACCGACCATTGCGAGCTCATTCGGGTCCGGGTCTTGTTTTACAACGCAGCCTGCCGGATAATATTTGTCGCCTTCTTTCAGCGTATAATCGATTTTTTCGCACTTTAATCCGGCTTCATCAATAGTTTTCTTTGCGTAATCGTATTGATTGCTGATTACATTTGGAACGCTCTTAGGGGGAGTTTCAATTCCCATACTCACATACACTTTAATCTTGGTGCCCTTGGAAATCAACTCGCCCGCGCCGGGTTCGGTACGAATTACCATACCCTTGTCAAACTCGTCACTCTGCTCGTACTCTACGACAATATCCTCTTCCGAGACAAGAGTCGTAAGCTGAGTCTTGGCGTAGACCTCTTCGGTTCCCATAACGTCGGGAACCTTAACTGCGTCGGGGCCCTGACTTACATAAAGCGTAAGCTTTTCGCCTTTTTTGGCTTTCCTGCCGCCGTTTGGAGACTGGTTGAAAACAGTGCCCGCGGGAGCGTCGTTCGCCTCATATTTCCACTCTACGGAGAATAAATCGTAATCCTTACTCGCCTTGATTTCTTCGACGGTCTTCCCTTCAAAATCAGGTACATCGATTTCCTTGCCGGTGCCTCCCACAAGCTTCGGAACAAAGATGATACCGAGGACGACTATCGCCGCTATCAGCGCCACCGCCACGCCCGAAAGAATAGGAACAATCATCCTGTTCTTTTTTGACGCCGCGAGCGCCTCGTCGTCATCATCGTCAACCTCCGTCAACGCGGCGGGAGTCGAAGACAGCGCGTCAATATACTTTGTAGGCGATTTATCAACAAAATAAGAATGACCGAAAGTGGCGGAGGGGTCTTTTTTGAGTATTTCAAGGTCGCAGAGCATTTCCGCGGCGGACTGATACCTGCGCTCACAGGCCTTCTGCATCGCCTGCATGGTTATCTGTTCAAGCCCTATCGGTATCGAGGGGTTAATTTCCGTCGGCAGCTGCGGGTCGCGCTGGAGCTGCATAATAGCGACCGATACCGCGCTGTCCGCGTCAAACGGAAGCTTGCCGGTCAGCATTTCATAGAGCATAACGCCGACGGAGTATATGTCGGCTTTTTCGTCGGTCTTATCTCCCCTTGCCTGTTCCGGACTTATATAGTGCACGGAACCGATAGCCATATCGGTCACAGTGCGCTGGTCGCCGCGGGCAAAACGGGCGATACCGAAGTCGGTCACCTTTATCGTGCCGTCTGATAAAACCATAATATTCTGCGGCTTAACGTCACGGTGGATTATGCCTTTATCATGCGCGTGCTGAAGTCCGCGGAGTATCTGCGTTGTAAAGTACACGGCGTCGTTCCAGCGCAGACTTCCCCTGCTTTCGATATACTCTTTAAGCGTGATACCGTCTATATATTCCATAACGATATACTGTATCAGATCACCGAAGCTTACGTCGTAAACCTTAACGATATTCGGGTGCGAAAGCATTGCTATCGCCTTTGATTCGTTTTTGAAACGTCTGATAAAATCGGTATTTCCGACGAATTCGTCTTTGAGTATTTTCAAAGCGACCGTACGGTTTTCGACGTTATCGTACGCCTTATAAACGACCGCCATACCGCCGACGCCGATTATTTCCTCAATTTCATATCTGCCGTCAAGGCGCTTTCCTACGTATTTATCCATAAAATCACCCTCTGTTCTGCGATACGATAACTACTGAAATATTATCGCCGCCGCCGTTTGAATTTGCCGCCGAAATCAGTATGTCGGCAACATTTTCCATATTATTTTCTGCGAAAGTGCTCAGAATATCTGCGGAATCAACATAGTTTGTCAGACCGTCCGAGCAAAGGAGTACACTATCCGTCGGTTTGAGAGGAACAACGCAATAATCGGGGAAAATGTTTTCCTCAACGCCGAGTGCGCGTGTTATAACGTTCTTTTCGGGATGGGTTTTCGCCTCGTCGAGCGTAAGCTCGCCGCTTTCGATGAGCGACTGGACTATCGAATGATCGGTTGTAAGCTGAATAACCGCGTCGTTTATGAGGTATGCCCTGCTGTCGCCGACATGGCAAATAACCGCGTAACTTTGAGTAACGACAGCCGCAACAACGGTCGTCCCCATACCTTGAAGCGAATTGTCCGACTCCGCGAGCGCAAAAACATCAAGGTTTGCCGAGGAAATCGCGTTTTTGAGCAGCTGAGCCGTTTTTTCGTTATTCATTTTTTCGGAATAAGACTTCTTTACATACTCCGAAATGCTCCTGACCGCGGTAGTGCTCGCAATGTCACCGCCGTTTGCTCCGCCCATTCCGTCACAAACAATAGCGAAAGCGACGTTATCGGTGAGCATAAAAGCGTCAACACAGTCCTGATTTGTCAGGCGAACCTTACCGACGTCGGTTTTACTGAATAATTGCACCGTTTGACTCCTCTCTGATTTTCTTTCTCAGTTGACCGCAGGACGCTTCGATATCCGCGCCGAGCGTCCGTCGCACAGTTGCGGTCAAGCCAAAGGAGATCAGAAGATCTTTGAAATTGTTGATGGTTTTATCGTCAGGTTTTGAAAACGAGTTTTCAATAACCGGATTTGCAGGTATAAGATTTATATGGCACATAATGCCCCTTGTGATTTTTGCAAGCTGCTCTGCGCACACTCTGTTGTCATTAACACCGGAAATCAGCGCATACTCGAAAGAAATACGACGGGTCGTCACCTGCTGATAACGCTTACACGCCGCCAAAAGCGCCTCAATATTCCATTTTTTATTCACCGGCATTATTTTATCCCTGATATCGTCAAAAGGCGCGTGAAGCGAAACAGAAAGCGTTATCGGCAAATCTACGGCGGCAAGTTTATCAATGCCGGTAACGTAACCGCAAGTAGAAAGCGAAATATGCCTGAGCCCGATATTGAGTCCGTCGCCGGAACTTACGAGTTTTAAGAATTTTACCGAGTTATCAAAGTTTTCAAGCGGCTCGCCCATACCCATCATAACAACGTTTGAAATACGTATGCCGGCGTCCTTCTGAACGGCGGTTATCTGCGAAAGCATTTCCGACGCGGTCAAATCGCGCGTTTTTCCGAAAAGGCCCGACGCGCAGAATCTGCACCCCATATTGCAACCTACCTGAGTTGAAATGCAAATCGAATATCCGTGCTTATACTTCATTAAAACCGTTTCGATAAACTCGCCGTCGTATAGCCGAAAGACGTATTTTACGGTTTCGTCAAGCCGTGATTCGAATTTGCGATATATCTCGGCTCCCGCAATATACGATATCTCGCCTAATCTTTTCCGCAGGTCTTTTGATATGTTTGTCATTTCATCGAACGAGGTAACGCCGGACTGTAACCAGACAAAAATCTGCTTGGCGCGATATGACGGCTCACCCATTTCAAGGAGCAGTGAACCGAGCTCATCCGTATCGAGAGATTTTATGTCTGTCAAACTCAAAAAAATCACCTGCGCTTGATTACGGCACAATAAAAGCCGTCTGTACTGTCGGTCGAAGGTAAAAAGGTATGCTCAAAGGTTTTTTCAAACCCGCTGTGACTTTCCAAAAAGGTGTCTACTGTTTCCTCATTCTCACCGCGGCGTAAAGTGCAGGTCGAATAAAGAAGTGCGCCGTTATCCTTCAGATAGTTCACCGCGTTATTGAGAATCTCCCTCTGCGTTTTTTGAAGCAGAGAAAAATCGATGTCTTTTTTATACTTAATCTCGGGTTTGCGGCGTATAACACCCAGCCCCGAACACGGTGCGTCGCATATTATCTTATCAAACTTACCGAGCGTTTCGTCGAATACCCGTGAATCCCTCACAAGAGCGGTCACGTTGCTCAGTTTAAGACGTGCGGCACCGTCGCTTATCAGCTTTACCCTGTTTTCGTGAATATCGCAAGAGACCACTTGCCCGCAAAGCGCGTACTGTGCGGCGGTAAACGATTTGCCGCCGGGCGAAGCGCACATATCAAGCACTCTGTCACCGGTCTTAATATCAAGCATTTTGACGGCGGTCTGCGAAGGAATATCCTGAACGTGAAAAAGACCGTTTTTGTATTCTTCAAGTGATTGAGTATCGGTGCCGGCGTCAAGTATTACACAACCGCCAAGTTCCGCCCTGCTTACGTTAATGCCCCTGCCGCTGAGCGCCGAAATAAAATCCGTCTCGGAGATTGCCGATGTGTTTACGCGTACGGTGATTTTAGGCACGCTCAAAAAGTGCTCCAGCAAAACGACGGTTTCGTCCGTTCCGTAATCGTTAATAAAACTTTCAATAATCCATTCGGGGCACGAATACCTTATTTTAAGGGAAGAAACGGAATTGTCACCGGGCAATTCCGGCTTATTTCTCAAAAAACTCCTGAGTACCGCGTTTGTAAAAGCGGCGTTATAACGTTCTTTTGAGTTCTTTACAAGATTTACCGATTCGTTTACCGCGGCGCTTTGCGGCACTCTATCCATAAACAGGAGCTGAAACACCGCGAGACGAAGCGCGTTAAGCGTAACCGGAGCCATTTTTTCAAGCGGTTTTTTCAAAAAACGCGATATGCAGTAATCGACGGTCATGCGTCTGTCAAGAACGCCGTAGAAAAGCGCTGTAATAAAAGGTTTATCCTCATTGCTCACGCCATTACTTTGCAGCGCGTTATTAAGGACGATATTTGAAAATCCGTAGTTTTCTCCGACTGCTATCAGTGCGTCCAGGGCGATTTTTCGTTGATTTATCATATCAGCTGACGACCGTTCCCGTCGGTATTTTTTTACCGTTAAGCATTTGTGCGGCAGACATCGGTTTTGAGCCCTCCGGCTGAACCGTCAATAATTCAACCGCGCCGCCGAAACCGCAGGAAACAACCAGTTTACCGTCGCTTTCAGTCACAATGCCGGGTTTGTCGCCGCCGCTTTGCTTTTTCGCGCTTAAAACCTTTATTCGTCTGCCGTCAATAAAGCAAAACGCGCAGGGCCAGGGGTTGAAACCGCGAATCGCGTTGCAGATATCATCGGCGCTTTTTGAAAAATCAATATGCGCCATTTCCTTTTTAATGACCGGCGCGTAGGTTGCAAGAGCGCCGTCCTGACTTATCGGATGAACGGCTCCCCGCTCAACCGAAAGCAGTGTTTTGGAAATGAGCCGGGCGGTAACGAGGGAAAGCTTTTCAAACAAAGACCCGGCTGTATCGTCAGGCGCAATATCCGTTTCAATTACCGAAAGAATGTCCCCGGTATCCATGCCTTCGTCCATCTGCATTACCGTTACGCCGGTTTTTTTCTCACCCGTCACTATCGCCCACTGTATCGGTGACGCGCCGCGAAGCTTCGGCAGGAGTGACGCGTGACCGTTAATACATCCGTACTTAGGCAAATCAAGTATTTCCTTAGGCAGAATCTTGCCGTAGGCAACGACTACTATAACGTCGGGCGCTATACTCTTAATTATTTCGAACGCCTCACCGTTTCGCAGAGTCACGGGCTGATAAACCGAAATGCCTCTGCTTACGGCAAAAGTCTTTACCGGCGGCGGTGTTAAGATCTGTTTTCTTCCGACCGGCTTATCGGGTTGGCAAAATACCGCGGCAACCTCGTGCCCCGCGTCAAGAAGCGCCGAGGCCGTCGGCACGCTGTACTGCGGCGTACCCATAAAAACTATACGCATTAAAACAACCCTTTCATACCCTGTCGATATACAGAATACCGTCAAGGTGGTCCATTTCATGAAGTATCGCCCGAGCTTTCAGTTCACTTGCGGAGATTTCAAAGTTTTTGCCGAATCTGTCCTGTGCGCGTACCGTTACGTTCATGGGTCGCGTGACTTCGGCATATTTGCCGGGCAGTGAAAGGCAACCCTCTTCATCGGTTTGTTCACCGGAGCTGCTTACAAGTACCGGATTTACAAGCTCAATAAGACCGTCGCCCACATCTACAATGCAGAACCGCCGCAAAATACCGACCTGCGGCGCCGCAAGACCTACGCCCTGCGCCTCGTACATCGTCTGCGCCATATCGTCAAGTATAACGTGCAGACGCTTATCAAACTGCAGTTGTGAACGGCAGGTTTTGCGAAGAACGTCGTCGCCGTATTTCACAATGTTACGAATTGCCATAATAACTCCTCAAATTATATTTTCGGGATTTATATCTATCCCTACCGATATATCGCCTTTTCCTATTCCTTCACACGCTTTTGAAATCATATCGCGAAAACGCGTGTTATTTTTGCACTTTATCAGCATGCGGTATCTGTATTTACCGCCGACTTTCGGCACGTACGCCGCGTTCGGACCGAGAATTATAAGATGCAGATCCGAATAATCCCCCGAAATCATTTTTTTAATCGCGCCGAAAATTTCAAATATCGCCGACTGTGCCGAATCGCCGCTTTGCGACTGCGCCCATACAAGGCAAAGGTCACAGTACGGCGGAAAAATTTTATTCATTCTGTCGATTATTTCTTCATTATAGAACGCTTCATAATCCTGGTTTTTTGCGAGGTCAATAACATGGTTGTCGGTATCCGATGTTTGAATAACCGCTATCCCGTTGCCGTCAGCCCTGCCGGCGCGCCCGATAACCTGGGTAATCAGATCAAAGGTGCGCTCATACCCGCGGTAATCGTCGCCGGAAAGCGCCCTGTCTGCCCCGATAACGCCCACAAGTGAAACGTTCGGAAAGTCAAGACCCTTCGCCACCATTTGTGTGCCGACCATGATGTCGTATTTACCGTCGGCAAAATCGCCGAGATTTATCGAATATGAATTTCGGGTCATTGTGCTGTCGGCGTCGAGCCGCAATATCCGAGCCGACGGAAACAGCGCTGACAGCTCCTCCGTTATCCTTTGTGTTCCGGCGCCCGAAAAAGTGAGATACTCGTTTGAACATTCGGGACATTTTTTATATAACGGAACCGAAAAACCGCAATAATGGCACATCAGGCGCTTATTCGCCGAATGATACGTAAGTGAAATACTGCAGTTATCACAGGTCGCAACATATCCGCAGGATGGGCAGGACACGTAGGTATTGTGTCCCCGGCGGTTGAGAAGTATGATAGACTGCTTTTTTGCCTCCAGCTGCTCACCGATCAGCGCCGCCAGTTTACGGCTTATATTCGATGAATTACCGCCAGCGAGCTCGTCTCGCATATTTATCACGCTTACCTCGGGAAGCGAAAGCCCGTTATATCTGTTTTTTAAGTTGAACAGACCGTATTTACCCGCTTTCGCGAGAGCAAAACTTTCGAGAGACGGAGTTGCGCTTGAAAGACAAAGCAGAGCCTTATGATACTTAACGCGAAGCTTTGCAATGTCGCGCGCGTGAAAGCGCGGGCTTTTTTCCGATTTATAGGTGTGCTCCTGCTCTTCGTCAATCACTATAAGTCCAAGGTCCTTAAACGGTGCGAATACGGCGCTGCGGGTACCGATGGCTATAAGCGCCTTACCCATAACGATACGCCTGTATTCATCCATACGCTGACCTACGGACATTGCGCTGTGAAATACCGCTACCCTGCTGCCGTAACGTGACCCGAAAAGTCCTATCATCTGCGGCGTAAGAGCAATTTCAGGCACCATGATTATAACGCCGCGGTTTGATTTTATCGCCTCATCCGCAAGCCTCATAAATACCCGGGTTTTGCCGCTGCCGGTAACACCGTAAAGAAGCGACACCTTGCCGGCACCTGCAAACATTTGCTCTTTAAGTCCGGAAAACGCCGCGGTTTGCTCATCGTTCAAATCAATTTCCGGCAACCTGACAGGCGCCGTATTTCTCGGCGGCATACGGAATTCAAGCTTTTCAAAGGTTTCAAGAACGCCTTTATCGACAAGCGAGTTTATAACCGAAACCGAAGCTCCGGTAAAATACTGCAATTCTTTTATACTGACCTCACCGGCTGCAAGCGCCGCGTCGTATACCTCGCTTTGCCGCGGTGTGAGCTTAACCGCCGGTTCGGCTTCATCCCCGCTTACTCTGACATAACGCCGCGTAAAATCACCCGTCTGCCTTTTCGGGGTCACGGTATGGATAACCGCGCACTTATCAGTAAGCGAAAAAAGCAAATCGGCGCAGTTTTCAAAAACGGTTCTCAGTTTGTCGCCGGAGGTCTCGCCGTTTTCGGACAAATACCCGAAAATCTCCGCCTCGCCGCCGTCAAGAAGTGAAACGTCGGCAAATTCGCCGTTTGCCGAATAATAATCTTTCAGCTTGAATTTAAGACCGGCGGGCACCATGGCGTTAACGGCGTCAAAATAAGTGCAAAAGACACTGTCATGAAGCCACGCGCAGATTTTAAGCATTTCCGCGTTCAGTATAGGTGTATCGTCAACAACCGAAGCAATGTTTTTATACGCAGAAACGTCATCACACGTATCGAGTGACAGGATAAGACCGATCCTCGTACGGTTAGACCGTGAAAACGGTACGCAAACGCGGCAACCCGCCGCGGCACGCTGCAAAAGCTCATCCGGCACGGCGTAGGTATATATCTTATCGTAAGCGCCGACCGCGCCGTCAAGTACAACGTGGGCAACCGTGAATTTACACATGTCCTTGTTTACCGCTTAAATAAGACCTTTTTCCGATGCCAACTTGTTAATGGCGATACTGACCGGTTTCTCAATGAGTATTTCCTCATTTTTTTCCGCTTCCGCGGAAATCTCACGGGCACTCTTTGAAATATCGGTTACAAGACGGTAACGGTTGTCGTATTCGTCAATAAGTTTACCGATTGCGGGATTAAGCATAAAAATTACCTCTCTTTTTCTAAAATACTGTTTATCAGAATTTGATTTCTGTCTGATTTCAGGCGGTCCAGCCGGATAATATCCGAAAGCTCGTTTACTGCCTTTTGCAAATCGTCGTTTACTATAACGTAATCATATTCGCCGGCTCTTGCGATTTCACCCAGAGCACACTCAAGTCTTGCTTTTATCTTGTCATCACTCTCGGTACCGCGCTTTTGGAGGCGGCTCTTTAATACTTCAAACGACGGCGGAAGTATGAAAACGCTGGTCGATTCCGGCATTTTTTCCCTTATCTGCGCCGCGCCGTTTACATCGACCTCAACAATTATGTCATCGCCGTTTTCTATCGCCGCGAGTACAGGTGCTTTCGGCGTACCGTAATAGTTCCCTACGAAAACGTTATATTCAAGCAGCTGATCGTTATCTATCATCCGCTCAAATTGCTCGCGGGTAATAAAATTGTATTTTTCACCCGGCTTTTCGTTTTCCCTGATATCGCGCGTGATCGACGAAATTGAAAATTTAAGCTCGGGACGCATTTTGAACAGTTCGGTCATCAGCGTATCCTTGCCGGAACCTGACGGACCGGAGATTATAAATAATCTTCCCCTACTCATTTTCATCCTCCTCTTCATCGATAGCGTCATCCTCGATTATTCGGCTTGCAACGGTCTCGGATTGCAGATAGGTGAGAATTATATGGTCGCTGTCTGTAATAATGACAGCGCGGGTCCTTCTGCCGTGAGTTGCGTCTATAAGCGTGCCGCGCTCTTTTGCATCCTGAACGATTCGCTTTATCGGCGCGGACTCAGGGCTTACTATTGCAACCATACGGTTTGCCGCCACCATATTACCAAAACCGATATTTACAAGTTTCATAATTCCACCTTTATTCGATATTCTGAATTTGTTCTCTTATTTTTTCTATTTCAGATTTTATATCTACTACTATCTTGCCGATTTCGATATCCTGCGCTTTTGAACCGATAGTATTTGTTTCACGGTTCATTTCCTGCACGATGAAATCAAGTTTTTTGCCGATATCGCCGCCGGTATCAAAAAGCGAAAGCAACGCGGAAATGTGGCTGCGAAGCCTGACCGTTTCCTCCGCCACCGCGATTTTATCGGCAAATATCGCCGTTTCGGTAAGCAGGCGCTGTTCATCTACATTTGTATCGCCGAGCAGTTCTTTTATCTTGTTTTCAAGTCGCTCCCTGTATTCTTTAACGGTTTCGGGCGAACGCTTTTCAACCTCGGCAACCCTTTCGAGAATATAACCCGCGCGTTCGGTTACGTCAGTCACAAGCTTTTCGCCTTCGGCGGCACGCATTGTGTTAAAACTGTCTATCGCGTCGGTCACGGTACGGCATACAAGCCCCGTCAGACGCTCCTCATCGGTCTCGGATTTTTTCACGGTAAACAGTTCACTGTTGTTGACAACCGACGACAGCTTCAAATCGTTTTTAAGCTTGTACTTTTCCGAAAGCTTTTTAAGCGCGGCAATGTATGCGTTGGCGTACGCCTCGTTAAGCTCAAGCGTAACGGAGTTTTCGGAATTATCGGAAATTGAAACGCCGACCTCGACCTTACCGCGCGCTATGCTCTGCTTACAAAGCTGTTTGACTTTTTCATCCAAAAACTGAAACGGTCGGGCAATACGCGAACTGTATTCAAAATACCGGTGATTAACGGATTTAATCTCGACAAGTATTTCGTATCCGTCCTCAACGGTTTTACTTCGCCCGAACCCGGTCATACTGTATACCGTGACAATCAACTCCCAAAGGCATACCGCCCCAATATATTTATAGTATTATAACAATTATATTGTTAAATGTCAAGGTAATACAAACGTAAAAAGTCGAAGACGTTCAGCCTTCGACTTTTGAATTAAGCAAAGATACGTTATTGAAATCAACCTGAAGCCCGAGATCCGGCACTTCAAGCGATATGGGCAGACCGGACGGTGAAACGGTAAGCGCATACTTTTTGCCGTCACACTTGCCCTTAATCCTGAAATTATGTCTGCTCTCTCCGTTCGTGGCGCGCCGGCACTGAGTAAATATTTTGTTTATAGTGCTGACAACGGAGTTTTGAGGCATATACACGCTCTCATCCGAAAGATTCAGATCGCCGAAATTGACCTCGCATTTTTCACCGTCAAACTCAAAACGCAACCCCGAAAGATTTTCCGGCTTTGTAACAACAGCGGAGAAACGACCGCTTTCGTCTATCACGCAATCGGCGGAATAACTTTCGTTATAGTATTTGATATCCGCGCTGAACGATATTGAGGTCAGGACCGTGCCGTGCGGCTGTGCGGCTTTCTTACAGCCGGAAAGCACTGCGAAAAGTACCAAAACCGCAACCAGAAGTTTGATTTTCAAAGTATCACCTCATATTAAAATGAAATGAACTTTAACTCTCCTATTATATCGCACGGCGTCATTGTACGTTTCGTGTACTTTTCAGCCGCGGCGTCGCCCGCTTTTCCGTGCACATATACCGCCGTAAGCGCCGCCGTAAGGGCGTCATATCCGTTTGCGAGCAATGCCGCGATGATGCCGCCAAGCACGTCGCCGCTGCCGCCTTTTGCCATACCGTAATTACCGGTGACATTAAAATAAACCTCGCCGTTCGGTGCGGCGACTATGGTATTTGCGCCTTTAAGGACCACTATGCAACCGTTATCACAGGCAAATCTCTTAGCGGCGACAACCCGGTTTGCCTCGACATCTTCAACAGTTGTATTAAGGAGTCTTGCCATTTCGCCGGGGTGCGGCGTAAGTATAACTTCGGAGTTAACGTTCTTTAATATACTTATGTCGCCCGCCACGGCGTTTATGCCATCGGCGTCGATTACGGCAGGAACATTCGTATAAAGCAATGCCTTTTTGACCGCGGCTTTTGCTTCATCTGAGCGACCGATACCGCAACCCACAAGCAGAGAATTTGCCCCGGACAAAGCGGAAAGCATGGTCTTGTCATACACTACCGGCGCGCCGCTTGCCGCGGTTTCCACCGGGACTGTTACCGCCTCCGGAACCGAGGATGTAAACGCGGCGTAATTTTTATCGCACACTATTGCCTTTACAATACCGGCGCCGCAGGTAACCGCCGCCTTTGCGCTTAGTATCAGCGCACCGCACATACCGTAACTGCCGCAAAGCAGCAACGCGGTGCCGAATGTGCCTTTATGCGAGTTTTTATCGCATATTCTTACCTTCGGCGGAAGAATAATATTATAGGCGTAATCATCTTCTGTAGGTACGTCAAGACTGCAAAAGCATACCTCGCCGCAAAATGAGGATGTAGGCGGTAAAAGCTGACATAGCTTATAACCGATAAAGGTAACGGTAAGATCAGCCCTGAAAGCGGTTTGAGCCATACCGCCGTCGCAAAACAGTCCGCTCGGCAAATCAACGGCAATTTTTATACCCGGTTTCGCGTTTACACTGTCGATAAGATAAGCCGTTTCCTGCGTCAAAGGTTTATTAAAACCGGTACCGAAGAGAGCGTCTATATAAATATCGTAATTATCGGTAACCGCCCTGCAAACCGGCAGATTCTCAACAGCTTCCGCGTACCGGCGGGCAGTTTCCGTATCCGGTCTTCCCATTGGATAACACATAGTTACGAACGCACCCGCGCCGTTTAATCTGTCGGCTATAACCGCGCCATCGCCGCCGTTATTTCCGCAACCTGCGATTATTAAAACTTTTTTACCTACTACGGCATATCTTTTAATTATTTCTTCAAACACGGCTTCTCCCGCGTTTTTCATGAGCACCGCATAAGAAAAAAGGCCGTGTTCTACGGCCGATTTTTCCGCGAATTTAATTTGAACAGAAGTTAAAACTTTCATAAATTTCTCCGCATTATTTGAACGCATTATTACCCACAAATCTCGGTATGGTTTTAAGCATTTCGGTTCTTGTTCTCTCGTTCGGCTCAATAACCGCGACTTTAAGGCCGGAATCACCGCTGAAAACAAATTTGTATGCATCTTTGAAATCTTTGTTGCAGGCAACGATTATTTTTTTGTATCTGCGCTTGTCGAGCTGGGCGCCGTTATACTTTTCAATGCTTTCAACTTCCGATAATTTGAACGAAGCCAGACGTTTTCTCGAGCGCTTTGAATATATTATGTCGATATCAAGAATATCCTCGGTAATTATATACTCGTACTCTATCGAAAGAAAGCCCATAAGGTAATAAGCGCCGTAGCCCGCGGCGGCGGTCAGTATCAAAGCAAAGGTCATAATCGGAGGATAAAAAAACGGAATTGAAAAAACCAGCAGTACCACAAACCACAGACCTATGGTACCGAGATAAAATTTAGCACCCTTTTTCACTTTTACCAGTTGTTCGCAAAAAGTATCCATACACTACTCCTTAGAGGAAATCTGTATTGTATATTGTATTACATTTCGAAAAAAAAATCAAGAGCGGGGTTTCCGCTCTTGAAAAAACGTTTTTACGCCTTGTTGACCGAGCCGAAAAGCTCCATTTTTTCTTTAACGGTCGCCTTTATCGCCTCAACGCCGGGCGCTAAAAGTTTACGCGGGTCAAAGCCCTTGCCCTCAAGGTCTTTTCCGGCTTCTATGTATTCTCTTGTAGCCGCGGCAAATGCAAGCTGACATTCGGTATTTACGTTGATTTTTGAAACGCCGAGCGAAATTGCCTTTTTGATCATATCGGCGGGAATGCCGGTGCCGCCGTGAAGAACGAGCGGCATGGTGCCGGTAAGCTGCTGTATCGCGTCGAGCGTATCAAATCTGAGACCCGCCCAGTTCGCCGGATATTTTCCGTGGATGTTTCCGATACCCGCGGCAAGCATTGTAACGCCTAAATCAGCGATCATTTTGCACTCGCCCGGATCGGCTACTTCGCCGCCGCCGATTACACCGTCTTCCTCGCCGCCTATCGCGCCGACTTCCGCCTCAATAGACAGACCGAGTTCTTCACATACACCGACAAGCTCCCGGGTTTTGGCAATATTTTCCTCAATCGGATAATGAGAGCCGTCAAACATTATAGAAGAAAAGCCGGCTTCAATACACTTCTTTGCGCCTTCATAAGAGCCGTGGTCAAGATGAAGCGCGACGGGAACGGTAATGCCGAGCTCGTCGATCATTGCTTTAACCATATCCGCCACTGTCTTAAAGCCGCACATATACTTACCCGCGCCCTCCGAAACACCGAGAATAACCGGTGAATTCTGCTCCTGCGCGGTAAGAAGAATCGCCTTGGTCCATTCAAGATTATTGATATTGAACTGACCTACGGCATACTTGCCCGCTTTTGCTTTGTTAAGCATTTCTTTTGCTGATACTAACATTTTTATACCTCCGCATATTCTATTATCAAATGAATTGATAAAAATTTGCAAAATCAAAGGCCGGGGTCATCGTTTACAATTTCCGCCGGAACCTCAAGCAACTCGGGATTACGCAAATACATACGCATTTTTCTGAAAGCCATGGCGAAATAACTGCCCGAGGCGATACGTTCATCCATAACCACGCCGAGCGGCATACATCTTTCAAAGATTATCCGGTCTCCTTTACGTTTGGCAATTTCGCGGGCGTTACCCATTGTAATACCCAGACTCGTAGTGCCGAACTCATATACGTGGTGAAAAATATGATTTGTTCGTATCGACGCGAGGTTTGAAATAAGAAGACTCGCGTGGAACGGCGACATATCAATTATTTTTTTCGGCAGTAAGCCGTGCTTATCCATAAACTTGAAAAGCGATACGCCTATCGGCAAAACACCGGGTACGCTGAGCAAAACCTTGATAAGCTTTTCCGTACCGTTGTTATCCGGCGCGTTGCGGTTTTCGTCAACGTACTTGTTGATTACATCATTGACTTCGAAAATGGTGTTTTTCTTATCAAAGTACATTTTGGACATCGTGCCGTTATCCGCCGAACCGGCTTTGAGCACGACCATTGAAACGGAAAGCTCCTTTCTCGCATACGCCTTTCTGTTTACGAAAAAGCGGTTCAGCTCCGGAAACTCCGCCGCCACGCGGACGTACGCCGCCAAAATTACCGCTATATGACTTATGTTTACGCCTTGCCTGCGTTTTTCCTTCAAATACTCGCTGATATGCTCTAAGGGTATATCGATGGTAACCATGTTCATGGCGTCGTAACGCTTATTCATTACGTATGCCGCGACCTTATACATCGGATCGATGTTTTTCAGTTTCCTTCCGTCTGCTCTCATAAACACACCTTTATTAAAAATTTTTAAGTATTTTACCATAAAAGCGCATCAATTACAAGAAAATATTACCGCTTTTCGCAAAATTCGATAAAATCGGTAAACGCTTTCTGCACTTTCGGAGTATCGACCAGATAACTCATACCGTGCATAGCGCCGTCAACAAGGCATATAAACTTCGGTTCGTTAGCCGCCTTAAAGCCCGCCTCACTCATTTCATACGGCACAAAGGAGTCCCCCGTGCCGTGAATGAAGAGAACCGGCTTTTTGAAGTTTTTAAGAGCCGTTTCGGAGGATACTTCGTAAACGCTGAATTTACCGAAAAGTCTGCAAAAAACGTCGAGCACCGGCATAATCAAAAAGCCGTTTATGCCGAAATTTTGTTTTGAAACTTTACGGATAATTTTTTCGGGCGAATCAAACCCGCAGTCGGCGATTATACCCTTTACGTTTTCCGGCATATCAAAACGTGCGGAAAACAGCACGGTAGCCGCGCCCATCGAAAGTCCCTCAATAAATACTTCCTTATCGTCGCCATACGTTTTAAGCAGATATTCAAGCCACGTAATAACGTCGCGGCTCTCTTTTACGCCGAATGTAATAAGCTTTCCTTCGCTTGCCTCGTGGGACCTCTGATCGACAAGAAGGATGTTGAAACCGTTATCTACCAAAAACTTAAAGCTGCCGGAAAAGTCTTTTTCACCGCACGAGCGGTATCCGTGAAACAGCATTACCGTCTTTTTGCTGTCACCGTTTTTAAGATATCTGCCGTAAAGAGTCAATCCGTCATAACTTTTGATATAATGCTCTTCGTATTTTTGTGACATAATGTAATTTGCGCCGTCGGCTATCGGCTTATAGTATTTGCCGAAATACTCCTCATCGCCCGGCTTGAAAATAAGGCGCGATTCTTTGTTTCTGCGAACAAATGTGTAAAAGAAAAACGCGGCGATCAGTGCTGAAAACAAAAGAACCAAAGCCGCAAGAATAATAAATAAAGCAGTCATTATTTCACCTACCGGTATTTTTTATGATTATAGCATACTTTTGAAGTAATTACAATTATAAATATTGAAAAAATGCGCGGATTTGTTTATAATGTTTCTCAACAGGCATAAGTTGAGGTGATTATTTGAATTTTCATTTCAGAACGCTCGGATGCAAAGTGAATCAGTACGAGACACAGGCGATGAAGGAAGCGATAATTAAACTCGGTCATACCGCCGATGAATCATCGGACGCGGACGCGGTAATTATAAATTCCTGCACCGTTACCGCCGAAAGCGACAGAAAAACGCGACAGTTGCTGAACCGTGCAAGGAAAGACAGCCCCGGCGCGGTCATTGTGCTCACCGGATGTATGGTACAGGCGTTTCCGGAAAAAGCGCGGGATCTTAAAGAAGCGGATATTATAATCGGCAACCGTGACGCTTGTGCTGTTATAAACGCCGTAAACTGCTATAACGACAGCAAAATATTCAAAGTAGACGAGCACAAAACCGGCGACGGGTACACAGGTCTTACAATAACCGGCTTTTCAGAGCGCACCCGGGCTTTTATGAAAATTGAAGACGGTTGCAACAGATATTGTTCATACTGCATTATACCGAAAGCGCGCGGCTTTGTAAGGTCCCGTTCGCTCGAAAGCATAAAAAGCGAAGCGGAAGCACTCGCGAATAACGGCTATATTGAAATAGTTCTTGTCGGTATAAATCTCTCGTCTTACGGGCTCGGCACCGGTTTGAGCCTATGCGACGCGGTTGACGCAGTTTGTTCGGTAAGCGGCGTAAAACGTGTAAGGCTCGGCTCGCTTGAACCGGACTGTATTACCGATGAAACGTTGCTCCGGCTTGCAAAACAGGAAAAATTCTGTCCGCAGTTCCACCTGTCGCTTCAGTCGGGTTGTGATGAAACGCTGAAGCGAATGAACCGCCGCTATGACACGGCTTTTTACTATGATTTGGTACGCAGGATAAGAAGTGTTTTCGACAATGCCTCCATTACGACCGATATAATGGTCGGATTTGCCGGCGAAACCGATGAGGAGTTCGCGGAAAGCGTTGATTTCGTAAAGAAAATACGCTTTGCCCGCGCACACATTTTCGCTTATTCGAGGAGAGCGGGAACCGTAGCCGACGGTCTGCCGAATCAGGTAACTAACGCGGTGAAGCGCAGGCGTGCCGGCGCTATGGCGCTTGCGGCAAAGCAAAGTGAAAAAGATTTCTTAAACAGTCAGGTCGGCGGCGTATTCCCGGTTTTGTTCGAGACAGAAAAAAACGGCGTAAACGAGGGCTATACGCCAAACTATACAAGAGTATGTGTTAAAGCCCCGAGCGACCTTAAAGGTCAAATCTTCAATGTAAGAATTACCGGGGCGTTTGACGATTACGTCATCGGTGAAATAGTATGAGGAGAGGGCTAACCTCTCCTCTTTTTTCGCCGCACACGGTTTATGTGACGTTCAAAATCGCCGCTCATAATAAAGTTTGCCAGCACGAGCTGCTCAAAAACCGGCACACTGCACGAATAAAAACCCACCCGCTTTTCAAATACGCTTACCAGCTTTTCCGGCAGAATCATATATCCCGTCCTCACCGCCGGCGAAATTGTTTTCGAAAAGGTGTTAAGATATATTACGTTATCGTTTCTGCTCATTGAGAACAAAGTTTCCTCCGGCTTTGAGAGGACGCTGAATTCCGACTCGAAGTCCTCCTCAATTATAAATCTATCCCCCGCCGCCCAGCGTAGGTATTCGTGTCTTTTCGAAGCACTCGCCGTAATGCCGCTCGGATAACTTCTGTAAGGCGTTATGTGAAGTACCGAGGCGCCGGTAGCGCTGAGCGCTATGCTGTTTATACCGTCAACCCCAAGTTCCAAAAGCTCGTATTTCACGCCGTTTGCCTTGTATACCGCCTCGATTTTTTCATAGGACGGTTTTTCCGTTGCGTATATGCGGTCACGTCCGAGCATCTGAATAATGATACCGTACAAATACTCGGCGCCGGAACCGACAACTATACGGCTTTCGCTTACCTTTATTCCCCTGCTTCTGGCGAGATAATCGCTTATCGCTTTCTTAAATTCGGCATGTCCGCTGTTTTGGCATTTTTGCATTATCTCGTCGCCGTATTCGCTTATTACCCTGCGCATTGTCTTCGTGTATACCGAGAAAGGAAAATCGTTTTCAAGCGCCGCACCCGCCGGCTTTCGGTGCACGGGCATATCTGATATCGGATGTAAAAAACCGCCCGATTCACTGTAACATACAAAATAGCCGCTGCGCTCACGCGGTATAATATAGCCCTCATCGATGAGAAGCGAATACGCATGCTCAACCGAAATAACGCTGACGCCGAGTTCCTCTCCGATTAGCCGTTTTGACGGCAGCTTATCCCCGTATTTCAGGACACGCTCGGTAATATCGCTTCTTATCTGCTCGTAAATCTGCAAGTAAACCGGTTTACTCGCCTGCTTATCAATTAAATATTTCATCTGGTCTTATAAAAAACTCCTGTTTTGAATATTTTAATATTACCAAAACATTATATAATTGCGTTATAAAAATTGCAAGATTTTTTTTGGAGTTGATACTATGAGTTACAAAAGAGTTTTAACGGTACAGGATATTTCCTGCTTCGGCCAATGCTCGCTGACTGTCGCTCTGCCGATACTTTCGGCGGCGGGTCTTGAAACAGTGATACTGCCTTCGGCGGTGCTTTCAACACATACCGGCGGTTTTAAGAATTTCACCGTCTGCGACCTTACTGCTGAAATCCCGAAAATAGCGGCTCACTGGCAGGAGGAGAACATTAAGTTTGACGCGATTTACACCGGCTATCTCGGCAGCGCCGCACAAATCAATTACGTTAAGGATATGTTCAAAACACTCGGCAAAGACGGACTTATCAAAATAGTAGACCCCGCCATGGCGGATAACGGCAAGCTCTATACCGGATTTGATATGGCGTTTGTTGAGGAAATGAAAACGCTCGTATATTCCGCGGATATCATTTTGCCCAACATAACCGAGGCATGCTTCCTCACAGGCGTTGAGTATAAAGAAAGCTATGACGAAAGTTATATTGACGAAATACTTAAAGCCCTCGCTCGAAACGGCGCAAAAACCGTAATACTTACCGGCGTCAGCTTCGGCAGCGATACCACCGGCGTTATGGTTTACGAAAACGGTGAAAAGAAATATTACAAGCATACGAAGGTTTCAAAGAACAGTCACGGTACGGGCGACGTTTACGCTTCCGCGTTTGTGGGTGCTCTGCTTTCCGGCAAAGGTTCATACGACTCCGCCGTAATTGCCGCGGATTACACATTAAAGTGCATCCAAAACACAGTGAGCGACGCAGAGCACTGGTACGGAGTTAAATTTGAACCCGTACTTCCCTATCTTATAGAACGAATAAACGGATAACAAAAAGCGCCGCAAAAGCGGCGCTTAAAATTTACGGTCTGTTATCTGCCGGATGATACGTGGGCACGATTTTTTTGACGTACTCGCGTATTTTTTCATCCTCACTGTAACAAACGTCCATTAAATCGGAAACGTCTTTAATAAGCTTTTTCGGGTCAAAATCCATCGGTTTGCAAATGTGGATAAGCTTATTCTCGGTGCGTTCAAGTCCCTCTGAATCCATAAGTTTCTCTTCATAGAGCTTTTCACCCGGTCGAAGTCCTGTATACTCTATCTTTATATCAACATCGGGAATGTAGCCCGAAAGTCTTATAAGATTACGCGCGAGGTCAACGATTTTAACCGGGTCGCCCATATCAAGTACGAATATTTCGCCGCCTTTCGCGTACGCGCCGGCTTCAAGCACAAGACTTACCGCCTCGGGAATGGTCATAAAGTACCGGATGATATCGGGGTGCGTTACCGTAACCGGTCCGCCGCTTTCTATCTGCTTTTTGAATTTCGGAACGACCGAACCGTTACTTCCGAGGACGTTGCCGAAACGAACGGCGACAAACTCGGTTTTTACAGTTGCTTTAAGTCCCACTTTGTTTTCGTCAAAAAACTCATCGTAATGCTCGTAAAGCGGATAAATCGCCTCCGACTTATCCTCGGTAAGCAGTCTTGAAAACGCCTGAATCACCATTTCGCAGAGCCGCTTGCTCGCGCCCATGATATTGGTCGGGTTGACCGCCTTATCGGTGCTTATGAGTATAAACCGCTTACAGGCGTATTTTACCGCGGCATAGGCGGTTTTGTATGTGCCGACTACATTGTTTTTAATTGACTCGCACGGGCTGTCCTCCATAAGCGGAACATGCTTATGCGCCGCGGCGTGATAAACGATATCGGGATGATATTTTGAAAAAACATTATCCAGTCTGCGACTGTCGCGCACCGAACCGATTAGCACATCAAGATCAAGCTCCGGAAAATTATGCAGGAGCTCCTGCTGTATATCGTACGCGTTGTTTTCATATATATCGAGGATTATCAGTTTTTTCGGGTGGTGCGCCGCAACCTGACGGCAAAGCTCACTGCCTATCGAACCGCCGCCGCCGGTAACAAGCACCGTATTATCTTTGATATAACTGAAAGTGTCTTCGTTTTGAATGTTTATCGGATCGCGGCCGAGAAGATCCTCTATCGTGACGGTTTTAAGATTACTTGCGGTAACCTCACCGTTCAATATCTGATAAACGCCGGGAAGGCTCTTGATATCACAGCCGGTCTCGTTGCAAATGCTAAGAATATCGCGTCTGTCCTGCGGAGAAGCGCTCGGTATCGAAATATAAATCTTACCGACGTTATACTTTTTTACATTGTAAAAAATTGCTTCTCTTCCGCCGACAATGGGAACGCCGTCAATATACCTGCCCCATTTGTTGCTGTTATCGTCGATAATGCAAACAACTTTCTCGCCGCTGATTTTATCGGTGCTGTTTATATCGCGCAAAATCATAGCGCCCGCGCTGCCGGCGCCGATTATCATAACGTTGCTGTTTTCTCCCGACAGCGGTTTGCGTGTTTCGCGAAGCAACAGTACCAGTCGGTAGGAAAACCTTACCGCGAGAATAAAAGCGAACTGGAAAAGCGCGCCGAACGCATAATATGATATCGGCATTCTTCCGAACAGCAGCGTAATAAACAGAGTGTGAAAAACCGAGGTTATAACACTCGAAAAGAAGACGTGCACCAGCTCGCGGTAACTTGCAAAACGCCATATACTGTTATAAAGCTTTAACGCAAGAAAGGTTCCTATACAAAACAAAGTATAAATAGGAGCAAATTTCAAATAGTTTTTGAGAAACGGCTCGTATATGTTGCTTACGCGGCAGTCAAATCTGAACCAAAGCGCGAGAAAATAACCGCCGTTGACCGCAACAATATCATAGAGAATAAGAAAAGTCGTAACCAAATGCCAATGCTTAATGTGCAGAGCGTCAAGAAATCTTTTAATACTATCACGTATTTTTCTCAAAGGTTGTACACCTCCATGCAATGACTATTATACTGTTACCGGAGAATATTTGCAAGTAAAAAAATCTTCCTGCCGTCACTCCTTGTGCTTCGGACGCAACATTAAATCCCTGACGACATTCGAGACATCCCGGTTCTTATAAAGTATCATATAGCACTCATCCATAAGCGCAAGGGACAGATTATACCTATCCGCAAGCCGCTTTACAATTTCAGCCGCGAAGTAACCTTCAACGGTGCCCACCGTATTGAGCGCATCCTTTACGGCGACACCCGAGCCGACAAGGTTACCGAACCGGTTGTTGCGGCTGTGCCTTGACATACAGGTGACTATCAAATCGCCGACGCCGGCAAGACCGTAAAAGGTCCGCTCATTTGCTCCCATGCATACGCCAAGCCGCATCATTTCCGAAAGTCCTCTTGTAATGAGCGCGGCTTTTGTATTGTCGCCGAGGCCGAGACCGTCGCATATGCCGGCGCAGATAGCGACAATATTTTTAAGCGCGCCGCCGAGTTCAACGCCTATTACGTCATCCGAAGTATATATCCGCAAGAACTCGGTCGAAAGCATATTCTGAACAAGCTCGGCGCCGACAAGACTGTTAGACGCCGCCACAAGCGTGGTGGGTATAAATCTCGCAACCTCCTCGGCGTGAGAAGGTCCGGACAGAACGACTATACAGTCATCCGGCAAAACCGCCGAGATAGTCTGCGAAAGTCTTAAATCGGTTTTCGGGTCAAAGCCCTTGGCAACGTTTACGACTATACCGTGAGATTCGACTCCTTTGAGTTGCGCCGCCACAGAGCCAACCGCTATCGACGGAACGGCGATTATTGTAATATCGGAGTTTTGCGCCACCGAAATGTCGCCCGAAAAAATTATTTCCTCCGGTATTGTCACACCCGGAAGCAGTTTTTCGTTCTGACGTTTTTTACAGAGCAAATCAATTTCATTCTGAAAGGCGGACCACATATATACGTCGTGCCCCGCTTTATGTGCGGATATCGCGAGTGCTATTCCCCACCCGCCGGTACCCAAAACCGTAATTTTAGCCATGTGAAACTCCCGTTATCATATTTTTCTTTCCGTACCGGAAAGCAGACGTTTGATATTACCTCTGTGTTTGTAAAAAATCATAAGCGCCATAAGCAGGCAGCATATCACCTGTATTATTACAGGTGTGTTATCAAGCGGGAAAACCGTTGCAAGCACGACAACAACGACCGTCGCGGTAAGCGACCCCAGGGAAACGTATTTGCTCAAAAGCGTAACCAGCGCAAAAACCGCAAGGCCGATAATCACCGCTATCGGACAGCATACCGCGAAAATGCCGACCGCGGTAGCGACGCCTTTGCCGCCCTTAAAGTTGAAAAAGAGCGGACAGATATGTCCGAACATACAGAAAACACCGCAGATATACGCACCGGAAAGCGGAAGAAAAACGGTATAATCGTAAACTTCCGCGACGTGAGCGAAAATCAATTTTCCTATCATACACGCCGCAAAGCCTTTTAGCGCGTCGCCGAAAAAGGTAAGCAGTCCCGGCACAACGCCGCCGACGCGCATAACGTTGGTCGTACCGGCGTTTCCGCTGCCCTGCTCACGTATATCCGTGTTTTTATACGCTCGTGTAAAGATTACGGCAAAATTTATACTGCCGAGCAAATACGCCGCTATAACCGCTGACACCGCAAGAAGAATAATCAAGTCTTTTCGCCCCTTTCGCGAATTATAAACCTTACCGGAGTACCTTCAAGTCCGAATACAGACCTTATCTGGTTTTCAAGATATCTCTGATACGAAAAATGGAAAAGCTCACTGTTATTGCAAAAACAAACAAAGGTCGGCGGACAGGTCGACGCCTGAGTAATATAGTAAATTTTAAGACGTTTGCCCTTATCGGTCGGCGGTTGTACGCGCGAGGTGGCGTCAGCGAGAATATCGTTGAGCTTGCCCGTTGAAATACGCATGGTGTTCTGGTCACGCACATAATTCACAAGCTCAAAAAGCTTATCGAGACGCTGTCCCGTTTTTGCGGATATGAATATTATCGGAGCGTATGTCATAAACGAAAAATCATTCATCAGGCGCTTCCTGTAGGCGTCCATAGTCTGCCCGTCTTTTTCAACGATATCCCACTTGTTTACGGCGATGATACAAGCCTTACCCTGTTCAAGCGCAAGACCCGCGACTTTGGAATCCTGCTCGGTGAAGCCGTCTGTTCCGTCTATCATTATAACACAAACGTCGGCTCGTTCAATAGCCATTTTTGCCCGAAGAACGCTGTACTTTTCGATTTTATCGTCAATACGGCTGTTCCTGCGCAAACCGGCGGTATCTATCATATTATATTTACCGAACCTGTTTTCAACAAAGGTATCTATCGCGTCGCGCGTAGTGCCGGCGATTTCCGAAACGATAGACCGTTCCTCGCCGCAAATCTTATTGACAAGTGAGGACTTACCCGCGTTCGGCTTACCGATAACCGCGACGTTTATAACATCCGCGTCTGTATCGTCAAACTGAGTTTCCGTTATATTTTCAAACACCGCGTCCAAAAGGTCGCCGGTACCGTGGCCATGCACCGAGGAAACGGCAATCGGGTCGCCGAGGCCAAGGTTGTAGAATTCATAAAACTCAGGCGGAGTATCGCCGAGACCGTCGCATTTATTCACACACAAAACCACCGGTTTTCCGCTTTTTTGAAGCATGGAGGCAATTTCACAATCAGTAGCGGTAACACCCGACTTCAAATCAACGACCATTACGATAACCGACGCGGTATCAATGGCAAGCTGCGCCTGCGCGCGCATACCGGCAAGTATTACATCGTCGGTTTTCGGCTCAATACCGCCCGTATCCACGAGCATAATTTTTCTTCCGCGCCATTCGGCGTCGCCGTATATCCTGTCACGGGTAACGCCGGGGGTGTCGTCAACGATTGAAAGCCGTTTACCTATTAGCTTGTTAAACAAGGTCGATTTGCCGACGTTCGGTCTGCCGACGATAGCAACGATAGGTTTAGCCATTGTTATTTCTCCTGTTCAAAATACTGTCAATTAAATCATACCCGTCATTTTCCGTGTAGTTTACCGGTACGCCGAGCGCCTCGGACAGGTCATCCACGGTGATACTGTCCAAAAACATATCGCGTTGCTTTCTGAGCATCGCGGCGGGTATGAGCAGTTCTTCTCCCAGATCTTTATCTTTAAGCTGCTTTATTATATCGGTAGCGGTAACAAGACCGCTCACCGTTATTCGCTCTCCGAAAAAATCGTTTTTAATCGCATACACGTTGCAGGTAAGTCCCGGATTTTTTTGCTCACAAAGGTCGCAAATATATCTTATCAGCCCGTAAGCCGCCACACCGGTGGCAAGACTGATTTTCCGATTTATCGTACAACACCCGATTTCATCTAACGCGTTTTCCGCCTCCGACTGGAGCAGCGCCCAAAGCCCAACACCGTTTTCAAGCTGCAAAAAATCGCCGTAATACGAGGCGTCGGGCATTTTTCTGCCGGACAGCAAATAGAATTCATCCGAGGCGTAAACGCGCCTCTCGCCGTAGGTTTCAACACATTTGTCGCCGTATTTATCAATGATATCTAGGGCGCGACCCGCGCTGTGTTTATCAAACGGCGTTATTTCGCACAAACCCTCGCGGTATCTGGTAAGTCCCACCGGTACCGCGGCTATGCATTTCATGTTTTCGAGGCGAGTAAGGTCTTGGAGCGTCTTTTCAAGCTCCATACCGTCGTTATACCCGGGGCAAAGCACCAGCTGGCTGTTCATAGCGATACCCGCTTCGTTAAACCTGTTGATTATTTGCAGCACCTTCCCGGCGTTTTTGTTTTTCATCATTTTAACGCGAAGCTCGGGATTGGTTGTATGCACCGAAATATTTATCGGGCTTATATGCATTTTAATTATGCGCTCGATTTCATGCTCGGTAATATTCGTAAGAGTGATATAGTTGCCGAAAAGGAACGAAAGGCGTGAATCGTCATCCTTAAAATACAAACTCTCGCGAAGTCCTTTCGGAAGCTGATCTATAAAACAAAAAATGCACTTGTTCTTACAGGAATGCTGTTTGTCCATAAGATATGTTTCAAACAGAAGCCCCAATTCATCGTACTCATCTTTTTTGAAACGGTATTTTTGAACGTTGCCGTTTTTATCCTCGACAAGCGCAATAACGTTTTCGTTGTTCTGATAAAACCTGTAGTCGAGCACGTCCATTATTTCATTGCCGTTAAGCGAAAGCAATTTATCACCCGGCGCAATTTTACTGCCGGCGGCAACACTCCCGTCCTGTACGCCCTTGATGATTACAGACATGCCGACTCACCTCCAGTTCCGTCAAGTAAAAAAGGAGGAGGATTTAACCTCCTCCCCCTTCAATTATTTTTCTTCGATCTTTATGACCTCGCGGTTATTGTATTTACCGCAGGCAGGACAAAGTCTGTGCGGGCGTTTGTATTCACCGCAGCTGCTGCAACGAACCAGCGCAGGAGCGGTCAACTTCCACACGTTACTTCTTCTCTTATCTCTTCTCGCTTTTGAAGTTTTTCTCTTAGGTACTGCCATAATAGCGCCTCCTTAAAAACATAGAATCAATTATTGAGCAATTCCCTCAGTTTTTCAAAACGCGGATCGGGCTCACTTGAATCGCAGCCGCACTTACCCTCGTTAAGATTTTTACCGCATTTCTGGCAAAGGCCCTTACAGTCCTCCTTGCACAAATGCTTGGTCGGCAGATTTAGAATAACTTCTGAATATACCAACTCGTCCACTTCAAGCCGCATATCCGGTACGACGATTATCGTGTCGCTCTCCTGTCTCTGTAAAGAAGCGGCAAGCGATTTATCTATCGTAACGCTGTGACATTCAGAAGCCAAAACGCCGCAACGGTCACAGGGCGCGCAAACCTCGAAATCAATTTGCAGATTGAGATTTACCATGCTTGAACTGTTTGAAACCGTGCCGTGATATTTAACCGGTTTTTTGAGTGGGAAACCGTAATAAATATCAACGTCGCTCATATCAAGCGACCCGTCGATATCAAGCACCGAATTATCGGTTGCGAAGATTCGCCTTAAATCAAGCGTCATAAAATCACCCGTGACCCACAGTCACAAATGATATTATATATTTTCACGTCCCCTTTGTCAAGCACAATTTATCCGCAAATACATTTTTTGTTTGACTTATGTTCCGTAAAGTAATATAATTTAGTAAACAACACACGGAGGCGTTAATATGGCTTATTTTTTCAATGAAACATCACATACATTCAACGAGTATCTGCTTGTGCCGGGCTATTCCTCATCAAACTGCATACCGTCGAATGTATCTCTCAAAACGGCGCTTGTTAAATATCGCAAAGGCGAGGCGCCCGCAATAACCATGAATATTCCTTTGACTTCCGCTATCATGCAATCAGTATCAGGCGATAAGCTTGCCGTTGCTCTTGCACGCGAAGGCGGAATTTCTTTTATATACGGCTCGCAGTCGGTAGAGGACGAGGCGGCTATGGTGGCAAGGGCAAAATCCTATAAAGCCGGATTTGTTGTAAGCGATTCAAACCTCTCACCGGAGGATACGCTTGCGGACGTTATACGTATAAAAGAAAAGAACGGGCACTCGACTATCGCAATCACTTCAGACGCAACTGCAAACGGCAGACTGCTCGGTATAGTTACAAGCCGTGATTACAGAGTCAGCCGTATGGAGACCTCACTTAAAGTGACCGAATTTATGACGCCGCTTGAAAAACTCGTCACAGCAGATGAGGATACAACCTTAAAACAGGCAAATGATATTATATGGGAGCATAAACTCAATTCGCTTCCGATAGTCGATAAATTCGGCAATCTCAAATACTTCGTTTTCCGTAAGGATTATGACGCCCACAAGGAAAACCCGAATGAACTGCTCGACGAGCACAAGCGCTACGTTGTAGGCGCCGGTATAAATACACGCGACTATGAAGAGCGCGTTCCCGCTCTTATAGAGGCGGGCGCGGACGTGCTTTGTATAGACTCGTCCGAAGGATTCAGCGAATGGCAGAGCAGGACGATAAGCTGGATAAGAGACCGCTACGGCGATACTGTTAAAGTAGGCGCCGGAAATGTTGTAGACGGTGAGGGCTTCAGATTTCTGGCTGACTGCGGCGCAGATTTCGTAAAGGTGGGTATCGGCGGCGGCTCAATATGCATTACGCGTGAGACGAAAGGCATCGGCAGAGGTCAGGCAACCGCGCTTATTGACGTTTGCCACGCCCGAGACGAATATTTCAAGGAAACGGGAGTTTACGTTCCGGTATGTTCGGACGGCGGCATAGTTTACGACCATCATATGACACTTGCGCTTGCCATGGGCGCTGATTTCCTTATGCTCGGCAGATACTTTGCCCGTTTTGATGAAAGTCCCACAAACCGCGTTGCCATCGGCGGCAATTATTATAAGGAATATTGGGGCGAAGGCTCGAACCGCGCACGTAACTGGCAGAGATACGATATGGGCGGCGATAAAAAGCTATCCTTTGAAGAGGGCGTTGACTCATACGTTCCGTACGCCGGCTCACTGAAAGATAATGTACAGATGTCACTCAGCAAAATCAAATCGACTATGTGCAACTGCGGCGCGCTTTGTCTTGAAGATTTCAGAAAGAAAGCAAAGCTTACGCTCGTTTCCGCCACAAGTATTGTCGAGGGCGGCGCGCATGACGTAATACAAAAAGAAACATCACTGACAAACATTAAATAATCAAACTTCGTAAACCGCATCGATATATCACATGTCACTGCGGTTTCTTTATCTGAAAAGCCGCAGTCTGATGCGGTCGCAAAATAATTTAATCGGAGGGAAATATTATTCAGACATAATATTTCAAATTGCCATGAAAAGACTTACTAAAAAGCAAATGATTATTTTCGCCGTAGGACAGCTCGGCTGGTCAATGCTGAGCGGCCTGATAACTGCCTGGTTTGTAACCTTTTATCTGCCCACGGCAAACGACCTTAAAGAGGGCGCCACGCAGTTTATCACACCCGGACTTGTAGTTTTCGGCTTTCTGACCGTGCTTGGAATTATTACCGCAGTAAGCCGTATATTTGACGCGGTGACCGACCCGCTCATCGCAAATCTGAGTGACAGAAGCACCAATAAACGCGGCAGAAGAATACCATTTATGCAAAAGGCGGCAATTCCGCTTTCGGTCGTAACGGTGCTGCTTTTCTGCGCGCCGGTCAATGAAATAAGCAAAATAAACGTTGTGTGGATACTGGTATTCATCCTGCTTTTCTATTTGTTCATGACGATGTACTGCACGCCTTACAACGCCCTCATTTCGGAATTCGGAAAAACCCAGGACGACAGAATGTTTATCTCAACAGCGATTTCGCTTACGTTTTTTGCGGGCACGCTGATTTCATATACTCCCTTCCTGTTCGCCGGAATGCTGCGCGGTGCGGTTGGATTTAACTGGAGTTACCGTATTTGTTTCATAGTTATTGCAGTTCTGGCGTGTGTCGCCATGCTCATACCCACTTTTTTGCTCAACGAAAAGGAATTTGTCGATACCAAGCCGTCAAGCACAAACGCCTTCAAATCGCTTGCCGCCACATTCAGAAACAAGGATTTCCGTATATTTGCCGGTTCGGATATCATGTACTGGATAGGACTTACTCTTTTCCAGACGGGTCTTCCCTTCTTTGTGAAAGTATCCATGGAACTTGATGAAAGCTATACTATGATATTTATGGGCGGCATGACGGTGCTTAGCGCCGTTTTCTATCCGTTTGTATCGGGATTTGTAAGAAAATTCGGTAAAAAGAAACTGACCATTACCGGCTTTTTGGGACTTTCAGTCGCCTATCTCATCACGGCAATGATAAAATTCATTCCCCTCCCCGGTATACTTTACGGGGTTATAATCTGCGTGGTAGCCGCGTTCCCCATGGCTCTGCTCGGCATAATACCGCAGTCAATAGTTGCGGATATATCCGAAGCGGACGGTATCGAAACCGGCGAAAACCGCGAGGGTATGTTCTTTGCGGCGCGTACGTTTGCGATGAAATGGGGACAGTCCATCGCTATGCTGGTATTCACCTCCCTGGCTATTATCGGCACCACTCATCAGGATAAAAGCTCAAATGAAATCACCGCTTCCGCCACCGGTCTTACCTGCGTCGCGTTTGTAGCGGTCTCGTTCTGTGTTCTCGGCGCGCTTGTGCTTTCGGCATACAACGAGAAGAAGATAATGAAGACTATTTACGGTGAGAAAAACGATTCCGAGTGACATCTGTAAAAAACAGTACGCGCCTCCGGCTTTTGCCGGGGGCGCGATTTTTATAAACAGTTAATTCAGTTATGCGAGGTATCATTCGGTGTGGTTCCGCCGGAAGAAGTACCCGATGACGTATCCGAAGACGTGCCGGATGAATCGTTCTCACCCGATGAGGTATCCGAGGAATTGCCGCTTTCGGTATTGGAGGATGCGCCCGACGACGTGCTCTGTTTGGACGAATCCGTTTTTGAGGAAGTGTTTTTATTTTCCTTTTCTTTTTCTGCTTTCTCTTTTTCGGCGTCCTCGTCTATATGAACGCCGTTACAGTATTTGTAATAAACGTCCGGAACACAATATCCCCACTCTGTATCACCGCAGGAAGAACCGGCCCGAAGACCCGAAAATTTGCAAAACCTTGCCATCGGTATATTCTCGGTCATTTCAAACTCCTTGACTTCAAGCCCTTCATGCACAGAGGACATTACCGCTTTCCACACCACGGACGAATATGAAGTGTTCCACATATTTTCCGGATGGTCAAATCCGCACCATACGCTTCCCACATAATACGGCGTACCGCCTACAACCCATGAGTCGTTTGCCTCGGAGGAAGTGCCTGTTTTAGCATACGCGCGCATATTGGCGTAACGTGAAAGCATATACCCGGTACCGCCCGGGTCGTATATAACGCCTTGAAGCAGTTTATTCATTATATCAGCGGATTCCGGCTTTAACACCTGCTTACCCGATTCGCGTGAAAGAACCACGTTATCGTCTGCGTCAAGGACCTTGACGTAGGTCTTGGGCGCGTAATAAACACCGTGATTTCCGAAAATAGCGTACGCCGCGGCGGACTGGGTCGTTGTAATGCCGTACTGACATCCGCCTATTGCCAGCGAAGCGGGGTTTATGTCAACCTCCGTAAGATACGAAAGATTCAAATCGTTTTTCAAAAACGCGTAGGACTCTTCGAGACCTATCTTGCTAATAAGCTGAACGGGTATCGTGTTTGCGGAGTGAGAAATGGCACGACGCAGCGTTATTCTGCCTTCATAATCTCCGTACCATTCGCGCGGACCGGCTCTGCCGCCTCCGTAATAATTCGGCACCGGCGCGTCCTTAACGACGCCCGAATAAGCGACGATTCCCCTGTCTATCGCAAGTGCGTAGACGCCGAGCGGCTTCATGGTAGAGCCAGGCTGACGCGGAGATTCCATCGCCCTGTTGAGTCCCCTGTTTTCCTTCTTTTCCCCCGCTCCTCCGACAACACCTTTTATATTGCCGGCGTAATCGACTATCGTCATAGCCGCCTGCATGGCAGTTTCCCTGTTTGCACGCGATTTCAAGGGAAAATACTTATCCGCCTGTTTGAACACATCCTCCATTTTCGCTTGGATGCCGGAATCGACGGTGGCGTAAATCCGATAACCGCCGTTATACAAAAGCCGTGACGCTGATTCGACGGAAATGCCTTTTGCCGCCGCCAGGTCCGCGGAAACCTCACTTATCAGCGCGTCAATGAAATAATTGTTTATAGGTATTTCAAAGTTCTTCTGCTGGGTATCGTTTATAACAACCTCGCTCTTAACGGCTTCCTCATAATCCTTTTGCTTAATGGTGCCGAATTCCAGCATTTTATCAAGCACGTATTTGCGCCGTGCGCGGTTGCTTTCGGGGTTTGTATCCGGATTATATTTTGAAGGATTCTTTGTAATCGATGCTATTGAAGCACATTCGGCGTAGGATAACTGTGAAACGTCTTTGTTGAAGTAGTAATTAGCCGCAACCTGTACACCGCATATTCCGTTGCCGAGCGAAATCGTGTTGAGGTATGCTTCAAGTATCTCCTTTTTACTGAGTTTCTTCTCCACAACGATAGCGCGGGCAATTTCTCTCAGTTTTCTTGCAGCGTCTTTATCGCGGTCGTCAGTTATATTCTTGACCAACTGTTGAGTTATCGTAGAGCCGCCCTGATTTGAATCATATATATTCACGAAGGGCAGATAATTGAGAAACGCCGAACCGGTACGCTTCCAATCAACGCCGTCATGCTCATAAAAACGCTGGTCCTCGATTGCAATAAACGCGTCGATAAGTTTTTGCGGGATGTGGTCAATATCAACCCAAATGCGGTTCTCTTCACCGTGCAGTCGCTGATATTCCACCCAATCGCCCGATTCGTTTTGCGCATAAACGATAGAGGTCATATTAAGCTCGTAGTTTTTGATATCGGTTACTACCTGATTGCCGTTCACCATTTCATCAACGGTATTGAAAAAATCTTTCGGAGCCCGTATGAATAGCACTGCGAAAACCAAAATAACCGCAGTAATAAAAACACAAAACCAGTTAAACGGTTTTTTCACAGTATCTCACCTCCGCAATCGTTTTGCCACATCAAGATATTATAGCACTTTTTTTTAATTTTGGCAATTGTTTTTATTTATTTAACAATTTTGTAAAGTATTGTTGCTATAATAGCACTATACTGCTATTTGGAGAGTCATTATGCTTGAACTTAAAAACATCAAAAAAATCTACAAAACCGGCGATACGGAAGTAATTGCGCTCAATGACGTAAGCATCGCTTTCAGGGACAGCGAGTTCGTATCGGTGCTCGGACCCTCGGGTTGCGGCAAAACCACTCTGCTCAACATTATCGGCGGACTTGACCGGTATGAGAGCGGCGATATGGAAGTGTCCGGTGTTTCGACAAAAAAATACCGCGATAAGGACTGGAACACTTACAGAAACCATACTATCGGTTTTGTGTTCCAGAGTTATAATCTTATTCCCCACCAAAGCGTGCTTAAAAACGTAGAGCTTTCGCTTACTCTTTCGGGCGTCAAACGTGCCGAGCGCAGAAAACGCGCAAAAGAAGCTCTTGAACGCGTCGGCCTCGGCGACCAGCTAAACAAAAAGCCGAATCAGATGTCGGGCGGTCAGATGCAAAGGGTCGCTATAGCGCGCGCCCTTGTAAACAACCCGGGAATACTGCTTGCGGATGAACCGACCGGCGCGCTTGACAGTGAAACAAGCATACAGATAATGGAACTTTTGAAAGAGATTTCAAGAGACCGGCTCGTAATCATGGTAACCCATAATCCCGACCTTGCCAACCGTTATTCCACAAGAATAATTAATCTTTTAGACGGTAAAATCACCGGCGATACCGACCCGTTCACCATACCCTCCGCCGTGAAGGACGAGAGCAAGGTCAAAAAGCCGTCAATGTCCTGGCTTACGGCGTTTTCGCTTTCGCTTAACAACCTCATGACCAAAAAGGCGAGAACCGTTCTTACCGCCTTTGCCGGCTCGATAGGTATTATAGGTATCGCGCTTATACTCTCACTTTCAAGCGGCGTAAACGCCTATATTGACCGCGTTGAAGAGGATACGCTTTCAAGTTACCCCATAGCAATTGAGCAAAGCGGTATCGATTTCGGCGACGTTATAACCGAACTAATGAAGAACAGCGAAGAACAGTCCGGTCGCAGCGACGAAATGATTTATTCCAATAATATCATGACAGATATGATGACTTCGATGATTAACGGTTCGCGGACAAATAATCTTAAAAAATTCAAAGAGTATATCGAAAGCGGAAAAGACAATATAAAGGACTATTGCTCCGATATAAAATACTCTTACAAAACGACTCTCAATATATACACGCCCGACGGATACCGCGTAAATCCGAGCGGGATACTTGAGCTTCTCGGTTTTACCGAAGGCAGCACACCCTATTCCTCAACCATGACTACTAGCGATAATAATGTATGGCAGGAGCTGCTCGACAATAAAGAACTGCTTGAAAAGCAATACGAGGTTCTGGCGGGCTCTATGCCTCAAAACTCAAATGAAGTAGTCGTTATTGTCGATAAAAACAACCGGATAAGCGATTACACGTTGTACTCACTGGGTCTTAAAGACGCAAGCGAGCTTACCGAAATGATAAAGAAAGCTCAAAACGGCGAGAAACTTGAAAAGCCGCAGGAAACCTCATATACTTTCGACCGGATACTTGGACTTCGTTTCAAACTGCTTCTGAACACCGATTATTACCAAAAGAACGATTTGGGACTCTGGCAGGATATGAGCGAGGATGAGCTTTATATTCACGATATCCTTGAAAAATCGCGCGAGATTAAAGTCGTAGGTATCTTAAAAGCGCAAAGCAATTCCGCAAATACCGCGGCAAGCGGCAGCGTAGGTTACCTGAGTTCGCTTATGACGGAAGTCATAAATGAAATAAATCAGACTGAGATCGCAAAAGAACAGAAGGAACATCCCGACACAGACGTATTCACCGGTCTGCCCTTTGCAAACGACACGGAATATACCATGGATGACCTTAACGCTTTTCTCGCCACTCTCCCGCAGGAAGCGGTTGCAAAATACAATGAGTATATCGTTTCAATGCAGGCAGAAGGTTACACGGAAAAGCAGATTGTTTCAAAATTTGAAACCCAGCTCAAAGCCGGGCTCAGCGTTTCGACCTATGAAGGCAACTGCGAAAAAATAGGTATATCCGACCTTTCAATGCCGAGTCGTATAAGCCTTTATCCAAAAGATTTCAAAGCCAAAGAAAGTCTTTCCGATATTATAAACGCTTACAATGAAAAGGCCGAAGAGCCGGATCGCATAACCTATACCGATTACATCGGACTTATGCTTTCTTCCGTCAGCACGATTATCAACGCCATAAGCTATATACTGATAGCCTTCGTAAGCATTTCGCTTATAGTATCATCAATTATGATAGGTATTATAACTTATATTTCGGTGCTCGAACGCACAAAGGAAATCGGCATACTCCGCGCAATGGGCGCTTCAAAGCGGGATATTTCAAATGTATTCAATGCCGAAACGATAATCATCGGTCTTTTCGCCGGAGCTATCGGAATAGGAATAACGCTTTTACTGCTTATACCGATAAACGCCATAATCAAAGCCATAACAACGATAGGCGGTTTGGCGGTGCTGCCTACGGCGGGAGGAATAGCTCTCGTCGTCATAAGCGTACTGCTGACCTTTATAGCGGGTCTTATCCCCTCGCGGATAGCGGCAAAGAAAGACCCGGTAATAGCACTCAGGACAGAATAACCGGTTCTGACCGGAATATCAAAGGACGCGTATCTTTTTTGATACGCGTCCGCATTTTTATCTATTTTATTTCCCAAAAGTATTTTCTGTTCGATTCGGGAAAGCCGTCGAGCACGCCGTGCTCCGGGTCGTAGATCTTGCCGCGGGCGTAAAGCGACCAGTGCCAACATTTAGGCGTTTCAAGGCTTAAAAGTGCGGTTTCGGGCAGTTGTGAAACGCTTTCCGCCTGCCTCCTCTCGCCGGAAAGCGATAATCCGTAAAGCGAAAGCAGTCTCTTCATATCGGCAAGCGTGGTTTCCCTCTCCGTTCCGGCGAGCCGGATTATTTCCGCGACGTCGGCGCCGGTGATCATTGCTATCACCGCCTGACCGCACGCGAGCGGGTTTGGTTCAAAAATGTGTTTAATACTGTTCATAAATAATGTTTTAACACATTTTTTTGATGCCGTCAATACTATTTCACCAGCGTGCCACCGTCGGTTTTAAGGAGAATATATATCTGCTCAACGTCAAGATTTTTAGCGTTGACGTATATCATAATATCCGTACCCTCCGCGTCTTTACAGGTAAACTCGTAACACCGCACTTCCCCGCCGCCGTTTGTGGGGATAAGAGCTACGGCGGTATTTTCAACCGTAAGAAGGTCGCTGACGGCGGCGCGCGCTTCATCGGCGGTCGCGGACAGTCCCTCAAAAGCGCGCAGAGTGTGATTTGTGAGGTATCCTACCGTTTCAAGCAGCATAATCTCTCCGTTATCAACGGCAACGCCGACCTTTATCAAATCGGTATAGCAAACGGTTTGTCCGTCAAGATACGCGAAATTGATAACGCATATACCCGCGTCGGTAAAGTAATAGGTGTCAACCATATTCTGAAATCCGATATCCTCAAGATACCTTTTGGCTTTCTCTATCATTTTCTCATAGGTCAGCTCATGGTCGCCTACGGTTCGTGATTTTCTCATATAAACGGCGTATCCGCCCGCTTTACTTACAGTGGCGGTGACATTACTGTTTCCAAAGCGATAGCATTCGATTTTACCGTTTTGCATACCCGAATACTCAATACTCTTATCCCCTGTCACGGTAACGGCGACTTCCTGTGCCTGAGTTTTTGAAAATTCCCTTGCATTTGCCGTCATAAGCGGATTCTTTTCGAGAATATGGTCGGAATAAGGGCCGTCATAAATAAGCGTCGGGTAATCGGAAAGATTACTTTCAAGCTCGTCAAGAGCCGAGCCCAGATTCTTTTTATCAAGCGAATTTTTTACTTTTCCTTCTATCTCGTCCGCCCAGTATTCGGGGTTGTTATAGTCCATATTGCTTTGCTCTATGGCTTCGGTTATCGCTTTGGCGGCTCCGGAAAGACTTTTAAGCTCATCGCGCTGTTTATCCGTTATTCCCTTACCGCTTATCACATCTTTCGAGACCGAAAGCGTATAGTTGCCCACCTGTGAAAGAAATTTATACACCGTAGAAAGGTCATTCTCACCTGTCGGCAATTTGTAAAGCGCGCCCTTTGCAAGCTGTGCCTGACTGTAAATTTCGCTTGCGTAAGACGCCATTTGCTTAGGCGCTGATACATATGTGATTTTAATCAGATTTGCGGAAATATCGTTAAGACTTGAACTCAATTCATCAAAAGCGCCAGCGTAGCCGTTCTCTATTATCTGCCTGTATCTGCCGCTTTTACGCGATTCTTTAACGTACATACCAAAGGCGATAAGTATTGCCGCGCTGAAAAACGAAACAAATCTCACAAACGTTCTCTTATTCATAAAAACACTCCTTTATTTCCTATTTTTGCCGCAATAAAGAAGCGTTATTCCATAATTTAATAATTCTTGACAATATACGCCGATTTCTGTATAATAACCATTGCCGATTTTGATATTCAATACTCATTCGGGCACCGCAAGGTGGGTTACCAAAACGGTCTTTTCGCAATTAAGCCCGACTTTTCAAAATTCAATATAATTATCGAGGTGTAGCGCAGTTGGCTGCCGGTTTTGGGTGAGACCGCGAGCGCGTCCGGCGGACGATTCAGCGAGCAGGTCGAAGCGCAGCGGTCAAAAGTTTTCACCGCTCCAAGGTGAGAAAACTTTTGGGCACCGCAAGGTGGGTTACCAAAACGGTCTTTTCGCAATTAAGCCCGACTTTTCAAAATTCAATATAATTATCGAGGTGTAGCGCAGTTGGTAGCGCGCCAGTTTTGGGAACTGGATGCCGCAGGTTCGAGTCCTGTCACCTCGACCATTTAGAGTATTCATAACGCAATTGAGTTATGAATACTCTATTTTTATTTCAATATTTCTTTGTATGTGAGCAGACTTTTCGGTCTGCTCTTTTCAGTTGGTATCAACGGTTACGCACTTAAAGTGCGTAACCCACTATGACACTTTCAGCCGTGTTGTAAAGATGTCATGAGTGGGCTTTGTGAGATTTAATATTGCCATTTTTTATATGGTGTGATATAATGATCATACCACACAAAATTCAATATGGTATTTCGCAGGAGTTGTATTTTTATCTCGGTAAAAATGCAGACTTCTTCTTTAGCATCTTCTGTGAAGTGCCAAGAATTTTGTGTGGTAGCAAATCGAAGTCGCGTTTTTCGGTGTGTGTGACTTCGGTTGCACACACTTTTTTATTGCAAGGAGAAAGCAGATATGGGAGAAAAGAAACCGTCAGACTATCCGTCAAAAGATAACCTGTGGCTAATACATTGCTTGGAAAAGGCGTTGGTCGCTCTTCGGTCAAATGGGACGACATGTGATAAAGAAGTCTATAGTTCTGATGGATATGACTGCATAGATAAGAAGGTTGTTGATGTTAAGGAAATAATTGCTCTTACAAAAAAGGTTTACAGCGATAGAAGTTTTGAAAATCTGCATAAATTAGGAGATATTTTTTATTGCGGCTTATTTGGCAAAAAGAATCCTGATTTAGCAAACTATATTTATGATTTAGCAAAAGGAAAAAAGGTCAATTCATACGAGCAGTATTACTCTGCGCCCGCCGAAGACGATTTTATAAAAAATGATAGCGCATTTGATCAAGAAAAGAGACATCTTGAGAAGGTTAAAACCTCCATTGATGGTGATATCGTTGAAACTTCTAAGGGCATAAAAAAAGTGGATAATGAGACTTGGTGGATGGATTTTGACCAAAAGCTTGAATGGCGAGAAACAGTTAAAAAGAATCGTGAAAAGGAAGATAAGGTTTTTCTTCTGCAAAGTATAAAGAAGCGTCCCTATTATGCAAGGATGGACACAAAATCGGGCAGTGAAACCATTACCGCTTATATAGGCGAGGAATCGTATAATAGCAAAGATAGCTCTTGCTCAGTTTTTTCAGTATGGTCTGAAGTTGGTAGAAGATATCGAGAAAAAAGACTCTCATCTTTTGCATATAATGGAATTACTTACGCAATACAATTGCGCCGGAACATAGATATCAAAGACAGTGAACTTATTGAAGTATATGATGAGTTTAACGTAACTTCTGATGCAACAAAAGAGAATATAACCGACTTATACCTTTTGAAGATTCTTGAAGAAAAGAAAGGCGAAAAGAATATTACCAATATTATTCGTTCTATTCAATTGAATCAGAATGCTATTATCGAATATGATTTCCAGAAGAATTTAATCGTTCAAGGTTGTGCAGGTAGCGGTAAAACAATGATTCTGTTGCACAGACTTGCAAATATGAAATTTAATAATCCTAATATGGATTACAAAAGGATTAGAATAATCACACCGAATAACAATTTTAATATTTTCATTGATGAGTTGTCTAAAAACCTTCGTATAGAAGAAATACCTAAAATGACTATCGGAAAATATTGGATAGATGTAATTTCAAGGTATAGAATTGCACATACTGCGAAAAGTGATGATTTGCCTTATAGGTTAGAAGATTACTTAACGGATGATTTTTCAAAGGAAGTTAGAGAAATCATTTATTCTAATAAGTTTGCCAACAAATTAAAAGAAGCAATAGAAAAAATACCTCCAAAGCTCAACTATGCGCAGGAAGGAAGTTTAGTAAAACTTGATCATGCCATTGATGAGACCCTTCGTAACCTTGGCATAAATAGTATTAAGGTTTCCGGCAATCATGTGCCACTTACAGATTCCATACTATATTCAAAGGTTTTGGCACTATTTTTGTACTACGGTCCTTTAATGGGTAGCCAACAAGATACTTATTTATGCATTGACGAGGGACAAGATATATCTTTATTGCAGTATATTCTGATGGTACGGATAAACGATGGTAAAGCCAAATTGAATATATACGGCGATATTAACCAGCAAATACCGAGTGGTTGCAACATTGAAGCTTGGGATTATTTATTAAATCATATTCAAGCAGAGAAATTTGTCTTAAATGAGAATTATAGAAATAGCGAAGAAATAGTACAGTTCTATAATGAAAAACTCGCTATGCTGAATTTTTCATTTGGTTTAAAAACGAAAGATGTAGAAAAAATATCGTGCGAAACATTAGTTTGGAAAGTTCTGCTTAGTTTAATACTCGGCAATCGAACTGCCATAATATGTAATGATTATGACCAGATTCCAACTGAGATAAAAGAGTTTTGCACATTTAACGATTTGTCAGCAGACGATAAAGCCAATGTGTTGACAGTAAAACAAGCAAAGGGCTTAGAGTATGATGTTGTTTTTGTTTTTGATAATCAAATGAATAAAAACGAAAGATATATAGCATACACAAGAGCATTGAGCGAGTTATATATAATAAAGTAAAATTTCACTTGCGTTATGAACATTCCGACCAAAAATCCGCCTTTTTCAAGGCGGATTTTTCTTTGCCCAAAGCGCCCGAACGCCCTATCTGTTTGGAAATCACAGATTCATGTTTGGCTTTCAGTTCTTTTACAATGTTAATTATTTGTATTGAAAAGTTCATTGATAAATCACGAAGTTTTGATTCTGGCTTTACTTATACTCCTTGTTTTTTAGTGATGTTTGCCGCCGCTCGTGCAAAAGGCACACATCACGCCCGAAGGGCACATCACTTGGCGAAGCCAAACATCACGCACAAGGTGCACATCACTTTCGAAGGAAATATCACGTTCCGCGGCGTGGAACACATCGTTCAAAAAAATCCTCTTTTGGTAAACAAAAGAGGATTTTTTGATGGTGCCGCTGACCGGACTTGAACCGGTACGGTATTGCTACCGAGGGATTTTAAGTCCCTTGCGTCTGCCTATTCCGCCACAGCGGCGCATAAAGTATAATATCTTAAACGCACCGTTTTGTCAAGTAAAAACGCTTTATAAGTATAATTTTAACCGTTATTTTGCCTCAAAACCCGCACAGTCCGTGTGAAAATTTGTATGTAATTATATTGCATTTGACATTAAATAATGTTAAAATGTTCAGGAGAAGTTTGAAAGGAGCGATAGCATGCTGCTTGCGGTCGATATAGGAAACACCAATATCACTCTCGGCGTATATGACGAACAGGTTTTACTGTTTACCGGCAGACTCGCTACCGACAGTAAAACGACTGCCGACCAGTACGCGATTGACTTAAAGAATATACTCGAACTGCACGGATACGGTCATAAGGATATTGAGGACTGTATCATAGCTTCTGTTGTGCCGACCGTTGCAACGGCTTTGCGGCAGGCAGTATCTTTTCTCTGCGACATCGTACCGCTCGAACTCGGTCCCGGCGTTAAAACCGGGCTTAACATTAAAATAGATAATCCGGCACAACTCGGCGCGGACCTTGTAGCCGGCGCCGTCGGCGCGATAAACGAATATACGCTTCCCTGCATCGTTATTGATATGGGAACCGCTACCACGATCAGCGTGATAGACGAAAACGCAACCTATCGCGGCGGCGTTATCGCGGCAGGAGTACGGCTCACGCTTAAAGCGCTTACTGAAAACACCGCGGCGTTGCCGAGCGTGAGTATCAGCGCGCCAAAGAGCGTTATAGGCACAAATACTGTTGACAGTATGCAGTCCGGGCTTGTGTTCGGTGCAGCGGCTATGCTTGACGGGCTTATCAGCCAGATTTCGGACGAGCTCGGATGTTTCCCCACGGTTGTAGCCACAGGCGGCCTTTCAAGGGAGATAGTTACCCACTGCAAGCACGACGTCATTTATGATGAGAACCTGCTCCTTGAGGGCTTGCGCGAGATCTACGAGCGCAACAAATAAGGCATTATTTATCCTTTTCGGATAATGCAAATTTTATGAACTGTACCGCTTTTGCGGACAGTATCGGAGGTAATAAAATGAAAAAAGAAAAAGTTAATTACAGAGACCCGCACGTACTTGCGCTGCTCGGCATTTTCAGTGCACTGGTAATCGTATTGCAGTTTATCAGTTATTTCATTAAAATCGGTCAGTTTCCGCTTACGCTCGTTTTAGTACCGGTTGTTCTGGGCGCCGTACTGCTCGGACCGGGCTTCGGTTCAATACTCGGCGCTGTTTTCGGCGCGGTCACTGTTATCGGTTGCATTTCGGGCATTGACCAGGGCGGTCACATTCTTTTTAACGCCTCGCCGATTCTCACGATAGTTACCTGCATGGGCAAGGCGATGATGGCGGGATACGTACCCGGTCTTATCGCCGCGGCATTAAAGAAAAAGAATATGCAGTTGGCGGTTATTCTCGCCGCGGTTTCCGCTCCGATTATCAACACCGGGATTTTTATTTTCGCCATGTTCACATTCTTTAAGGACACTCTGTTTGTATGGTCCGGTGATAACAACGTTTTCTTCTACGTTTTAGTCACACTTATCGGTTTGAATTTTCTCTTTGAATTTCTCCTTAACTCGGTTCTCTCGCCCGTGATTTACCGCGTTGTCAAAGTGGTTGAAAAGCGGTTTAACGTGAGAATATTCTGATATTTTTCCGGCGGATTTGCAAATCCGCCGCTTTGTTATTTTTTTAACAGGGTTTTGCGAAAAAAATGCTTTATTTTTCCAAATATTGTGTTATAATAAATTGGATATGCAGAGTTTTGTCTTTGCATACTTAATTTGTAAATATGGTTTGTCCATAAAATATTATTAGGAGGTTGACTTCAATGAGTCACAAGTATGTTTACCTTTTCAGCGAAGGTAATGCGCAGATGCGCGAGCTCCTCGGCGGCAAGGGTGCAAACCTTGCAGAGATGACAAGTATCGGTCTTCCCGTTCCGCAGGGCTTCACAATTTCTACAGAGGCCTGCACGCAGTATTATGAAGACGGTCGTCAGATCAATCCTGAAATTCAGGCGCAAATCATGGAGTACATCGAGAAGATGGAAGGCATCACCGGCAAAAAGTTCGGCGACCTTGAAAACCCGCTCCTCGTTTCCGTTCGTTCCGGTGCGCGTGCTTCAATGCCCGGTATGATGGATACTATTCTTAACCTCGGTCTTAACGATCAAGTTGTCGACGTTATAGCCGAAAAATCAAACAATCCCCGTTGGGCGTGGGACTGCTACCGCAGATTTATTCAGATGTTCTCCGATGTTGTTATGGAGGTCGGCAAGAAGTATTTTGAAAAGCTCATCGATGAGATGAAGGAAAAGAAAGGCGTCACCTATGACGTTGAGCTTACCGCGGATGATCTCAAAGAGCTTGCAAATCAGTTCAAAGCCGAATATAAGAACCAGCTCGGTAAGGACTTCCCGTCCGACCCGAAAGAGCAGTTGTTCGAGGCTATCAAAGCCGTTTTCCGCTCCTGGGACAACCCGCGCGCCAACATCTACCGTATGGACCATGATATTCCCTATTCCTGGGGTACCGCGGTTAACGTACAGATGATGGCTTTCGGTAACATGGGTGACGATTGCGGTACCGGTGTTGCCTTTACCCGTAACCCCGCCACCGGCGAAAAAGGTCTTATGGGCGAATTCCTCACCAACGCTCAGGGTGAAGACGTTGTTGCCGGCGTTCGTACTCCGATGCCGATCAGCGAGATGAAGGACAAGTTCCCCGCGGCGTTTGACGAGTTCCAGAATGTTTGCAAAACTCTTGAAAATCATTACCGCGATATGCAGGATATGGAATTCACCATTGAGCACGGTAAGCTCTTTATGCTTCAGACCCGTAACGGTAAGCGTACCGCCGCCGCCGCTATCAAGATTGCCTGCGACCTTATTGATGAAGGCATGATAAGCGAAGAAGAAGCGGTAATGCAGATAGACGCAAAGAGTCTTGATATGCTTCTCCACCCGACCTTTGATCCGAAGGCGCTCAAAGAAGCCGACAAGAACAATGTAGTCGGCAAAGGTATTGCCGCCTCTCCCGGCGCCGCCGCAGGTAAAATAGTATTCACTGCGGAAGACGCCGCCGAAAAAGGCAAGGCCGGCGAAAAAGTAATACTCGTTCGCCTTGAAACCTCGCCTGAGGATATCGAAGGTATGAAGTATGCTCAGGGCATACTCACCGTTCGCGGCGGTCAGACCTCTCACGCGGCGGTTGTCGCCCGCGGTATGGGTACTTGCTGTGTATCCGGCTGCGGCGATATAAAGATGGATGAAGAGAATAAACAGTTCACCCTTGCCGGCAAGGTATTCAAAGAGGGCGACGGTCTTTCTCTCGACGGTTCGACCGGTAACATCTATGATTGCGTTATTCCGACCGTTCCGGCAGACCCGAACAGCGGTTACTTCGGCAGAATAATGCAACTTGCCGATAAGTTCAGAAAGCTTAAGGTTCGCACCAATGCCGACACCCCGGCTGACGCTAAACGCGCCGCCGAGCTCGGCGCTCAGGGCATCGGTCTTTGCAGGACTGAGCATATGTTCTTCGATCCCGACAGAATCGGCGCTTTCCGCGAGATGATCTGCTCTGAAACGGTTGAAGAGCGCGAAGCCGCTCTTGCCAAAATAGAGCCCATGCAGCAGGCGGACTTTGAAGGTCTCTTCGAGGCGCTCGGCGGTTACCCTGTAACCATCCGTTTCCTCGATCCCCCGCTCCACGAGTTTGTTCCCACCGAGGAAGCCGATATTGAAGCTCTCGCCAAAACTCAGGGCAAGACCGTTGCTTACATCAAGCAGGTTATAAACGACCTCCACGAGTTCAACCCGATGATGGGTCACCGCGGCTGCCGTCTTGCTGTTACCTATCCGGAAATTGCCAAGATGCAGACCAAGGCGGTTATTAAGGCGGCTATCGCCGTTAAGGCGCGCCATAACGACTGGAGCATCGTTCCCGAGATCATGATACCGCTTGCTTGCGAAGTTAAAGAGCTTAAGTTCGTTAAGGATGTAGTTGTTAAGACTGCTGATGAGGTTATCACGGCGGCAGGCAGCGACCTTAAATATGAAGTCGGCACGATGATCGAGATTCCGCGTGCGGCGCTCACAGCGGCCGATATCGCGAAAGAGGCTGAGTTCTTCTGCTTCGGCACCAACGACCTTACTCAGATGACATTTGGCTTCAGCCGTGACGACGCGGGCAAATTCCTGCCGGCATACTACGCCAACAAGATTTTCGAGTCTGATCCGTTCGCTCGCCTTGATACAACCGGCGTAGGTCAGCTTATGGAACTTGCCGTTAAGAACGGTAAGGCGGTAAGAAGCACGCTTCACTGCGGCATCTGCGGCGAGCACGGCGGCGATCCTTCGTCCATCGAGTTCTGCCACAATATCGGCCTTGATTACGTATCCTGCTCACCCTTCCGCGTTCCGATAGCAAGACTTTCCGCAGCTCAGGCAGCGATAAAGGATAAGAAATAATTTGTTATCATCATTACGATAACAGTCGCCCCGGGTTCATTTGAACCCGGGGCGGTTTTATGCAATATATCTGCAGTCTTTGACAGTTAAAACGGTACCATAAACGCGCCCCTGAAAGAGCAACTCTTTCAGGGGCGCGTATCATACATTAAAGAATAATCAATAATTCTCTTTTACTATCTCGAAATAAGCCTGCGGGTGGGCGCAAACGGGGCATATTTCCGGTGCGGCGGTGCCAACTACAATATGACCGCAGTTACGGCACTCCCATACCTTGACCTCGCTCTTTTTGAACACTTCCTGCGCCTCTACGTTTTTAAGAAGCGCGCGATAACGTTCCTCATGGTGCTTTTCTATGAGACCAACCGCGCGGAATTTCTCGGCAAGCTCGGTAAAGCCCTCTTCCTCGGCGGTTTTTGCGAAGCCCTCGTACATATCGGTCCACTCGTAGTTTTCGCCATCCGCCGCGGCGGCGAGATTCTGTGCGGTATCGCCGATACCTTCAAGCTCCTTAAACCACATTTTTGCGTGCTCTTTTTCGTTATCCGCGGTTGAAAGGAAAATAGCCGCTATCTGCTCAAAGCCCTCTTTTTTTGCCTTTGAAGCAAAATATGTGTACTTGTTTCGCGCCTGTGATTCCCCGGCAAACGCCGCCTGCAGATTCTTTTCGGTTTTTGTGCCTGAATATTTACTCATAAAATCGACCTCCCATGTCTTTTCCTTTAAGGAAAATATAACACAGGAGGTCTGCTTTTTCAAGAATAAGTTTTCGCTACTGCTTAATATAGATAGTATCCGAACCGAAACTGTCTTTTACATTGAGGCGGTCACCGTCAATTTCAAATTCGGTTACGAAAGGCTCGGTATTACCCTCATAAAGTATCGAAAGCTTGTTCCCGTCAACCGTGTAGGTAAAATCTTCTCCGAAATACGTACCGGTACCGTCGGCTTTGAAAACGTAGGTGTAGTTAAGCGAACTGCCATTATACTTCCAGGTACCGACAATCGGATTAACGTCGGCGACTTCCTTTTCGCTCGACGCGGCATTATCGGCGCCTGATTTTGAATCGGCTTTTTCGGAATCACCGCAGGCGGTAAGGGCAAAACAGCAAAGAAGAAGTACCAACAGTAAAGAAACAATCTTTTTCATAATAAAGTCTCCTTATATTGAAGTGCAAAGCGCCTCTTGCGCCGCATTTACGGCACAAGAGGTTATCGCATTTATCAGTCGTCAACAGACTTATCGGTTGCGCGCCCGAAAAGCGCTTTAACTTCATCAGACGGTTGCTTATCAATAAGCGATACTATAACGCAAGCTATCATACCTACGATAAAGCCGGGCAGAAGCTCATAAACGCCTGTTGCCTCTTTTATCCAGATAAGCCAGCATACGTCAGTCAGGGCACCTGCCGTGATACCGGCAACCGCGCCCTTATACGTCATACGCTTCCAGAAGAGCGAGAGTATAACGACCGGACCGAACGACGCGCCGAAGCCGCCCCATGCGTTTTCAACCAAATTCATAATCGCCTGAGCACCGCTTCCCTTTGCGCTTGCAATGAAGTAAGCTATGACCGCGACTATAATTATCGTTACGCGACCTACCCAAACCGTCTCATTGTCAGACGCCTTCTTGCGAATTATGGGCTTGTAAATATCGCTTGTAAATGAAGAAGAAGCAACAAGCAGCTGACTGTCCGCCGTACTCATTGAAGCAGCGATTATAGCCGCTAAAAGCAGACCCGTAATAAAGCCGGGGAAAAGCTTTCTCGCCAATTCAATAAACACGAGCTTCTGATTGCCGTTACGCAAAAGCTCGCCGCCGATATACGCTCTGCCTAAAACGGCTATTAAGATAGCCGCGGAAAGAGCGATAATTACCCAAATTATAGCGACTGTCGCGCTCTTTTTTACCATAGAAGACTTCTTTATCGACATAAATCTTACGAGAATATGCGGCATACCGAAATAGCCGAGTCCCCACGCGAGACCCGAAACAATATCCTGCCACTTCGCGCCGAACAGGTTCGTACTGAAAGCACATTCAACGTAATCCTTTTTGCTTTCGTCATAATAGCTGTAAACGTCTTGAAGCTTTGAAAAGTCAAGATTTTTTGCATAGTACAGAACCAGCGGTACCGCGATAAGTGCCGCAAGCATTAAAAGACCCTGGAAGAAGTCGGTCCAGCAAACCGCCTTGAAGCCGCCGAGAAAAGTATAAAGTATAATAATGGCAGCAAAGATTAGAAGCGCTGTCTGCCCGCCGATATCAGGGAAAACGCTCGTGAAAACATCTCTACCGGCAACGAAGCTTGAAGCAACGTAAACCGTAAAGCATACAAGGAATATAACAGCGCTTATAACCTGCAAGGTTTTTCCGCCGGTAACAAAACGGTTGGAAAGGTATTGCGGCAAGGTTATCGAATCGTTGGCAGCCGCCGAAAAACGGCGCAGACGCCTTGCAACGAATATCCAGTTTGCCGCGGTGCCGAGAGCAAGACCTATGCCTATCCACGCCTGACCGAGACCGAACGCCAGCACGCTTCCCGGCAGACCCATAAGCAGCCACGCGCTCATATCAGAGGCCTGAGCACTTAGCGCCGTCACCCACGGACCCATACTCCTGCCGCCGAGGAAATACTCACCTTCGCTGTTGTTTTTGATGTTCTTAACGTAGAAGAATACGCCGATTGCCAAAACCAGGATAAAATACAGGACAAATGCAAATACCAACATTGTTCTTCACCTCATGTTTTATTTGAAATCAGATTATACGTACGCGAATAATGCCTTCAACCGCTTTGATTTTTTCCGTAACCTCGTTTTCGTCGATACCGCTTACATCGAGCATGGTATAGGCGAAATCGCCTCTTGACTTATTGAGCATATTTTCAATATTAACGTTGTTAGCCGCGACGATTCCCGTGATTGAAGTCAGCATATTCGGAATATTTTTGTGGATGACGCATATACGCTTTTCACTGCTGCGGGGCATTACTATTTCAGGCAGATTAACAGAGTTTGTTATATTACCGTTTTCGATATAATCGATAAGCTCCTTAGCCGCCATAGCCGCGCAGTTGTCTTCTGACTCGGGTGTGGAAGCGCCGAGGTGCGGTATCGCTATAACGCCGTCAACGTCGAGAACATCATCGGTCGGAAAATCGGTAACGTAAGCCGCGACTTTGCCGCTTTCAAGCGCGGCTTTAATATCGGCGGAATTGACGAGACCCGCGCGGGCAAAGTTAAGAATACGCACGCCGTTCTTCATAAGGTTTATTGTATCCTTGTTTATCATATTCTTTGTGGAATCAACAAGCGGCACGTGAACCGTAATATAATCGCACTGCTTGAAAATCTCGTTGATATCGTAAATATGAACCGCGTTATGAGTAAGATTCCAGGCGGAATTCACCGAAAGATACGGGTCATATCCGTAAACGGTCATGCCGAGATGATTTGCGGCGTTTGCTACAAGTACGCCGATAGCGCCGAGACCTATAACACCGAGCGTTTTGCCCTTGAGCTCGGGACCTGTAAAAGCGCCCTTGCCTTTTTCAACAAGCTTGCCTACTTCGTCTCCCTGACCCTTCAATGTTTTAGCCCATTCGATAGCGGGAATAACCCTGCGGGATGAAATGAGCATACCTGCGATAACAAGCTCTTTTACCGCGTTCGCGTTTGCACCCGGAGTATTGAATACAACAATGCCGTTCTCACTGCAACGGTCGACCGGAATATTGTTTGTCCCGGCGCCGGCGCGCGCTATGGCTTTAAGAGACTCCGGGAACTGGGTGTCATGAAGAGCCGCGGAACGGACAATGGCGCCGTCCGCGTTTTCAACTTCATCACCTACCGTGTATTTATCGTCAAACGCGGTAAGACCGACTTTAGAAATTTTATTGTAAGTTTTAATCTTATACATTACGCATTTTCCTCTTCAAATTTTTTCATAAACTCAACAAGTTTCTTTACGCCTTCAACCGGCATTGCGTTATAAATTGAAGCGCGCATACCTCCCACGCTTCTGTGACCTTTAAGATTGACAAATCCCGCCGCTTTCGCCTCGGCGACGAATTTGGCGTCAAGTGCCTCATCACCGGTGATGAACGGAACATTCATAAGTGAACGGTCCTCGGGAACAACCGTGCCCTTAAAGAGCTTACTGCCGTCAAGAAAATCGTAAAGTATCTTTGCTTTTTCTTCATTGATTTTCTTCATCTCGGTAAGTCCGCCGAGCTTCTTTATCCATTTGAAGACAAGTCCCGCCACATAGATGCAGTAGCAAGGCGGCGTATTGAACATCGAGCCGTTTTCGGCGTGCGTCTGGTAGTTGAGCATAGTCGGTGTGATATCCATCGCGTTACCGATAAGGTCCTTGCGGATAATAACGATAGTAACGCCGGCGGGAGCAACGTTTTTCTGCGCGCCAGCATAAAGGATACCGAACTTGGAAACATCGATAGGTTCGGAAAGAATACAGCTCGAAATATCGGCAACAAGTGGAATATCGCCAACGTCCGGCAATTCGTGGAATTTGGTGCCGTAAATCGTGTTGTTCATACAAATATGAACGTAATCGGCTTCCTTGTCAAAATCAGCTGCCGTAGTCTTCGGAATGTAGGAGTAGGTCTTATCGGCGCTTGAAGCAACAACGCGCGCTTCGCCGTAACGTGCCGCCTCTTTATACGCCTTGTTTGCCCACTGGCCGGTGACGATGAAATCCGCCTTATTGTTTTTACTCATAAGGTTAAGCGGCACCATTGCAAACTGGGTCGAAGCACCTCCCTGCAAGAACAGAACCTCATAGTTTTCCGGAATATTCATAATATCCCTTAAATCGGCTTCCGCCTCTTTGATAATAGCGTCGTACTCCTTTGAGCGGTGCGACATCTCCATTACCGACTGACCGGTCGTGCCGTATTCAAGCAACTCATCTGCCGCGGTCTTCAAAACTTCCTCAGGAAGCATTGAAGGACCGGCACTGAAATTATAAACTCTTGACATAAAAATTACCTCCAAAATTAATGTAACACGGCTATTATATATACATTGTACTCATCTGTCAATAGATTTGTTAATAATTTGTCAATGTTTTTTGAAAAAACACGCGGAATTTTAAGAAGTTTGTTAAAATATTATCAATAATCATCAAAAAGCGCTTTCCTCATAAAAACAGCTCTCTCCTTTCGGAGAGAGCCTTTATAATTATGGGGCCATCCGGTACTTATAGATAGCAACCTGCTACCGCCGAAAAAGCAGGATCCTGCAAACGCCCCTGCTTTATACTATGATAAAAGCGTTTTTTCGGTTACAGGGCGGTATATTACTTTACCTCGGAATTTCTGATAAACAGAACACCGAGCGTGTTTGCACCGCAGTGTGACGAAACAGTGCAGCCGGCGCGGGTGACGTAAACCTCATCAAAAATGCCCTTTGACTTAACAATCTGCGCGATGCTGTCGACAACATCCTTCGCACAGCCCGCGTGAGTAATGAAAACACGGGTCTTAACGAGGTCTTCCCTATTCGCCAGCCTGTCTTCAGTATATTGCTTCAAAACCTCGGCAAATTTGCCGCGATACTTCTTGCCAACACCCATTTTGCCGTTTTTAACTTCAATACAGGGCTTAAGTTTAAGAAGATTTGCGCCCATCACGGAAAGAGCCGAACATCTGCCGCCCTTATAAAGGTATTCAAGACTGTCAATAACAAACGAGGCGTCAACGTAAGCCGCAAGCCTTGTACATTCATCAGCTATTTCCTTTGCGGATTTTCCTGCTTTAATCATATCGCACGCGGCGAGCATCAAAAGACCGCCGCCCGTAGAAAGATTCTTTGTGTCAACAATATATACGTTATCAAATTCAGACGCCGCGATAACCGAGTTGTTGTAGGTTGAGGACATTTCGGAGCTGATAGTAAAATGGATGACCGAAAAGCCCTCATCGACAAACGGCTTGAAAAAGTCAGTGCACTCCCCCACGTTCGTGGCGCAGGTCTTCGGCAGTTCACCGTATTTTCTCTGGTGCTCGTAAATATCATCCGGCACGATATCTATAGTATCGCGGTATGTTTTATCACCGAGAGTAATTCTCATAGGCAATGTTTTTATGCCGTATCTCTCAATAAGTTCCGGACTCAGATCGGTGGTACTGTCACTTGTGATTACGATTTTTTCAGCCATATTGCTCTCTCCTAAATAACACTGATTATACGAAAGGCAAGCCGTCAGACTTGCCTTTCGCGTGGTGCCGGAAGCGGGACTTGAACCCGCACCCTGTCGCCAGGACTGGATTTTGAGTCCAGCACGTCTGCCAATTCCATCATTCCGGCAAGGTTTTAATAGGCGACGACGCCGAAAATGCGGCTTGCCGAACGCCTTAACGATTATACAACAAGTAGTATATAAAATCAAGAGTTATTTCTGTAACGCGATAAAAAGGGCGGCAAAACTGCCGCCCGAAGCAAAGCGTTAAAGCATAAACTTTCGCGTAAGGAAATCGTCATAGTCGCCCTGAACAAGCGGCTTAGAGTAATAATAACCCTGAATAACGTTACAACCGAGCTTTTTAAGAAGCATCATCTGGTCTATTGTTTCCACACCTTCCTGCGTGACCTTCATGTTAAGCTCACGACCGAGCCGTATAACACTTGAAAGCACTTTAAGATCGCGATCTTCCGAAAAGCCCTTAACAATAAAGAAACGGTCAAGCTTTATTTCGTCCATCGGCAGTTCTTTAAGAATATTGTAGGAAGAAAATCCGGAGCCGAAGTCGTCTATGGAGCAACGGAAACCGTTCTTATGAAGCGTCGAAACTGTTTCACGGAGGCGCTCATAATCTTCAAAAGCGAAGCTTTCGGTAAACTCTATGGTAAGATAATTATCCGCAACATTGTATTTTTCCTTAATAGCTATGTAGTAAGGAACGAAGTCCGGCTCTGACGCCGTAATACGCGAAACGTTTACCGATATCGGATAGAGCTGCCTGTGTTCCGCAACAGTATTTGCAATATATTTGCAAACCTGCTCGTAAACATATTTATCAAGTTTTACAATAAATCTGTTCTGCTCAAAAAGCGGTAAAAATATATTCGGCTGCATATATTCGTCGGTATCGGGGTTATACCAACGCACAAGCGCCTCGCAGCCGTCAGGTCTGTCGCCTTCTATATTGTATTTCGGCTGATAGAAGACCTTGAACAGGTTGTCATCAAGGGCTTTCTGCATGTTGACTTCAATGTACTCATTCATGGCGTTGCGTGAATGCAACCGCTCGTTATATACGCGGAACGAATCAAAGTCAAAGGGATAGCTTGTTGCGTTCGCGGCGGAAATTGCACGCTCAACCATTCTTTCGACCGTAGTCTCACGGTCGCCGGAAGTCTTATAAATACCGCCGTACGCCGAAAGGGTGATACGCTCTCCGGAGGCCGTCACCTTGGAAATGCCGAGATAGGTGGTGAGCGCTTTGAGTCGCTCGCCGAGCGCTGTGTCATCACGGTAATGAAGCAGTAATAAGAATCGACCGTTACCGGCATAACCGTAGGTTTCGTGGACCTGTAAGAATCGGCTGTAAAACTCCTTCATACGGCGCAGTTCTTCAATCATTTTTTCGTTGCCCATCTGGTCGGTCATATAGTCGAAATGGCGGATGTCAACAACTATAACCGCAAATTGCGAGCCGAAGTTCTGCCTCAAAATTTCGGCGCCGACCCGTTCAAACTTAACCCTCGTCGGGCAACCGATATCCTCGTTGTATTCTCTGATGTGGCGCATACGCATTTCGCTTGCACGGAAGCTTATAATGAAGTATATCGCGGCAAATATGAGCATAACGAAGAATATTGCGAGCTCTGCCAAAACAGTGCTTACGGTGGAGTACGCCGCACTGTAAACGTCGTTTGATTTGTAAACCGCAACGACCGAAAACGGCGAAGTGCCGTGTTCACTTATACCGAGAACCGAAACAACGTTATCGTCACCGGCGATTTTAACCGAAAATGAGCCGGAACTTCCGTCCGATACCAGGGTGCGCATATTGTCAATCGTCTTTTTGTCGTTAATTCTCGCCTTTAATATCTCATAGATATTGTTGTGCTGCTGGACCTCGAAAGCGCCGTTCTTATTTTTATAGACTATTGAAACAATTTCGCCCTCTGCCGAGCAGATAGTCGTAAGCTGTGAATACTTTTCGCTGTCCTCCGAGGGGGTAACCAATTCGAAAAACGGACCTGTCGGATAGTATAAAACAATGCAGTCCGCATACGGGCAATTCTTAATCGGCACGCAGTAAGCGACCGCACTGATACTCTGATTATAGTCCTCAACAACGCCGGCGCAAAAAGTCTCACCGGTCCTGGCTCCGACCAGAACCGATTTTGACTCCTTGGTCATATCGAATTCCCTGTCGCCGAGAGAATACTCAACTCCGTCCCTGAAATAGCGTATAAACATTATTTCCTTAAACTGCGCCTGCTTGTTTACACGACCGATACTGTGGGTGAGCTCATCAATAGACTGTATCGGTGTTTCCATAAGGTTTTCCGCAAACGTCTCAGATCTCGTCCGGTATGAGTTCATGGCTTTTGTAAAGTCATCCGAAGTCTGTTTCGAGTAAACAAGACCTAAAATTTCAGCGCCGCTGTGCAAGGTTTTAGAGTAACCTGTAAGCATAGCGGCACTACTGCCCACGAGAACTATGCTTACAAGGCACATTACGATTATTACAATACTGTTTATACGACTCGTAACCCTCTTTTGCATAGTAAATCTCCTGTAAAATTATTTTTTCAAATCTTCAAGGTCTTTCATAAACCCGTGCATCTTGTTTCGCTCCGCCTCAATAAGCTCGGTAAAACGGTTAAAGTACTCGACATCCTCGTCACCGGGCGTTTGATTAGAAAGTATGGCGGTTACAAGCGCCGCCTGAGAACGGGCGCGCTTTTTCTCAAGCATTTCGATATACTTTTTAGACTTCTTAATTTTCTTTTTGATTATTGATTCTTCAAACATATCATCACCTATTTCTTTTAATCGTTTTTACCGTCGACGTCCGTATCCCGGTTTTGTGCTTTAAGCCGTTCAACCTCCGCCTTGACAAGCTCGTCAAATTTTTCCTGTTTTCGCTTTTCATTCTTTTTACCGGTAACCGTGTTTACCAGTGCGGCAATATCTTCAAAATACAGGAAAATCATAACCGCGAGAACTATCAGAATTGTAACCGTAATACCTACCGGAGTGGTAAAAAACCGCCCGAAGAACGATAAAACCGGTAAATTTCTTTGATGTATGCCAACGACGCTGCTGCGATTTATGGGGGCGTCTTTTTCGTAGTTGTTATCGCCCTTGGTAACAATCTCATTCGCGCCTATTAGCCTGTTCGGGTCCGGTTCGACTACCCTGTGAGTGTTAAGCTCACCGCCCAGATTTTCCGACTTAAAGGTTATTATATCGCCGACCTTTACGTCGTTGCCGTCAATCTTTTTAACGAGTATATAACTCCTTGCCGGAATAGTCGGTTCCATGCTGCCGGTTTTAACCCACATAAGCGTTCTGTCAAACATCCAGAAAGTCCTGCCGCTTATTCTGAAAAACAGTATAACCGAAACAAAAAGTATCAAAGCTGCCACAATTACGTAAGTAACGGCGGTAAGTATTTTATGAATCTTGGGTGGTATTTTCATCATTTTCACCCTCGGGTTTTGTTTTAACGTTAATATGCTTAATATTACGCGTTTTCGTGCGCTCGCTCACTTTTACCTTTACAGGTGCGATTTCCGGCGCATCTTCACTTTCGGCTTTGACTTTTACGCCAATACGCTTTACATTTTCCGGGCGCTTGCTTTCGCTTATTTTAACCTTAAGCGGCGCGGCTGCTGCCGGGACTTCACCGTCGGCGGAGCCGGACGCGGCGGCTTGCGGCTCGCGGTCGTAGGTCTCCGGCTGCTCGGGCTCCTCTTCGGGCACCGTGACTTCGGGTACCGGGTCGGGTTCCGGAACATACGGATGCTCGACTTCCTCTTCGCCTATCATATCCGCGGCGTCAAGCGCGATTTCAAGCGCTTTGAGCATTAAACGGTCGTCAGGCGTAAGCGTATTGTAACGCTTCATCGCCGGTGAATCAGGCAAATGCTCCTCGATAATATCATACGAATCCTCCGAGGTTTTAGTCAACTCACCGATAATTTTCGGCGATATAACTTTATCGGAAAGCGAAGAAGCAAGGGTTTTATCCGCGTCAAACTCATTTTTGATATTGTATCTGAAAATCAGATATTGAAGCGCCAGCGTTGAGTAGAGTTCCTTTATGTACTCTTCATCAACGTCCTCAAGGTCCTCCTGAATTATCATACTGTAACCGGCGCTCTCATAGCTTTCAATAAACTGCCAGAGGGCGAGACACTGGCGCAAATCCTTGTTCTTAAGTATCGCGTTGGTGCGCATAACCGGCGGGCGAATGTAACTCTGCCCCATTTCGCGGACAAAATCGGAATCGGCATACGCCGAAACGATGCTGTTAAGCTTCTCTACTCTGCGCCATAAATCGGTAGTCCGGCTGTAATTGCGCTCCGCCTTGTCATCATCGTAAGTGCCCGATTCCTGGGCGATTTCAAGACGGAAATTCATGCTTACCCTGACGTCATCGTGGTTGAATGTATCCTTAAACTCGATACTTGTGGTTTTTTCATCCTGCCCCGCCTTTTTCGCTATCTCGTATCTGCGGTTAACGAAGGCGTAAAGGCGGTTTATAAGGGTGTTTATAAACTTATTTTCATAAGTCTGCATCGTTTCCTCGCGGAAAACGTTAAGAATCTTTGAGGGAATAATCTTATCGCCCTCGATTTTTGAAATAAGATTTGTATGCTGGGACAGGTGCTTTATAGAATTAACCGAAATGTTGCGGGACAATTCTATCGGCAGCACTTCCTCACGCTCCTCAATAAATCTTGAGGGGTTGCGAATTATCATATCGAGCGAAGGCAGCGTATCCTCAATAATATTGACCCATGCCTCGTCGATAGCACGCAGTAAATACCGCTTTTTCAGTTCTATCGTAGCATTTCCGTCACGCATCATGGCGAGTATCGCCGGGAATACGTCATATTCTTCAACTATACTGTCTACGAAGAAGGTCGTATCGTTATAAACACGGCGAAAGGTACTTTCGCCGTTATTGTTTTTTTGTTCTTCCGCCACTTGTACGCCTCCTCTGCCGGAAATAAAGCCATAATTTGCGCCGATGCGCCACGGCAACGGTAATTGCGAGTTAAATACGGTAAAAGCCTAATTTAACCGTGCACGGGCGGATAACACCGCCCGATGCCGTAAGCACGCAACGCAAATCAAAATATCAATACATTGATTTCTGCAGTCTTTGCAGGTACTCGGTGCACTCTTTCATCGTGCCCTTGCCGAAAAGACTGTCCATAAACAGGATAAGTCCTCTTATCTCATCGCGTATAAGCGAAAGGTTAAGACCTTCAAACTTTCTGAAAACCTTTGTCGCAAGGATATAATCTATACCTTCGAGCTCCGTACCTCCGCAGGCGACAAATACCGGTACGAACACCTGAAGCTGTTTCATAATACGGTTACCGAAAGCAATACGGAATTTTTCAATAACGTAAAGGTCAAGCTTACTGATATTTTCGAGCGTTTTAGGATCTACCGGATGCTCGTTAATCGCCTTGGCATAGAGTTCTTCAATGTAGGAGTAGCTTATAAACTTCGGCTTGGTATCGGGCGCCGTGAACGGAACGCCCTTACTGTCAAGATTTATTACGAGCGCACGGTCATAAACCTTATCGGAAACCGCAAAAGTCGAATCGTCGTTATTCGCGGTACCGATGTACCACACGTTCTGCGGTATCTGCAATTTACCGTCAGGCAAATGCGCGGGGTCGCCCGGCCAGGATGACGGAACAAGCTCGATTTTCCATTCCTCCGGATTCGGCATTTCAAGTATTGAAAGCATTTCCGCGAAATAGTATTCAACACGGGCTATATTCATCTCATCGAGGATGATTACGTTGATATCGTCGTTGTACGAAGCCTCGTAAATACGCTTTAAGACTTCTGTTTCGTTAAACTTCTTGGTAAATTCGTTGAAGTAACCGAAAAGTTCGGTACGGTCACGCCAGGAAGGCTGCACCGACGCTATTGTCGCGTCGTTCTGGAAGTATTTGCCGAGCATATACGGCAACGAGGTTTTACCTGTACCCGAAATACCCTGAAGCAGTATCAGCTTTGTGGAAGCAAGACCGGCTATCATAAGGCGTATCGTTTTAAGCTCATAATAAAGGTTGGAGCGCGAGCAGGCGAAATTGCGGATATCGTCGCAAATCTGTTCAAGCGACATCGTGCGGTCATAGTCGGGCGCAACGTAATAGGTATACTTATCGTCAACCGCGGAAAGACGGAAGAAGCGCTTATCATCGGGTGATCCGACACTGAGGGTCTGTTCGCCGTTCTCCGTAGAACCTTGCTCACCCGCAGTGACCGCGGCGGCTTCAACCTCGGGTCTGTTCGCCTCAAACATATCGCGAAGCTGATCGTAGGTAACGCCGGTAGGATCGATCTTCATATTGATAATGCGTTCCTTTTCCGCGTTAAGACGTACAACGTCACGGTGCAGGTCGGCGATTTCCTCAAGTAAGTCTTCGTTACCTACAAGCGTTCTGCGGAAACGAATATACTTTCTCGCCGCAATAACTATGAGGAAAACAAGACCTACCATTATGCCGTAGATAAGTATTATTACCAATACGCACATCACCCAGCCGAGCACGTCAAAATTGCTCTTATAATTTGCCAGCTGATTGAATATCGATTTGAAATTGAACAGGAATGAAATCGCGCCGAAAAGTCCCGAAACGCCCTTCCAGATCGCTTGAAGGAAATCGGTCATGAAATCAAAAAACCACGTTAAAAAAGCATCCATAACAGATATAAACTCCTAAATGAATTGTAAAAAATGTTGTCGGTTTGTTATAATCCGGACCGCGTGCGGCATTACTTAAACACCGTGCCTACTAAAAACACACCCTTTCGCACAAGGCGAAAAGCCAGCGCGGTTACGGATGTGTTTTTATGACTTAAAACATTATTCTTCGGAAGTCTCTGCCGTTGCGGGTTCATCGGTCGCCTGTGCGGCTTCCGTCGACGCCTCAGCAGCATCCTCAGCGGGAACTTCGGTATCTTCAACCGGTGTATCGGCTTTTGCCGCAGGGTCGCCCTCCGGTTCTTCGGCGGGTTGCTCAACGGGCTCGGCTTTCTCAGGTTGTGCAGGTTCCTCCTGCGCAGCTTCTGATTCTTCCTCAACTGCCGGCGCTTCCTCCGATGCTTCTTCTGCGGGTGCTTCCTCCGCCGGCGTCTCGGTTTGGTCGGTCGGCGGCTGTGCCTTTGTCGCCTCCGCCGCGGCGCTCTGCGCCTTGAGGTACTCCGCAACCGCCTGTTGCTTAATGCGTTCCTCATCTTCGGCGGTCATTTCCGCTTTGCCTTCGTTCTTTATCTCGGTGAAACGCTTAACGAATCTTATAAGTTCATAGAGGAAGAACAGAACCATCGGCAAAACTATCGCGATCAAAAAGCCCTTCTGAGTCTGTAAGAAACTAAGCACGTTGCCGACAAAGGGTATACGGATACCAGTGTACTTATATTTGACGTTCGAGGGTTTAATGTTTTTATCAAAATCCATCTTGATACCGTTGTTGCCGTCACCCATAGTATCGTAAGAAACGGCAAAGCCCTTGTCACCGTCAACCCTATCAACAATTCTATGTGAGTTAAGCTCGAACGGAGGCGAGTTATCGTTTGCCAAATCGGCCTCGTATGTAACAATATCGCCTTCATAATCGGCACTTTTCGGTTTGAGGTTAAACTTTTCCTCATCGGTAAGCTTCTTGCCGATAATCAGATCGCCCTTCTTAAAGGTCGGCTCCATTGAATCACTTTCAACCTTCAAAAGCACCCTGCCGCCTAATTCAGGTACGTTATCTTTATTCGACGTCGCGGCAAAGGTAAGGACTGTCACGATAATAGCAAATATAACAAACAGCCAGATTACCACGTTGACGATTACCGAAAAGACCTTTTTTGCGGATGAACTTCCTTTAGCCATATTTAATCCTCACATTCCGTTATGCTAAACAGCACAAAATACATATAGTCATACCTATATATAGTAAATATAATACATAATTACCGGAATGTCAAGAAAAATAACGTTCTAAGACATAAAAAAACAGATTTACATAAAACAGAGTATACATAACCAAATGCGCTCCAATAAAAACGACCGGTCGCGTCCACCGGTCGTAACAGTAATATTTAGCGCCAAATATTAGTGCAGAGTTCCGGGCGGGCAAAAAGCCCGCGCCGGAAAATTAAATTAAATTAGTCGATCTGGAACTCAAATGTTGCAGTTACAGCGTCATCAATGTTCTGAGCATTGTCTGTGAAAGACTCAGCGTCTGTACCGTCGAAATAGAAGTAAACAGTAAGCTTCTGAGGTGTTGTGTTAACGGTAGCGATCAAGCTTGTTGTGTCGCCGGTCATAGTATCCGTACCGCAATCATAAAGAACATACTTACCAGTTTCAGAAACGATAAGAACTCTTGCAGCGTCAGCAATATCGTTGCTGCCGGCATCGGTAAATGTAACGTCACTGAGATGTAAGTTTGTACCTGTCTGATCGGGAGCGGCAACCTTGAACCAAAGCTCGCTTACCTGTGCGTAATTAGCAAGGGTGCCGTTATCAAAGCCGGTTCCGCCTACGAGATCGGGAACGTTAGCATCCTGAACTTGTGCAGGATTAGAACTGGTTGTGGTGCCCCAAAGAACGCTTGCAGCATTGGTGAACTTGGTAGGTGTGGTTGTAACCGGATCAGGATCATTGTTCTTGTTTGCCAGAGTAGCATAGTGAGCAATATTGCTCGCAACGTTCAGCGGAGTTACAAGCTTAAGAGCTGTAGCAGCAGCCGGGGTAACGACCATAGCGTCAGCGTCGGTATCAAATGTACCGGTTTCTGTCTCGCTAATCAGAAGATACGGATTAGCAGAAGTCGCGGTGATGGACATACTCTCTGCGGTAACAGTCTTGTTCATCGAAAACCATGCGTAGGTCGATGTACCAAGAAGAATGGCAGAAACAAGCAGCATGCAAAGAGCAGGTATGAGTTTCTTCATTTTCATTTTCGTTTTTCTCCTTTTGAAAAAAGTTTATATCTTGACTTGCCGACCGCCATCGGCAAAAATCAATACTGAATTTTTCGGGCTACGCCCTGTCTTCATAATCGCCGGCAGTTAAAACGTCTATTGTCATATCAATTTTGAATTTGCCGCCGAGGATCTTATCAACACAGTCCGGATCGGGACCTTCAAGCCAAATGACGACCGTAAACTTAGTTTTGTCGCCCGGCTTGAAATTCGCTATCTGAGCGTTTGTAATTACACTTCCGGACTTAAAAGGCACCGTGCCCGGCTCGGGACCGTCGACGCCGTCGGTACGCGGATAGGCATAGGTTGTAGGTTTGCCGTCTACGTAAAGCGTAACGCGCACTGCCTTTTCGATCTCATATGTCATATTGGCAATGTATAACTCATATTCGTAATTTAACACTTTTTTGCCCATATTGCCGCAATAAAAGGTATATGCAACGTAATTTTCACCGTTATGCTCTCCGTCAATATTATCAAGACCGTCGGGAAGATCCCGCTCACCGTCGATATTCGTGACAGATTCGGAAATCTCCGCATTAAGGCGAGAGGTTTTAGAATCGAAATCGCCTGTGCTGGAAAGTGTAAGCGCATAATCATTATGGTCAAACTTGTTTACGCTCACCGTAAAAGCGCCGTATCTCATATAAAGAACCGAAATTACGTATCCGGTTATAAGAAGCAGTATCGCTATGCCGATCGCTATCGGTATAAGCCGCATCCATTTGCGGTAATTCTTAACCTCATCGGCTGTTCGGCGGATACTGACGCCAACTCTGTTTTCCTTGGCCATCAGAACTCCTCCTCTTCGCGTTGGGCTATCGCTTCATCAAGCGGCATCCTCAGTCTGCCGTGTTCAACACTGCCCTTGTATCCGGAGGACGGTATGTAACCGAAGCAGTCGGCGCGTGAGAGCGCGGTTATCTGCTCATCATTATAAACACCGTCACCTATCACGTTGCACTGCAGCCCCCGAAGAAAAGCTATAAACGCCGATACGGTAGTTCCCTTATCGCGGCTGTCCGAAAGCGTTGTGACAAAATCGGAAAGCAACAGATAATCAACCGGAAGATTTATAAGCGGTGTCACCGGGGAATCTTTCGCGCCGCAGCCGGTCATCATTGTTTTGACCTTAAGAAGCTTCATACTCAGTATCGCCATTCTCGCCTTTTCCTCATCCTCGAAAAGAAGCGTTCTCGGGAATTCAAGGCATAACTTATCGGGAAACTGAAATCCGTATTCATCGATAATTGATTTAATCGCACCGTAAAAATCGGTTTCAAGAACCAAACGCGCCGGAACGCGGACAGATACAAACTCAATATTCCTGCCGGCTATTATGAACTTCTCTATCGCTTTCATCGCCGCTTTGATGTTGTACTTTGCCAAGCGGACGCCTGTTTCGGTTTCATCGGCGGCGTAAGCGTATTTTTCCGGAGAAATAATACCTTCGACCACACTATTTATATATGTAAAAGAACGATAAGCCACAGGAAGCTTGCGATAGCATGAATTTATTTGTGAATAGCGAATCTCTATGGGAGCAATACCGGAATCAATCGTCATCTTAACGAAGCGGGCGTCGCTTTCGCCGGGAGCGGAGTCACCGGACACAACCGGGGCGGATTCGTTTACCTGATCTTCGGTATTCTCAAAACTTTCGTTTGTAACGTTCGCTGTCTCTTCGGCGGAGGGAACTTTATTTTCTGTTTCAGACATCGTTCTCGCCTCCCCTGACAATAAAAAAAGCAACGATCAAGCGATTCGTTGCAACTGGCTGCCCTCACCGGGCCCTATAGTTTTGCGCCGCCGTCTTTCGACGGGTTTGCCAAACATATCAAACTTTTTACACTGGTAATATAACACATATTTTTCATTTTGTCAACACTTTTTTCAAAAATTCTTCCAATTATTATTCGTTCCGCCGACACTACCAAACTTTAATGCTTGACTTTTATGAATACTTTAATTAAGATAAATACAGTTACATTTAAGGTGGGATAATATGGCAGGCATCACCGATGCAAACATCGCAAAAAAGGATCAGAATTCCGGGTTTCGGCTTGAAATATTTAACTTTTTTATAATAATTCTGACAGTTATAATTGTGCTTTCCCTTTCAGCGGTAATATTCAAAGCGCACGAAACTTACATTGAGTTTATTGACGCTACAAATGAGTATATCGCCTGCCGTGAAGCGGCTGAGGATGTTCATCAGGCGTCGGACGACCTCACTAATTTTGCCCGCAGTTTTGCGGAACACGGCAACATCGCCGATTTGCAGAATTATTTTAAGGAAGCGAATCAGGATAAAAACCGCGATAAGGCGCTTGAAACTATAAAACGTTACGATTCTGCCAACGGCAACGACTCGCGCCTTGAAATGGCTGTGGCGCGCTCTGTAAAGCTTATGGATATTGAGTTTTACGCAATGCGCCTGGTTTTAGAGGCGGACGGCGTGCCGGATAGCGAATACCCCGTAGAAATCAAGCACACAATACTCAAAGATGAAGATAAGGCGCTTTCACGGGAAGAAAAATACAAAAAAGCGCGCAGTATATTAAATGACGATGAATACAATGCCTATAAGCTTGATATTTATCACAACATTTCGGTTTATACCGATTACATACTTTCCGGTACGCAAGACCGCGAGCAGCAAAACTCCAGAATATTCGCGCGCTATCAAAACATACAGTTGATACTTATAATTGTTCTTTTGAGTATACTCACTATAAACGTTACTTTCACTTCAATTTTCATCATACGTCCGCTCCGGAAGAATTCCAAGCTTATAGTTAATCAAATGTCCCTGCCGGAGAAAGGCGCCACGGAAATGCGCACCTTTGCGCGTATGTACAATGAAGTTCTCGGAAAGATAAAGATTCATCAGGAAAAGCTCTCTTATGAGGCGTCCCATGATTCCCTGACCGGTATACATAACCGCGGCGTATTTGACGCGTTATACAATGACGTTGATTCAACCGAGAATCTTGCTTTTCTCATAGTAGATATTGACGCTTTCAAAGAAATCAACGATTCGTTCGGTCACCTTATCGGCGACAATGTGCTTAAAAAAGTCGCAAACCTGCTGCACACCTCTTTCAGGGCGGACGATACGATCTGCCGAATAGGCGGCGATGAGTTCGCCGTTATACTCAACGGCTTAAACACAGAAAATAAAGAACAGCTTGAAAACAAACTTGCCTTTATAATGCGCAAGATTTCGGAGACGTCAGACGACCTCCCGCCCTTCACTCTCAGCATCGGCGCGGCTTTCGGCTCGGCAAAATATTCGTTCAAGACGCTCTATAAAAACGCCGACGCGGCGCTCTACGATATCAAATCAACTACCAAAAACGGCATTAAGTTCTACGAGGATAAGTAATATTTCCACACCGTAATTCCCGCTCCTTTATCACGGGGCGGGAATTACAAAGACGAATGAATTTTTCACTTGACATTAAGTGAACATATTGATATAATAACACTGTTGCATATTTGATCCATTAGCTCAGTTGGCAGAGCACTTGACTTTTAATCAAGGTGTCCGGGGTTCAAATCCCCGATGGGTCACCATGAAAGAGTCCTCTTTTGTCTAAAAAAGAGGACTCTTTCAATGATATCCGTTCCTTATCGGAACGGATGATATACCTTCGGTATGATATCACACTTCGTGCGATGATATACGCCTGCGGCGTATGAAGGAACGGATATTATATCATATTGCGATGAAGGAGCAATATATCATGCCGTGCGCAAGCGCGGTATATCATGCGGCGAAGCCGTATATCATTGACTTTTTCCATATTATCAGGTATAATTTTATCAGTTAAACAGTAAGAGGTATGTATTATGTCCGATAATAAACTGCTCGAACTTTCTTTTGAATTCGCCGTCGCTGTCGTAAACCTTGCGGACAGCATTAAAACGCCGAAAAGTTCATATATAACAGATCAATTCGCCCGCGCGGGAACATCCGTCGGCGCTAATATTCACGAAGCACAATATGCACACAGTAAAGCGGATTTTATTTCTAAACTCGAAATTGCCCTTAAAGAATCAAACGAAACAAGCTATTGGCTGAAGTTGATGTTTGAAACCGGAAGAATCGATGAAGTACAGTACAAAAACACTGAGAGATTATGCGGCAATATTCGCAGACTTCTGATCGCCTCGTGTTCTACTGCGAAAGGAATCACAAAAAATGATCAATAACGTTTCGTCGCACTACGACGCATTGATTGACGAAAACAACGATCCTGTTTTTGATCCCG
>JAEEGL013852567.1_pt1 | contig 205256 bp, 203 predicted proteins | sample 9134231 | NCBI WGS metagenome assembly JAEEGL01 (sample SAMN16246548, study PRJNA631951) | gut metagenome | biome: gut microbiome; feature: rumen; material: fiber-attached | host: Bos | place: Iran: Karaj | collected 2018-10 | reverse complement strand
ATTACAATTTCTTGCAACACATTTGGTTAAAATTTTCTTCTTTAAAAGAATTATTTTCAAAGGATAATTGATTAATAATTTTAATTTCTTAAAATTAACTCATCACATATTTATTGTTTACTTTTCAATGTACTTTTTATATGTGCTTTTTTGGTTAGCACGTTTTTTATTATACTACCCACAAATAATTTTGTCAACGTTTTTTTAAAATTTTTTTAAATGTTTTTTTATTTTATTTTTTGGCATTTTCTATTATTTAAAAAAACGTCTTTTTATAAAAAATAAAAGCACAGTTACCATATTTAGTTAACTGTGCCGTAGTTTATCATACTATGTTTATATTGTCAACACTTTTTTATAAAAATATTATTCTTTATATAATATAATTCTAAATCCCCAATAAGTATCAACTAAATCTTCTCTTTCACCAATTCTACTACTTGCAATTTTTTCTATTGCAGCACTTCCTCCACGGACAACTCTATATTTAATAGAATTATTTTCTTCAGTTTCTTGTTGTTCATTTATTTTATTTTCTTCATTTCCTTCTATTTCTTCATCAAGGCTAATATCATATATTTCTGTAGTCCACTCTCTTAAATTTCCTGCCATATCACAAACGCAATTTATTTGATCACTTTTTGTTGAACCTGTTTCTAAAATTGTTCTTGAATAATTGCCATAGCTTAAATTTGAAGAATAATTTGTTACACTACTATTTAACCAATTCAATGTTGTATCCCAAGCATAACTATTTATTAATGCAGTTTTGACTCCAATATAATCATATGCTATTCCTGTATTTACAGATGCATTATATGCATCTTCATAAGTAATATTAGACCATGGAATTGTTTTTTCGACACTTTTTGCTATTTCTAAACCCTTTACATTATCTTTACTAGCTTCATATCTTGCAATATAAAAACCATAATATTTAGCAACGCTATTATATAATCCATTTGCAGTATAATCATCTTCACTGTATTGTTCGTTTGTTTCAGTAGTCCTTGATAATTTTCCTGTTTCAACTGGTACCCATACATATTGATTTCCAACACCATCTTCTATAACATAACCAGTATCAACTTCTGTACCTTCAATATGATGAAATCCTTTAGGCACATAAGGATTATTTGCTGAAATTTTTAATATATTACTTATTACAATGTTTTTAGTTGTTGTTTCTCCATTTGCACCTGTTACTGTAAACTTATAATCTCCATTATCTTGAACTATATATGTTTTACCTGTTTTATATGCTGTAGTAGTTCCATCTGGTAAAGTTATTGATGCTATTTGGCTATCATCATTCATGCTAGCATCTATATATATAGTAACATCATCTTCTGTATCATCGGTAGGATAATATGAAAGTTCAACATTTGGAGCAATCACTACTTTATTTGATTTTATTATTTCTTTAGGATTAGTTGTTCCTCCTTTAGCTAAATATATAATCAACATAACAATTGCAATAACGACAACAACAATACATGATATTAAAATTATCGGTTTCTTTTGCATAGTATTAATCTCCTTTTTTAATCTCATATTAATATTAAAACATATAAATATATTTTTTTCAAATAATTTAAAAAATATTTTAAAAAAGGTAGTAATTTTAATTACTACCTTTCTATATTATTCAGCTACATTATATACACTAACTTGTTTTTTATCTTTACCTTTTCTTTCAAATTTAACTTTTCCATCTGTTAAAGCAAATAGTGTATCGTCACTTCCGATTCCAACGTTTGTTCCTGGATATACTTTAGTTCCTCTTTGTCTAATTAATATATTTCCAGCTTTAACTGTTTGTCCATCAGATTTTTTAACACCAAGTCTTTTTGACTCACTGTCTCTTCCGTTTTTAACGCTACCTTGACCTTTTTTATGTGCCATTTGGAAATCTCACTCCCTTCGCTTTTATAATCTTTATTTATCTCTTATTTTGTTTCTTTTTCTGTAGATGTTGCTTTTGTTGAAGAAGTTTTAATTGAAGTAATTTCTACTTTTGTGTATTCTTGTCTATGTCCTCTAGTTTTTCTCTCGTTTTTCTTTGCTTTATATTTGAAAACAAGAATCTTTTTTCCTTTTCCATGAGAAACAACTTTACCTTCAACTTTAACACCTTTTACATAAGGATTTCCTACTTGTACTTTTCCATCATCAGATACTAATATTACTTTATCAAAAGTAACTTTTTTTCCTTCTTCAGTATCTAATTTTTCAAAAAATACTACGTCTTTTTCTTCTACTTTGTATTGTCTTCCACATGCTTCAATAATTGCGTACATTTAAAATGCACCTCCCTTTTCGTATACTCGCTAACTCTTACTATTTGGTAGCTATTTCCTAGCATTTATAACCATAGCTAAGCAGTTTACAGTAAGATATTTTAACATGAAAAAAGTGGTTTGTCAACCACTTTTTATCATAGCTTTATATTTTTTTAATTATTATCGCCAAATTCTTTTTCTTTGCCGGTTTCAAACAATTCTTGTTTTACTTTTTCATCACTTACTTTTCTTGATGTTCCGCCTACAGGTTTTTTCTTTTTTGGATTATTTTGTTTTTTAGTTGCTTCTTCTTGTTGTTTCATAGCTTCATTTGCAGCCATTAATTCTCTTTCTTTTCTTTTTCTTTCTTCTTCTTTTTTCTCTTTTTCTTTTTTATCTTCTAATGCTTCTTCTAAATTATCAAAATCTTTTCCATCATCTTTTGCAGCTCTAATAACATCTTTTTCTTGTGTTTTTGTTATTAAATCTGCTAATTTATCTGCATTCATTCTTGATGTTATTAATAGTGTTCCATCAGATTTTGAAATAAGACCTGCATTAATAGCTTTTTGTAGTTCTGTTTTAAAATCGCTTGGCTCATTAGCTGAACCATCATTTCCAAGAATTAAATCTTTAACATCTTTTCCTAATTTTCCCAAATTTATCACCTCTATTATCTTTTATGTCATATAGTCTTTTAATCTTTTTGATCTTGATGGATGCCTCAATTTTCTTAATGCTTTTGCCTCTATTTGTCTTATTCTTTCACGAGTTACTTGAAATTCTCTTCCAACCTCTTCTAATGTTCTTGCTTTTCCATCTTCAAGTCCAAATCTTAATTTTAATACTTTTGCTTCCCTTGGAGTCAATGTTCCCATTACCTCTTCTAGCTGTTCTTTTAAAAGAGTATATGCTGCACTATCGTGTGGAGCTGGACTCTCATCATCTGGAATAAAATCTCCTAAATGGCTATCGTCCTCTTCTCCAATAGGAGTTTCTAAAGAAACTGGATCTTGAGCGATTTTTTGAATTTCCATAACTTTTTCTACAGGTATCTCCATTTCTTCAGCAATTTCTTCTGGCGTTGGTTCTCTACCTAATATTTGTAACAAATGTCTTGAAGTTCTAATTAATTTATTAATAGTTTCTACCATATGAACTGGAATTCTTATAGTTCTAGCTTGATCGGCAATAGCTCTAGTAATAGCTTGTCTAATCCACCAAGTAGCATAAGTACTAAACTTATATCCTTTTTGGTAATCAAATTTTTCAACAGCTTTTATTAATCCCATATTTCCTTCTTGAATTAAATCTAAGAATAACATTCCTCTTCCAACATATTTTTTTGCTATACTAACAACCAATCTTAAGTTGGACTCAGCTAACTTCTGTTTTGCTTCTTCATCTTCTTCTAAAACTTTTTTGGCTAGTTCTAATTCTTCATCAAATGATAACAAAGGAATTTTTCCAATCTCTCTTAGATACATTCTAACAGGATCATCAACATTTACTCCATCTAAATTAGTTGATTCTATATCTTCTAATTTGATTTCTTCAACTTCTTCTAAATCTTCTATATCTGGTTCTAATAATTCATCATCATCTTTTAAGACATTAACACCTAATTCTTCGAATGCTTCAAACACTTTATCTATTTCTTCTGGTCCAACCTCTCCTAATTCGCTAGCTAATTCTCCATAAGTAATTTTTCCTTTTGTTTTCGCATTTTTCAATATTTCCATTACTTTAGATTTTTCAGGGTTGTCTTCTTTTTTAGAATCTGTTTTTTCTGTTTTAACTTCTTCTATAACTTCATCCATTTTTTCTGTTTTAGCTTCATCTACAACTTCATTTACTTCTTCTGTTTTTTTCTTTTTTCTTATTGTTTTTGGTTTTTCTTCGTTTTCAGTGTCTTTAACTTCATTATTTTCTTTTCTAGATTCAGTTTTCTTAGCTGATTCTTTCTTAGCTTCAACTTTTATAGATTCTTCTTTTCTAGATTCTTCTTTTCTAGATTCAGTTTTTTTAGATTCTTTCTTTTTTGGTTCATTCTTTTCTACTACAATATTATTATCTTTAGAACTTTTTTTTGTTCTTTTTGTTTTTGTATCAGCTAAAACATCTAATTCTAATTCTAATTGTTTTGAATCTTCTTTATTTTTCTTTTCTTTTTTACTGTCTTTTGGTTCAACTTCTTTAGAAGCTTTTTTTGATTCCTTGGATTTTGTCATATTTTTTGCTTTTTTCATTTCTTTTTCTTCTGCTTCTACTTTTTCTTTTTTCATTTTAATAAAATTTCCCCCCTACTTTATTTTAGCTAACTCAATAATTATTTCATTTAATTCATTTTCTAAATTAGCTATTTCATCTTTAGTTAGGCTTGAATCATTAATCATTTTTAGTATTTCATTTTTTCTAGAATTTAATTTATTCTTTTCATAATTATTAATAATGTCTTCAATAAACTTTTCGACAGAATTAATTTCATATTCTGAAAAAATAATTTCACTAAAAGTTGATTGAAACTCTGCATCTTCAATATTAGATAATGTATCATAAATATTATTACCATTATTTATTATTTCTAATATTTTATTGTAAATATTTTTATATTTTTCGACTTTAAAATCATCTATATCTACTTTTGAGATTATTTTTTCTCCTACTTCTTCATAATTTTTTATCAAAAAATATAAAATCATTTTTTCACGTTCTATTTCAACTTTGTCAACTTCAACTACTTCTTCAACTATTTTTTTACTTCCTAATAATTGTTTAGATAACGTTTTACTGCTATCTTCTTTATTATTGTATAGAAGTTTATTTACTTCTGCAAATATTGCTTCTTTAGATATACCATGTACTTGTGATATCTTATTAATATAGATTTCTCTTTCGATTTTACTATCTACACAAGCAACCAGTCTTGAAACCTCTTTTAAAAACTTTATTTTATCATTTGCATTATCCATATTATATTGTTTTCTAAGCATTTTTGTTTTAAATTCAATCATTGATATGGCATTATCCATTAGAATTCCAAATCTTCCACTTCCATACTTAATAATGTATTCATCAGGATCCTTAATACCTTCAACGTCTATTTGAAGAACTCGTCCGTCTATTCCAACTTTTTCTAAAACACTATCTGCAGCAAGTATTGCATTTTGTCCTGGGCCATCTGAATCGTAGCTAAGAATTAATTTGTCTGCATATTTTCTAATTAATTTTCCTTGTCCATCTGTTAGTGCAGTACCTAATGAAGCTACTGCAGTATTGATTCCTCTTTGATGAAGGGAAATGACATCCATATATCCTTCGACAAGTATAAGAGTTTTGGAATCTGATTTTTTAGCAAAATTTAAAGCAAATAAATTCTCTCTTTTCTTAAAAATTAAACTATCATTTGAATTTAAATATTTAGGTGATTTTTTATCTGCATCATCTAATCTTCTTCCTCCAAATGCAATTACCTTGCCAGATACATTCATAACAGGAAACATTAATCTTTTTCTAAAAAAATCAAAAAACTCACCTGTTTTTGATTTTAAACACAAACCTGTGGATTCAATCGCATTATCAGAATATCCTTTATTATGCAGATATTTATATAATTCATTCCATTCGCCAGAATAACCTAATTTAAATTGTTTTAAAGTATCATTGTTTAATTTTCTCTTTTTTACATAATCTTGAGCAATTTTAGCTAATGGTTTATAAAGTCGTTCATGATAAAACAATGTTGTATCAGCATAAATTTCAAACATAGTGTTTTTTAGTTTTGTTTGTGGATTATCAGAATCTGCTTTTTCGGGTAATTTTATATTTGCCCTCTCTGCTAAAAACTCTATACTTTCTGCAAATGTTTTATTTTCAATTTTACTTATAAATGTAAAGACATCACCGACCTGCGTGACATCCAAAACAATGAAAATATCCTCGATCTGGTTTTACAGAAAATGATGGTGAATTCTCAGAATGAAAAGGACATAATCCGAAATAATATCTACCTTTTTTCTTTAACTGCACATATCCTGATATAACATCTACTATGTCATTAGCAGCTCTTACTTCTTCTTTTATATCATCATATACACTCATTAAATCAGACCTTTCACAATATATTATTCGACAGATATTACGTAAATCCCTTAAAAATTTGCAACACAATTTTTGCATTTTTGTAATGTTTTTGAAATAACGCTAAAGAAGCAGATGTTTTTTTCATCTGCTTCTTTTGTTAAAATAATATTCAATTATACTTGAGGAATAAATTTTTTTACAATATTTGAGTTTTCACTGCCAACCGCAACAGGTTCAGTTTCTAAAGCCCCAACATGAGCTTCGTATGATTCATTTATTTTTCCTTCAACTAATTCCTCAACTTCTTTTTTATCTTTATTTTGAGCTAATACTAATTCACTTACTAGAATTTGTTTAGCATTTAATAACATTTTCTTTTCTCCTGTAGATAAACCTTTATCCTTTTGTTTAAAACTTAGATTTCTAACAATATCAGCAACTTCATATATGTTTCCAGTTTTCATTTTTTCCATATTGTCTCTATATCTTTTGTTCCAATTCATAGACATCTCAGTACTTTCTTCTTCTAATACCTTAATTACTTTTAATGCTGATTCTTGGTCTATGATACCTCTAACTCCAATATCTTCAGCCTTACTAGTAGGAACCATAACTTTGACTTCACCTGGCATTTTGATTATGTAGTAAGATTGTTTTTCATCTAATATAGATTTTTCTTCGATTGCTTCTATAATTCCTGCGCCATGTAATGGATATACCACTTTATCTCCTATATTAAACATATTTTTCGTCACTCCTTCCAAGTAATTTTATAATCACTACGGGTTTATTATACTACAAAATTTGGAAAAAGTCAACGAAAAAAATGCTTTAAAATCATTTTATTTGTTATAAATATTGATTTTAAAGCATTTATTTTTTTATTATATTATTTTATGTTTACTGTATTATTTTTTATCTGTTGATCCAAATCCTCCCGTTCTTTCTCCGAGTGGCATTGTCATTATCAACAGTTAGATATTTCATAAATATTGCTTGTCCTACTACATCACCTTTTTTAATTTCTATGTCATGGTCAAAGAAATTATAATAAGCAAACATAAAATGCCCATCATTATCTGGGTTTTCATAATAATCTGAATCTATAATTCCAACAGAATTTGCTAAAACTAGTCCACGTTTACCAGGGTTAGAACTTCTATTGCATAGCATATAGAATTCATCTGGTTCACAGTATGCTTTTAAGCCTGTTTTTACTAAAGTTGGCTTCATACCTGATTTAAAAGGAGGAATTATAGTATCTTCTGCAGCTTCAATATCATAGCCTGCAGAATTTTTTGTTTTTCTTACTGGTAAATTTATTCCTTTATCTTCCCATCCTTTTGCTATTTCAAATCCTCTTTTTCTTTCCATATTTTGTACTTCCTTTCTTATTTACAAATACCGTTCTTATTATATATGCTATATAATAAAAGTTCAAGTAATTTCTATTTTTTTACCTAATAGAATTACCTTCTTTTGCATATGAAAAAGACATTCTTCCTTGAAGCTCTTTAATTACATTTTCGTCATCAAGTGTACTTCCATCAAGATTTATACTTCTTAAGGCAGAAAAATTTTTAAATTCCATAGCTGATTCAATTTCTGTTCCCTTAATTGATAATGATTTTATTCTATTTCTTTGTACAAAATCAGATAAATTTATAATTCCGCAACTTACCATCAACACATTTTCTGGAAAATTAATTTCACTATAATCTACTAATCTACATCTATCAAAAATTAATGTTTTTAATCTTTCTATACTCAATCTAATTGTTTCTTGTGATACACATGAATAAAATATTAATGTTTCTATTTTATCTAATTTAGTTATAACATCTAACACTTCATTAGTAATTTCAAATCCTTTTAGACTTAACGATTTTAGTCCTTTTAATTTTGGCAATTCACTTAAATCTGTATTCTTTTTATTTCCTTTCGGATCTATATTACTAATTAATATATCTTCAACTTTTTCTAATTCATCTTCTGGAATAGATCCACCATCAAATATTCCTAGTTTAAATCCAACTTTTTTATGCAATTCTTTATCTGCAAATTCCATACTAATCTCTACCTCCTATTTCACCTGTATCATTTTCTATATAGTTTTCTTGATTTCTAACGGATTGTTTATTTGTATACACTTCTTGTTCTTTAGATTTTACTTCTTTCATTGTTTTATCATCTAACTCCCATGATAATCTTTTACTACCTAATCTATTCTTTGAACTCGATGAAATATCTTGAATTTCAGAAGGAGCTGGAAGTCGTTTTTGTCTTGAAAACGTATCTTTTATTCTTTGAAAAACTCTTTTAAATAATGACTGCTTTTGATTTTCAAAATAATTTCCATTCTCATCTAATTGTTGCTCAAATTCTATTAGTCTATCATCGAAATCTAATGTTCTACTAAAATTTCTTCCTGGAAATACTTCTTGTTTTTTTTCTTCAATCAATGTTACAGAGCATTCTGGGCCATTTTTATCTGTTAAAGGTCGACCAATTTTTTTATAATCATCATCAGATCTTAATGCATATAAAGGAACACTTCTTTCATTTATACAGCTTTTATCCCATGTTGGATCACAATTATACCATACTCCATCAAGTTTAACTTTATTCCATGCATGATATTCTCTAGCAACACACTCTTTATCATTTATTTTTTTTAGAACCTGTGTGTTTTCATTTAAAGAATTTGCAAAGTTAATATAATCTACAGGCCCCTGAACATATCTACAGTCTATTCCTTTCATTATACAAGCATTTTTTAAAATATCAGCATAACCTGCGCAAACTGCCTTATCTAATAATAAGCCATTTAGTAAGTTTCTACAATTAGCTACATTTTTTTCAGAATATTCTTTTTGATCTTTATCATCTTTCTTAGGATAAGCTGCCACATGATCATATTCTATTGAATTAATTACTCTACCATATATTTGCTCAAATTTTTCTTTTTCTGAAGCATTTTCATCAATATCTTCTAATAATTCATTTAAGCTAACTAATATGCATTGATAATCTTGCATAGTATATTCACAGTTTTGATAATAATCATTATCATCAGATTTAATAGAAACTTTAAAATCAATACCATTTTGCTTTAATTTTTTTATGTCATTCATATCTAAGTCTGTAACGTTACTTATTTCAAAAACAACTTGTTTTCCTGAATTTCTTAATTTAGCATAATCAATTCCACTTTTTACCATACACCCAGGCAAAACATATCTATCTGTATTTCTAGCATTATCTTGTTCATATGCTGCAATATTATAAATGCTTGTAGATCCAAATGCTATACCTGAAACATCAATTTGAGGGTTTTCTGTTAAAAACTTTTTATATGTTTCCATCATTTCTAAGCTCATTTGAATTCTTGGTGATCTTCTAATTAAACTATTAATTGTTCTTAAATTATCCAACTCAACATTATCTAAATTTAATCCATTAAAATGACTTTTAGGATAATTAAAAAAATGATTAAAATCTAATTTTTCTTTATTGGATTTTAATACCAAACTAACTTTTTCTGCATTTAAAAATTTATTATCTAATGAATTGAAACTAGTTGAATCTAAATATAAAAAATACACATATCTTTGTGATTCATCAAATTCTTTAATGTTTTTTACTTTATATAATTGTAATAAAGCAACAGTTGAAGGCAAATCTAATCTACTAATATAAATTGGTTTATCTGATGAATCTATTTCTAAAGTACCTAATTGTTTTAAATTTCTAAATGCTGTAGTATCAAGGCTAATACCATTAATATTTTCTTGTCTGCCACTAATTGTTACATTTTTTATATTATTTGGTGGTAATGATTGTAAAAATTTTAAAATATCTTCTTGATTTACATTAAAAAAGCTAATACCGTCAATAGCTGGGAAACTAGAGATAATCGCATACACTTCTGAACTTCTAATGCAATCTTGTTTAATAACTAAAGAATTATTATGTTCTTTTATTACCTCATCAGTTAATTCGTTAGTTCCAAAGTATTTAATTAAGCCCTTGTTTTTTATTCTCATTTTTAACTCTTTCGTACTTTATTCTTATTCTATTTTATTATATTAATGCTTTTATATATTTTCAATATTTTTAACACAATTGTAATAGTAGTTTTAATAAACAAAAAAGAGTTTTATCGTTAGATAAAACTCTTTTAATATCTCAAAACTAGTCTTGAGTATATGGTATAATTGCAATATGTCTAGCTCTTTTTACTTGTAAAGTAATAAATCTTTGATGTTTAGCACAAGCTCCAGTAGCTCTTCTTGGTAATATTTTACCTTTTTCATTTATAAATTTCTTCAATTGTTCAGCATTTTTATAATCTAAAACAAAGTTTTTGTCATTACATAATGCACAAACTTTTTTCTTAGCTTTTCTGAATTTTGGGTTAAAATCATCATCTTGATTATTATTGTTTCTTCTTTTTGCTTGTTTCTTGTCAGCCATTTTAATACCTCCCATTTTAATTTTCTATTTTTTAAAATGGTAAATCATCATCAGAAGAATTTACTTGAAACTCTGTATTTTCAGATAAATTAGTTCCGAAAGTATTTTCAAAATTTGATGAATCTCCATTTTCTCTTTTTGAATCTGCGAAATATGCTTCTTCTGCAACAACTTCTGTTACATAATGTTTTGTTCCTTGATCATCATCCCAAGTTCTTGTTTGGATTCTTCCAACAATACTAACTTGTTGACCTTTTTTGAAATACTTACTACAAAATTCTCCAGTTTTATTCCAAGCAACAACATTTATAAAGTCTGCTTGTCTTTCTCCACCTTGAGAAGCAAATCTTCTGTTTACTGCTAAACTAAAGCTTGCAACTAGTGTGTTATTTGTTTGAGTATATCTAACTTCTGGATCTTTAGTAAGTCTTCCCATTAAAATAACTTTGTTCATCTTTTCCGCCTTTCTAGACGATTTTTTTCGGAACTATTCTTCGTCTTTTCTTATTGTTAAGAATTTAATAACATCATCTGTTATTCTGTAAACTCTTTCAAGTTCTTTAATTAATTCTGGGTTTGATTCAAAATTAATTACAACATAATATCCTTCTTTATTCTTTTTGATATCATAAGCTAATTTCTTTTTTCCCATTTCATTAACTTCTAAAACTTTTCCATCATTATTAATCAAATCTGAGAATTTTTGAATTAATGTTTTAATTCCTTCTTCAGCAACTTCTGGATTAATAATGAATATTGTCTCGTATTTATTCATTATTTTTCACCTCCTTTTGGATATAAAACCCATAACATTCGGGTTATGAGTAAGGATTAAGGAAATAATTTCCTAATTCACGGTTACTATTTTAGCACACATTTAATAAATTGGCAAGCTTTTTTATAATTAATTGCTTTCATTTCTTTTAATAATTGATTTTTATTCATTTTTATAGTATAATAGCATTGCCTTTAAAACTGGGAAGTAATTATTATTTAACAATGTCTGAAAGGAGAGCATCATGGAAACACTCAAAATCGAAATTTCAACCGGAGTTGCAGCTTTAATAACTAATGCTCAAAAAAAATTACCAGAAGGTTCCATAACCTTTGCTGGAGACATGGCTCAAATGGCAGCAGCTGCAAATGTAGCCGAAGAACTCGGAATTAAGTTCGGCATGGCTGCAGGTTTTGCTTATGTCACTAATCAGAGCGACTTTCAAAGAGTTGTCGATTATTTAATTGAGCACAAAATTAATGGATATCATCACTATCAGTGAAAAAGGCGAATCCTTGTAAATCTAATTTATAAGGATTCGCCTTTTTTATATTTAAATTTTAAACCATATTTTATTAAGAATTTCTTCTTTTGGCGTGTAAACACGAGATTTCAATACTATTTTTTGAATAATATTAAAAACACTATCTAAAACAAAAATATCTTTTATTTTAAAAGATATTCCTTTATTTTTTAAATAATCGCATGTAAATAATTTACATCCCATACATTTTATTGTACAATGGCCATCATTAGTAAGATACCTACATTTAACTAATTTTTCATTTAAAATAAGTCCAAGTTGTTTATGCTTTTCATAATGTCTACAACAGCCAATTTTAATATCATAATCTTTTTTATAACCACATTTATCATTGTGGAAATCACACAAATTTTTGCCATAAAATTGACTATCTAAATAATCACATCCTAAGTCATATGCCTTATTATATATTTGTTTTTTATCAACTAACATAATTGTATCTAACAAACTTATAAATTCTCTATGAATATGATTATTTTCATTATAATTACTTATTAAGAATTTAGTATTATTGTGTACAAGTCTTTTTCGCAATTTAATTATTTTTCTAATATATTTTTTTAGTTGCTTTTCATTATTATTTAAATCTATTAAGACTTTGTATTCTTGATTTTTAATAATATTTAAAATAGTTAGTTTTTCAATATTTATTGAATTATTTTTGTCATGTTCAGTAAAATTTAATACTATATTTGTGCTCATATTATATTTCCTTTAAAATCTTGTTAATTCTGCTTTTGATAATAATTTATTATTTCTATTAGTAGTTTATATTAAAAACATAATATTTTCAATATTTATTTCTTTAATTATTTATCTTTATCAATTGCACTGCAACAAAAAACTCGAAAGTATAAACTTTCGAGTTTTGAAAAATTATCTCTTTGAGAATTGTGGAGCTTTTCTTGCTTTCTTTAAACCATATTTCTTTCTTTCTTTCATTCTTGGATCTCTTGTTAAGAAACCGTTTTGTTTTAATGCTGGTCTAAATTCTGCATTTGCTTCATTTAAAGCTCTTGCTATTCCGTGACGAACAGCTCCTGCTTGACCTGTAAATCCTCCACCTACAACTTTGCAATCAACATCATATTTACCAACAGTGTTTGTAACAGTAAATGGTTGATTAACTATAACTTTTAATATTTCTGTTCCGAAATATTCATTTAAGTCTTTTCCATTAACAGTAATTTTTCCCTTACCGTCCATAAGTCTTACTCTAGCAATTGATTTTTTTCTTCTACCAGTTCCTAGATATACTATACTATTCTTTTTTGCCATGTTATTTTACCTCCCAAACTTCTGGTTTTTGAGCTGCATTTTCATGTTCTGATCCAGCATATACTCTAACTTTTTTGATCATTTGTCTTCCAAGTTTTGTATGAGGAAGCATTCCTTTAACTGCTAAATACATAGCTTCTTCTGGTTTCTTTTCCATCATAACTCTTGCTGGAGTTTCTTTCATTCCTCCAATATATCCTGAATGACGTCTATATATTTTTGAATCTAATTTTCTTCCTGTTAATATAGCATCTTTACAATTTATAACAATAACGAAATCACCCATATCTACATTTGGTGTAAATGTTGGTTTATGTTTTCCTCTTAATAATTTAGCAACTTCTGTAGCTGTTCTTCCTAAAGGACGTCCTGCTGCGTCAATTATATACCATTTTCTTTCAATTTCCCCTGCTTTAGGGCTATATGTTGTATTATTCATGGTAATTTAATACCCTCCATTCTAAAATTTAAGTTATACTATATAGTTAATATTTGAACTCAAAATTACCGGGAAAAGCCCAAATAGAACTATTATTCAATATAACGCTAATTATTTTAATACACTAAGACTCAAAAGTCAAGTTTTTTTATAAAAAAGATTAGTTTTTTTTATTTTTTACAAATAATGACATAATTCAAAAATAATTGCAAATATATAGTTGATTTTATTCATTTATTAGTGTATAATACGCACATAAGATTAAAATAATAATCGGGGGGGAAATAATATGGAAACTTTAAAAATACCTCAAAGTCATGCAGGAATAAGCAAAACTCTTAGACTACCTGCTGATATTGTTGAAGATATTGAAGCATTATCTGAAATTAAAAACACATCATTAAATCAAATAACAATTTTATTGGTAAAATTTGCTTTAGATAATCTTGATGACAATGACAAAAAAGCAGTAGAAAACTTTAAAAAGAAAAAGAAATAATTAATAAACAAAATAAAAAACGAACTATAAATTATAGCTCGTTTTTTATTTGTTAGATAATGTATTTGCTATATTATTGCACAACTCCATAAATAATTTATGATTTTCTTTAGGCATAGTTTTTAAAACATCTTTAAATGTATTATCTGCATTAGAACTATTTATTCCACGTACTAAATAATCCAAGTTTAAATCTAACTCATCAGCTATTTTTACAAGAACAGCTAAACTACATATACTAGTTCCTCTTTCAATTTCACTAATATATGATGGAGCTACATCAATCTTTTCTGCAAGTAAAGCTTGAGTTATTTTATTTTTTTCACGTCTATCTTTTATTCTTTTACCCATTTCTGAATATTTTATTTTACTCATATAAATACTCCTAAACCTATTTAATTTATAATAAAATTCTATCTCAAAAAATTTTAAATAAAAATAAACCAAAACTGTTGCATTATAACTTAAACTGTAGTAGAATATATTCGTACATTTTTGAAATGTACAAACGGGGATATGCTTTATTTTGAGCGTTATAAAGCATAATAAAAAGCAGTTATATACTTAGTATACAACTGCTTTTTATTTTTATTCTAATAATATTCTCTCATTAATATTAAATACTATTAATAATTTATTTTTATTTATTTCTTCTACATATTCTACTTCATTAAAATCTATTTCCATATCAACTATATTTATTCCTTTTATCTTTAGTTTGTTTTCATTAATAATAAAATCAAACCCTATTATTTCCTGTTTCATTTTTATTATTCCGTCCATATTAATAATAACTGTATTTGATTTTTTATAATCTAATTTCTTTTTTAAAAAACAAATATTTAACATTCTATACACCTCACTTATATCTTAAATACTTGTTTTTATCTCCCCCTTTCTATATTTTGTAACATTATACACATAAGTTTTTTAAATGTCAAACATTTGTTTTAAAGTTAATTATTTTTTATTATTATTTTTATATTGTAATTTATTTTCTTCTGTGTTAAAATAAAATTTATATAAAAACGTTAGGAGGCTACTTATGAAATTTGAAGAATGGAATAATTTTAATGGTGGTAATTGGGAAAATGAAATTGATGTAAGAGATTTTATTCAAAAAAATTATCATCCATATGAAGGTGATGAAAGCTTTTTAAAAGAAGCAACACCTAAAACTAAAAAACTTTGGAATAAAGTTTTAGAACTTTATAAAAAAGAAAAAGAAAATGGTGGAGTTTTAGCAATATCTTCTGATATAGTGTCTACTATATCTAGCCATGATGCTGGTTATATAGATAAAAAATTAGAAGAAATTGTTGGTCTTCAAACTGAAAAACCACTTAAAAGAGCAATTATGCCTGAAGGTGGTATCAGAATAGTAGAGAAGTCTTGTGAAGCTTATAATCAAAAAGTTTCAGACAAAATTGAAGATATATATCACAATTATAAAAGAACTCATAATGATGGTGTTTTTGCTGCATATACTCCAGAAATAAGAGCTGCTAGAAGCTCACATTTAATTACTGGTTTACCTGATGGATATGGTAGAGGAAGAATTATTGGTGACTATAGAAGAGTTGCTCTATATGGTGTAGATATATTAATTGAAGACAAGAAAAATCAATTTGCAGCAGCTACAAGCGAATCTATTACAGAAGATATTATTAAAGAAAGAGAAGAAATTCATGATCAAATAGCTGCATTAGAGGAACTTAAAGTTATGGCTTCAAAGTATGAACTTGATATTTCTAAACCAGCAAAAAATGCAAAAGAAGCTATTCAATGGCTATACTTTGGATATTTAGGAGCAATTAAACAACAAAACGGTGCTGCTATGAGCTTAGGAAGAACTTCTACTTTCTTAGACATATATATTGAAAGAGATTTAGAAAATGGTTCTTTAACAGAAGAACAAGCTCAAGAATTAATAGACCATTTTGTTATGAAATTAAGAATGGTAAGATTTTTAAGAACTCCTGAATATGATGAACTATTTAGTGGAGACCCAGTTTGGGTTACAGAAAGTATTGGTGGACAAGGTATTGATGGAAGGACTTTAGTTACAAAAAACTCTTACAGAGTATTACACACATTAACCACTTTAGGGCCTGCACCAGAGCCAAACTTAACAGTTCTTTGGTCTGTAAATCTTCCAAAATCTTTTAAAGATTTCTGTTCAAAAATGTCTATAAAAACTAGTGCAATTCAATATGAAAATGATGACTTAATGAGAGAATATTGGGGCGATGATTATGGAATTGCTTGCTGTGTATCAGCTATGAGGATTGGAAAACAAATGCAATTCTTTGGAGCAAGAGCAAACTTAGCCAAAACTTTAACATACGCAATTAATGGTGGTAGAGATGAAATTTCTGGAAAACAAGTAACTCCAAAATATGCACCAGTTACTTCAGAGTATTTAGACTATAATGAAGTTTGGGCAAAATTTGACCAAATGATGGACTATGTTGCAAAAACATATATTAATGCATTAAATATAATTCATTATATGCATGATAAATATGCTTATGAAAGTTTAGAAATGGCTTTACATGATAAAGATATTCTTCGTACTATGGCTTGTGGTATTGCTGGATTATCAGTTGTTGCAGACAGCTTTTCTGCAATGAAATATGCTAAAGTTAAAGTTATAAGAGATGAAACTGGATTAGCAACTAGTTATGAAATTGAAGGGGATTTTCCAAAATATGGAAATGATGATGATAGAGTTGATTCAATTGCAGTTGAAATTGTTAAAGCATTTATGAATAAATTAAAGAAGCTTCCAACATATAGACATGCAAAACCAACTATGTCAATTCTAACAATTACTTCAAATGTTGTTTATGGTAAATCAACAGGCTCTACTCCAGACGGTAGAAAAGCTGGAGCTCCATTTGGGCCTGGTGCAAATCCAATTCATGGTAGAGATACTCATGGTGCAGTAGCAGTTTTAAATACAATTGCAAAACTTCCATATAAATATGCAGAAGATGGAATATCTTATACTTTTGCAATTACACCTGGAACTCTTGGTCATTCAGAGCCAGAACAAATCAAAAATCTAACAGCACTTTTAGATGGATATTTTGTACAACATCCACATCATATAAATGTAAATGTTTTTGATAGAGCTTTGTTATTAGATGCAATGGATCATCCTGAAAAATATCCTCAGCTAACAATTAGAGTTTCTGGATATGCAGTAAACTTTACAAAATTAACTCGTGAACAGCAATTAGATGTAATAAATCGTACAATACATGAAAGAATTTAAAATTTAAAACAAAAAGGAATATAGAAATGGAAATACAAGGAAATATACATTCAATAGAAACTTTTGGAACAGTTGATGGTCCAGGAATAAGATTTGTTGTTTTTTTTCAAGGCTGTCCACTAAAATGTAAATATTGCCATAACAGAGATACTTGGTCAACTGAAAAAAACAACTTAATAACTATTTCTGAATTATTAAGAGAAATTAAACGTTCAAAACCATATATAGATTCATCAAATGGAGGGGTTACAGTTTCTGGAGGTGAGCCTTTACTTCAAGCGAAATTCGTTACAGAACTATTCAAAGAACTTCATAAACAAAAAATCCATACTTGTCTAGATACTGCTCGGAAGTTTACCAATTACTCCAGATATTTCAGAGTTATTAAATTATACAGATTTAGTAATGCTAGACATAAAACATATTGATAGCCAAAAATGTGTAAATCTAACAGGTGTTCCAAATACAAATACAATTAATTTTGCCAAGTATTTAAATGAACACAAAATACCAATGTGGATTCGCCAAGTTCTAGTTCCAGGATATACAGATGACCCAGAAGATTTATTAAAACTAAAGGAATTTATTAGCACATTAAGTAATGTAAAAAAAGTTGAAATTCTTCCATATCACAATTTTGGAAAATATAAATGGGACAATTTAGGACTAGAGTATCCACTAGAAGGAGTCCCTCCTGCATCTACAGATGATGTTGCTAAAGCAAAAATGATATTAGAAATATAAATAAAAATATACCACTAATTATTAATTAGTGGTTTTATTTTTTACATTCCAGTTTTAGGTAATTTTTTTAGCTTTGGTAAAATTATTTTTTCTTGTGGAATTTCTTCTTCAATCAATTCTACTTCTAATGGGTCTTTTGGTTCATTCGGTTCTTCTGGTAAATCAGGTTCTATAGGCTCTTCTGGTTTATCTGGCTTTACTGGCTCTTCTGGAGTTTCCTTAGGCTCTTCAGGAAATTCTGGTTTTTTTTCATTTTCTATATTTAATTCAGTTACTGTATCTTCATATACATTAAAATGATATTCTTGATCGTTCACAAAATATTTTTCATTCTTATACAGTTCTTTTAAAGCATATTGCCTATCAATTCTTAAATCAATTAATGCTTCTCCATTTTCATTTGTAGAAATAACATCCACAATTTCACCTGTTTGTCTATCAATTATTTCAAATTCTACCCCTTCTATAGGTTCTTTTGAATCTTTATCAGTTTTTATTATTTTCAATTTTCCTTTTTTTACTTCATTACCTACTTGAAGAAAAGTTTCTTTATTATACTCAACATTTAATTCAAATGGAGTTTCATCTAATATATAAGATTCTCCTGTTTTGATTTCTTTTAAAAAGTATTTTCCCTGATATAAATTACTAAAAACAATTTCTCCATTTTTATCTGTAGATAAAATAGTTTTTTCATCTGAATTTTCTTTAGATAATTCAAACTCAACACCTTCAAGAGGAATTTGTAACTCTTTATCAATTTTTTTTACTTTTATACTTCCAGTATTAGTATTAATATTTAAATTAACTTCCTTTTTCTCTTTTTCATAAGTATCATATGTTACTACATAATTTTGCCAACCACTTGGAGCTTCTCCATAAAACACTGGATATGTCTCCAAGTTTGAACTTACTTTAAAGCTTCCATTTATATCTTTATCAAATCCACTTATTGGAATTAATACTTTAAAGTTTTCCCCTTTTTTATAAGCGTTTTGTGGATTATTTTCCATATTAACAACTTGTGTTCCATCTGGAAAACCACTTAAATCTGTAATCTCAAATGAATTCATATTTACATTTGATTCAACTTTATATTCTTGTTCATAATAATTATCATTTTGAACAAGATCACCATTTTTTTCAATTAAAAATGTTCCTGCATTTCTTTTTATTGACTCATTTCTACCAATATTTACTAACTTTACTAATGCATCATACATTCTATGAGCTTCACTGTCATTTTCATTATATGAAAATTTTTCAATTTGAGAAGTTCCTAGCATGCAGTACACCGCCATTTTAGTTACAACAAATGCATCATAATCATTATTAACTCCCATTTCTTGAGCTGACTTATATGGATATCCATTTGTAACTACTCTCCAAATATCCTCCCTACCTATAATTTCATTAATATTTACAGAATACTCTTGAGTTTCTGCTCCAGGTAATTCACTATTTAAACAATATGCAGGGAAAAACTTTCCATTATTATAATATCCTACAATTGAACAAATAACATAGGTTGCCATATTTTTTGTATCATTATAATATTTTAAATGATAGTCAGCAGATCCGATTTTTACAATTTGGGCTGAATCTATTTCATATGCACTCGAATAACTTGGTATTATGCATTCTAATATTATAATTAAAACCATAATACATATTAAAATTTTATTTTTCATCAACATCCTCTTAAATATGATAAACATATTCTTTCTTGCTTTATATTTAGATTTTTAAGTTATCTATAAAACTATTTTTCTATTGCTTGAACACATAATCTGTATTCATCTCTATTTTCTACACATGTTATCAGTGTAATTCTATTATCCTTTGTATCTTCCAACATAGACCAATCTGTTTCATAAATAATTAAAATATCATTTACCTCATATTCATATTTTTGGTTATTTACAAAATAATAAATAATATCACCTTTTTCTAATTCTTTTAATCTTGAAAAATAATTTACTTTGTAACCTCGATTATGAGCCGCCAAACACACATTACCAAATTCTTTTGGTGAGTCTTCAAAATGTCCAATTGATCTATTTAATACATCGTCTTGTGTACTGTCTTCAATTTTGGCGTTAACATTAATTTTAGGAATTACCAATCCCCATTCTAATTCTTTAATATCAACTTCATTATTCTTAACAAGTAAAGATTCATTATTAATACTATTTTTTTCTTCTATAGGTAAATTTGTTTCATTGCTTTCTTCTATAGACTTTTGTTCAATAATCTCTATCATATTTATTGAACTATTTAAGTTATTACCTCTAAAAATAGTTTTAATTTTTCCTGTAAATAATGAAATAAGTAAAACAATAATACTTGCTATAATTACACTTAAAGAATTAATAAAAAATTTACTAAAACAAAACTATAAGCTCACCTCCTATAAAAAAATTTTAAATGATTGTTTTTGGCAAGAAAAATGCCATAAGAAAAAATTTTGAAAAAAGCATGATATTTGCAACCAAACATCATTGCAAATATCATACTACCATTTTTAATAAATGTCAAGTACATTTTTAAGCACTTGTCTTTAATTCTAATCTTAATTTATCTGCGATCATAGCAATAAACTCACTATTTGTCGGCTTTCCTTTATTACTATCTACAGTATAACCAAAAATATTTTCAATAGCCTCAATTTGTCCTCTATTCCATGCAACTTCTATAGCATGACGAATAGCTCTTTCTACTCTTGATGGTGTTGTCTTATGTTTTTTAGCTAAATCTGGATATAACTGCTTAGTAATTTGATTTAGTACATCTAAATCTTCTACAACCATAATAATACCATCCCTTAAATATTGATATCCTTTTATATGAGCAGGAACGCCTACTTCATGAATTATATTTGTAACTAATGCTTCTAAATTATCTTCTTTTGTTTTTATTGAATCCATATTAATGTATGTAGGTCTACTAATTTCTTTAGACATAAAATTTGACTTATTTCTTTTTAAGTTTTTTAAATCCCTAATTCTTTTAATTAGTAGATCTATTTCAAATGGTTTTACCATATAGTATTCTGCACCTAAATTTAATGCTTTTCTTGTAATATTATCTTGTCCAACCGCAGAAAGCATTATGCAAATTGGTGTAACTCCTTGCTCATTTAACTTTTCTAAAACTCCGATTCCATCTAAACGTGGCATAATAACATCTAACAAAACAACATCTGGCTTCTCAGCTACAATTTTCTCATACGCTTCTATTCCATCTTTAGCAGTTGCTAATACCTCCATATCTTCTTGTGATTCTAAATACTTTACAAATGTTGAAACAAATTCTAAGTTATCATCCGCAATAATAATTTTGATTTTTTCCTTTTCCATAATTTTTTCCTTTCTTTAATTATTAGAGAAAAACTGTAATTTCTTTCTCTTTTTTATTAAAATTTTATCTTTTGTGATACGTTTTGTATCTACTTTAAAAATTATAATTATTATTGCATTATTTTGCAAGTATTTTTGCGTGCATTTTTTCGACATTATTTTTGGGACAAAAACTCCGTCCCATTGTCCCTCTCTGTCCCTTTGTCCCATAAACGAAACAAAAAAAGAGAGATTTTGTCCCTCTTTTTTTGTTTTTCCTCAAAACTATGCAATTTTGAAGTAGAGTATGCTATTGGAATCTGATTTAAGCAGCAATCAACTTTTCATAAATTCTCAATTGGGGTTTAGACAATTGAGCTTTTCTTTCTTCATTATTCATGCAATAGCAGAATAACGCAAAATAAGCCTTGTCATGTGGTAAAGCTTTTTCCATTCCGAAAGTCTTAATTCGCCTAAGAGATTGCCACATTTCATTTTCCATATTCTTGCCGAAATTAGCTCTACTATTAAAGCAAGCAATGCCCTGATTCCGATCCTTAATTCCTGTTTTCTCAAAAACTTCTTCAGCAGTAGCCATTTTACATGAATAAGCGTTTAAGGCAACTTTAAGCTCTTTATTATTAAAAATCTGCCTTGCCACTTCCATATTAACATCATCAACAGAATTAGCAAATTGCATATCCATGACCCAGTTTTGAATTTGATTATCAACCGTTACAAATTCAAGACTAAGATTTTCAATTCCGTATTCGGAAAGAGTCTTTTTCTCTAATCCAAATTTGAAATTCTCATGTCTTTGAAGCCATCTATAAACTTCAATATACATTTCAAGTTCCATCTGTCCAGAAACATAGATAGGCTTTTTAGTGTTTCCAATCTGATAGTACCCCAACAAATAAACAAATCTTTTTAAATCTTTTTTTCTATCTGTTGAAGTCTGAATCTGTTCGAAAGCTTTTGGCTGATTCATTAAACTTCTATTTGTATAAATTCTAATGGCATCAACAAGCATTTCAGGACGAAATGCTGCCATACCGTTTTTACCAATAAAATAATACAGTGGAAGCTTAAAAAGCGTAGGAAATATTTTTCTTTTTAGAGCTCTAATAAAAGATACTTGAATATTGTACGGAACATTTTTACCATCAAGCTCTGCAAAGCTATATACTTCCGCTTGGACATCATCAGGAAGCTTAGAGACGAAAGCTTGCAATTGTTCGAGAGATATATCTGCATCAAACACTTTAGCTTCAAAAAATTTACTCATCTCAATCATTGAGTTAGGGACTATGCATTCGTTATCTCTATATCCAATAGATTGAAAATCAATTGAGCCAAAACAATCAAAGTCTGCCCAAAGGTACCATTGATCTCTAAAGAGGCAGAACCACATTCTTGATAGCCATTTGGTTCTTTCAATAGACTCCATCTCTTTAGAAGCATCTAATTTAGGAGCTATTTTGTCAATTGCATCATGAATAGTCAAAGAATATTCATAAGCATTGTCAAGCGTCCTAATGCTTCTTAAGTATTTTTCTAATTCAACTCTTTTTCTTTCAAGCTTTCTATCTCTTTGTTGCAATGCTTCAAAATTATCGGCGCTAAATAGTTTTCTAGCTTCAACTAATTTTCTCTCTTTTCTCCGAGAATTCAAGAAAGCTTCCATCCTCTGAACAGAGATTTTTCTTTCTTCCATTTTTTCTTCGTGTTCTAAGAAGAAATAAAAAACTGCCAGATTCTGATCTTCCTTGGGATTGCCAGTAGAGTCTACAACCATCTTCATTAATTCTTCAATGGTGATGACTCCTTTAGTTTTAAACCGTGCCATATTTGCTCCTTTCATTAAGCATATTTTTAGTTTCGGCATACTCTATAAAATATTTTGCCATAATAATATTATACTATTATTTACAAATTATGTCAACAAAAGGACATTTAGATTAATCTAAATGTCCTTTTAAACTAAATTTTCTATTAAAATCTTACTTTTATAAACCCACATTTCTTACAAAGTTCTTCTGTCAAAATTCTATTATTAAATCCTTCAATAATTCTTTTAGCCTTTGAACTATTTAAAATCTCTTCTATGCTATTTTCAAAAATATTTCCTAATTTTATATCTCCATTTTGATCTAAACAACAAGGAACTACATCGCCATTTACTAAAATACCAAGTTGTTTTTTTAGGCCATAGCACTTTCCATTTTCATTTATTATTTGATTTCCTAAACTTGGCCAAATAAATTCAACATCTTGGTTCAAATAAATATTATTATCTAATTTTAAAAATTTTTCTTTTTTACTTTTTTCTATAATATTTTCTACATTATATTCTTGTCCAAGAAGTTTTAATATTTCATAATTTACATCATTTTCCTTAATGTCTTTTATATTCCACAAACGATATGATATTATTAAATTTTTATTCTTTTTCTTTATTCTTTTTACAGTTTCAAAAACTCTTTTACAATTTTGAACTATATTCATTGAATTCTGTGAAAATGAATGCATAGATAAATTTAGCTGTCTCAAAGCTTTTGCATTTGCTATTTCATCTTCTTTTTCAATTAGTAAAGTGGTATTTGTAGTAATATTTACTAAAACACCACTTTTTTCGCACTCTTCTAATATTTCATATAAATTTGGATGTAATAATGGTTCACCTTTTATATGAAGCATTATTAGGTCTGTATAATCTTTAATTTTATCGATAACTACATTGAAATCTTTTAACTTCATAAACTCTTTTTTTCTATTCGACTCTTTGCAAAATTTACAGTTTAGATTGCAAACATTAGTTATCTCAACATAAATTTTATCAAATCTTTTCATTTTTCTATTTAATAACCTTTTTATTTATTTAATTCATAATAATATTCTTTTTGTAAGTTAAATCTCTTTCTGTAATAGTGAACTTATAATCATCAAAAGGATTTTTGTTTATATAAACATTTTTACATTTTATCTTTGAAATAAATTTATATATCATTTCAGTATCTTTTGACAATAGCACAAAGCAATCTGTTAATTCATACTTATTAACAAATTTTAACGTGTCTTCTAGTGATGTATCATCATAATAACTTATATTAATATTGTTTTCTCTTGCAAATTTATTTATTTCTAATAACAAATCTTTAAATTCTTTATTTTCAACAAAAACATCTACATTTCCATACCCACAATATATTGATGGAATAGATAGTTTCTTTTTAAAAGGTATGTATTCTCTTTTATCCCCTATATAAATAGCTAAATTGAAAAAGCTTTGATTTGTGGCAAGCACCTCATCTGTATTATCATATTCTACAAAAGCTATCTTTTTAGCATATTTATTTTTAGCAACAACCAAATTGAAAGTTTCTACAATCTTTGTATTTACTGCATAATATTTTTTTGAAAAAAATACTATATTATTATGAGTTCTCAAAGACATAAGTAATAATCTTAAGGTAACATATGGATTACCATCATAATCAACCATAATATTTCCTACTCCATCAATTATACTTGTTGGAGAGTATTTTAAATTAATTTTCTCTGTATTTATATATTCATCTATTATTTGAAGTAATACATCTTGATTTACAAATACAGGATGATGTTTTTTATCAATGTTTACAGCTTCTTCAAAGCTTGTTTGTTTCTCCATTTGCTTTTTAAAACTATTTAATATGTCTTTAACTAAATTAACTTGAAATCGATAATCATCTGTTCCGAGTTAACTTATCCAATCTTGATTGTAAAGTACTCATTTTTGTCCCCCAAATTATATTATTTTTATTTAGTCTGTTAGCAATATTTCTTCTGGTTTTTCTTTAGTTTGCGAATGTTTTGCCTCATAATCTTTTTGCATTTTCTCAACCATTTGTAAAACATCTTCTTTATATTGACCATCTTGACCTTTTATTTGTTCTGAAACTTTTTCTGACAACCTACATGATGCTTCTATCGCATTTCTTGCAAAAAATCTAGAATGATGTAAAACCACAACTCCATCAATTGTCTTCAAAAATGCTTTATCTCTCATTCTATCTACAATTTGTTCTTGTCCATTTTCTTCCTTTTTCATGCTTAAGAAATAATGTAATTGTTCACCTGTCATAATAAAAATAGCATTTCCAACTTCAGATTTTCTTAAAACTACTAAGTCTAATTCTTGACTTCCATATATTTCATAATTATTAAGTGTTGTTGTATTTCCATTTGCATTAATACTTTCAATTAATGCTGGTTTAATTTTATTTAAATCTTTTCCCAATATTTTTGAAAAAAGACTTATTTCATCTGAAAAATCAATTTCTTCTTTAACTCCACCATTTCTTTTCTTTTTTATTCCAGAAGATTCATTTTTTCTTGTAGTTACTACATGGAAAGTTCTTCCACTTTCTAAATCTCTATATAAGCTATTTGTATCTAATGCCTTTTTAGCTTCTACAAACTGTTCCTCTGTAACATATCCATTAGATTTTAATCTTAAAAGAGCAGAATAATCAATAATAGAATTCATAAACAATTCTTTAACTTTTTCAAATGGAGTATTTCTATCTATGAATACTGAAAAATCTATATTAGCTTCTACCTCTAATTCTGCAACTGTTTGAACATCATCTATATTAATAGTATTCCAAAAATATAATTGCATAATATCAGAAACACGTATTTTATGGTCAAAATAAGCTTCTTCTAATAAGTTTTTATTTCTAATACTTCTTAAAGCACTTACAGAAACTTTTTTCTGATTATATAATTCTAATATCTCCTCATCTGAATGATATCTTGAAAAACTAACATCATCAATTAAACCATTCTGATGAAATCTATCAATTTCTTCAATCGAACAATCTCCATTTAAATACTTATTTTCTATAAAATTGGCAGGAATATTTTCTTTCGCTTTTTGAGCATTACAAAGGCCTAAATTATAAAAATTAAATATATATTCTCTAACTTGATTTAATTTTTCATCTTCTGATAATTCTTTTCTTGCGATAAAGTTTTTAATTTCTTTTACTAATAAATCAGATTTTTTATCAAACAATTGTAAATTATTTTTAAAATTCATGAAATCAAGATATTTTTTAACAAATTCCGGTGTTAATTTTTTGTTCTCATACATTAAAATCAATCTTAATGGTGAATAATAGTCTTTTATTTCATCATTATCGTAAATTAAATCTTGATCATAATCAGTGTGAGATAAAGCTTCGTTAATAGATGCAACATCAATTACATCTTCTGAATTTACCAATCCTTCACTAATAAATATAGCTAGATGCATGCCATTTATTGTTTTACCATAATTATTGATAATATCTTTTGATGTAATTTCAAATCTTTTAGGTAATTTCTTTTCTCCTCTTAATAGTGGTAATAAATCTTCTAAAGAAAGCAAAAATAAATCTTCTTTTTTAGCCTTAGTTTTATCAAGCTCTTCTACTGTAATTTGACCGTTACAATATCTTTGAAGAATTTCAACTGGTTCAAGCATATTAACACATGCAACAATTTTTCTAAAATATTTATTGTCATGAGTATTTGAATCATTTTTTTCTCTTTCTTTTTCTATTATTCTATCTATAATTATTCTTATTTCGTTATCAGTTAATTCTCCTTTTTTCTTATAACTTTGAAGTTGATCTGCTGTACATCTATCATAATAGCCTAGTTGAGGCTTATCTATTGGTAATAATATATTCATTTCGGTGAAAAATTTAATATAGTCTTCTCTTATTTCTTCTGGAAGTCCTTGTATTGCTCTTATTACAGTTTGCCTAGAACTTTCTCTTTTAGTTTTATTTTTTTTCAATTCATTATATAAATTAAAATAAAACTCTGCTTTTAGAGCTTTAACTCCAAGCAATGAATCAAATACTGAATTGCTATAATAAAAAAGATTAACTGCAACTTCATCACTTAATGTTTTTGCAGAAATTGCTTTAGTAGGCAATTCAGTTTCAAAAATAAACTTAAAAGATTCTTTATAAAATAATAAAAACATAGCGCTAAGAACTTTTATTTTTTCAGAACCATTATCCATAATAATATAATTGCCTGATGAATAAATTCTTCTATTTTTTAATGCTGGCAAAAAATAAACACTAAATATTCTACTATTATTTTCCTCTGTAAGAATTATTTCTTTTATTTTTTCTTTAGACATTTAAACATCCCCTTTAGATTCAATATATCTTGGATTTAGTTTATTTAGTTCATTTAATATTTTTGAAATAACTGGGTTTACTACAAATCTATCCTCAGCAAAATCTCCAGCATAAGTAAAATATGCTCCTCTATTTGCTCTTAATAATTTTAGTGCTTCAAGCATCTGAGATTCTACTACAAGGTTTGCAAATTGTGCCCTTTGGTAATCACTATTATATAAATCTGATAAATTAATATTACTAGCTAAGAATGTATCACCTAACATAGTTCCATCTTTTTTTGAAGATTGAGAATTAATTTTTGTTCTTTCCAATAAAAATGTAAATTTTGAACATATATCTCCATTTACAATAGTAGCTCCTGTTGGAAAAAATAACAATCTCTTAAATCTAGTTACATTATCATATTCTTCTGGTTGGTTTTGCTGATTTTCATCAATTTGAATATCACCATCATCAATTCTTCCATTTATAAAATATTGTTTTAATAGTTGCCAATAACTTGGAGCCTTTTTAGGTTCTTTTGTTTTTTTAGGCTTATTATCATCAAACATATTTCTTTTTATTTTAATTGAATCTTCATAAGTAGAAATAAATAATTTTTCTTTAACACTTAATAATGCTTTAATAAGATCCGTTATTACGTAATCATTTGTTCCAAAATTATCTACTGGAAATAATACTCCTAATCTGTCTCTAGTGATTCTTTCAATGTTTTCCCTACTTAACATTTCTAAAACTTTTTTTCTATAGTCAAAATCACTATCCATTCTATCAACATCTATATTTCCATAAACAATATCTATCATTGTTACAGGAAAACTTTTTATCTTTTCTACAATTGCATAGCAATAAATTTCTGGAGCGAACTCATGAATTGGCGCAGGAAATAAACAAACATCTTTCCCATCTACGTCTATATTTACTTTTTCTTCATTAGTTGGTATTTGTTCTATTCGTATTGAGCTTTCGCCATAACTTTCTTTTTCATCTTTAATGAATTCTGCCATAAACTCTCCTTATAAAAGAATGTATTTAAGTTATATAAATCCTTATTTTATCATACTCTTTAATTATACCACTTTTTTACAAATTCGTCAAAAAAATGCACAAAAAAGATGTTACTTTAAAAGTAACATCTTTTTATTCTAATATAAATAGTTTTGTGGGTTAACTGCATTTCCATTTAATCTTATTTCTAAATGTAAATGAGGTCCAGTTGAGTTTCCTGTACTACCTACTGTTGAAATACAAGTATCTGTTGTAACTTGTTCACCAACTCCAACATTTATTGTATTACAGTGAGCATACCAAGATTGAACTCCATCACCATGATCTACCATAATTAAATTTCCATAAGAACCTTGCCATCCGGCAAATACCACTGTACCATTTGCTATAGGATAAATTGGAGTTCCTAAAGCTGTTGCTAAGTCTAATCCTGTATGAGTATAATGTCTACTTCCGCTTTCTCCAAATCTGGAAGTAATTAATGGTGCTGTTCTTAATGGATTAGTTAATGCTAAACCATTTATATTTCCTGAACCAACAGAAGCAGCAATTGAAGCAGTATTTGCTTTTAAAGCAGCAAGTCTTGCAGCTTCCCTTTGGGCAGCTAATCTTTCTGCTTCTAATCTTGCTTGCTCTGCTTCATAATCTGCAGTTTTTGCAAGTTTTATTTCATTAAGTGTTTCTAATGAATTTTGGTTATCAACTATAGTTTTTTCTGTTTTTAAAACTTCAACTATTCCTAATTCAAATTCAACCCCTTCTTTTAAATCTGCTTGTAAATTAGAAATAATGTTTTGAGCTTCAGCTTCAGTATTTACTTCTGTAATTGACTCTCCATTTACAGTAATAGCATAAGTCCTATATGTTATTACTGATTGACTTTTAATTTCATCAAAGATTTCAGCTTCAGAAGTATTAATATTTCTATCTATTAATTCGAATTTGTATTCTGGCATATTAGAAATATCAATTGAAGCTATTGTTCCTTCTCTATAGTTTATATAATTATTTAATTTTTCTTCTAAATCATTCTTTTCTTTAACATATCCTAAAGTTTTTCCAGATACAGTGACAGTGTATACTGGTTTATACTTTATAAAAATTGTTGTTCCTAAAAATAATATGCTAAGTAAGGTTATTCCTAAGGGTTTGAGGCAAACATCTTTTGTAGTTTTCAGCACTCCTTTTAAAATAATACTTCACTCCTTTTCTTTTAAGATTGTCACGTAAGTCTTATTATACGCTCATTTTTTTAGTTTTGCAAATTAAATATCTCGAATTATTTATATATTTTTCAATTTCATCCAATTTTATTCTCAATTTTTATAGGATATTTTTACCATATCTCTTTTAAACTCGTTTTTTCTTTGTTTTTCTTTGTTTTTTAAAAAACAAAACTAGAAATTTTTTCAAAATTCCTAGTTTTCATAAATTATTATATGTAGTTTTTTATAAAAAATGATTATTTTGCCATTTTCATATCCATAGAAAGCAATTTACTAATTCCCTTTTCCTCCATTGTTATTCCATATACAGTATCTGCTGCTTCCATTGTTCCTTTTCTGTGAGTAATAACAAGGAATTGAGTATTATCATCAAATTTTTTCAAGTATTCAGCAAATCTATAGACATTAACATCATCAAGAGCAGCTTCTATTTCGTCTAAAACACAAAATGGTGCTGGATTTATCTTTAAAATTGCAAATAATAATGCAATTGCAGTAAACGCTCTTTCTCCTCCTGATAAAAGAGACATGCTTTGTAATTTTTTTCCAGGTGGTTGAACATCAATTTCTATTCCTGACTCTAAAACATTAGATTCATCTTCTAGTTTTAATTCTGCTTTTCCACCACCAAATAGCTCTGAAAACACTTCTTTAAAGTTTTTATTTATCAATTTAAATTTATCATTAAATTGATTTTTCATTGTATCTACAATTTCATTTATTAATTTTTTCAGTTTTGCTATAGTATTTTCCAAGTCTAAACGTTGTTCACACAAGAAATCATATCTTTCTTTTGTTTCTTTATATTCCTTAATACTATCAATATTAACACTTCCAAGTTCTTTTATTTCTGACCTTAATTTATTAACTTGTTTTTGAACTTGATTTGGATTAGATACTTTTTCTATATCTTTTACATTATTTGGAGTTAATTCATATTCCTCCCACATCTTGTTTACAACTTGCTCTAACTCCAACTCTAATTTTGATTTTTTAACTTCAAGCTTTGAAATTTGATTTTGCAAATCTTGAACTATTTCTTGTTTTTCTGAAATTTCTGTTTCCAATCCATTCATTTTTTCGTTTTTTGAAGCTCTTTCTGTTTTTAATGATTTAACTTTTCCTGAAGATTCTTGCGCTTCTTTTTCCATGTTTATAATTTCATTTGATAAATCTATGTTCTTTTGTTTAAGTTCTTCGTTATCTTTTAATATTTTTTCGCTTAACTCAATCTTATTTTGAATTGACTCTAAATTTTCTTTAATATCTTCTTCAATTTTTTCAACAAATTCATCAATAGAGTCCTGACTTTCATCAAATGATGAAACAGAAATTTGAAGATTATTAATATCAAATTTTAAATCATCAATATATTTTTGATTATCTTTATTTAATTTAGCAAATTCTTCTATTTGCGCATTCAACGCCCCATTTTCTTTTTCTAAATCAGATAATTCTTTTTCTTGATCTTTTTGAGATTTTATACTTTCTTCTTGTTCTTTTTTATTTACTTCAATATCTTCTTTTAACTTATCTTTTTTAGCATCTAATTTTAAGATTTCAAGCTCCATGTTTTTAATCTTTTGTTCTTCTGTTGCATAAATTATTTGTACTTCATTAAATTCATTTTGTTTAGAATCTAATTTACTAATGATATCTGAGATTTCTTTTTCATAATTTGATTTTTCTTCTTTTATTTTTTCTATTTTAGAAAGTAATTGTTTTAACTCTTTTTCAAGAGATTTTATCTCTGTTCCTCTTCCTAATATATTAACTGTTTTAGGAGCTACAAATCCGCCTGTAATACTTCCAGAAGGATTTATGATATCTCCCTTTAAAGTAACAATTTTAAATCCATTTGAATTTTTTCTAGATAAACTAATAGCAGTATCCATATCTTCTACTATTACTGTTTTTCCTAGTAAATTTAAAATAATCTGTTCATATTTATTATTATACTTGATTAAATCTGAGGCAATTCCTAAAACACCTTTTATTCCAGAAGTATTTAGTTTTGAAAGTTTTTGTCCTTTCATTGAACTAATTGGCAAGAAAGATGCCCTTCCGAAGTTTATTATCTCTTAAATAGTTTACAAATTTTTTAGCTTCATCTTCAGTATCTGTAACTATATTTTGAATGGCTGCACCTAATGCCATTTCTATAGCAGTTTCATACTCTTTAGGCACTGAAATTAAACTTGCTAAAACTCCATGCATTCCTTTGCCAAATCCAATTTGTTTTTCTGAAGTCTCTAATATTGCCTTAACACTCTTGTTATAACCTTCTTTTTCTTTCTCTGTTTCAATCAAGAATTTTAATCTTGAATCTTTTAATCTATATTCTGATTCTAAGTGATTAATTTTAGCATCAAAATCAGCAATTACTTGTTTACTTTCATTTGATTTAACTTTTATTTCATCTAAAGCTTTTTGAAGACTATTCCTTGATGTTTGAATATTATAGAATTTACTATCAAGCTCTGACTTGGCAGCTCTAGTAGAATCAATTTCTCTAATAGTTGCATCTAGCTCTGATTTTAAACTTTTTTCTCTTTTTAAAAGATTATCATAATTTGCTTTTTCTGTATTAGTAGAAGCAATTAACTCATATTTTCTATCAATATTTGATTCTACTTTTTGCTTTTTTGATTCAATTTCTAATTCTTTTTCTGACATAGTTCTTGCAAATTTTTCATATTCTTCAGTCTTTTGATTTAATTCTTTTTCAAATTTTTCTTTATTAATACTTAAGTCAGATTTTTTATTAATTTTCTTTTCTTTATCTTCTTCTAATAATTGATTTTTCTCTTTTAGTCCTTGAATTTCATTTTCATATCTTAAATAATTTTCTTCATTATTTGCTATTCTTTCTTGATTTACTGTTATTTGACTATTAATTTGTTCTCTTTTTTGAGTTACTTCAAATCCTAGATTTTGAGTTTTTTCAATTAATTCTAGTAATTCTTCTAAAGATTGTTTTAATGCTTCTTTTTCTTCTTGAAGATTATTAAGTTTTTCTTCTTCTTTAACTTTTTGAGTTTCATAAACATCTATATTATCTACTATTTCTTGCATTTTAGCTTTATAATCATCAATATTATATAAAAATAGTCCAATCTCAATATTTTTTAATTCATCTCGCAAGCTTAAAAATTTCTTTGCTTTTTCAGATTGAATTCTTAAGTTATCAATATTCCCTTCAATTTCTGAAATAATATCATTTATTCTAAGAAGATTTAATTTTGTTTGCTCTAATTTTTTTTCTGATTCATTCTTTCTAGTTCTGTATTTTACTATTCCTGCAGCTTCTTCGAAAACACGTCTTCTATCTTCTGATTTGTTGCTTAAAATTTCATCCACCTTTCCGTTGTCCTATAATAGAATATCCATCTTTTCCAATACCTGTATCCATAAACAATTCTGCAACATCTTTTAACCTACATGGCGCTTTATTGATGAAATAACCTGACTCACCACTTCTATAAAGACGTCTTGTAATAGTTACTTCAGAATATTCAATTGGTAGTTTTCCATCAGAATTATCAAAAACTAGTGAAGCTTCTGCATATCCCAAAGACTTTCTATTTTGTGTCCCAGCAAAAATAATATCTTCTGTTTTTGCTCCTCTTAATGCTTTAACACTTTGCTCTCCTAATACCCAACGAACACAATCTGATATGTTACTTTTACCTGATCCATTTGGACCTATTACGCTTGTAATTCCAGGCTTAAAATCTAATACTGTTTTATCTGCAAATGACTTAAATCCGTACATTTCTAGTCTTTTTAAGTTCATGTTCTATTCCTCTTTCTTAGAATGATTATTAATTCTTTTATATATTATCTTATATTGTTTTATTTTTCAAGCAATTTTTGAAATTTTGGGACAAAGGGACAGGTAGGACAAAAACTTAAGTCCCATTGTCCCTTGACTAAAAATAAATTAATGTATAAAATATTTATAAATAAAATTAGAAAAGAGGAAAAAATGAACGAACAATTTGACTTTTTTTGTAAAACATCTTTAAAGTCTTATAATCTTGATGAAAAAATTCGTTATCAGTTATCTATGCTAGACAGTTTAGATGCTTTCACAAGAAGGCATTCTGAAAATGTAGCGACCATCACTTGCAGGCTTTGTGAATATTTGAAATTAGATGAAGGATTTACAGTATACTGCACAACATGTGCTTATCTTCATGACATTGGAAAAATATTTATTCCACCTTCAGTATTGCAAAAACCGGGAAAGCTAACTGATGAAGAATATGAAGTAATGAAAACACATACAACAATTGGTTATAAAATGTGCATGAAAGATCCACAATTAAGGCCTTATGCAGCACGGAACTTTATATCATCATGAAGCATTAAATGGAACTGGTTATCCAAATGGAGTAACAGCAAAAAATATTCCTTATGAAGCACAAATAATTAGAGTTGCAGATGAATTTGAAGCAATTACTGCCAAGCGTCAATACAAAACTCATATTGGAATTATTGAGGCATTAAATTTTATTATAGAAGATGCTCAACCTTCTCCAATAAAAAGCTTACCTCAAGGTTTAAAAATAATGTCAGATGAAGTTCGTTATGGAAAAGTAGACAAAAAAATTGTTAAAGCACTATTTAAAGTTGTAATTGATGATATTGAATATGAAATTTCAGCAAGAACAAATTATATTGATTACTTGAAATCAGAGATAAAAAGAATAAAAGGTGCTTTAAAGTATTATGATAAAATGGAAGCTTCATCTCTACAGTTTAAAAAAGATTATTATCGTGAAGGAGCTCGTGCATTTTTACGTTCAAATGAATCAGTTGAATTAATTCCAGAAATATATGAACAATTAAATAAATCTTTAAAAGAACGTATTGAACATATTGAAAAATTATATGATGAAGCAAGACAAGTAAAACGTTTAGTAGTATAATATAGAAGGCAAATCCTATTGGATTTGCCTTCTATAATCTTTTATTTTAATATTGTCTTCCCCAAACAATCGTTTTTTTTGCTGGTTTTCCACATATTGCGCATTTATTATCTAAAACTTCTTGTTTAAATGGTATACATCTTGAATGAGCACCTGTAACTTCTTTTACTTTATTTTCACATTCTACACTTTCACACCACATTGTTTTAACATATCCTTGATTGTTATTTAAATTATTTAATATTTCATCTAAAGAATATGCAACTGTAGTTCTTGCACTCATATTATCATAACAAGATTTAAACATATTGTTGTGAATCTCTTCTAATAATTCACAAATTCTTTCATTTATTTTTTCAAATTTTACAGTTTCTTTATCACCTGTATCACGTCTTACCAAAACAGCCTCACCATTTTCAATATCTCTTGGCCCCATTTCTATTCTAATTGGTACTCCTCTCATTTCCCAATCATTAAATTTGAATCCTGGTTGGTATTTATCTCTATCATCTAACTTAACTCTATAATTCTTTTTCAAAGAATCATATAATTCATTTGCTTTATCTAAAACTCCTTCTTTATGTTGAGCAATTGGCACGATAACAACTTGAATTGGTGCAACTTTTGGAGGTAATTTTAATCCTCTATTATCGCCATGAGCCATAATTATTCCACCTATTAATCTAGTTGAAATTCCCCAAGAAGTTTGATAAGCATATTCTTCTTTTCCTTCTCTATTTTGGAATTTTATATCAAATGATTTTGTAAAATTTTGTCCAAAATAATGTGATGTTCCTGACTGAAGTGCTCTACCATCATGCATTAAACATTCAACAGTATATGTAGCTTCAGCACCTGCAAACTTTTCTTTTTCTGTTTTTTGACCTCTTAAAACTGGAATTGCAAGCAAGTTTTCTATAATATCTGCATATATTTCAAGCATTTGAATTGTTCTTTCTTTTGCTTCTTCTGCTGTTTCATGAATTGTATGACCTTCTTGCCATAAAAATTCCCTAGAACGAAGAAATGGTCTTGTTTCTTTTTCCCATCTTAACACACTACACCATTGATTATAAACCATTGGTAAATCTCTCCATGAGCTTAACCATTTTGAATACAATGTTGAAAACATTGTCTCAGAAGTTGGCCTAATACAGTATTTTTCTTCCAATTCTTCTCCTCCTGCATTTGTTACCCAAGCAACTTCTGGACTAAATCCTTCAACATGATCTTTTTCTTTTTGAAGTAAACTTTCTGGTATTAATACTGGGAAGTAAACATTTTGTACACCAGAATCTTTAAATTTTTCATCTGCATATTTTTGAATATTCTCCCAAATTGCGTATCCATAAGGTTTTATAGCAATACAACCTTTTGTATCTGTATAGTCTGCAAGTTCTGCTTTAATTACAATATCTGTATACCATTTAGCAAAATCTTCTTCTATATTTGTTATTTCTTTTACAAATTCTTGATTATTTTTTTCCATAATTTTTTGCTCCTTTCACTTTTTATTAAATCAAACTATTCTCACCCTAAACGGGCATTGGAGCCTCATTATTATTATCATTATTTTTATTATTCTTTTCTAAAGTATTAGATTTATCTGTATTATTAATATCTTCCGAATTACTAGAATCAGCGGTTAATACATCATCAATAACAATTTGTTCATTTTCATCTAATTTATATCTTGGAAGCTCTGGTAAATCGTCTAATCCACTTAGTCCAAACATTTTTAAAAAGTTTGGTGTAACTCTATAAATAGTTGGCCTTCCAGGTGCGTCAAGTTTTCCTGCTTCTTCAATTAAGTCATATTCCAATAATTTATAAATTGTTCCATCTGAATTAACACCACGAATAGCTTCAATTTCAGATCTTGTTATTTTAGGATTATAAGCTATTATTGATAAAGTTTCTAAAGCAGCATTTGAAATAGATGGTTTATTTCTATTATCAAACAATGGATAAATATATTCATAATACTCTTTTTTTGTGCATAATTGATATCCATCTTCCACTTTAATTAACTCTATTCCACTATTTTTTTCCTCATATTTCATTCTCATTTTTTGCATAATTTTTTCAATATCTTCTGAGCCAAGCTCTACAGCATTCATTATATCTTTAATTGTTATGATAGAACCCGTACTAAATAACATTGCTTCAATTATTGCTTCAGCTTTTTCAATTTCCATTTTGTTTGTTAATACTCTAAAAAGAATATATCCTCCTAAAAATATTTTTTACTATCCTGATAGTAAAAAGAACATTATTATTATCCCACGTATTCCTTTAAAAGTCAATTAAAAATTGACATTTATACTCAAATTTGCTATAATTATATTGTAATTTAAAAAAATAAATTTCTAAAGAAAGGACTTGATATAAATGGACGATAATAAAGATTTAGATATTGAGATTGTTATGGGTGATGATTCTGAATTAAATATATCTGAAGTTGAAGATTCTATTAATTCTTTAAGACCAAAAGATAAAGTACAGAAAAAAAATGTAATCATTCCTAAATCACAAAATGGAAAAAATAAAGAAACTGAAAATTCAGAAAATAAAGAAAATGAAAATAATGAATAATAAAACCTTGATTAATTTCGAGGTTTTATTATTTTTTAAAAACCATAAAAAAAGAGTCTGCGTTTTTAGCAGACTCTTCCCAGAACTCTGGGATGCTGAGGTTAAGGATGGTCTTTTTTCAAACCCTCCAGGAACGCTTTGATTTCTTCCATAGATTTGGGCTTCCTTTTGATGATAGGATGGCCAAAAATGGAAAAAATCGGCTTGGGCATGAACTCATAAAACGTGATATCCTTGCCATCACGTTTGGTCTCTTCCTTCATGCCTGTATAGACATAATTCATATCTGTCATTGGCAAAAAGGTAATATTCTGCGTTGTATTTTTAAGTACAACGCCTTCGAGTTCTTTGTAGTCTGCAAGACCAACAAAAACCTTTCCATCTCCATGATCTTCCAGATACCAAATTCCAAGCATAGTGCGTACTTTCATAACTTTCACCTCCTGTAGCACTGTACAATTGATATTATAACACAATTATGTAAATCATTCAAGTATAAATATATTAATTAAATATAAACAGTGAATATTACAAATAAATTAAAACCCCCGTCCACAGGTGAACGGGGCAACCACTTTGGTTTTAAATAGGCACTCTTATTTTTCTGAAACCCTTTGGCAGTATTCTGGATTTTTATCCTGTTCAATTGGTTTCTGAGTCTGAGGGGTCTTCTTTTTGGAAAACCAAATTCGATTCCTTGCTCTTGTTTGAGAAACAGCCAAGCCAACAGGATTACGTCCTCCAGGCATTCTCCACCCAGGTACATATCGCATGTATTGTGCCTCCTTTCAAAAAACTTGCTGAGAAAATAATTATATCACTTTTTCTTTCAATAATCAAGTTTTACTTTTAATAACATTTATATCATATTTTTATTAGCTAAACTCCATTTGCTTTTTTAAATATACTTTCTGCAGCTTTTTTTCCTGAAGCTAATGCTTTACATACAACTGATTTATTTTCTAAAACATCTCCTCCACAATATACATTTTCTATATTTGTTTGATTTTCTTCATCTACTTTTATTGTTCCCCATTGAGTTAATTCAAGTCCTTCTTGCACTAACAATTCTTTATTAGGGCTTAACCCTATAGCAAAAACTACTGTATCTGCATTAAAAATAAATTCTGAATTTTTTATATCCTGCGCTTTACCATCTACAATTTGTGTCTTAATACAATTTAATGATTTTATTTTTTCATTATCCACATTTGCAGATAAAACTCTTGTCAATTCAACAAAATTTATACCTTCCGTAATTGCTTCATCTAATTCAACATTTCTTGCAGGCATATGTTCTCTATCTCTTCTATATAATATTGAAACTTTTTTTGCTCCCATACGCACTGCTGATCTTGCAACATCCATTGCAACATTTCCACCACCAATTACTACAACTTCTCCAAGATTTTTAATGTAATTATTATAATTATATGCGCGCAAAAAAATGTCTGAATCAAAAATCGCATTAGTAGATTCATCTGTTAATTTATATATACTTGGTACTTCTGCACCAATTCCAATAAATACATAGTCATATTCTTTTTTTAAGCTTTCTATAGTAATATCTTTTCCTAAAGAACAGTTTAATTTAAACTTTATTCCTAAAGATTTTAAGATTTTTATTATATTTTCTATAATATCTTTTTTTAATCTAAAATCAGGTATTCCATAATATAAAACTCCACCCAATTCATTTTCTTTTTCAAATACAGTAGATTTAATTCCATTTTTGGCTAGCTCAAAAGCACAAGAAAGCCCTGCAGGTCCACTCCCTATTATTGCTACTTTTTTGCTAAAATTATTATTTACTACCGGTATTTTAGGCTCAATATTATTTGAAATTGCCCATTCATTAACAAACTTTTCAAGCTTTCCAATCTTAGTTGACTCTTGCTTAATACTTCTAATACAAGAACCTTCACATTGATTTTCTTGAGGGCAAATTAAACTACAAACATGAGTAAATACATTATTTTCTATTAATAATTGATAAGCGCTTTTTAAATCATTTTCTTTTATTTTTTCTATAAATTCAGGTATTTTTGTATGCATAGGACAAGCATTACTACAAGGCTTTGCAATACAGCCTAAACACCAATTTGCATCTTTTAAAATATCTTCAAGTTTATTCATTTTTTCCTCTTTCTTTAACTCTCATTATCACATTTTTTGTAAAAATTATTATAATATATTGAAACTCACAAATCAAGATATTGCAAATGTTTTATTTTTAATATATAATCTAAATATCTAAATTATTATTATGGAGGTTTATATGTATTACATAGATTTTGATAACACACTTTACGAAACAGGAAAAATGACAAAAGATATATTAAACTCATTAGCGAAATATATTGCAAATAATAAAAATTTAGAAGTTGAAAGTATATTTTTAGATTTAAAAGAATCATTTAATTCTACAATAGATAATTTTTGGACATTTTCTGAAAAGATGGCTCAAAAATATGATGTTCCATATACATCATTAAAAGATATTTTTGAACATATTATTGTAGATAACGGGAAAAATTATGTTTTTCCAGATGCTCTTAATTTCTTAAAAAAATTACACGGAGCTGGAGAAACCATTTGTATATTAACATTTGTTGCTCAAGAATTAAATCTAAATCAACAAGCATTAAAACTATTTGGATCTGGTATTTTAGAATATATCACAGAAGTTTACAATACAACAAGATATAAATATACTTTAGAATTAGATTATAAAAATGGGATATTTATTGATGATAGTCCAAGAGATCTAGAAGGATTGTATCATAGTGGTGTCAGAAATCTAATTAGAATAAAAAAGCCAAATAATGAAAAAAGAACTTCAAAAGAATTAAATATTCCGATTGAAATTCCTACATATACAAGCTTTGATGATATAAAAATTTAAATAAAAAAAGAGGCACGTGCTTTTAGCAAGCATGTGTCTCTTTACTTTTGCTTAATCACGACGCCAAACGATTGTGGCAAAATAGACTTTCAGTTCTTCGTAAGAGTCAAAAGTAAAACCCTCTGGAACGGTTATATTTCCTGTGAAGCTATATTTGTCAGTAACTATTGAGACAGGCATAATTTCTGCTGCCATATCTGCTGCTTTGGTATATTGCTTTGTAAAAAACTTCTTTATCTTTGCTATTAGTCCCTTAAACATTGCCTTGTTCTCCTTAAGTTTCAGACATTTCTTCAAAGTCGGCTATACATCCTGCAACGTCATTTACACCATCCATAGTTGGACTAAATGTTTGTGCAACATAATGGAACGGCAAATCTGGGAATTTTCTGTTCATTTGCAAAAGCATCTTTTCCCGCTCAGCAACATTACTTTTTCTAAATTTTCTTTTAAAAATTTTAAACTCTTCTTTTCCGAGTTTTTCTCTTAAATTCCGGAGTTCAATTCTTTGAAATCTTCTTATTTCTTTTCCTAGAATAATCTTTAAAAAAATTTGGTCTGCAAGCCATGCCCAGAATCTTGTGATTGAAAGTCTGAAATTAATCCAGACAGCACGCGTGAAGTCATTTTTAAGCATAAATCAATTTCCTTTCATATTTAATGTCTTCCGACAAATTTTAATTACATTAGTAATTATAACACAAATTAGCCTTTATTACAACACTTATGTAAACTTCTTTTTTACAATAGTTTTTTAATATTTTTTAAAAAACTATTGTAAAATGTTTTTAATTCTGTTATAATTAGTTTCGTTACGGCGAGGTAGCTCAGTTGGCTAGAGCAACTGGTTCATACCCAGTGGGTCGAGAGTTCGAATCTCCCTCTCGCTACCAAAAATGAAAACCATGGTTTATCCATGGTTTTTTTAATTTCTAAATACTTTGTTAATTTTACATTAAATTTCCAACTAAATTTACTTGAATAATTTTAAACATTTATATTATAATTATCATATAGATAAAAAACAAATACAATATAATCTTAAAAACTAAAACTCAGGAGCAATTTTATGAATGATAATGCAATTGGTCTTTTTGATTCTGGCATAGGCGGAGCTAGTGTTTTAAAAGAACTATTAAAAATAATGCCAAATGAAAAATATATATATTTAAGTGATTCTGCTAACAATCCTTATGGAGATAAAACCGATTCAGAATTACTTGAAATTTCCAAAAAGAATGTTGAATATCTTATTAATCAAAATTGTAAATGTATAGTAATTGCATGTAATACTGCAAGTCTTAAAGCTTCAGATTATTTACGACAAGAGTATCCAAACATTCCTATCTTTGCAATTGAACCAGCTTATAAAATGGTTTATGACCATGCATATGAAAAACCAACTATTATAATGGCTACAAAAGGTACAATAGAAAGCACAAGATTCAATGAACTCTTTGAAAAATATGATAATCATAGAACTATTTTATTACCTTGCGTTGGTTTAGCAGATATAATCGAAAACGGAAGCTCAGAAAAAATTAATTCTTATTTAAATAATTTATTATCACCATATAAAGGAAAAATTGAAAATGTTGTACTAGGCTGTACTCACTATGCCTTTATACAAAAGGAAATAGAAAACATTTTAGGAAATGTTAATTTCTTTTATGGAGCAGAAGCATTGGCAAGGCATGTAAAAAACTCTTTGGAAGATACTTTATTAACAAATACATTTCAATCTAAAACTAAAATTGAATTTTTTGATACATCTAATTTACCATATAAAAAGCAAAGATTTTTTAATTTTATAAATAAAGAATCCTAATTTTTAGGATTCTTTTTTTGTTACATACAACTTCACACAACTTTAAACGAGTTGTTGACATAATTCTTAAAATGTTATATAATTTATAAGATTTTTAAATCAAATATATTGTGAGGTGGAATAAATGACAGAAACTAACTTGTCACTAGAAGAACTTCGGGAAAAAGCACAAAAAAGAGGAGTGATGCAAACCATTAAAAACATTATGGATTCCAATGAAGCAAAAATTACAGATGCTCATAATATAATTACATCATGGTTATCAGCCAAAAAAGAAAATGCACAACGTTTTGCAAATATCAATTTTCCAAACAATCTTCAAAACACTGAAGCTGCTATTACTGAATGGAATAAAAATTATTCATTAAGTAAATTTAGAGAGCTTGTTGAACAAATGTTAATCAGTAGCAGATTAAACTCAAGTGAATTACTCAGTTTAAATTTTACTCTTGCTTTAAACACGTTATGTGAAAGAATAAAAAGAGACTTTACACATTTCATTAAACATGGTAGCTTTTCAAAAAAGCAAAAATATTTTTAAACGAGGTGACAATGTATGGACGAATTACCAAGCATTGAAGAAATTCGGACTTTTCTTTTGGATTATAATGTACTTCCAGCAATAGAAAATCTTTTTGAAACTCCAAATGTAAAACGTCTAATTGAAAAAGAACATCAAGCGTTAATATCTTCTATGGAATTATTATTTCAAAAAGCGCCAAAAGAATTAAAATCTAAAGTACAACTTATCAAAGATATTTTTTTATCCAGTTTTACTGTAGAAATATTTTCGCAAAAAATTAGAGAATATTTTGAAAAATCCATCTATATTAGCATTTTGGTTAATTCAAATCAGCCCAATTTTGACCTTGAACTTGCCGCATCAGTTTTTCAAGAAATTCTTGAAAATTTACCAAACAGTAATGATACTGATGCTGTTAATAATGCTGCAATCCATATGATTAAAGATGTAATAAATGTATTGTCTAATGATACTATATCTGCATTGCTACATGAGCTATATGACGATTATATGTAGAATCTTTTAAGCCCTGAAGTATATTTAAGACTAAGAAAACAATTTGGTGATATACCAATTGTTCCAGATTCTACAATCTTTGGTTAAGACAACGAAACCAAATAGCAAAGCCGCACAAAATCGCACAGTCAAATGGCTGTGCGATTTCTATATTAATAATTTTTTATTGTTCTGTTTTATACTTTTCTCTTGCAACATATGTTGTATGAAGTAATTCATGTGCTCTATGACCACCAGCTTCTCCTAAATATTCTTCATATATTTTTTGAAGCACTGGATTTTCATGTGATTTACGTATTGCACTTTTATCATCTATTGAATATAGTGCTCCTGCACGTTTACCTCTAATATCTATTGTAGCTCTTTCTTTTGAACTTCTAATTGGTTGTCCTCCGCCCATTACGCATCCACCTGGGCATGCCATTATTTCAACAAATTGATAATCTGCTTTTCCAGATTTAATTTCTTCTAAAATAATTTGAGCATTTTTTAGACCAGAAGCAACAACAACTTTTATTTCTTTATCATTCATATGAAGTGTCGCTCTTTTTATTCCCTCTTCTCCTCTTATTTGTTCATATTCTAATTTTTCAAAATGATATCCTGTTACTTTTTCATGAACTGTACGAAGTGCAGCTTCCATAACTCCACCAGTTGTTCCAAATATTGCAGCAGCACCAGTTGCTTCACCCATTGGATCATCAAAACCTGAATCTTCTAATCCAGTAAATTCTATATGTGCCTGTTTAATCATTCTTGCAAGCTCACGAGTTGTTATAACAGCGTCAACATCATCAAATCCAGCTCCTTGCATGTTATCTCTTGTTCTTTCGAACTTTTTAGCAATACATGGCATAACAGATACAACATAAATTTTGGCAGGGTCTATTCCCATTTTTTCAGCATAATAAGATTTTATAATTGCACCAAACATTTGATGTGGTGACTTACATGTTGATAAATTAGGTATTAATTCAGGATAATTTAATTCTAAGTATCTTACCCATCCTGGACTGCAAGATGTAATCATTGGTAATGTTCCACCATTGTTTAGTCTTTGTAAAAATTCTGTTCCTTCTTCAACTATTGTAAAATCTGCACCTGTATTTGTATCAAAAACTTTATCAAATCCTAATAGTCTTAAAGCTGTAGTCATCTTTCCTGCTACATTTGTACCAATCTCCATTCCAAATTCTTCACCAAGTGCAACTCTAACCGCTGGGGCTGTTTGAACAACAACATATTTATTCTCATCACGAAGAGCATTCCAAACATCTTTAGTAGAATCTTTTTCTTTTAGTGCTCCAACGGGACAAGCTTCTATACATTGACCACAAAATGTACAATTTACATCATTTAAACTTAAATCTTTATATGTTGATACACTTGATGAAAAGCCTCTTCCAGCACAATCTATAGCTCCTATTCCTTGAACGTTTTTACATGCTGCAACACATCTTCTACATAAAATACATTTATTATTATCTCTTACTATTGATGGTGATACATCATCTATAGTTTTTTCCAATCTTTCGCCATCAAATTCGATTTCATCCACATTAAATTCTTGAGCTAATTTTTGAAGCTCGCAATTTCCATTTCTAGTGCATGTTAAACATTTTCTGTCATGATTTGAAAGAATAAGATCTAATACAACACTTCTTGCTTCTAGCACATTTGGAGATGCAGTATTTACTACCATGCCGTCTTCTACTTTAGTTATACAAGCTGGAGTCATTCCGCGTCTTCCTTGAACTTCTACAACGCACATTCTACAATCGCCAACCTCATTTATTCCTTTTAAGAAACAAAGTGTAGGTATTTCTATATTTAATTTTCTTGCTGCTTCCAATATAGTAGAACCTTCCTCGACTTCTACGTTTCTTCCGTTAATTGTTACTTTTAACATAACAATTTCTCCTTATTTATATATTTAGGTTTTTAATTAGGTTTTACCTATAAACCATTATTTTTCTATCCTGATATTGCATGGAATGGGCATTTTGAAATACAAGTTCCGCATTTAATACATTTTGTAGTATCAATGCTATGAGTTTGTCCTGGCTCTCCAGAAATACATCCAACTGGACAATTTCGTTTGCACAATCCACAACCTTTACACTTTTCTGGATCAATATGTAATTGTAGCAATGCCTTACATTCACCAGCTCTACATTTTTTATCTTTTATATGTTCTTCATATTCATCTCTAAAGTATTTAATTGTACTTAGTACTGGATTTGGAGCTGTTTGTCCAAGTCCGCAAACAGAAGCATTACAAATATTTCTTGATAATTTTTCTAATTTTTCTATATCTCCTTCTTCGCCTTTTCCTTCTGTTATTCTTTCTAATATTTCTAATAATCTTTTAGTTCCTACTCTACAAGGTGTACACTTTCCACATGATTCATCAACAGTAAATCCCAAATAGAATTTAGCTAAATTTACCATACATTTTGAGTCATCCATAACAATAAGTCCACCAGAACCCATCATTGATCCTATTGCTTTTAATGAATCATAATCAATTGGAGTATCTAAGTTTTCTTCTGTAATACATCCACCAGATGGTCCACCTGTTTGAGCTGCTTTAAATTTTCTTCCATTTGGAATTCCGCCGCCAATATCAAAAATTATCTCTCTTAAAGTAGTTCCCATTGGTACTTCAACCAAACCAGTATTTACAACATTTCCACCTAAAGCAAATACTTTTGTTCCTTTAGAACCTTCTGTTCCAATTGAAGCATACCAGTCAGCTCCATTCAAAATAATTTTTGTTATATTTGCATATGTTTCAACATTATTAATTAAGGTTGGCTTTCCAAACAAGCCACAATTTGCTGGGAATGGTGGTTTTAATCTTGGTTGACCACGACGTCCTTCAATTGATTCTAAAAGAGCTGTTTCTTCGCCACAAACGAATGCTCCAGCACCTAATCTAACTTCTAAATCGAAACTAAAACCTGTTCCCCAAATATTTTCACCTAAAATTCCATATTCTTTTGCTTGATCTATGGCTATTTGAAATCTTTGAACAGCTATTGGATATTCTGCTCTAACATATATATAGCCTTTATTTGCTCCTATTGCAAAACCAGCAATCATCATTGCTTCAACAACACAATGTGGATCTCCCTCTAAAATAGATCTATCCATAAAAGCTCCAGGATCTCCTTCATCTGCATTGCATACAACATATTTTTGGTCACCTACTGCTGATTTTGTAAATTCCCATTTCTTTCCTGTTAAGAATCCTGCACCTCCACGGCCTCTTAAACCTGAATCTGTAACCATTTTTATTACATCATCTTGTGACATATTAAATAATACTTTTTCTAAAGCTTTATATCCATCAAAAGCAATGTATTCATCTATATTTTCTGGATCTATAACTCCACAATTTTTAAGAGCAATTCTTTTTTGCTTTTTATAAAAACTAAGATCATCTAGTTTTCGAACAACAGAATTATCTATATCTTTGCAAAGAAGTCTTTCGACTATTTCTCCACCAATTATATGCTTTTCAATTATTTCTTCTGCGTCTTCTGGTTTAACCAAAGAATAGAAAACATCTTCTGGTCTAACAATTACAATTGGACCTTTAGCACATAATCCAAAGCATCCAGTTTGAATAACGCGAACGTTTTGAACATTTTTCTCTTCAATTATTTTTCTTAAATTTTCTATGATTTTTGGAGATTTTGAAGACGTACATCCCGTTCCATGGCATACCAAAATATGTTTTTCTTGACTATTTGAAGCAGTATTTACCCTTAAGTCAAGTTCTCTTCTTTTTTCTTCTCTAATTTTATTTATCTCTTCAAGTGTCTTCATAAAACATAATCCTTTCTTTTGTTTTTATTCTGCATCATATTTATCTAGAATTTCATCAAACATTTTTACAGTTGCTCTTCCATAAACCTCGCCATTTACTGTAAAAACTGGAGCTAATCCACAAGCACCAATACATCTTGTTGCTTCTAATGAATATTTTCCATCTTTTGATGTTTGGCCAATGTCAATTCCTAACCTTGATTTAGCTCTTTCTAATATTTGTTCTGAACCTTTTACAAAACAAGCTGTTCCTAAGCATACTGCAACATGATATTTTCCCTTTGGTTTTAAAGTAAATCTTGCATAAAATGTTATTACTCCATAAATCTCTGCCATTGGAATATCTAAGTATTTAGATATTGCCATTTGAGCTTTTTCTGGAACATATCCATAATACTCTTGAACTTCGTTTAAAATTTGGATTAAATTGCTTTTATCTTGTTTGTATTTATGCAACATTTCTTCTAGCTCAACATCTACGCCTGTGCAACCTTCACATCTTTTGTTCTCCTCCATACTTTTTCCTCCATAAAATATTATAAATTCTCTCAATACTATTTTATAAGATAGAAAAATTTTGTCAATGGATTTTTAAGAAAATTGCACTGGAAATGTTATACATAAATGACAAAAATGATAGTCTGCATTTTTGCAAACTATCATTTTTTATTCTTTTATTATATCTATTAATTTATCAGGTAAAATATTTACAGTATCTAATTTATCAAAATCCACAAATCTAAAGAATGAATTTGTGAACATATTCTAAAAGAAGCCCCAAAAAGCATTACAACCATTCCCTATTTCTTTTAATATATATCTTCTTATATATTTGAATTAATAAAGCATAAATACACATTAAGCCTATAATCCATACTATATAGTTATATGGTAATTTTACTAAATCAAAAATAGTTGCAATGTCTGTAAACGATATAGTTAATGTAATGAATACAATTGCAAACGTTGATATTAATAGTTCTTTTGAAGATTTACTCTGAATAAATGGTATCTTGCTTGTTCTAATTAAATGAATAATTAATGTTTGAGATAGTATTCCAAACAAAAACCATCCGCTTTGGAAGAATACTGCTTTTTCTATACTATTAAATTTAAATACATACCATAAAACTATAAAGCATAAAATGTCTAAAACAGTACTAATAATTCCAAATGCAAACATAAACTTCTTAAGTCCTTTAGTATTCCATGTTTTTGGTTTTTTCAAATACTCGCTATCTACATTATCGAATGGCATTCCTATTTGAGCAAAATCGTTTAATAGATTTTGTATTAAAATATGAACTGGAAGCATTGGTAAAAATGGTAAAAACAAACATGCAATCATAACAGATAACATATTTCCAAAATTTCCACTAGTTGCCATTTTCAAATATTTTAAAAGATTAGTGAAAGTCTTCCTTCCATTTATTACACCTTCTTCTAAAACATTTAAATCCTTTTCAAGCAAAATAATGTCTGCAGTTTCTTTGGCAATGTCAACAGCTGTATCTACAGAAATTCCAACATCTGCTTGTTTTAGTGGTGGGCTATCATTAATTCCATCGCCCATATACCCAACAGTTTTTCCTAATTCTTGATATATTCTTACAATTCTTTGCTTTTGAAGTGGTGAAAGTTTAGAATACAAGTGACATTCCAAAACTTTTCCTTTTAGCGCTTCGTCTGTTAATTCTTCTATTTCTTTTCCTGTTAATCTATTAGTTACTTTTATACCAACCTTTTTACATACATTTAAAGCAACACCTTCACTATCACCAGTAAGAACTACTGTATCGACTCCATGTGATTTTAATGCTGCGATTGCTTGTTTAGCACTCTCTTTAGGTGGATCTAAAAATCCAACGAATCCTATTAGTACCATATTAGATTCATCTTGCACACCAAAAGTGTTGACATCATGTATTTCATTTTTTTGAGCAACAGCCAGAACTCTTAATCCTTCTTTATTATTTTCTTCATATACTGCATAAGCCTTTTCTTTTAATTCATCTGTTAAAACATGTGCTTTTCCATCTATGTCAATAAAAGAGCATATTGATATTATTTCATCAACTGCACCTTTCGTTATTAATTGACGTTTTCCATTTTCATCTCTTAAAACAACACTCATTCTTCTTCTAGAAAAATCAAAAGGTATTTCATCTTCTCTTTTATATTTTTCTTTTAAAATATTCATATTTTCTTTTTCTGCTCTAGTAATAATTGCAACATCAATTAGGTTTTTTAGGCCTGTTTGAAAATAACTATTTAAAAATGCATGTTTTAGAATTCTTAAGCTTTCTTTTCCAGACACATCCATATATTTTTCTAAAACAACTTCATCTTCAGTTAATGTTCCAGTTTTATCTGTACACAATATGTCCATTTGGCCAAAAGTTTGAATACTACTTAATCTTTTAACAATAGTCTTTTTTTTGGCCATTTGTGTAGCACCTTTTGCAAGTGTTGAAGTTGTTATTACCGGAAGCATTTCTGGCATTAATCCAACTGCAATAGTTATAGCAAATACTAGTGAAGCCCAAAAGTCACTTTTTGTAAGTAAATTCGTAATTATAATAATTGGTACCATTACAATCATAAATCTAATTAATAATTTACTAATATCTTCAATACCTTTTTCAAAACTGTTTTTTTCGTTAACACTATATAAAGATTTTGCCATGCTTCCAAAATAAGTATTACTTCCTGTGGCAAGTACTAAAGCTGTAGCACTGCCACTTACAATATTTGTACCCATAAAACCAATATTTGGTATATCTGTTATGTTTTCACCATCTTTACATTTTATAAACTTTTCGACAGGATTGGATTCTCCAGTTAAAGGAGCTTGATCAATAAATAAATCTTTAGCAATTAAAAATCTAACATCACCAGGAATCATATCTCCTGATGAAAGCTTAACAATATCTCCCGGAACAATGTTTTCAACCTCAACAGTTGTTTCTATATCATCTCTAATTACTTGCATTTTATTTGTTATCATTTTTTTTAATTTCTTTGCTGCATTGTCAGATTTTGTTTGCTCTTTTAAAGAAATAATTGCTGAAATTAAAATTGTACCAGTTATTAAAAGAAAAGTCGCATAATCTTTATTTTTTGCAATAATTACATCTGTAAATAAAGTAATAATTGCAACAACAATTAAAACAATGTTAAAAGGATTTATAAACGCTTCTTTTAGTTTATGAGCCAAAGTGTTATTATTTTTAATTTCAATAGTATTAGACCCATATTCTTCAAGTCTATCATCTACTTCAATAACACTAATTCCTTCATAAGAAGTTTTATAATTTTTAAATAATTCTTTAACTTCTATTTTGCTTTTTTCTCTTAATTCTTTTTCAACATTTTTTTGTTTTAAATTAACAACTTCTTTATTTATTTAAATCACCTCTTGCTTCTTTAGAATTTAACAATTTCATCCTAATATAAAAGCAAATGGTTATCAATCATTTGCTTTTTATTTATTAAGAATTTCTTATACCTAAATATTTTTACTTTTAAACAGTGTACACAAAATTAACCACCAATGCATTGTTGTTCGACTCTCCTCATTTTTAAATAAACAATTAAACACATTGGCAAAAATGTAACAATAACTCCTAATAGGGCATATTGTAACTTAATGTTTCCTAAATAGTTTACTATATAAATTGCTGGAGTATATAATATTCTTGCACCTGTTGAAGCTATAGACATTGCTCCTGTTTGAACCTCGTCATCTAATGTTTCTTGGAAAATAGTAGTTAGGTTTCCTTGTGTTAATCCATGTACAAAACCATTTAATGCAAATAACCAAACAGTAATAATATTAGTATTTATTACTAATACTAATAACCAGCTTATTTCTATTAATACAGGAATACCAAATTTACTAGATGGCTTTAATTTAACCAATTTTTGAGAAACTCTTCCTCCTATTATTTGCATTATTTGATTTAATATCCATCCCAAGCTTACAATTTCAATTGGAACTCCACACATAATTAATAATGGTGTAAAAACAAAGACTTGAGTATGTGTAATTTCTTTTCCTAAAATATATGCCATTAAATATAATCTAGTTTTAGATTTATTTAATATTTCTTTTATATAAATACCCATATCCTTTAATATATTGTTATACTTTTTTTCCGTCTTTATATTATAATCCTTTATTTTAAGAGCAAATATACCTCCTAGGAAATAAGGAACAAAAGACATACCAACTGCCAAACGCAAACTTATTTTAGAAATAAATCCGCCTATTATAACAACTACAAATAAAGAAATATATCTTAATGTATAAACTTTATTATTGATTTGCCTAAAATAATTTCCAGAAGAATCAATTTTATCGCAATTGTATTTTATAAAACTTTGATCAACACCATTTGTCATTGCCATAAATAATCCTAACAAACATTCTGCAAGGATAACCATATACATATTTTTTGAAAAAGCATAAAGAACAAATACAAATGCAACAGAAAAATCACCAATAACATTTAATAGTTTTCTATTAAATCTATCTGCAAGATATCCCATGGGAACATCTAGACATATAATAGTAATGGTAAATAACATTTGCACAAATCCAATATCTTTTTGATTCATACCAACTAAATTCCAAAATAAAGTAATTGTTGAAACACTAAAGCCTACACCTATAGATGTTAAAATAGTTTCTACAATAATTATCTTTAAATTATGCTTATAGTTTTGTTGTTTTTCTTTTTTAGCTATCATAATCGTATTATCTCCTTTCCTATAATATTTTTGAAAAAACAAAAAAGCCCATAAAGATAGTCTTTTAAGACTCCTTTATGAGCTTTATATATCTCAAATAAAGTGTACCAATTTTTAATTGGCTGTGTAGCTTCCTTTTAGGTATACACACTCTTAATATGTTTTTATTTTAACACCAAAAAGCTTAATTGTCAATCATTTTGGTTTTTATGATTTTGGAAGATGAGAAGCATATAATCCATGTTTCTTAATATAATCATAAACTTTAGCATCTAAATATAGTTTAATTGCATCATTATTTATATTATCTCTAATAAAACTTGAAGAAATATCAATATAATCAAAATTTCTTAGGACAATAAAGTTTTCTTTCTTTTCAAATTCATTAATGTATTTATCTATATCAATATCATTTCTATTAAGAACAATAATTTTATATTCTAGTAACTTATCAATATTTTTCCATTTATGAAAATTAGCAATATTATCAGCTCCTATAATTAAATATAAAGAATCTGCAGAATATATTTTTTCAAGTTCTTTCATCAATTCATAAGTATATTCAAAATGATTTAAAGTATCTGAAACTTCTATATTTTCATTTTTTATTAATTTGCACATTTCAACTCTATCTAAAAGACTCGTATCTATGCTTTTTTCCCAATAATTACCTGTTGGCACAAGAATTATCTTATCTAGAAATTCATTTTCAAGAAGATAATTTACTATATGCTTATGTCCAATATGAATAGGGTCAAATGAACCTACAAATACTCCTATTTTTTTCCTTTTATATGCTGGAACAACAAATTTGTGTCTGTTTGCATTATGCATTTTCTCTATTTTTATTTTAATACTATCTTCTAAAGGCTTCCCATAAATGTATTTTTCGATATTATCATAAGTAACACCCATTTTATCTTCATCTGTCTGACCAGATAAACCATCAGATGGAGCCTTATACAATACTCTTTCAGGCACCTTTAAGTACTCACCAATTTTTATAACTTCTGAAACAGTAAAATCAGAAATGACTTCAAAATCATGAACTTGATCTCCGCCTTTAGTAAAATAGCCAACAAATAATTCGCTTTTATTTGATGTGCCTGCAACTAAATATGTTCCTCCTTTGATTGATGAATACAATGCTGATAAATAATATAAAGTTGCCATTCTAAATCTAGGCTTTATATTAATATCACTGTTTTTCAAATTCTCATCTAAAAGGTTTAATTTAAGATTTGATAATTCGGCTTTAAATGAATCATAAGTAAATGTTAAATCATAATTTATTAATTCTATTCCATAATAGTCTGCAATAAGTTTTGCATCTTCTTTATCAGTGTCTTTAGAATGACATGGCATAGTTACCCCTATTACATTTTCTGCTCCAAGTGCTTTTACTAAAATTGCTGTAACCACTGCACTATCTTTTCCTCCACTAATTCCAACTATTGCACCTTTTAAATTATTTTCTTTATAATATTCTTTAACAAACTCAATTACATTTTCTGTCTCTTTTTGACTATCAAATTTCATGTTTTATCCCCTTCTAGAAAATTTTATTAAATTTCAAAAGCAGAGAGTACAAAACACTCTCTGCTTTGTTATTATATCAAAAAAAACTTGATTTGAAAATATATTTACAAAGTTATTTTTATCTATTCTAATTCTAAATTGTCTAAAAAATCTTGTACTGCACTTTCTATTCTGACATTTTTTGGTAATCTTACATAATAAATATTATCTTTATAAACAAACATATACTCATCATCAATGTTTGCTGGTTCAAAATGATATTTTATTGCTTTTATTCCATTTCCAATAGTATATACTCCATCTTTCGTCATACGCATCTCAGCATATTTTTCAAAAGAATCCTTAGTATAAGTTTTTCCATTTTTTTCTATTGTTAAACCATTGCACAAATCTAGCATTTCATCAAAACTAACGATTACTTCTTCTATTATCTCTCCATCTGAATTTGTAATACTTAATGAGTAAATATCTGATAAACCATATTGTCCAAAATTATAATTTATTATTTTTAAAGCATTAAATGCCTCTTCTGCACTTAAATCATTAACATTTTTTTCACAAGAAAATTCAATGTGTTCACCAGACATTAATTTATTTCCATATTGAGCTTTAACTGGGATTGAACAATTTTCTCCTCTAAGTTTTTCAGAATAAGCATGTGATGTTGTTCCAAAATATACATACTGATCATAAATATATTTAAAAGTAACATCACCAATTTTTCCAAAAGTTTCATCTTTGCTTTGATCAATTTTAACCTTTTTCTCTAAATCTTTGCTCAAGTCTAATTCAAGCTCAGCGCTTTTTTCAATTATATTATCTGGTTCGAATTTTTCAGAAATTTTAATAACAATTTTTTTAGATAAGTCAACTTTTTCTATTTTAGCAACTGAAATCATTCCACCTATCATAGTTTCTTGTTTTTTACCACTGTAAAACAAACTTTTTCCATTTTCATCATTAATTTCTATAAGATAACGATATGATGGATCTGTTGTATAATCGCTAAAAGTATAATATATTTGAGCAAAATCTTTGTTAGAATTATCATATTCTAACAATTTCATTCCTCTGTGTTCATCATCTAAATTGTAAGTATTATCTTGATCTAAAAAGAAATTATGATCTTTTATTCCATAGATATTTTCATTAAAATATTCATCTTCTGATCTATAAAATTCTTCCTCATATAATTCATTATAATCTAATATAGATTCATCTTCATCTTCTTGTTTTGCTTCAGGCTCCTTATCAGTTAATTCCTCTGTTTTACTGTTTTTATTTTGAGCGATTTCTTCATTGTTTTCTTTCAAATTGTTTTGATAAAAAATATAAACGACTAATCCAATAATAATAAGCACTAATATTAAAATGATAAAAATACTAATATGTTTTTTAAAATTTTTCATATAATACTCCTTTTTTATTAAAATAAATTATTTATATATATAATTTTTAATATCAATTGTTCTTTAATTATTAATCACTAAAATCTGTATCTATTACTGCAAAATAATTATAATCTGGATATTTCTCTTTTATTTCTTTTATAACCGCTTCTTTAGTTTGTTCAGGATTTTTATCATCAAAATCTATAATTAAATCAAAAGAAATTAAATTAACATTTGTATCAACATAGAACCCATGAAATTGTAATATACTTGGATAATTCTTTATAATACTTTCCAATTCTTTCTTTATATTGTTTATCTTTTCATCACTTGTATTTGATGCATAAATTCCTATTGTTAAAATAATTCCAAGCTCATTAAATATTTTTAATTCAATTGTTCTAGTTAAAATATGTATTTCTTTAGCAGTCATATTGTCTGCAACCTGAATGTGCACAGATCCCATTATTTTAGTAGGTCCATAATTGTGTAACATTAAATCATATGTGCCTTCAACCTCATCATAAGAGTTAATAATTTCTTTAAGCTTATTTGCTAATTCAGACTCTACTCTTAATCCTATTATAGTATCTATTGTTTCTTTCAACATCTCAATACTAGATTTAATAATAATTACTGAAATTAGTGCACCTACAATTCCTTCTAAACTAATTTTCCAAATTATACTAATTAAAGCAGTTACAAAAGTTGAAAAAGATAAAACAGAATCAAATATAGCATCACTTCCTGAAGCTACTAAACTTCCAGAATTAATGTTCTCACCTATTTTCTTCACATATCTTCCAAAAAAGAATTTTACTATAACTGCTACTGCCACTATTATAAGAGATGCAGCAGAATATGTAGCAAGTGCAGGTGAAATTATTTTTTCAACCGATTCTTTTAAAGCTGTTAAACCTGCTGCAAGAACAATAATTCCAATAATTATTGATGAAAAATATTCAATTCTGCCATGACCATAAGGATGTTTTTTATCAGGAGCTTTTCCTGCAAGCTTTATTCCAATTATTGTGATTATTGAGCTTAAAGCATCACTAAAATTATTTACAGCATCCAAAATAATTGCAATAGAATTTGCAATTAAACCAACAATTGCTTTAAATATAACTAAAATTATATTTACGGCAATTCCTTTTACACTAGTTTTAACAATTATTTTTTCTCTATCCATAATGTCCTCTCTTTTTATAAGGTATCTGCCAAAGCAGCATCAACTATTTCACTTTTTGAAGTTAAACCAATAAATGTTTTTTTAACTTCTCCATTTTTAATAATTAATATTGTTGGTATACTCATGACATCATATCTTTGAGCAATCCCAGGGTTTTTATCTGAGTCCACTTTTCCAACCTTTACTTTTTCTCCTAATTCTTCAGCAATACTATCAATAACTGGACTCATCATCTTACATGGTCCGCACCATGTTGCATAAATATCAACAATAACAGTTTTTTCTGATTCCAAAACCTCTTTTTTAAAATTTTTGTCTGTTAATTCTAATACCATAATTTTTTCTCCTCTTATATATATTAATAATTTTTATTTTCATTAATAAAATTTATAGCAGATAATCCTGCTTGGGCCCCTTCATAAACTGCTTTAGATACTTGTAAAAGGCCACCCGTAGAGTTACCACATGAAAACAATCCTTCTACATTTGTAGACATATCTTTTTTCACAGCAATAGCATCATTATTAGTTAGAACGCCAATCTTTCTAGCAAAATCTACTCCACCTGCTTCTCCTAAAGCAATAAATACACCATCTATGTCTAAAACCTGATTGTTTTCAAATACAATTTGTCTAACTTTTGTGTCTCCTCTTATTTCAGATATTTTTGTACTTATTACTTCAAATTCTGTAGCAGTTTCTAGTTCTAATCCATTAGTTAATATTTTAACATTGTTTACTATATTTTTCAAATAATTTGCTTCATGAATAGCAAATTTTCCATTTCCAATAACTACTACATTTTTGCTTCTATAAAAAAATCCGTCACATATTGCACAATAACTTATTCCTTTTCCTTCAAATTCAATCACACCTTTGATATCAGGTCTTAGTTTTTTATTTCCAGTTGCTAAGATTAAAGCTTTAGAACAAAATTCATTTTCACTTGTTTTTACTAAAAAAACATTTTCGTTTTTTTCTATATGAAGAACTTCTTCTTTTTTTACATCAATTCCTAAGTTTTGAGCTTGTTTAATTCCTTTATTATATAATTCTATGCCATTTATTCCATTTTCAAAACCATAATAATTATCTATTTTATATGCTTTTTCTAAATTGGATTCTCCATAATATAAAACCAAAACATTTTTATTTGCTCGTTTAGCATATATTGCAGCAGTTATTCCAGCAGGTCCTGCACCAACTATCACTACATCATACATATATTCATTTCCTTTCCTATGTTAATTTTCTTTAAAATAATTTAATATTTTGTAAAGCATTTTATATAATGACAAAGCTTCTTTTTCAGTTAAGTTTACACATTCAGAAATCTTAAGTGGAATATCTTTTGCTTTTTTTCTTAATTCCATTCCTTTTTTTGTAATTATTAAATTCAAATTTCTTTCATCTTCTTTAGAACGACTTCTTTGAATATATCCTTTTTTTTCAAGTTTTTTTAGTAATGGAGTTAAAGTTCCTGAATCTAAATATAATATTTCTCCTAATGATTTAACATTAATTTCTTTCTTATCCCACATAACCATCATTGCAATATACTGTGTATAAGTTAAATCTATTTTTTCTAAAAATGGAGTATATCTTCTTACTAATTCTTTACTACATGCATATAAAGGGAAACATATTTGGTTTTCTATTTTTAATTCATCATTTTTTTCATCCATTTGTTTAATCCTCTTATACTTTAAAATACTTATTTATTTAATAATTCTTTTATTTTTTCTTCCATTTCTTCAGGCTTATAAGTTGGGGAATATCTTGCAACAACATTTCCTTCTTTATCAATTAAAAATTTAGTAAAATTCCATATAATATCTCCAGGATTTTTCGCTGTTGTACTTATTTTTTCAACAGCCTTCATAGCTATTTTATTTTTCATCCCTGAAATAATATCTTCTTTTTCTTGTTCTTTTAAACATGTAAATATAGGAGATTCATTTTCACCATTTACATCAATTTTTTGGAATTGATCAAATGAAGTATTGTATTTTGCTGTACAAAATTCATGAATTTCGTCATCACTTCCTGGTGCTTGATGTCCAAATTGATTACAAGGAAAATCTAATATTTCTAATCCTTTATCATGATATTCTTTATATAATTTTTCTAATCCTTCATATTGTGGAGTAAATCCGCATCCAGTGGCTGTATTTACAATTAATAAAACCTTTCCTTTGTAATTTTCAAGATTAACATCTTCCCCTTTTCTATTTTTTACAGTTATTTCATAAATATTCATTTTAGCAATCTCCTCTCTTTTTAATTTTATATAATTAAATTGCATACAATTTAATTATATAAGAAAAAACAATTTTGTCAATATATTTTACAAAAAATCAAGCAGATTTCTGTAAAAATATTTGCTTTTCAAACAAACTTAATTTTTCTATTTTTTTTGTGCATATTTTTTTAATGTCATATCAAATTCTGGAAATTCTTTTTTCAATATTATTGGTCTATTTTCTTTATTTATAAAACAATGCTTTGATTTTCCTATTAAAGCAATCTTTCCTGTAGCTAAATTTTTCATAACATATCCAATTACTAATTTAACTCCCTTAAATTCTTCAACTGTAACTTCTATTTCAACATCATCATCAAAAAAAGTTGGCTCCTTAAAATCACATTCTATTCCTATTACAGGAGAAATAATCCCATCTTCTTCTAACTTTCTATATCCAAATCCTATTTTTTCTAGAAAATCAACCCTTGCTTCTTCCATCCACCTTATATAATTTGAATGATGTGTACATCCCATCTTGTCTGTTTCATAATATTTTACTTTATGAATATATTTCTCCATTTTTACCTCCAATCATCACATTCTATTCTTTTTTTAAATTCTCCGTAATACCATTTGTTTAGCTTTTTCCTATTCTTGAAAATTAGAATTTTCTTATCTATTTCTCTATAATAATTAATAATGCGATAAATAAATTTTTTTCTACTTCTATTCCAGGTTAAAGTACATTTTATGAAGCCTAAGTTCATTTCTTCTCTGCATCCAGGAATTTCTGGTTTTTCTTTTCCTCTATTTTTTAAATATCTTGATAATATGCCTTTCAATTTTGCAATTGAAGAATAATCTAGAAAAATGACCATATCAGACGCTTCAATTCTTTTCTCCAATGTATCTCTATATGTTCCATCTATTATCCACTCTTTTTCTGATATTTTTTCCATAATAATTCTATCACGTTCTGCTTTATCTCTAATCTTCCAATTCTCCAAATGATGAATTCCATCAATATGACATACAGGATAATTTAGTTCTTTTGCTAAATTATTAGCTAATGTAGTTTTGCCTGTCCCTGGACCACCTATTATTGAAATTCTTTTTTCTTTAATCATGGCTCATTGTCTCCTTCTAACAGTTATTCAATTATTTCTTTTGGCCTTTCATATTTAAAAATTGAACTTATATAATTAATTCCATTTTTCATTAAATCTTGCATACTTTTATCATCTAAAGATATTCCTATAGCAGAAATGGCTTTTTGAAAATCATCTTCTTTACATGCACTAAAATATTGATCAATTTTTTCTTCTCCACCATCTTCTTTCATTTTTAAAGCTATAATTGGCGAAATCATTATACCTAAAGCATATCTTTTCATATAATTCAAGCTAACTGGATTATGAATTATTTGCATTAATACATTTCTAACATAATACATTGGTAGCTTATTTTCTTCACAAAGTGTCATTAAATCACCATTTGTTATTTTACCACTTAATGTCAGAATTTTTTTCTTTTTTGCTTTTGAAAGCTTTATTTTAAATACTGATTTCTCGGCATCATGTATTCCACTCAAAAATAATGTTTGAATTTTACTTTTAATTGCTTCGGAATCATGCTCGGATTGTCTTAACAAATAATCTCCCAATAATAATTCAAAAGACATTGCTGTAGCTTCTCCTAATAATTCACGACTCATATTTTTTTTGTTTTCTCCAAAGTTTAAATCCAAAGTATGACCAACTTCATGAACTAAAGAGAACATATCTTCTAAATCTGTTTCTTTTGGGCTTACTCTACTTTCTCTTTTATCAAAATCTGATTTTAAAGGCATATTCAGAGTAACTTTATTTTTACTATTATTCACGTTTGGTTTTCTTGTGTATTTTAAATGTCCAAATTCATTTCTTTCATTATAATCATGATAATCGTGATGATTATAAAAATGAACAATCAGATTATCCTTTTTATTAGTCAAAGCTTCAAGAACCCTTTGATACATTGCATCACCTGTAGATCTAAAAAATTTCAAACACCCACCTACAATTTCTTCTCTACTCATTGGTACAGAATATCTAACAGAAGGTCTGCTTATTGATGGAAGAGACTGTAAATACATAGTTAACGTTTTTTCAATCATATCCCAATCAACTTTTATAGTATCCATTTCATGAGTATCTAAATCAATTATTCTATTTAATTTTTTTAATTCATCTTCAGATAATAATTGATTCACATACTTGTTAGGACTATTATTAACCATTTTATTCTCCATATTTATACAATCTTTATTTTTATTATATATATTAATTTTTACCAATTCAATATTAATAATAAAAAAAGACTGATTTTCTTCTTATTATAAAAAACCAGTCTTTTATTTTAATAGTTCAAATTTAAGATTGCATCTAAACCTTCGCTTAACATTGTTGAAGGTAATTTTCCATCCCATTTATCAACAAAAGCTTGTAATGTTTCTATTCTTCTTAATTTTAAAGTATTTTCTGTTATTTGAGAATTTTGTAATTCCATAACTTTTGCATCTTTTTCTGCAATTGATATTTCTTTTTCGTTTAATATTTTTTGTTTTTCAAGTTCTGCTTGTGCTGCAACAACTTCTTGTTGTTTTACAGCTTTAGCTTCAATAGCTTGATCATATTCTTCTGAGAAATCAATATTTGTAACATTAAATTCTACAACTGAAAAACCTCTATCTGAGATTTTTTCAACAAGTGTAGTTTGAATTTGATTTGAAACTTCACTTCTTTTAGTAATTAATTCTTCTGCAGTATATCCAGCCATTGCAGATTTAATAGATTCAAGTATTGCTGGAGCAATAATTATGTTCTCATAATCTGTTCCTATTTCTCTATATAATTTATTTGCATTATCTTTGTTAACATTATAGTTAACTGCTATACTAGTAAGTACTGTTTGCATATCTTTTGTAGATGCTTCTGAAATTGTCTCAACTTTTTTTATTCTGCAATCAATCTTTATTATTTCTTCTATAAATGGCATTTTAAAATGTAATCCTTCTTGAAGTATTCCATCTGTTGCCTTTCCAAATCTTGTTTTAATTCCTACGTAACCTGTTGGAACAATGCTAAAGCATTTTGCTATAATAATTAGTGCAAATACAATTGCAATCACAATGATGATAACTTTTGGGTTTTTTAAATTTTTCATTTTACTCCTCCTTCTATCATATATGTATCTACAAAAATAGACTTATTACATATATGATACTCATATATGTAACAAGTCTTATTATTTAAAATATAACCAGAATTTTTTAAATTCGAATGTTGATTATATTATATATTTTTAAATATATTAATTACTCCCTTGTTACAATTATAATTATACATTATTTTACAATAAAAGTCAATTATTTTCATTTAATATGAGGGAGTATTACTTATTCTGTCATAGTCATATCAACTATATTAATTACTCCTTCTAAATCTACTTTAACTACAAGATCTGAAGGTAATTCTACAACTGGTCTTATCCATGTTAAAGAATAAGTTGATGATGTATTTTCAGAAAAAGTTCTCGCATTAATTGAAAATGTATTTACTGATCCTCCATCATTAAAGAAAGATCCGTTTTCAACTCTTGGTAATCCGGCAAGCGCACCGCCAGGAGCTACTTCTAGCCATTTCCCAGCAACTTCATATTCATATTCATCATTTTCTCCAAAAACATATTTCAAGTTTTCTGGTTTAGACATTAAATGATCAGTATATCCATGCTTAATTTCATAATCATTTGCTTCTAAATTTACCGATGGAATATCGCTAGATCCACTTCCAACTGTATATGAGTCAGTTGTTGCCTTTAGAAATGTTCCTGTTTCAATATCAGGATAATAAAAATCCACTTTATTATTTACATAGTCGTTTTCTGTACCAAACTTATAAGTTGTTTTTGGAAAACTATAACCTAACAAAGTTTCAATATCTTCAGTTCTAATACTTCTAGCTTTCAACACTTTTCCTTGTACGGTTTTTCCATAATCTGCAGCAGCATTATCTAATATAGATTCAACATTAATCCATGTATTTAGATTACATGCATATACTGTACTATCCAAAGGTGGTACTACCATATGATAAGGGCCCATTGCTTCTTTAGTTGTTATTAACACATTTCCAGAATCATCTTTACCAATAATAATCCATTCTATAATAGAAAAAATTCCTCTAACCATAAATCTATTATATTCATCAGGGATATATCTTACTGTTTTACCTATCATTTCATCTGTATAAATATCTCCAATCGTATTACCAATATAAATTGTTTCAGCATTTTCTCCGGTACCAATTGTTATTTTATTATCATTTAATATTTGTTTTTTTTCTGCTTCAGTAATATCTCCTTCTGAAAATAATCTATTAACAAAATCCTCTAAACTTTCTTTTTGTGTTCCGGTATATCCACTAGAACTATTATTTAGTTTCCAAAATTTAACTTTTTCTTCTAAACTAGAAGCTTTTGTTCTATTTTTTGCATTTATTGCTTGAGATATGATTCCATTATTCCCTGCAATAGATGTAATTGTTACACCTGCTAATATTAATAACACAATTATTGTAATTATTAATGCTATTAATGTAATAGCTTTTTCATTTTTTATCATTTGAATTACCTCCATTTTTATTAACTATCTAAAAAGTTAATTATATTATAAGAATAAATTAAAAAAATATCAATATTTTAAAGCTTTTTTTTAAATCTTTTTTTGATTTTTTTATTCCACCCAAATATCTAATAGTTAGCATAAGCAGCCCCTCTATTTTATTTCAAATTTTTAATATATTTTCTTATTTCATCTCTTACATATTCCCATCTGTTGCCTATAAATAAATTATTTTGAAAAAGCTGCTCTATTTCATCATATGTAGCATATTTTACATCACAAACCTCTTCTTCTTGTAAAATAACTTTATCTAAATCAATATCTTGTCTAACAATATATTCTTCTAACCATACATTGCCCGTTCTATAACGTTTAATCATTATTGCATTATCAACATTAAGTTCTACTCCTAGTTCCTCCATAGTTTCTCTTTTTAATGTTTCTAAGGCAGATTCTCCTTTCATAATAGAACCACCTGTCATTGCCCATACATTTGGCGCAAATTTCTTTTCTGGAGATCTTTTTTGAATTAATAGTTTATTTTCTGAATTTATTATCCATACATCTGTACCAGGATGATATATTCCTTCTTTCCATACTAATTTATCACCTTTATTCATTGTTTGTCCTGTTGGATTTCCATTTTCATCTAAAATATCCCAAGTTTCCATTTTTACCTCCACAAATTAATAATATTTTCTTGCTAATATTTGAAATAATTATATCAAATATTAGCTTTTATATCAATAATTTTCAAGCTCTCTTTTTAAATACAAAAAAAAGGTTAGCTTTGCTAACCTTTTTTGGTGCGGGTGAGAGGACTTGAACCCCCACGGTCTCCCACTAGATCCTAAGTCTAGCGCGTCTGCCAGTTCCGCCACACCCGCGATTGACAGTATTTATATTAACACTTTAAGAAAAGATTGTCAAGACTTTAAGATAAATTTATATCATTCATTTCTGAATAATATCACTATCTAGTTGTGATAATATCCTTTTATTTTTCAAAGAAAAAACATCCTTGAGTTAAATCATTCTCTTTTAAATATCTATCTATACCATTTAAAATCAGCTTTTTATGTGAATTCCATTCTGGTGCAATAAGCAAATCCTTTGGCGCATCTCCAGATATTTTATGAACTATCACATTAGGGTTTATATGAGTTAACACATAAGAAGCATTTTTTATATAATATTCTAAAGATATTGGTTGATACTCTCTATTTAAATATAATTCAGCAAGTTTTGTGTTTTTAATTACATATGTTGAATGAATCTTTATTCCTTGATAATCATGTTTATTTAAAAACTTCACAGTATTTTCTATATCTTTTTCTGTTTCATTTGGAAGTCCTATCATAATATGAACTATAGCATCTAACTTATATTTATTTAGTAAATTAATTGCTTTTGTAAAGCATTCAGAATTATATCCCCTATTAATAAATATACCTATATCATCATTAAAAGTTTGAAGTCCTAGTTCTACCCACACATCTACCATATCTTTAAAACTTACTAATAGTTTACAAATGTCTTCATTAATACAATCAGGCCTTGTTGCTACAGATAAACAAGCAATTCTATCATCTATTAATGCTGCTTGATATTTTCTCTTCAAATTAATAATTGAATCATAAGTATTTGTGTAATTTTGAAAATATGCAATAAACTTATTGGCTCTTTGTGCTTTATAACTTGAAAGATAATTTCTAATTTGATTTGATATATATTCTGTAGAATTATCTATATTTTCTCTACTTTTATAGAACTTATGAATATGCTCACCAGATCCTTCTTGGCTACAAAAAATACATCCTTCTTTTCCTAAAGAACCATCTCTGTTAGGGCATGTAAATAATCCATCTATACATATTTTAAGTGTTCTTTCACCATATTTTTCTTTCAAATATTCATTTAATTTATTATATCTATATAATTTTTCCATAATCAAAGTATATCAGATTTTTAATCATTTTTCAAAACTTTTCATCAATGAATAATCGTGTTTTTTGACTTTAATTAAAATTTATAGTATAATTAATAATGTAAACGGCAATATCCGTCTACATTATCCCTCGCAAAATTAAAATTTATGGAGGAGAACAAAATGTATCAGTATCAGATTCCGGAAGAAAATCTCAGAAAGATCCAAGCTGCATGTGCGGCTGGAAAAGCCGCAAGTGAGCAGGCCAAAGCGGTCCTGGCCGCCGAAGCTGCTGCCATCGCGGCTGTCCAAGCCGTGCATGTCGAAATTCCCCATATTCCTTCGGCACCCACTGTGACGGTTTCGCTGAGCTAACGCAAAACCGGAATTTGAGGTCAATCAGTTAAGCTAATTAGCTGATTGACTTCAAGAAAAAACTCGTGCAATACATCACGTATTCGCACGAGCTTTTTCTTTTATCTTTAATCTTCAAAATAGTTTAATCCATATAAATCATCTTCTGTATCATAAATATTTCCAATAGAATCAAGATATAATGTATCATAACTATTATCATACTCTAAACTTTCTTGCTCATCATCTAAATAATACATAAAAATGTTATCATATAAATATGCTTCACCTGTTTCTATTCTAGGTGTTTTTCTAAAGATACTAATGATTTTATCATGTAATTTAGCATTAAACATAGATTTTGTTGTTTCATATTCATATTTTGTTATATTTAAATTATAATTATATTCTGACACAAATTCGTTCCAATATGAATCCCAAAAACCTCTTTCATTTATATCATAATGATAATTTGCAATTATAAATTTTTCAGTTTTTTTAGCTTTTTCTTTTATCTCAGCAACTTCTGAATTAATATAATTAACTGCTGAATTATAAACCTCTTTATTTTCGAAATCAGAACATTTTAATGAAATATCAATATAATAATTTTCTCCTTGATCTATTAATTCATAATCTGCATTTGCTCTTTTAACTAAAACTGGTAAATCATCTAAAGTTTTATATTTTCCATCAAATAAATTACTACTCGTTTTATATCTATTATAAATTGCAATGTTATCTAATATATCTTCATAATAAATACTTGACCAATAATCAACTAATGTAATTTTTTGCTCATCAAAGACAAAATTAATATTCTGTTTATTATTAAATTTGTTTACCAACAAAAACATTTCTTCTTCAATATCTTTATAATCAGTAACTTTTATATACCACTCATCTTCATCCATTTTTTGTTCTGTATAGTTTGGAATCATTTCTGTATATAAACTAGAATTAAATATCTTTTGAGCAGCTGTATCATCTGTAAAAACATCATTAAATCTTATTCTTTCGCCTGTAGCCAAATCATAGTTTTCAACAATGTTTTCATTTAATAATAATTCATATTCATCTTTAGATGTATTATATACATCACTTACTATAGAATAATAAATAGACAAAGTATTTGCAAAATTAGAGCTTAAGTAACAATAACAATAGAAAGAATCATCAATTACTTTATTTTCTTTTATTGCATTTGTAACAGCAACTTCTAAATCATTTTTTAAATTATAGTTTATTGAAGCTTGAATACTTTTATTTATTAAACCATCTATTTGATAATAATTTATTTTTAAGCCTTGAAATTCTTCCTCAAATTCTGTAACTTTAAGGTCATTTAAATTATAAGTGTCTTTATCTAAATTTATTAATCCCTCATGCTTTACTTTTTCTTTCTCTTTTTCTTGAACAATATCTATCTTAGGAACATCTTTTTTTTGATCTTCTGGTACTGGCTTATATATAATTAAAAAAGTTGTTATTCCAATTGACATTAATGCAAATGCAAAAATAATCATTAATCTTCTAATTATCAATTGCTTCATAGTAACAGGCTTTTTTTCTTTTTTATTCTTTATTTTATTATCTGGAATTTTATTATCTTCCATTTTATCCTCCAAAATAATTATTTAACTGGAACATATCCTGCCTCTTCTGCTACTTTTTGACCTCTTTTTGATTGCATTGAATCTCTTAACAAAATAACATTTTCATCAGTCTCATTTTTTCTAGAAACTGCATAATAAGCTGTTATTATTGGATATTTTTCTGTTTTTATTGTTTCATTATTTGGAGCAACTCCATTAACTTTTATCATTTTAACATCATCACTTATATACATTGAATTTGCATAATAGTAATATGAATATCCTATTGCACCTTCTCCATTATCATAATCTGAAACAACATCTATAATATCAAACATAGATTCAGCAATTGTTTCTGTTTCAGGAGTTTTCATTTTTTTACCATCCATTACGAGTGAAAGCATTCCTGTTTGACTTCCTGAATTTTCTGGTCTTTGATATGCAATTATTGGTTCATCATTTCCACCAACTTGCTTCCAATTAGTAATTTCTCCTGTATAAATTTTTTGTATTTCTTCCAAAGTTAAACTATCTACAGGATTTTTGGCATTTACGAAAAATACAAATCCTTCATTTACAACTTTATCGTATTGTAACTCAACATTTTTTTCTTCAGCATATTCAATTTCATCTTGAGATGGCTCAACAACCAAAATTAAGTCACATTCACCATCAATTAGTTTTACATATGCTTTATGAGTTTTAGAATGAGTAATTTCAACCTCTTCTTTTCCTGTAAAGTTTTTTTCAAATGCTTCCGCTAAAGGTATTGTTGCTGTTGAGCCATCTACATTTGGATAATTTTCTTGTGTAAATAATGGTTCTGTGCTAATTATTTCTTCAACTTCTGATTTTTTTGAAGCATTTTCATCTTTTTTAGTAAAATGCTTATATGCAAAAAAACAACCAACTACAATAGCTGCACAAATTAAAATCATCAAACAATTAATTAAAATTTTTTTCATAAGATTTCCTCCCTATTTAATTATTTGTTTAAAAGCTTTTTAAACCATTGTGAAATCATACTAAATAATTTCTTATACCATTCTTCATTTTTATATTCTACAATGTCAGTTTGTTTAGTTACATTAGTATTTAAAAGCTTTTCATTCTTATCAAAAAGATTATCTGGATTGTACTTTTTTCTTAATTCATCTTGATAAACTTTTTCATTATGTTCTAAAATTTTATTTATTTTTTCTTTTTGATCATCTGATGCAAAATATTCTCTAAACAAACCAACAATTCATAATTGTATAATACCATATATGTTTTTTTTATACAATATAATTATTTTTAATAGTTTAGTTAGTAAAATTTATAATATTCAACATATCACTTTATGTTGACTAAAAAGCAAATATGTGTTATACTAGAAACCGTTATAAAATAATTAATTTTAATCCCGTATTAGCTAATTAGTTAGAGGGATTAAAGCCCTCTATTTGATTAGTAATTATATAAAAGTAAGAATATAAAAAATCAACTGACATCAAATGGAGGTTAATACTATGAAAAAGAAACCAGCAATAATTCTGACCATCATCGCAATCGTAGCTTTTTTGTGTTGTTTTCTGCTCCTTTACTTTCTTAGTCCTGTAAAGACAACTTCCCAACAGGATTCTGAGTTCGAAGCATATGAAAATATCGCAAAAAAAATCTATCATGTTTACGACGGAGAAGAAAGTCTCACAATCACAATAGACAAAGGTTCGATTATTATTACGTCTCCGCATAATATCAAGCTTTTGGCTAAAGTCGAAAACAATGAATTGACTTTCAACCGTACCTATGCCTCAGCAATTTATTATGTAATTGAGTGTTTAGAATGTGGATTTCTTTTTACTCTTCTAGTTTTGGTGTTGGTGGCAATATCGCCATTAGGTAAATATTTTGCTTCAAATCAAAACGAAGAAGAAGTAATACCTGATAATACAGATTAAAATGCATAATACCAAGCTACACTAAAAGGAGAATGCTATTATGAAACACAAGATATTCTTAAGCATCATTGCAATTGCAGCTTTTTTCTGTGTTTTTTTCTTTGTCAAAGATTGCCTTATCAAGGAGATTACTCCTGAAGAGTCAAAACGGCTTTTCCAAATCGCGGAAAACTACTACACAGATAAAAGTTCTATTCCCAATGATGTAACCTTTAAAGCAATTGATGATCATATTTACTTACGCACCAATAATATTATTGTGGTCGGCCAAGTTGAAGCATATTCTAATGGCCAAGACATTGTTATTAGAAAAGACCCAGAAAACTGGAAAGCTATCTTAATTGCTTTTCTTTTATCTTTGGAATTTTCTTTTATCATTGTCTTATTGGTAAATAGCTTTTTAAAGAAAAAATTAAAGACAAATAAAGCAAGTAAATAGTAAATTCGTGTTTTTATCATAGTATTTTAGTGGCGCACAGGAACATCCTATGCGCCACTATTTTTTTTATAAAATTAATTATTTAAATCTTGAAATATCAATATTTTTCTTGTATAATATTTTTATTATACAGAAAGGAAGTGATTACTATGGAAAAATTAGTAATTAAAGATTTATTTGAAAATTCAGAAAAATATTACTCAAAAGAAGTTGAGATTTCTGGATGGATTAGAACTGTTAGAGATTCAAAAACATTTGGATTCTTAGAAATTAATGATGGAAGTTTTTTTAATAATATTCAAGTTGTTTTTAATGATAATCTTAATAATTTTAATGATATTTGCAAATTAACAATTAGTTCATCAGTTGTCGTAAAAGGTAGTTTTGTAAAAACAGAAAATGCTAAACAAGCATTTGAAATTCATGCAAATAATATCCAAATTGCTAATTTAGCAGATAGTGATTACCCTCTTCAAAAGAAACGTCATACATTTGAATATTTAAGAACTGTTGCACACTTAAGACCTCGTACAAATACATTTTCAGCAATTTTTAGAATTAGAAGTGTAGCAGCATTTGCAATTCATGAATACTTTCAAAGCAATGGATATGTATATGTTCACACTCCAATTATTACATGTGCAGATTGCGAAGGTTCTGCAGAAATGTTTAAATTAACAACATTGGATTTAGAAAAACCTCTTCCAAAAAAAGATGATGGAAAAACAGATTTTTCAGAAGACTTATTTGGAAAAGAAGCTTATATTACTGGTTCTGGGCAATTACACGGAGAAACTTTTGCTACAGCATTTAGAAAAATATATACTTTTGGGCCAACACTAAGATCTGAAAACTCAAACACTAAAACACATGCTAACGAATTTTGGATGATTGAACCAGAAATATCTTTCTGTAACTTAGAAGAATTAATGAATATTGAAGAAGATTGTTTAAAATATATAGTTCAAAAAGTATTAGAAAGATGTCCTGAAGAAATTGATTTTTGTGATCAATTTATAGAAAAAGGTCTGAAAGAAAAATTAAACAAATTAATTAATTCTTCTTTTGTAAGAATCGACCATAAAGAAGCTATAGATATTTTGAAAAAAGCTGATAAAAAATGGGAATTTGAACCAGATTATGGTGAAGATTTAGCAAAAGAACATGAAAAATATATTACTGAATATTTTAATGGACCTGTTTTTGTTAAAAATTGGCCAAAAGATATTAAATCTTATTATATGAAGCTTAACCCAGATGGAAAAACAGTAGCTGCAGTTGACCTAGAAGTACCTGGAGCTGGAGAAATTATGGGTGGTTCTCAAAGAGAAGAAGATTATGAAAAGCTAGTAAAAAGAATGAAAGAAATGAACATTGATACTGACCAATTATATTGGTATTTAGATTTAAGAAGATATGGTTCTAATGTTCATTCAGGATTTGGACTTGGATTTGAAAGATTATTAATGTACATTACAGGAATGGAGAACATTAGAGATGTAATTCCTTTCCCAAGAACTCCAAACAACTGTGATTTTTAGTAAATATAAATAATAAAAGCAGGTGGATTAAATGAGCCCACCCGCTTTTATTAAATTTGAAATGTTTCAGCCATACCGCAAGCACCCAAAAGATAGTCATCACTAACATAATTTTTTACATTTTTCAAATCATATACTTACAACCCAAAGCTAATACCGATAGCTCCGTTTACACGTTCCATAAGTTTAGAATCTTCTATATGTCCTATTTTTTCTTTTAATCTACTTTTATCAATTGTTCTTATTTGTTCAGTTAGAACAACAGAATCAGATTTTAATCCAATACCATTACTTGATCCAATTTCTATATGAGTTGGAAGTTTCGTTTTTCCAGTCTGTGAAGTAATTGCTGCAGCTATAACAGTTGGACTATATTTATTCCCTGTATCATTTTGTATTATCAAAACAGGCCTAATTCCGCCTTGTTCAGATCCTACAACCGGACTTAAATCTGCATAAAACATATCTCCTCTTTTTACTACCATAATATTCACTCCTGTATTTTTACATTTAAAAATAGAATTATTGAATATATTTTAAGTTATAATATTTCTATATTTGTATATTCTATGCAGACAACTACTTGCTTGTCACTGTCTTTAATTATTAATTTTTCTGGCAATCCTGTTTCTTTATTTAGATATAGCTCTTTAAATTTTATGTATTTGGTTGAATCCTTTAGTTTAATTTTTATAATAATACTATCATTTTCATTTTTTTCTTTAATTTCACTATTGTTTCTATATTCATTTGAAAAACTTTTTAAAAATAAACAATTATTTATCATAGGTTTATAATCTTCATATATTTTTTCAAGATTAAGTTTTGTATTTTTTATAGTTAATTTTTCTTTAGAATTTTCTATTAATAATCCTGTTATTTCTTCTTTTTTACCTGTTATTTCTAATCTACTATATTCTTCATTTTCAATTATCATTGCATCATAAACATTATCATTTTTATTACTATATATTTTAATTTTTAATTCTGCTTTATAATTTAATGAGTCACTTAAAATACTATCAACAATATCATCTTCATTTAATTTAATATTATTATTTCCAAGATTTATTTTTTTATAATAAAAAATTAAAAAAAATATAATAAAAAAAATTATAAATACTATATATCTTTTTTTCAAAATAAAAACCTCCTTGCATAAAAAATATGCAAAGAAGTTTTAAATAATGTCTATGCCAAACGCCCCGTCCCCATCGACATAATTTTATAGAAATTCTCTTTTGAATCTATAGAATTCATTTCTTCTTTAAAAATATGAGCATTAGGCATTCCTTTAACATACCATGCAACAAACTTTCTTATTTCACGCGTTGCTGTGTACTCTCCTTTTTCTTTTAAAAGTAATTCAAAATGTTCTTTTAAAACATTTATCCTGTCATCATAAGATGGCTTTTCTAATTTTTTCCCTGTTTCTAAAAAACACTGAATTTGATTAAATATCCATGGATTTCCAAGAGAAGCTCTTCCAATCATTATTCCATCACATCCAGTTTGCTCAAACATTTGAGTAGCTGTATCTTCTGATATAATATCTCCGTTTCCTATAACTGGAATTTTCACAATATCCTTAACTTCTTTTATTGCAGTCCAATCAGCTTTACCGTGAGTAAAATTCCTGTCTTGTTCTACCATGAACAATAATAGCAGATACTCCTAAATCTTCTGCAATTTTAGCAATTTCCTTGTGCACAATTTGATCATTACTCCAGCCTTTTCTTATTTTTAAAGTTACTGGTTTAGATGAATTTTTAACTACAGCTTCAATAACTTTTGCTGCTAAATCAAGATCTGTAAGGAGCTTACTTCCATCTCCATTTTTAACAACCTTTGGTGCAGGACATCCCATATTTATATCTAAAATGTCACACAATTTAGATACTTGTTTTGCAGCTTCTCCCATAGACTCTGGTTCACTTCCAAATATTTGCATTGAAATTGGATGTTCATTATCTGTTTTTAACATATCTAATGTTTTTTCATCTTTATAACAAATTGCCTTAGAACTAACCATTTCATTACAAACTAAGCCTGGATTACCATATTTTTTAGTTATTTCTCTAAATGGTAAATCTGTAATTCCTGCCATTGGTGCTAATATTAAATTATTCTCTAATTCAACGTTTCCTATTTTTATTTTTTTTAAATACATATTTTTTCCTTTTATGAATTTCTTTTCATAAACTATATGCACAGTTTGTCCAAAAACTGTGCATTTCTTTATAAATAAAACTAATTTCCAAACATTGTAAAATTATTATTGTATGATAAACCTTTTTTACGTCTTGAACTAATATTTAATAAAAGTCCTATACAAATAAAATTTGTAATTAGTGAACTTCCACCATAACTAACAAATGGAAGTGGTACACCTGTAATAGGAAGAAGTCCTATTGTCATTCCGATGTTTTCTACCATATGAAAGAAAAATATTCCAGCAATGCCTATTGCAATATATGACCCAATACTATCTTCTGCATTTTTAGCTATTCCAATTGCCTTTGTAATTAAAATAATATATAAAACTACAATAGAGCTAGATATTAAAAATCCCATTTCTTCCCCAATAACTGAGTAAATAAAATCTGTTGTTTTAGGAGATAAATATCCAAGCTGAGTTTGATTTCCTTTAAGCAAACCCATTCCTAAAAACTGACCTGCTCCTATTGCTAATTTTGATTGAATTAAATTGTATCCAGATCCTCTTGGATCACTTTCTGGATTTAAAAATATTTCTATTCTTGCTTTTGCATGTTTTGGTAATACTTTATATGCATATGGACTTGCAATTGCAATAATTAAAATTGCTACGATAATATATTTCTTATCTAATCCTGAAACAAATAACATAAAAAGCATTGCAAATGTATATGCAAGAGCAGTTCCAAAATCTGGTTGTTTAATAATAAGTGCTAAAGGAATCGCCCAAAGCAAAAAATATACTAACAATTTCCAAGGTTTATTAATCTCTCTTTTACCTTTTAATTGTAATTTATATAATATTAAAGACATAAACATTACAACAATTATTTTGGCAAGTTCAGAAGGCTGAAAAGCTAGAAAATTTCCAATTTTATACCATGATCTTGCACCACTAATTGGCTTAGTAAATAATACTCCTATTAACAATACAATAAATCCCATATATAATACTGGCGAAAATTTAACTATAACTCTATAGTCAATTAAATAAGCGATTATTATAAATGGGATACTAATTGCAAACCACTGAGTTTGTTTTTTAAACTCATCTAACTGTGTATTTTGTGTTGCAGAATATAATGCTACTAAACCAATAACTAATAAAAGTAAACTAATTATTAAAACTAACCAGTCAGTATTTTTAAATCTTTTTTCTTTCATTTAAAACCTCTTAATCTTTTTGTTCTTTTTTAGTAGTTTGGTTATTTTTATTTTGAGTTTTTGATTTTGATTTTGTTGTTGTTTTATTCTTAGTTTTAGTATTGATATTGTTTTTTGTTTTATTATTATTTTTGTCTTTATTACTGCTTTTAGCTTTTGAATTATCCTTATCTTTTTTTGTATTATTTTTTTTAGACTTTTCTAATTTTTCTTCTTCCTCTGCAGCCTTTAATAAATCGTCAAAAGTTACGTCATCATCATCTTCTTCATCATCAGCAAAATCTTCATTTTCTTTTTTAGTGTCAAATTTTAACTCTTCAGTCTGTTCTTGGTTTTCCTCTGACTCCTTTTCAATAGAATTTGAATCTTCATTATTATCATTAGAATCGGCCTTTTGATTGTTAGAATCTGTATAAGCAGATTGTTCTTCATTTAAAACTTCACCTTTTGCATCATTTCTAATATTTAGAATTGGAATATTAGCATGTAGTAATGGAGCCCCAATACTTCCATCTTCATTTTCTTGATTTGTAAGTCTAACGTCAATTTTTGACTCATCTATAACAATATACTTCTTAATAACTTCTATGATTTCTTCTTTCATCAGCTCGAGAAAATCTGCAGAAACATTGGCTCTATCTTGCATAAGAACAACATGTAATCTTTCTTTTGCAGCATCTTTTGATTGAGTATTTGTTGTATCTGCTACTAATTCTTTTTTCTCACTTTGCATAAATCTTTTGAAAAATACACTAATATTTTCAAACACAGCCATTTTTTACCTCCACTAATTTAAGATTAATTATCTTTTTTAAATAATCTTTTTAATTTAGCGAAAAAGCCTCTTTCCTTTCCAGGAATTGTAACCTCAATATTTTCGCCTAAAATTCTTCTTGCAATTTCCATATAAGCTTTTCCAGAAGGGGCTTTTTTATTAGTGATTACAGGTTCTCCTTTATTTGTTTGAATAATTATGTATTCATCATCTGGTACTACACCAATTAAGTCTATTGACAATAAATCAACAATATCGTCAACATCCATCATCTCACCACGTCTTACCATTGATGGACGCAATCTGTTTACAATTAATTCTGGGTTTTTTATAGAAGATGATTCTAATAATCCAATAATTCTATCTGCATCCCTAATTGAAGAAATTTCTGCTGTAGTAACAACTAAAGCGCGATCTGCTCCAGCTATTGCATTTTTAAAGCCTTGCTCTATTCCTGCTGGGCAATCTATTAATACATAATCAAATTCAGCTTTAAGTTTTGCTACTAAATCTTTCATCTGTTGTTCATTTACTGCTGTTTTATCTTTTGTTTGAGCGGCTGGAAGTAAATATAAATCATTAAATTTCCTGTGTTTGATAAGAGCTTGTTTTAATTTGCATTTTTCTTCAATGACATCTACTAAATCAAATACAATTCTATTTTCTAAGCCCATTACAACGTCTAAATTTCTAAGTCCAATATCAGTATCAACTAATGCAACTTTTTTTCCATTTGATGCAAGCGCTGATCCTAAATTTGCTGTTGTAGTTGTTTTACCTACTCCACCTTTGCCTGATGTTATAACTATAACTTCTCCCATTATTTTTCTTTCCCCCTTAAAACTTATGCATATATCTTTGGTTTTTACGTTATAATTTGTTCCTTCTTATAGCTTAACTAAATTACTCTAATATAATATATTTTTTTTTTACAAAAGTCAATGCAAGTTTGCACTTTTTTGTAATATTTTTGTAATATTTTTTTAAAATAATGGTAAATGTAAAATAATAATATCTTTTTATTGTTATTTATGCTATTTATTTATATTTTGATTATTATAAAAGTTAATAAAAATCCAAAGGCATAAATAACTTTAATTTATTGACTTTATTTTTCATATTGCATATAATTATATCGATAAAAAAGACATTACAATGTCTTAGAAAGGAATGTTTTACTATGGAAGAATTAATTGAGATAAGATGGCATGGTAGAGGTGGACAAGGTGCAAAAACTGCATCATTACTTCTAGCTGATGCTGCATTTAACACAGGTAAATATATTCAAGGTTTTCCTGAATATGGACCTGAAAGAATGGGTGCTCCTATTGTTGCTTATAATAGAATTAGCAATAATCCAATTACAATTCACAGCAACATTTATGAACCAAATTACGTTGTTGTTGTTGACGATTCTTTACTTGACTGCGTAAATGTTACTGCAGGTCTTAAAGAAGATGGAGCAATAGTTATCAATTCGACAAAAGATAACGAATATTTAAAAGAAAAATTAAAAGATTATAATGGATCTGTTTACAAAATTGATGCGAGAAAAATATCAATAGAAGCTCTTGGAAAATATTTTCCAAACACACCTATGCTTGCAGCAATTGTAAAAGTAAGTGGAATCATGACAGAAGAAGCTTTCTTAGAAGATATGATAGGTTCATTTAAACATAAATTTGCTAAAAAACCAGAAGTAATCGATGGAAATATGAAAGCACTTAAAATGGCTTTAGAACAAGTTGAAAAAGTTAAATAATAATGGTTTATAGGTAAATCCTTATTGAAAACCTAAATATATTTATGCAAGGAGACAAATAAATGACTGAAATAAATAATAATACTCCAATTGAAGAATTAACAATTGGTGGAACTATTTATACAGCTGGAAATGCAAAAGAGTTTAAAACTGGTGATTGGCGTAGTGAAACCCCTAAATATTTACCAGATGTTTGTAAACAATGTGGACTATGTTTTAATGTTTGTCCAGATAATGCTATTCCTGTAAATAGCGAATTAAAAAGAGAAGATTTTAATTTTGATGCTTGTAAAGGATGTGGCGTTTGTGCCAAAGTTTGTCCTTTTAAAGCAATAATTATGGAATAACTTTAGAAATGAAGTCTTATTAATGAAAAATATTAGTTTATCATTATGGGCAGTAGAAAAAAGTAATAAAACAAATAATTAAAAGATTTTAAAATCAATCAAAATTAATATAAAAAGGAGAAAAAACATGAGTATAAGAGAACGTTTAAGCGGTAACGAAGCAGCCGCAACAGCTATGAAACAAATCAATCCAGATGTTGTAGCAGCCTTCCCTATTACACCTTCAACAGAAATACCACAATACTTTTCTACATTTGTTAGTAATGGACAAGTAGATACTGAATTTGTTGCTGTTGAAAGTGAACATAGTGCAATGAGTGCATGTATTGGTGCTGAAGCTGCTGGAGCAAGAGCAATGACAGCTACATCTGCAAATGGTTTATCTTTAATGTGGGAAATGATTTACATTGCTTCAAGTTTAAGATTACCAATAGTAATGAGTTTAGTAAATAGAGCTGTATCTGGACCACTTAATATTCACAATGATCATTCAGATGCAATGGGAGTTCGTGATAGTGGCTGGATTCAATTATTTTCAGAAAGCAATCAAGAAGCATATGATAATTTAGTTATGGCACACAGAATTGCAGAGCATAAAGATGTTTTACTTCCATTAATGGTTTGCCAAGATGGATTTATTACATCACATTCAATAGAAAACATTGAATTAATAGAAGATGAAAAAGTAAAAGAATTTGTTGGAAAATATCAACCAGAACATTATTTATTAAATGATAAAGAACCAATAGCAATAGGTCCTTTAGATTTACAAGCATATCTATTTGAACATAAAAAACAACAAGCAGATGCAATGAAAAGAGCAAAAAAAGTTATTCTAGATGTTGCAGCTGATTTTGAAAAGATGACAGGAAGAAAATATGGATTCTTTGAAGAATATAAAATGGAAGATGCAGAAGTAGTAGTTGTATGCATGAACTCAACAGCAGGAACTGCAAAAGCAACAGTTAACGAATTAAGAAAAAAAGGAATTAAAGCAGGTTTACTAAAAGTTAGAGTTTATAGACCATTCCCTGCTGAAGAAATTGCTCAAAGCTTAAGAAATGCTAAAGCAATTGCTGTTTTAGATAAAGCAGATTCTTTAAACGGTGCTGGTGGAGCATTATTTGAAGATGTTACATCTTCTATGTTTACTTCAAACATTCATGTTCCTACTGTTAACTATGTTTATGGTATTGGTGGTAGAGACACTACAACAAAAGACATAGCTAAAGTATATGAAGATTTAATTAAAATCAAAGATACTGGTGACTTAGGAAATCCTTATAGATATCTTGGAATAAGGGAGGGAAAATAATATGGCATATAATCATAAAGAAGTAGCTGCAAGAGAGGCTCGTTTAACTTCTGGGCACAGAATGTGTGCAGGATGTGGAGCACCTGCAGTTGCAAGAATGATATTAAAAGCAGTAAAACCTGAAGATCATGCAGTAATAGCAGGAGCTACTGGATGTATGGAAGTTTCAACATTTATTTATCCATATACAGCTTGGACAGATTCATATATTCACACAGCTTTCGAATGTGCTGGTGCCACTCTATCTGGTGTAGAAGCTGCATATAAATCAATGAAAGCACAACGGAAAATTACCACAAGATAAAAACACAAAATTCATCGCTTTTGGTGGAGATGGTGGTACTTATGATATAGGTCTACAAAGTCTTTCAGGGGCTATGGAAAGAGGACATGATATGGTTTATGTATGCTATGATAATGGCGCTTACATGAACACAGGTATTCAAAGAAGTAGTGCTACTCCAAAATTTGCAGATACTACTACTAGTCCTGCAGGAAGTGTTATTCCTGGAAAAATGCAATCTAGAAAAGATTTAGCAAAAATTATGGTTGGTCATCACCTACCTTATGTTGGTCAATCTGCTGCAATTGGAAATTTCAAAGATTTATATGAAAAAGCAGAAAAAGCAATTTATACAGAAGGTCCTTGTTTCTTAAATGTTTTAGCTCCATGTCCAAGAGGATGGGGATATAACACACCAGATTTAATGGATATTAACAAACTAGCTGTAGAAACTTGCTACTGGCCATTATATGAAGTAGTAGATGGTGTTTATCATATAACATATAAGCCAGCAAATAAACTTCCTATCGAGGAATTTTTAAGACCACAAAAAAGATTTAAACATATGTTTAAACCTGGAAATGAATGGATGATTGAAGAATTCCAAAAAGAGGTTGACAACCGTTGGCAAGAGCTTTTAGATTTAGAAGAAATGACAAACAAGAAATGGGATATTGAAAAAAATTAATATAAAAAAATGGAGCCAAGATTTCTCTTGGTTCCATTTTTTTGGCTAATCATAACACTTTTGAGCAATATCGCAAACTCTGCAGCCCATAGGGCACCGACCTTCTTTGTTTAGCCATTTTGTGTACCTCCAATACATATATTAGATTTTTATGTCATACCTTTAAGGTATAACTTTTATTAGAAAGAATTATTTGGATGTGCAACTACCTCCTTGATAGGGTTTACCTACGTTTGAATGTGAATAGATAGTTAAGTTTGTTCTTCTTTTTGGCGGTCTTTTATAGCAATTCATTGGTTTATTTTTGGCTCTTGCTTGCCCTTTTTTTTGTTTATCTTTTCTCTTTGCCTTAATATTTTCAACTTCCGCATTAGAAAGAAAAGAAATCCGTGGAATAGAAACCTTAATTCTATACGCATCTTTTTCTTTACGTACAAAAGTCAATCCTTTTTCAAGAACTTCGTTACTATATTGTTTCCTCTGAGATTTAATTTCTATACTTTCTGGTAGTCTAGAAATATCTCCAGTAATAAGAATAGAAAACTTCTTATAGCGCAATTGAATATTTGGCTCCGAAAAGACTTTTCCACCTAAAATACTATTCAGATCTACAAAAAGATAAGTATCAATACCTCCTTCATCTTTTTCAATGATGATTCTTATACCCTCTTCTTCAATCCGTACACTTTTCATAAAAAATCTCCTTAAAATTATTTAACTGAGTCCCATATTTCCAACTTTTTGAAACCTAATTATACTATATATCTTAATATTTGTCAAAAAACAACAATAATAAGATAAATAATAGAATAACATTACTTATAAACATTTTCTAAAACATTCACATATTATGTTAATTCAATTATATTTACAAATTATAAAAATCATGCTATAATCCTTGATATACCGACTCGCACGTCGACACACGGAGCTATCCTTGCTAGCTCAATCCACTAATTAATAAAGGGTGAATTATTTATGTATGAAATGACCAATTATGAATTATGTACATACTTTAGTTTGAAAGAGGGATGCGAAGCCGGCTCATTATATATCTCTTTTAAAAAAGATGATAAGACGTATGGACAAAATCTTTTAAAACTGCTTCTTAGTCGTAAATACTATGACCAAAAAGTTCTTTGTGCATTTCTTGAAACAACTACTTTTCACAGAACAGCTTCTTCGAAAGAAAAAGGTTCTTTTGAAATTTTTTCTCATAGTTATTTTACACAACAAGGAAATTCTTTTGGGTATTGGACTATTCCATCTCTTGAAGATGTTCAGAAAAAACTTGACGAATATCATGGTCTTACGCCCAATTATATTACCCTAAAAGCAGAAATCAGAGTTGGCCCTCCAAGCATTATCCATTTCATAACTCAATATGTACGTTTTGACTGTACAGGTAACATTAATTATGGAATTAAAGGAATGAATCCACGTTTTAAATGGGATCATTATTCAGTTAAAAAAATTGATAAAAAAAGATTTGGATGCTTTATACCATCTTATAGTATGAAAAAGGTTTCTGGTAAAGCTATCATTAAATCTGCCAAAAGCAATGGTAAACGTTATTTTTACTATTCAAATGCTTAACTCAGCAATAGACTCGTTATGCAAGGAAACGAGTCTATTTTTATTATTTAAAAAACTAATAAACATTTTTAAGAATTAGTTTTCTGTCCTTCTGTTCCCATTTTCTATTATTATGCATAAAATATATCAGTATTTTGTTTTCAGGAGGCATATATGTTAAATAAAAATTGCAATAGTATGTTAACTGGCATAACTATTAGTATTATAATTTCATTTATTTATACATTATTATTCTTTAATGGACTTATTACAAATATTTTTCCCGTTTTTATCTTTTCTTTAATACTTAGTTTAATCTCTCTATTGATTCTATCAATTTTAGGAACATCTGATAATGGACTAACCAGAAATAGTTTATGTCAGAATTACTTAAATTTAATAATAAGCATTACTGGCAATATTTTAGCAAATTTAACTGCATTAATTACTACATTATCATCTGGAAATATTCTATCTGCAATTATAGTTAGTCTTGCTTTTTTCTTTTTATTATTAAACATATTTTCATTAATAGCATTAATTGTTTCTGTACTTAATTATAATTGATTTTAGCAACAAAAAAGCCAAACTTAGTATGTATGAAACTAAGTTTGGCTTTATATTTTTAACATTTTATTCTCCCATTTTTCTTGCTTTTATGATAACTCTTTTTGTACTATCATTTGTACAAGTAATTAATGTAATTTCTGTCTTTCCATTTGTCTCTTGAGATGTACAATCTACTTGATCATCATAAACTGTATACTTATCATAAACATAGTATTTTACTGTAGTGTTAGTTAAATCTGTAATCTCAATAATATCTCCATTTTCAAGATTTGGAACTTTACTAAAGAATTTTGTATTTCTATAGTTATGTCCTGCTATGCAGAAATTTCCAACTTGATTAGGCTCTGCTCCCCAGAAATAACAAGGCGAAATTTTTAATAATTCGTTTGTCCATGTGTATCTATTTCCAATTGTACATAAAACAGCATAATTACAATTTATTTTTGGTATATTTATTTCAGCTATTTTAAAATATTGCTGACCACTTTCTGTAACTAATGTAGTTCTTCTTATATTATCTGCAATTAAATCTTCTTGAGTATATTCTTCTTGCTGTCCAGTTTCTTCATCTGCAGTACTTAAAATAACTACTTTTGCTTGATCATCTTCATTTAAAATAACTAATGTTGAATTCTCTTCAAATTTAATTGTAGTGTCATCAACCAAACTACTATTAAATTTTAAACTTGAAAGAATTTCTTGCGCTTTTTCTTCAGTTTTATTTTTATCATATTCAGCATATATGTAATATGAAGATAAAATGAACACTAAAAAAACAGAAATAAAGAAATCAATTTTATACATTCTTTTCTTTCTTCTTAATTCTGGTGTAACATATACTTTTTCAGAAATAAGTATTTGATTCATTTTTACCTCCTTTTTTCACATATTTTCAGCTAATGATATTATAACATTCATAGATTTTAAAATCAATATTTTTTTAGAATTTACATAATATTTCAATTTTAACAAAAACTTCATTTTATTCTTAATATTTCAACTAATTTTTTAATTTGTTTAACTTTTCTTCTGATTTTTTATATTCTTCTTCTATATCTATAATTTCTTGATTAATCTCTTCTTTTGTTCTGCGAAGTAAATTTTCGTCTTCTAAGATTCTTTTTTTATCAAAAACCTCAGAACATTTTATACTTAATATTATTTCTTCATTCTCAAAAATCAATGTTTTATACTTTTCTTTAGCTCTTCTTAATGTTTTAGCATCACCTATAGTTAAACTTGAATCTACTCTTATTTGCTCACAAATAGCCTGCAGTTTTGACATCATAGGTAAATCCAATTCTCTATAAGCTTTTTCAAGCAATTCATATAATTGATTATCTAATCTAGTGTTATTAAAATTTATTAATGGACTCAGTTTTTTTATAAGATTTTTATAAATAATATTAACTAATTTTAATAATTCAGTTGTTAAATTATCAGATTCTTCATCATCAACATCATAAATTGAATCTTCTAGCATTTCATTATATTCTTCTTCAATATTTTCAAATTCTAAATCTAATTGTTTTTCAATCTCTTCTTCATTAATTTTTTGTTTAAAACTTATACGTTCTTCGTAAAGCTCTATTTTTCTATTAATTCTAAGCAATTTAATGTTTGCAGCAAATGCATCATTTTCAAGAGTCCCAATTTTTAACATATATGAATTTTCTATCTCTGGAACTACATGAAATGCAAGCATATCTCTTTCGGCAATTTTCTCAGCAACTTTATCTTTTAATTTATTTACTTCAATAATTAAATCTGCATATTCTGGATCTAGTGTAATATTTTCCTCCATTTACAGTATCCTTTCTCCATTTTATTTGCTCTATAAATTTTAACATAATGCTCAATTATTTACAATATTTAATTTCCATGATAAAATATTTAAAGTAATATTTTATCATGGAGGATATATGAATTTAGTACAAGAAACAAAATTTATAATGAATAAATATGGAATTAAAGCAAGTAAAGCATTAGGACAAAACTTTCTTATAGATGAATTTATAGTTAACTCAATTGTTAAAAAATCTGAAATATCCAAAAATGACTTAGTCATTGAAATTGGTCCAGGACTTGGCACTCTTACTTCAAAATTATTAGAAAATGCTAGAAAAGTTGTCGCTATTGAGCTAGATAAAAAGGTTTTAGAAATATTAAATGACAGATTTTGTTTATATGATAATTTTGAATTAATAAATCAAGATGTATTAAAAGTTGATCTAAACAATTTAATTAAAAATAATACGAATGAAAGCATTACATCTTGCAAAGTAGTAGCAAATCTTCCATATTACATTACTACTCCAATAATTATGAAATTATTACAAGATAAATTACCTTTAGAATCTATAACAGTTATGGTACAAAAAGAAGTTGCTGAAAGATTAACTTCAATGCCTGGCGAAAAAGAAGCTGGTGCTATCACATATAGTATTTACTACTACACTGAACCTTCTATAGTTTTAAATGTATCAAGAAATTGTTTTATTCCAGCTCCAGAAGTTGACTCTGCTGTAATAAATTTAAAACTTCTTAAAGAACCTCGTGTAAAAGTTACAGACGAAAAACTATTTTTTGACGTGATTAAAGCCGCTTTTTCTCAAAAAAGAAAAACATTAATAAATGGATTAGTAAATAATAAAATTATTTCTTCAAAAGAAGAAGCTGAACGCCTTTTGTCTTCACTAGGATTAAACTCGCAAATTCGAGGTGAAAAGCTTTCAATTCAAGATTTTGCAAACTTAGCTAATTTTTTGAGCAAATAGGATAATATTTAATCTCTCTCAATCTTTATTGATAAATCAGTTATTTAAGAAAACAAATAGAAACGTTCCTTAAATGTTCATTTTTGAACATTTAAGGAACGTTCCCATTTGTTCACCCATTTATTTATGCTATTTTTCTCTTCTTTTTAGCAATTACAATACTTAGTGTTATAAAAACTATAGTAAATGCTAAAACTATTCCTGTATTTAAAAATAAAGGCTTTAAAGTGTCAAACTTAAATTCATCAATATATTTTAGTCTTTCATTTGTATTAATATAATAATAAGATGGCAATATATGAGCTATTTTTAAAACTGTATCATTCATTAATTCTGTTGGCAAAAACGCACCACATAAGAAGCTTGTTCCAAGAGAAATTACATTTACTATTCCTAATGCAGCCTCTTTATTTGTAGTTAAATTAGCAATTAAAAATCCTACAGAAAGCGCGCATAGCATAAACACAAAAGAATTAATTAAATAATATATTAAGCTTTGATTAAATGCACCTTTTCCTATTAAAATAAAACCTATTAACACTATTAATACCCAGAAAAATAATGCAAATAATCCATTTGATAAAAGCAATTTTATATTATATTTATCATAATTTACACTACTAATTATCGTTCTTTTTCTAATTGGCTCAGCTCTAAAAGTACTTAATACCAAAATAATTACATATATACATCCAGCTAAAATTGTGTAATTTGCAAAACTATAATATGTGCTTAAATTATCTAAAATGTCTGCATCAACATTTGATTTTAACTCTACACTAATTTTAGAACTATCTAAAGTTTTACTGATATTTTCAATTATTTCTTCTTCACTAAAGCCTAAATCATTATATGAATTTGCAATTTTTAGATATTTTTCAAGTTGAATCAAAGCAAGTGATCCATACTGATTAGTTGTTTTCTTTATTTCAATTTCTGGATTTTTATGTTCTAAAAAATCTTTTCTAAAGCCTTTTGGAATCTTTACAATTAATTTTATTTCTCCATAAAATAATGCATCCATCTTGGCTTCTTCAGTATCATCGATATCTTTTACTATTTTTGCATTTTTACCTAAATATTCAATTAAACCCTTAGTAATACCTTCTTCTTCATCTTCATTTATTATATAAACTTCAGGCTTTGCAGCATCAAATGAGATTGCATTATCTGTATGTTCTAATGTAAATGAGCATACAAATATTAAAATTCCAACAAATAAAATAGTAGGCACTTTATATACGTTTAATATTTTTAAAAATGTTTTAAATACTGTCATATTTCTGCCTCCTTAAATTAATTATTGAAATAATAATTAGTACCACACTGAATATTTGTAAAGAAAAACAGTCAAATGCAAACCTACTTGTTCCTGAATAATAATAAATAGAATATAATCCATCAGTTATCATACTAGCAGGATTTACTTTATTTAGCAAAGGCATATTTTTATCTGCGATATATTTCATTGAAATCCCCATCATTCCAGCAAAGAATGAACAAAGCATTGTAAATGAAATAATAATTCCATCTTTACTTCCAGTACTACATTTTAAAGTAGAAGCAACAAATATTCCAAGGGCTAATCCTGCAAGTGCGCCTAAAAATGAAATCATAATTGTAAGATCAATTCTTGATCCGAAATCAACTTTTAAAACAAATATTGTATAAACAAATAAAATGGCTAAGCCAATAATCTGAACAATAAATGTTGCTAATACACTTGCTAGAATTAATTTAATTTTTGATGCAGGACTAATTGCAATTCTTTTTCCATGTTCAGTCATATTAGGTAAGTTTTGATTAACTGCATACATGGCTAAAGTAGCACCATATAGGCATGTCATAGCAATTAGTGAATAAAACTCTATTAATGAATAATCTGTATTCATAGGAGATGTATCTTTTATATTGGCTGTCGCATTTGAATAAGTTTCTAATGCAGTTTGATATACTTTTTGGAAATCTATATTAGATGCTCCGGTTTTTTCAATATCACTTTTAATAGCTGTATTAACTATAGAAATGCCTTGTCCTACCTCTTCTACAACTTCTTTAAAAACAGTTTGATTTATGCCATTTTGCTTAATGCAAATTTGTTTTTCCTCGTTTAATATTAAATATCCTTCTATATCTTCGTTTTCTAATAATTCATCTGCCTTTTCTAAAGATACATATTGAATGTCAAAAATTTTATTCTCGCCTTTTGAAAGCTCTTTAAAAGCCTCTTTATAAATTTCTAAACTAGCAGAATCTCCTTCTACTATTGCAATACTAAATGGTTTTAACTTTTCATTTTCTGTTATATTTGAAAATGCCATATTAAAAAATGTTCCAAGTATTATTGGGAATACAAAGGTCCAAAAAATTAGAGATTTATTTCCAAATAGTATTTTCATCATATATTTTACTTCATGAAAAAACATTAATCTCTAAGCTCCTTTCCTGTAAGTTCTAGAAATACATCATTTAATGTTGCATTAGGAGTTTTAGCATTTTGGCAAAGCTCTTTACAAGTTCCTTGTGCTATTATTTTTCCTTTATCTAATATAATTACTCTATCACAAAGGATTTCAACTTCTTCCATATAATGTGTTGTATAAACAATTGTTGCACCGTTATCCCTTAATTTTTTAATTCCATCTAAAATATTATTTCTACTTTGTGGGTCAACTGCAACAGTAGGCTCATCTAAGAATATTAACTTTGGTTTATGTGCAATTCCACATGCAATATTTAATCTTCTAAGTAACCCTCCAGATAATTTCTTTGGCTTGTACTTAACAAAATCTTTAAGACCAACTAATTCAATTGCATCTTCTACATATTGTTTTCTCATTTTTTTATCATTTATATAAAGTCCACAAAAATAATCTATATTATCATATACTGTCAATTCGTCAAATACTGCTATTTCTTGAAAAACAACACCAATATCTCTTTTTATATCATAGCTATCTGGAGTCATTTCTTTTTCAAATATTTTAATATCACCTTTTTTATACTGTAATAATGATAAAATACAGTTAATTGTAGTAGATTTTCCACTTCCATTTGGTCCAAGTAAACCTAATATCTCCCCTTCATCTACAGAAAATGATAAATCATCTACAGCCTTTAATTCTTTATATTCTTTAGTTAAATTTTGAACCTCAATTACTTTTTTCATAACTATTCCTTTCTACTCTTTATATTTTCAAGTGCTGTTGCTAATTGATCTGGGCAAGATGTACCGCGAAATCCACATGGAATTCCTTTTAATCTTTTAATAGCTTCATCAATTTCCATACCCTCTATTAATCTGGAAACTCCAACTGTATTTCCTGCACATCCTCCAATTATTTTTACTGATTTTATAATGCTTCCTTCCACATTTATTACCATCTTTTGTGAACAAACTCCTTTTGGTTCATAAACATATTCCATTTTAATTCTCCTTTCTGAACGTTTGGATGAACATTTAAGGAACGTCCCCAAATGTTCATTACTTACTAAAAACATCTTTTACTATAGGATAACTATTCATCAATAATTCATACTTCATATTTTCTGGAATTGTTTCACTATACATAGCACTAGAAATAGGAATGGTGTATCCAGCAACTTTTGGTGTAAAGCATCTAGCTTTTATAATATAATTTATTAAACAATCATCATCATTTAACTTAACTTCATGACGAACCAAGTATTCTTTCATCATATCTGTATATTCATCATGGAAATAATTAAATACTTTTATATATTCTTTTTGGTTTGCTAGTTCTTTTATTTCTCTTTCTATTAACATCCTTTTTCTCCTATTTACATTATGCCCTAAGCATATTTTATCATAAGGAAGAAAATTGTCAATATTTATATAATAGTATTAAAGCGCAAAAAAGAAGCTAACTTAGGTTAGCTTCTCTTTATATTAAATTTTTACATATTCAATTAAATTCTATGACCCACCGCCAGCTTTATCATCTAGAGAGAATTGTAAATTAAATTGCATTGTTGATCCAGATGCATCGTTTTGGCAATCATAGTCTTGACCTTCAATCCACATATATACTCTATATTTTGTTATACCTGCAGCTAATGTATCAAATTTTTGGAAATTTGATGTTGTACCAGTATATTCTGTACCAGTAGAAATTGTTGGAGTAACAGTTTTAAAGTTTGAATTCTCTGGTGGGTTTGCAGGATAACTATCTGCTAAAGCAAGTTTTGAAAATTCTTTTGCTACACCAGGATAAGTAGGAATAACTTCTGAAGCTCCAAGTGTTTTACTATATGTATTTGAAGCATGAGTTCTAGATGATTCTGTATGCGCATTGTTATTTGGTTCCCAAAGTATAACTTTTTCAGCTGATTTTAATCCTGTAGCATCACCTGTTGAAGCAACATTACCTTCTTTTACGAATGCTATACGAGTAGCATTTTGTAATCCTCTAGCAATATCTGCTTCTGTTTTACCAACTACTGAAGATGCACTTGTTAAAAATACATCTGTGTTAGCTTGGTCAACTTTAAGGAACATATCAAATACAACATAGTATCCATCTGTATCTTGGTCATCATCTGATAATGAAGTTGATGTAATCTCATAATTACCAGTTGTTGCATTAGCTTCTACAACACCATAGAACATATCCATACGTCCTGTTGAAGAACTTGAAACTATTGAGCTTGAAACTGGTTTCAATGTATCAGTAGGTACTGCATTAATAGCTCCATTATAAGCTTTATTTAAGATATCATCTTTAGTTATCAAACTCTTCCAAGTAGTTGCATTTGTTGAAATTTGTAAACCATTTACAGCTCCAACTTGTACTTCAATTGTTTCAACTGTTACAGTTCTATTTGATGTGAACCATGCATAAGTTGAAACAATTAATAGTATTGCAGTTATAAGTAGTATCAATAGAGTAGATTTGTATGATCTTCTTTTACTTTTTTTCATTTCACCATACCTCTTTTCTTTTGAATTTTTCTAATATTCTTTTGAATTATTAACATTATATTTAACTATCAAAAAATATTATGTAAAACTTAATACCTAAATTAATTTTAGCATATTCGACAATACCTGTCAAATCAATGAAACCCTTTTGTCTCTATGTAATCAAAATTTAATCAATCTGAAAAAGTAGTGTAATATTGTAATCTGTTTTTAACTTATTTCAAGGTAAAATAAAAGAAAGTAACATAATTGTTACTTTCTATTTTTTATGAATTTGTTCTCCCGTAATATCCATATGCATTTTTACTACTCCACCTATAATATCATTTAGGCATTCAGGATCATCACCCTCCATCCAAATAACTAATGTAAATCTATCTATATCACCTGGATTAAAATCTTTTCTTTCTTCTACACAAACCATAGTTTGTGAGAAAAATGGTGTTGTAAGTTCAGGATTCTCAACGTGATAATAAGCTGGCTCTGGCTCACCATTTTTAGCAGTCTTTGCGTAAATTGTTCGTTCTCCATTTAAAATAACCATTATTCTTATTGCATTATCTGCATTTCTTGATACAGATTCAATAGGAATCTCATACCAATAATTAATCGTATGTTGTCCCATATTCTGCAAATAAAATGTATATGCTATATAGTTTTCCCCATTATGGCTTCCTTCTGCTTGTGTATCTATATCTTTTGGAAGCCAATTAATTGAGATATTATCAACAAATTCTATATTTGGTGCCTCTAAAATTATTTTATGATCTTTTTTGTCTAAGTGCTCATATGCAACAATGCCAGATTGTCTTGAAAACGTTTGGTCAATTGAAATTGTAAAACTTCCATTTAAAAAGAATGCTCTTAATAAGAAATAAATAATTATTAAAAACAATAAACTAATTAATAATCCCATTTTTAAGACTTTTATTCTTACTTCTCTTTTTCTAACTTTTTCAGAACTAAGCTTTACTTTCTCGATATTCCCTAGCACTTCAGACTTATTTAATTTGTCTTTTTTAGGTTCTTTATCTTTTTCTTTTTTCATTAGAAATTATCCTTTAAATTATATTTATATGTATATTATAAATTAAAAATATTCAATAATCTATATTTTTATGAAAAAAAATAAAATAATTGAGATATTAATTGTTAAATGAAAAGATTAATGTTAAAATAAATCTATAAAATTATGAAAGGTAATAAATAGTATGAAGAAAAAAATAATCATAACAATCTCAGCAATCCTTATTTGCGTATTATTTGCAGTTATTATTGTAAATACATATTCTAGATATAGAACTTCTACTTCTGGAACAACTAATATTACTATTGCAAAATGGAATATAAAAGTTAATAATCAAACAATTAAAAACAATTCAGATTTATCAACTGTTATTTCACCAGTTTTTCCCGGAACCAATGACATTAATGCAAATGTAATAGCACCAACAGCTGAAGGATATTTTGATTTAAACATAGATTATTCAGTAGCTGATGTATCTTTTGATTATGAAATATCAGTTTCGCCTAATGAAAACTCTTCTGTACAAGATTTAATTCTAACAGGTTATTCGTTAGATGGTGGAACTACAATAATAAGCATTAATTCAAATCCATTAATTCAGGGATCTTGCGCACTTTCAGATAATCCAAAAACTAAAACAGTAAGAGTGTATATAAAATGGGACGATGAAAATGGTACAATGACAAACGCCGAAGATACTGCAACAACTGTTCCTGAAAATGCAACTGCATTATTAGATGTAAATATTTCATTTATTCAAAATCCAAACTTACAATAAAAAAATTTAGGAGGTTAAAAATGAACTTACTTAAATATTCTGATTTAATAGATAATAAACCAGCTCATATTGCTACTGTAAACAGTGAAAACAATCCTAATTTAGCTGTTGCTAGCAATATTAAAGTTATTGCAGAAAATAAAATTATTATTTCTGCTAGTGAAATGAATAATACGCCAAAAAATGTTGAACAAAATCCAAATATTGTAATAACAGTTTTTGACAAAAATTGGATTGGCTTAAGAATCTTTGGAAAAGCTAAATTTTATTCTTCTGGAGAATATTATGATTATTGCTATGATAAATATATTGTAAATAATCCAAACAAAACCCCTGGTGTAAAGCTTAAGGGCGCAATAGTAGTCACAGTAGAAAAAATTGAAGAATATAAATAATCAAAAAAATTAATTATGTCAAAGCGCTTTATAGCGCTTTTTTTATAGCAATATTGTTGACATAATATATTTAAAATGATATACTATGTTTCATAATTTGTGACCATATTTGTGTTGGGGAAAATGTCACAAATACAGGAGGAAACAATGAGAAAAAAACACTTAAGCAATGACGAAAAATCTTTATTACTTCTTGTATCTATGATTTGTCGGCTTCTCAAAATGTTGGGCTATTCTGATAGTTTTTTAAATGCATATGAAGCTGATGATTATGATACATACCAAAGAATAAAATATGAAATTCGCAGTTCAAAAACATCATCTAATCCAGCAATAAACATCAACCAACTTGTCTTACAGTTCATGATTAATTTATTTGAAGAAATTAACTTTGAAAACTGTAAACCTCTTGAAAAGAGCTTTAATAGACTTAAAGCTAACGTTTCTTCATATGATTACATTGACCCAAAAGCATTTGCCACATTAATCATTACAATAAGACCTAACTCTATATCTCTTTTGGGCAATCAAAAGGAGAAGTTTTATAGTTTATTAGAAAAAATAGGATACAAATCAACCGCAAAAACACTAAAAGATGTAAACTCATAACTTCATCTATCCCCAACACCCCAGTAGTGGCAGAGCCTCTACTGGTTTTTTATTAATAATAACAAAAAGCATATATTAAAAATCGCTTTTAATATATGCTTTAATATTTAAATATTTTTTTAAATGTCCTCAAAGCATGTTATTCTGCTTGTTCCACTTTTAATAATAAATCAATATGTACTGAAGTGCTTGTAGGACCATTTTCTTGATAGAAGTCGTATGCATCTTCTCCCCATTGTGTATCTAGCACATCATTGCCTCCATCCAATGGCCAAACAACAGATATTTGAACATTTCGAGTGGCTCCAATTGGAATAATATTATCATCCTGCCCATCTATACCAACAACAATAGAAAATGGAAAATCATTTTCTAAAGTTTCTTGCAAATCTTCTGATGTAACAGTATCTGATAATTCATATGCTTGCCCTAATACTACCATTCTTTGAATCTCATATGTAAGTTTACCATCTACTTCACCTGCATTACGTATTACAATATTTTTCGAATAATTATCCATCCCTGGATATATTCTTCCAACATCTATTGCAATACTGTTTGTCTCTGTATTATCTACACTAAAAGTAACCTTCCATGCTACAACGTGTGCTTCTAATCCAACAGAAACTGTAGAAATAAAAACAAACCAAGCATATGAGCTAAACATTAGTAAAAGGATTAATAATATTAAGGTTCTTAATTTAATTTTTTTAATACCATTTAATATCTTTTTCATTTTCTTACTCTTTTGTATTCTTATCATCATCTGATTCCTTTTTAGAATCATCTTCTGAATTAGAATCATTTTCATCCTTATTAAATATACTTAAATATATTTTTCTTATATTAATAAATATTATAACAGCAATTGGAATAAAAATCAAAAAGTACATTGATTTTAAGTCTTTATATATAATCTTTGATAATAAACTTAACGTCCAAAATTTATATATAACTTTCCCTTGTACGTCATTTCCTGTTATTTCTGGATCTTCTAATGAATTTGCTACACCTTTAGTTATAATTTTATAAGTTCCATCTTCGTTTTGTTCTATAGACTCTATTCTATGAGTAACAATTCTTCCTGCAAAATCTCCTGTTTTTCCTTGATATGTAATGTCATCTCCTTTTTTTAAATCTTTAATATCAACTTGTTTATCTAAAATAACATCTCCAACATTATAAACAGGAACCATTGATTCAGTAACAATATTGAAAATTCTAAAACCACCTAAGGCAATTTTATTATTTGAAAATCTTTGTAAAGCAACTACTACTAGTATTAGTAAAACTAAAATTACTAATATCGTATAAATAATATTCCATATAACATTTAAAAATTTATTTTGTTTTATTTTTTCAAACATTTTTTACCTCAACTTTTTTACTTTTATAATAAGATTAGTTTGTCTTAAAACTTTATTTACTTTAATCTTTCTAAATATTTATCTATCTCAGCTTTAAATATTGATTGAATTTCCGCAGTATTAACAACATTTCTGTTTTTCAATACAACATATTTATCTCCTACCATTTTTTTGAAATCTTCTAATGGTAAATCTGGATTTAATTCTATTATTCTTTGAACTAAATTTTCTGTTGCTTTTTTCTTTAGCTTTTCCTTTTTCTTGAAGTCTTCTTCTGTTAAAGATCTTGCAATTAAATAATTCATTAAAAATGTCTCATTAACCATATTTTTAACTTCAAAATCTTCTTCTCTTTCTTCTTTGTTAGAAACTCTTCTAGATTCATCGTCTAAATGGTCTTGCATATATTCCCACAATTTCATTGCATATTGGAATCTAACATTTTTTAAAATAACATTTGTCTTTTTAATTGGAGGTGTAACTAAAGAAACCCCTTCTTTTTCAAGTATTTTATAAACGTCTGTAAATGCTAAATCATTAATTTTTTTTGAGATCAATTCTATTCTTTCAAGCAATGCTTGTGTATTGGATTTTTTATTTTTTGGATCCTCTAATCTTGAGTTTAAATGCAATTCAATGTTTACATTTTCTCCATCAACTTTTGTATTTCCTACGTAATCTATATCTCTATTATTTTTTTCTGGAGTTTCACCTCTAGCCAACAAATATTCTTTTTTCTTATTTAAGAAAAATTTCATATTTTGAACTAATGTATATATTACCCTATTTTCATAAGTATTAAATGTTTCCTCTTTACGAACATTTAAAAGCTTAGAGGGAGTAACATCTCCTGTTCTATCATCAATTTCTTGAATAAAGTTAGTATTCTTAGACAAATGCTTAATACTTTCAACTGTAACTTTTTTTGTTTGTTCTATTTTTATTATTTCTTCTTCATTAATAATGAATTTATTAGCATTTCTAAAGATACCGTCAATATATGGAAGAGTAAGCTCAAACATATCCATCCAAGTAGTATCTTCCTCAATTTTGTCATATTCAGTTTTTACATGAATTTTTGATTCTATATTTTCTAAAAATTTTGAAGAGCTCTCTTCAGAATATCTTTCATATAAATCAACTACATCAAGTTCTTTCATACCTTTATCTTCCTATAGTATTTAATATTTTAACAACTAAGTTAATTTCTTTAATCTTAATATATATTCAATACATTCAGCCATTTTATCTTTGCCAAATGTTTTATTTAAAAATTCTATATATGGATCCAATTCATCTCTAATATATGAAATATTTAACTGCTCGAATTTTCTTAAAATCTTCTTAGCTATAAAATAATCTACACCTTCTGTTTCATCACCACCACAAGCAACATATACAGGCACAAATTTTTTCATATGAGAAACAATACGGTTACCAAAAGCAATACGGAAATGTTTAATAACATAATCATCCATAAGATTAATTTTTTCCATCATTTCATCTGATATAGGATTTTCTTCCATAGCAGTTTTAAATAAATTATCCATATATGTAAAGTTTATATCTGTTGCATCTGTATCTATTGGCTCAAATGGAACACCTTTATCATTAATATCTATTGGCATAGCCCTATCGTAAACTTTATCTGTTACAGCAAATGTAGAATCGTCATTATTGATTGTTCCTATATACCACATATTTGCTGGAACCTTTAGTTTTCCGCTAATTATTTTCTTAGGGTCTGACTTCCAACTATTTGGAACAAGCTCTATAATCCATTCATCACGGTTTGGCATTTCTAGAATAGATAGCATTTCAGCAAAATAATACTCAACACGTGACAAGTTCATCTCGTCTAGGATTATTGTATAAACACCATCAGTATATCCTGCTTCATACATATACTTAAGCATTTCTGTTTCATTAAACTTTTTAGTAAATTCGTTAAAATATCCAAAAAGGTCTGTCCTATCTCTCCATGATGGCTGTACAGAAGCAACACATGAGTCATGCTTCATAAATTTACCCCAAGCATAAGATAAAGAAGTTTTACCAGTACCAGAAATACCTTGAAGGATAATAAGTTTGGTTGATGCTAAACCAGATATGAATAATCTCATCATTTTTTCTGTATAATATAAGTGTAATTTTGATGCAGCAAAATTTCTAAAATTTGCAACAAGTTCTGGAAGCGTAAATGTATTTCCAAAGTCTTTAATCTTATAATTTTTATATTTTTCATCTATATCATTTAATTTAGAAAATCTTATGCCTGTTTCTGCAAGTTCTTCTTCAGATTGCTCTGCATTTGGATTTTCTCCATCTAAATCAAGCTCAGCAGATTCTGTTGGCTTTAGACCTAATTGAGATACCTTCATTGCCATTATCTCATCTTTTTCTTTCATTAATTGAACAACTTTGTTATTTAAAGTTGCTACTTCATTAATTAATGCATCTTGATCTAAATTTTTCTTTCTAAATTTTAAATATTTACGAACTAATAAAAACACTAGTCCAAAAAACATTGCGAGTATCAGTACCATTAACCCAACTGCAAGTGCTGTTAAAGCCCATTCTGGCATTGACAAATCACCTTTATATTCATTTATAATATCTCTATATTTAGCAAAATTAAATATTTGAACAAATCCTTTAAATAAACCTTTAAGAATCGTTCCAATTCCGCCAAAAAACTGAGATAAGAAGTCATATAAAAACTTAGTAAATATTTGCATTGTATACTCCTTTTAAATTTCTACCAAATTTCTCAATCTGTATTTTTCTAATTCTTCATAATATTTTGCTTTTGTATCTACTAAAACATATTGAAACATACTTAGTCTTTGAATATTTGCACTATTTGCTTCAAAGTTTTCATCTAAATTTAAAGCAATTTTATATCCACTTCTAATTAAGTCATATAGTTTATCTCTATTTTCTGTAATTGCATTACTGTTGATATTTAATAATGCTCTATCTTGTATGGATGGATGATTAATTATTTCTAATAATCTTAATAATTTTTGAGGCTTATCAAATATAGATTCTGGAAATTCAACAACATATTGTTTTCTATAATTTCCTTCTTCTATATCTTTAATAATTTGACCCGCAATCATATTATATTCTACAAACATCTTATCTTCTAAAACTACACCAGAATCAAATGCTTTTGAAATTGCATTATTGCTAAATACTGTAGGAAACTTAATATTATATTTGACAACTACTTTCTTTAAATTTGTAGTTTTATAATTGGAAAACTTTAAATAAAACTTGTTAGAATCGACCATTGAAAGCAATTCCAATTTTTTATTTGTACAATCTCTAACTAATTCATATAATTCTTGTTTATAATCATTACTATACTCTATGTCTAAAAGCTCTTTTCTAAGTTTAAAAACAAGCTCTATTTCATCCTTTAACTCTTCGCCATTTTTTTCATTTAGTGCAATACAAGAATCAAAAAAATTATATGTAAGCTCTATTATTTTTTGCCTTTTATAATCAAGTTTGTTTTCTTCTATTAATTCGTCTTTCTTTTTTCTTAATTCTGTTAAAACACTATTTTTAACAGTAAAACCTTTTCTTATTTCTATTAATCCAAAATATCTTATTTCTGTATAAATATCTATAAATTCATCAGCTAATCCTTTTACATATCTAGTATCAATAAAGCTTTTCATTAACTGATTCATATTCGATTTTACTATTTTTATATATTCATTCATTAAATTTATCATTTAATTCCTCCTGGATTAATTGTTGAAAAATTTACTATTGGAATACTATTATTTGGACTTGGATAAGTATAGTTTGCGGGAATTATTCTTTTATAAAATCTTACACTTGTACTAGATATAGCGTCTAATTTGAACTGCAACATACTTACATAATTGTATCCATTAACTGAAGTAGAACTTGTTGTCATTGCATTTATGTAATTTGAATTTGTCATATCTAATGTTATCATTCTTGGATTGAATTCTAATTTAATTATTGCAGAATGGCATTTAGCCTTATTTACTTCACTTAAAGACAAATATTCGTCTATTGTTATTTTTTGTCCTGCAGAATAATCTCCAAATGCAGTGTCTACAGTATAATATGATTGGGTATTTGTAATTTTTACCTCACAATATGGGCTATTATCTTCATCTTCAATAACATAAGTAATGTTTTCTATACCAACTCTTAATACAAATTCCCCAGTAATTTCTTTCTCATATGGCTCAGAAGCATATGCACTAATATCAACACTTACTTCATCACCTGTATCTAAACGTTCATTTGGAATAACAGTTACTATGAAAAAATCTGTATTTGTATTACGAGAAATTGTTCCAGAATTTTTACTTACATTACAAATAATATTATTTGAATGATTTACACTAATATCATAATCAATATCATATGTAGCACTTAATATATTATTTTTTCTACTATTCATATTAATCTGAATCGGATAATCATCAACACCAGACCAATTATCTATCATAAAGTGAGTTCCATTTATATCTAATTTATCACTATAAAAATAAAACTCTTTAGATCTATTAAAAAACTCATTTACACTGTTTATAGCATATCTTGAAAATGTTGTAATAAAGGGCAATAATGAAATAAATAATAAAGCTGCTAAAACTATAACTTTTCTATTATATTTGCGCTTTTGTTGTCTAAAACTAGTTTTCATTATATCTCCCTTCTATAAACTATTGACTTATAATTTGTTTTGAATTTACTTGAATCTCAATTCCTTCTATTATATCTTGATATGAAATATCTTTATATGTTGGCGCAAAATATATTTCTAATCTATAGGTATTAGTTTCATCTTTAGTAAATTCAAATTCTTCTGTATCAGTATCTAATGTTAAAAAATAAGTACCATATTCGTCTGGTTCAATTGTTCTATTATTTATTATATTCGTTTGAGTATTTCCATTTTTATATAACACATATTCTAATGGTAAATTAGTTGTTGTTACAATTTTTAAATCATATTCAAGATTTACTTCTGCTCTATTTGTCCCATCTGTATTTGAGATAGAAAAATTATAAACATATGGATCATCTCTTGGAACTATTGAATCCAGATTAATAGTCATTGTTTGATAATCTTCATCAACAATATAGAATGCAGCATCAAGTTTAGCTACAACATCTGCATCACTCTGAAATCTTGAAAATGTATTTTTTACTATAAAATAAATTAAAACAATACAAAAAAACAAAATTATTAATTTTATAATTAGTTTTTTTCTATTGTTTATCTTTTTCATCTATATCCTCCACTTTATTTTCGTTTGTATCTATTGATATTGTAATAATAAACAAAACAAGTGTAATAATTATCATTACATACACTGATTTGGTACTAATAACCTTCATCCAAATAGAAACTCCTGTAATTATTTTTACAGTTTTTCCAATAATTTGAGACTTGTTTATTGATTCATCTTGAGTGTTATTAGCATCTCCCTTAGTAATAATTTTATCATCACCAATTCCTACTATTCTATGGGTAATAATGGAATTTTCTTCTTCAAAAGAAACAATATCTCCTACTTTAAGCTCTTCATTTTGTTTAATAAGTTTATCTATAACAATATCATTTACATGTATTTCTGGCTCCATACTTCCAGAAGCCACTTGTAAAAAAGTAAACCCGAATAAATTCAAATAATTTTTATGCAATATTTTTATTTGAATAAATGAATATATTGCAATTAATAGAATTATTAGCATAGTAATTGTTAATAAATTAGTAATAATTGAAGTTATTTTTTTTATAACATTCACTTTTGTACTCCTTTTATCATCTATATGGAGTAATTGTTTCTCCTAAATATTGAGTAACAGTTACCCTTATTGGAATGTCTAAAGTATATCCTGTATTAGTTCCTATTTGCGTATCTATATCATTTTTACTTTCATCATTTTGCCATAAAACACTAATTCTAATTTTAACTTTGCCAGTATTGTTATTTATGTCTTGTAAATTCATTACACCTGTGTATTCATCTACATCTGTTCGAATTAATGTACTATTACCTGAAACTAATTGAACAGATTCTAAGCTAATTGGTTGGTCCTCAATATCTCCAAGAGTTATTACATATTTAACAGACACATCTGTATCTTTTGGATCTAACTCTAAATCAACCATTCCATACATTCCAGGAGCAATTTTTCCTTCTTTAACATTTGCATCTTCAACAACACTAAACTCATTAATAATTATTTCTTCAGTTAATCCATTTGTAATATCATTTTCATTAAGTTCAATGTTCCATTTAGCAATTGATAGCTCTACTTGTCCATCGGCTTGACTTTCAAATAGAGCATATGTTTTTACAATTTGATATATTGTAATAATAAACATAACAATAGTTATAAGAATTAATAACCATTTTAATGTTTTTTTATTAAATTTCATTATCATTTTTCCTTATTCTTTATTATTATCATCATCATCTTCATCATCAAGTTCATCTAAAACTCTTTCTAATTCATCAGTTTCAATAGTGTTTTCTTCATTAACTGAATTTTCTTCTAACTCAGTTTTTTCTTCGGTCTCTTTAGTATTCTCTTCAGTTGGTTCTGTTTTTTCTTCTTTAGAAACTTCTTGAACTTTAGTAGTTTCTTCTGCTAAACTTTCTGTTTTTTTTTCAAGATTCCCTTCAATCTTTTCTTCAGTAGTTTCTTTTGGTTCTTCTTTAACTACTTCTTCTGCTGTTTCTGTTACCGTTTTTGAAGCCTCTATTTTTTCAGGATTTTTTTCTTCTGTAATTACACTTTCAGTTTGAGGTTTAGTTTCTATTTTTTTATCTTCATTCTCTAATTCTTTAAGTTCTCTTTTGGAATTCTTAACATCTTCTACAGCTTTAGTTATTTCATATAAAAACATTAATAATGAAACTAAAACTACTAAGAATAAATATCCCCATTTAGACTCTAATATGCGAAGAACAGTTCCTGCATAAGGAATTTCTTTTGCATTTTTAACTGAACCTATAATACTACTTTGTGTAACTAAAGATTCACCTCCAAAAGTATATGTAGATTCTGTATTTTTATAATCTTGCCTGCTAGTTACTTCTGCCAAAGCTATTTCATTTTGTCCCATTACATTATAAAAAAATGTTTTTTCACCAGCTTCTGGTTTCGGATCATTACTTACTATTACTAAAGAACCTTTTTTATAGTCTCCCTTTATTTCATTGCTGTCTATAATTACTAAACTATAATTTCCAAATACAGTAACTCTATGTTCATTAAAAGATAACAAACACACTGTTACAAAAATAGCTATAATAGCATAAACAATTACTAATAAATTTACTAAAAATTTTTTCATATTCCCCTCCTGCAGGCAGCTCATACGTGCACTGTCCCATTAATATATTTGGATTATATCATAAAGGTTTTTTATAATCAATAAATTTAATATAAAAATAATATAATTTTAACATTATTTTCCAATGTTTTTTTACAATTTAATAAATATTTTTTTACAATAATATTAAATATAAAAACTTATAAAAATTTCTATTGAAAAATAATTATTTAATGATATAATTTTTAAGTAGTATATTATAAATATGGAGGATTACAAATGATAAAAATTTCAGAAGAACTAATGCAAAGCTTAAGTCTTTCTGATTTATTAGAGCAAGAAGAAATAGAAATAAAAGCACTTACTGCATTTCAAGAAAAATTAAATAATACTGTAGTTAATTATATAAAACAAGACATGCAAGTTTCTTTTTTAAACTGTACTTCTCCAGATTATGATAAACTTTCATCAACATTAATTGACAATTCAAAAATATTAAAAAGACTTGTTACAACTCAAGAACTATGTAAAACATTTTTACAAAACTTGACTAAATTAAAAAAAGATTTAACTCCAAAAATAAGTTCTTCATTTACATTGTTAAAGCCAAAAGTTGATGACTATAATAAAAAAATTTCAGAATTAAATAAGAAGCTATCAAATGAAAATATTGCTATTCAATCCTTTATTTCTGAATATGAAAAAAATCAAATCATAGAAGAATTAATAAAAAATAAAAAAGCAGAACAAAATCTTGGAGTTATTGAACTACCTGAAAAATCGCTTACCACAAATGCTCAAAAAGCAGAAACTGCAATCACTCCAATTGAATCTAAAGAAAATAGTATAATAAATATTAATAACACAGAAGTTGAAGAATCTTCAATTTTGCAACCAAAACAAGAAATAATAGAAGAAAAAACAAAAAAAACAGTAAAAACTAAAATTGCAAAAACTCACAAAGGGTTAAATGTTAAATCTTTTAGAGGAACAATAAAGCCAATTTCTACAGCCGAATCTTCTAACACAATAGATATTGATGGATTAGAAAAAATGTTAGAAGAAATTGATAATTACAATACAGAAATAAAAAATCCAGCTGACATTACTATTGAGAACATTGATAGTAAACCTCAGGAAAATTTTCAAAAAAATATTATTAAATCAGATATCAATACTAAAGATGATAATATTAATCCAAAAAACAATTCTCAAGAAGAAGAATCTTTATTTGAACTAAACTCTACAAATGAAGATAGTATTGGAGATGAATTATTTAAACAACTTGAAAATCAAAATTCAAATAGTTCTGATTCTCAAAAAGTTTCTACCCCAATGCCTCCAAAAGGAGAAAATACAATAAACAATACAGTAATTTCTCAATCTTCTTCTAACGAAATAGTAGAAAACACACTTATAATTTCAGAAAAAAATAATAATGTTGTTTTTCCATATACAATTTCAGAATTACAAACTAAATTATCTTCTAATCCAGATAAATATACTAGCTTAAATGATGTCGTTGCCAAAGATTATACAAAACCTTTAAGCTATTATAAAAATTCAGCTAAAGCAAGATTTAAAGAAGCTTATAATTTAGTTAGAAATAAAAGTCACGGATCTAAAATGCATGCTCTTGATTTAGCAACTGAAGCATTTTTCAAATCAAATTTACATCCTGCTATTATTTCTGCTTGTAAAAATACTGATGAATTAGATATTTATCTTTCTTGCTTAGAATTTGACGAATTAGAAGATTTCAAAATATTTAACATTGTTTTTGATATTATGCCTACAATTAGCAAAAAATTAAAAAAACAAAAAGCAAATGCTTAAAAACTCTCAATAAAATATTGAGAGTTTTTTTATGTATTATAGCTTTGCCTTTTTAAATTTCGCTTGATTGTTCTTTTTTTGTTTCTTATTAAAAATACTAAAACTATAGTAATAAAAACACTAATAACAATTGAAAAAGGCTTTGAAATTGATATTTTAATCATAGTAATTAATAATTTATTGGTATATTTTTTTGTGTATTTAGCCTCTATTTTATCTATTGTTATATCTTCTTTATTATAATAAATATTTTTGATACCTTTAGTAATATATTTTTTTTCATTATTTTCTATTCTAAAGTGATCTATTCTAGCCAATTTTTTTGATCCACTTTCAGTAATATAAACAATGTCACCATTTTTAACGTCATTTTCATTGCTAATCTTTTCCAAAACAATTAAATCATCTTTTTTTATTATTGGATTCATCATCTCATCTTCTGCAAAAAAAGCAATCTTATTTTTGGTTTCCACTATATAATCTGTTTTATAGAATCCAAAGATTTTATAAAATAGGCTAAATAAGAACATTGCAAAAACAAACAAAAATATAGCAAATACTAATACATCAATTATTAATTTAATTAAATGATTGGTTTTTCTTGTCCTCAATTTTTTTCTTCCTTCTTCTTAAAGATTTCTTTCTGTTAAGTCTTTTTATGTGTAATACTAAAGTCAAAATAATCAACAATATTAAAGCCCAATAACTACCATTTTTTATATGATATTCAACAAAAGCAAACTTAGGAATTTTAAAAACATATATACCCTCTATTACTTCAGAATTTATAGGCTCTATATCTTCTAAAGAGTTCTTATCTCCTTTTGTAGTAATTTTACCGCTTTTATCGTCAATTGAAACTATTCTATGAGTAATTGTTTCTCCTCTATTTGTAAATGTAATTATATTTCCTTTTCTTAATTCATTATAATCACATTTCCTAATAACTATTAAATCTCCTGTTGTGAACTCTGGTTCCATACTTGTTGTAGTTATAATATAAGCCTTTAATCCAAAGATATATGTTTGTTCTTCAGACTTTAATGACATAAGGATAAGGGAAAGTGTATAAACAGCAATTATAATGATTGCAAAAACAAATAATTTTAAAATCTCTTTAATTGGATTTATTTTATTGATTTTTGCTTTTGTAATATCTTCATTTTTATAAATCATTTCTTTCCCTCACCTCCTTATTATTTTTATTTGATTATCTAATAATTATATATTCGTAAACTTCTCCAATATAATTTGTTGAATCGTATAATCTATATACTAATTTATAAGTTCCAGTTACCAAATTATCTTTAAAGTGCAGTGTATGAGTAAATCTCGAATCTGGCGTTGATGTAACAGTATATTCATTAGAATTAATAAATTCTGTCAATTCATCTTCTACGTAATCTGATAAATCAACATCAGAATAATATTTTGAAAATATACTATCATAGCTTCTTCTTTCTAATTTTACACTAATTATTGGGTGCTCTAAAGAAGAACTATATTGTATTAAAGAATTAACATCATTAGTATTATTTTGAGTTAATCCTGTTGTTTTATTAATTATTTTTTCTTCATCTACAGTATCAACTTTTAATCCATAAGCACCATTTATTATATAAATATTACATTCTGAATAATCAGATGCTACTAAACCATAATAAATTCCATCTGATGAACCAAAAGTTTCAACTTTTATTGTATATTCGCCAGTTGCTAAAGTTGAATTTTGCTCAGTATTTATAATAATTCTAGAAAGAACATTCGATACTCTATCTGCAATTTTTATTCTAGTTGAACCATCAATTCTAGGATAATATCTTTGTCCATCAAGCACAAAGAAAACACCTAATAAACTATCACTATTTAGCTGATTTCCATCTGAATCAAATATTGTTATTTTTACTCCCAATTTTTTATCAAAGTTTGTTGTATCATAAACAACTTTAGTATCAACAATTTCTTGCTGATAATTTGTAGTTAAAGTTAACAAAATATCCTTATAAGCTAAGTATGTAGTTTCAGGAAATACAGATGTATTTGCAGTAATGATAGCTTCATTATTTGTATAAACACTATATTTAGTTGATTCTCTTTGAATACCTAATACACCAACTAAAGTTTCTCCATCTGTATCTTGCAATTCCATTAACAAAGTTTTATTAATTTGATTTTGAGTTATATTAGCTTGACTAAAATTTACCTGGAAAATATAGTTTTCGTATAGCAAATCTAAATCTTCAATATAATATGGAGAAAATTGTGTATAGCCATCATAATGTTCATTTGTACTTCCCATTCTAATAAAATCTGTAAATTCATAAATATATTTATTATTTTGAACATCTTCTTGTGTAACATTATAATAAAATGTTGCTTTTCGTACAATATCTATCATAGTTATTGTAGTATTAGCAGGTAATACAAAAACATTTCCATCTAAATCTCTTGAAACTAAGCATCTGTTATATGTTGCATAATCATCATATAAATCATTTTCTGAAAAATCTGGTATATATAAAGAATAATATACTGAAAACATACTATCATCAGTTATATTCGTTTCTGTTGTTGTAAATAATTCAAATTCTTCTCCAGGGGTAATTGCAGCCTCATAAAAGTCATCTGGATATAAGTTTGAAATCATTGTAACAATTATGTCCATATATGATACTTTATAGTTTAAATCATCTATAGGAACCAATACTTGATATCTTATTTTAGCTGTTCCTAATGGTTGATTTATACTAATATTTTGAGAGTGATATAAACAAAATGTTAATGATGGTGTTATTGATAAATTTTCTGTTTGATAATTAGTATTTCCATCAAAATATCCTTCATTTGCTGAATAAAAATTATTTGAATTATCAGTAATCCATCCACTTTTACCATTTTTTACATTTAATCCAAACTTTGAATTTGCATCATCTTCTGTCCAAGCAATTGTCTCAATTTCTGAATTATTAATTAATTCTATTCCTCGTTTTAATCCAGGTGCAAAACCTGTCAAGAAAAATTTTGTATTTGGCGTTGAAAATCCAGTTAAAGGAAGCTCAACAGTTCCTAATGTTGCATATTTTGAGGCTGTTAAAGTTACTTCAAATACAGTAACATCTATAGCATCACCAACAACCCACATATAATATGTATCATCTTCTGGCGTTACTCCAACATATTCTGATTTTACAACACCTTCATTATTAACATTTGTATAGAAGCCATCAGCTTTTATATTATGTTCTGGGTCTTTCTTATGAGCACCAAGTACATAAGAGTTTAATGAAAATGTACCAGCATTTGTAATAGTGTCTCCGTTATTAATATTATGATTATAATATGCTGTCGTTGCAGCTGGATTCATGGCACTTGTAAAAATTCCTAAAAATGACATTCCATTAACATTTCCATAAGCTGTATTATTTTCGTTTGTAGAAATATTTAAGTTTTTTCCTTCAAACATATATATTCTATTATCAACATTTCTTGTGGTAGCACCTGTATCTTCATCTATAGTAACTGTAGCTAATGTTTCATTTCCTCCACTATCAACTAATAAGCTTGAGTACTCTTTTAATAAGTTTGCTCCATAGTTTAAATATAATGTAGAATTATTTTCTAATTTTAAATGATCAATTCTACTAATAGAGTAGTATACACTAGCATATTCATTAGCTCTATCTGTTGCTCCATCTACAGCAATTGAAGAGTTTTGCAAAATGAAAATATTAGTTCTTTGTAATGATATATTACTTTTTGGATGATCTGGTGTTCCATAATTTCTTACACATACTGTGCTAGTACCACCAGTTGCTGAAGCATTACCAGAACCAAAAATACTGCCATCTATTAAAAATGTATTGTGATTTTGAGCATCAATTACAACATTAATACCATTTGTAACAATAATTGTATCCCAGTCGAATGTTTCTGAACCAGATGCATTTGCTTCTCCTCCACCAAATGATGTTCCATAAATATGGATATCACCCATTGTTAATGAATTATCACCAACAGCATTCATTCCTATATTGACTCTAGCAGAACCATATACTACTGATGTATTTGCGCCACCATAAGTATTTCCATAAATAGTTCCACCTACAATATTTAATATTGAATTTGCGTTATGCTCAGAAGTTCCTGTACTTGCTGCATTTCCTCCACCAAATACACATCCTTCTTGTGGAGCAGAACATTCTTCAAAACCTATAATTGCATTTCCTTGAATTGTTAAAGTACTATTTCCTTGTACAATAGCACTAATACCATTTCCACCACCATAAGCACTACCCAAAACTGTTGCATCTTTTATGGAAGCATTAGATGTTCCTGATACAATACCTTCATTACCTCCACCATAAACATTTTCATTAATTATTCCACCTGTTATTTGTAAGTCTGTATTGGTTGTAACTCTAGCTGCATTTCCTCCACCATAAACATTATCAATCTCTCCATCTATTATTCGTACTGTGGTTTTAGTGACATCAGCTTCGTTTCCTCCACCGTAAACATTACTTACAACTCCATATGTAAAAGTAATATTCGGATCTAATGTCACACCACTTGCATTATTACCACCATAAACATTTATAGCTGTAGCATTACTTGAAGAAGCATCTTGTTCATTTATTATTACATTACTTTTTGCAACTGTATTTGTACCACTTTGATTAGAACCACCATAAACATTATTTGTAAATCCACCAGTTACATTTACATTAGTTTGAACAGTGATACCTGCTTGATTTCCTCCACCATAAGCATCAATTGTCGTACCACCTACAATATTTACATTAGTAGTACCAGTACTTGCTTCATTTCCTCCACCAAATACATTTTGATGTTGACCATTATTTATCGTTACATTAGAAGTTGTCGTTGTACCACCTGCATTATTTCCTCCATAAACATTTGGAACATTAGTATTTACAACCACATTTGATGTTACAGTAGTTCCATTTGCATTATTACCACCAAAAACTGTATCTATATTACCTTGGTTTATTGTAACATTTGAAGTAGTTACTGTGCCACCTGCGTTATTTCCTCCATAAACAGTAGTAGCATATCCTTCTTGGATATCTACATTAGTTTGACCTATAGTTCCAGATGAATTCGAACCTCCATATATATTTGTTACTGTAGCTCTATATAAATATACATGTGTCTCAGTAACACTTGCTTCATTTCCTCCGCCATATACATTTTGTGTAGTACCTCCCCTTATATATACAGCTGGATTAGCTGAAGTTGCTTTATTTCCACATCCAAATACATTTGTATTTGTTCCACCTAATATATTTACTGTAGATTTAGAAACGTCTGCTTCATTTCCTCCGCCAAATATACTATTATTATTTGTTCCATCATTTATATCTACAATAGTTTCATTAACTGTAGCTTGATTTCCTCCACCAAATATATTTCCAGTATTTGTAGTTCCATTTACATATACATGAGTGTTTCCATCAACTATACCTACATTTCCACCACCATACATGCTTCCTGAATGAGTTCCTGAATTAATGTTTAAAGCAACATTTCCTGTAAGTTTAGCAATATTACCACCGCCAAATACATTACAAGTTAAATCAGCATTTAAATTTATAGTTGAAGTGCCTATTAATTTTGCCATTTCAGGTAATCCTGAAATTCCTGCCCCTGCTCCAAATACAGATCCTGTAATAGTTGGAGATCCTGATATAGAAACAGTTGTATCTCCATAAACTTGAGCTAAGTTTGGCAAACTACTTGCATTATATCCGCATCCACCGCCATATATACTTCCAGAAATTACTGGAGAACCTGATATAGAAATATTACTATTTCCATATAATGTACCACCATCATCTGTTATAACATTTAACGTTAGATACTCAGTATATCCATATCCTCCACCGTAAACATTACTTTGTATGTTTCCTCCAGTAATATTTATATTTACACTTGTATTAATATTTTCTCCATAACTTTTATATGGATCTGATGATAATGTACTATATCCTGTAACAGCTCCTGCTCCTGCTCCATATATGTTTTCTGTAACAGTTCCACCACTAACATTAATATTTATTGTTCCATAAAAATATGAATCGCTATCTCTTCCATCACCATCTGAGCCATCTCTAATGGCAGACATATTTCTACCTAAACTTCCACCATATAATTCTGTTACATTACCACCTAGAATATTAATTGTAGCAGAACCAATGTAGGTATTAATTGGCCATGTCCATCTACTATTACTGGTTGTGTTACCGTTATTACTTGGCACATATGATGAATCTCCAATACTTCCTCCTAATACACGTCCAATAGAACCATTTTTAACATTTACAATAGCATTTCCATAAGTATTTCCCGCTGTTGCACCACCACCAAGTAAATTTATATCATAAGTATAACTTCCTTTTGTACTATTTTTTATATCTGCTGTTATTTCTATATCATAAGAATCTGTAGTTAAATTTGTTCCTACAAAGTTATGAGATGTTGTCATATAAATACTTGCAGATCCACTAGTTCCAGAACTTCCTCCACCTAAAACTCTACCATAAGCTCCACTTTTTATTACAATTTCAGATTTTTGTCTTGTTCCATCACTTTTATTTGCTGGAAGTGACGATCTATTATACTGACACCATGCTCCAAAAATGTGAACAGCTGGCGCACTTCCTGTGATTAATCCCTGATTAGTATTGGCATTAGCATAATCTGACATAGTTATTTCTTCACCCATAGTTAAATCATAACCTTGGCAATAGAAATAAAGCGAATATCCAGCTCCTTCCCAAGTCATATATTGAAATGTAGTATCACCACATATATATCTATATGAAGATGTATTACTAGCAGTAGTGCCTGCATTCATATATAAACTCGAGTTATATCTTATTCCATTATAAGCTCCTGTAACTGTGGCATTCTTATTATATGTTGTACTAGTACTAGAATTATATATTGAGCTTGATGTGTAATCGTTTAATAATACGATTATATTTTTATTTCTACTTGTATTTGCTGGTAATAAATTATATGCTCTAGATAGTGTTCTAACAGCAGTTTCAGGAGTCTCTCCTAATCTATTATCATTACCATAAGTATTATTATAGCTAGTATAATAAACATATACGACATTTCTTTCACCTAAAATATGCGAACCTTGTGTAGATAAATCTGAGACGCTATTATTTGTTGCAACTAATTTATATTCTATTCCTTCTTCTGCATTTTCAAGAGTTAAAGCATTTGCACCTTCTATTTTTGTTTCATTTAAACCTGCTAAATCCACTTCATACCAAGTAAAAGTATAATCTTCTAAATGATACATACTAGATAAAGTTCCTGGTCCCGTAATTTCTGCTATTATTTTAAAATTAGAAACATCTGTTAAATCTTCTGTAAATTCTAATTGAACATATAATTTTGGAACAGCAAATTTAACTACACCATAATATGTCCCATCAGAAACAACTACTTTTACTGGAACATTATCTGCAAATGATTCATTACGAACTTCTTCTGTTTCTGTTGTTTTAGTTTCATCTAATGAGCCATCTATATACCATTTATAATCATATGATCCAATATTATATGGATCATCATGAGTTATTGTATAAGTATAATCTCCATTATCTGTAATTCCAAGCGAAAATCTCCTTTTAAAAGATACTTCACTATTTGAATATAAAAATTCTATATTGCCATCTAAGTTTGTAGTGTTGTATGTATTCATAGAAGCAACCATAGTTGATACATTCGTTTGTCTTGTTCCTTTATTCATACCTTGAACATAGCCAGGATAATATGCAGGGTTGTTTCTAACTGTAGTATATTGAGTAGTAGTCCTTCTATAAGTTGTACTATTTGTAGGTGTATCTCCTGTAGTATATGAACTAGTAAATGTCGTATTATTTACTCTATAAGTATTATAATAACTTGTCATTGTTAAGTTTGTGCCATTTGCTGCATCATTTCCATTCCAAAAAATATTAAGATTTGCACCATTTGTAACAGATGTATTATTATAAACCCCACCAAAAATTGGTCCAACCATACCTGTTGCAGTAACATTTAAATTATTTACAAAACAATTTTCTGGCCAAACATTTTGAGAACGAATTCTTCCAATTATTCCACCTGAACTAATTTGTGTTACATAAGTACCTTGATCATATGAATTACTAAACCATCCTCCAGAACTTACTGTACCACACTCAAAGTCTGATGTGTTAATTGTTAATGTTACAAAACAATTTTCAATACTATATCTATTTGCATCTCCAGGATCTGCAGTGCTAGTGTTAGTATTTCTTGCTTCGCCTGCAATTCCACCTACTGCTAAAAGTGTATTATTATTTGTAATAGAATACGAATAACTATTAGACCTTATATTTCCACTCTTAACTATAACATTTGATACTTTGGATTTTCTATACATAGTACCAACTACAATACCGGCTTTAATTTGAACATTAGAATTTAGATCATTAATATTAATTTCAACATTATTAAATTCTGTATTTCTTATCTCTGCAATAGCACTAACACCCATAATTGATCCAAATATTCCATAGCTATAACTACTTCCACTAGATACATCATCTTCAGTTTCTATTACTGCATTTGAAATAGAATGTCCTGCTCCATCGAAAATTCCAGAAAATGAATTTCCATTTGTTCCTATTGGAGTCCACTGCCTATCATTTAAATCTATATCACATGTTAATTGAAAATATTTGCCATCATAATTAGTTCCATTATTTACTTGCTGAGCTAAATAAGCAAGCTCAGATCCCTCTAAAATTAAATATGGATTTGTAATACTTCCATCACCTGATGAAAAAGATGTAGCTATTGTTCCATCCCATTTAACACCAGTTACAATAACATCTTCTATTGTATCTGTTTGAGTATCGTTATCTGCAATAACTGATTGAACAATCGCATAAGTTCTATTACTTGAAACTTTAAAGGTAATTGAATCTGGTTTTAAAATTGCATTATTTTCTTTTATTGTAATATTTTCAAATCCAGTATTTTCATCATTATCAGCAAGCATTGTTTCAGAATTTACAATACTTTTTTCTCTTTCTATTTTAGATATTTCTCCGTTTGGAGCTGAAAAAGAAGGAGCACTTCCACCTTCTTTTGAAGTATTAGAAATCTCATCAGGGCTATCTATTTCTAATACTTTATAATCTTTTTCTATGCTATCTATATCAATAGTAACTGTTAATTCTTCACCATATTCTTCTAAATCAAAAACTTGACCATTAACAGTAATATCTATTCTAAATAATGATGTTAATATATAATCTTCGCCTAAAGATACATTAACAGAATCAGCAATGCTCTCATTTGCATCTGTTCTAATTGTAACTTGTGCATTATTTGGCAAAAATCCTTTAATACTAACTTGATTATCATTCATTTTAGTATTAATAGTTTGATTATATAATTCTATATCCTTTACTGTTTTAGAATCATATTTAACAGTTATTTTAGTTGATTTATTTTCTGCATCTTCTTCCGAAATATAATATTTATTTCCTGGTAGTAATTCTACAATTTTTGTTTCTCTTATTATTTTCTCTTGATAATCTACTGTTTCATTAGTTGTATTTGAAGTTGTATTATTTACTGTGTTGTCTACTGTATTATTATCTACTATATTGTTATCTGTATTTGTTTCATCAATTGTGTTTGTAGTATTTGTATCTGAGTTTTCAGTTTCTGGAGCTACTAGTTCAGTTTCGTCTGTTTTTTCATCTGGTTTTTCATTTGTTTCAGGTTCTGTAATCTCATTATCTGTATTATCTACTGGAGTATTTTCTGTATTTACAATATCTGTATTTTCTTCAATTGGTTCAGTAGTTTTTGGTGGTTCTGTAACTGGATCTTCACTTGAAGTAGTATCTAAAATAGGTTGTGCTGCTTCTATAGTTTCAGAGCTTACTATCTCTTCTGAAAATCTTGTTCTATCTGAAACTCCGGCAAGAGAATAAACCATTTCATCTTGCAATAATCCTACTTGAGTATCAACTACTGTTTCAGCATAATATTTAATAACTGCTTTATTATTTATTGATTCTGGAAGAATAATATAATATTCTCCATTATCATATTTTGCATCCATTTGAATTTGTTCTTCAGGTATTTTAGAATCAAAATCAGTTAAAGAAACATTAACACTAATTACTTCTTGAGCTTTTGTGTTTCCTGCTCTATATGCAACAAATTCAACAATAATAGCAATTATTATTAAAACACAAATTATTATTCTTTTCTTTCCTTTTAATTTTAGTCTTTTGTTTTTCTTCACAATTTTCTCCATTACAAATTATTTAAAATCTTTTTAAATTCATATGTTTCTGAAACAACTTGTAAATCTATATTATTTTTCATAATATAATAATATGTTTCACATTTCTTTAAAGTATTTATAACAGTTTCTACATTATCCACTGCTAAGTCATCTCTACTAACATTCATATTTAACAAATTATATCTATCTTTTATTATTAACATTATGTTTTTTTGGTCACTTAATTTAATATTGTTTAAAATAGTAAAATATGGCCAGTTAACAAAGTCTTTTAATTCATCAACTATTTGATTTATTCCTTCTTCTTGAATATCTGCTTCATTTTCTATAATACATTTAAATAAATATCTATAGTATAAACTTGCAATTTTTAAAGCATCATATAAAGTTGATTGATCATCTAAAACATTTGCAATTTTTTCATAAGCCTCGTTAATATCCAATTCTTTGTACTTTTCTTGTAGCTCTTTAATAAGCTCTGTTTGTTTTGTTAAGTTTTTATCAGAGTCCTTATTAAATAATCCTGTTTTTCCAAGTTTTATAACTTTTGCTTCTAACTTATCAATTTCTTTTTTGGTTTTACTATAAACATCTTTGTATTTATCTTTTTCATCACAAATAGTTTTAACTTTATCAACTATAAATTTAAATTTATTATAATTTTGATACTCTATCAAAGTGTTTAAATATTTTATTAGATTTAACAAAAGCTTTTCTAATTCTTCATCTGAAACACTATTTAAATCAGTTCTTCCGATTGTCTTTTTGATTGTTTCTACTATAGATTCTCTTTTGTAATCTTTAACTAACAATGTTCCTTTTAAAAACTTGTTTAAAATTAAATATAAATCACTCTTATATGCTTCTATACTTGATTTCTTAATTTCTAAAAACTTTGATTCTATAGTATCTTGTGGAAAAATCTTTAATATTTTTTCTTTTAAATTTTTATAATACTTATCTATTAATTTTAGATTTTTAAAATATATTGATCTAATATTGATTTCTATATAAGTAATTATTTCTGGACATTTCCAATAGATCTCTTCAAATTTAGCATTTAATACTTCCTCATCTTTATTAGAAATAACTGCAGAAACATATTCTTTAACATATTTATTAAATATAAAATCATCTGGTGTTACTTTAATTCCAGTTTCGTTAAATTTATTTAAAGCAAATCTAATTGTATCATTAACCTTCTTTAAATCTTTTTTATAATAATATGTTAAACTAGAAATTTCACGGTCTAATCCCATTTTTTCATATGCAGAATTATTTTCTTCTATTAAACCTAAATATTTTTCAATATTTTCAAGTTCATTTTTAAGAAAATCGATTTTATCTGAAACAACTACATTATCAAATCTTTTTGATCTTTTCTCTATTTCTTTAAGTAAATCAATCTCATAAGATTTGTATTTTTGAAGTAGCTCTTCAACTTTATCAGCATATATTTTAGTATTACGTTTATTATTTTGTGGAAGTGTACTTAATATTTCTTTATCAATATTAATCTCCTCAATTAATTCTCCTAAACTACTCATCATTACCCCTTAATTTTTTGTATTCTTTTTCTAGGAAATCTTTCATTGCCTTATTTTTGTCATACATATCTTTTAAATCGACTGAATTTACTTGATTTAATTCCTCGTCCAAAGTTTTTCCTCCTATTTTACCTTATACCATAGCATAAATTATATCATTAATAAAAAAATAATCCAATAGATTTTTACAAATAATATATTAAATTTTTGTTACAAAACAAGCCTTTTTCCAACATTTTCATTTATTTAATTTTTATCTTTTCAAAAGCATTTATTTAAATAATTTTTTAATAATCTCTAAAAACAAAAAATCTCTATATTATTTTTAGAAATCCTTGTTGTCGAACTTCAAGAAAGCAAAAATAATAAATTATTATTGCTTTCTAAGAATTCTCCATTCGCGCTTACGCTTGATTGCTCCCGTGGATTTCTTTAAATTATATAAAGATTTTTTAAATTATAAAATTCTCTATATATATTTCTCAGAAATCCTTGTTGTCGAACTTCAAGAAAGCAAAAATAATAAATTATTATTGCTTTCTATGAATTCTCCATTCGCGCTTACGCTTGATCGCTCCCGCGGATTTCTTTGAAATATATATAGAGAATTATTTAAATTATAGATTTTTCTATTTTACAATTAAATTATTGTCCTTGCAATCTACTGTAACTTTACTATTTGGCTTTATTTTCATAGTTAAAATTTCTTTTGCAATTAATGTTTCAAGCTTTTTCTGAACAAACCTTTTTAAAGGTCTTGCACCATAGACTTCATCATATCCATTATCTATTAAATAGTTTTTAGCATCATTTGTTAACTCTAAGCTAATATGTTTATCATCTAACCTTTTATTTAAATCTTTTATCAATAAATCTAAAATTGATGCTATTTCATTTTTCTTTAATGGTTTATAAAATACAATTTCATCTAAACGATTTAAAAATTCTGGTCTAAAGTTTTGTTTTAATAGTTTTTCAACTTTTTCTTTTGCATCAGTTGATATCTCGCCATTTTCTTTTATTCCTTCCAAAATGTAGTCTGATCCTAAATTTGATGTTAAAATAATAATTGTATTTTTAAAGTCAATTGTTCTACCTTGTGAATCTGTAACACGACCATCATCTAATACTTGAAGCAAAATATTAAATACATCTGGATGTGCTTTTTCAATTTCATCAAATAAAACTACTGAATATGGTTTACGTCTAACTGCCTCTGTTAATTGTCCTCCTTCTTCATATCCAACATATCCTGGAGGTGCACCAATTAATCTTGAAACACTGAATTTTTCCATATATTCACTCATATCAATTCTAATAATATTATGTTCATCATCAAATAAGCTTTCTGCTAAGCTTTTAGCAAGTTCTGTTTTACCTACACCTGTTGGTCCTAAAAACATAAACGAACCTATTGGTTTGCTTGGGTCTGAAATGCCAGCTCTAGAACGCATTATAGCTTCTGTTACTTTTTCTACAGCTTCATCTTGACCAATAACTCTTTTATGAAGTATTTTATCAAGATTTAAAATTTTTTCCCTTTCACCTTCCATTAATTTAGTTACTGGAATTCCTGTCCACCTTGCTACAATTCTTGCAATTTCATCTTCTGTTACTTTATTTCTCAATAAACTATTTTCTTTAAATTTTTCTGCTTCATTTTCTTCTTTCTCCAATTGTTTTTGAAGCTCTGGAAGTTTTCCATATTTTAGTTCAGCTGCTTTATTTAATTCATAATTTCTTTCTGCTTTTTCTATTTCTGAATTTGTTTTTTCAATTTCTTCACGAAGTCTTTGAACATCTGCTATTTCTTTCTTTTCATTTTCCCATTTTGCTTTCATTGAATCAAATTTTGTCTTTAATTCTGATTTTTCTTTTTGAATATCTTCTAATCTTGTTTTAGAAATATCATCTGTTTCTTTAGATAAAGCTGTTTCTTCAATTTCTAATTGCATTATTTTTCTTGAGACCTCGTCTAATTCTTGTGGCATAGAATTCATTTCTGTTTTAATCATAGAACATGCCTCATCTACTAAATCTATTGCTTTATCTGGTAAAAATCTATCTGTAATATATCTATGTGATAAAGTAGCAGCTGCAATTAGGCTATTATCAGATATTTTAACCCCATGAAAAACTTCATATCTTTCTTTTAATCCTCTTAAAATTGATATTGTATCTTCAACAGTTGGTTCATCTACTAGAACATGTTGAAATCTACGCTCCAAAGCAGGATCTTTTTCAATATATTGACGGTATTCATTTAAAGTTGTTGCACCAATACAATGAAGTTCACCGACGTGCAAGCATTGGTTTTAAAATATTTCCTGCATCCATTGCTCCATCTGTTTTTCCTGCTCCAACAATTGTGTGAATTTCATCAATAAATAAAATAATCTTTCCGTTCGCTTTTCTTTATTTCTTGTAAAACTGCTTTTAATCTTTCTTCAAATTCACCTCTATATTTTGCACCTGCAACTAATGCTCCCATATCTAAAGAAAAAATTGTACAATCTTTTAAGTTTTCTGGAACGTCACCTCTTAAAATTCTTAAAGCTAAGCCTTCAGCAATAGCAGTTTTACCGACACCTGGCTCACCAATTAAGCATGGATTATTCTTAGTTTTTCTAGATAATATTCTTATTACATTTCTTATTTCACTATCTCTACCTATTACAGGATCTAACTTATTTGCTCTAGCATTTGCGACTAAATCTTGACCATATTTAGACAGTGCATCATAAGTAGATTCTGGATTATCTGTTGTAACTCTAGTATTTCCTCTTACTTTTGATAGAACTTTTAAAAATGCATTTTTAGTAATAGTATACTTTTTGAAAAGTGTTGCTATTTCCTTATTTGGATTATCTAACATACTTATAAAAATATGCTCTACAGAAACATAATCATCCTTCATATTTTCAGCGATTTTTTCACTATTAACAAGTAACTGATCCACATCTTGTGCAACATAAATGCTATCCATAGGCCTTGCAGAACCAGATATTTTAGCCTTAGAATCTACTTTTCTTTTAACTTCTTGAATTAATTCTTGAACATTTATATTCATTTTTTTCAAAAGCTCTTTAATTAAACTACCTTCTTGCTCAAGCAAACTTAACAAAATATGCTCTTGTTCAACTTGTGCATTTTGGTTTTGAATAACAAGATTTTGCGCATTATTAATTGCTTCTAAAGATTTACCGTGTAAATTTTTGTGCATTCATAATATAAACCTCCTTTAATAAATTATTATTAAACCTAAATAATTTAAAAAACTATATTGTATTTATTTATTGTTATTAGCAGTCTTTTATAAAGAGTGCTAATTAACGTTATTATTAAAGCACATTTTTGTTAATAAAATGTGCTCATTATTTTTACAAAATGATTATACATCAATTTATTAGCAATGTCAAGTATAGAGTGCTAATTTGCTATTAGTTTTTTATATCTAGTTTTTAATAAACTTCAGTTATCATTGACTTTTTAAATTATTAGATATATATTGATTACATAGTTAGGAGGTAAAAAAATTATGAAAAAAACTTTTATTTTTATCATATGTTCACTTGTTATAGTATCTATTATTATTGGAATTATATTTATTTCAAGAAAAGACAATACTTCCACATTAAAAGAAGTAAATAAAAATTCTTCTGAAAATGTTGAAAAAAATGATAAAGAAGAAAATAATAAAAAAATCTCAAAATTAAAAGGCGATTTCTGGATTAATCAAGTTGATATTCCAAAAAAGACAAATGATTTTTCATTTAATTTATTCGATAATGTAGCTGGAATTCCAATAGATTTAAGTAAACTTGAAAACAACTGTACATTTAATTTTTCTGTTTTTGAAGGAGATATTCTTTCTCCTGGTGAATATAGTGTAAACACTTTAAATGAAATTCAAGGAAACAAATTTTATAATGAAACAAAAGACATTACAGTAAAGAACAAAGACAATGAAAACTTATTTATTATTAAATTATCAGAAGCTCCTAGTGATAAGAGTAAAACTAATTATATAGATAGCATTGAAAACAATTGGTGGACAATCTATATAAATGAATCTAATTTATTTGATAAAGAACTTTCTCGTTCAAGTCAATATAACGATACAGAAATTCTAGAAGAAGTTATTTCTCAACTTGGAAAACCTACTCATATCTTTACTTCTAAAGACTCTGAATTTGATGTTGAAGATGGACAAATTGGAAGCTTATCATATACATTAGTTTACGATTATGATGATTTCAAATTAGTAAATACTGTTAATGAAACATATAATAAATCTTATGACTATAGAATGATACAATCATATGGTTTAACTTACTACACAAATGAAATGTATGATTATTATTATGAAAACTATTACTCAACTCAAAAAGATGTTGTTAATGAAATAGTTAAATAAATACTAACAGTATAAAAAAATAAAGCACATTTTTATTAAAAAAATGTGCTTTATTTTTTTATCATACTTATCATTATCAAATAAAAAATGCAGCTGTTTCTATTTAAAAGAAATACAATTATTTTCTTTATCATAAAATGGGAAAATCCCAGATATTAAAGCTTTGGGGAAGTTTTAATATCTGGGATTACCAAGGAATATATGTGCTGCATTTATTTAAAATTAATGTTAATTCAAAAGATATCTTTTAAATTTTATTTTATTCTATACTACAATTGTTTTTTTACAATGTTTTTTTTGTGTTTATTTTGTGAATTTTTTATAACTGAAATAATAGCTGATTATTTGTATTTGGAAATTCTAAATAGTTTTCATCAATCTTTAATTTTTCTTCTGGGCTATTAAAACTAAGAAAAATTCCTTCTCTTATCTCGTAAGCAATCTTATTCATTCTCTTCTTTCACCTCTTTTGTAAATAATATGTATAAATTTGTGACAGAGACAATTTTACATCAACCATTTTTAAAATACAAGTGTCTAATAAACATTTTTATTATTTTTTGCTTCCATATTTTGACAAAAAATTTAAAAAATAAAAAAATCCAAAAACTAACTATATAGTTATCTTTTGAATTTTACATTTTTAATAATTTATCGATTTAATTTCTTTCAATTATTATATCTGCTACATTTAAATTCTTATAATTAGTTATATTATCTAAAATTACAATTGCTACATCTTTAGGATTCATAAAAGTTTTTGATTTTTCTTCAGAAACATAATCTCTGCTTTTATCCCAAAACTGGGTATTCATTCCGCCTGGATAAACTCCTATTACTTTTACAGATGTACCTTTATATGCGGCTTTTAAACTATCTGTATATCCTCTTTCTCCCCATTTAGCTGCACAATATAAAGCTTCATTTTTATTGCCCTTTATCATTACCATAATACCAGGCGTCATAATTACGACTTACATCAATGGAATCTCCTATTCGTACAGAACATAATAAAACCCTATTCTTATATACATTTTAAAAATTTACAGGCAAAATGCTTTTTTGCCTTTATCCTGTTGATTTCTTATACAATACATGGTATAATTATTATGTTAATTCCATATAAATATATTGCAAAATGTTGCAATAATGTATTAAGAAAGGAGATTGTTATGGAATGGCAGCTTTGAGACTTGCAACAAGAGATACTATACTTAATGCTAAATCGCCATGGGAAATTTATACCAGAAACCCTGACATTATGAAACAGGAATGGCAAGAATATCTCAGGCGGTATAAAAATGCAGATAGTAAAAAAATTGAAAATTTCATAATTTGGAGTAATGCCGATTTTCTCTACCATCGTGGATTAAGTGAATTGGACGGTTCTCTGATCGAAGATGAGTACACCACTGTTGTTGTAGACAAATCTGGTGTAGAACACATCTATCATCACCTATTTGTTTCAGAACAAAAAATTTGCAAAACAATCACAACAGAGGAAGAAGTTGTTTTTATTGGTCCCGCCAACTTTAGGAACTACTATAGAAACTATATTTCTAAATGCAATTTTGAACTCGAGGTTGAGCCTGAATTGTATGCCGAAGTTAAAAACTATCTTCCTAATGTTATTCAATCTTTTGAAACCCAAGATGGTCGCTTAGTTATTGTTTTAAAAAAGCCACATCCCCATATCTATCCTCTGTCAAGTATTCTTAAGTATTATGGTGGAAGATTAGATCCACGTTATGTGGCATCTATTATTACAAGGCTTTTCAAATCAGCGATTTACTTTGATTTGCGAGGTTTTTCCCACAATGCTATCACAGTTGAGAACATATTCTTTGCACCCGGAAGATTTATTAATCCGGGTGAATCAACAACTGTTGAGGATTACAGGCTTGTCGCAATCTATGGAGGATGGTTTTTTACCACAAACAATTACTCTGAAACAACCGGTTTTCCCAATGATAAGATTACTGGTCTTCCAGCAAAAATCAAGTCTATTGTTCCTGAAACTATTCTTAGATATCAATACGGCTCATACCAAATCGATGTACTCGCTATTAAACAAGTTGGTAGAGAACTTCTTGGTGATATCACAGGTAAAAATCTTGGAGATATTCCCGAAGCTTTTGCTAACTGGCTGAATAGCACAGATGTACGTCTAAATATTATAAGAGAATTTCGAAATTGGGAAGGTATACGCGATACTTGTTTTGAACATAAGTTTGTTGAGATGGAATTACCTCAATAGACTTATAAAATACATTCACATCTATAAGGAGGTACTATTATGGGATATGATAATCCCCAAGACAATGTCCAAGCAGCAGAAGATTATTATGCAAGCCACGCAGATGTTAGGGATGTAACAGGAAACGAGGTTAATAGTGTATTTGCTAGTAGCCTTTCGCCCGAGGCAATTCCTAGTCTCACCAAGCTTCCTCGTGAGTCACGTGATGTACGAGGTAAACCTAAATCGCTTAATTCAGTTATTATTGTCGATGATACCGATTCCATGGACGAAATACTTTCATGGCTCATTTCTAATGGTTTGGAATCTATTGCCGTAAAGGCATTGAATGCAGTTAAGAACCACGATTTTCAAGTTCTTTTTGGTTTTATTAATGACATTCGAGCTTATTGCGACAATCCGCTCCAAATCGGTCAATTTGAGGCTGGTTTTGGCCAGATGATGCAGCAGCTTAGAAGTTTCAAGCGACAGGGTAATGGTGGTGGGAATGGATTTGAAGGATATTCCATTGCTTATCACTTTGCTGCTAAGCATACTGAAGCTGATGCATTTACCAAGCGCGGAGAGAAAGGCCTTTTTATTTGTATCGGCGATGATGCTTGCACAAACTTTACCCAGTATGAAAGAGAACTTGTTTATGGCAAAAACAATCTAAATAGTATTCGGGGAACTCTCAGTGAATCCGAAATTACTAATATGGCATCTCAAAAATATGTGTGCTATCAAATTATCGTTCCTGGTTATGCTTATTTCCATCATGGCGATTATGTTCTGAGACAATGGAGACGTCTGCTGGGAAATCATGCAATTTTTCTTGGTATCCCTGAAGATCTGCGAAGATACGATGTTGATGAACTTATGAAATATGACAGACCTAAAAGACTAATGAAAAGCCTACCTGATCTTATTACCACACTTTTCCTTATGCGTGATGGTTTGAGCAAAACTCAAGCTATTTCACAAATTGAGGATTTTGAAAATCGGAGATCCGTTATACTTGCTTTGAAAGATCATGAGGAATATATGGATTACACAGTCAGGAATCATTCTGTTCCAAAGTCGATTGAAACTTTCTAATTAAAAAACAATCTTAATTCAAATCGGAGGAGGGAAGCTTTCCCCCTCCGATTTAAAAGAAACGGAGTATGATATGAAAAGTGTAAAAGTTGTCATTGGATCCCTTTGGGGAGATGAGGCAAAGGGGCATATGACCCAAATCTTAACTCACAATTCATCAGATAACACTATTGTAGTGAGATTTAATGGTGGTTGTCAAGCTTCTCATACAGTTGAATGTTCTGATGGCAAACGGCATGCTTTTAAGCATCATGCCTCCGGAATATTCAGTAAAGCAGCTACATATCTAAGTAACCATTTCATTGTAAATTTGACACAGTTCATATTTGAAAGTGATGAATTAACTAAACTGCTAGGTTTTATGCCTACAGTATATGTTAATCCTAAATCGATAGTTTCAACAATTTATGATGAAATGATTAATCAAGAAATTGAAAATAATCGTGGTGATAAACGCCACGGAAGTTGTGGATTTGGCATCAACGAAACTGTTATGAGATGCAAAACAGATTACCGTATCACGGTAGCAGATTTGTTCTCTGAAGAAACTTTGAGAAAGAAATTTGAAAAAATCAGAACTGAATATGTTCCTATGAGACTAAAAACCAAATATGGCTTATCTATTGATGATTTATCAGATTCATTCAAAAAAGTGCTTCAAGATAACATGCAAACAGAGTATTTTTTGTTCTTTGCTAAGTGTTTTCTTCAAAGAGTTGGGGTTTACTCTAACCAAATCTTGTACACCTATGATACAGTAATCTTTGAGGGAGCTCAAGGACTCCTCCTTGATCAGAACAACAAAGAAATGGCTCCTCATCTTACCACATCTAATACTGGTACAAAAAATGTGATGGAAATTCTTGATAGTTTGTGTTATTCCGGACCAATTGAGATTTTCTATATGTGCCGAGTTTACATGACAAGGCATGGTGCTGGACCTTTCCCCCATGAACTTTCTGATATTCCTTATGAAAAGTTTGAGGACAAAAATAATGTTCCAAATCGTTTTCAAGGATTGCTAAGATTTAGTTACATGGATTATGATGTCCTAAGTCAAGCCATAAACAAGGATTTGCCTAATCTACCATCCGCAGCCAAGGTCAATGTCGTTTTCTCGTGCATTGATCAACTTAGTACTTCATATAAGTTCTATAATGATGGAATACTTTCCACTGTTAGTGCCCAAGAAGTACTAGCAATCTCCGAAAAAATTCTGAAAGAAAAAATGAATATGTTGGACAATGTCTATGGAATTGACGGAATTTCGTCAATTTCGTTAGTATCGTCAGTCCAAATACAAGAAAAGACCTGTGCGTGATGCGCAGGTCTTTTCTTTTGGCGGCGATTATTCAATCGCCGAGTTTTTGCGTAAAGGATAATCCGTTGCCGAGGCTCAGAGTAGTCAAGCCCTTTTGGGGATTAATGGTCTGCTTCCCAATCTTGATGCTATAGGAAGTAATCCCATTTTTACCAAAATTGGCAATGACTTTTATTCCACCAGGAACAGCAACCAATTTTGAACCACAGTGGATGCAAAAGTTGTCATCAGGACCCAGATAGAAATTATCCGGATGCTGAGCACAACATTCTGGATTCGAGCATTTTTTGCCTACTGTTTCAGAGATGGTTTGCCGTTTCCGATAATTCCATCCCATTGTTTAAGATCACCTCACAGTGCTCAGGTCTTATCGGCCGGAGCAGCAGGAACCGGATTGGGCGCCATCGAAGCGCCGCAGACGTTGCAGAACTTCGCACCAAGTGGCTGTTCAGCGCCACACTTGGGGCACTTGGCAGTCGTCGGAGCCGGATCTAAAGTAGTGGATAACAGAGAGGCACCGCACCCATCACAGAACTTCGCGCCGAACGGAAGCTCCTTGCTGCACTTGGGGCACACCGGAGCCTCGGTCGACGCACCGCACTGATCACAGAACTTTGCACCGCGACGCAGCTTCTTGCCACAGTTCGGGCAAGTCTTGGCCTCGACGTTGGCGCCGCAGACATTGCAGAACTTGGCGTTGGGCTGCAGGTCAGCGCCGCAGTTGGGGCACTTCTCAGCAGTCATGGTAGTGTTGGGCACGATGTGCTGGGCCGGTCCGCCACACTTGTTGCAGAACTTCGCCGTGGGCAGAAGCTCAGTGCCGCACTTGGAGCAAACGACCTTTTCGCCCGTAGCCGCACCAGCAGCCGGGGCAGTCGGTCCCATGCCGAAGGCAGCAAAGGGATTCTGCGCATTGGCGCCGTTTCCGCCGCCCAGGAACTGGGTGGCGAAGAGCATCTCCAGCATATCTTTCTGTTCGGGATCATCATCGTCATTCATTGCCATCAGAGCCAGGAACGGACTGTCCTGGATTGCAGCACTGTTGGAAGCATAGATCAACGGCCAGAGCTGGCTCAGATCACCAAAGATGCCTTCCTTGTCCTCCTGAATTTCTCGATTCAGGGAGTCATAGGTGTAGGTAGCAGTTCTCCTTGCCTTCTTGGGCTTGGCCATCCTCATAATGACCATAGCACCCAGAAGACCACTCATCTGGTTGTTGCCGTTCGGGTCGGTCATGTGCAGCATGTCCACGATGGGGACAGCAGTGGTATAGAAGCTCAGGCCAGCCACCAGGCTCTCCTCAGGAAGTGTCTCAACCACAGTGCCAGTCAGATTGCTCACGGCCTTGAAAGTTCCGCCGGGAGTGACTTCCTTGATGGTGAGCCAGTCTTTGCCGTTCTGGATTACATCATTCGGGACAATCTGTTCCTTGCGCTTCGGGAAGAACATGACCGGGAATGAGCCGAAATCCTTATTGGTCAGATTCCTCCATTTGTTGGTTCTGGTGTCATAGGAATGCCAAGGCGAGCCTTCGCCTTCCCTCACAGCGATGCCCCACAGAGTGGACTTCACATTGGGGTCTTTGTTCATACCGAACGTAAAATTCATTCCAAGTATACTCATAGTAGTACCTCCTGTGTTGTTGTGTGTGTTGTTGAGTGTGTTGTCGGATAAAGCCAGGGTAGTGCCATCGTATTTAGTAAGTGCAGTTCTAACCTCATCAAGGTTAAATTGCACAGCTACTATGAAGGAAAGGGACTCTCCGTTTACGAAAGCATCACGAAGAGCTTCACAATCATCGCTTTGATTGTTGCGGCAACGCATGCAGTTACATGATTTTGATCTCAACACGTCAATACTGATCCAAATAACGTCTCTATCAATTTGAGCCGCTTCCCTGAGCTTTTGCAGGTAATCCTCAAATGTGAGACTATAGGAACAGAAAAGAAGTTGGTTTGTACTGCACACATCCTCGAAGTTAAGCGAAATACTATTATTATCCTTTCGCTCAATTCGAAGCGTTTTATTGCCTATTTGGATGGTTTGTGGGCCGCTAAAAAAGGGACTATCTCGTGCTCTGGCTTCGACTTTGCTGCCGTACCCGTCGAACGAGATTTTTTTAGCTCGTAGGTTCCGGATTCCCGATTCGTCGTTCATATTATGCCTCCTTATCGATGTTGTACGTCATTCTATTCTTTTACGCTATATAATATTTTCAAAGAACAAGTTCATTTTACCACATTTTTTGTTTTATGTAAACACTTTTGCCTTATTTTTCATGTTTTTACGCAAAAATTTTTCATTCTTGTATCAAAGGCTCGTATATATATTTATATGTTGCTAATGCTTTTCTCACATCTAAAAGTGCAGTTTCTATTCCATATTTATCACAAACTTTTAATGCAAAATATAAATTAATCTTATTATACCCCTTTCTTCTTTCTTTAGGTCTAATTCAGTAGCCTATTTAGTATTTGAAAGACATTTCATAAAAGCAATTAAGCATCTCATCTCCCCCATCACTAAATTTAAAATCTATTATCATTGTTCAAAAGCATCCAAACCTTAGATATCAATAAAGACGAAGCCAAATAGCAGACTTGCTGCCAAGAAAAGCTCCGTCTATTTTGACTTTTTAGTTATTTGTTATATGTGTAACCATTTGAGTTTGCTCTGTTATTGCTTTAAACTCATAGCCATTTTCTAATCCATAATCAATTATTGCTTCTAATGCGTCTATTGTTTTATCATTTCCACTGAAATCATGCATTAATACTACATTAGCTTGATTCTTACTTAAGCCATTAGTTACATTTCTATAAGTATCATTTGAATTCTTTGCACTACCAGCATCATCTGAATCAACATTCCAATCAAAATATGTAAATCCACGAGATACCATTTCATAGCAAAGTGTTGTCATAATTCCAGAGCAATACCTTCTACTTACAGTATTTGAACTTCCACCTGGAAACCTTGTAATAGTTGGAGCTATTCCAATAGTATCCTTAATTTTTTCTTGTAATTTTGTCACATTTTCAACATAAGAATCAACAGATTGATAAATTTTTGAATATGTATGTGAATATCCATGAATTGCAACAGTATGGCCTGATTCATATTCACGTTTTACAAGTTCAGCTTCATCTTCATCAAAATCTAAAATAAAGAAAGTTGCCTTAACACCTTTTCTATCTAAAATATCTAAGATTTTAGGTGTAGAATATGTAGTTGGGCCATCATCAAATGTTAAATAAATTACACCTTTTTCACCATTTGAGCCATCTTGAGGAAGAACTTTTCCATTGGCAGAAACCATTACATATCTTTTAGCAACAGCTTCATTTCCTGCTTTATCTGTAGCTTTATATGTAATTGTATAATTTCCAGCTTGAGTAGTGTTTACTTCTCCTTCTATTAATAAATTATCTGTAATATCTCCATCAATTTCATCAGTTACAATAGCTCCAGGTTCTGTAAATTCTTCGTTTGTATGCATGTAAATGTTAATATTTCCATTTAAAGCTATAGTTGGAGGAACATCATCTATTAAAGTTACATGTCTTATTTTTTGAGCTTTATTTCCTGAAAAATCTACTACTTCATACACTAAATTATATTCAGTATTATTAATATCTTTTTTAGATACAGTAACTTTCTCTGTTAAATCTCCATCATATTCATCTATAGCAGAAAAGCCAAGTTCTTCATATTCATCTTTGTATGAAATGCTTAATTCTGAATCCCCTTCTAAAGTTATTACTGGAGCCAAAGTATCTACAACTTTTATTGTTTGTTTTTTCTTATATGTTCCAGTTAAAGTATCTACTTCAAATTCTAGTTCATACTCTCCTGGTTTTTTAGTATCAATTTCTCCATGTCTTTCAACTTTATCTGTAACATCATGGAAATGATAAGTTGTTTTAGGATTTAAAATTTGTGAATTAACTTCTACTGTTGCATAGTTTTTAAAATCCATCTGTGGTTTTTCAAGCAAAAAAGTCACTATCAAAATCAATAAAAACAACAATAATGTAGCAACTTTTATATTTTTTCCTTTTTCTTTTAATAATAGTATTTCTAACAATAATGCTATTAAAAATACAACTAATTCTACGACATAAAACAACATTTTTTTCTCCTTTTTTATTACATTTTTTGTTACATATTTTTATTGAATATTATTTATTTTTAATTTTCATACTTTCACATAAAACAATATTTTTCAAATTAACTACATCTTCGCTAAAAGCCCTTAAAAATACAAATAAATTAAATCACAGGAGACATTTTTTGTCAATATAACTAATAGTTTTAAATCTTGCTTTCAATTTTGTTTAAACCACCAATAATATTCCCAAAATTTAATTTTAAAATAAAAAAGTGCCTATCATAACTAATCTCAGTCTGAAATCAATTATGATAGGCGCTTGAAGTTATGCTAAATAGTTTTTAATCCATTCCATTTTTTTAGGGCTAATGTATTTATGCCCCACTTTTCCATGCTTAAACGATACTCTTTTAGCCGAAGGAACAATTTTCATACTGAAATTTTCGGGCATCCATTGTGCCGGAATTTGAACTCCAGTTTTGAAAGAGAGAGTTTCTCTATTTCCACTTCCATCTGAAATAGACCATACAAGTCTACCATAGGAATTAAAACTATCAGTATGAATTTTTACGGTTTCAAATCCTTTTACTTGAATCAACCTTACAGCGATTTTGATAGATTGCTCAACTTCACTGGCAAGTTTTTTCAGATAGGCATCATCTGGCCGTCCATGAAGTTCTTTTTTCCATTGTTTTGCTGCTTTTTGTACCCGGTCGGCGAATACATTTGCAGCGGCTTGAATGTAGTCCATAGCATTTTCCTCCATTTTAAACTAATATTGCTAACTGGCTTTAGGACATGGATATTATATCATCATAATCTGTAAAAGTCAATTCAAAACTAACAAAAAAGGCTATATTAAGCCTTTTTTCGTTTTATTATTTTAATTTGTTTTTTTCTTATGATTATTTTTAGTTATCGCCATAGCCCCAACCATCTTCTTCATCTTTTACTTGATCAGGGTCTCCTGCTGCTTTTATTTGTCCAAAAACATTTGACAATTCTGTTTTTCTTTCTTGTAAATACCTATCAATAGGTGTTCTAACAGTTTTAATTAAATCTTGTTCTAAAAGATTTAATAGCTCAGGAAGAGAGTCATTTTTATACATTTCAAGAAACCAAGACGTATATGATGTTTGCTTGTTTAATGCTCCAGTCGAAAACAAAAATAATCTTTTATATCTTTCTTCTATCATCAAATATTTAGCCACATTAACAACTTTTTTCAATTCTTCATCATCTGCTGATTTTATTAAAGCATCTAAATCTGAAAATTCATTTTGTTCTTCTTCAGTTTCTTCAGATTGTTCTTCTTGAGATGCCTGTTCATTTTCTGGTATTCCAGCTTTTTCAGAATGCTCACCATCAGATAATAATTCATCTATATAAGCAATAAATCTTTTAAAATAATCTTCTGCTGAATAATATTTCATAATATCACTCATAGTAGTAAGCAGCATACCAGTATCAGAAACAGGAAGAGAATCGTCTTTAATTCGTTTCTCATAATCATTTTCTATCTGTATTATTCTTATTTGATTTAAAATAGAATCCATCATATTATTATGCTCTTGTTTTCTAATATCTTCTTCAAGAGTACCCTTGTATATACTTGGAACTATTTCAGATGAATCTTCATCATCTTTTGAATTTATATATGAAGTGTATCCAAACGTTTGATATAAAAAATGAATTTTATCCTTTAAAGATTCTATTAAATTTTCTATTTCATCATCTGATGTATCTATATCATTTCCTTTAGTTGAAATATCTGTTGGAGAACTGTCATTTGTTTGTTCTTCATTTTCAATTTCACTCAAACAAACTCTTATCAAATCTCTTAATTCTTTATATGCACTAGTTAATCTAGCAAATTGTATTTCGTCTAACATATATACTTTCTGTACTTTAGCTTCACTGCTTGACTTTAAATCATCTTTTTCTTCATCATTACTTGCAATTGAATTTATCATATTTGTAACTGTATTATGATTTAATGTAAAGATTTTTTCTAATAGTTCATCTATTCTTTTTAAAGTCTCTTCTCTTTCTCCCAATTATTATTCCTCTCTTTTTTAATTTCTTTTATAATGTTATATTCTCATAATAACATATATATTTAATATTTGCAATTATAGTTCTATCTTATAATTTCACTTTCAAAATATTGTTCTTGAAAATTTGTTAATTCTCTTATCTCTTCATCTGTAATATCTTTGTCTTCTGGAACTATAATTAATTTATCATCATTGTCATTAGTACGATGAATTACAGCTACACACTTTCCAGTAAAGTTTTTTAATGGTTTATCAACCCCTAAAACATAACAATCAATTTCTTCCCCATCTCCACTAACTGTATTTGGTACAAATCCATAATTTACAGGATATATAAAGCCATGCTTTGGATGTTTACTATTTAAAGGTCTATCAATTTCTACTTGGACAGTTTTTCCAATATAACTATAAGATTCTCTTTGTTTTAAATTTAAATCATTTCTTAGTAATTTTTTTCCTGTTTTCTTTCTATTAATATCATTCACATCCAGTTGTTCAGCCATAATAGAATCCTCCTTATTATATTTTCTAATATCTCTTTATATAAAACAATATATAAATTTGTTATCTTTCAACATGTGCATTTTTTAATTTCATCACCATTAAATAATAGTTTTTAATTATAATTTATTATATTCTTCATCTACTACTGGCTCACACCATTCATTTGAAGTACTTACTCCTGGTATTTCAACTGCAATATGGCTAAACCATGAATCTTTCTTAGCTCCATGCCAATGCTTTACATTTGAAGGTATTACAACAATATCTCCTACTTTTAAACTTCTTGGCTCTTTTCCTTCTTCTTGGTACCAGCCTTCTCCTTCAACACAAATTAATACTTGGCCACCACCTTGCTCTGCATGATGAATATGCCAATTATTTCTACAGCCTGGTTCGAAAGTAACATTTGCAAAGCAAACTCCAGATTCTGTTTTATCTAACATTTTTAAGTATGAGTTACCAATAAAGTATTGCGCATAATTTATATTTGGTTCTCCCATTCCAAAAGCTCCACCATGAGTTGTTCCTTTATCTGTATTACCATTTTTTATTTCATCTGCATACACTTCTTTTACTAAATTAAATACAGCCCAAGCGTTTGGCCATCCACTATAAAAAGCTGCATGTGTTACAATTTCTGCCATTTCTGACAAAGTAATACCATTCTTTTTAGCATTTTCAATATGGTATTTTAAAGAGCTATCTACTAATCCTTTTCCCATAAAGACACATATTGTAACTAAGCTTCTATCTCTTAATGATAATTTATCTTCTCTAGACCAAACCTCTCCAAATAAAACATCATCATTTAGCTGAGCAAATTTTTCCGCAAAATTTCCTAACTCATCACGTCCTGCTGTTTGTTTAACCATTTTTACTTCCTCCTATTTTATTTTTGATTTTCTAAATTTGGATACCACATTCTAAATTGTTCTAATTGTTCATCTGTTCTATTATAATATCTCACATTCTTGTTTATTTGAGCAATCTCTGCCATCTCCTCTTCTGTAAGCTCAAAATCAAATATATCAAAATTTTCTTTTATGTGATCTGGATTCTTTGTTCCTGGGATCACAACAAATCCCATCTGTGTATGCCATCTCAAAATTATTTGTGCATTAGATTTATTATATTTTGTACCAATCTTAGTAAATACTGACTCATTCATTAAACTTTTATCTCCATGGCCTAATGGATACCATGACATTATTTTTATATTTTCTTTATCTGTTATTTTTCTTAATTCATCTTGTGTAAAATATGGATGTGCTTCAACTTGAATTACTTGTGGTTTTATCTCACAAGTTCTTAATAATTCTTCTATATATTTTCCCTCAAAATTTGAAATTCCTATTGCCTTTATTTTACCTTCTTTATATGCCTTTTCTAATTTTTTATATCCTTCTTTCCAATTAGAAGTTGGCTGATGTAAAAATAGCAAATCAATATAATCTAAACCTAGCCTTTCTAAAGTTTTATCTACTGCAAAATCATCTTCATATACTGAAGGCCATAATTTTGTGCTTACAAATATTTCTTCTCTTACTACTCCAGACTTTTTTATACCTCTTCCAACTGCTTTTTCATTTACATAAGCATTAGCTGTATCTATTAATCTGTATCCGTTCTTTAGTGCAAATTCTACAGACTTTTCTGCATCATCTGGTTCAATCATAAATGTTCCAATCCCAAAACAAGGCATTTTGATTCCATTATTTAGCTCAAAAAAATCCATTTTAATTTCTCCTTTCTAATTTTAAAATTAATTTTTCTATATTATAAGTAATAATACCAATAGCTAACACGGTTATAAAATTATTAAAAATAGACAAAAACATAGTTGAATTTATTGCAAAATTTAATTTTCCAAAAAGATATGCAGCCAAATTTATTTTAATCATTTTCCAAAATCCAAAAATAACAATAATCGCTTCTACGATATAAATAAAAACTTTGATATTTTTTTTATCTTTTATTTTGTATATAAGCTTTGCAAAGATTGTCTTAAAATGCAATCCTAAATGAATACTAAGTAGCACTAAATTCCAATATCCTAAAATTGTATGTAATTTTCGAACAGTCATATTTCCGCTTAAATTTAATCCTTTAAAAATCTCTTGTGAAATTGAAATGCCTAGTACAATTGTAAATACCATACAAATTAAAAACAAAGAATTAACTAAAGCCATAACTGTTCTAGATAAACTATAGCTTCCTTTTAATATATTTTTATAATAACTAATGTTTAAAACATTATGAATAATAAACAATAAAAATAAAGCAATTCCAAATATTTCATGTAAGAGCTGCCCTGTATAAACTCTAGAGAATTCTAGAATTAAGAGTACTAACATTAATACATCTATAACAATTTTTATAACACTTTTTCTTTTTATCATTCTAATAACCTAATTCCTTTAACCAGCTTTCCACTGTTGATCTTGAAGATTCTTGTCTAGCTATTTTCCCTTGAATTGCAAGGCCATTTGTATTTACATTACTTTCATCCATTTTATTTTTCAAATACGTAAATGTTCCTGCTTCTTCTGACCCTTCATGAGTGCAAAATGGAATTATTGTTTTTCCTGTAAAATCATACTTCTCTAAAAATGTATTTACAATCATTGGAACATTTCCCCACCAAATTGGATATCCAATAAATACTAAATCATAATTATTAATATCTAAAATATCTGGGTCTTTAAATTCTGGCCTTGCTCCAGAACGTAACTCCTCAGTAGCAACTTCTGTACATTCTTGATAATTTTTTGGATATGACTTTACTGGATCAATTTTGAAAGTATCAACATTGCCATCAAAATAATCTCGTATAAAACCAGCCATAACTTCTGTATTTCCAACTTCTACAGTTCCAACATTATAATTTTCATCTGCTCTTGAAAAATATGCAATTAAAATTTTAGGGCTTCTTAAAACTTTATTTTCTTTATTATTTTCTGAATTTTCGCCATTTAAATTAGCTTCTTCATTTTGATCATTAGTTTTAGCACTTATAGAAGTACCTACAGCTTTTACATTATCATTAGCGTTCTTACCAAACACATCACTTTTAATCAAGTAAACCAATCCTCCGATTAACGCCAAAACTATAATTAAAATAATTGCTATAACAATCTTTTTATTCATGTTTTTTCTCCTTTATATCCAATTTTCTATTTTACCTTTTGCTGAATTTACGGTAGATCCTGTAATTGCTATTCCATCTGCTACTGTTGCACCTGTACACAAATTTTTAAGCTGATTTGGAATACTTGAAAGCCCTGATCCTTCATGTGTTACAAAAGGTCTAATTATTTTTCCTGTAAAATCTAATCCTTTCAAAGCTGTAAATAATTCTTCTGGCATTCCTCCCCAATAAACCGGAGCGCCGACATATATAACTTCATAAGAAGAAATATCTGGAACCTCTTGTTTAATTGGAGCATTATGTGTGCTAGTTCTTACTTTTGCTTCTTCAATACATTGCATATAATTATCAGAATATGGTTCTAATGGCTCAACTTTAAACATTGGAGCTCCTAGTAAATCTTTAATATATTCTGCAATTACTTCTGTATTTCCCTTGTCAATGTATTTCATAGCTCCTCCGAAATAATTTTCATCAGCTCTTGAAAAATAAATTATAAAACTTTTCTTGTCTTTGTAATTTTCTTTGTTTCCTCCAAATAAACTCATTTTAAATTCCTCCTTTTTAATAAGATATAATATTATTCTCCTTTCAAATATGGTTTTATACCATTTAATATAAATTCTGTAGTTATTCTTAAATGATCTTGAGGTTCATATTTTTTATCAGTCATACACCAATTAAGCATCATTCCATAAATAGTGTTTATAACAAAATTTGCTAGTTCTTCAATTGGTGCATCTTTCTTTAATTCACCTTTTTCTAAGCTTGATCTTAATATAATTCTTATGCATTCAAAGTCATATCCTATTTTATCTAATTCTACTGGCTTTAAATTATTTACTATCCATTGTCTACAAATTTCAACATCACACGCTTGAATTTGCCCCATTAAATTTTGATTAAATAACTTAATTTTTTCACCTAAAGGCTTATTTAAAAATTCATCTTCATATTTAATTATTTTTTTTGAAACTAGTTCTTCTACTATTTCTTCCTTTGACTTAAAATATGTGTAAAAAGAACCTTTAGCAACTCCTGCTTTTTCTGTTATATCTTGAATAGAAGCATCTTTAAAACCTTTTAAAGCAATAACTTGTTTAGCAGCTTCTACTAAGTGTTCTCTAGTTTTTAAGGCTAATTCTTGTCTCATTGTCATATCAAATTTACCTCCGTTTTGTACAATATATCATTTTATTGAATCAAAGTCAATGAATTTTGTTCAATTAAACTAAAAAAAATAAGAGAGCCTATTCTCTCCTACTTTTTAACACTATCTTATAAAATTTGTAAAAGTTATTTTCTCTTGCTCTGGCATTTTTATTCCAGCTTTTTTAGCTACCTCTTGGCATTTTAAGAAATATGCCATATTCTTCCCAAGAATTCTCATTATTTGCATTCCTTCTTCATCTTGTTTAACATCTTCTGCAGTAGCACCATGAACCATATTCCAATATCTAGATGATATTATTGGCATTTCATTAATTGCAAAATATTTATTTAATTGATCAAAAGTTGCAGTTGTTCCAGCTCTTCTAGCAGACACTATTGCCGCTGCTGGTTTTAATCTAAATAAATCTTTTTTGCCTGAATAAAAAAGTCTATCCATAAAAGAAGTTATTGCTCCTGAAGCTGCTGCATAATGAACTGGAGTTCCAAAAATAAATCCATCTGCATCTTTGCATTTTAAAGCAAACTCATTTACAGCATCATCAAAAACACATTTTCCAAGTTCAGCACATTTTCCGCAAGCTATACAACCTGAAATAGGCTTTAAGCCCACCCAAAATATTTCTGTATTTATTCCTTCGCTGTTTAACGCTTTTGCAATTTCTGTCAATGCAGTATACGTACATCCCTCTTTATGAGGTCCGCCATTTACTAATAATACTTTCATTTTTCCTCCTTTTTAATTATATTTACTTTAATAAGTTATTATAACTAATATCTACTAAATTCATTATTTCTTCATCTTTTAAAGTATCGTCTAAAATAACAGAGACCCAATTTTTCTTGTTTGAATGATATGCAGGGTAAATTCCTTTAAGACTTAAATATTCTTGAACTTTATCATCTAATTTTAAATTTATAACTTCAATTTCTCCTGCTTGATTTAAAACTAATTTACTCTTATCAATATTAGTTACAATTCCAAACCACTTATTATTTTTCTTACTTCTAAAAACTCCATATCCTGGAAATTTTTCCCACAAAAACTCAGGACTCACTTTGTATTTTTCATAAATTAAATTTGCAATTCTATTTGTCTGGTCAAAAATGAATTCTTGCTTTTCAAAGCAATTTTTAGCTAAATCTTCTAATATTTTTATGTATTCCGCCCTAACAGTATTTACAAACTCTCCTATAGCATTTTCCATACGAAAATTTGTGTATTCTTCATCAAGCTCTAATTCTATTACCTTTCCAGATACTTTTCCGTTCGGCAAAACACAAATATCTGCCCTAAATTCATTGTTCATGAAATTTTTTGAATATTTGTACAAGTTTTTGTCTTCTTTAAAGCCATATGAAATTAATTTTTCTTTTCTTAATCTATATTTTTTGAATATTTCATCTTCTATAAGCATTTTATTGTTCTCCCCAAAATAGCTTTTTTACTTAATCATTTTTTCCTAAATTACTATTAGTTTTTTATATATTTCTTGTCATTGTCATTACCATCTTCAAAGCTATATCTTTCAACCTTCATATGCAAATCATATTTATTTCTTAATTCCATTATTTTTGCCATTGTATCTGAATTATGATGTTCATCTAGAGCTTCTTGATTCTCCCAACAATCTATTAATAAAATTGTTTCATCATCGTCTAAAGGGCTAAAATACTCATATCTTAAATTACCCTTTTTGCTTCTTATTTCACTAACAATTCCAGAGCTAATCATTTCTTCAGCAAACTTTTTTGCTGAACCATTTGAACCAGTATAATAAATATTTATAGTAAATGCCATAGTCTTCTCTCCTAAATCCTATTTATATTCTACTATTTCTTCTAATGCTTTTCTTTTATCATGCATTGGGTTTACTGGACAATCTTCAGTTTTATAACCTAAAGGCATTAAGAAAACTGGTACTAACTGGCTAGGAATATTAAATTCGTCTCTTATTACACCTGCATCAAAGGCTTCAACCCAAATATTATCAACACCTAAATTTGTTGCTTCTAACATCATATGTGTTCCTACAATACAAGAATCCATTTCAAAACTTGAATATTCACCTTTATGATATGCTTCTTCTTTATCTCCACATATCATTAATACAGTTCCTGCGCCATATCTACATCTTGATGCTTTATCGATTTTACTAAGTCCTTCTTGGCTTTGAACTACCATTATTTTTATTGGTTGAATGTTTTTTGCAGTTGGTGCTACTCTACCTGCCTCTAAAATTTGATTCAATTTTTCTTGCTCTACCTTTTTATCACTAAACTTTCTTGCAGATGTTCTTTTTCTAATAATTTCTTCAAATTCCATTTTTAAATCCTCCTATTTTTCTATATTCAATAATTCTGATAATTTATTTATCACAAAATTTTGTTGTTCTTCTGATGAAATCTTGGCTTTTCCATCTTTTTTCTGATTCCCATAATTTGCAAAACCTGAATGATTTCCTCCATCTATAATATATTCTTTATAATCATTTGGCAAATATTTTTTAGATTCATTATATTTTTCAAGGTTTAAAACTTTATCTTCACTGCCATAAAATGCTATATATTCAATATTTGAAGGGAGTTTTTTCGTTGGATACGAAGCGAAACTAATTATTCCTGTAATGTTTTCAGGATTATCTACAGCATATAAGCTTGCAGCTACTCCACCTAAAGAATGACCTGAAATGTACCAATTTTCATAATTATATTTTTCCATTATCTTTTTAGGTCCATTAATATCTAAGAATGCTAGGTTCAAAGGAACTGCTAGTAAAAATGTATCTTGGCCATTTTCTGCTAATTTATACATTAATTTAGCATATGAAAGATATTGAACTCTTCCACCTGGAATAAATATAATTGCTGTATCTTCACCTTTGCCATCAAAAAAATAGCCTCCGTTTATTTTCGAAACTTTAACTTCTTCAGTACTATTTAAGTATTTTAGTGCCTCTTGGTTAGCGCTATAATTATTTATCCCGGCTAATATAAGAATTACTAAAATTAGTAAATAAAATATTAATTTAACTATTGGGAAAGCATTGATTTTTCCTTTTAATTTAAAGCATACTGAAAAGATAGAAAAAACTGTAAAAGCCATTACAAATATATTTAAAAACACATTATATCCTTTAAAAATAGCTAATGCTGTAAGTCCTTGAACAATTCCTACTACAAATGTAACCCAACCCATCTTTATTGTAAATTTTTTCAAAACTTCTCCATTTGATAGTTTTTCCATAAATTTATCAGATAGCTCTAAAGGGTTTAATTTTTTCTTTCCACTTGCATATATTAATCCTGTGACAATGCTAAAAATGCATAACACGCTGTAAAATATTCCACATAATATTAATGGCCAGTTATGTAATTCTGTAATAATCCAGTTCATTTTTGCCTCCTAGTCTTTTGAGCTTTTTGCAATACCCATTACAAAGAAAAAAATTAAAATTACTGGTAATGCAAGCAGGCAAAGCACACCAAGTAGTAAACTTGTAAGTGCATGCAAAGCTTCTACTTTACTCATAGTATCACTTGATGAGCTTTCTTCATCTTCTCTATAATTACTTTTATAATTTTTGCTTGGAGTTATTACAACTCCTTGAAGTAATTCTAAATCTTTTGCATAAAAAGAATCCACATATGCTCCATCTTTTGTGGATACTTTGTATAAATCTCCATCAATATCTATAACATATCCTTCTTGCTCTTTATATTTTATTCTAACTTTATCTCCAACGTTAAAACTTCTCATATTTTCTCCTTAAAAACTTTTTTGTTTATTATATAATAATATTTAAAAAAATGAAATCTTTAAAATTAAATAATCATAATTTATTTATTGTTTTGTATATGAACCTAAAAAACATACTTATGTTCATATTCATAAAAAAGTTGAGGTAAAAAACTTTTACTGTTTTTCACCTCAACTATGGTTTTAATTCAATCCTTTTATTAATTTTTTATGACTATAACACATTTTTAAATTTTAAGTGAGTGATTTTTTTAAAATTTTGTATTCTATAATATCTTCTACAATCCACTTTTCCTTCTAAATATGTCTTTAAGCGATTGCCACTTACTAGACTTTCTTTTTGATTTTTAGTTAAATGCTTTATGTTATATTCTAATTTAGATGCAAGTGATTTATCTTTACTTCTCCATATTGCTTCTATTTTTTCTGCTTTATGAGATTTTGTATATTTTGCACCTTTACCATTTATATGATTGCTAAATCTTTTTTCAACATTATTTGTAATTCCTGTATATATTGAATTATCTTCACATCTAATCATATATGTGTAATACATAAGTTTTTTCCCCTCTTTTTTCTTTTACCATACAAACGGAATTATTTTGTATCTTACTTTTTTCTTATACTCTATGTATCCTTTTAAATCTTTTTCTAACACTTTTTCCTCATTTTTTATTCTTTTTGCAATGATAATAGGATAAGCCAAAAAAATGATAAAAGAAATAATAGAGCCAAGTATTAAAGGCATTGTTAGAAATAAAAGAATAGTTACTGCATACATAGGGTGTCTTACTATTCCATATAAACCTGTGTCTACTACCTTTTGATTTTCTTGAACTTCAATAGTACGAGAAAGATAAGTATTTTCTCGCAATACTTCTGCATATAATATGTATGCAATAATAAACAAAACTGAAGATATTATTACAACAGCATTAGGCATTTCTATCCATTTATATCTATAATTTAGTCCTGCAAGAATAAAACCTGCTATAAACATTAAGCCACTAAACAATAAAACCAATTTCTGCTCGTTTTCTTGTTCTTTAGCATTTAATCTTTTCCTTAATAGTTCTGGATTTTTAATCATTAAAATAATTCCTGCTATAAACATAGGAATAAATAATAACCCCATAAATAGCCAGCCATTCCAATATTTAAAGGTCTTTGCAGGAATAAACAATAAACCTCCTACAATTAAAACGCCAAATATATATTTTATTAATGCTTGCATAAATAATTTTTTATTCATAATTTCTCCCGTGATTTGTAATTCATAAAAATAGTTTTTTACATTTTTTACTTTTAGCACTGCTATAAAATTTTGCATGCTTAGATTAATTTTTTCACTTTTCTTGTTTGCTTTACTCTAAACGACTTAATCTTTATTTGAATTATATAATACAAGCAAAATTTTTTCAATCTGAAAATTTAGAGTGTTTGAAAGGAAGTTTTTTAAGAAGGTTAAGAGTAAGACCTTCGGGTTATGAGGGTTTACGCAAAGCTTTTTGATTTTTATTAAAAACATAAGTTTTTATCTATATATCAATGTTTATAGCTATTTTTTGCTAGAGAACTTTTTTGCGATTTTAGGTCGTTTTTTGGCACCATTGTCCCCACGCTGTCACCAAGGTTTTGAAAGCCTTGTTACACAAGGGATAAAATGTGACCTTCGTATTCTGGACTATTTGTGAATTTTTATGAAATCTTGTGAAATGGAGGAGTTATAAAAATGAGTTTTAGAGAAGTAAGTGAAGATGATATATTAAAAGAATGGATTTATTGTAGAGAGGAAAATTTATTAGGATATCTTACTGATGAAGATAAGCAACATGAAATTGGTATTGATAAAATTTCTGAAAAGATTTTGAGGAATGTTCCTAAAAAGAATCAAAAATTTGTTAGAAAACAACTTGATAGGCTGGATAGAAACTTTATTAATCATATTTCTTATTGGAATGAGAAGTATTATAGAAATGGGTTTGTTGATGGAGTTAGGATTGTTGCTGGGTGTTTGGAGGAATAGATTTTTACTAGTTGAAATTTAAAGTACAAATTTTGCACTTTAAATATAAGAAGTTGCACTTTATTTTTGTAATTAATCTGTATGAAAATAGGTTGTTTTGGTACTAATTGATTACATATTTGGAAAAAATAAAAGTGTGAAAATTGATTTTAGAACTTAAATGTCATTTTTCACACTTTTCTTTTTTAATTGTTATTTAATCTACGATATATTTCTATAGCACTTAAAGCTACTGCTTGTCCTTGATATTGAGGAGCTATTTTTTGAGCAGCATCAAAATAATCATTTAACGCTTTTAACATTTTATTAATTTCATTTTGCTGATCTATTTCAAATTTAATCTGTTGATCTATTTGATTTCTCAGCTTTAACAATTCATTATACTGTGCCTCATTTATATAATTTTGATTAAACAAATTTTGATTGTACATATTTTCATCCCCCTCTCTATTCAAAACTTTTTAATATGTAATAATAAGCTTCTTCATTATATTTATCCATCTTCTTCAAAATTTTTCTAAATTCGGATGGAATTTCTACATCTTTTAATTCAAAACCTTTATAAAATCTTTCAACTGTTTTGGTCTTATTTTCAATTAATTTCATGAGATAAAGTACTTTTCCAACTGCTATTAACACTTCTTGCTCTTTTCTAAATTTACTTTCCATTATAAATCCATATAATTTTCTCATTCCTATATTAATATCATGTTGATTTTCTTCATTATTTTGTAAAATTGTATCCATACAAAAATCTCTTATATCTCCTAGTACATCTTCGTATGTAATTTCTCTTAGCTTTCTATATTTAATTTCTCTATTTGCAATACTAATAAAACTATCTCTCACAACTTCTAAGTTTTCTACTTCGTTAAATAGCTTGTCCACATCATAAAGTTGTTTCATTAATTCTAATTCTTTGTCTGAATTATAATGAATTCCTGTAGTTCTAGGTGCAAGTACCGTAAGTTTATCGCCTAATATGCTTTCTATTGATGGTAACTTAACTTCATTTTCGCTTGAAATTTTCAATTTTGAACATTCAATCTTTTTATTAATAGTAACTGGATATTGATTACTTTCATAAGCAATATCCAATAATATGTATTTTTCTGAACCATCAGTTACAGAATTAAAGAAAAATTTATAATGTTCTAAATCCATTCTCTGACTTGCTGAATTATCACGTTTATTTTCTTCAAATCTTGTAAATAAATCTTGAGATTCCATTATGTTCTCAATACATTCAACTACTTTTTCTTTGCTTTCCTCTGTAATAATATCAACATCTACAGAAAATCTTTTTATTTCATTTAATAGTAATACTAAAGATGTACCACCTTTAAAAACGAAGTCTAAACCACTATTTGCTAAGCTTTCTACTAAATACAATGCTCCTACTGTTTTTTCTAATAATTGAATATCAGCAGATGGATTTTCTTTCTTTAACTCTTTTATTGACTCTTCTAAAAACTGTTTATTCTTAATCTGTTCAATTAACATTTAATTCTCCTAATTTTTATAAATTTTTGGTATGTTTAAATTGTTTAAATATTTTCTATAAAGTCCTATTTGCATTCTTAAATTAGCATAATTCATAAGTCTTTTCATATTAATATCATATTTTTCAAATATATTCTCATAAATTGTTTGTAATTCTCTTCCTTGATAATGCAAATATAGTTTATCTATATAAAGATCAACCATTATTTTCTCAATTGTAATAGTTTTTTTATCATTTAAACTATCTAATGGAGATTTTACTCTTAATGGTTTAACTACAATTATCTTTTCAGCATCCATATAATAATTATTATTAAAATTCAATATATCTTGTGTAACTACAGTATATTTTTTAGGCATTTTTTCTTTTAAAAAACTAATAAATACATCTATTAACATTTTTTCAACTTCAACGATAATATAATTTTTCATAACATAGTGAAGTGTAAAATCATTTATTATATTTGTATTCCAAACAATAAAGTTTACTTTTGGATATTCTTTATGCAATGTATTATATATTTTCTTCTCTTCTTCTTTTTCAGGATACTTATAAACATCTTTTGTAACAATAGTATACATATTTTTCTCTAACTCTGTAATCACATTATTTCTTTTCAAATATGCTATCATATTATCAAAACTTTTTATATTATCATTTTTATATGTCTTAATATATAAAATATATAATTGTTCTTTATTAATAGTTTTCTTCTTAATTAGCTTATCAACTATTTTTTTATATTTCATTATCCTCACCTCTTTTGTGTGAAAATAGACTTTTAAATTCAAAAGTCATTTTTCACACTTCTATTTTAGCATATTTTCCTACAAAAGTCAATGTGAAAAAAGTGTGAAACATTTTCAGCTCTTTTTTACTCAAAATGTTTCACACTTTATCATTTCATGACTACTTCTTTTTTCATTAAGCTACCTTCTAAGCAATAGACTGTCGCTTGATTTTCATGTCCTTCTTCTATACATTTATTTTTCAACTTACATCCATCGCATAACTCTTCTATCGTAGGATCTAATGTTCCATTTTCTTCATATATAATATTATTTGACATTTTTCCTCCTTTATAGTATTATGGTTTTGCTGAAGGAGGTGAACTATTATAAAAATATTAGTGAAAATGTTAACCTTCCCCATGCATCTTGTTCATAAAAATTAATGGTTAACACCAATATTAAACCTCTGGGGAATTTTATGGTTTTAAAGATGCATTACAGCATAAAAAGCAGTTTATTAATCAACTGCTTTTATTTTTGGCATCGTTTAACATATAATTTAAACACAGAATATTATTTTTTATTTTTCTTCGAATATTCATCTATATATTTTCTTAATGCTTTTTCAAATTTTATCATTGTAACTGATAAAAAGTTCATTATTTCTTCCCAATCATCTTTATTATATATACTTACACCATCTAATAAAGAAGCTATTCTTGACATTTTCTTATTATCTAATCTTTCCCATTTTAGTTCTTTTTCAAAAGCATATTCTATATTGCTTTTATTCTTATAAAGATAATCATAAATCTTTTTGTTTTCAGCCTGTACTCCTCTAGCTATACTCAATTCTACTCCTGCATAATTTTTAGCTATTAAAAAATTAAAGTGTACTCCACTTATTCCAGAACCTGTACCGAACCAATGATCATACTGATTTAGCTCAATATTTCTTCCTGAAAACAAATTAGATTTTTCATTAAATTTTGGTATAAACAAATGCCAGAACTCATTTCTAGTTATTTGGCAATTAGCTAATTTTTCTTTATTTTCTATATCTTCTTTAGCTTTCTCATCATATCCTATCATTATATCTGCTATATCTTTTACGGGTATTATTTGATCAGTATCTACAATTAATTGTTCACCTACTTGATATGGAACAATTTTTATACATTGAATTTTCATTCCAAACTTTCTAGCCCAAATCACCGTATTAGTCACTTCTTTTCTAAATTCTCTTGCAACCAATATAATTCTTTGATTTAAATCTTGATTTAATTGAACTTCTGAAAAATCTGTTTTTTCAAGAAATTCTGTAATTAATTCTTCAGCATCTCCTTCTTGTCCAGTTTTATTTATGTATTGTTGATATATATCTTTTATATCATCTGTTTTAAGTGATGAGCAATAACCAGCATACTTCATTGCTTGCCAAACTACATTTCTTCCACTATCATCTAATTTATTTTCTATTATAACTAAATTTCCTTTTTTATCTAATGCTAAAAGATCAAGTCTTTCTTTTGTATCATTAAAACCATCAAATTCCTTCTGTATAATAAGCAATTCTTCACCTAACAACATAGGATTATTTGATATCCATTCTTGTAAATGTTCTCTTTCCTTTAATCCACAACTTTTAAATGATATCTCTTTTATCTCTTGTGTAGTCTTATCTTCTTTATTAACTAAAAACATATTTTCCTCCATTAATTAGCTTCTATCATTCCTTTACACTTCAGCTCAGCCTGTCTTATTACAGTTTGAACTGCTTTTTCTGATTTATTTGGTGGATAATCATACTTTATAAGCAACTTCTTAATCTCAATTCTCATCCTTGCTCTTGCATCTTTTCTAATATCCCAATCAATAGTCATATTATTATTTACAGTATCAACTAATTCTTTTGCAATTTGAACTAATACTTCATCTTTCATTAGTTCTTTTACTTCTGGGTCATCTCCTAATGCATCAAAAAATGCTTTTTCTTCTGGTGATAAATTAAACTCATTTCCAGCATTTAGTTCTTCTTCTATTTCATTTTTCAAGTTAATCATTTCTTGAATAATTTTCTCAATATCTTCAACACTAGTTCTTTCATTATATCTATCTGCTATTTGCTTAAATTTAGTTGAAAATTTTTCCATTAAAACAACATTCTGTTTTCCTATTTCTGTAACATATTCCTTTAATGCTCGATTTAATATTTCTACTGCAATATTCTTTTTCTGCATTTTTGCTAACTTATTTAAAATTTCATTGCTTAATAATGCTATTTGATTACTATTATGCACTTCTCCTATTTGTAGCATCTCATCATCTTGTATTGCCTTTTCTAACATTTTAGCAACATTATCGTTTATTTCTTTTACATCTATTTTTTCTCCACCTAATTTTGAAATAAATGATCTTACAGAAATGAAAAATAATATTTCATCTTTTAATTGTTGTGATAGCACTCCTGTGCAAAGTGAATATAAACTTTTAACATCATAACTGTATCTCATAAATGCTTTTTTCTTTTCTTCTGTTTCTAATATCCAGTTAGCACCTGCCATTATTATTTCATATTTATCACTATCTGTTGTTGTAGCAAAATGACCATAATAAAATCCTTTAAACAAATCTCTGATTAATTCTACTTTATCATTTAACACTTTAACCAATTCACCATTATCTACAATCTTTCCCTGGTCTCTTTTTGTATATGTTTTTAAAGCATCTAATAACCATCTTTTTAAACCAATATAATCAATTATTAAACCACCAGTTTTATCTTTATAAACTCTATTAACTCTTGCTATTGCTTGCATTAAGTTGTGTGCTTTCATAGGCTTATCAATATACATTGTTCCTAATCCAGGAACATCAAATCCTGTAAGCCACATATCTACAACAATTGCTACTTTAAATTCTGAATCCATATCCTTAAAATCAACTTCAAGTTGCTTTTTATCTTTTTTAGAACCTATTGCTTTTTGCATTTCTTCATCATCTTTGTTATTAGATGTAATTATCATATTAACTTTATTTTTCCACTCTGGTCTTAATTCCAAGAACTTTTTATACATTGTATAAGCAGATTGTCTTGAATAAGCAACTACCATAGCTTTATTTGCTACACTGTTTTCTATTTCTTCATAATGTTTAATAACATCTTTAACTATCATTTCCAACCTATCTGGGTCTTCTATTATCTGTTTCATTGTTGCCATTGCTTTTTTAGACTCTGCAATTTTATAATCTTCAACATCTTCTTCTGTTTCTAGCATATTATAGTAATCATCTATCTCATCTAATATCTTTTGATTTAATTCGACTCTTGCCATTCTTGATTCATACATAATTGGAACTGTTGAACCATCAATTATGGCTTGTGTCATATCATAAGTATCAATAATTTTTCCGAACACATTAGTAATAGATTTATCTTTTGTTTCAACTGGTGTTCCAGTAAATCCAATATATGTAGCATTAGGAAGTGCATTATGCAAATATTTAGCAGTTCCATATTTTTTGTATGCTTCCATTTTTTCTCTATCAAATTTAATAACTGCATCTATACCATAATGACTTCTGTGTGCTTCATCTACTAACACTAAAATATCATCTCTTTGGCTAAATACTCCTGTTTCTTCTTCAAATTTTTGTAATGTTGTAAAGAATATTCCACCAGACTTTCTTCCTTCTAATCTCTCATTTAAGTCTTCTCTATTTTCAATTTGAACTGGGTCTTGTTTTAAATACTCTGAACATTTAGCAAAAGTTGTAAATAATTGATTATCCAAATCATTCCTATCTGTTACTACAACTATACTAGGATTCTTTAATCTCTTTATCATATTACCAGTATAGAATACCATAGAAAAACTTTTTCCAGACCCTTGTGTATGCCATAATATACCTGCTTTATGTGTATTATTATCAATAGCAACTTCTGTACTTTTAATTGCTTTCTTAACTCCAAAATATTGATGATATGCAGATAAAATTTTATTGTCTTCACTCCACATAATGAAATTGCTAATAATATCTAATAACCTGTCTTTTCTTAACATTCCATTGAATAATGTTTTATGTGTTGCCATATTCTCTGATACTTCATCTGTATCTTCTATCTTTTTCCATTCAGAAAATCTACTCCAAGGGCTAGTAATTGTTCCTACTCTTGCTTGAACTCCATCACTAACAATCATAAACTGATTATAATAGAATAATGTTGGGATATGAACTTCTTGATAACCTTTTAATTGATTGTATCCATCAACTAACTTAACATCTTCTCTTACTGTTGATTTTAACTCTACTACAACTAATGGTAATCCATTAATAAATATAATTATATCTGGTCTTTTCTTACTATGCTCAATAATAGTATATTGATTTATTGCTTTATATGTATTTTTTGAACTATCATCAAAATCTATAATCTTAACTGTTTTATATTTTGTTTCACCATTTTCTTGAACTGGAACTGAAATACCTTCTAACAGGTATTTAGTAAATTGCTTATTATTTAAAATTGTATTATTATGGTCTAAATTTCTAATTAATCTTAATGCTTCTTGAACTTGCTCATCTTTAATTCCTTTGTTAAGTCTTTCTATTGCTTGAGCAATATCATCTTCTAGCAATACTTTTGAATAATCTGTTCTAATCATTTCATAGCCATTAATACATTCATATCCTAATTCATATAAAATGTTCATTGTAATCTTCTCTAAGATTTCTTCATCAAACATATTTTTATTCTCCTAACAATACTTTTAAATTATAATATTCATCCAAATCAATTCCAATTCTATTAATTGTTCTCATCTGTTGACAACTATTGTTTCTACTTTTACTATAAATTTGGGAATTGTTATTCATTAAATTAAGTATTTCATTAATATCATTGTTATTCAAATTTTCTTTGGTTGCAATATTAATAAGTATATCACAAGCTTTATCTGCTTCATTAAATCCATTAAAAGTAGGAACTTTCTCAAATAACATTTTTAATACTTTTATCTTAATTTCTTTTTCCAAATAACTTGCATTATTTAGTAAATTCAAATAAAAACTAAATTCTCTATTTTTTATATTTTCAAGCAATTCATTGAAAGTGTTATAAAAAATTTGCCAATACTCTATAATGTATTCACTTCTTTGAAGTAATTTTTCTTTTAAAAACTTATAAGAAACATCATTTTGATTTTTTATTTCCTCCTTAAATTTAGGAACTAAATCTAATATTTTATACATATTAGTTAATGCAAACCATTCTCTATTATATATTTGGACATCATTATCATCTATAAGATTTTCTTCGGTAATCTTACTCCAATCATAGACATTATATAATATATTAATTTTGCCTTTGGAAGACAAATAATTTATCATACTTTCCATTAATAACATATTTTTATATTGATTTATCCTTGACCATTCTTCATTTTTCAATATTATTAGTTTAACTAATGTATTAAATAATTTTAAAAAATTATTATCAGTAAATTTTTCAAAATATTTTTCTATGAAATACACGCTAAAAACTGCATAATTATCTTCGTGTTTTTCAAACCCAATTAATATATCTGTGATATTTCCCCAATCCTTATTTTCAATATCGCTTTTCATCAATTCGTATGGATCTTTAATAAAAGCTTCTTTTATTAATATATCATAATACACCCTTCTAATTATCATATATACTTCTTCTTGATATGGATTATATCGTTCTTCTTTAAAAAAAGATGGATGTGCACATTTATTCCTAATTTTCTTAAAAAACTCTAAGCAATCTAAAGTGTCATGATTTAATATTTTTTTCTCCTTATAAATTAAATAAATTTCATCTTCAATCTCAGAATACTTAGATTCATTTTTAGATAATTGTTCAATTTTTTCAAGTTCTTGATTTAAATTATAATAATGCTTATCATTCATTAAAACCAATTTATAATACAAATCATCAATAGTTAAACTATATAGCAACAATACAGACGCTCTATAATTTTTAGAATAGTACGATTGCAAAACATCTTCAAAATATTTTCTACTATCACTTCTCTTAATTAAACTAATTTCATAATTATTAAACATTTTTATCTCCATTTATTTATAATAAATAATACATATTATTGTTATTTATTTATTTTTTCTCTATATTTTTATATATTATGTTAATTATATAATCAGCAATTTTTTCTTTATAAACAGTATCGACAATTAATAATACACAAGACAACATAGAAATAGAATTATATTTAAAATTAGAAATTACCTTATATATATTTTGATTAAAAATTACCATTATAAAAAATACTATCAGAATTAATACCATAAACCAAGACATTATTCTATTTATTTTCAGCTCAAAAAAACGATTGATTTTATCATATATTTCTTCTTTTTTTATGTAATTATCTCTTTCAATATTATCTATTGTATCATCATTCTCATATTTTTTATAGACACTTCTCTTTTCAGAAGTTTTTTCTATAATGATAGAATTTATACTATTCATTATTAATAATACATTAATTAAAAATATTGGAATAATACAAGTAGTAACAAAACTTTCTATTACATTATTATTAATCCAACAAATTATAGTTAAAATTAATGTAACTATAAATATAGATTTATTCATAATACTCTTAAATTCCATAATTACTCCTCATCATATAAATTAGAAATCTTTATTATTTTTTTATCTTTAATATATTCAAATCTATTTTTAGCCATTTCTAACCAGCTTCCAACTGTTCTTTCTGTAATGTATTCCTCAACATATGGCAATGCAGATGCATTATAACAATCTATTATAGAATTCATTTCTATTTTTTTCGAACTACTATATATAAACTGATTTTTCACATAACTTAATATTTCCAAACTTTTATACTTTCCAAAAGAACTTATATTTTCATTTTCAAGATAAATATTTAAAGTATCATTCATTGTCTTCAATAAATTATTACTAAAATCTTTTTGCCAATTATAATTGTTTCTGTTATCATTACAATATTTTATTTCTTTCTGAAAATTATAACTCATTTCTTGAATTGTCTTTTGCCATTCAGGACCATTCATACTTTTAAAAATATCGTTTAATTGAGTTTTAAATAATGGTTTCATTCCTAATGTTAGCATTATAATTTTTTCGTGTAAATCCGTGTATTGTTTTTCTAATATAGTTATTTGTGGAAAAACATAAATAATTGCTAAAGGTAAGTTTTCAAAAATATCTACTATTGCTTTTCTACTTTCACCATTACTTTTAGATAATTCATAAATATTAAAACAAGAAGTAACAAACATGTGCTTTCCATCAGCATATCTTTCTAAAAAATTTCTTCCAACTCCTTTTGTATTTTTTGAAATTTCATTTATACAATTAGTATCAATATATACTAATTTATATTGATGTCCATTGATTTCTAACATTTTTATACTTCTCCAAATCACAATTTGTCTGACTATTTATTAATCATTTTTTTAATATCTAAATGTTTTATTATCTTCAAATATTTATCTTTATCTAAAAAATATTTCTTATCCATAACTTCTTCTTCAAAAGAAGTTATCCAATGTATAATTTCTTCTTGAATATTTTTATTTGTCATTTCATTTGATACCCAAAAGTGATATCCTCCTAAATTTAAATTTTGAATAAAGTGTTTTTTATTACTTTTAAATCTTATATTTTTATCCATTGTACAGTATTCATCAAACCAAACCGTTCCATTTTCATAATATATAACTAAGAATCCTATAATTTGATTATACTTCCATTGTCTTTCTACAATATAATAATTTCGATAGTATTTTTCAAATTCTTTTCTGTTTTCTATATTAGTTTGACTAACCATTTCTTTTATATGATTTTCCCATCTTTTATTAAACTCTTTTTCTTTCATTGAGTAAATTGGAATTTCTAATATAATCATAGCTTATAGCTCCTACATTTCTATTTTATCTAGGTTTAATTCTCCATTCATAAGTTTTGGTAATAATGTATCTCTTAATTGTCCTAATCTTCTATTTTCTCTTTCATTGATTCTTATTATTTTTAAAATCTCATCAGCTAATTTATTAAACTTTTCAATTTTTCCATCATCAGGTACTTTAATAGGCATTGCTTTTATTATTTTTGAATTTACTGCTGTTGCAATAGATGATGTGCTTCCTAATTTATCATAATCAAATTTTCTAAGATATGTGTAAATATAACTTCTTAGTCTATCATCATATAAATTAAAATGTGCAATAGCTTCATTTGTAGCCATTTTTTCATTTGTAATAGCTACTCTTCCAACAGTTAGTTTAAAACTTAAAACAATAGTATTTTCAGGTATTATTTTTACATTATATTTATTTACAGCATCTAATGTAAGTTTTTCTGATGTATCAAAAACATATATACCACATCTTCCTATATCAGAAATTGATAACCACTTTATATCATTATCTTTTTTTGTAAAGCATTCTGCTTTTGCTCTAGGCGGTGTCTTTCCAATTGTAATGTCTGCAATTTCATCTGCTCTTTTTGTACATTCTATATCAGTAAATATCTCATCAAAATATGTATCAATTATATTTAACAAATTATCATTTATCTGATTATTTAATTCTATTTTTTTATCTATTGTATATAAAATATTAGTAATTTTTTTTTGTATCTTTAAATTTGGTAAATCAATTTTTAATTCTCCTACATCCTTATGAGAGATATTTGCTTGATTAGCACTTCCGTGACACAAAGATGCTATTTCATAAGTTTTATCATACTGAATTAACCAATAGTATAGATAACTCTTATTAATGATTTGCTCATTTGGTATCAATTTACATATTCTTTGATTTAAATAAGCACAATCATCATACATATATCTGCTAGTTCTTCCAACCCAAGTGTCATAACTTCCTTTATTTACAGGGTCTCCTGTTAATGCCATCAATATATCATTTTTATATATTAAATATTCTTTTAAACTATCATTTATTTTTATTTTTGTATTATTGTTTTCAAAAAGAATTTTATTTTTTTTTAGAGATTTTATTTTTATTAAATTTATCCCATCCATTCCCATTTGTGATGTTTTAAATGCAAAACCTGGTTTAAAACTAATAATATCTTTTAATCTATATTCCATACCCAATAGCCTCCAAATTTTTTCTTATTTCTTCTTCCAACTTATGAGACTCCTCAAATTGAACTTTCAATTCTGATGTTATTGTTTTCATTTTTTCTTCAAATGGGATTCCATCATCTTCTTGTTCTTCTGTTCCTACATATCTACCAGGTGTTAAAACATAATTATTATCTTTAATTTCATCTATTCTTGTTGCTTTGCAAAATCCTGCTACATCTTCATAATTTTCATTATTTTGGAAATTGTGATATGTTCCTGCTATTTTAGAAATATCTTCTTCATTTAACTCTCTTATTTTTCTAGTAACCATAGTTCCTAGATTTCTAGCATCAATAAATAATGTTTTACCTTTTTGTTTTTTGTTTCTATTTAAAATCCAAATACTACAAGGAATTGTTACTGTATAAAATAAATTAGAAGGCATTGATAATATACAATCAACTAAATCTGCTTCTATTAAATTTTTTCTAATTTCTTCCTCTTGACCACCTGCTGATAATGAACCATTAGCAAGTATTATTGCTGCTTTACCATTCATTGATAATTTTGAAATCATATGCTCAACCCAAGCAAAATTAGCGTTTCCTTTTGGTGGAATTCCATATTTCCATCTGGCATCATCTACTAATTTTTCTTGACCCCAATCCGAAATATTAAATGGTGGATTTGCTAAGACAAAATCTGCTTTTAAATCTTTATGTAGGTCATTATGAAAAGTATCATCTGCAAATTTTCCTAAGTTTCCATCAATACTTCTAATAGCCAAATTCATTTTAGCAAGTTTCCAAGTTGTAGGATTTTTCTCTTGACCATAAATACTTAAATTATTAATATTTCCTTGATGTCTTTGTATAAATTTTAAACTCTGAACAAACATACCACCAGAACCACAAGCAGGGTCATATACTCTACCTTGATATGGCTCTAATATTTCTACCATTGTTCTAACAAGACACGCAGGAGTATAGAATTCTCCACCTTTATGTAATTCATTAGATGCAAACTCTCCAAGGAAATACTCATATATTCTCCCTAGAATATCTTTATCCTGTGCTTCTTTACTTCCAATTTTTAAATTAGTAAATAAATCTATCAATTCTCCTAGATTAACATTTCTATAATTTGGACTATTATACTCCTTAACCAAAACTCCTTTTAAAACAGGATTTTCTTTTTCTATTTCTTCTAATGCTTCATCAATAACTTGTCCTATATTACTATCTTTTGAATGAGCATTTAAGTATTCCCATCTAGCCTTTTGAGGAACATAAAAAATATGATCCATCTCATAAGCATCTCTATCTTCTTCTAATCCATAACCTTCTTCTACTAATTGTTGATATTTTTCTTCAAATGAATCTGAAATATATTTCAAAAATATTAAACCTAATATAATAAACTTATAACTTGATACAGGAACAGCACCTCTCATTTTATCTGCTGCAGCCCATAATTCTTTTTCTAATTTTTGCAACTCTTGTTCATTATTCATTTTGATACCTCAATTCATTACAATATTTCTATATTATCTTATATCACAGAATTACTAATTTAACAACAAAATTCGACGAATTTAGCAAATAAAAAATCTATTCTCCAAAATCAAATCTCGACTCCAGAAAATAGATTTATCTTATTACTTCACATTTTATGTGCTACTATTTATTTTTTTAAATGGTTTTTCGACATTTTCTTCATCAGCTACAATCATTTCTATTTCTTTTAAATATTCTTCTATTGACAGTTTTTCTCTATTACATTTTTTTAAAATTTTTTCATATAAATTACTATCAGTAGCATATTTTATTACTTTATCATAATCCTTTTCAAATTCATAATCTCTAAAAAATGTATAAATACAAAAAAACATATTTGTTTTATAAAGATTTTCTTTATCCGTTTCACTTAAAGTTTTTATAAAGTTTAAGTATATCAATACATTTATTCTATTTATATATAACGGAACATTTAAACATATAGATATAGATTTCAATTCAAAAGCTTGTCCAAATAGTCCAACTAAAGTCATAGTTACTTTTTGTATATCAGTTAATCGTTCAACATCTATTCCCGAATAAAAAAAATTTTTATAAATTTTCTGTTGTAATGTATCAGTTAACTCTGCATCCACCGTCTGCACCATTTCATTTAAATTTGGGAAACTACTATCCAATAAACTATAATCTAGTTCATTATATTCTTCTTCTAACTCACTTAGACTTTCAAAATTCAAACCTAAATTTTGGTTTAAATATTGTAAAGTTAAATCTTCTGCCATATTTTTAATTTTTTCTTTTAGTTCTGAGATTAATTCATTTGAATTTATATATATAATATAACATTTTTGAAGCTCATTTTCTAATTCTATTGTATGTTTAATCTCCCTATCAATTATATCTTCTATCTTTTTTTCATCTATAAATTTAGTATTTTTAAGGAAAATAGATAATTTTAGAATAGGATCTGCAACAATTAATTTCTTATTTGCTAATAATACTGGATATAATTCCTGTCTTTTTTGATTAAAATATGTTGCTCCACCATAGAACACAAAATTTTTATTATTTTCTAAATAATTTAATATCGTTTTTTTATTTCTTTTATACAATAGTTCGACTTTATCAAAAATCAAATAATAGTCTTCTAAGTTTTTGTTTTTTTTATTGTAAAATTCTTTTATTAACTCTATATATTGTTTTTGGTATTCTTTAATCTTTTTTATCATTTAACTGATTTCTAACTCCTTTTTTACAATATTTATTATTCTATCTAATATAAAAATATAATCACTAGATATATCAATCAATTTCTGTTCTCCTCTAATATCTGGAACACAGTGATAATTATGAAGTGGATTATCACAAAAGAGCAAGGCACTTTCTCTAATAGCACTCCAATACCCATGAGTAAAACATGTATCATAATTATAAAAACTATCATACAGCTCTTTTTCTTCGACATCATCAAATTTCTGCCTAATACTTTTATTAGCAAAATTCTTAAAGTCTATTTTTATGAATTCTTCGTCTTTAAGCTCATTTGCTAGTATTTTCAATATATTATGATCTATATGACTATTTTCAGGACATATCATTTTCCCTTCTTCTATTTTTTTATAAATATTTTTATATTTCCCACTACCATAGTCTTTATATGATTCCCATATATCTTTATCGTCTTTTTCTTTCAATGATATAAATTTCAAATTTATATATATTTCAACCAACGTTCTCATAACAAGTCTAGAAATTATGGAATTTTCCAATTTTGAAATATATACTTCATTAATCATTTTATAAATATATGAAAGATTTCCCATTATAACATCTTTTTTATGATCATATTTAATTTCATCTGATTTTATTAATAACCCTCTTACCTCGTCTAATTTTTCTTTCAAGTCTTTTTGTTTTTCATTTCTTCCAAAATCTAGTATTAATGGATTACAATCGCTCATTAAATACATCTCCTCATAAAAATAATTTGAATAATCATAGTTTTCATCATCAGAAACACCTTCAAGTGATGAAAGTTGTACTTTATATATTTTCATTTTAGGATTGTCAAAATCAGTCATTGGATATTCATTTAATACAATTATTATACTTTGTCCTTTCATAAATCTTAATTTGTTAGCCTTTAATACAATTATGGTATATCTAACATCCATCGATATTTCTGAATATCTATCATACATTTCATCAGCAAGTGCTTAAATTTCTTTAATTCTATTGCCATTTGTATTATTTTTATTATAAAAAGCATTTCTTAACTGACTATCAAAATGAGATACTACTATCAAAGGATCTAATATATTATCACCAAAAAAATATTTTATTTTATCAAACAACTCCTCTTTATCTTTGTCTGGTAATTTTAAAATTGTAGAAAACTTTCCTATATATTCCGTATATTTATTTAAAATATATTCCTTTAAATGCCACATTTTTTCAAAAAAAGTATTTCTATCTACTGATTTTCTTAATAATCCAATCCAAAGATATTCTGGCATTCTATCTTTAGACCATGAGTGAAGTTTTATTATTTTTCCTATATCACCCTGTAAAAAAGGTGGTATTAATTCTTTATCTTTATAAGAATGCTGTTGTAATTTTGAATGTTTCATTTTTTCCTCCTCGTAAATCTTCATAAAAAGCAAGACCTTATAGGTCTTGCTTTTATTTCTTGTCTCTTGGTGGGCATGGATCATTTCCATATGAATTCTTGTTCTGAATTCTGCCATTAAGCCCATGAATAATGTGTTCTGAATTATTTTTTATTGCAGTAATTCTACCTGCAGCTTGAGCTTTTGCTTTTGTATCATAATAGCCAATATTTCTATTTGATTTTTCAAACTTATTAGCCCAGCCTTTTGCAGTATGAATTGTATGAACATTTCTGTTTGGCATTTTTTCACCTCCTATATTATTTTTGGTAAATGCTTGCAATGCCAATTCAAAAATGTTATAATATTTTCATCCAATTTAAAATTAAGCTGCAAACAAATACCAGTTTAGTTTTTAGAGCTAGCCACAAACTATGCTCTTTTTTTTTTATTGACAAATCAAATTTTTTGTTGTAAACTGTTATCAGTAGCCAATTCTGATTTATCTTACAGCAACACTATACAATATTTTTTGTGAGTTGTCAATATTTATTTGAAATTATTTTTTGATAACAGGAGGCAATCATGAATGCTCAAATTTCCTTTAATTTCTCTGATATGAAAGAATACATAAAAATCGGAAAAGAAACAATAACTGCAAATATAGGATCAAGTTTTTTAGATATACTTTCATTAGATACCAATTTTATAAAAAAAGAAATCATTGAAAAAACAAATTTTAATGATTTAACAGAAATTAAAAAAGCATATAAAAAAGTACATAAATTACAACCTCTTTTATTTATTGATAAATTTGATTTAATTGAATATTTAAATGATTTTAATAACTCAAAAAAAATATTAAAGGATTATAACAATTCTATAGAACAATTAACTTCATTAATTAACTTTCAAAAAAATATAAATAATAACAATGAACTATTATCTGAACTTACAAAAAATTTAAAATATTTAAAACAGAGAAAGAAAAATTATTTAAAACTCACTAATAATTTACCAAAATATATTAATAATGTTTTTTCAATAATTATAACACAAATAGAATTATATAAATCTTTTATAGAAGTTTGCTACTTAGATAAAAAAGATAATTATTTTGAGAATTTTTCAAAATTAACTCCATTGAAAAAATGTGCATATTATACTACTTTTCAACTAGGTAAAAATAAACTTTTTAGCGACCTCCCTTCTACTAATATAGTATTTTCATTTGAACTTTTATCACATGGACTAACTAAAGAATTAAAAGATATGATTAACAATAATATATCTCATGCATTAAAAACAATATTTGAAAAAAATATTTCACCTATCTATGAATATAATTGTCAAACTTTAGAACAATTTTTACAAATATCATTTTTTACATGTCTTACTCAAAATTTAAATATAAAAAAATGTGAAAATTGTGACAAATATTTTATTGCATATCAAAGAAGTGATGAAAAATATTGTAATAGATCAAGTCCACAAGATAAAAATAAAACATGCAAACAATATGCTAATTTAGAAAATTGGAAAAATAATATTAATTCAAACGAAGAGTTAAAAATATATAGAAGAATATATATGGCAAAGCAAATGCAAACACGTAGAAACCCTGATAATTTAGATTTAAAAAATAATTTTGAAATATGGAAAAAAGAAGCTCAAAAGTTAAGAAATGAATATATACATGGAATTATAAGTAAAACTGAATTTTTAACTTGGCTTAATAATAATTCTTAAACATTCTATTAGATAGAATGTTTTTTTATTATTACAAATTATAGAATTCTTTTCGTTTAATATAGTTTTTATCCTGTCTTTTCCTGTAAATTTTGTAACACTTGTAATATTCCAAAATGCATCTAGCATTTTCCAGAAAATTGTTATATAATCACACCAATTACATATGTCTACTTCCACCATAAGTATGCCGAGAGGAGGTGAAAAAGGCAATGGCGGGAAGTATTGAAAAAAGAGGCGAAAATACTTACAGGCTAGTAGTATCAACTGGTAAAAATCTAGATGGTTCAAGAGCCAGAAAAACAAAAACTATACACGGAACCAGAAAAGACGCAGAAATCGCACTTGCAGAATTCATAACAGAAGTAAATCATGGATTAGTTCCAGAAGGAAAGCCAATCACATTTGAAGAATTCTACCATGTATGGCAAGTCAATTATGGAGAAAAAGAACTTGCTCCAAAGACTTATAAAAGATATGTAGGAATGTTAGAAGCTAGAATCCTTCCATATCTTGGCTCCTTTGTACTAGATAAAATCAAACCAACAGATCTTATGAAATTATATGATATGCTAGAAAAGGATACCCAAATTAAGAAATTAGCTAAAAATAATGGGGCTAGAACTATGAAACCATTATCTAAGAAAACAATTCTAGAACATCATAGACTAATAAGTGCTATGCTTCATAAGGCTGTATATTGGCAACTGATACCTTATAATCCTGCAGAACGTGTTCAACCACCAAAAGTAGCTAGAGCTAAACGTAGATTTTATGATGATGAACAATGTAAAATACTTCTTAATGGTCTAAATGAATTAGATGAAAGAGAATTAAAATACAAAGTTGCAATCATCTTAGATGTATTTACAGGAGCTAGACTTGGTGAAATTATGGGACTAGAATGGTCAGATATTGATTTCAAAAATAAAGAAGTATCTATCACAAAAGCAAATCAATATTTACCTGAACTTGGAGTCTACACTAAAGATCCTAAAACAGCAAGCTCTTTTAGAAACGTTTCTATTCCAGATTCAGTGATTGAAATTCTGCAAGAATATAAAATATGGTATGATAACCAAAAAGAGCTTCATGGCGATTTATGGATTGAATCTAATAAACTATTTGTTCAATCAGATGGAAAGCCTATGCATCCAGATACACTTAGCAAATGGTTTAAGAAGTTTATCCAAGATATTGGATTACCTGTAATTAATTTTCATGGTATTAGACATACCAATGCTACTCTACTGATTTCTCAGAATGTAGATGTAGCAGTTGTTGCTGCAAGACTAGGACATGCTCAAATTAGTACAACATTTAATTTCTATGTCCATCCACTCGCTTCTCATAATAGAAGTGCAGGAATTGTTTTGCAGAATTTGTTAGTAGATAAAAACTAACCACTCTTTTTCAATAAAGTCAAATTGCTTTTTTAAAATTTTGTATGAATTTATGCACTTTTAGGTGATTTCCAGTAGCGTCTGTCCCCAAGCTGTCACCAAACAGTGAAAAATTCCACTATTAAATCAAAAAATAGAGCCAGCAATCTCTTGTGACTCTAATCATATATTAAATTCTCATTTTATTTTTTAAGTCTTAATACCTTTTATTTATGAGAATGACTACTTGTCATATTCATTTGATAAATTTTTATCAAGAATACAGAAAAAAGATAGATTTAATTAAAAATTTAGAAAATGATATGCAATTCAACTATGTCGCTAATCAAACATTTTTATAAATTTTATCAATCATTCTAATTTCTAGCATTAATTCTAAAAAACAGATAACTAACGTTGAAAAAATAGATTAATTGATTTTCAATGTTAATTATAGTATAATTATATTGGATTTGTATATCCAATACTTTTATGAAAGGACAGGGAACATGTATTACACAATTGTGGGAAACAAGGCATACGCATCCAAGCAAGAATGTGCTGAACTTCTTAAGCAATACGGAAGGCCAATCACCTGCTGTACCAACGCCGTAGATATCGTGGTCTCTCCCAAGTATAGAGAGTTCAAAGGTATATTCTGGTCAACTGCAGAGCCATTTCGGCTCACTACCGTAGACGGTACCCGGGATTATGATCCCGTCAATTACCCCTACATCGTTGTTCAGATTCCGTCAGGATATCTGCTCAACGCCGAAGGCAAGCCTGATGTCTATGCATGGCACGAAAAGAAGTACGACTCCATGAAGAAGCGGATGGTTCCTATTGGGCTCAGCTCAGAAGAAAAGCTTTTCAACCTCTTTGAGTTAACCTCTCGGGTCCGTTACGAATATCGGCTCGCATTTCTGAGGATGTTCACCACATATCCTAACGTTGACTTCATGTGGTGTCAGAAACCTGTAGAACAGATTTCCAATGCTTATGTGGTGACCGAGGATCTAAAGAAACACCTGCCGTACTTTGCAAGCAGTCACGAGAAGGAACTGTTGGAAGGTACTACTGATCTCTATCTGGCTAATGAACTTTGCCTGGGAGATTTGCTGGTACCTGCTAGCAGCAATGGGGCTCTCTACCACAGAGTCGCGATGTCTGTCCGGCTTCTCACTCACACGGTCGCCACTGAGGATGACTTTGTGCCTGAGCGACCAGTTTTCGTCGTTCCGGAAGAATTCCAGTATAGAATTAATCCTCGCCTCCAGACACTTTTCAATCTCAGCTCCAGCTAACCCTATCCTCGCGCACAATCCCTTGCCATCGCTCAGATAGCAAGGGATTGTGCTTCTTTATTTTAGGCTTTTTATTGTGTGTCTTATCACTGTCTTTACTTTTCTCACATCACATCTTATTGGATCACTTTTTTATTCTGTTTTTCAACTCTAGTATTTTGTCATAATCAATTTCTTTTATTAATCCTTGCAATTTTTTAATCGCATTTAAACATTTAATAACCTTATCTCTCTGTTTTTCAAAATCACTTTTAAATGATATTATAGGCACTTTTATACGAACAGACAAAGACTTACCTGTAGGCTTCAAAAGAGCTCCCATTTCATTGACTTTTTCTCCTATTAAATCATCTACCTCTAAACGGTATCTGGCTAATCCTGGAAAAGTTAGATCTACAACTCCTCTATCTGATTTATGAAAAATCTGTATATACTTTATAGGTGTTGAAAATATTGGCCAGCATGCATTACTTCCTCTAGCTCCATCGTGTATTTTTATATTCAACATATCGTAATTTCTTTCAACTAACTCATAATATTTTTTCCAAAAATTAGTAACTGCTGTATTTTCAACTACTGAGTATCCTTTTTTCTTCTCTTCAATAGCCATATCAATTAGCACTTCTCCAAATTTATCGCCTTTTATATGTTTCAAAATTTCTTCATAGGATATTTTATAATCATACTTTTTAGCTTCATTGTTTGAATCAAGATATTGCTTTGGAGCTATTATAAAAATATAATATGAGTCAAACAAGCCTTCTTTCATTTGGCTTTTGGCGCGCAATTTGTATCTATCATATTGTTTTTTCATTGCAACTGCATTAATTTTATCTTCAATTAATAATCCTATTTTTCTGTTTTCATTTTTTAAAATAATTGTTATGTCACTTTCACCATTCTCATCAGAAAATGAGTGTATACATTTATGTACAATATAGTCTTCACATTTTATCCTTTCCAAAAATAATGCTTTAAATTTAGAATCATTCATAAATTTATTAATAACGTATAAATCAACATCTCTTTCAAATACTTTTCCTATATCAAAATCCATTTTTCCCCTCCTCCTCCATCCACTTCCTATACCTCTCTAGCTGTTCATCAGTATGAAAATAGTGCTCTCCATCTTCTAAAACAGTTAGCTCACAGCCAAACTTTTTAACAAATTCCTGCATATTTTCTTGCGACTGTAAATCATCGTTTGCACCATACAATATAGAAGCTCTGCTATTCCGCTTTTCAATTGGATTTTCTTTTACATATTCATAATAATCCCAATATAAAGTCTGTCCAAAATCTGTTTCTATTTGCTGTTTTTCCTTTAATTCTTCCTCAGTTACATTGCTCCATTTCATCATATTATCAATAATAGCCTTCATATTAACCACCGGAGATAAAAACAAACTTTTCTTTATATTTTCATCTTTATACGCTAACATACTAAAGTATGCTCCTATACTGCATGCCCATAAATTTATTTCATCAAAATTTGCTTTTGCATACTCAATAACTTGTTTTAAATCTTCCACACAATTTTGAACTTTGCATAAATACGTTTTATCCCCTTTTCTTTCTCCATGCTCTGGCAAATCAAAACTTAACACTTGATATTCCTTTTGAGTAACATATTTTGCTAGCATTTCTATAACCTTGTCTTCTTTACAAGACATGTTTCCATGCACTGCTATAAACACCTTTTTTGCGTCTTCTCCCCATATTATAGCAGGAATACCATTTATACTTATTCTTTTCTTCTCCATTTTCTACTCCTCAAACAACGCATTTTGCATGCCTTCTGGATTGTTCAAAAAATCTTTATAAATTTTAAAAACCTCTGTATTTTCATATTTTATTTCATTCATGTTATTGTTCATGTCTATTATCTTTCCATACTTATATGATAAAAGTATTGGGGAATGTGTTGCAATTATAAATTGCGAACCATTTTTTGCCAAATCATGAATATAGCAAAGCAAAGTCATTTGCCTTTGTGGCGATAATGCAGCTTCTGGTTCATCTAATATGTATAATCCATTATCCCAAAATCTATGTTGGACTAACTTTAAAAAAGACTCTCCATGCGAACAAGCATGTAAATCTTCTCCGCCATATGTAGTTTCCACTAAATCCCCGTTTTTACTTATATCTGTTGCAACATTATAAAAAGATTCTGCTCTTAAGAAAAACTTTGTTTTAGGCACTCCAAACTTACTAATAGTTAAATGCTTATATAAATCTGAATAATCATCATAACTTGAAAATTGCATATTGTTACTACCGCCTTCTGGATTTAATCCTAAAGTAATAGCAATTGCCTCTATAAAAGTAGATTTTCCTACTCCATTTTCTCCATAAAAAAATGTAACTGAATTATCAATTTCTAATTCATCAAAATTCTTCAAACATTCTATATTAAAAGGATATTTAGTATTATCAACGTTTTCTTTATTTAATTTAATTTTATTTACAAATAACTTTTCCATTTATCCTCACTTAGTTTTGGCTTTTTTCCAAAATGCTTCAATTATTAAAATATTCATCTTTTTCACCTCTAAAACATTATTTAACATAGTTTTATTGAAAATATATTGAATTATATAATAAAAGGCCGATAATTTCAATTATCGGTCTTTTATCTAACTTAAAAAGCTTATTTGCTCATTTAAATCTATCCAACTCTTTTGATCTGAATTATATATAATGTCTCCTTTTTCCAACTTTCCAATTAAAAACGGAGAATTAGGATTATGCTTTTTTACATTGTACAAAAAGCTAAACAATCTACAACATCATGGTTTAAATTATATTTAGTTACTTGATTTAGATTATATGGATTTTGTACCATTACAAAACCTTCATTTATTCTATTTATTAAACACTTAGGATAAAATACAGGTATATCTGTTCTCATTCCTATATTTATAATCATATTCTTCCCTTTACTATTTTTCGTTTAATCCATCTTCTTGTTCTAATGGCTGTTGACTAGGAACATCGTTTATCGATTTTGCCGTGTCGCCTACTGTTATTATATTAACACTTTGCTCCATAAGGTCTCCTAATTTTTCTTGTGCTTTTACATTGCAAGCTTTCCTTTGCTCTTTAATTTGATCTTCAACTCTTAAAAGATCATCTAGTCTGCTACTATGTTCGATAAATGGCTCAAGTGCTCGTTTTTCTTCTTCTATATCTAAAACTCTCAGAATTTTACAATATGATTCATATCCCAAAAATAATCTATTATAATTTCCGGATAGTCTTAATCTATTCATATCAAAAGCTATTTTCGGATCGTATTTATCAGGTTCAAATCTCATTCTATCAAATTCAATAACATCTAAAAATAATGCTGCTAGTTTTTCTTTTCGTGTTGCTGATATACTAATTTTTTTCATTCTTTCCGGTTTACGTTCTTTTCCTTCATTCTTTAGATATGATTCTAAAATAAATTTTAATGATTCAAGCTCAGTATCATCTAAATCTAGTCTTTCTTGTCCAATCACATCAAGTACATTTATAATTGGTGATTCATGTTTTATTACAATTTTATCTCTTATCCATCTCATTTTTTTAGTATTAAAATTCATTGCTGCAGCATGTAATACCCTTATATCAGATTCTAACATTAGTCTTTCCCAAAATCCCATTAATCTTAATAAAAACTCTACTCTTCTTGCATGAGGCACTCCATCTATTTCATCTTGAAATTGTTCTTTATCCTGTTTCAACTCTAAATCTTTATCTAAAATATCATCTAATATACCTTCATTTCTAAAATTATCAATTTCTGCGTCTAGCATGCTACCTTCAATTGTTCTTTCTTTTATATTTCTACCAAACTCTTCATAAACAGTAAATTCTCTTTCAAACAGTTTTTTCTCTTCTGCACTAATGCTATCATAATATTGTTTTGCTTCTTCAGTTCTTTCAAAGTCTAATAATACTATTTTTAACTTCTCTTTAAAGGAAGACTTTATAGATAAAGTTCTTGCTTTTTCTTCTTCAATTACTCCTTGTAATTCATCTAATTCATTTGTAGTTGTAAAATTTCCTATTATAGATTCAACTAATGGTATAGGAGCCAATTTATCTGACTTTATTTGTCCAAGTCTAATTCCAATTTGTTTAGCTCTCATACGATTCATTTCATAATCATCCATAACATGAAAAATATGAACAGCTTTTTTAGGTATTTGGGCACAATATGTAACTATATCAGCATAATCGAATTTATCATCACTATGTGATGTAACTCCATACTGTGAGAAAAACTTCAACTTTCCGTCATCTATAAGCTCTCTTATAGATGTACTCTCACCTCTTTCTACATAACGTTTCCAAAATTGAACGTCTAGTATGTCATCAAAGCTTATCAATACTATGCATGGTCTTTCAGAGCAAAAATAGTCTACAGCTTCTCTTAAATACTCAAATGTTTTTGGATTATCAATTCCATCTTCTTTTAATCTTTCTTCTATAGTTCTATAATAATACTGTTTCTTTTTTTCACCTTCAACTGCAAAACCCCAAGTATCAAGTGCACCTCTAAAAAGCCTTTCTGGAGAGGCATTTAAAGCAAAATCTATAGCTAATCTTGCAGAAGTAGTTAAGAAAACAGTATTTCCTTTGTTTTCAATTTTTCTTCTTTTCTTGTCTATATTTTCTTCCTTTAAATAACGAGTTTGACCTAAATTTTCTTCAATATTTTTAATTATTCTTCTACTATTTTCTATTTCTTCTTGTAATTCAGGAACACTTTCATAATCCAGACCATATCTCAATATACGTTGATATTTATTACCATTACATGCATGCAATAAAAATCCGTGTTTAATCGCATTTTCTTCTACTTTTTCTGGATGATCTTTCAGAAATTCATCATATTTTTCTTTAAGTTTTTCAAAGGTATAATGCGTATTAGCATCTCTCGTCACAATATAGTAATTAAGTACAATACTCATTTTTAAAGTTTTTTCTCCAGGTGCACTTAATAAACCTACCATAAATTCAGGGTCTGTAAACACTTTTTCTAAAATTACACTTAATTCTTCTCCATCTATCATCTATAATATCTCAAATACCTTTCCTAATGCTTCATTTATAACTAAATCTGCTCTATAATCATAAGGTGTTGAATCTTTGTTTATTAAAATTAATTTATTTCCTTTATAGTAATTTATCAAACTTGCAGCAGGATATACCATTAAAGACGTTCCGCCTATTATTAGCATATTTGCATTTGCAATTGCATTTATTGAATTCATAACAGTTTCATCATCTAATCCTTCTTCATATAAAACGACATCTGGTTTTATAATCCCACCACAATCACATTTAGGAATACCATTACTTTCAAAAACATACTCTGCTCCATAAAACTTATGGCATTTCATACAATAATTTCTTAATACACTTCCATGTAATTCATATACTGTTTTAGATCCAGCACTCTGATGAAGGCCATCAATATTTTGCGTAACAACAGCCTTTAGTTTTCCACTATCTTCAAGCTCTGCTAATTTTTTATGTGTAATATTAGGCTTATATTTTAAAGAATTCATTTTTGCTTTATAAAACTTATAAAACTCTTCTGTATTATTCATAAAAAAAGTATGACTTAATATTTCTTCTGGAGGATAATCATATTGCTGATTATATAGACCATCTTTGCTTCTAAAATCTGGTATACCGCTTTCTGTTGAAACTCCTGCTCCTCCAAAAAAGACTATATTTTTACTTTGCTGTATTAATTTTTTAAGTTCTTGAATTTTATCATTCATAGCTATTCTCCCATAATTTTATTTAAATAATTTTTTCAAGAATTCCTTTATTTTAGCTATAATTCCTACTTTTGGTGTAACTGTTAAACTAGCATTATTGATAATTTTTGCTTCAGTTTCTTTCGGAAATATATTACTATATTTTTTCTTTCTTTCTTCTGCTTTTTCATTAAACTTACTAATAAGTTCTTTTTTCTCTTCCTCATTACACCAATATTGCAAATTCATATATGTAATTATTTCTAAAGCCTTTTTGGAGATTTTCTCTTCTTTAAAATTTGTTTCACTATGAATATTTGTAATATAATTATCTGCTTTATTATCGCAAATGTATTTATACATTTTTAAAGGTATTTTGTTAATATACTCACTTCCCAAAACATTTAAAATATCATATACTTCTTTAAATGCTATTGCTGTTTCCATTATATCCTCCTTATTTTATTTAAATTCTGGAGCTTCTTCAGCTTTCTTGTCTTCCTTTTCTATTTTTTCACGTCTCCTTATCTCTTCATCAATCTCTGTACAAATTTTTTCAATTTTATCTTTTTTATCACTTGCATCTATAAATCTTTTTAGCTCTCTTCTCCTATATTCTAAGTCTAAGACATTTAAGAGCCTCGTTCCATTATCTGCATAACACTCGTAAGCAAAGCTTTCTAATCCTTTTGACTCATCATATGTTAACCTTTGGGGATTTAAGCCTTCTCTTAAGTCATAATATCCTATAGGTAATAGTCTAACTCTATCTAGCTTATCTGCATCTTTAAATAAATTTAGCATACGTTCTATATCTTTTGCACTAAAACCCTTTAACATTATTCGAATTTGATCTACACTAAATGGGGTCAGTTTTGCATTATCCATAATATTTAAAGCTTCTATAAAAACTTTATTTTCTGTCCCTGAAATTGAATGTTCTGTAATTATTGCTTCTATTATCATTCTTTCAGTTTCTGTATAACCATCTAATCTACCGTCTTTAATATTTCTTATTTTTTGGACACTTGCTGCTCCATGGTCTGGATCTTCCCATTCATGCGTTCTTCCAATATCATGATCTATAGCTGTTTCGGCCAATATTTTTATCATTTCTTCTGAAAGTCCTTTTAAATAACTAAGTAAATGCACAAAAAATGAAACTCTTCTTGTATGTGTTGCACCATGAGTAAGACTCTTAAATTGATGTTCATCATTTTTAATACGAAAGTCCATATCTAAAATTTTATCAAAAATACTACTTTCTCTAAGTTCATTTAATATCTCATACATTCTCTTACTGTCTTTTGCTCCAGGACGTTTTTCAAAGTCTCTCACTAATATCTCATTTTCACTTCTTATCAAATTTTCATAATCTTTTTTTGCATTTGCTAAGTATTGCTCTTCTGTTTGTTCGCTTATACCAGCTTTTTCCTTTTGTTCTGCATAGTCTTGTAATATTTTATTTTTTCTTAGATTTGCTTCTTGTTTTACTTTTTCTAATTCTTTCATAGAGCCAAGTCTCTTAGCAGTTTCTAACAAAGCTTCTAATGGATCTTTTTGTGGAAGTTTTTCAAGATTTCCTATTTCATCCATATTTGCTATTCCCCCTATTATTTGTCTTAAATCTGTCACTTCTATAGCCTGCTCTGTTACAGCAGCTAGAGTCGCTTTCGCACTTTTTCTGCATTTAGCAATTTGAACTTCTATTTCAGCTTCTGCTGCTAGCTGTTCTTCTAAATCTCTATAATGCATAGTAAATGGCTCAATTATTCTTCTTCGTTTTTCTATATCTAAAACTCTTAAAAGCTTGTGATAAACCTCATAAGCTAGTCTTTCATTGTCTTTCCAAATCCATCCTTCTCTTTCTTCTATATTAAAGCCATTTGCAGGATTTTTTCCATCTGGTGAAAATCTTACACTATCTAATCCATCAGCAAATTCCATGATTTTACTAAGTCTTTCTTTTTCACTAGCTAGAGTTCCTCTATATGCTCCTTGTGCATTTTTATGGTACATACCGTTCTATTACGGCACATACAACTTCTTGCTGATCTAAATCTAAATTATTCAATCTTTCCTGTCCAATTACTTCTAATAAGCTTTTCTTTTCTTGTTCTTCAACGTTTTTAAAATAATCACGAACTGCTTTTGTATTATAATTTTTTACAATTGCAATTAGATTATTTCTGTCACTTTTATTTAAAAATGCCAATTCATGAATTAGATTTGCTAAAAACATAACTCTTCTTACGTGAGAGACTTTGCTATTATCTTCATAAGCAGATGATTCTTGCATAATAAATTCATCTTCATCTAGAATTATATCGAGTATTCCTTTTTCTTTTAATTCTTTTATTTTTTCTCTCAATGTTTCCCTTGTTTCTGCGCCGTCACGCACGTTAAATGGCTCATTCAGTAATTTTTCTTCTTCTTGGATTAACTCATCATAATCATTTAATACTTTGGAAACATCACTATCATCTAGTCCAGCTTCAGCCATTCTTTTTTTATCACCATCTATTAAAGAACGCACAGTCTCTTCTCTTGATTTAAATATTTGTTGTAATTCATTTAGATCATCAATGGAAGTGAGGCTTTTAATTATTGTTCTAAGCATTGCTGTTGGCACTTGGTCTGCTTCTGTTTTCACTTGCACACATATTGCATTTTCTGCTGATGTTTTCCCATCTTCGTTATATCCTTCTAATATAGAGCCTACTTTTATACCTTTCCATCTAGCTGAAAGTTGTTCCAATTCGTACCAATCAGGAACCTCAAAGTATCCATCAATAGCATCTTTAGAAATCCATTTTCTAAGTGTAACAATGTTTGCGTTGTTTGACATATCTTCTTCATCAACCGTTAGATCTGCATAAAAATCAGCTAATCCTTCGCTTTGAATCATAAGTCCTAAGCTAATTCCATCGTTTTTTCTAACTCCAGCAAATTCTCTCCAGGCAGTAACTTCCTTTATTTTTGGTAAGCTTATTAATAATATACATGGTCTTTTAGAACAGTAGCGTTCAGTAATCTGCTTTGCAAGTTCTACTCCTTCTTTATATTTATCTGGTTCTTTTCCATATAGTTCTTTTAATCTTTTTTCAGCAGCCCTATAATAATATTGCTGTTTTGTCTCACCTACCATAGGATGTACAGCAAAGTCTAATGGGCCATTAAAAACCCTTTCTGGCACTGTATACAGTGCATAGCGAAAAACTACTTTTCCTGGTGTACACATATAAACTGTTTCCAGATTTTTTAGTTCGTCTAATTTGTCTTCATCTCCAATCATTGAATTTGATTTCTTATATTTATTTTTCTCTTCTAATGCATGCTCTTCCTCTGCTACTGTCCATTTGGACTTTCCTAGAAGTTCTTCCAATCTATTTACTCTGGTTCTCCATAGCTTAACATCTTCTTGAAATTCTGGACTATCGGCATAGTTTAACCCATATTTTGAAATCATATCTATCACAGCACCATTACACGCACGCACTAAAAATCCGATCCTTCATTGTGTTATCTTTAATTATTTCTTTTCTATCATTTGCATTAGCTCGTTCTTCTTTTTCATCATCAAGGTAATCTGGACTTAAAAAATCAGTCCATTTTCTATCAATTTCATCAATTGTATAACTTGTATTTTGATCTCTAGTTCCAATATAGTATTTTAATGCACTTGCAAAATTAGTAATTGTTTTGCTAGTTCTTCCATCAGATGAATATACTTCTACAGCACTTCTTATAAAATTAGGGTTTGAAAAAACTTCATTTAAAGTTTCACTTACACTTTTTTCTTTACTCATTTGAAAATTCCCTCAATCAAATTATAATTATACAATTTTATTGTAGCATTACGTATTTTTTGTGTCAATTAAAAAACTGATGCTCGTTCATCAGTTTTTTATTATATAATTATACATTTTTACAGCAAAATTGTCTGTCATTCCAGCAATATAATATATTATTGCAGTTTTAAAATCTTCTTCATTTTCTAAATCAAATAAGGCTGTATTTTTATACACTTCCGGTCTATTATTTTTTTGATAAGGCACTACCCAAGCAAAAAAATCATTCATTAATTCTGGATACATTTTTTGCATTTTTTCTTTTTCTAAATATGCTTTTTTAACTGTATTATATATTTGCCTTATTATTAATTCAAAATATCCATGTGATGGCTTTAGCTTATCTGATAAATAAATATATTTATAATTAAACTCTTTCATTTTACTTATCTTTTCAAGCATTTTTTCAGAAAAACACAATCCTTTTTCAGGGCTTGAATTATCCCACAAATCTGCTATTAAATCATTAATAATTACAGAATTATTAATGACCTCATCTGAACCAGCATTTAAAAGCTTATATAACTCTGTCAAATGCTCATCTAAAATACCCATTGTTATCGCATCTTCCAAATCTCTACCTATATATGAAATCTTATCTGCAATTTTAACTACGCATCCCTCCCAAGTGTATGGAGCATATTGATTTGGCATAGAATAATTATTAAGGTCAATAAACTCTTCTCTTGGTATAACAGCATTTTCATCTATTTCACCACAATGAGAAATAATTCCATCTTTAACAGCATAAGTTAAATCTAGATTTTGCCAATTATTATTAATATCTTTTAAAAGTTCAATTCCTTCTACTGTATCTACTCCGTTTTTTTCATGCCAAAATGTTTTTCCTAATTCTTCTTGTGATATTTTTGATAAAATTTTTTCTCCTTGATGTCCAAACGGACTATGTCCTATATCATGTGCAGCAGCTATAGCTTGAGTTAATTCTTGATTTAACCCCAAACACTTTGCTATTGTCTTACTTATTGATTCAACATGAATAACATGTTCAATTCTTGTACAAATATGGTCATTTTCTGGTGAGAAAAACACTTGAGTTTTATGTTTTAATCTTCTAAAAGCTGTACAATGTATAATTCTAGTATAATCTCTTTCAAATGGTGACCTTATGTCATTAGGTCTTTGATAAAGCTCTTTTTTTCTTTTTATCATATTTTCCCATTTAGGATTTTCTTTACAAGCTCTTACTTCTTTAAAACTTTCTCTCATTTTATTTCCTTTCCTAACATTAATTTCTATTTATACTACCTTTTAAACTCAATTGTATAATTTTTTTATATTATACTACTTTTCAAACTCAACTGTATACTTAGCTTTAAAATCTTTTCCTGGAGCTAGATATATTAAATTTTCTTTATGGTCATATATTCCATCAGAATCTACTCTATCTGCAGTATTAAACCAAGGCTCTATACACAAAAAATTTGCACCCTTTTTAGACCAAATAGCAAGAATTGGAAAATCTGTAAAGTCAAATGTTAAAATCTTTTTACCATTTTCTTTTAATACTACTTTATTTGATTTTAATTTTTTCATTATTACTGCATCATTGTCAAAAAAGTTTTCATTTAATACTATTTTTTTGCCATCTGTAAATTGGCTAGTTTCTTCTTTTTGAGTCTTTACTAAGCCATTTTCTAATTGATAAATTTCTAATTCATCTTCTAAAGTTTCAAACTCTAATTCAGCATTTGGATAATCACATACAAACGCTGGATGCCCGCCAAGGCCAAAAACTATTTCTTTATCATCAAGATTTTTAACTATGTAATTTGTAGTAACTGAATTTTCATTAATTTCGTAGAAAATATCTAATTCGAATTTATATGGATACTTTTCTAAAGTTTCTTCATTATATTTTAAAGCATAACTATTTGTCCCTATTTGCTCAAATTCCATATCTCTAGCAAATCCATGTTGACTTAAAGTGCATTCTTTTCCATCAATTATTGTTTTGCCATCTTTAACTTGTCCAACAATTGGAAATAATACTGGAGCATGTCTTTTCCAATCTTTTAAACCATCATGTAATTTTTCTACTCCATCTAATTTTATACTTTCAAGTTCTGCTCCTTGTGGTTTTGTTTTAATCTCTATCATTTTAACATCTCCTCTAATTTTTTCACTCACATTATATCACAATATACAGGGTAATCAAATATATTTCTATATTTTTAAAGAGTTCAAAATGTTTACAAATGGCTTAAAATGTGCTATAATAATATTTGTGAAAACAAATAAACCCTTTTGATTTCAAAAAATCAGGAGGGAAACCTCCTGACAATTAGATGGAGGATATCATGATACAACAATTAACTTTTTTAGGAAAGAAAGTCACTGTCATTCACAATTCTGATAATGGAAATGTGCTTATTACAACTTTTTTAAACGCAGGTCTTTCTGCCATCTTTAAGAGCCAACATAACGACTATTTTATGTTTGCAGAATGTAAAAACCCTGTTGGAATTCTTCTTTTTATTAAACCATATTCAAGAAAAGTAACAATAGAAGAAGCCGTTAAAGAGTTCAAAAAGGATCTTGATGCTCCAGATACTGTCTATTCAGGATTGGACTACTTTCTTTCCCATGGCGACCACATTCATCCTCGGGTATACTACAAAAAATTACTCGAAGAATTAAAGCTTTAATCATGCAAAACAAGCAGTTTTCTTTTCATGAAAACCGCTTGTTTTTTATATACCTTTTCTATATTGTAAAAAGGTCTTTCTTGTGATAAAATTCATATATAATTTAATTAAACGATATAATTTAGTACATATAAAATTAAGTGAAAGGAGAATTCATATGACTAATTTTTTAACTGGCGTTATTGCTATTGCAATAATTTTATTAATAGCAAAATTCATTTTACATATAGGATTAAAAGGAATAATTGGATTACTTATTAACTCACTAATTGGTTTTGCCATTTTATGGTTAATTGGATTAACTGGATTAATTGTAATACCAATTACAATTATAACTTGTTTAGTTACTGGTATTTTAGGATTACCTGGAATAATTCTTTTAATTATTCTTGCTTTAATTGGAATAATTTGATGTCAATATGGACAGGGTCAATTGACAATTTTTGAAAAACATAAAAAACGACATAGCCGATTAATTTGCTATGTCGTTTTATTTATCTATTTTACTCTCAATTAATCCTCATATCCAGTGGTATTTCCTACTGTATTTTCACCAATTGTATTTGATGTATTAGTTGTATTGCTCGTATTTGTAGTATTAGTAGTATTATTTAAAGCATTAATTTCATTCTCAAATGAATTATCTTGTCTCTCTTCTTCAGACTCATTTGCTCTTTGGACAAGCCAAGGGTTTTCTGGTACGTCATCTGTGGGATCCCAATTTCTGCATTCAATATTATCTGATATCTTAGGAGCTGACGGTTTTCCTAAAGGTCCCGGATTACTTACATCACTATAAAATTCAACCATTGTTCCTGCCGCACAATTATAGAAAATCCATTTTGAATCTGATACCATTAATCTTACACATCCCGCAGATGCTGTTGTTCCTAATTTATCAAATTCCCAATATTCTAAGCTATCTTTAGATGCTGAAGTATATGGCACTGAATGGAATAAAATACTTCCTACTATTCTTGTAGAATACTGTCCATAAACTCCACCGATTAGTGTTCCCCAAGTATAGCCCTTGCTTGTTTTATAAACTCCACTTTTTGGAGTAGCTCTTCCACATGAGCAAACCATTGCTTTTACTGGAACTGTGTAATTCCCATCTGTATCTTTTCCATAAACAGTTACGACATTTGCTCCATAATTAACTTTTATATAATAAGCAGTTTTTCCTGTAACCTCACTTGGATCAACTTTTTCTGCTTCTAATTGTTCTTGTGAAACCTCTTCAGATTCTTGAAGTACTTTTACAATATTATCAATTTTTATTTCATAAATATTTTTACTATGTTTTCCATCTTTTTTATAAATAAAGTATATTTTACAATTTTCATCTACTGTTATTTCATTCTCACATTTTTTATATAAAGAAAAATCTTTTTTATTGATTTTTTTAAATTCACCTTCAGCATTTTTTACTGAAACTTCCATTGATTCAGTACTTAAATTTGCATCCTTTAAAAGACTTTCTGTATTCTCTAATTCTTCATCAATAAGCCCGATAAGAAAATATAAATCGCAATCCTCTAATTTTTCTTTAACTTTAATTGTAACTTCATCATTCTCTTCTGTAGAAGATATCTCAAATTTTGTATTTTTATCTGTTACATCTGGTGTATATTCTTCTTTAGCAGCATTTTGGCTTTCTGTTGCAATGATACTCTTAATATTTTTATTAAAGAAAGTTACAATTAAACTAATTAGAACAATAACTAACACAATTGTGCTTATTGCATATACTCTTTGACCTTTATTCATATTTTTAAAATACTCAAAAAGCTTCATATTTCCTCCAATTGATATTTATAATCGATAATTCATATTTTATTATTTAAAATTTGAATTTATTATATCATAATAATCTGTATAATTAAATAAGTTTATAAAAAAAGAAATGCACCTTTTGTCAGATATCAATCTATCTTCTAAAAGTAGCACTTCTTATTAAATATTACCTATCTATTTCATCTGGAGTTTGTTGACTATGATGATTTTGATTGTTAACTTGAGTCTTTTCATCTTTATTTGCTGTTTTAGATAATAATTCATTTAAAGAATCATCTTTTACCCATCCTAATATATGACCTTCTTCATCTACAAAGTGAACCATAAAGTGAATATCTTCTTCTTTATATCCTTTATTTAGAAGTTCTTGTTTAATCTCACCTATAGTTTTTCCTGAATCTCTTATTACTTGGAATCCCTCTGGACTAACAACATCTATAATTGAAGCTTCTAATCCATGATCGCTATGTCCTTCAAAATACCCATACCTTCCTGTTTCTTCAGGAGTTTGCCAATATTTTCCTTCACTAATGCTTACAGTTGAACCAACAGAAATATCACTAATGTCGTAACTAATTTCTATCTCTTCGTCTGGATTCTCTGTATCTGGTGTTTTACCCTCATCTGGTTTTTCTGTATCTGGTGTTTTACCTTCATCTGGTTTTTCTGTATCTGGTGTTTTGCCCTCATCTGGTTTTTCTGTATCTGGTGTTTTACCTTCATCTGGTTTTTCTGTATCTGGTGTTTTACCCTCATCTGGTTTTTCTGTATCTGGTGTTTTACCTTCATCTGGTTTCTCTGTATCTGATGTTTTACCCTCATCTGGTTTTTCTGTATCTGGTGTTTTGCCATCATCTGGTTTTTCTGTATCATGAGTTCCACTTTCACTTGGTATCTCTGAATCAACTGTTTCTGAAACAATTTCAGCAACCTCTGATTCTATAGTGCTTAGTGTTTCTTTATCTAATTCACTTGGTGACATTGTTTCAACTGTAGCTATACCAGCATCTAACTTAATATTTTTATCAATATTACTACTTGATTTTGAAAGTTTTGTCACTCCAAATATCATTAAAAGCACAGCCGCTGTAACAGCACCTTTTATTAAAAGTTTTTTATGTTCTGGTTTCATTTTGTGTTTTAATTCTTTAATGGATTTAACGCCATTTGATAATTTTCTTTTTAATGTAATTACTGCTGTTTTTGTAGCTTTTACTATTTTGCCTCTAAATCCACTTATTGTCTTAGTAACTTTAAGATTTTTTAATTTTTCAGCAATTTTTTTAGTTTTAGCGTTTATTCTTTCTAAACTTGCCTTTGCAGCTTTAGCTTTTTCTAAGTCTTCTTCTGTTAATTCAAATTTATCTGACCCTTTATTTAACTTAAATTTATTTCTAATTCGTTCTAATATAGCTTTAGATCTTTCTGCTTCATTCATATCTTTATCGTATTCATCTTCTAATGAACCTATTTTTTCTTTACGCAATGCTCTTTTAGCTGCAGCAGCTGCAAGTAATGCTCCAACCGTTTTAGCAGGGCTGATTTTAAATTTTTTAACTGTTTCTAAATCTCTTTCAGCTTTTTCTGCTTCATCCATATCATACTTAGTAACTTCTTCAACTGGTTTTCCTCTTGTAAAAAATCTCTTAATTCTTTCTGCTCTTTGTCCTGCTTTTTCTGCCTCTTTTAAGTCAGAATTGTCTATTTCTTTTGGTTTAACTTCTCTTCCAGGTTTTACACTTCCTCTAAATCCTAAAACACCTAATATTTTTAATAAATTTTGTTGTGCTTTTTCTGCTTCAAGTTTATCTGGATCTGTTAAAGAATCTGTAGTAGTTTCAACAATCTCTGGTACTACTTTTTCAGCCTTTTCTCTTCTTCCTCTTGTTAAGAATTCTCTTACTCTTGCTGCTCTTGCAAGTGCTTTTCTCTCTTCTTCAGCGTCCGCCTCAGCAATGATTTTAGAAACATTTACTTTTTGTTCATCTATTCTTAACAATCTCTTTAATCTTTGAGCTCTTCTTTCTGCATTATTTGCCTCATCTATATCTATTAAAGAATCATCAAAATCTTTTTCTTTGTCTACCGTTCCTCTATATCCTAAAATACCTAAAATTTTCAATAAGTTTTCTTCAGCTTTTTCTGCCTCATGTTTATCTAAATCTGTTAAAGGATCTATAACAGTTTCACCAATTTCTGGTACTACTTTTTCAGCCTTTTTTCTTCTTCCTTTAAGTTTAAAAATACTTTTTAATCGTTTTAAATTTTGTCCTGCTTTTTCTGCTTCTTTTTCATCAGATTTATCAATTTCTTTTGTATCTGTTCTAGATGGTAATAATCTACCTCTAAAACTTAGTATACTTAATAATTTAGCCAAATTTTGACTTGCCTTTTGTTCTTCTTGTCTATCTTGTTGTATATCTTGGCCAATTGGTTCAATAACAATGTCTTCTTTAGGCGCTTTATTTCCTGCTTGTTCAGTTTTTTCTGCTGCTCTTTTAGCTGCTTTTTCTTCTCTTCTTCGTTTTATTTCTTCTGGTGATAAAGCTTTATTTTTAACTTTAGTACCTGATCTTTGATATCTTTCATAAGGTGTTTCTCTCTTATGTTGTTCTCTTCTAGCTTTAGGTTTTGGTGCTTTCTGTGAAGCTTTCTGTGAAGCTTTTTCAGGTTTTGTACCTTCTTGAGCTCCCTCTTGAGCTTTTTTAGGTTCTACATGCTCTTTTGCTTTAGCTGTTGCAGGTTCGCCATGAACTACTTCTCCAACTATTACAGGTTCTCCTAAATCCAATTCTTTTAGAGATCTAGGAGCTTCAAAAACTACTTCTTTTGGAGTTTCCGGTTCATGAGCTGCAGCACTAGATTTTTCTCTATTTGGAGCACTTCCAAAATCAATTGAAAGTGGTTCAGTAGGTTCTGAACTTAATACGCCACTTTCTTCTAATGCCTTATTTATTGCAGCTTGAAGTTCATCATTCATTTTGCTAGTACTTGGATTTGGTCTTGGAGGAAATAACTCTTCTAATGTAGGATCTTTTTCCGGTTCTTCAGCTTTAGAACCTAATTCTGTTTCTTGCAATATTTTATTTACTGCTTTGCTAGTATATTCATTCCAACCTTTTTCTGCTGCTTCATATTCTAATTCAATTTTTCTTAAATCCATTATTTCAGAAGCATCTTTAGTTAATGAGCTAGGATCATCTAAAGCAATTCTTGATGAATTTACTGGTAAATGAGCATATCTTGCTTGTGTTCTAGCTACTATCCTCGCAGCTATTCTTTGAAATATATTCATTCCTTTTGAAGATGAAACTAATGGTGAGTTATATCTAACATAAATTCCATCTCTTCTGAATTGTCTAGAAACATCTTTGGCTGTTTTATTTAAAAAGGATCTTTTAGATTCACGTGGACTCTTTTGCTTTTCATATCCTTTAAACCCATTTATGTATTTTGATAAATAATCAGAAGTTGGATGAGTTTCGTCAAATTCTTTTAATGCACAATACAATACTGTATCCATTTTATTAACAGTACTTTTAGAAAAGCCTGTCTTTTCTATTATTTCTTTTTTAGACTGATTAATTGTTTTACGACTTAAATAGTCAGTTCTTTTTCCTGGTTCAATAATTTCTTCAATAATAGGAAAAACCATTTCTTTAATTACTTCTTTTTCACTATCTAATTCTACAATTCTGTATTCGCCATTTTCAAAATCAGCATGTACTACTAATACTTTATCTTCCAATTTTATTTCCTCCTATAAATATTGGTTAACATAATTATTATAACATATTTTAGTGTTTATATCAATATTTTTTGCCAAATTTTTATATATAATTATACCTTTTTATAATAGAATTTCAAGTTAATTTCATGAGCTCCATAATACTTTAAAATTCTTTGCATTCTTATATTTTCATTTCCTGTCCCACAAGATACTATTTTTATATCTTTATTTTCTTGTCTTAGTTTTTTAATTAATTCAAAAAATACTCCATATTTTCTATATTCTGGTTCTACATACATTTGAGAAATCCATAACACTTGACCATCACTTGCCCAATAAAAATATGAATATAATAACATTCCAACAGGTTTTCCATTTACTTGTGCTACTAAACATTTAAACTTTGGATTTGCGCAAAAGTAATCTTTATCTATATTTTCTTCTAAACCATGAGTTTCTTGCATATTATTCACATTATCTATAATCTTATTCGCATAAATTAGAAAATTTTTATGTGATTTATTTGCATGAACAATATCAATTTTTTTCATAATTCTCCTTTTTCCTATATTTTTATTAAAACAACTCCAATTACAACTAATATAGCTGCAAAAATTTTCTTTATCATAGAGTCTTTTTCTTTTAACACAATATATGATACAAAAACATTTAAAATTGTAGTTACAGCACATAATGGTGCAACTGTAGTTACTGATGCTAATTGATATGCTCTTAACATAGAAATAAGCATTATTGCCCATATGATACTAATAACTATAATTATTTTTTTATTTCCAATTTTAAATTCTTCTATAACACTTTTAAACTTTACTCTTTCTAAAATCATTATGAATAAAGCTGGCAAAATCAATGTAATAGAAATATAAATAGGAAGATTAAACTGATCTGATATTCCGACATCTACTGAAACCGCAATAGAAAATGAAATATTAGCCAAAATAGCAAATAAAACGTATTTTTTATTTTGAATTTTTCCTTTTTTAAACAACACAATCACATTTCCAATTATAATTAAAACTGCCCCTAATATCTTTTGTAGTATTACTTTTTCTTTTAAAAAAATAATTCCCCATGCAATAAGTAGTACAGTAGATAATTGATTTAGAATATTAAAAATTGAAACATCTAAGCCACGTCTAGCTGTAGTATTTGCCCTATCAGTAATTCCATAAAAAACACAAGCGATTATTAAAAACAAATACGGTTTTATATGATTTGAAAAATTCATTTTAAAAAATGGAATAAATAATAATATAATAATTCCAGAAAGTAATTGTAATAAAACTGTAAGAGCTCCATCATTTTTACTTTTTTTTGTAACTACTTTATATAGTAAAGAAAAAATTACACTTAAAACAATATATAAAATTAAACACACCCACCAAATACTAAACATTTTGTTTTCCTACTTCCATAAATTACCATTTATATGTTTTATTAATGCCATTACAAATGCATCTTTTGTACAATCAATTCTTGAAATTGCATCTTTAGTTAAAAAGCTTATTCCACCCTTTCCATTATGCAATCCATTTTCGCTAAAAATTCTATCCATTACTACTCCAAGGCCTTTGTTTCTTATTTCTTCAATATATTTTTCTGGTATTTCAAAACCCTGGCTTGTTCCAACACTTTGCATTCCATTTTTGTCTTCTATTACTGCAACGTTTATATCTATCCAATCACCTAAAAGATTTGTAATTCCTGCTTCGGAAGCTATATAAAAATCTGCTTGAATTCCATTTTCTTCAGCATATTTTCTTAAATTTTTTACTCTATTTTTTGCTCCTTGAAAGATTTCCTTGTCAAAAGGTTGTTCTGGAACATCTGAATCAGTTGGAAAGCCTTCTATTTCAACGTTTTCAAAATAATTTTCAAATGCAAGCTTTGCACCTTCTATTTTTCCAGGATTTTTAGTTCCCATTAAGATTTTCATATAATAATTCTCCTTCATATATAATTATAAAGCCTGTACACAATTATTATCTATCTATATTTTCATAATCATTTTTAAAAGATACAATTCTCCACTCTTTTAAATTTACAGGCTCAACATATGTACCACAATACTCACAAGTTACATTACCATTTACTGTTTTTAAAATTGCTCCACAATTAGGACAATGCATAAAAATCATTGTTTGAGCAGCATCTAATTTAGATTCATCATAGACATAAACATATTTTGTTGTAAATCTAGTTTGTTTTTTTATATCAGTATATTGCTCTTTTTTCTTATCATTACTAGAAAACATGTAGCCAACGCTTGAAGATATTTCTATTGTTGCTTTTCCATTTAATTTTTGATAGCTTTTTATACCATGAGCATTAAATTCTATATTATCATAACACTCTTCAAGATTTTGGTTTTTTCTATCATTAATTTCTTCTTCTAATTGTTCTTTAACTAATGCTAAATTTGAATTATTTTTTATTAAACTAAAATCTCTATTTTCTAATGAATTTAATATATTTCTTATATCATCTTCTACTTTTGCATATAAAAGATTTTCATTTAAATCTGGAAAATCTTTTTGTATAACAGGAAGCAAAAGTGATGTCATTCCACTTACACTTTTAATACTTGCATAATCTTCTTTTATTATTTCTTTAGCATTTTTAAAAGTATCTTTTATTTGGTTGAAATTCTCTCTTCCAAGAGATTTTTCTATTTTTTTATAAATTACAAAAATAGCAAAAAATATCGCAGCTATTGTTCCAAAAAATATTGCAAAAAAAATCATTCTTATACTCCTTTTTTATCATTTAAAATTATATCATAATAAATAAAAAAAGAGAATCATTTTTTCTAAATTTTATGATTCTCTTTAAGTATTTTGTGATGTCTCTTATATTTATTAAATATTTCCACATTTATATCACTTTTTGTGGATAATTTTCTACTAAAAACTTTCCTCCGCATCTACTGCAAATATATTTTTTTTCGAAACCTTTTACTAACCTTTTTCTATAAAAAACTTGATTGCATTTTTTACACTGAATTTTATAATTATACTCATTATTTTCTACTAATTGCAAATTACTTTTTTTGTAGTCTTCTGCTTTGTTTCCTGTAGTTGTAATATTATAACATAGTTTTTCATTAATAAATTTTGCATATTTTTTAAAATCTTTTCCATGGTTATCACAACCAGGCAAGCAATGAATTAATTCATGAATAATAGTGTTTTTAATTATTTCTTCATTTAAATTCATAACCCATGGGCTAATTTCAATATGATATTTTTTATATCTATAGTATTTTATATATCTTCTTCCTCTAATTTTAGTAATATATTTCGTAGTTTTATCAGGCATTTCAGGCTTACAGCAACCATATCTTTTAGTTTTTCTTCCAAGTTTAATATCTATTTCACAATCTTTTGTAACATCAATTCCTACACTATTTAATTGTGATTTGCATTCTAAAAATAATTCTTGTAAGCTTTTCATATATTTTCCTTTTTATTGCTTCTTAAATAAACCTTTTATTTTATTTATTATCTTAGAGAATATAGATTCTTGCCTAACAATTAATGACTCTTGAACAATAGTATTGTTTGGCAAATTCTCTTTTGTTTCTTCCTTACCATTTTGATTTTCAAGTTTTTCTTTTTCTTGTAGTATTTTTATTACTTTTTCTTGATTTTTAAGCACAAATTCGGCATAACTTTCTCCTTGTGCTATTGTCGGAGAACCTTCAATATTTTGCTGTTCTGGAGCATTTTCAAGATATAAAGATAAGTTGTTTTTTTCATTTTCAATTAATATCTTTTTTAATTCTTCTTTTTCTTCTCCTTCACACCAAAACATAAAATGAAGTAATCCAATAAAATTCTTTGTTTGCTGAGAAATGTTTTGTTCAGATAGCTTTTTAGTTGTATCATACTCAAAATGATAGCTATTTTCTTGATAATCATCTACATATTCTCTAATTTTTTCAGGAATTTTATTATATAAATCTAAGCTTAAATATTTAAATATTTCATGTGCTTCAGCAAGCATTATTTCTTCACTTGTATTTTCCATATTTACTCCAATTATCTAACATTTTTATCTTTTTCGGGATTTTTTTGACCTAAGCCTAATAATGTTCTTAGTTCATCTCCAAGAGCTAAAACATCTCTTCTAGATGTTTTGCTAGCTACTTCTCTTGTTTCGTCTTTAGTAATTGTTCTTACTGTTGGTTTTCCTGATTCAGCTTTTAATTCATCAGACATTATAGAATCTCCTTTATATAATTATCTATAATAATTTTAATAATAATCATTTTTATTGTCAACATATTAGCAATAAACATTAAAGGAAAATATTGATATTAAACTACCATTATTTTCCTTTAATGTTTTGCTGGGAATTTTAACACGTTTTTTAGCACAATTGCAGTTATATGCGTCATGCCAAGCTTTTTGGCATGACAGACATACTGCATGCCACTAAGAATATAACCATTTCCAGATATAATTACAGGAGTTTTATAATGTCCATTTTCATCATAAAACTGTGCAACTTTTTCAGTCCGAACATCATCATAATCAATGGCAAAAAGAGTTTCAGGAAGATTCGTAATGTCAAATTCTGTTAACCAGTCATCTGGCAAAACAAATCCCTTATTTTTGACAATCTCCTGATTTTCTTCGTCAAATTGTTTTGATAATGTCCTTCTTTCTTTAGGATCATCAGTATTCATATCCTCAAATTGATTCCGTGTCTTATTACCCTTATGCTCATTACACATTTGACAACAAGGGACCAAATTATTTGGGATATAAGGCCCTCCTAAAGATTGCGGATACATATGGTCTAACGTTTCTTTCCCTTTTTTTAATTGTTCATCACAGTAGTAGCACTTTCTACCGATACTTCTTATCCATATAGCTAACGTAAGTTCTTTCATTAATTTATAAATTCTAACATTTCCATGTATAATCAAAGTTCGTCCATTAGATTTAGCACTACCGTTTTTGTCCTTATAAGTAAATTTTCCTTTAGGCAATAGTACATTCATAAATACACCTCCTATGATGTACTTCATATGATAGCTAACTGGCTTTTTTATTCACTTTTTATATATAATTTTTAATGTCATTTGTCAATATTTTTCTACAAATTAATAACTATTTTTCGTTTTTTTTCATATTATCTAATAAAGGTAGTGGGAATAAATAAATGACGTTCTCTTTATTTATCCCACCTATTTATGAAAGGAGATAAAAATGGAAACATTACAATTAAACTCGCAAGGTCCCACTGTTGAACTTCTTCAAAGTACTCTTAAAAAAATTGGTTTTTTTACATCTAATATTGATGGAATTTTTGGTCCATTAACTCAATCTGCTGTTATTAATTTTCAAAAAGAATTCGGCTTAAATTCAGATGGTATTGTTGGGCCGCTTACTTGGGATGCTTTAATGCCTTATATAAATGGTTATACAAATTACACAATTAAATCTGGAGACACTCTTTTTAATTTAGCGAATCGATTTTCAACAACAGTTAGTGCTATTACAACTGCAAATCCAGAAATAATAGCAAGTGCCCTTAGAATAGGAGATACAATTATAATTCCATTTGGAAGTATTGTACCTACAAATGTAAGTTATACATCAAGTTTAACTGAGCAAAACATATTAGCTATGCAAGTAGTTTATCCTTTTCTGGAAATTGGAACAATTGGTACTAGCGTACTTGGAAGGCCATTAAAATACTTAAGATTTGGAAAAGGTCAAAAAGAAGTATTTTACTCTGCTTCTATTCACGCAAATGAATGGATTACAAGCCCATTACTCATGAAATTTTTAGAAATATTATCTAAATCATATGTTAATAATTTAAATGTCTTTGGATATCCTGCAAAGTATTTATATGATAATTTTTCTTTATATATTGTTCCTATGGTTAATCCAGATGGCGTTGATTTAGTAACTGGAGTATTTCCTGAAAACTCTGAAATATATCAAAACGCTCAAAGAATTTCTAATAACTATCCGGATATTCCTTTCCCTAGTGGCTGGAAAGCAAATATTTTAGGTGTGGATTTAAATTTACAATTTCCTGCACGGTTGGGAACAAGCTAAAGAAATAAAATTTGCACAAGGATTTACCTCACCTGCTCCACGTGATTTTGTAGGTCAAGGTCCATTAGTTAGTCCAGAAGCAATAGCTATGTATAACTTTACTTTAATTCATGATTTTAATTTAGTATTAGCTTATCACACACAAGGAAAAGTAATTTATTGGCAATATCAAGATTATACCCCTGACATAAGTAAAAATATTGTAAGAGTGTTTAACGAAGTATCTGGTTATATGCCTGAAGAAACACCTTATAATTCAAGTTTTGCAGGTTACAAAGATTGGTTTATTTATAACTACAGAAGACCTGGATTTACTATTGAAGCAGGTATCGGAGATAATCCACTTCCTATTTCGCAATTTAACGAGATTTACAAAGATAACATAGGAATTTTAGTATTAGGAATGGTACTATAATAACAAGTCCCTGTAAAATCACACAAAACATAATTTTAAAAGCAGCAGACAGGTTGTCTTAAAAGCGACCTATCTGTTATTTTATATTAAAAAAGAAGCTAAGTTAGCTTCTTTTTCTTTTAAATATACTTATTGTAAAATTACTAATTCTATATGAAAAAGTCCATTTCCATCATCATATATTCTTGCTTCAAATGTAAGCTTTTTATTTGCTGCAAAACTCATTGTAAACTCTACTTTTTCATAGTCATTGTTATTAAAATAGGATGTTTTTTTATATTCTATACTTCCTAATTCAGTTACGTCAATTTTATTTTTTCTATAATAATCTACTAATTTTATAAATTCTTTACTTTCATAAATGCATAAATGTTCTTTAATATAATCTTCATTATCAAAATAATACTGTTCTAGCTCTTCTTCTGTTTTTAATTCTTCATATTCAGGGGCAAGTATTTGAAGATATACTTCAAATACTTGTTTTATTTTTTTGTTTATTTCTAATGTACTTTTATCCCCATAATATATGTCTGAAATCGTGTTTTTATAACTAATCCAACTTAAAGTATTTACTGGCTCTGGTTTGTTTTTATTTTGTTTTAAACGTAAAACTATATTTACTAAAACTATTATTAATACTATTAGTACTAACATTATCACTATTAATAATTTTTTCTTTTTATTGTTCTTTTTTTTATTTACTTCTTTCATAGTGATCCTCCAAGTTCTTGCAGTTTAGCTTTTATATCATTTCCATTTCTATCTAAATATTCTCCTGTTTGATATAAATGCCATCTATTTTTCCATCTATCAGTAGTCCTTCCGTTAGTAAAGTAGTCTTCCACAGTTCCTGATTTATATGCATTTATAAATTTAGGAATTTCATTGCCTGGTCCATATTGATATGCTATATCGACTAATGCATCTTTTTGATGTTGTTCTAATGTTATTCCTGCTCTTTCCAGATATCCATCAACTGATGCTATAAATGTATCCTGTATTAACATTTGTTGGACTTTTAAAACTTTTTCTACTTCACATTTAGTATTTAATTCATGATGTCCATGTGTTATATCTACTCCTACTGATTTATATTCTTCTATATGATAATACTCATCTGGTTTTTCAATTGCATGAGCTTGATGACATATACCTGGTCCATAATTTCTTGTGCTTGCATCATCTTTATCAGTAAAATTTATAAAATAAACCTTATCTTGCGTAATATAATTTGCTGCTTGCCAACGTCCTGTTTTATATTCTGTTTCTATTCCTAAAATATAATCCATTACATTTGCATTTTCCCAGCAATCTATTAATAGTGTTATTAAATTTATATCTAGATTACCACTTCCAGATGTTTGTTCTATTCCATCTGGTACATCAAAATATTTTTCAACATTTTCTACTGTTGAATAATCTCGATCCATCATTATTATTCTCATATAGTCAACTGTTCCTACATATCCTGAATAATTTGCAGATGCCATTGCTTCTTCTTGTTCATCTTCTGTCATATTTTCAGTTAGATTTGATTCTACTATTTCTACTGCATCATGCTCTACTGTTTTTCCTAAATATTTACCCTCTTTTATATATATTCCTTCTAGCCCATCAATATCGTTTGCTTTATATGTACTTGGCAAACTTCCTTGTGTATATCCTCCTTTTAACAATATATATGGCGCATCTTCTTTTGCTTGTTCTATTTCTAATCTCTTATTATACATTTCTGAATTATATAATGCCATTATATTTTCATCTTTTTTATTATACTCTCCGCCATCTATATTTAAGTCTACATCAAATCCATCTATCATTATAGTATAGCCTTCACATACATTTTTATATTCTTCATAAAAATAGTTTAAATTTTTAGCATCTTCCAAACTATTTGCTCTATCTATAAAATAGTCTTCTGTATCCATTATTTGTATTTTTATATATCCCACATTTTCTTGCTGCCCAGTATAAATATTTGTCCTGTTATGTTTTCCATATTCTAATACTTTTCCAGTTACTGGTGAAACTACTGCTTGATCAGCTACATATCCTTCAAAATTTTTATACTCAAATGAACCACTGCCATATGTTCCACTTCTAATTAGACTAATTATATCAGCATACCAATTCATTGTTGCACTAGATTTTAAATGGTATTCTCCATTTTTTACATCATTACTTAAATAACCTTCAGAATCTGTAATGTTCTTAGTAGCATCAAGCCATATTACTTGAACTCCATCGCAGTAACTTTCTATAGCTTCATTATATTCGTCAATTTTAAGATTATAGGAATCCGCTGTTTCTTTAACAATTCCATTATCTTTATATGTATAATTTTTTCCAACATGTGGTGTTTTCATTACAAATATTGTTTTTCCATTTGACATACTTTTTAAATCAGTTATAAAATTTTTCATTGCTGTTATATTGCCTTTTGGATTATTTAAACCTAAATTTACTACTATTGCGCTTGCATCTGATGGAATATTTATTTCTGTTTTATGATTTCTCATGTATGTTGCTTGTTGACCTATTACACTATAAAAATATCCTGATAAAATTGCATCATTTGTTCCTACATCTGAAGATGTCAAACCATCATTTGGGCTCATACCTGGTATTTCTATTCTTCCTAAATTAACTATCCATGAATCTCCTATCCAGAAAATTTTATCTTCTCTTATGGTACTACCTGATGTTACCATTGTTTTAGGCTGTTCAACTTGCGCTGAATCTGACGCTTCAGATTCGGATTCTGCATTTTTATCTGCTATAAAAGCTTTTATTCCATCATAAGTACTCTTAGATTGAATTAATGTTCCATAGTCTAATTCTTGTTTATCTATTGGTCTTACTGGCCAACCTGCAGCACTTGTTTCTGGTAATATCCACGTAAATATCTCAGGGATTTTATCAGATAAATCTTCTTTATCGAAGTAATCTAATTCTACTATTAATTCTTTAAAATCTCTATATTGATATTCTGCATCTAGTGATTCTACATTTTCCAAAATTGAAAATGCATTTAATGATGTTTTAGTTATATTTACAGTACTTATTAAATCTGGATCTCTAGGGTCATATTTTAGGACTAATAAGTCTACAACCACTGTATCTATATAATCTCCTATAACCGTCTCTACTTCATCTTGATCTGTTTTATAATACTGGTATAAATCAACACCATATTTATCCATATAAAACATATCTAATTGCCATTCTAGCCATTGTTCTGCAAGCTCTTTTGCTGTAAATTCATCTAAACTACTAATTGTTAATGTTCCATATGCTTGCCTTAATGCACTTCTTCCATATCTATTTAAAAGATTTCTAACACTATCAGCCCAGTCTTTTCCATATATATCACTCAATAATCCTGTGGTTCCTAAACTATCTCCTAAAAGTCCTTGATAGTGATAGAAATTACCACTATTATCAGATAAAATTAAATTAGTATCTTTAAATTGATTTTTATCTACTAACTCTTTATCTTTATAATAACTACCTGTTTTATCGTAGCCATTTTCTGTATAATAATTATAACCATATAATACTCTTATTTTATCGTGCTCTATTGTTTCTGCTGTTTTTCCACTACCATCATATATATAAAATTTTCTGTATTTAAATAAATATTTAACTAATGGATTTGTTTCTCCACGCACAGCATCTTCTTCTTGTGATACTGAATTTGTTTGAGTTATTTTGAAAAACACACCAGTTTCTTCATTTTTTCTTTCTTTCTTTTCTTCGGCATCATAGTAAATAATATTATAAACATTATTTACTTTTTTGTTATCATCACTTTCTAATACTCTATCCCACTTAAGTTCTTTTCTTGAATCATCGAAAGAATACGCAGACCATAATATTTCATTTGATAGATATCCACTAGTATTACTTGTATTGATTAATTGATCTAAGGAATTTGTTTGTGCTTTTTTTACAAATGCCCATCCATCTGCTTCTGCTAATTCTTTTGAATCATAACCAGTAACTTCTTTTCCGTGAATTGTTCCTTGTACTCCGTCAATTTTACCATCTTCTAAAAAACTTTCCATTGTTGTATTACTTGTTAATCCATTTGGCTTTAGTACATATAATTGATAATCTCCATCATCATTCATTTCATATGCTGTCCAATATTCACCAGTATCAGAAAGATATTCTTCATCTACTTTTACATATTGTCCATTTCTACCATATGCCTCACTTGTATTAAATTCTGGATGTTCAACACTTAAAATACTGTTATCTTCAAAAGTAATAATACTTCCAGCATAATCTTTAATTGCTTCATCTTTTGAATCTGGTATTATAAAATAAGTATTTCTAAACCAGCTTCCTACTACACGAGCTATATATGGTGTATATAATTTATAGCCTTGATCTGAAACATTTTGTAATGATTTAATAACCTTTTTAACGTAATCTTTACAGTTCTTACAGCATTTTCTCAAATCTTCTTCTGAACAATATCCTGCATCAGGATCACGTATAAATCCATTTGGATCATTTGGATCTGGAATTAATATTCCACAATTTACAAGCTCTGTTTGTGTTTTTTCTCTGACTGTTATATTAGCATATAGTCGATCACATAAAAATTCTCCTGGAATTGTTGTTGTTAATTCATGATTAACATTAGTTAATCCATTTGATTTACTCATTTTTAATTTTTCACCTAATTCCCAGTTATATTCAACCTCATCATATACATTACCAAGTGGTCCTCCATATGCCATTGCCTGTAAATAAAGTTGTTCCATATTTGTTCCATCAACTGCTGAAATCTGTATCCATAATTTATAGTCAGGGTTCCAATTATCAGAATTATCATCAATAAACCAATACATTTCATAATTTGCATAGGTTTTGCCTCCTTGGTCCCCTGCATTAATTCCTTCCGTACACCATGCTAATTTTCCGTCTTCTCCAACAACAATAAAATAGTTGAATTGATCATATTCTTTTCCTGCTCTTCCATCACTATTTGGATCATAAAAAACATATAAATTATAATCTTCGTATAGTGATGGATTATCATCATAATGTTCATCTGCAGGCATAGATCTGTCTTTAATTCTTTTACATTTAAACTTTCCTATGCATGAACATCCTGAATACTTATCTAATAATGCTTGTGGAACAACTTCTTCTGTTTCGGTTCCTATTACATCTCCATAATGTACTTTCTTTCCATTTTCTACATATCCAGTTTTATAAACATCATAAATATATGAATTATAATTTAAAGTACATTCTTCATAAAGTTTCTCTTCTTCTTCATCTTCTATTTCTAAATATTCTTCTTCAGTAATTATAGTTGGATTTCCACTGCTGTCTTTTTCTACATTTCCATCTTCATCTAGTTTAATATATACTTCCCATTCAGCATCCTCTCTGTCAATATCTAATCTATATAAATCTGTAGTTCCACCAGAAAATTCGCATGAATACTCTGGAATATGTTCTATACCAGGCTTAATGAAAATTTCCGAATTATTTACATCTAAGCCATAATTTTTAGCAATATTTTTAGCTTTATCTCTATCTCCATATATATCCACATCTCCAAGATGTTCTGCTACTAATTCTGGTGTCAATTGTTCTCCATAGTAATAGTCATTTCTTAAAGAAAAAAGGGCTGTTGCAGAATTATAATAATCAACATCATCTGCACTATGATGTACTTCATAACTTAAATCTTGTAAATACTCATCTGTATATCCATACATATATTCTAAATAATCATTTGCATCTGTATCCATTTTATGGCCTTCTAATCTTTCTGCTACTGTTTCAAATCTACTTTGAGCATAATCTTTGGTTGAATATAAAAGTTCATGATCTGATGCTTTATATGTACAGTTGTAAGGGCTTGATAATCCAATGTTTTCTTCAAATAAATCTTGAGCTGCTTTTCTTGTCATTGTTACTGTTCCTAACCATTCCAATATGCCATAATCTCCAATATCAATATTACCAGCTATTATTGGATGCCCAGTGTCTTTTAGTGCTCTTTTAATAGACTTTAGTGAAACTCCTCCGTCTGAAAGAGTTACATCTTGATTAGTTTCTCCATTTCTATCTCTTTCAATATATGCTGATGTAACTTTTGATGCACCACTGTCATTTAAATATACTTGTATTTCAGTATCAAAATTTTGAAGCATTGCATAAACAAGATCTGGCGCCATAGTTCCTAAATGAAGTGATAGTAAAAATTCTAAACTCATTCCATATCTTGGTGCCCAGCCGTTTATGTTAAAAATCATTTCTCTGTTAAACCAACCATTTTTTATACGAAGTTTTTCTCTATCTATTGATGCTCCATCTCCTCCAAGTTTATCCCAAAAATTTAAAGTACTTGTTGATATTCCATTTGTTGCATTATATAATTTTACCATTCCTCTTGACCATGCATCTTGATAACTTCCTCCAAAAAATTGAGCTAAATTTTGATATATATCTTTTAATATTGTTTCGTCATCATTTTTTAATGTATAAATTCTATAATCTGATAAAATATAAGTTCTTAACAATCTATACATTGTATTTATTTGATCGTCATCTTCAATCTTTATTTTTCCATATCCACTACTTGAGTTTGTTTCTTCAGTTGACCTTAATATTCCATATCTATCTGTATATTGCTTTTTATTATTTTCATCTTCTACTACTAAATTTCCAGTATTATTATCTATTAGTTTTCCTAATGAATTATAATACTCTATATCAACAACATTATCAGTATCTTTATGATAAAATTTACCAATAATATCTTTCTTTTCGTGACCATTATTATCATATGATTGCACTTCTTCTGTTCTATAATCATAAGCATCATTATTTATCAATTCTTCATAAGTTGCTTTCTCTTTAAAATTTTCCATATCAGGTTTTACAAATCCATATCCTACAAGGTCATATCCCATCTCTTCTATGTAATTTGCCAAATTTGCAATATCTTCATTTTTTATTTGATTTGATGCTGAAGTTACAAACCATCCTGTAAAGTCTTTCAATATATCTGCAAAAAACTGCTTTAATTTATCTTTCATAGCACCTGGCATTGCTTCAAAAGCAAGCACTATTACTACTAATAATAACACAACTAGTACTATCCATCCAATTGGATTTGAAACTAATATTTTAACTATAGAACTAGCAATTTTTTTAATTGCTTGGCCTACTTTTTTTAATAATTTCTTTCCAACGTCGAATGCTTTTTTCTTTGCTTTTTCAACATCTGGATTTTTTGCATTTGGATCTAAATAATCGACTTTATTTTTATCTGATTTTCTTGCCATAACAAATACCTCTTTTTTATATAAAATCTAATATTCCTATTATCTTAAAACGCTATTGTCATACTAAATTTATCTACTGCATTTTCAATTTCACTATCTATGTTTTCTGGATTTCCTGTATATGACTCCATTACTCTAACTGCATCTAAAACAATGCCTGAAGCTTCTATACTTGAATCAAAAAATTGAGAAAAAGCAAGTGAAACTGTTATAGTTTCTCCAGGAGGAATTATAATTTTAGTATCATTATCTTGTGTTCCTCTTAATTCTTGACCTACATATAATCCTACTTCAATTGCATCTATATTTCCGTCTTTTACTACTATTGTATAGTTACTTCTATTTGTTAATTTTAATGTATATACAGAAAAACTGTATTTTTGCATTACTTCTGTTACTTCTGCTTTTAAATAATTATTTGATGCCATATAATTAAGTTTTTTAGATTGAATATAGTTTCCAACAGAGAATACAACATTTTTATTATCATCATAACTTGCTGTAATCTTTTCTTCTTGATATCTATATGACTGTCCTGTTAATCCTGTAGCTAAGAAATCATCAAATATTTTTACAGTATAAATATATTTTCCATCATAATTTGAATAATTTTGTATAGCATATCTTTTAGTACTATCAAATTTTTGACTAACATAATCAACAAACGAATTATAGCTATTATCAAAGAAATTTTTCTTACAATCTTCTGAAATCAAATTATATGCTTCAACGTAATTTCTATTATTACAATAATTTATATATTTATCTATAAAGTCTTCAAATCCATCTGCAACTTTTGTAGGTACACTACTAGTTGTATCTAGAACTGAAGTATGAGGTTTATATGTTACTTGAGGAGCTCTTCTACTTCTCATTTTCATTAATAATCTATTAATTAATATAACTATAAGAACAGTTACAACAATAATAATTATTACTCTTTTATGCTTTTTGAAAAAATGTCTTATTTTTAATCTCAAATCTGGATTTATCGCCATAATTATTCCTCCTCATCTACTGCACTATCTCTGCTAAATGAGATAACAAAATCATTTAGTGCATTTTCTTTTATTACTACATACATGTTAAAATTATGGCCATATTTTGCCCCATTTAGATTATCTGTAACAGATACCCAAAGAACATATATATCTCCTAATCTTTCCATATTTTGATAGCTTAAAGAAAAATCTTCTGGAAAGTATTCTTCAAAATAATTCCTAAAATTAGAAAAATTTGGAAAAAAGTTTTCTCTATAATCTGAATATAAAAGTTTATATGCTTCTTCATAATTTTTACTATCAATTAATTTAAAGAATGATGCACAATAATATGACATTCTTTCTAATTCGGGCTTTTCAGATAGATTGATTTTAATCTGCTCATCTCTTTCTGCCAAATATTTAGCATTTTCCTTTTCAATATTTGCTTGTTCATTTTTATTAGTTGATTTTACTATAATTAATATTAAAATCATTATTACAAGAACAATTAAAATTATTGCTATTGCAATTTTTAAGTTAAATTGCTTTTTATTTGTAGTAGCCATACTTAAACCTCACTTTATAATATTTTATCATGCGTTTTTTCTATTACTATTATTGTTTCTATTTCTATTTCTTGCCTCAATTGCTGCTGTAACATCTATTATTCCATTGTTTCCGCCTCTTCTTCTATTTAAATCATTAAGTACACCTGAAGTTACACTTGAAGTTTTTGTTGTTTGCGCTTCATAAGATGAAGATTCTGATTGAATTGTCTGAGCTTGAGTAACCATAAATCCAGCAAACTGTGCTCTTGTTTGTAATTCTGCGAGTTCTCTACCTGCATTTGATAATGCTTTTGCTGTAAATTCATTTGGATTCTCACTATATTCTTTAAATGCTCTTACTGCTTCATCGCCTTCTTTCTCAAGTGCTGCTTTTGCAGATTCTATATTTGATGAAGAAAACTGATTTGTACTCAAAGCTTTTGAAGTTTCTATTGTAATATCTGTAATTGTTTCTTCATTTATAGATCCATCAATTTCTGCCCTTCCATGAATTTGATTTATTCTTGCTAGAGTTTGAACTGCAGCATCTCTTACTTGTGGGATATCTCTAACAATTTCTGCTAAATCAACTGATTCTTCTGTTTCAGGAGACTTAACAACAGTTATTGTAGGTTCAGTTTCAGAAACAAACTTTTCAGTTAGTTTTTTAGCTAAATCATCAAAAGCTTCCTCTGAATTAGATGATAGTAATTTTTTCTCCATTTCACTATCTATATCTATTCCTTTTGCTTTATATTCAGAAATCAATGCTTTTTTCTGTTCTTGTAATTCAGAACTAAATTCATCATTTTGTTTTAATGTATTATAAAAATCTGCATAACGTCTTTCTGGAGTATCTCCAAGATTATTTATATATGCATTAATCTTATTTGGATCAGACTCGCCATCAATAACTGCTTGAATATCTTTTATAACATCAGGATCAAGACTTTGTCCTCTCTTCTGTAAATTTGCTATTAATTCGTTTGATTTATTTTCTCTTTCTGCTTTAAATTCATTCTCTATATCTTTAGCTTCATTTTCTATATTTTGAAATTTAATTCTAAAATCTTCTAATATCTCTTTATTACTAATATCTTCATAACTACCTGCTTGAACAGGTTTTTCGACCTCTTCTTTTTCATGAGTATGTATTGTTTCTTTTGTCTTTGTACTATCAATTGTATCTTTTATTTTTCTAAACTTTTCATCTACTTTCTCACCTAATGATCCTTGGCCTCCAACCATCATTCCACCTAAAAATCCGCCTCCAGCTGCTACTGCAGTTTCTCTAGCAGATCCTGAACTTGAACTATCCCCGCTTAATGATTGTTCACTTGCAGATGACAATGCTCTTGAATTATTTAGATTACTACTTGAACTTCTATCGCCTTGAATTGGTTCAAATTCCGCATTTAAAGCATCGTTTCCTGCTTGATTTCTTATATCTCTCATTTGTGCTCCAGCATTTCTAGATGCTCTAATATTGTTCACAAATTGACCTAAACGGCTTGTTCCTTCTGCTCCTCCATTTGCTCTTGCAGTACCTGCTATGTTTTGACCAAATGGTAATCCGCTACCAGCAGCCATTCCAGCTCCTGCGTTTGAAAATCTAGAAATTGTTCCAACAGCATTTCTAACGCTATTGAATGAATTTTCAAATACACTATTTGTAATGCTTTGAGCTTTATCAAATCCAAATATTGATTTTAACATTTTTTCTGCTTGTTTAATAAAGAACATCGTTGCAATTGCCATTACAGCTGGTGCTAAATCACCTAAACTGCCAATACCACTTGATGAAGATAAACTCTCCATTGCAGCTCCAACCATTACAGCATAAATAATTGCATGTAATAATTGTAAAAAAACATTATAAATCATTTCACTAATCCATCCATTTAATGCTTTTCCTGTTCCGCCTTTCATTTTATCATATGAATATGTTATTGGAATAAAAGGTGAAATAATTACCAACAATTCTACAACTAAAAAACGTTTAATATATACTAATAAAAATCTACCAGTTTGAAATACCATTATTGCATAAACTGCAACAGATGCCCAACTTAAAATAAAATTCCATGAAAAACATGTATCTAATATAGCATCCATTGTATCTGAAAGCCCAGTAGATGCAAGTGAAGTATTAAATATATTTTTTATCATGTCAACAAAGACATTGTTTAAATTAATTATTGCAATAACTATTATGTGCATAAACATTACTAAGACCAAACTTGTTAGCCAATCTATTATAGAATTTTTTGCATTAGCCTTTTGATCTGATGAAACATTTTTGGATAAAGCTTTTACTAAATTAATAACAAGCATAATTGCTATTATCACTAAAGCAATAGCTCTAAAAATATAATACCACATTGATGTTCTAGTTCTAATTTTATAAACTAAAGAATCAGTAGATAATCCTGATGTAGAAAAAATATTTATATCTACTAACTTAAATTTATTGAAGAAAATATCAAACGGTGTTATAAATCCAGTAAGAGCTTCATTTACTCCTGCAGAAGCAGCTAAAGCAGTTATAATACCTTGAATTGCTCCAACCAAACCCATAATTAGCATTTTAATTCCAAGAGTTACTAAAGTTGCAATACCGCTTGCAGCACCTTCAATTAAATCTAATGTTTTATTATTGGCATTTTCTGTTACAGCCATAGCTGCAGTTGTTGAATCATCTACATCTGCAAAACTTAAATTACTTCTAACACCTGTTGCATAAATAAAATTAAATAATGTTAGAATAATCAAAGTTGCAACCAGTATTTTTTTTAATAAAAATTTTAATCTCATAGTATTACAATCCTTTCAAATGCTTTATTCTTCATAATTACCTAAAATGTCCATATATAGATTTCTTCTAGCTTTTTGTTGTTCAGTTTGAACACCTACTAAAACTTTATTTGCATTTAACTTTTCAAATAATTTTTGAATTACTTGAATTGATGATGCATCAACAATAATTGTTTTGTCAGCTTCTTCAGAAACATTTTCTTCGCTAGCCTCTTTACTGTTATCTGATTTACTTTCTGTTCTTTCTATAACAAATTTATCCTTTTGCTCAATGACGCGTCTTTTTGCTAAGACAGTTGCTAATCTATCTTTTACTATATTTCTCAATTCTGAATATTCTTCCATTGTATTTACAAAATCACTAATTTCGTCAATCGAAAAATGCTCTTTTCTTATTTTATTATTCCATGCAAGTTTATAAACTAAGTCGTTTTTAAGTTTTGAATCATCTATTATTTCATCAAAGCTTGTAATATCATTATCTTCAATAAATTTTTCAAAAACCTTTCTTATTTCAGGCATATTATTTTTAAATCTTTCTATTAAGGCCATTGCTTGTTTTTCTGTTTCTTCATCTTTTTCTTTATCTCCAGTTGTAATGTCCTCAGTTCTACTTGCTACATAAATTTCCCATCCGTCCATACTTGCTTGAGCATTATTTTTAAAATAATAGAAAGGAACATTTAATCTTGGTCCATATTTTTCATTAAAATATTGTTCTGTTTTATATAAATCTGATTGACCTTCAATAGGTTTTGCCATAAAATAGAAATCTTTTAATTTATGTTTATTTGTTAATGAAATAGAAGCATATCCACCTTCAATAGCACCATAAAAGTTTAACGTTACTTTTTCTAAAGGTTCTTCTTCATCCTCTTTGTTTTCTTCTTCAGATTTCTTATTAGTTTTTGTCTTTCTTTTTTCAAGCTCTTTTCTAGCTTTTTCTAATTCTCTTTCTTCTTTTGCTTTAGCTTTTTCTTCGTTATACGCTTTAATAAACTCATCTACATTTACATCAATTGCTCCACCAACTATGTCTAGTTGTTTTTTTGCAGCATTAATAATTGTTTCTGAAAGTTTTTGCATTTTTGCATCTAAATCTATATCTTGAACATTTTCAGGAGTAACTTCACCTTGTTCTATTGATGATCTAACTATGTTTGCATATTCATTTGCTGCAATAGTTTCAAGTACTTTGTCTTCATGTTGAACACTAATTTCTTCTGCCCTTGCATTTAAAGATTCTATTAATTCTTTCATTGTTTCTGCATTATTAGTTATTGATTTATCAACTACACCACTTGAAATTAATCCATTTATAGCAATTTCTCTAGCTTCACTATTTGTCGTAAAATCTAATTGTCTTAAATCGTATTCTTGTACTTGTATTGCACTATTTACTATTGCATAATCGGTTATTTGTCTTAAAAAAGTTGCATTTTCATCTAATTTTGCTTCTACGGTTTGAGAAGCATTACTGATATCAATATCATATTTTACATTTGATGTTCTAATTGCAGTTTGTAATGTAGATTGACTTGATACATCTGAAGTTTGTATACTTGAACTTGTATTATCTTCTTTTCTAACAAGAGAAATATTATCAGAAATTTCATATGCATCTCCTGTTTTAACCATATTAGAAATTCTTATTTGGTCTTGAGATTTGTTATCTTTTCTTAACATATTTGATCTAGAAGTATTTGTTGCCAAATGACTTTCAACTAATTTACTTGATATTTGAGCCCATTTTCCATCTTCTTGCCTATTTTTAAATGCTTCTAATTTTAATACAGAACTATGTTTTCTCACGTTTGATGCATGAGCTTTTGCCTTATAAACAAGTTCAACATTATTAACTTGAACCGCTCCTCTATAACCTAGATTACCAGAACTCAACATATTTGAAACACTATTAATTACATGAAGATATGAAGTATTTGCTATTGCTTTTCTTTCTAGTTTTTTTACAATTTTTCTAGTAGCATTAAAGCTAAATCTATTAAATGAATATTTTTTAGAAATTGCAGTGCTTCTATCGGCTGAAACATAAGATCCTAGAGATATTCTATTATCTTGGTTAATTGTTTCTGAATTCATTTCTCTAATTGCTTGATTATCATAATTTGATTCTGCAAGCATTGCCATTCCCATTCTAGGTGATCCTATTTTAGAATACAAAAATGCTTGTACACCAACTGACATATATACAACACTAACAATATCACTATTTGCATATTGTATACCGTCTTTAATTTCATCAACTAAAGCATTAGGTTTTTTATCTACATCTATAGTGGTTGCATATACCTCTTTTAATCCAGGCAACATATACATTTTTGGCATTTTTCTTCTTGTTGCAGCATTAATAATAAATGGTATTCTTTTTATTATTTCTTTATCATTTCTAAGATCAGTAACTTTTTTATTATATTTTTCTTTTATAGCTTTTAATGCTTTATCTAATCCTTTTGTAATTCCAAAGGCAATTCCAGTCCCAAAGCCAGTTGCCGCTCCTTGTGCTAGGCTTCTTACTTTTTCAAATCCTTTGTTTTCTTTCATTTTTTCTTCTTCTTCAACTATTTCTTTAGCAGTAACCTTAACTTTATTTGCATCCACATATGTATTTTTCAACTTAAGACCTGCATTTTTAGCATCATTTTTAATCATAGCAACATTTTTCTTAAAACTTTGATTAGCTAGAGTATTTACTTTTGACTCTGCAGAATTCATTGCTTTTAATGCTGATTTTTTTAATTTTTTAAGTGATTGTTCTACTTCATCTGCTGAACTACTTAAAGTACTTACTGCTGTACTTCCTCCAACAAAATTAAATAATTTTCTTAATACTTTATCAATTTGGAAAATAGCTCCAAATAGAATCATGGTTAATATTGCAGCAGCATAATTTTGCTCATCTAAAGATAATTTTATTGTTATTCCAATAATTGTTGCGTAAAAAACTGCATGAAGAGCTTGAATAAAAACATTAAAAATAAATTCTTTAAACCATTTTCCAATCATACCACCTGTAATACCTGTCATCGTTTTCTTAAAAGATGAAACAGTACATACTATAGGCCCTAATAATATTAGCATAATTACATTTATATATCTTTTTACATAAAAGATTACAAATTTTATTGTATAATAAACCAATAATATGTACATTATTAACCCTATAAATCCAGGTACTATTGCTATTTCATATGCTTTTGAAAGTGCAGCTTCATAAAGCACATATTCACTAATATCCTTTGAATTAAGCCCTGATAATCTGGCACCTAGTCCCACAGATTCATTAATTAATATTTGATTTAATTGCATTATAGCAATCATAATATAATGTAATAGCATAACTAGAGACAAAGAGATAATCCAATCTTTTATAGATTTTTTTATTATTGAGCTTGTCTCTGGGGTTCTATCTGCCAAAAGCTTTATAAGCATTATTACGAAGCCTATTAACATTACTACTAAACAAACATTTCTAATAATCATATACCAACCAGAAATTGCTTTTTTAAATTGTGTTGAAAAATTTTGATTGGCTGTTGGAGATGCTGCTCCTCCTGTTGAAGCTGGATCTGCAAATACACTAATCGTTAATGTATTCATAACAATTAATATTGTCACTAGTATTATTATTAAATTTTTAGATATATTTAATAATTTTTTGTTCATGTATCTAGCTTATCCTTTCATTTTCCTTTAATTCAATACTATCATCATTGCTTTTTTCAAATATATTATCATCAACATAATTTTTCATTTTTTCAGTATTTATATTATATCCATTATATATTGTTACAGCTATATTGCCATCTTTATTTAGTCTTATTGATATTTGTCTCAATACTGAATTTAAAACTACATCTTCTCCATCCATTTCAGACTCGAAATCATTATAACTATTCAATACTTCAACTACAAAATTTGTTCTATTTCCATTATAAGTTTTATTATAATAGTCTAAAATTAAAGTCTCCAAATTTCCATTTGAATACTTTTTATTTGGATAAACACAAACTTCATTGTCATAGAAAAAAATATATACTGCTTGTGTTTTATATCCTAATGAATTTTCACTATTAAAAGTAGGAGTCCCTAATTTTGATTTAATTGTTTCAAAGGAATCTCCTAATTTAACATGTTCTATGATTTCTTCAGAATAATTACTATTAAAAGTTATATAATCAACATTTTTTCCATTGCAGTATAAAGTTGTTCCATCCTCGAAATAAGCATTTCCAGCTTCATCTAATGTAAAACCTTTTAAATTTGCTGCAATCCTGTCCCAATTACTATTGTTTAATTTTATTAATATCATTGAATTTAATATTAATTTTTTTTCTTCTATCACATCACTTGTTTTATTATTATCTATTTTTGTTTCTTCTTTTGTACTAATTGAAGGGAATACAAACTCAATAAATCCTGATTTATCTGTATCATTATTATTTAAAGTTTGTTTGAAACCAATAACATTCATTAAAATCGCAATTATAAATGCAAAAATACCTCCTAAAACTAATAAAACTAACTTATTTCTTTCTTGAGGTTTGTATTTATTATTTATATTTGGCATTATATTTTCCCCCTACTGCTTTTACATCTTATTTTTTAAATATATTTACATCAAATAAATCTATTTCATTAAATACTAATCCTTGTATTGTTACATATCTATTAATACTGTCTGGATCATCAGCACTTGTAGCACTTACTCCGAATTCTTGTAATGTTTTTGGGGTTGAAGTAGTTATAGATTCTACAGTATGATTAATCTCTCTATCAAAAATTGATACAAATGCTATTATTAGACCTCTAATTAAATATGTAATTAAACCAATTAAATAATTTAACAATGCCTTTAATGCATTTACTATCCATTCAAATATATTCATTTTTGACGCTAATGAATACCTGCCATCTGGAATACCATTAAAGAAAAATTCTGAAGGACCAAGGTCATTTGACGATGAAAAATTTCCAGTCCCTGCAATTGAATATGTAGTATCAAGTGTTGTCACTTTAGACGCAGCACTTTCAGTTATTCTATGAGCTTGTTGCCAGTCTGAAGCATTATACTCGCTTATTACAACCATTTTATCAGTTGCTCTTGTTACTTCATCTCCTCCTTCTCCAGACGCATGAGCAATTTTATTATCTCCTATGTAAATTGCAGTATGACCTGTTCCTTCAGCCTCATTCCTAATTGTTAATATATCTCCAGGTTCTACAGCATTTAAACTAACAATTGTTGCATTACCAGCATTTCCCCAATTTCTTATTCCAAGAACTGAATCAGTAAGTGGTGATAAAGCACCACCAGTTACTTTCCAATACATTGCACTTACAAATGTAGCGCAGCAAAAATAATGAAGTCCAGCTGTGCTTTCTTTATGATTAGTATTATTATATGATGGCATATTTGAATTTGCATTTTCTGGATCCCAATGGCTATATACATAATAACCATGTGCTAAGCAGTATCTTATAATTCCTTGTGCATTTCCTTGTTCTACATAATTTTTTGAATATCCTGCAACTGCACTTTCAATTTCTTGTGCAGTATATGAAAAAACAGGTGAAGAAATAGATGATATTATAATCATAAATAATACAATATATATTATTATTTTTTTAGTTAATAATTTTAATTTTTTCATAATAAATCTTACCTTTATTTGAATTAATATATTTTATAAATTATATCATATTTTTATGTAAATTTCTATTGTTATTTAATTAATTTCTACTGTAATCACTTCTGTATCATTATATATTATTTGTCCTCCTGAAACATCATTTATTATTATCTTATCATCAATATCTATTAATTTTAAATTAATTCTTGTCCTACAATTATAAACATATAATCCATCATTATTTACAGCATATATTAATTTATAATCATCATACCATTTATAACTAGAAATCTCTAAAAACTTATCTAATTCTGAATCAGGATATTCTCTATTTCTAGAATAAAATCTTGGTCCTATATTAATATTATCATTATGGTTATGATCTCTAAATCTGATAGCAAATTCAATACCTAAAAAAGACTTTCTTTCTTCTTCTGTAAAATAACCTTCATCTATATAATTTAAATATATTTCAGATTGTCTTGAAAGTTCTTCATCAAATACAAAATCAGTATCTTTTATATAAACATTTTCTAGATCTGTAATATCTCTATTTCCTGTGTAATTTTGATATATAAATATACCATTTTTTAATGAATTACTAAAAATTGATAATTGCACTCCTTTTAATGTATATCTTAAATCAACATAGTTTGAATCAAAATCATATTTATCATAATCAATCCATATATCTGTTAAACTTGTTACGAATTCTTTAACATTATTTGATGAATTCATATCTTCTACAAATTTTTTTAAATTATCTTCATCCTCTTTAGTTATACTTTGTACTGGATAAATAGAAATTTCATTATTTATAAAATCAAAAAACAAATAATTGTTTTTTCCCAAGTATCCATATAAACTCATATCTTTAGAAAATGTTGGAGCTCCAAGAGCATCTTCTACTTCTTGTGGGGTACAGCCAACACCCAATCCTCCAGCTACTTGTCCGATGTATTTATCTGTAAATATTACATTAAATACATTTCTACTAACTACCCTATATTTTATTCCTTCATCAAAATATATATTATAGTCATCACATGTACTATCTTTTATTCCCCAATCAACTTCTTTTTCATTCCAGCCACTATCAATTAGCTGTTGCAATTCTTTTGATTGAATAGTAAATTCTGTAATTTCACTTTGAAGTTTTCTTTTATTCAAATCTGAGTCATGATTTAGATAATAGTTTATATCCCCATTTATTTTAAATTGTACAATATTTGGTTTCTCACAAATTACTTCAATATCAATATCTTTTGATGTATCTATCATTTCAAAATTTTTAAAATCTAAAAATTCTGCAATTACTCTTGATAAATTTACAAAGTGATTTTCATTACTATGTTCTCCTGTATATAAATTTACGTCAAAAGAAACTTTCATAACCACTACGTTATTAATCTCCTCATGACTTATTAATTTACATTTATAATGAGCAAATATCTCTTCTAAACTATTAAAATCACTGACTTTATAATATGTTTTATCTGGATCATATGTAACTTCTTTTGGCATGCTTTTAAAAGTATTAATAACACTTATTGTAATAATATATACAGCAATTAAAATTACAATAACTATTACGCTAATTTTTAATTTATTATTATTTTTTCTAGCATTATAATTAACTTTTTCACTCATAATTAACCTCTATCATTATAATATTGATATTCCTTCCTCCATATTCAATAATCCTTTTGCAATATTTTCTCCTCTATATAATGCATACATCATTATAATTGCTAGTACTGGTATTTGAACAACAATTTCAGATGCTGTAAACATAAATACCAAATATAAAATTGCATGTATTGGTTGCATATAAATAAGGGATATATATTTTTTTATCCATGATTTAAGTGTAGAGCTATCTTTTCCTAACATAATTTTAAATCCATGCATTATTATAATTATTGGTCCTAAAACAGTTAAAAGCATTAATGAAAACATTCTCATAATGTATTTAATAAAGAATAATATTTGTAAACCTGCCATAAATATGAATTCTATACTATAAGCTAAAGAAAGATTTCCACCTGTATTTAAAATTTGATCAGCTGTTTTTTCAAATAATTCTATTTCTATTCCAGTATGTCCTTGTGATTCTAATTCAAGTCTTACATTCCAAAGCATATTCATTATAACATTGTTAAACTCAGCTATTGCAGCCAATATGTATTGAACTATAAACAATAGAATTAAAACAACTAGCCATCTACCTAATACTTTCTTCCACGCTGCTAAATCTCTGGCAGATTGAGCACCTAAAGCTCTAAACAAAGCATAAATAAAAATTGGTAATGATAATAATATTCCAAAATATTTTGTAATATTAAATGTTGATGCTACATTGCTTTTTAAATCATCTAACAATTCAGCAGTTTTAGTTGGTGTAACTGTTGGATTTAAGCTTTGATTTGTTTTTAATACATTCGCGTCAAAAAGTAAGAACTCTCCAAATGCAATTGAATACATTGTTAATAGTCCATTTTTATCGATGCCATTCTCACTATCAGTTTTTATTTCACCATTATCTATATATGCATATTTAAGTCCGCCATCAATTGCAAAATTTACAATCCAATAATCTAACCCTGCAACCCATGGAACAAGCGAACTAGAAATTTTTCCAGTTCCAGAACCAATAGATGATTCAGTCTTACCTATCTTTTTAACAATAGAACCATTTTCAGTCTCAACAGAAGCTGTTCCTGTTTGAGAAATGGAATCAAATTCACTTTTATCCATTGAAACTTCTGAAGCATCAATATCATCTATAGCATAGACAGAATTCAAAAAATTAGACAATATAAAACTACATATTATACATACTAAAACTAGTTTCCTAACTTTTCTCATTTATTACTCCTATTTAATTATTATTTAAAGCATTATTCTTTTGTTTCATTTTTTCCATTGCAATTTGTTTTGAAAGGTTTGTTTCAACAAATTCAAATTCTTTTTGTGTTGGTTGTATTGCCATAACTGCTGAATCTCCTCCAACCTTTAATAGGCCTTCACCTCTACCACAAGTAACTAAAAATCCAGCTTCACCTTCGCTTAATTTAAATACTTCTCTTAAATATTCTATTTCTGATTTATCTTGTGCTAAGAATAATTTTGTTTCTGATGATGTTAAAACAGCTTGTGCTTCTTTCTTTTCATAGAAATCTTGGAATTTCTGTGAAGCAACAAGAAGTGATACATTTCTTTTTCTGGCACGTCTTGCCATTGTATTCAAGAAATCTACAGCTTCAGGGAATGGAAGTAACATCCACGCCTCATCAATGATAACTCTCTTTTTCATAGCT